>JAABUL010000018.1_pt1 | contig 258511 bp, 274 predicted proteins | sample 5559151 | NCBI WGS metagenome assembly JAABUL01 (sample SAMN10711876, study PRJNA513368) | rock metagenome | isolation source: Antarctica rocks | place: Antarctica: Victoria Land, Pudding Butte sud
GCAATCGATCTCGAACTCGAAAGACTCCCCTCGTCGAGCTGCAAGCTATATCGCCTGCTTTGGCGTAGTTGATGATCTACTCTGGCCTTGTTCTCGGTCGTTGCGGTTCGCCAAAAATAATTCTCTGGTTGTCGGAATGTCATGTTCGCATGTACACATAAGTAACTATCGCCCACTCGACGCTAAGACACCAGCTGCTATCGACACGCTCGCTTGGAGAACAACCCACGAGAAACACCTCAGAAAGAACAGTCCCTACATCCTACGCTCACCTCGCAACCCCGTTAGCATGCCCATTAGCCTTCACCTCCGCATTTTTCTCTTTCTCTGCCTTGACCTTCTCAATCTCCTTCGCCACCTGCTCGTCCACTCTCGCCTTCAGCTCGGGACGATAGCCGAACGCAAACAGAATCTCCATCCACACGAAGAACGGCGCCAGGAACAAGGCTTGCACCAGGTTGTCCAGCAAAGCCGGTGCTCTGCCCTCGAAGACTCCGTGGCCGACGAACTGCGCGATCCAGGAAAAGATATGGATCCCAAGAGCGATGTAATTAGCTTTCGATCCATAGGTAGAGGTCAAGTGGTTCGCGTAAGCTGTGCCGCCGAGGAGTAACGGGGCTAGCATTCCGCCAGCGACGGGTTCCATGAGTATGTAGAGGGTGCTGTAAAGTGTGCAGGCGATGGTGCCGAGGTTGGCCGGGAGATAGGGGACAGTCAAGTAGGTGGGTAACGGGAGGGAGGGCGTGTTGGTGGCCTGGATCATGCTTTAGCGACCTGACGTTTTGGAGTTAAGAGGTGTCTATACGTACGAAGAGGAAGGCCGTCATCATAATAGCTGGGACGCATGTTATATGGATGGCGATGTTGACCTGTGGGTGGCGAGCGTAAGTTGAGTACTAGCTTGCACGGTCTTTGAGGTATTCTCGTACTGGGTTATGGTGGTATGCGCCATACTGTCATGAATTAGTTCAGCTCTCGAGAAGACTGCAACCAGAACACAAGATACGCACGAACTGTAATTGCCGTTCCATGTGCAATGCCATTATTATGGTCTTGATGTGATGGGTTGATTGAATGACTATCTCAATTATAGCTGGAAGGAAAGAGCGGAGTAGGTCCACTGATTACGTAACACTCCACCGCCACTCTGGGGACGAGTTATGCGGCAAGGATGAGCAGGTATCTGCACTGAGACAGTCGTCGTGGAAACCTCGTATCATTTGACTACGTCTACGATACACTTGTCTCGTTATCGCTGTCAAAACCCTGGCTTCCCTCTACAGTATCAAGCTCTGCAGCTATCCCTCATCCTATCATGCCCTCCCGCTCATGCTGTCCGCCCATGCCCATCTAGTGCGTAGCATGATAGACTTCGACCAGAGCATCGAAGGTCTCCCGATCACCGCTCCCTACAGCAGCGCTCAAGTCCGCAAAATCCTCCTGTCTCATCAACTCCGGGTATTCGACCTCTAACTGGTGCAGCTCATCGTTCAAGGCCTGGGCGACGTCTGGATCAACGGCCCTCCCTCCTGCTGGGGCATCCTCATCCTCCTCGGCGACATCTGCATCCTGCGCGAGAACACTCAGCCGCTGGCCGAGGGCTTTTAGGATGCCTTGAACTTGGGTTACTTCCCCAGAGTCGAGATCATCGCGAGCAGCAGTCAAGTATTCCGCAACAATGTCGTCACCCAGAGTGGCAACATTCCGAGCAAATTGCTCGCTGGTTTTCAACTGAGATCTCAACGCCTGGAGCTCTTCGCTCTCATCGATCGGCAACTTATCCTCGACATCGCTGTCCTCGCCATCGCCGGCCTCAACATCTCCAGCCTGCTGTACATCTTCGTAGGACATTTCGACGCGAATGATTGGATCTGCCACTGGGAACACGAAGCCCGCATCCGCGCCAATTGGCTCATCGGTAATCTTGTTGGTTGGTGCTTCTGTAGCGTAGGCGTAGATCTCTGTAGGAACCTTCAATGCCTTCGCGATCTCGCGAAGCTTCGGGTAGTGTTTCGAGAGGTAGTCGCTCTTGAAAAAGTTGCTGAATTTGGTCCTGATAAGGAGATTGTTCATGCTTGCGTCGCGATCGGCCAGAGTTTTGGGATTTTGAGGCCATCCGCTACGCATCTGCTCGCCATGCCGCTTGTGCGCGACAGAAAGCGAGAGTAAATGGTAGATCCAGGGCGAGATTCGAAGGCCGAGAAACTCCATATCCTCCTCTTTGTTGCTGCAGAGCTGGTAGAGAATTTCGCATGCAAGGCCTGTAACAGAATCGATCGCTACGGAACAGTTAGTACGTATAGTTGGGTAATAGGGTGCATCTGGACTTACTATCCCAGTGCCTGTTACACTCCCATCTCATGCGATTGTATCGCTCATTGCAGAACGACCAGAAGTCAGCCCAGTCCCAGTTCTCAGGCATGTCATCCCAGATGCCAAATCACGGAGCACCGTCTTTGCCGCGGAGAAGCTGGGTTTCGAACTCCTCCTCGATCTCCTCAAGAATGTTGAGGATGTCACGCTGAGTCTCCTCATCCCGTCCACAGCGTCGTGCCTTTTTCCCACGAAAAGTGCGATGACAGCGCTGGCGCCATTTCTGCGCAGCGCCGGTGTCGTGCGTGCCGAGTTTTCCAGATCGCCATTCTTGCATCGAGGCCTGAAGCTGGCTCTTTGACTTCTTGCCCGCGGTACGAGACATCCTGAAATGTTGTTGCTTGACGCGAACGGCCTGCTGCTCGTTTGATCTGGATATCAAGGTCTTGATCAACTCCGCCAGCTCCTCGTCGCCAGATGCACCTTCTCTGGCACGAATGTACTCGCCAACCTCGTGTACGCCGCCCGCGAGGCCTGTGTGCTTCGCCCTACAGTACGAGAAGAGTGGATTAGCAAGTGCCATTGCGTCTTCAGACCTAGAGAACAGGATATTTTGCTCACCCGTTCGTGCACGCTCTCGTTATAGCTATGTTCGCTGCACAATGCACAGCGATCGTGTCATCTTCCGCGACACCGCAAGGATTGATCGCATCGATCGACGGGCTGTCCGGCGAAAAGATCTTCAGACCTGGGTGCTTTTGTCCGGTGTACATGTCCATGGATTCGTCGAGCGAACAGTCCACCAACTGGCGATCGATCTCATGTTCGACCTCTGTCTGCAATGCTGCTGCCAACTTCTCGTCGATGACGCCTTCACGCTGTTCACGCTTCAGTATCTGACTGGCGGCGTGCTTCAAGCGTTCGGAGACGGTGTAGGGCTCCACATTCGCTGTCTGACAGTCAAGGCAGATTGGAATGCCGGACGCATCTTGCGCCGTCTCGTTGTCGGAAAGAACGGTCTTGCGGCATCGTCCACAGCCTTTGAGCTTGGGCGGAAGTGCTCCCTTTGAGCAGGTAAGGTAGGTACGTCAGCAGATGTCTGAGAATGTTGAGAAGTCTCATTTGGTGGACGGGGATACTAACTTCATCAATTGCAGTGGACGATTGCAGATATGCAGGATAGAGGCTCCAGAGAGATGGCTCGGGCCAAACGTGTTTCTCCATCTGCCGTTCAGAGGCCTGGTCTCGATTGCTTGGGCAGCGGTCGACTGCGGATTTGCAGGATAGAGGCTCCAGATAGATGGCTCGGGCCAAAAGTATTTCTCCATTTACTTGCCAGAGGGCTGACCTCGACAGCTCGGGCAGCGGTCGATTGCAGATTTGCCTGCCAGAGTCTACAGATAAGAACTCGGGCCTGGTCGCCGCTCGCAAGAAGACCCAGATTGATAGCTCGGGCTAGCGAAAAGCGCTCATTTACCAATCCAAGCCAGGACGTTGACGTGCGGGCACGAGTAGGTTTGTCGATTTACTCGTGTGGACGCCTTGGTCTGAAGTTCGGGGAGCCAGCAATTGTCGATTTGTAGTTGTAAGATCGGCGTGGGTCTTGTAGATTCCCCGATTTGATGTCCAGGTCTTGGGAGATTATAGTTCGGGAAGCATACAATCGTCGGTTTGTGGTGCTGGGCCGCTGAGCTGGTGGGTCGGGATGACCAGAGCTCTGGATCTACGCGGACTATAATAATCTGAGATCCGCAAGCTTGGGCTCTGTGCATTTGTCCATTTGCACCGTTGCGAGGGCTTCGGGCGGGTGTGGCGTTGCGGTCTTCCTTGCTTGCTTTCAGGGAATGTATATAGTCGCGCGGACAGATCACGCCGCTGGTATCCAACCGGCCATTCGTTCTCGAGGTTCAACGCCATTCTTGAGCTTGGGGTGGAAGAATTACCACGACAGAGCGTGAGTATACCAGCAGAGTCAAAGTTGAGAGGTATCGTGGCGAAGATGAGTCTCGTCTTACATCGGTGAATGCGATTGCGAGTATGTAGACGATGTAGCATCGGTTGACCATCAAAAGTCGGTTTGACTTCACGTGACTATCCGAATCGGCCCGTAGCGCCAAGGCCGGCAAAGCAAGAGGAAAGCAGCGAGCTCCTTCGAAACACCCATCACCCTCACAACACCACCCTCCTCCTCCACTCCCGCCGTCTGCTTCTATCGCTGTGGAAGCGACTTCATCACACCACAAGCTTCCCAAGCTCCATCACAATGTTCAGGACGGCGCTCCGGACGAGCGCTCGCGCGGCCGGTGCGCTCTCATCCACCACCAGGGTTACTGCGGTATGTCCACCCCGTCCGCCGGCGCGATGAAGCTCCAATGGCACTCGAAATGAGTTCTATCACACTCAATGGCACGAAAGAATACTATACCAGCCGTTTCTGGGCGTATTTGGAGCTTCATGCGAGCTCAAAACACTTTTGCTGGCAGCTCCGAGGATCACTCAGGGAGACCGCGCTAACGTCACCTCTTCCACTGCAGCAACGAGCAACACCCGCCATCGCCACCTCCATCAACCGCACCTATGCCGCCGACGCGAAAGCAGCACCCACTGAGGTCTCCTCCATCCTCGAGCAGAGAATCCGTGGTGTGCAGGAAGAGGCTGGTCTGGCCGAGACTGGACGTGTCCTCTCAGTCGGGTATGGAAACACAACTATAAGCAATGTACGGGCACTTGAAGCTAACACGAATTAAGTGACGGTATTGCGCGTGTCCATGGCATGAACAATGTGCAGGCTGAGGAGCTGGTCGAGTACGCATATCGCCACACTACTACAGCACAAGCGATGTCAATGGCTAACATTCACCAAGGTTCGCGTCTGGCGTCAAGGGCATGTGCATGAACCTCGAAGCCGGCCAGGTCGGTGTTGTGCTCTTCGGTTCCGACAGATTGGTCAAGGAAGGCGAGACCGTCAAGCGTACCGGCGAGATTGTAAGTCTCGGACCTGTTTATGCCAAGCCAAATTGGGCAGCATCTAATATGTTTCCCAGGTCGACGTTCCAGTCGGCGAGGCTCTGCTTGGACGTGTCGTCGATGCTCTCGGAAACGCCATCGATGGCAAGGGCCCAATCAAGACCACCGAGAAGCGCCGTGCTCAGATGAAGGCTCCCGGTATCCTGCCTCGCCGCTCCGTCAACCAGCCCGTGCAGACCGGTCTTAAGTCCGTCGACGCCATGGTACCGATCGGACGTGGCCAGCGTGAGCTAATCATCGGCGATCGTCAGACCGGCAAGACCGCCGTCGCCCTGGACGCCATGCTCAACCAGGGCAGGTGGAACAACGGCACCGACGAGTCGAAGAAGCTCTACGTCATCTACGTTGCTGTTGGCCAGAAGCGATCCACTGTCGCCCAGCTTGTCAAAACTCTCGAGGAGAATGACGCCATGAAGTACACCATCATCGTCGCCGCCACTGCCTCTGAGGCTGCCCCTCTGCAGTAAGTACGCTCTTGAGCACAGCACTTCGTTCTCCGAGATATGTGGAATGATTGCTGACGAGATCTCTAGATACATTGCACCGTTCACTGGAACCTCGATGGGAGAATGGTAAACACCATAGACAACCCCTCCCGATCATCTACTAACTTTTCTAGGTTCCGTGACAACGGCAAGCATGCTCTAATTATATTCGATGACCTCTCGAAGGCAAGATTTAAATGAGAACCCTGTTATCTATACCATGCTGACCCTCTCTCAGCAAGCCGTGGCCTACCGTCAGATGTCCCTCTTGCTCCGTCGACCACCCGGGCGTGAGGCCTACCCAGGAGAGTGAGTGACCTCCGACTGTCCATGAACCTACCCTTTACTGATGATCGACAGCGTCTTCTACCTCCACTCTCGTCTCCTGGAGCGCGCCGCCAAGATGAGCGACAAGTTCGGCGGCGGCTCTCTCACTGCTCTTCCCATCATCGAGACCCAGGGTGGTGACGTGTCTGCCTACATCCCGACCAACGTCATTTCCATCACCGACGGCCAGATCTTCTTGGAAGCCGAACTCTTCTACAAGGGTATCCGCCCAGCCATCAACGTTGGTCTCTCTGTGTCCCGTGTCGGCTCCGCTGCTCAGCTCAAGGCCATGAAGCAAGTCGCCGGTTCCCTCAAGCTCTTCTTGGCCCAATACCGTGAGGTCGCCGCCTTCGCTCAATTCGGTTCCGATTTGGACGCCTCTACCAAGCAGACTCTGAACCGTGGTGAGCGCCTTACCGAGCTGCTCAAGCAGAAGCAGTACAGCCCCATGGCCGTCAACGAGATGGTGCCGCTCATCTACGCCGGTGTCAACGGTCATCTCGACAGCGTGCCAGTCAACAAGGTCACCACATGGGAGGCCGACTACCTGTCACATCTCCGCACGAACGAGAAGGATCTGATGGATCAGATCGAGAAGGACGGTGCTCTCAGCAAGGAGCTCGAGGCCAAGCTGAAGGAGAGTGTGACAAGCTTCATTAAGAGCTTCACAGCATAGGCGGGATGAGCTGAGAAGGTCGGGTTCGAGGCTTTGAGTGTATACTACAAAACGTGCGCTGCAGCTGAGGCGGAAGAGGTCTGGGGATGCATGTTTGAGTGCGTAGAGATGGAGTGGGTAGAAACATTGTAGATATGCGGGTACTTGCAGCATCTCTTTTGTCAGTCGACACGCCCATGTCTTCGCATCCCGTCTGGTAGCATTCGCAGAAGCTCTAGAACGATTGAGTCAGCGGGACCACCGCCTGGTGGAGAGATGTGCCGACATTCAGGCCCTGGACAAGTTTCGGGGCCTTGACAACTCACGGAGAGCTGACTATACACGACGAGCCGCGTTTTACACTGTCAGTGGATGCGCATTCCTTCGAGTTCGGCTACCTAACTATCGTGGTGGCTGTGGTAGTTCTTAGTTACCTAACTGTCGTGGTGGCTGTGGTAGTTCTTAGTTACCTGGATTCTTGAGCTCCGGCTCCATTGTAGGTATCAGGTACGAGTTCGCAGCTTTCGCTACCTCTAGTCTCGTATTTATAGCCTCGTACTCGCATCCTCCAGTCACTGCTCGCTTCCAACGGGTTCACGACGCGACATGGGATCGTTGCAGAAGGATTTCTCTCTGTCTTTTGAGGAAAAGCTTTGCGCCTCGTGTTCCGACACATTCCTTTCGGCCCCAACGGGATCCACGAGATCGTACCTTGCCGCCTAGCCCTACGGCCTCCTGCATGGCGATACGGCGCCCCATTGCATGCATATGAGGCTCTTCTTCAGCCAGCCTTGTTGAACTCAATTGCCGCTTGACTTCACTTCACTTCGTCAAGTTACCTACACCACGATCCCACAAGCATGACGCCCCGCTTCATGAAGAGGATCGACCGACAGTCGGAAATACTGAGAGGCCTCTTCGGCGAACCGCAGTTTGACCCGCCTCCATATCCGGCATCTCAAGGCTCCCGCACAGCTTCGATGGCTTCTTCGCAGTATGAGTCGATGAGATTTCCGGCTCCACCTGGCTACAGTCGAGCTTCGGCTACGGGTTCGACCATCGGCATCGAGCAGCTATCTGTTCCCCTGGACTCCTTAATATTGGTTACTGGAGCGAATAGTCTCCTTGGTATGCACATCGTCGACAAGCTACTGGAGCACGGCTACCGGGTTCGAGGGGCTGTACGGAATACGGAGAAAGCGATCAAGACCAGCAAGTTTTTCGAGCAGCGGCATGGACTCGGACGTTATCATGCCGCTCAAGTCACCAATATGGCGACACAGGGAGCGTTCGATGTGGTGATGCAGCATTGTGTTGGTGTGGTCCACGTGGCGTCGGTGACCACGCTGTCGTCGGATCCGAACGAGGTGATTACGCCTTCAATAGCTGGCGCTATAAACGCTTTGGAGGCGGCTGCGAAAGAGGACTGCGTCAGGCGGTTCGTATACTGCAGCTCGGTCACAGCGGCAGTATCTCCGAACCGCATTGCGACCAGCGAGGTGACGAGCGAGAGCTGGAACATGCTGGATTTTGATGACGCTTGGGCACCACCACCATATGAACAAAGGCGACCGGCAGCAGTGCATGCGAGCGCGAAGATGCAGACAGAGGCGGCGATGTGGCGATGGTACGCAAGAAGGAAACCAGGTTTCGTGCTCAATACCGGTATGTCAGGCAATTCTCCAGTTTACTGCATTGCTAACACCGCCGTCAGTCCTACCTGCCACTCTCTTCGGCCACATCTTGGACCCTGCGCATGGCCTGCCTCCCTCCATAAGCCTTCTTGATTCACTCCACGACAGTCGCAATACAGAGTTTCCACCTCCCTATGCGGTAGACGTCGAGGATGCCGCTTTATTGCATGTTGCAGCAATCATGATATCGGATGTCAAGGACCAACGCATCTTTGCCGCCTCGCCGCAGTACAAAGCCCAGTCCATGATACAACTTCTGCGAGCACTGGATCCGAGACAGGGGATATGGTCCAGCCTCCAACACAACAATCGTGATGCGGCGGTTCTGTTGGAAGTAGACAAGGCAGAAGAGCTGCTAAGGAGACTGGGGAGAGAAGGGTGGACGGATTGGCAGGGGAGTGTTGGGGGGTCGTGAGCGTTGTTGTCGCTTTTTTGTGAGCGATCTTTCGTTGAGCGCTGTCATTGGCTCGGAAGATGCCGCCGCTAGCTCATGTACAAAATCTTCAGATTTTGAAATAGTTTCGATCACTTCTGGAGAGGCGGCGCTTCGTCCGCGGCCAGATCTGGGACTTCTCTCTACCAAGATGCAGCCCTCTTGGCGGTTCCGCTTGTTCTCCATCCTGGACTTGGCTGTGTGCGGAAAGCTCCAGAACTGTAGCGGCGTCAAATCTGTCACTCGTTTGGGGATGTCTCGTGCAGATCTTGGCCATCGAAGTCAACATGAGGTTGGGCTCTTGACAAGTCGACATTCACCTCCTCAGTCCACAGCTTAAGTTGAACAAACCTCGAAGGTGCATCTCATGACACTGACAATCGTGTAGCTGGCAATCAAGGCCCGTGTCTCTTCACATGGTATGATGGATGCACGAGCGTGGACTCTTGTCGGAGCTCTACGGATGTCAAGCACACCGACCCTGCATCGTGTAGCTCGGCAGCCATAACGAACTTACTTGTACCTTCAATGGCTGTTTCAAGCATATGGTTGTTTCAATTGCACGGGGACATCGACACATGCAGTCCTCGCGCCGCGTCCACGCTGCGGAGATCGCTCGCCCACTTTTACTTTGGTAGCACAATGCCGATGCTCCAGAATCGGGCAGCTACCCGGTATTTCGCCATGATAACACCAGCATTTACTTCCAGGACTAAACTCGGAGTCGACTCATGGACACCTCGGCGTGAAACCAGCGACGAACTCAGTCCTCCACATTTCACCGGCACATCATCGGTCCGGTAAGGGCCTTCGATCGACTCCACGAGTGATCTACACAAGACTGTTTGCCTTGCTTTGGCCCTCACCTTATCTGCGGAGGCGCGGCTCTCCAGGGCATAGCGCGCTGTGCTACACTGACTCGCATTGACTGCTGCAGAGCCGATCACCTGGTTGTTGGCCACAATGCCGGGAGGTTGGATCGCCTGTACTGCGGCAAGTCAAGCATACTTTTGACAGCATTCAACACTGCCTGACAGTGGGTCTGGCGCTTTGCACACAGTGAATCTCGACGCCGTTGCAGGAAGCATACATAACCATGGCCACATATCTGAATCCCCGGACTTGCCCAAATCCTTCTCCCGTGCTCGCCGCTTCTGTGAACCATGCGACTATCATTCGGGCTGTCCTTTCTATCTCTCACGAGCATTGCTCTTGCCGCTTACAATGCTACTGCTGAAGTCGAGCAGGCGGACCTGCAGCAGATAACGAAGCAGCTACCTGCTTGCGCAGTAAGTATGCTTAGCCTGCTATACATGACCTTCATGCTAAACACTGTCGTCGCTAGGTACAATGCCTTGCTGAGTACGTACCGGCATCGGGCTGCTCCTTGACGGACACCGCATGCATTTGCACGAACACCAATCTCACCTTAGCGTTGGGTGGCTGCTTGACTGTCAACTGCACAGTCGTCGAGGCTCTACGTAAGCACACAAGCTTCCATCGATCATGATATCTCAGGTCGTTGACACTTCCCTCCAGAGACACAACGCTTCCAAGAGACGAGCTGTGGTGCTCCAGTCCGCTCACAGCAAGATGAGACTCTCAGGGTCACCTGGATACTATTTGCACTGGCCATGGTAGCGATTGCTGGCCGCTTCGCCGCACGCGCCGAGTACTTCAAGGGAGCTGGGTATGGATTGGATGACTGGGGGATCCTCTTTTGCGGTGTCCTCCTTGCTGCAATCACAATCGTCGGTCATCTCAGTAAGTTGTGCGCATCAGGTTTCGGGTATGGATAGACTGACCTTCGTAGTGATCGACGACGGCCTGGGTAGGGATATGTGGATGCTGGAGCCAAGGAACATTAGCTCAGTGCTCAGAGTAAGTATCTCGGGCTACCTTGCTGTGGCATTCGCTGACGCTCTACAGTATTTCTGGGTGGAAGAGATGCTCTACTCATACTGTGTGTCCTTGTACGTACCCTCGCCAACAAACACACTATTGCACAAAATGCTCAAGAACTTGGCTAACATATCATCCTCCAAAAGCACGAAGATGTCGATCGTGTTGTTCTATCTTCGCATATTCCCCAGCACCGTGTCAACGACGTTCCGGAAAATATGCTGGATTTTGGTCGGCCTGTTCATTGCGATGCCGACGGCCTTTGCTTTGGCGACCGCATTCCAATGCAATCCGGTGTCCTTCAGCTGGACAGGATGGGACGGGCAACACGAGTAAGTGAACCAATCGCACATTGGAGACATCAAGACAAATACTGAGTCGTATCGCGGGGGTCGCTGCTTCAATATTATGGCCCAGATTTATGCAGGATCCGCCGTCAATACCACGTTCGACCTTGTCGTCTTCGTCCTACCCATACCGCGCTTGCTGCAAGTCCAAATCTCCAACAAGAAGAAGGCGGGCGTGTGCATGACGTTTCTGGTAAGCATTGCTGTAACAACTACCTTGATCGAGACAGTTGCTGACCCGTCTGCGCCTCTAGGTCGGGTTGTTCGTCACGATCTGCAGCGTCGTACGCCTCTCGTACATCGTGCGATGGCGAGCTACGACAAATCCAACATGGACCTACAACCCCATCGCCCTTTGGTCTATCGTGGAGAGCAACGTCGGCGTTGTGTGCGCTTGTATGCCTGCTCTGGCTGGACCGATCAAGCGCTTCTGGATGTGGAGTGCTGGCAACAAGTTGAGCAGCATGTACGGTTCACGGAAGAACAAGTCGAGCACGCCTGGGAGCCGGCATGCTACATCGGATAATCGGCCTTGGACTGGTCCGTCAGGAACGCACAACTCCAGGGAGGCGAAGAACTCTATCATGTGCAACACATACATGAACGTCTCCGATGAGATGGAGCTGGTGAACAAGGACTCTGAGCAGGGCGGATCTGTCCAAGGAGGAACAGCGGCTCACAAGTACAGGCAGAGGTGGTAGTGGATGTTTCGACTATCCCAGACTTCGATTACCTGGAGCGTGACCCGTCTTGGAGCCAAACGGCGAAGCCCACCTGCGGTATAACTAGAGCGCAGTGTGGAAATGGGCTGTTGCTGTGTGCGTACGTACCGCCTGGCAAACGAGAACAAGAGTCAGTATCACAGCATTGACTGCGGGTGTGGAGCATCTGTATGATATGCCTGTGAGTTCGTGTACGTAACCAGAGATAATCTCACGAACCTTGAACTACGTCTTGCGAGCAGGAACGATGATCGGAAGGCCAGGCTGTGGTGAAAACTGTAGGGAACATCATCACATGACCCAGGCGTAGTAACCCGATATCAGTGCCACAGCGTGCGGCGTCGTCACCTCCAGACTCTGGGCCTATGTTGCACGCCGTTGGGCTGTAGTGGTGTTTTTCACCAACCGCCGTCACGGGCACTTCAACAACTGGCCGATACCTCCAACATGCCAAACCCAGCGAAACTTCTGACACCTTCGGCGCCCTCACCCCTTACCTTCTCGGCCCTCTTCTCGCCACTTCTCCATGGCGCCCGACACGGTCGACAGCTGCCACAACTGCCACAACTGCCATTGCAGACTCACCTCTGGAAGCCAGTCTCCACACCTGCCAATGCAAACTCTCGAGGCGCACACTCATCAGGATCGCCTCATGAAAACGCCCCCCACATACCTCTAACACATCCTGCACCGCGAGCTCCGAGAGACTTCTTTCCGCTTCGTCATATTCTTAAACGTGTTGCCGAGACGGGGCTGGACAAGCGTCGCGAGATGCTCGCAAGATTATCCAGTACCGGGAATGAACCTCGTCCTCGTCCACCTGTGACATCGTGCACAGTCTTGTTGTGCTGAAGCCATTGTCAGACATGTAGCGTCTGCGTCGTTCAGAGCACGTACCTTGGCTTTCGCTACCCTCTTCCCGGTGTAGCTCCGCGGCGCTTTGGACTTCAACGCATCGAACCGGATCATGCTCTCCGTCACGCAGCCAAGCTTGTCTAGAGGAACGAGAGAGAGGAATCAACGGGCGCTCCGAGTCGCAAAGTCGACCTAAGACTACCACGCCGGCTTCTTGAAGGCCACCCACCCTCTCCCTGCTCTCCTGCGCCTCTGCCCTCCTCCCTTCCATGCCTACGCCTACGGTCGGACCCTAGCCTTCCGGCAGTGGACTACAAGCTAGCTGAGCGTAGGAAGGTGCTCCAAATTAGCGTTCGACCGTCGTGGTTACACGTATATTTCCGCGTACCGACTGGCAAAGAAAAAGCACGAGAGTTCTCAGGTATTAAAGACTTCTAGACCTAGACCAGCCAGCACCAGTAACAGAGACGAGTAGGCGGATTTTCCGAGTCGCAAACAAAATCGACAGAGGCCTTCACGGGAGGAGGAATTCGGTGGGGTGAATGTCTTTCAGAGCTGATTAAAAGATCAATAAAGGTCAATCAGGCTCTCGTTTGGTTGACAGTCATCAACAGCTAGGAGGACTGATTGTCGATTACTGTGATCGTTGACCGACATTCCTGTAGTGATCGTTGTCGGCTGTTATTAGTATAACGACTATCGGTTGTGCAGTATCTGTCTCGGCCGTCGTTGGCGGCTTCCAGCGCTGCTGCTGTTGCTGGTGCTGAGTGGTGCGGTGGGCCCACAGAGTGTCAAATATCGGTGGCCCCGGTAGAGATACTCCATTTGGAGGATGGGCATCCTGCGAACATCCGTGCAAGATATTTCCACAACACCTGGTCAGAACCTTGCCGGGGGTGTGAGGGTGGAGGGGGGCGGAAGGAGATGGAGACGGAGCGGCGAGGGATCGGAGGAAGCAGAGGAGGCGGAGGAGGAGAAAGGAGAGGGTGGAGGGACTCCGAGAAGCTGCCGTGGTGGTCTTAGGCTAGGGTCAGTCGTAGGGCTGTTCGCCTCACATACATACTGTAACGATCTCTTCGAAAGGAGTAGGACCAGGATGAAACTGTGGTTCCTACATGAAGTGCACTATGCGGTAGATCGCATCCCAGACGTTCATCTCCCGCGAGCAGAGTAAGAACGTAGTCCTTTACCATAGAACGTTGGCGGTGCAGACAGACATCGTAGGCTCGAGCCTTCCACAGCTCCAAGACTCAGGTCTCCGTCATAACTTTCTCCTAGAGGTAGGTGAAGAAGGTCCATATATCTCCCCTCGAAGGATCCCGTGGGCTCATGGCGTTAAGCCCCTAACTCCGCCGCTATTGTACTCGTTCGCTGCAGACTTGACGTCTTTCTTCAGCCTGCAATCAGCACTTGGCCTCTTGCACACGAGTCTCCGCCGTGACTCACAGCTCGTCGCCATCGGAAGCCCTCATTTGCCCAAGGATCGACGTCTTGCGACCAGGATCATCGTGCGGCGCAGACGCCAAAGTCGGTTGATCGACATTGATATCGGCGGCCGGCACGAGGGCCCGACTCCACTACAACACTGCTTTGGCCATCGTGCGATACAGCAGGAGGCCTTCTTTCCATTCTCCTTCAGACGATTGAATCTTCCCATTCACCACATACCGCTGTGAAAACGAGCCTCCTCAGCAGGAAGGAGCGGAGACAATTACAGCCCGGTTTCGGAAAGCCACTTACTCAGCAAGCTACATCATCTGCAGTGGATTGCAAGAGGGAAACAGATTTCCGGCAGAGTGCACTGGCCATCGCGGAGACAAGAGAAGAGCAGTGTTGAGCTCTTACCCAAGCATCCGCGAACATGGCCCCGCAAAATGGACCAACACCTCCCTCCTCAACATCCTCCAACGGCGCATCGCCAGACACACAACAGTTCAGAGTCGTACGGAAGCGCAATCGCGTGCCTCTCTCATGCGCGCCCTGTAGACACCGCAAGCTGAAGTGCAATCGTGGCCATCCATGCGACAACTGCACCAAGCGCGGGGATACGGCATCATGCAGCTATGCGACTCTGGGCAACCGAAGGAAGGGCACGAACAGCTCCACGGGCACACCAGATGATATGCAGAATCGCATTGACCGGCTGGAAGGGCTGGTCTTATCATTGATGGGAAGCGGATCGCAACCTGGAGGGTCAGCGGCAGCACAGGCGGCGATAAGCGCGAGTAGGAGTAACAGCCTGAGCGCGGGATCGGATCTGCGGCTAGATGTGGAGGGGAGCGATATGATAAGGGAGGAGGGGGAGAATGGCGAGGGCGAAGATAGCGACGTGGAGCAAGTGTCAAAAGGGATTGGCATCATGAAGGTGGACAATGGCAGAGCAGTTTTCGCATCCGATGCGCATTGGTATGCTATCCTTGGCGAGCTGACGGAGGTGAAGAAGTACTTTGCGGAGCACAAGGAGGATTACAGCAGGCATATGGAGAAAGTACAGGCCGCGAAAGCGAACGAGAGCCCAGGAACTGCATTTTTACTACAAGGACCAGCAGTGAAAGATCCGGCGGAGTTGTTGGCTGCGTTTCCGGCGAAGGCGGATGCGGATCGCCTGATTGCGCGGTACTTCAATGCCTACGATCCATCAGTGCATATAATCCATGGACCTTCGTTTCAAAAGCAGTATGACCGGCACTGGCTGACTCCGAATGAGTCTGGCGTGGTGTGGATCGGGATGTGCTTCGCGATGATGACTCTGGCATTACAATCATACCACCGAGCAGGCGACGAGCCACCTGAATATCGAGGCCGCGCGATGGACCTTTCGCACGAGTTCAGGCGATTGACTGCGCAGTGTTTGTTGCTCGCGGATATCACACAGCCGATAGCACAGATACTGGAGACACTGGTCCTACACGTCCAAGCGGAATACGGCCGAAGCAGAGACGCTGAGCCAGGCGTTCTACTGATGGTCAGCCTCTGCGTGCGATTAGCGATGCGGATGGGCTATCATCGCGATCCAGCGCCTCACAGCACGATCACACCATTTCAAGGAGAGATCAGACGGCGTGTGTGGTGTTTCGTGCGGCAATGCGATCTCCTCATCTCCTTTCAATTCGGCCTTCCGGCCATGATTCGAACAGAGTACATCGATACCGAAGCTCCACGGAATCTTTACGACGACGAGCTGCACGAAGACATGAAATCGCTCCCAAACTCAAGACCGACCTTCGAGGCCACGCCGATGAGCTACATGATAGCGAAATCGAAGATGACCTTCCTCTTTGGCCGGATCGTGGAGCGCGTAGCCTCCATCACAAACCCTCCGGCGTACGAAGAAACCATGAAATTCGACCAAGATCTCCGCGAAGCTCGCGCGACGCATCCGCCTTTACTGAAGATGCGCTCGTTTCAGGAGTCAGCACGCGATCCCGCAAACCTGATCATGCAGCGCCTGGGTCTGGAAATGGTACATCTCCGCTCCCTCTTCGTCCTCCACCGCCGCTTCATCGCCCGCGGGCGTGAGAACCCTCGCTACGCCTACTCCCGCCGCACGTGCATAGACGCGTCAATGGAACTTCTCGCGCACCAAGCCACGCTTCACCAGGAGAGTCGACCAGGGGGAAGATTGCGGAGCGTGAAATGGTACATCTCCTCCCTCACCACCCACGACTTCCTCCTAGCAGGCATGCTCGTCTGCCTCGACCTCTACCACTCCGCCGAGCACGAACGCCGAGGCCGCGGCGCCCCTTCACCTCCAAACGGCGCGGAGCTGTACAAAGAAGACCGCCGCGAGGAAATGCTCACAGCAGTCGAGCACTGCATCGTGATCTGGGAAGAAGTGCGCGAGCAGAGCATGGAGGCCTACAAAGCTTCCGTCACTTTACGCGTGATGTTCGACAAGCTAAAAGCGCACCAAGCGCAACAAGCCGCTTACCACCTGAACGTCGAGCCCTCGTTGCAGCCGCAGGGACTTCGGCAGGGGCAGAATAACATGTACCCCGCGCCGCGAGGACGAAGCATGAATTTCGGCGCTTTCCCGAATGGGTCTGCGATGCTTTCGGATGACAATCTGCCGCCTGAGCAGAGTGCGGCGATGACGCTGGGAATGCTGAGTGCGGGTGGGATGTCGCCGGGGAATTTCTCCGGGATGGGGATAGGGTCAGGGCCGGAGAAGTCGGCGGGGTATCCGGCGAGTATGGCTGGTTTGCTGAATGAGCCTATGACGGAACGGACGGGCTTGACGCCTGGGTACTCGGGTCCGGATGGGAGTCAGGGGTTGGCGGGGGCGGCGAGTCCGTTTAGTGCGTTGTTCGGGCAAGCGGGGTCGGGGGCGAATATGGATGGGGTTATGGGGGATATTGACTGGGTGAGTCCGGTCCTACACCTCTAATCTTTCAGTCGGAGGAGATTGATGAGAAGTGTACTAACGTGTAGTGCAGGGCGCCTGGGACAACTACATCGCCAACAACTCGGCCATGGACCCGAATGTGGCCATGTGGCCTATGAACCTCGACCTCGACTCAATGGGCGCGGTTGGTGGTGAGCAGGGCATGGCTAATGGTGGAGCGGCGCCATCGGCGAATCCGGGGAATGTTTTTATGGGGTCGGCGGGTGCGGGTAATGGTGGCGGGATGATGTGAACGAACGGAGTTTTTCTCCTTGATGATTGTTATGGCTCAATGCGCGAATGAGTCGACTAACGGCTTGGGACGGCTATACTGGGTTTGGAGCGGTGTTTTGAAGGGGTTGGGATGGGAGAAAAGCGAATAGCTAAACGATCATGGGAGTAGAACTTGGGCAGGTCTGTACGTATACTGTATACCCTCAAATCCACTCTGAAACACGACGGTGGTTCTGATTCGCCAAGATCGATGCACGGCACGCCTCTCCTGGCCGAGGAAAGTTCGATACGCTAACGTACTGCCTGATCTAGCCACTGGATCCTCCACCCGATCACGGTAGTCATGGTTCTTACCGGGATTTTAAGCCCGGCCGGTGGGCGCCGCGTGGAGCTTACCGACTCGTGCATGGCGTCGTGCTCGTTGTCCTCGCTCTCTGCCTCCCCGCTGGACGACTGGTCGTGGGCTCCATTGTCGCTCTTGTCGTCGGTATCGGCGGTGGTTTGGGTTTTGGAGAACAACGTCATCATGCCGGGAAGGGTGGCGGCAGCGGCTCGTAGGGTGGAGGGTGGTCTGAGGGCACGAGGGGAGGGGGGTGGCGGTAAGGAGGTGGTGGCGGCGGAGGAGTCGGGCCCGAGTCGGCGGGTGCGGGCTGCTTCGAAACCCGCTCGACGCGCGCGCAGGATGCGTTGGTATTCTCTGATGCGCTGTCGCATGCGGAGACGTCACACCCGCGCGGGCATTTTGTGGTAGAGATATGTATGTTGACGATCACATCGTGGATCAGAGCGGTTGTGAAGTTTGTAATCGCAGGTCTTCTTGGTTCTGTTCCTCTCGAAGAGGACTACTCGGCCGCCCTTGACACTAGTAGCCAGATAGTTTCCTGCCTGGTCGAAGTCTACTGTGGAGATGATATCATGTCTGTAAGCAAGTTGGGAGGAGGCAGCGGGTTTTGATCGAACGTGGGAGAGGAGATGGAGAGCATTGCAAAGCTGAAGCGGCACATCAACGTCTTGCTTGACCAAGTTGTCTCGGACGGAGATTGCGTTAGACGTTGTCCAGTGCAGTCGCCTTACGTGGAGCCTCGCCGCCTAGCTCGTTGAACACGGCCATGTACCGCTGATCGGACTATCATGCTCTGGAAGAAACGGGTATGGATAAGATAGGAAGAAGGTAGTGTGGACGATAGCAGAGTGGATAAGTAGAATTGAAGTCCATTCGAGCTCACATCATACTCATATCTTTATAATTCTTAGGTGTACCAGAACCGAGCACAAGTCCTGAGAGCATTCGTCACATGTTGCTCGGTTTCGAGCTTTGTGGAACAGGGTTAACAGTAGTAATGCAGCGGCAATACAGGAACGTATCTTGTCCCGCCCATACGTGCGGAAGGAAGCAAATGCAACAGTCGCCACAGTCAGGTATTCTAGATCTCATCGCATCGGCTTCCGGAACTCTCCCTGAGCCGCACAATGCCTTTCTCACGTGGTCGGTAGCACGAGACTTATAGCCTGACCTCGCATCCGCATTGGCAAGCTGGACGGCGGGCGTGCTTGGCTGCTGCCGCCGAATTCCACTGGAAGCACGAGACAGGGCAGAGCTGTGTGTGGCTACGAGGATTATGCCAACCGCAGCTAGTGCTGCCGGGAGCTGAGTGAGCAGCGCTTGCACATGCTCGCCGAGAGCGGTCATGTACAGTAAGTGCTTAAGTAGCAGTGCAAAGCTTGCCCGGCAGAATAAATAGTGTTTTGCTCTGGTGTTTCTCCTGCTTCGCTCCGCTTCCCCTCGTCGTCGTTGGTGTCTTCGAGTTCAGCACGTTGCATCGAGAGCTTGACGTGAATGTGACGGCGGGCTGCGAGTTGGAGTTTTTCCGCAGAGATCCGAGAAGCTCTCTCGGCTAGAAAATCGCAGGCGGATTTCGCGCGAAGGTTAGGGCGGTGACGGCAGGTCAGGGTTCGCTAGTGGGGTCCAGCTTCAATATTGCCCTCCGCTCTTGCTCTCTCTCGAATCTGCGTGAAGCAGGACAGCCGGCAAGATGGGGTCCGCAATGAAGGATGTCCTGCACAAGCTGGTGCCGGGCAGTGGCAAGAACTCGCCACAGCTCAGCGATAACGAGTCTGGCAGCACTACAAGACCGACGCGCAAGGACTCCGCTCCTGCTACTGCTACAGCAACAGCTCCTCACGACCAGCAGACCATGAGCTCGCACTCGTCTATCTCTGAGCCCCAGCCTGGTGACAAACCCCGCCACTCCCTCTCCGGCCTCTCGCACTGGTCCAATCACAACAAGAGGCAGAGCATTGACTCAAACAAGCCATTCTCCAAGCACCGAGAGTCAATCAAGGGTGATGGGCATAGAACGTCCACCCCCATTGGCCTGCTCCGGCGCAAGCTGCGGTCTGCGTCGGGCTCTTCGAGTTCGTCGGACGGGGACATGCCCCTCAACCGAGACGGTGACTCAATGAGCAAGAACCAGCAACGCAAGCATGAGCGAATGGCCGAGAAGGAGAAGCACCGCAAGGAGGCCGAGGAAAGGCGGGAGGCGGACCGCAAGCGGAAAGAGGACATGGAGAGGAAGGCGCTTGAGAACGAGACTGAGGAGCAACGATCCAAGTATGGCGTTCTACCTATCAACAATTACGCCGGCGAGTTCAAGCAGGAGGGTCGCTTGAACCTCCGAGACCTGAAGGCGGAGCATCTTGGCCAGGAGACAGTCTTCCGAGCTCGCCTACACAATATCCGCAAGCTCAGTGCTCATCTCATGTTCCTCGAGCTGAGGCAACAGACGGCGACGATCCAGGGTATCTTGCATGAGCATGGCAGCGTGTCCGAGCATTTCCTCTACTGGGCCGAGCACTTGCACGTCGAGACTGTGGTCCGCGTAAGAGGCATTGTCCAGGAGCCGAAAGCGAAACAGGGCGAGATCATCGGTGTCTCCATCCACAACATTGAGATCCTAATCACCGAGATGCACGTCGAGGCCGTACCAACCGAGCCACTACCTTTCACTGTTCATGAGGCGGAAGTCACGGCGGAAGATACTCAGAAAGAGGGTGACACTCGCCACCGCGTCTCAGATCGCGCTCGCTGGAACAACAGGATCATCGATCTTCGTGCGACAGGATCACAGAGCGTTTTCCGTATTCAGTCCGGCATCTGCCAGATCTTCCGCTCCCACCTCGATTCGCTTGGCTTTACCGAGATCCACACACCAAAGCTACAAGGTGCGGCATCTGAGTCAGGATCAAGCGTGTTCAAGGTCGACTACTTTGGCCGCCCAGCTTTCCTCGCTCAATCGCCACAGCTCGGCAAGCAGATGTGTATTGCGGCGGATATGCGTAGAGTCTTCGAGATTGGCCCAGTGTTCCGCGCGGAGAACAGCAACACCCATAGACATTTGACTGAGTTCACAGGTCTCGATCTCGAGATGGCTATCGACGAGCACTACCACGAAGTCCTGCGAACTCTCGACAGCACTTTCAAGGCGATTTTCAAGGGCATCTACACAGATTACAGACACGAAGTCGACATTGTGAAAGAGCAGTGGCCTTCTGATGATCTGCTGTGGCTTGACGAAACCCTCATCCTACCTTTCGCTGAAGGCATCAGATTGCTTAACGAGACGGGTTGGAAAGACGAGCATGGCAATGCGCTGCCAGAAGATGAAGATTTGGGCACAAGGGACGAAATCCAGCTTGGTCGCGTGATCCGAGAGAAGTTCAAGACCGATTACTACGTGCTCGACAAATTCCCAGCTTCCGCACGACCCTTCTACGCCATGCCAGATCCATACAACTCCAAGGTCACCAACTCCTTCGATATCTTCTTGCGCGGGCAAGAAATCCTGTCTGGTGGGCAGCGTATCCACGACGCGAGCATGCTGACAGCGAAGATGGAGGCGCTGAAGATGGATCCCAAGACCATGGAAGAGTACATGTCTGGTTTCGAATGGGGCTGCCCTCCGCACGGAGGTGGTGGTATTGGTATGGAACGTATTCTGATGTTGTTGCTGAAGCTTGGCGACATCCGGAACGCTTCGCTCTTCCCACGCGATCCACGATCTCTGCCGTACACACCACCCGTCAAGCAGCTCAGACATCCCGAAGCCAGCACTTTGCACCCACCATGGTCCGGCCAGGACCGCGTCGCAGCTCACATGGAGTTCCAGCCTCTGGAGAAACTCATCGCAAACTACGGCGACGCTTCGAACACATCATGGCTCGAGCCGAAGTTCGAGATCTGGCGCGATCCCAACACTGGTGCCGCCGTCGGTTTCGTCCCTCACGAAGGCTTCGCCATCACCATCGGCGATCCTCTATGCCACCCAGGCCAGTACGCCAAGACCATCGCCGGCTACCTGCGCTATATCAAGAAGGAACGCCACATCAAAGTGCTCTGGCTCCTATGCGGTGGCGCCATGGAAGACATCCTGGCGACCAAATTCGACTGGCGCACACTCTCGCCCGCCGCCGAGCAGCGTCTCGACCCGAGCAACAACCCCGCCATCAAAGACGTCGACGTCCAGCGCAAGATCCGCCACGCGGAGAAGGAGGGCGTCAAGATCCACGATATCCCGATGGGCACACCGGTACCGCAAGACGTGCGCGACAAGATCGACAACCGTGTGAAGGATTGGCTCGCGGGCCGGAAGGGCAAGCAGGTCCATCTCACGGACGTGCACCCGTGGCAGGACGTCGCGCATCGCACGTACCACTACACCACGACGCCCGACCAGCAGATCCAGGGTCTGGTCATCATGGCGCAGCTGTCGCCGGACCACGGCTGGCAGGTGAAGTTTGCGCTCGATTTCCCTGATGCGCCTTCGGGAGCTATCGAGGCGCTCGTCATGCATGCGTTGAAAGCTGCCGCGGCTACTGGGGCTACGAGCGTGACGTTTGGAGGTGGTGCGTCGAATAAGTTGACGCCGGGGAAGAATCTCAAGGGGACGAGGTTTAAGGTGTTGAGCAAGGCGTATTCTGCGATTGCTACGGAGCTGAAGTTGACGAATAAGACGGAGTTCCGGACGAAGTTGGGGGCGGTGGAGGATCCGGTTTATGGTGAGTGGCCGATACCTGTCTCGAAAATTCAGAGCTCTTTTTGCTAACCCGAACGATAGTCTGCTACCCTCCCCACGGCCTCGGCCCAGCCGGCGCGAGGGCTATCATCTCGTTCTTCGAAGACGATGATTCAGGGAACGTTTAGGACAAGGCTTCGAAATCGTCATTCAAGCAGCGCGTGGGCACGTGGAGGAAGTCGGGGTCGTCGGGGTCGTGAGTACGGTGGGCCGGATCTCCGACCTGCAATGATGGGATGAGCTGAGATGAGTAGACATGACGGTAGAAGCTGTGTATAGTGTTGGATGAGAGGCATGGTCGGCGATGAGGTTAGGGTAAATAGCGAATAAACATGAACATGATTTCTTTCGAAGGGTTGGCTGCGACGAAGGTCGCTCATAATATTCAAAGTTCGTGCTATGTCCATCCTCCCATCGACTTGCTCTATCCTTCTGGTTCTCAGAAGGCCATAGGTCTCACGTCTCACAACATATCCTAAGGCTTACGTTAGATTGGTTGGACAAGGCTCGGACCGCGGCCACGGACGGGATGCCGCGCAAGACGACATGCCATCCAGTGTCTGGACGTCAGAGTCTCCATTGACGCTCGACACTTATTTAGTCTTTCAGCTTCTCTGCTGGATCTGGACCGAGAGGACTGATGCGGCTGCCGGGGCCTTTCCAAGCGCTGTGGCGTTTCGCACATCACGATCGTCCCACGCTTTCTGGAAGACAGGTTGGGAGGGGACCGAGCGGTGGTTCGAAACCGGTCGAGAACGCTTTGCCGTAGTGGCTAGACCTACGTGAGAAGACGCTGAACGGATAGTGGTGTTCGACCACGGCAGCGAACGTGCAATGGAACCGCGAAAACTCGCGAGAGGAGCGATCGTACCACACCCCTGGCTGCCGCCTCCTTGGTGCACAAGCTGCCCGCATCCTGCGATAAACGATGAAAGAGAGGTTCAACCATGGAGGCCATAAATAGCCCTGGTCCGAAGGCAACGCGCATGCGAGGCGGTTTCGAAAGCCGGAGGCGCGGGGAAGCATCACGTCCAGATCCGTTGAGAAGCGGCTCTCGTGAGGTACATAGGACTTGTACCTACCGACACCCTCTACAAGGCTGACTTGGAAGCTCGTTACGCCGGGGCGGTGAGTATATTGGTGTGTTGTCACAGTATCACCGTCACAGTATCATCACGCACGAGAGGCGCGATCGCAGTGAATGGCTCTAACCTGCTTCCGGACGAGCACTTGAGAGTGCTTCTGTTGCCTTGATCTCGATCTCGTTGCGGCGAGATACGACCGTGGTAGCAAGACTTTTGACTAGGTCCTTGGTATGCGCCAACCTTCAGCAGACCCGTTGCAGCAGCATAGAAGCTCCAGACGGAGCCCGTGAGCCTTCCTCCGGTGTAATGGATTTGTGCATTATGGCTGCCTTGTTCTAGCCACTCACCGTTAGGGGCAAGAGACCAGAGCAAGTCGATACCGCCACCCACCGCCAGCTCAGCATCACCGACGAATCAAATCTTGCGCAGTTGGTTGAGCCGATGTGCATCTCCTGCATCTGGTCGTGATGGACCATCAGCCTTCAGCATAGGGACATTCGGAGAGCACTTTGCGGTAAGCTATCAACAAACCCTTCAAAGCTGGCGGCCTCCCGGTCCTTGAGTCAAGTATTTGCTCCTCCAAGGTTTTTATCTCTCGTCGTCTTCATCAGCATCTCTCTATCCTCAGTGGAATCTTGTACACCACATACAGATACCATGGGCTCCAACTTCGCGTACTTTACTATCTCGCAGAACCAGATCCGTCTTGTCTATCTCTACCCAGCGGTCTCGAATGATGCACCCCTCGTATGCGAGATCCATGTCTGTCCACGTTATCCTTTTACCGGCTGCAAAGGATATGAAGCAGTTTCCTACGTTTGGGGAGATTCCAATGACGACCAGCCAATTCCTCTAGCTATCCATTCAAAAGATCAAGATGGCCGTACTGTCAGACAGTACTTCTCCATTGGCAGGAATCTGGCTGCCGCTTTGAAGAGTTAGTGACGACCACCGGGTGCGCCAGTGCCTCGAATTTTGTAGCTGACCACCCACAGAGTTTCGAGACCAGAAAGAACCGCGCACCTTGTGGTGTGATGCAATTTGTATCAACCAAAGTGATAAAGAGGAGAGAAGCTCGCAAGTGCCAATGATGGAAAATGTTTACAGCAACGCCAAGTGTGTGCTGGTGTGGCTTGGAGATGCTACCAAAGAGAGTTCTATTGCCTTTGATTTCATGCACACAATCATCGGGGCGGAGAACTTCGACCGCCTGGTGGAGCAAGAGCTCTTTGCAGAACAATGGGTGGCTCTTGAAAGCCTCATGCGTTGGAGATGGTTCACGAGAAGCTGGATCGTTCAGGAGATCGCGTTGGCGAAAGATGCTCAGCTCTACTGCGGCAAAGACTCTATCCCGTGGACGGACTTCTGCCATGTGGTGGGCCTCTTCAAGCTCTACCACGGTGAGATCAAGCCGCACTTCCTGCGCGAGGAGTACAACTACTCGAGAAATCTACTTGGAGAGGTAGAAGCACTCGGCGCATGCCAGCTGGTTCACATCACCAAAAATCTGTTCCGAAAGTCAAACAACCACGAAATCCAGCGAAGACTCGTGACGTTGGAGTGTTTGGTCTCGAAGCTCACAATGTTCGACGCAGGACGCGAGCACGACCTTGTCTATGCCATGATTGCGCTCGCGAAGGACATCAGGACTCCGGCACAAAACAGTCGGTCGGTCGATCCGGATGCCTCGCCCGTGGCGACACCTCGAGAAGAGTTGCATGTCGAATTGGGAGCACCAGTTGAGATGCCCATCATAGACATTGCACGACCAAATGGAGAGGACATCTCCACTTCGAGTAAAAAGCGAAAGGTGCATCATCTCGACGTCCCGAGGAGCCCCAGCGTGCTCCGGTTTCAGACAGCTGTCCGCCACGCGCAGCGAACGAGGCTCGATGCATTCCCTGTGGACTACGATCAAAGCTTTATGAAAGTCTGCGCAGATTTCGTGGAATTTGTAATCAAGCGATCTAATTCGCTGGACATCATACTAAGGTCGTGGGTGCCAGAAGCTTTGAGAGACAAACATCGGCTGCCCTCTTGGCTCATGACTCTGGGTACCTATCCCTTCCAGTCCGCAGGAAAGGGGGCCTTTGTTAGAGTGACCGGAGATCCGCTTGTAGGGTTAGATCCAATGGAGCCGAAGCGGTACAGTGCCTGTGGGCAGAATGCACAACCTTTGCGAATTGATCGCTATCCTACCGATGGATGGGGCTTTTGCTGCCTCGACCGCCCAAGCCTGTTCCATCCAACCACAGACCCGGAGGTTCACGATCACCGGAGCCTATTTGCGAATGGTTTTATCTACGACACTATTGCTAGTCTTCGGGATAAAGCAGTTGATGGAACCCTGCCGACTGATTGGTTCGAGTTTGGCGGCTGGAAACAGTGGACATCATCGCCCCCGGAGCCACTTTGGCGCACCTTACTCGCGGACCGAGAGTCTAACGGCTATCAGGTTGAGACCTTCTATAGCAAGACCTTTCAGAGTCTTGTGAAGAAGCACTGCGCTCCTAGGGGCGGTCTCAACGTGAAGAAAATCCTAGCCACCACTGAGTGCGACAAACCTTCGGAGAGGTTCCTGGACCGTGTAATGGAAGTCACACCCAACCGAAGGCTGTTTAAGACAACACCGCAGAAGGACAGCCTTCTAGGATTGGCCCCAGCAAATGCTGAGAAAGGAGATCTGGTGTGCATATTGTACGGCTGCAGTGTGCCGGTCATCCTCCGCCGGCATTCCAGGACCATTGAGGGACAGCCTTGTGAGTACTTCGAACTGGTCGGAGATGCTTACGTCCACGGATTGATGGATGGGCATGCTGTTGAAGAGAACGAGCAGTCAGAGTCCGAGAACAAGTCTCAGCAGTTCGAGCTGCGGTGACGCGATAGTTTCTTAGCTGCATATAGACAGGGTGACTTCGTTTCGTCTTCTTGTACCTTAGCTTCTCATAGCAACCCATCCATTCATCCCCGTCGTCGGTCATCCACAATAATTGACCATGTCTTCTGAACACACCACCTCGTCGTCGCACATCATGGAGATGCCATGGCCTAAGCGTGCAGAGCGTCTTTTCTTAGATGGCATGCTAGACTTGCCGCCTGAGGAGATGGATCGACTTCGTTCCGAGGTGAGGTTTTCACAGGATGAGGACGCTCGCTTACGAAGAGAGATGCTCAATGCTAAGCGGCAAGTAACGAAATCTCCCAACAGCTGTTGCCCAAATGGAACACTGACGCATCTCACAGTACCGTCTGCCCAGTCTTCTCTGTGTATCTTTCCTCACAAAACGCAGTCGCCTTGTTCGGCAAGCTCCGTATCACTATGAGACTGCGCTATGATGGCAACCTCAATGGAGAAGAAGCATTGGCAATCATCTTACAGGACCCTCGAGGCCTCTTTCAAGATTCCGCAGTGAAATACGGCGCCTATCACATCTTCGACTCCAGCTCATGCGATCCCTCTTCCCAACTCCCCTTCCATAAACTCTACGTCACGATGCGGCGGGCTCGAGGTCCCGATGGTCGATTCCTTCCATTACCTCCAGAAGACCCCGTCACGGAGGGTAGTGGCTGGGTGGAGACGAGGCCTGGGGATGAAGAAGCGTTCGAGTATGTGATCGATCTTGGCTCGAACCAAGGATGGAAGGACTCCATTCGAGCTGGTCATGATTATTGGCTGAAGTATGGTGTGCCGAGAGGTATGTCAGTGGGGAGGACGGAAATCCTGGACTGGAGGTTTGGGACTATGGAGAACTGGACGGGGAATGTCGCTAGTCAAAGGGACCGCACGTATGTACCGATTCGCCTTGGGCCGTCTAATGCTCTGAAGTTTCAAGTGGAGTCGATGTGAGGGAGCTGCGGAATTGGAACGTTGGCCTCTGCCGGGATGACAGCTGGTTGCAGGTTCTAGGTTCAAGGAAAACACTACACCGGAGAGCACTACACCATCACTTGAGCGCAAGCAGGGATCCACGTCATCGCCGCCAGCTGTACGGCAGCATACTTCCAAACAAGAGTACACACTGACTAGAGCAACGCTCTCTTCGAGTGCATTTGGACTAGAGATTCTGCACATGCTACCATCTTGCTGTTGCCGCTCTACTCGTCACTAGAGATCTGGGAGAAACCACGCGCGTGTCCTGGGACACGCTGCCAGCTTCCCGACTTCCTTGCTGGCGTAAGATCTGGCAATTGGAAGTAGGGACTTATGCAGTCGGCGGCCGGTGCGTCACAACTGGCACGAGCGGACGTGACACGACAAAGAGCGATCGTGCTTTTCGGGCCACGCTGCGTTGGCCAAGAAGATGTCGGCGAGGGTGTCGGCGGGGATGTCGGCGATGCGGTGGAGGCTGTCTTTCGTAGCGGAGAGCGCCTTGACAGCGCGGAGATTCTAGCTAATGCGCGGCATAAGGGATGATTAGGATATAGAAGTGGTTCAAGCCGTGAGTCGTAATCTCGAAGTGAGATTGCAGAGGTCAACGCTTGCCGTAGAGGTGCGAACCAGCGCCTTGACTCCAGTTTGCTGACAAGCTTTGCCCACGTTCGCCGTGCCCTCGACATTGACTTCGTGCCTGAGATTGGTTGGGTTAGCAGGCTTCTCCGAGATAGAATCGCACCACAGGCGGCAGTTTATGGCCGTATCGAACTCGATCTCAACTTGGAGAACGCCGCAAATTAACGTACATCAGGTTTTTGTTTTTGACCGTGTGGACGGGGCTGGCAGTGTGGAAGACGGAATCGGCCTTGAGGCTTTCGAAGGTAGTAGCAAGCCTTGACCACGTTTGCAGTGCCCTCGACATCGACTTTGCCCCGTGTAGTCGGCGACGGTGTCGTAATCTACGCCATACGAGGGGCTGTGCTTCTTCTCCGTCCGGTCACTGACAAGGCCACTACAGCGGCTGATCTAGCCATGTTGACTTGCCCTCGGAGTTGGAGAGACGTCGAAGGTGACGACAGCCAGTGGTTGTCTTCGTCCATGTTCTCACACGCAGCATTGGAGCACTTCAAACAATGTCAAGGTGTGTTGTAGTAGCCTGGAGATCTATGAGTTTTGTCGAGACCATGCCCAATGGTGCCTGACGTTGGAGTGCTTCGGGCTTTCCTCGGCTCGAAAACAGCCCACCACTCCCACTTCAGGACCCCTCCACATAACCTCACACGCCCTCCAGCACCACAAACCCCCACCCCCATCTCGGAGAACAACCATGGCCGACGTACAAGCCCCCCCAAGCGACCTCCGGCCAGCAAACGAGGTAGTCTATTGCGGCATATGCTCTCTGCCGCCAGAAGTAGGTACGACTTCCAACTACAGCCACTACAGCAGCACATCGCTAATCACTTTCTTCGAGAACGACAGTACTGTGAATACGGCGGCACAACAAAAAAGTGCTCCGAATGGCTCGAATCCACCCACCCCTCTCTCCACGCAGCAATCTACAGCCCCTCCGCCCTCTCCCAAAACCTCTCCACCCTCTCTGTCGACGCCCAAAAGCGCGCCGACAAAGACGCTGCGAAAAAAGCCGCCAAAGCCGCCGCCAACGAGACAAAGGAGGCGGAGAAACGTGCGACCTCTAAGATAATCATCAAGCGCGTGGAGCGGAACAAGCGAAAGTACGTCACCGAAGTCTCCGGGCTCGAGCAATTTGGGCTCGATCTGAAGAAGATCGCAAAGGAGTTTGGGAAGAAATTCGCGACGGGCAGTTCAGTGACGAAAGCGCCGGGAGGGGGGGAGGAGATTACGGTGCAAGGGGATGTGAGCGAGGATATTCGGGATTGGTTGGAGGATAACTATGAGCAGATTCCGGAGGATAATATTGAGTTGGTGGAGGATAAGAAGAAGAAGGCTAGTGCGGTGCCTGGGTGAGGGATGCGGGTGGGTAAAGAGAGATATGTACCTGAGCAGACGAGACGACGATGCACGTTCTCGTAACTATCGAGAGGGTGGAGCCACTACACTGAGTCCTGTGAATCCAAATTCGAAGCTTTCGCGCTCGAGAGAATTGACAAAGTACCGCTCAAATGAATGCTGCTCGCTAAGTCCAAAATTCGTATCCCGTTGCCTTACCCAGCTTCAACCAGCAACCTAATCTTATCCATGAAACTTTTGGGATATACGCTGCTCTCCCCAGTACTCGGGACGCCCTTGTCCCGACACCGCTCAATAACCTTATTAATGATCTGCCCCAGCAGATCCTCGTTCATTGCCACTGTGCCAGGCTGTTCCGGGTTCATGTAGACATCGCTGTCCGCCAGCAACTGCTTTGTCGTCGGCCTGACATCGGGGTGCCGGTTCAGGCACTTCCTCAGCACCCCGCTCAGCGAAGCTGGTACTGGCACATCGCCCAACCCAACTTCTGGGAACGAGATCGCGTGATTCGGATTCGTGATCGCCATAATCCGCTTCAGCTGACTGGGAATGTGCGCGAACGGCGGCCGGCCGTAGACCATCTGATACAGGATACATCCCAGACTCCAGACATCGCTCGCCTTCCCGATGCGAATGTCCTTGGCAGGACGAGCAGCGCCGTCTTTTCGCCCGTCGGCTGGCGCAGGCTCGTTGGTGTCCGTGATACTCTCAGGCGACATGTAATTCGGCGTCCCCACGTTCGTGTCGCGGTGCACGTTGACAGTGTTGTCGGTGTCGATGGCATTGGCGATGCCGAAATCGATGAGTTTGAGCTTGCCTTGCACGAGGAGGAAGTTGGCGGGTTTGAGATCCGAATGCACGATGTCCATGTCGTGGACTGCCTGGACGCATTCGAGCATTTCGCGCCAGTGGTAGCGGGTGAAGACAGGGTCGAAGCGGTTGTTTTCCCCATTCTGTCGGAGGGTCAGGAGGCGGTTGAAATCGGTGTCGCCTTTCTCCATGAGCACGAGGAGTTCTTGTTTCTCGTTGTTGAGCTCCCAGTCGAAGAGGCGGATCACTCGCTCGACTTCTGTGAGCTTCTTGAGTAAGTCGATCTCGCCCTTGTAGCCACGTACGGCTGCTTCATCCTGCTCCTTGAGCTTGACCCTCTTCAGAGCAAAGGTGTTGTAGTTTTCCGCCATCACGCAGAAGACCTGAGCGCTCCCTCCTGCCCCAATCTTGCCCATTTGCGTGAAGATCTTGCCGTTGATGACGATATGTGATCGCTTCTTCTTCGACTTGGTGACGCTAGCACCGGCCGTTGTAGTCGCGGTATCGAGGACTGACATCTTTGGGGGAGGGGCGGGTGCAGCCCGGTGAGGAGTGTTGCCACTGATGGCGCCGAGTGCTTTTCGTTGCTCCTGCTGCTGAGCTGGCACCGGGACTGGAGTCATATCGTTCTGGTGCGGCTTTGGCTTCTGCTCATCTGCCAGGATGGTCATAGAAGGCTTGCCTAGATACTTGAACTCGGCGTCCTTGTTGCGTTTGAATGTGGGTGGCGGCATATTCTCCTGGTCTTCCGAGGCGTCTGTGTGTATCTTGGGTGCTGCATATCGGTATTGTGCATTTCGTAAGCTTGGGACTCGTTGTGGTGGCTTTGATGCTAGTGCTGCTCTCGGCTGTGCCAAATCTGTGCTGGTTTTTCGAAGAGGCAGCTCATGAACTGCGGATGCTGGCGCCGGCACCTCATCCTGGTGAACGCTCGTTTGGCTTCTATGTGGTGGCGGCTCAACGCTGGCCTGTCGACTTCGTACTCGTTCGTTCGTGGTGCGTGATGGTGGCCTTGAGTCGCTGCTTATCTGACTTCGAGAAAGGTATGAGCCGGCTTGTCGCGAAGAAGGCCTGGCTTCTTGAAGCGCTTGATTGTTCTTCTGCGCAAAATCGTGTACAGACACTGGCTCGACAGAAGTCGCACGGGTATCAAAACTTGCGTTCCGACTCGGCGGACCACTCGCTTGCGTTGCGCTCCCCGTCCGAGGAGTGTAGCTGCTCGCACTGGGCTGAGTGGCAGAACTGTTTGGCACCTCCTCGTTCGGCGAGACATTGTCTTCGCTATCTCTTCTTCGAAAGCCTCGCCTGACAGGTCCAGACTTCAGGAACGAACCTGTGAAACCGGGCGCTCGTTTGACCCGGGTCGATCCTGGTGGAGGAGCAGTGTCTGACGATGGATTTCGAGTCCTGCCAGTAGTAGAGGTCGCAAATCTCGAAATCGTCTCTAGCCCATGATGCTGAGAGGCACTACGTCTCAGCTCGTCGCCTTCGGTATTGTCGTTGCTTGGCTCAACAGCCGATTTTGCTCCATTACGCGACCCAGGCCTGCTTGTAGAAGAGCCAGCCGCGCCGTGCGCGTCCTGTGAAGTAACGCTGGTTGATCTTGTCCGCACCCTCAGTGCTCTGGGGCCGGGCGCAGGTGTGATGACGTCCAGTTTCGCGTCATGCGTTGGTGTCGGTTCCCGTTTTGCCGGTATTCGTTGAGCATATGGTCCTGCAATACTGATGGAGCGTTTCGCGGAAGCTGAACCTTTATTTCCAATCTGTACAATCCTTGGTGGCGTGCTGCTAACACGAGACCGCTCGCCTGCCAATGCCGGAGAGCTCCTCCGGATAATCTTGATGCCAGGTGCCCTACTAGGTGTATCTACTGCTGTCCGAATGGTGCCTGCGGACGTCTTGAATCGTGGTATCTCGTAAGCCTGCTCGTTGCGCGGCGGAGATGAAGCTGCGGGAGCTCCAGCCAACAGCGCCTGCGTCTCCTTCGAAAATTTGATTGCTGGAGGCGGCTCATCATCCGAATCGCTGTCTCCAATATCTATTCTCCGTATCATCGGCGCATCTGCCGAAAAGCCCAATATCCCATTCGAAACCGACAACGGAGAGTTCCTCCGTATCACTGGTCGTGTAGGGTGCGCAACCGCAGCCATTATGCGCCTGAACTTCTTCCCAATGCGCTCCCTCTTCCCTCCAAGATGCTGTATACGTCTGTTCTGCTGTCCAAGTGGTCCGTCGCGCCGTGTCAAAGAAAGTGGTTCCTATCCAAAGCCCTCGGTGTCGCTGTTGTTGTGCCGGGATTGCTGCTGCGTGATGCGGTCGCCATGTGCTAAATATGCTGGAGGTATCGTGTCGCCGTTCGTTCCCGCAATTGCTACATGCGCGCCGACAGCAAGCAAAGACTGCGATGTTGAAGATCCAAAAGACTTGAGACGATTCGAGGTCGCATTCTCGGCTGAGGTCCTCGCGTTGGTCCGCGCCTGCCGGCGAGGGCGTGTTGACGCTAGCGTCGCGGCGGCAACGGCGCGACTTTCACTTCGATTTCCACTTCACCACGACAAGAGGTGAAAAGAAGTGACAGCACAGTAGCACGAGAACCATTAGATTCGAGGAGACTAATTTGTACGACTATTACCGGGCGCAGATGGTCTGAGTTTGGCTAGACGACCGGGATCACGGTCGAGTACGAACGGTTAAAGAGGGCAAAATCAGTGAAATTTGCTTTGCCAAACAAGCGTTCGCCCTGTACGGACTCAGCTTCACTTCACTTGTCTGGTCTCGTATAGTACATACGAAGCTTACAGTACTGAATTCGCGGAACCCCGCCTTTCCAACACGTACGTGCGCTACATTGACACGTAACGCAGGAGAAGATTGTGAGATGACATGATCGATCGAGAGTGTGCTCATTACACCCCATAGTTCTCGTGCTACCGTAAGGCCTCTTCTCAACGCTCTGACGTGAACCTCCCACCAATGAGGTCTAACCGATGTGAGGTATGTTGGTAGTCCATGTAGTAAGAAATGCCTCGGGCGGAAGGTAGAAGAGGCAGCGGAACATCTCGACGATGAGTATAATCCGCGCGAGAGTGTAAAGGCCGACAGGGAGAAAGGACAAGATGAAGTTCACATCGTCCGAAATGTTCAACACCTCCCCAAGCGCAAACCAGATTGCCCAACACGGAAAAACAACGGCCAGAGCAGCAGTTGAGGCAACCGCAGCAACCCGGTAAAGCATAAGATCTGCCTGGCTGGGGAAAGTGAAGTTCCATCCAGCGAGGTGCGTTGCGCCGAGGAGCACACTCATGATGATGGTCGCGCCTATATCCATCGGCCCGGTGCCCTGTTTGTTCCTGAAACCAAGATTGCTGAATGGATCATCGGGAGTTACATGGGACTCCGCGTTTCCGTATTTCGCACTAAGCTGCAATAGTCGTGCAGGTATCCCATCACTGCCAAACACACGCATGACAACGGTCGTGTTGACGGACTTCGGCTTCTGCATTGCAAAAAGATAAGTGGCGACGGAACACATGACGAAGCCAGAAACACCAAGCTCCAGTAACGTTATCGGTAGCTTCCGTGCAGGTCTCACAAGCAACTCCAGCAGAAAGTACAGGATTTGGAAAACAGCCAAAGCCTTGCCGATCAAGTCGCTCTTGGACTTATCCTGTATGTCCTCAAGAGATATCATGTCGTAGCTGAGGAGACCTTTCTCTATAGCTATTCGTAACGCCTCTTGGGGAATGCGAGGGTACATGAGAGGTGGATCATCTGCTTTTGAAGGACCAATGATCAAATCGTCCCATCCAGCACGGGCATTGTTAGCCTCAACCTCCTGATCGCAGGAGTGATGTTCTCTCGCAATTTGTATCTCTCCTTTCGTGCTTCTGTTCCCCTCCTGCATGGGACCTTTGCCCGGCACACCAGCACCCAGAGCATCGTCGTTGCGAGCGTTCGAGACGGCCACACTGTTTGTGCGCAAGTACCCTTGCAGCGAAACTAATGTGAGCTGATCTGCGGGTAGGTCGTAATGACGACAAGCTTCCGGATCACCACCATCAGTCTGTTCAGTTTCGACTTGAGCAGGTACACCGTACTGATCCTGGTGAATGAGATCAATACCAGAAACGGTAGAACCTCCCATGCCCGCGAAAAGCATATGCGTCAAGGTCTAAGTCTGCTTCGTTTCCGGAACGTTACGGTGCAGCTTGCGCAGCTCTTTCCTTGCATAATACCAGTCATTGATAGACTTCCCGAAGATGTACTCGGGTGCTAGTACAGCAGTAAGCGTCTATTTCGCATTTGTGCGTATACGTTTCATTGCCCACTTCAAATCGCCGGTCCAGCCTTGATCACGTCCCCTGCGTTGTTCTGGGACATTCAGATGTAGCGTTGAATACGTGCATGCAATGATGGACGCAACCGAAGCCCAAAGAATTTCGAGCGTGCTTCTGATTCCGGGAGCTGCGATGAATTGGACCGACTCTGCCGGAAGGATGCAATTGGGATGGTAGATCATAGTGTGCAGCGTCAGGTCATTGAAGTAAAGGGAGGAAAGCGAGATAGCTAGAGGAAGGACAGCATACATACTTGACAGCGCCGTCTGTACCTATTTTGAGCCGCAGCCTTGTCCTGCTGCATGGTAGAGAGGGGTGCATCTGCCATTGGACGCTGTGGACGCCACCAGAGCGACTCAGCCTGGCAGGTATCGCTATTACCTGGACCTTTGGAGGGCCATCAGGCTCGTTGGAATCGTGCTAGACAGTCATATGGAGACTCCGGCAGGTGTTAGAACTGGGCCTGGGGATTTGAAGTAAGGTCGGAGTCGAGTCGCAGGATGATCGTGGAGAACGTGGAGAACGTGGTGGCCCAGCTTACTGGGTCGATTTGATGCCTTCGCAAGGCTCTCCGCGGTATGAAGTCTCGGTATGCTACCGTAAGGCATGATATCATCTCGGAGATCCGGTCGCTACGCTTGAGAAGTCAGTATATCGTCCTGCAACCTGTGATTGTGGACGTCTGTGAAGCGAACAGTTTTTTGTGCTGGTTTACCGCCTTTTGTTTTACCGAGCATCCCGGCGGACCATCTCAGCGGGCCGAAGCCGACTAGCGCCAGGTACCGCCAACGGCTGACGTAGGGCGACACGTTTTCTACGGCTTGGTGCATGGCTGAGTGCTTCTCCAATGCGTGGACTTCCTCCTATGACCACCGTGGACCTTTGAACTCGCGAAGCTGGACCTTTGCGCCCTCGAGAACCTCACCATGGTCGTCGCCCCCCAACAGGCTCGAGCCTTCCACACCGGCAGCGATCAACATGGCCGCCAACTGTCCGCCCAAGAACGCGAACGGATGCTCAAACCATATCTCCCAGCTCCAAGCAAGACGAAAACACCACAGCAGTCCCAGCAGTCGCCTCGCGCCCACAAGCAACGAGTGAGACCCGCGATCCGCCACATGATCCACAGCCTGATCTTCACCATAATCCACGCCTTCTTCAGCCTATATATCCGATTCCGACAAGCCTACCACGCTGTAGTCGATCAAGTCCTAGCGATTCTCTACTACCATCACCGGACTCCTGAGCTCGTCAAGCGAGACGTCAAGGGCTTGACGAAGGTCCCGAAGCATTTAAGCGTGATCCTACAGAAGAGAGACCGGCTGGACACCCTCATCAACGATGCGTGCGAGATTGCGGCATGGAGCGCTTGTGCTGGCGTTCCAATGCTCTCGATATATGAAAGGACCGGTATGTGGCCAGATCAGCCACTGTAGTGGCGGCTTCTTTGCTCCAGCTGACGAGAACAGGTGTTTTGAAGCACTCGCTGCCCCACCTCCATCGGCGCATATCTCGAACCATGACCGCCTATTTTGGTGCCAACAACAAGCCGTCCATATCTCTCCGAGCTCCTCATATGCCCTCATACAGCCCGCCGACCTCACCAGACGCCAATTCTTCGCTCGGAGAGCACCCACATCTCACAATCCTTCTCATAGACGCGTCGGACGGCCGGCAAACCCTCGTCGATCTCACGAAGACCCTAGCCGAGATGTCGCAGCACGGCAAGCTTGCGCCATCAGACATCAGCAGCGAGCTCATCGACGCCGAAATCACAGAGTCAGTGATGGGCGAGCCAGATCTACTCATCTTGTTTGGCGACAAGATAGTGCTGGAAGGCTATCCACCATGGCAAGTGCGGTTGACGGAGATATATCGCGTTCAGGATCATGCGGGTGGTGTGGGCTACCATGTATTTTTGCGAGCGCTGTGTAAATATGGGCAGGCTGAATTTCGAGTTGGGCGGTAGCGATATCCTAGCATACCTACGAAGATACCTGAGAATTTATCTCCAAATTGGCAGAGCACGATTGGTGCTGCTATCCTGCCTGTTGTCACCGTGTGGCCCCCTCTCGATTTCGGAGACACAAGGTTTGACGGTACGTCCAGATGTACATGAGCTTGCTCCTCCGATCCGAAGCTCATCCGAACAAACTTACCTTATTGCTTATTACACTGGAGCTTCGTGCGGAGACATCCACATGGGAACTCACGACGGCAAGTAAGGCAGCTAGAGATATTTTGCTTCCCATACGCTGACAACCTCACAGGTCACGTATTGTCTTGACATACATTGCTCCATCGGACCTGCAAAATTAATCAATCCAGAGAGCCGATCGAGGCCATTGACCCATCAACCACTCGACGCTTCCGGACGGTTTCAAGCAAAACAACACACCACAACCCCATCAACCCACCTCCAACACAATGGCCCAACCAAACGGTTCCCCAAAAATCTCCTACGACCCCACCTTCACCCCCTCCGTCATCGCCGCCACCGGCCCCAACTGCTCCCCCCGCCTGCGCGAAGTCATGACCGCCCTAATCCAACACGTCCACGACTTCGCGCGGGAAGTCAACCTCACCACCGACGAGTACATGGCCGGCGTCTCGCTGCTCAACTGGGCGGGCCAGATGAGCACGGACCGCCGGAACGAAGGGCAGCTCGTGACGGACGTTATTGGGCTGGAGAGTTTGGTGGATGAGATTACTTATAAGCAGGCGAGTGCGCACGCGGGGAGTGCGACGGCGAGTGCGATTTTGGGGCCGTTTTGGCGGGATACGCCGGAGAGGGCTTGGGGGGGTAGTGTGGTTGATCTAGTGCCGGAGGTAAGTCTGGTGGTTGGGGGGAGGGTTGAGATGTGTGCTGATGGGTTGTGCTGATGGGTGTGTAGGATGGGATGGTTGCGTGGGTATTTGGGAGGGTGACGGATGCGGCTTCGGGTGAGCCGATTAAGAATGCGTTGGTTGATATTTGGCAGGCGTCTACGAACGGTCAGTGCGATTTCTTGTGGAACTTATTGATTGTTAAGCTGATTCGTGCGCTAGGCTTGTACGAACAGCAAGACTCGAACCAGCCAGATCACAATTTACGTGGCAAGTTCCGAACCGACAACGACGGGAATTACGCTTTCTACTGTCTTCGACCAACCCCGTATCCAGTTCGTGCCTCGAAGCCTCTCTCCATCAAAGTGCCGGTTCACTGACCTCTACCAGGTCCCAGGCGACGGCCCAGCAGGCAAACTTCTCGATCTCCTGGATCGCCACCACTATCGTCCGGGACACATCCACTTCATCGTACCGTCTCCCCTCCCATATTGCGCGTTCTGGCGTCATCTAACCCACCTTCTTTGCACCGCAGGTTCTAGCAGACAACTACAAATCCATCACCACCCAGATCTTCGACAGCGAGTCCGAGTACCTCGACAACGACAGTGTTTTTGCTGTCAAGGACGGTTTGACGGTCAAGTTCACTTCACGGAAAGGCGATGATAAGGCGGCCTGGGAATTGGAGTATGATGTTTCGATGGCGCCCTTGGAGCAGAAGGGGGCGGGGAGTGTGCCTAGTGCGCATAGTGCGGCCTCGTAGGGTTGAGCTTCAAGTTTCGTTTGGAACTGGCTGCGTTTCGTTCGAGTGAGATCCGGGTCAAAGGAGCAAGCTTGAGGTACTTAGGAACCACCCCATTTCAATCTAGGTACTCACGCCACAATTCGATCTACCCAATATACTGCACCGCTTTACGATATAGATGAGTGTTCAGCATTGTAGACCAGGAGTAGACGAACAATATTCAGATGTCCGGCGCGACTCGCATCCTCCAAAAGCATCTCGATGCCTTTGTTGTATCGATGACCCTCTAGAAATCCGAGAATGAGTGATAGCATTCCCTCGTGGTTGTCGGCGCTGGCCGGTCGTAGAACCTCAAGCCGGTCTTCCCACACGATCTGAGCATTCTGAACGTCGACTTCGTAGATGGGCTTGTGCTTTTCAAGTAAATCAGACAGCGCGTGGATGACTCTGACATGACCAGCAAGTAGTGCGCTGCGAATGATCGAAACTTGAATAGCCCGTCGAGGCCCATGGTCGTAGGCCGGTACCAGCAAAGCCCAGGTCTCTTCGCAGAATATCTCCGGCCGGTCGCAAGCGGCAGCTTGTACTAGTGCTGCCACGAGACGCGATGCGGCGAGACGCTTCGAGGTCCCATCTTCGATCGACATAGCGTTTCGGGCCATCAAGTGAAAGGTGCTAGGGCTAGCGTGGCAAGCAGCAATCGTCAGTGGTGCACCGAACGAGATCGTTCTGCAAAACGTTGGAGCCCCACGATCAAGGAACAACTCAACGACGGATGGCTTGTTCATGTAAAGTGCTGCAACAAGTGCATTCCCAGAGTCATTGTGCCACTTCTCACCCGCAATGCCCGGGACGATCGAAAGGCCCTTGAGTATGACCGGCAGAGGAAGGCACCGGGCCGCGAGATGGGCAAAAGCGTACATGTACTCATTAGCAATAGCGATCCAGTGCGTAGATTGGACCGACTGGACAGTCCAGCATATTTCACGAGTCAACGGCCGGAGATCTGGCTTGATCTTCAGCTTCGAAGACATGAGACCGGCGACCATGCCGCTGCTCATGCCTACATGCCAGGAGAGACGTGGTAGAAAGTCGTCATCCCATGCATCGAAAGTCGGCAGTCCATACACGATATCGGGGATATGTGCGTGAACGTCCCTGGCTGGATCAGCGCCACTTTGCAAGACTAATGATTTTCGTCACTTACGACATACAGTCCGTAGATGGACGTATCTTCGGATCCAGATGTCCCATAGGAGAGATTCGAGGATCATCACCACCATCTCAGGGGGAAGATCTGTGAGCTCCATGGATGTAGGCGAGCGATGGTCCGCCGCTGTTCAAGAACAGTGGGGACAGAGCTGCCCTTGGTAGCCCCATCAAAGCTGTTGGAGGCGGTTCTGTCCGAGTGGAAGGAGTGTTGAGTGCATGGGAGGAGCTAAAACGTCTGGCCAAGTACAGGGGCAGGTTGGACGTGTCACAAACGCGTGTCGACCAATCACATGGCGCCAGCTCACGGGAGCTCGCCAAGAGCAAAGTTCGTCGAGTGTTGGACAGGTTCGAAACTCCTTACATATAGTCTCGACAGTGTATCAAGCCTGTACTACACGAGTGGATCTTGACAATTCTCACTTGCTCAGCTAGGAGGTAGGAGAGACTTGAACTATGACCGCAAAGCACCAATCTACTTGACAGGTACTCATGCACAAGCCGCCGAACATGTACAGGTAGATGCAGGTTCGCGTTCCGACAGGGCGGTAGCACCGGTGAGTCTGCAGAGTGGTGTCTTTATGGTATCGCTCCAACTTTCCTTATCGTTGTTCCTTTGCTATCATGGCAAACACAAAATCCAAGCTGTTGAACCCGGATACCGCCCCAAAAGCAACCTCCATCTGGAAAGGTTTCGATCGCGCAGCATTCCAGCGTCGAACGCAAACGCTGCAGCAGCATGTAGCAGGTCGCCGTACTTACGCTGGATCATCTACGTCCAAAGATGACGAGTCATATCCTATACCGTTTGAGGTGGAGAAAAGCATAGCGGATGACCTAGCTTTTATCGCAGCTTGCGAGCCTCGGGTCGACTTCGTTACCGCCGTTGCCATAGAACAGGACCAAAGCCAGCGTTCGCTCGTGGTTCAGCTTGCCGTGAACGAAGGTGTATGCCCGGAGGTCAAGAGTATTTTTGATGAGGTATTTGGGATGCTGAGGCAGTGCGCAAGGAAAGGTAATTTTGCCTACCATCTGCTCGAGATAGCTCTTCAGTAATACTTGCTTACTGCCCAAGACATCGCACAAGAGGAGTGCCGGCAACAGCTATTGCACTCCATAGTACACCTCAATCGCAACAGAATCTTGGGAAGGTTAGGATCCGCGTGGTTCAAACGGCCCCGACACCTGTCCAAAGTTCGAGAACAACTGCCTGCACGTCTTCGACAGCTCTTCCGCAAGTATATGGAGCCGCGTCGCTCGCATCTGAATTCACAGGACATTGCCGTGCTCGATGGTCAGATCAGCAGCTTCGAGGCAGCTTTTGATCGACTCGAGGATGGTCAGGCCACCGATGTCGTTCTCAACCTCGAGTTTGCTGTCATGCAAGCCTTTGAGTTGACTGGAGATGGCGTCAAGTTACCTGATCGACTGAGAGCTCTTGGATGCCCGCCTTCCGTTCTTGACGCAAGGGACGTCAAGGAAGTATGTAAAGTGGCCAACTATTGGCGTGTGTCTCGACATTTGGCTATTTGCTCCCACCGCTTCCGCGCCTGTTTTTCATACGCTGAATGGCAACCACTAGCTAGCTATGGCGCCTCCACGATTCCGTCAACCTTGTCCGAACGATACGTCCACGCAGAAATTCAGCTACTTGTCCATTATGAATTGCATCCTCGTCAACTGATGCCTCGAGCCATTGGAGGTTCCAAAGAGGCCTGCTTCCTATGCGACTCCTTCATTCGAGCCCACGATCGTTTCGCCATTGCAGGAGCACACCGTCAGATGTATCCCAAGTGGACAGTCCCTGACCTGAAAGACTATACTCCGCAGACGGTCGACCACTTCCGCCGCGTGCTCTCCCAAGTCCAACTTGCCGTCAAAGGCGAATACAGCAAGGCAAAGAAACAACGCACTTCAGGTCCTTTTCCACTGCAGAGTGCAATCAATCTCAATGCGATCCATCTGCCCACCCCATCAGCTTCTACAACCTCGATGCGACGTGCAAGTGGCTCAAGTGAGGGTGCTCGGACTATCAGGTCAATCGATACCAGTAAGGGTTTGCAACCGAAACAGGCTAAGCAATGTGCGTATATCGCAGAGCGTAAGGATGCGGAAGGTTGCGAAGAAGCTAAGACTGCTGTGTCGTCCCGGGTGGAGCAGCATGACGTTGACGAAGGTCGTGAAGGTATCGTGGAAGAAGTGCCCGTGGACATCGCAGTCAACGAAGCAGTCTCAGGACATACGGATTGGTTACACGTATTGGCATCTTTTTCGAGAGTTTCAGTCGACAATGCATCGTCTCTGCAACAACAACGCACTCTTGGGGGTAGTATATCGCTCGCGCCTGACCTTGGTAACGAACCGAGACGCACATACAAATTGGCTGATATTCCATTTGACCAGGAGCTTGTGCTTGAAAGGGATCCGCATGATGGCCCGGACGAATTGTCGTTTCTGCTGAGTGGAAAACAGGACCAGATTGTGCGGATTCATTGCCGATGGCATACAGCATGATGTCTTTCTAAAGACTCCAAGAGGGAGTTTCAAGATCGCGGACAGGCTATTAAAGAACTAGCAATGACCATCGTCACCCCAGCCGTTCAATGTAAACTATTCTACCGGCCCTGATCACTTCACGTCGCAAATCGACGTCCGTTGGCTAGCTCAGAACTTCATAGCGAGGAGGCTCTCGAGCCAACTTTGTCCGGATCAACCTTCTCATGAATACACATCGCCAGCAATGCGCCATCGCTCTGCCTTCTCAACGTCCCCTGTACCGTCGCAATTCGCCTGCTGATTGAGAGAACCTCAGTCTCGACATAGGCCTTCTCTCCTGCTATGAGAGGCCGGAAGTAGGTGACATTCATGCTCCTCGAAACACCTTGCCCGAAATATCGTTTGGACGCTATCAAGGTGACACTGGTGCAATTATTGAAGAATGTGGCGATGGCGCCCCTGTGGGTTATCTGCTCCGGTCTTGGGTTGTTCACATATACCAGGGGCGTAGTGAAGGTGAAGGTAGCCTTGGCTGTAGAGTTATTGGCGGATTCTGTCCTGGCCGAGGCGACGATTGTCGAAAGTGTCTGCTGGCAAAGCCTTTCCATGGCCTATGACCAGAGATTCCACTCGCCGTCTTGCTTGCTCGTTTTCGTCGGCCATGGTTGTTGGAGGTGGATGTTGAGCCGGAAGGACGTGTCAAGGGTAGATGTGGAATACTGCTTGTAGGAGAAGGAGAAGGAGATGCAACTGCGACTGGCAACAGGCCTATAGCTAATTGCTCGTAGGCCTCGACACAGTCGTAGTGACGATTAGTGATTACCTTCGTTGAGGCGGCATGCCTGACGAGAAAATGGTCCAGCAGAGGCCTACAAGGATTGGAAGCTCGCGCATCTTGAGGGCCATTCTGCACTTCGTGCGACAGCACTAGAAACACATAGGTAACTGTAGGCTATGCAACGACTCCTGCGTTACAACGGCATGTCGACAAGAAGAGTTGAAGTTGCGTAGTGGAGAAAGGCAAGGAGGATACCTGCGCTAGGCTGTTTCGGTCGATAATCACGTGATAGATTTATCTGCCGAGGAAAGAGCGGATTTCCAACGCTGACTGGCGCTTAGGTACAGAGTTGAGTGCCTGCATGAACCTTTCGAAAACCACATTGTCAATGGCAGCTAATTAACAGCAATACGACCAAAATCGTTACCAACAGCTAAGTAACCACCCTTCCATCCTTCTAGCCACATCTCATACCTTCTGGACTTCTGTTTCCTTTCACTATAAAGATCTGCGATCTGTCCTCGATGAGAACTTTCCTCTCCGTCTTTGTGAGCATCATTGCAATCGTAACAGCAGCATATTACCAGCAAGACAATCTTCGAGAATATATGCGATTCCTCAAGACCAGCAATCTCAACACCATATCGAGAACCTCGAAACAGAACTCAACCAGACCACTATCAGCAATGGCACCCAACTCGACCTTCGTGGGCCTTCCGGTTATTCCTCCAGAAGACCCATCACTCAATGCTGCCTCTCCAAAACCACGCGGGATCCAGCAAGTCCTGCTCGCACGAGAGCAGTCTGAAGGCGCAGGCGCAACAGTGAGACGCTCGATCGGCACCCCCAAGCTCAAGAACCTCACGCCCTTCCTCATGCTCGACCATTTCGATGTCGGTATCGGCGCTGGCTTCCCAGACCACCCGCATCGAGGTCAAGAGACCATCACATACCTGCTCGACGGCGCGGTCGACCACGAAGACTTCGCCGGCAACAAAGGCACCATCGAGAGCGGCGATCTCCAATTCATGACCGCCGGCAGGGGCATCGTGCACGCGGAGATGCCACACGATAACGGCGACGGCACCTCGAATGTTGGTATGCAGCTTTGGGTCGACTTACCGAAGGATTTGAAGAATTGCGAACCGCGGTATCGAGATTTGAAGGCCAAGGAGATTCCTACTGCGGAGATTGATGATGGCAAGGTGACTGTTAAAGTCATCTCTGGCCGGAGTCACGGCGTCGATAGCGTGCAAGAGCTTGCGTATACGCCTGTGTGGCTGTTGGACGTCACGATTCGACCGGGCGGGAAGATTGTGCAGCCGCTGCCTGCAGGTTGGAATGCGTTTGCGTATATGCTGGAGGGAACGGCAAATTTTGATACTGGCGTGACGACGCAGGAAATTAAGCAGTACCACAACGCTGTCTTTGAGCAGAAGGGCGACCAGGTTATTGCTCAAATCGGGCCTGAGGCTAAGGAGGCGGCGAGGTTCGTGCTGGTGGCTGGCATGCCGTTGGATCAACCGATCGTTCAGTACGGTCCATTTGTCTTGACAGACCCCAGCCAAGTCAGACAGGCGATGATGGATTATTCGACATACAGCAACGGCTTTGAGAGGGCGGAGAACTGGGAGTCGGCGATTGGAAAGGGTATGGGATAGACGGGACGGGTGGTGTGCAACCATGATTTCATGATCCTTGATTAGCGAGGCGTTAGGCAGCATATCTAGTAGCAATCGAGTCTTCAGAGTCGATATAACACTTCGAGCTTACATCGTCCCTGTGATCACGATTTTGCTTGAGACTTCTACAGAGGGACGGAGCAGAGTCCAGGTCTTCGTTACTGGAAATTTCGTATAGGGTAGTAGACATCTATGCACATCGCCAACACTTGACGTATTGGTCGTCCACGTTCCGCTCAAGCCTTGGCCTTCTTCGCCTCGTTCCACTCGTGCACCCAAGCCTGCACGAACTCTCGCTCTTGCTTCTGCGCTTTCTTGACCGAAGGCGGCGGAAGCGTTGACGTTGTCTCGTTCGGGAAACGCCCGTTCTCGTCGTAATGATGCAACGCCTTAGGAATCAGGATGAACGGCTCGCTTGTCGTGCTGTCGCGATGGGGAGCGCCGTATTCTGCAGCGTGAGAACACAAATCAGCAGAGTACTTGACTGTAGCAAGTGGGAGAATCGGTTTTCTCACCATAAGCATGCGGCGTAGCAGGCCTCCAAGGATCCCACTGCCCGTCCACAAACGCCAGTCTGCTATGTTTGATATCATATCCGCCATACTGGTTAACTTCCTCCACGTCCGCCTTATGATGGATGTCGAAGCCGAACCTGCACACCGCGCTCGTGTACTCGATATCGATCGTTCTAGATATCAACGGCATCTGGTCCTTCGGGACACCAGATCCAGTCTGCAGATATCCCCACTCGGTACAATACTGGTACGCCCACGATCTCCAAACTGCGTCCTTCTGCGTCGTGCCCTCGTACTTGGTCTTGTTGAGGTTACCGAAGCAGTCATCCTGGGAGATGCCTTCGGCATCGCAGACGGATACGGAGGTCAAATTGACCCAGCCGATGTAGTTTAGTAGTTGGTTGACGAGCGTCTTGTTGGCCTCGTAGCCACCGGCTTCCAGGAGGGATCCGGCAACAGAGCGCTTCTTCTCTGTGGCGGGATACAACACATCAGAGGATGTGATGTTATTACAGAATTCGTAGAATACTGGGGAGCTGATCTCGGGATCCCAGTTCAGAGACTGCCAGTATGCTACACCTTGCGCGAGCTGATTTGCAAAGTCTGGGGCGTGTGTAACGTTGGGCATCCCGAAGGCGGCCTTGAGCTTCTGCGTCAGGGCCGTGTTCTCCGCTTTGCTGATCAAAATGGTGTCCACCATGTCCGTGAAAAGCTTTTGCGTCGCCATCGCGAACTGGGGACCGTACTTTGCCGGAGGATCCTACGAAAATAAGTGGGTAGATTAGCAAATGTCTCGGACAGACACCGCGTGGTGTCTCAGGGGATGGTATTCTGGCCATTAAACTTACGTAGTATTGCCAGTAGTTATAGATGGCCTTGGTAACACCAGACGACGAGATAGCGCCCCAAAAAACATCCGGATACTTCACCCTCAAAAACGCCGAAAAAGCACCAGCATACGACCCCCCATAACTAATCCACGCCGTAGCATTACTCCTCAAATCCTCCCCCTCATGCCCCGGAAACACCACATTCTGCGCAAAATACGCCTCATCCGCCAACGCCTGCTCCGTCGTCAAGAACCGCAACTCCTCCGTCGTCAAGTCGTGCGTCGGGAAGCTGTACCCGTAGTACCGGTGCTCGAACACCACTGACATTCCTCCAGTCGCTTGAGCGAGCTGCGCAAGGATCCCGTTTTGCATGTAGACGAGACGGTTGAGGCCGTTGGTTTCGCCGGACTGGAGGATGATTACCGGGCCGCCGGGTTTGTAGTGGGTGTCGTCGAACCAGTAGCGGTTTTTGAAGGTGCGGGTGGTGTGGGGGGCGTATTTGGGGGAGTTGGGGAAGTGGTCGATGGGGATGGAGAAGTACTGTTTGGGGTAGAGGGTTTCGGGGTCGGTGTCGCGGGTCGCGAGGTGGTCGAGGTCGGAGGGGTTGTTTGCGATCTGGGATATTTTAGATGGTGTTCTCGGGGATGGAGATGGCTACTGGAGCTCGTGTTCAGCACTTCAGGCTGTGCTGGTATCTTACCTCTCGCTCGAAATCGTGAATAGTTCTTCCGCCACTTCCAATACGTAGGTCCTTGTTGAATGCACTCGTGCCTGATAGAGCGCACAGGGCGAGTGCGAGGAGCTTCATCGTGACGCCCATTGCTGCGGCTCTTCTCAAACAAGAGACGAAGACGAGGTGTAGGAAGAGGCCTCAATACTTTACCTGCGGCAGGCGTCGGCCTGAGATACATGTACTTACGAGCGTCGAGCCATTACTACATCATGCGTGAGTGTCCTACGCTCGTTCGGGAAGGTCGTGTGCGACCTCGTTATCAAAAGCGAGTAGCTCATCGAGGTGATGTAACCTCACCCCCGCAAAATCGTGGAAGGTTTGGCCGTGCCTGCATTTGACCCCTGCTCGAAGCTTATCCACCGCTTACCGCATGGGGAAGGCACTGTTTGGAGTTCGAGGCGTGGTTGGCATGTGAAGTGAATGTCAATCGCAATACGTCAAATATGTACGAATACTCGACCCCGCCATGCCACTGAATATGTGATAACATCCACCACCACCACCAGGATGTCGCTCCGAGCGAACGCAGACACAGCCTCGATCCTCAGCTACCAATCCCGAGCACCGACAGTAGGCAACTCCCGCAATGCCCAACTCTTCACCCTCGACACATTCAGCAGCAAAGACTACATCGTCAAAGACTTCATTGAGACCCTCTCAGAGAACGCGCAACCCACGCGCCGCTCTGCCGGGCAATCCATAACCCCCGGCCAAGCGCCAGCAAGCCAGCAGGCATTCGACCCCAAACCACTCGTCCGCACCTTCGAACACGCTTTAAATCGGCTTAAGACGCTGAGCGAAGACTTGGAGCTGCGGGAGAATGAGTTGAGCGGGAGTGTGAGACGAGCGGAAGGTCAGCATAATGCCAATATCAAGTCGAGGGAACGGGAGCTGGAGCGGGCGATTGACAATTTCCACCGCTTGGAACGGACGTTGGATGGAGAAGCGGATGCGGGTGGGAATGTGGCGATGCGGATAGGGGAGAGGCTGGAAGAGCTGGATAAGCAGAGGCAGAGGGCGCAGGATGCCAAGTTTGTGCTGCAGTGCTGGTTGGAGGTGAGCGAGAGGGGGGATCTGGCTATGCTGGAGGATGTGAGGAGGACGGGGGGTGGGGATGGGAAGGTCAGGTGTGCGCATATTGCGAGGCAGTTGCTAAGGATATCGCTGCGGCTTGATCCGGCTGGGAATAGGAATAGTGGTACTCTTCAGACGAATGGGGTGCACTTTGCGAATGGGATGAATGGGGATCATGACGAAGGGTACTCGAATGGGATTTCGAAGAGCAAGCGTGGTGGGCAGCAACCTCGTGAGCTGATTGAGAAGTTCCTGGAGAAGCTCGAGAAAGATCTGCTGAAGTCCTTTGACGACTTCTATCGCAGACAAAACTTCGACGGCATGCGAGAGTGCGCAATGGCTCTGCGCGACTTCAGCGACGGCAATAGCGTCATCAGTCTCTTCGTCAACCAGCATCAGTTCTTCATCGACCGGGCACAGCTCATTAGCGAGGACTTGGCCACGGACACGGATATCTGGGATCGGCTAGCAGACCCCGACACAGAACCTCCGGGCGTCGAACCGACGTTACAGAGTCTGACGGACGAAGTCAAGATGGTCACGCAGGAGGAAAGCTATATACTGAAACGAGCATTCCCGTACTACGAAGAGGTGCTGACCCGGTTCGTTCAACGAGTCTTCCAGCAGAGTGTGCAACAACGGCTGGAGATGGTGCTGAACAAGGCAGATAGTATCTCAAGCCTTGCATTTCTTCGAGAACTCCAAGCATGCAGATCATGCGTCGCAGGACTGGTCGAGGATCTGAAAGCACATGGCTTGACCGAGCATCCGGAGCCGGCATCTTCAGTCATCGCCGCTGTTCTCGACCAGCAGTTGGACGAGCTGTTCGTGCCTTATTTCACAGGCTCGTCGTATATCGAACGCGAGAAGCGGAATCTTGGCGAGCTGTTTGAGGGCCTGCTGTTCAAATTCACGATGTACCACTCCCGCCGACGGAAAATGAATGTTACGACCAATGCCTACCTGGCCCGCGGGAAGGAGCTGATGAGCAACGTACGCGAGAACTACGTTGACAGGCTGAACAACATGGAGCTTCCGGCCGGTCAGAAAGCAATCATGCTTCGCTTAGCCGGCATGCACGACAAAGAGCAATCGAGTGCCCAGAAGGAGATCGACATCACCGAAGAAGACGGGCAACTGAGTCTGCCATACACCAAACGCATGCTTAAGTGGCTCGCAGAAGGTGTCGGACGCGGCTTAGAACTCGCAGGCGGTAGCAACGAAACCCCCAAAGAAGTCCAAGAACTGCTCCACCTCCTCATCGCAAACATGGGCGAGATCTACCTCGAAACCGCCCTAGACGCCATGACCGACGCCACCCTCGCCGCCGAACAAAACACCCGCACCGAGGCCGACCTCTCCTACTTCGCCGACCTGCGGCCCGCCATCAGCGTCCTGCACCTCATGCTCACCACCATCCAACTCCTCCTCCTCCCCCTCGCCGCCAGCAACCTGACCATCCGCCGCGACCTGGAGAAACAGACCTCAACCTTCATCACCCGCATGGAGTCCAAAATCGACACCATCATCACCCGCACCATCGACGCCGCGCTAGCCTGGACCGCCCGCCTCCTAGCCCAACAGAAGAAAACCGACTTCCGCCCCAAAGACGACACGAACCTGCAGCTCGACCGCCTGCAAACCCCCACCTGCCAAAGCATCTTCACCTTCCTCTCCCGCCTCCACGCCCGCGCCCGCACCGCCCTCTCCTCCGGCCGCGTCCTCGACGCCTTCCTCCTCGAGGTCGCCGTCGGCGTGCGCAGCTTACTCCTCAACCATTTCAAATCCTACCAAGTGTCCCTCACCGGCGGGCTTATCGTGTCCAAGGACATTACGCGCTACATCGAGCTGTTCAAGAGTTGGGATTTGGATGAGACGTTTGAGCCTAGTCTGGAGGTTCTGACGGAGGTGGCGAGTATTTTCGTCATTGGGCCGGAGGCTTTGCGGGATCGGTTGAGGAGTGTGGGGGTCGGGGCGCAGGGGGCGGTGGGGTTGGCGGGGGTGGAGAGGGGGGATTTGAGGGGGTTTGTGGTGAGGAGGGAGGATGCTGGGACTGTGGGGGTGCAGGCTGTGCTTAATGGGTTGTGAGGGGGTTTGGAGGCCTGAGGTTGGATGGCAGATATTTCTGAAACGGGATGTTTACCGCAGGCTCCTTGGCGACCGCCGCATGGCTGCATGGTGTCCGTGCTGCAGGGGGGTGCGCTGGCGTATAGATCTGGACTTGAGACCAGGATCTGTGACAGCACTAGTACGAGTGCGCTGCGATTGACTTCCCACAGGCATACGGTCCCTGAAGGTCCGAACAATGACTCCGGATGCTGGAAAGGAGCTTTTGGATGTTCGAGTCGGCAGAGGCTGCCTTGTATCGGCATTCAAGTGCCATGATCTCTACAATGCACCCAAAGTACATCGAATGCTACGGTACACCGGTCTCTGCAGTGCATCGATCCCTACGGTGCACCGATCTTTGTATTGAAATGCTGCTTGCGTCGTGCTAAGTTCAATGTTGATCTCGAAAACATACCGTTGCGGTGTACTGGTCTGACCTCCATCAGTGTCCAAGGCCAGAGGCAAGGCGAGGCCAGTGGCCTGCAGATACAGATGACTTTGTGTGCATGCTCTGTCTCACTGTCGAGAGCAAGCGGAGATGCGAGTGGTCTGGTCGAGTTCTCAAGTGCTGTAACGCTCTTTGCATGATAACTCTAACGCAGCCAATGATGGGCGGCCACCGTGTTTTCCTCGCAGCGAGACTACCAGCCTCCTCGGACATGCGATGCACTCATATGATTGCCCGCTCCGAATCCATTGATACTTGTGCCTGGCCGACCTGTCTGCTTCGAACGATCTGATTCTTGCCTTCATCGACTCGACCGACGCAGTCTCCATCGCCATGTTCAACGCCAACAACAAGACCTTTGAGGGTGGGCCAGCACATCGAGGCTCTGCTTCAGGTGCCATTGTGGATGGACTCGGACACTCGCCTCCGGTCCAGACAAACAGCAGCGGGCAGTACGCTTCTTACGCCCCATCATCATTTGCCAGCCGGTCTGGCACTACTCCTGTAGCGCACATGGCCAGCAACACCCATCAGCCTCCGGCCATCCTGCAGACTGTCCCGCGAGACAGTGCTCAGGCTTCACTCACTGCAGGTGGCCGCCAGGTCAACGGCGATGTAGCCGAATCGCAGACACAACACAGGCCGCTACCGACTCATGAAGTCTGGCAGGTCGTTCTGCAGCAACTGGGCGATCTCAAATTGGTCGTCACAATGCAAAGTGGCTCTGGACACTGCCACAGACTGCCCCTGGGTCCCGAAAGTGGCATTGCCAGTGCGACGCCGACTGCCTTCGAACATATTGAGAACATCATGGCCACTGTCAGCAGTCAGATACGACTCACTGACACTGACGAGTGCGTGCTGGCATTGGTCGAGCGCAACCGGATCCTGGAGAAGGAGCTCAGCGCGATGAAGACGTCAGGACCCAAGTCGCGAACTTCGTCAAAGCACGGTATCGATGATACAGCACAAATTGCACTACACAGTAAGCGTATCAAAGAGCTGCAAGATACTCAAATCTGCCCGAGTACCATTGACGGCTGCGCTGCGGACAGGAAGGCAGTGGGACTTCGACTGTCTGGCATCGAGGCCCGGCTCGCCAGGGCGGAGAACGAAGCTGGCTCCAACAATAACAAGCTTCCCAGCGTGAAGGCCGATGCTGTCCGTAGTGCACAGAAGCAAGCTGACGACGCTCGATCCGACGTTGGAGACGTAAAGGAGCTTGTTGTCGCCCTCCAAGCTGCTCATGTCGCAAACTCGGCGAGTAACGAACGGCATCATCAGATCATCGAAGGGCTGCGGAACCGTCTAGATGAGCATGAGCAGACGAGCGACTTGTTCCGTCATGTCGTGATCACCAAGAGTAAGGAGGTTGCAGATCTTCTGCAGGCATGCCCAAGCAGCTTCCCCGAGCCTGCAAACAACCTACCCAAGAAGATCGTAGCAAGCGCACGTCTGCAAGATGCAGAGGATCCCTCAATTCCCACGGACGGCATCTCATCGTCATCCCCTGAGCCTGGAGACGGAAGTGAGCGTGAAGACGATGCGAAGGACGACCTTCAAAGCCTCGACGGTCCCGAGCCTTCGAGGCAAGTCGACTCTGCACGTACCTCTGGACATACAAGCCGTCAAATGTTTATTCCAACTGGAACGATGACAATGTCCGATGATCTGCTGAAAATCGTCTCAAGGCACTCTCCACGAAAAGCGATCGCTCGAGACAACAGTAAGCAGCGGGACGACAAGACCGATCCTGAGTGGACTCCAGGCTCAGAAGCAGCATTCCGACGATCGGGGCGCTCGACAACATCTAAGAGAGACATCGAAGAAGTTGATCATGGGGCAGATGTTGTTGACGACGATGGTGAAATCGCGGTCGCTCCAAGGAAGCGGGTGCGCAGCGAGTAAAGCGGTGCAGTTGGCTGCAGTCCATGATGGAGCGACGATAAGGGTAGTTTCGAGGCGGCTGGTTCGTCTTGAGAGTAGTACGCGGCTTCTTCGACGGCTTCAGGGCGGTGTTGGGAAGGGATGCTGGGGAGTGTCTTCCGTTCTTGACGATTATAATTTCGGCTATATTCTACGTTGCTATGTTGCATTCCGTCGCCCCAGAGTAACATGCTCTACATACTCTCAATATTATGTTTCGAGTGCCAGTGCCGAGCCGCAACCTCTACACCCCTTCAGCCTTGCCTCCATGATCGAGACGAATGAAGTGTCGGGTGAATCTCGGAGTTCTCGGGGTCTGTAGCCGCCCATCTCGACTGCCCTTTCTTCTCCGTTTGACATTCGAACACCATCTAACTGGTGCCTTCCACGACACTTGTGTCGATTCGTACTGACATCTCGCGGACGTAACAAAGAGTAGACTGATCTGCCACATTGATTGAAGGTGAAGCTTTTATTTCTTCGCTGCCACAACGCAAAGAATCACCACAGCCTTGCAGACCAGACGACATGGCAAACACAGAAATGGACACCACTCCCGGACTAGGCGAGCAGATCGAAGCGCTCGGCCAGGAGTACAACAGTCTGGAAGAACGCATCACTGAGCTGGAGAGGACCAACCCGCACAACAAATACAACAGTCTGGAAGAGCGTATCACTGAGCTGGAGAGGACCAACCCGCACAACAAGCCACTCTTAAACAGCTCGCCGCCACTGTCGGAAAAGCTCACACTGGCGCTGAACACCACTCATAGCATCGCACAGGAGCTGATTCGCCGGCTCGGGAATGGCGACCAACTGAACTCTACGCTACAGGCTCAGCTACGAGCATCGCTTGGTGCTGAGTCCCGTCCCATTACGCCGTCACACAGTTACTTACCGCCGACACCAGCTCTTGACGATTCAGCAGGGCTGCGAACGGCTGCCGATAGTACTGACGAACGGCCACTCAAGCGACCACAAGGTCGTCCTCCAAAGAAGAGCATTCACGATCGTAAGCTTAGCGTCAGCGTCAGCTCCACGGACATGAACCAAGCTGCCGAGACTCCGGCTACTCTCAAGCAGCCAGTCTCACAGAAGGACAAGGAACCTCTCGGACGACCGCGGAAAGCTGTTGCTATGCCACCACAAACCGGCACTCCAGGAGCAACTGGCGACGATACCAGCAGCGCTCGCAACTCGCTTGCGTCGGCAAGTGCGGCATCGTCCAAGACAAGCAACGGAGGTGTGGTCGAGACCAAAGAGTCCAGCGAGCAACCCGACGGCGAAGGCGACGCTTCTCAGGAGTACGTCGACAACTCAATGGACGTCGATGAAGCAGAGTGTAGGGATAAGTCCGGCTCTATCCCACCGGAGCGTCGCAGTGCTCGCAAGCCCAAGCCGACAGAGAAAGCTGGGTTCCTGACCTGGAAGTCTATCAAGGAGGCCAGGCAATGATGATCTTACGGATATCGCTGGAAGGAGTATTGCGTTCTTGGTTGTGTTAGCAAGGGTGTCTGGAGTATTATTTTGCTTGATCGTACTGGCGCGTTCTGGGCTGGGTCTTTGTAGACATGGCTGCGCACTATCATGCTGTCGAAGAGCCCAGCAGTGTGCGTGGACTTGTCGGTTGCGAGATGTCTCTATGTAGCGTTGTCTTCGACTGGGAGGGTTTGATGATGCCAGGTTTGGCAGAGACCTTTTTGGTGGCGAGGACAGTATGGGTACGCGCAATATGTATGGCGTAAAATCAGAACGGGACATCAACAAGCGTGCAATCAGATCACTCGTGTTACAACTTTTATGTTGCACCACATATTCTTGCTTCCCAGCCTGTCTCCATCCATCTCAACTGATGACCTGCCAGATTGGGACCTGTAAGCGAGAATTTGACAGACAAACTTCGATACCAATCATTTCACTTTCTATTCCTCCTTCACGATGTCAAGTCCGCCACCGAAAAGCAAACCAGGACACAGCCGCCACGAAACAGCACTGATCCACGGACTAGCTCAGTCGGAAGTGCAGAAGCTTTCGGAGTCATGCATTGAGGCGAAATCGAGGGCTTATTGTGAGCTTCATCTTCTCCCTCGAAATGAAGAAAGCAATGCTGATATTCTGTCACAGGCCCATACTCCCACTTCCGAGTCGGTTGCTCGATACTGCTCTCCAGTGGCAATGTAGTGCAGGGTGCAAACGTAGAGAATGCAGCCTATCCCGTCGGCACCTGCGCTGAGCGGGTAGCGATCGGGACTGCTGTTGTTCAGGTACGAGCCCGAAGCTCAAGCACGATATACATGTATGACCTAACAATATGTCAGGGTGCAAAGAAGGGCGACATCCGTGCTATAGCCGTCTCGACAGATATAAGTCCGCCCGCCAGCCCTTGTGGGATGTGCCGGCAGTTCATTAGGGAGTTCTGCGAGGTGAGTGCACAGCTACACCATTACTTGATGAGGTCCGAATACTGATTGAATATCCGCAGCTCAATATGCCGATTCTGATGTACGATAAGGACGGAAGATCAACGGTCATGACCTTGGGACAGCTACTACCTATGTCGTTTGGCCCCGAGAAGCTCCTGTCGACGGACGAGCTTGCTCATGGACTGTCCCAGTAGAATCTATGCTCGGTGGACAGTGATTTGGGACGGGATGGTCTTGAGTCCAAGGCATGTAAGGTAGATCTTGATAGACGACAGACTCGAGTGAATGCAATATGCACGATTACGTCATGCCGAAGCCGGAAAAAGTGCACGTGAATGAAAGTTAATGACTCGCCTTCAAGCTTTATTGTTCTTTCCCTTTTTCACATCACATATACATCGCAGACATGAGACGATCTGTTGTCTCTTCTGCTAGCCGAGTAGCTGGTGCTGCTCGCCACGCGACACCGAAGACCCTACGCCCTCCTTTTATATGCGCCAGCTGTAGGAGAGTCGCGGTACAACGAACGATGTCGCCAGTTGCAGCATCACGACGGTCTATATCAACAACGTCAAACCTTCAACAGGAAGCTGCAGCTGCCACAGCGCAGCAACTACGACGAGAGACCGTCATCCCGCAGACGCACTTCGACTTCTTCCGAAACACCTTTCCCAATGGACCACCACCCAATGCACCCTTCACACCAGACTTGCAGGCACTGCGGCGGGAGTTCCTACAAATACAAGCCAAGACACACCCTGATCTCGCGCCAGCAAGCCAGAAGCGACAGGCCGAAGCAATGAGTTCGCGCGTCAACGAAGCATACAAAGCCATCCAGGACCCACTGAAGCGCGCACAGTATTTACTATCACTACAAGGCATAGACGTGGAAGACGAGAGCGCCAAGCTGGAAGAGAACGAGCTGCTGATGGAGGTCATGGAGGCACGGGAAGCGGTTGACGAGGTCGAGAACGAAGAGGAGTTGGTCAGCATACGGGAGGAGAATAATGGGCGGATAGGCAAGAGTGTGGAAATTTTGGAGAAAGCGTTCGCGACTGGTGAGATGGAGACGGCGGCGCAGGAGGCGATACGGCTACGGTATTGGATGAATATTGAGGAGAGTATACATGGCTGGGAGAAGGGACAGGGTGGTGGGATGATACATCATTGATTGATGGTTGTATTGGATGCTGTTGGGTCTGCTATGCTGGCTACCGCAATGAACATCGACAATACCGGACGAAACGCATACCGACAGTGCCTGCGACGTTCGGCCGATTTTGCGGGTATATATCGGCCTGATCCATGACGCTGATGTGAGACGATCCTGAAACAATCCATGCCGACATGCGCGGCAGAGACTGGGCGTTCATCCAACATAAAGCCAAGGCCATACTCACCAGAGGGAAGAAGACAACACGCTCACTACATCCACCATCATCTGTGTAGGACATCGAACCAGAGCACCATTCTACGCAAACAACCCATCATGACCAGCCAGACGGTGCACTCCAAGTTCGAAGGAGCAGCGACGGCTTACCTGCACTCCTTCCGGACTAAGACACCAGGTTCCAACGACCCAGATCCGGAAGCAATCCGGGCTCACCAGCATCCCGACTGTCTGACCGACTTTGGCCATACGTACTTCGTCTCGACAGCGCCGAATCTGCAAGGGCAGAAGAGCGGAGATGCTTTCATCACTCGTCTTTGTGGCATGGCTTCGAAGATGAAGACCTATACGGTGGACGTCACCAACACCTGCGTGGATGTTGAACAACGAACCGTCGTGGCCCGGGCGCAGCTCCTCATGGTCCCCATGCATGCGGAGGGGGTTACGCAGGATATCCTGTTCTGGATTGTACTTGATGAGGATGCGGAGAAGGTTGTCAGGTGTACTGAGTTTGTGGATCCCGCTGCCAGTGCGGAGCTGATGAGGAGGATGCAGCTTCCGGCAGATGCCTGAGAAGTTGGTTATTCGACGTACGGCCCGTGGGTCAATCAGCTTTGTGTCTATGTCGTAAAGAAGGAACGAGCTGGCTCGTTTACTGCTGTCGGCCAAACCGACTCGAGGCAGCACTTTTCAAGCAATGGGAACTCGTTCAGCCCGTATTTCTGAGCACACATCAGAAGTTTATATACCGGCCCTAAACTACATCCCCAAACTTTGTCACAGTCGTCCCTCCAGATAGTCGCAAATCTATTGGGTTTCGAGGGCTATCATCTCGGCTGTGAGGGCGTGTACACCATCGACACCGATGTTCTCCACGCGACAGCCCTCGCCGTCGAACCACGCGCCAGGCCGCGTGGCGTGTGACAGCCAAGAGAGGAAGGGTGCGCTCGCATGAGGAGGGACGGTTGGGTCGCGAGTGGCATAAAGGTTGAGGATCGACTTGTTCCGCAGTCGATGGCGCATCTCGCGGGCAAGGGCGGCGGTGAGATGCGAGGCGGACATGAGGTCTGGATCTGAAGACCACTCTTCTACACCACCAGGCGTGTGCTGCAAAGTGAAAAGAGGCACAGCCTTTCCCAGTAGCGATGCAGCAGGATCATATCTAGAAACCGCCTCGACAAGCGCGGGTGGGAAGTCTTCGCTGCCTAGAAACCTTTGCCCCCCATCTGACGACGACGGCAAACGCGCTGCTTCAGCTCGCCACGACATCAGGCGAATGAAGTCGGGAAAGCCGATGAACACGACTGCGGCGCTGACCCGTGGCTCCTGCAGCACGACTTGCCAAGCGGCGTGTCCACCCAAACTGTCCCCTGCGACCATGTGATGCCTGATCTTTGCCCCGATCTCCGGTGGGAGATAGCATGGCAGAAAGTCGATCAACACCCGCACATCCGTCGCTGTGCCTTGATACGTTGCGAAAAGATCTGTCGCTGCAGTCTTGTTGCCACCGAGCCAGTCTGTGTTGGCCGCTGGGGAGACCAAGCGAGAGCCGTGGTTGCGCTGATCGAAACAGACGGCAATTAAGCCACCTTGCTGTCCTTTCCGTTCTGATGTGCGGCGTTCTCGATGCTTGTGTAGCGTTTCCAGGATGGAAGGGTGCAACCAGGACCTGTCCAACGTTCGGCCGTGCAGGGCCCAAAGGCACGTGATCTCGTCACAATCGGAAGGGAGATCATCTAGGCCAAAAACATCGCACAAGATGCCGGCGACCGCGATTGTGTTCATATTTTTTTGGCTCCAAACTTCGCGGGACCTCTGGCGACGCTTTGGTGCTGTTGGCGGCAGTTTGAGCTTTTACGATACTACACCCAGAGTCGTGTACGTTGGACCGGCCACTCTGCCCCGATACATTTACCCAACTCGCTTTGGTTTCCCGTTTCCGCAGCCAGCTACGGTCTGAGACCTGTTTTGGCATTAGTCGTACAGCATGGAGCTGCCTATAGCTGTTGCAGTAGGCTCGAAGCCAGAACTCCGCATCTGCATCTCAACAAAAAGTGTCGCGATCGGATCGAAACCAACGCTCTGGACGCAGCTTTCTACGCGCTAGCGCTAGCAAAGGTTTCGAGCATCACAAGAGGAATATGGCGCGGGTGATGTTGTGGCGGACACGCTCGTCTACCTGGCTTCGCTGCGAAATCGGCTTTATTGCTACAGCTCTATCGCCGCAAACATGGTTAAAACCGTACACATTATCCGACACGCCGAGGTCTGTGTCCTGCGCACCTCTTGTATCCTGATAGAGTACTACGCTGATCTGCAGGGAATTGGATTATAGGCCCTGTCTAATGCTGATCTATCTTGCCGGTCGATGCTAGACCCTCCGCTTACTGTCCAGGGAGAGCAACAAGCACGCGAACTAGCACAGCATCTGCTCCTGGTGGGACATACCTCGCAAGTCATCGTCTCGTCTCCGCTGCGTAGAGCATTGCAAACCGCTTCATTGGGATGCTGGCGTTTTCTGGAGAATGGTGCACAGGTGGTCGCTCAACCGCTGTCGCAAGAAACAAGCAATGTGCCCTGTGACACTGGTCAGGACGTGGCCTCTATCAGAGGACTGTTTACCGATCAGCCTATTAACCTAGATGCTGTTGAGCTCGCCTGGAATAGCAAGACTGGCAAGTGGTCCCAAGATGACGAAGCGGTGAAGCAGCGAGCCGCAGACCTACGTGAATGGCTCTCGAATTTACCGGCGGAAGAGCTGACACTCGTGACCCACGGGTTCTTCATTCATTATCTGACCGAGGACGGGAGTGACCTGGAAAAGCATGGCACTTGTTCGGACCACCGCCTTCTTAATCTGATGCTTAAAACTAACGACAGTTTGCAGGGTCTGGTTTCGGACATTGCGAATTACGAACGTACGATCTGGTCCAGACCGGGCTCGGCTATGCGCTCCGCGAAACGCAAGGTTCCAAAGCAGGCAGAGAGGTTCCCATGCAGACGCAAAGTTCCAGATTAGGCGGAGAGGTTCCTATGCAAAGCAGCCTTGGTAGTACCGTGGAAAGGCGATGACCTCCTTGGTGGTCTTCGCACCAGTCAAGTACACCAGAAGCCGCTCGAAACCAATTCCAAAGCCACCATGAGGAGTGGTTCCCCACCTTCGTAGGTCCGCAAACCACTGCAGTGAATCCAATGATTCGCCTTCCTTCAAGAAAGGGTAGTCTGCACCCTTCGCTGCTCCTTTTGCGGCCTCGCACTCTCCGAAAAAGTATTTAGCTCGCATTACGTCGACCAGCTTGTCAAGACGATGCTCTCTCAGTCCGCCGCTGAAAACTTCGGCTACGCCGGGTAAGAGCAGGTCGATCGATTCAGTCGTCTGGGGTTGCCCTATTTCCGGTGCAGGAGATTGCAGCGCTGAAAAGAGTCGAATCTTGGTCGGATAGTGAGTGACAAAGATCGGCCGCTTGAAGTGATCAAGCAAAAAAAGTTCGTGCTCACTACTAAAATCGATCTCTGTACCTGGAGCCTCTTGGAAACTAGCTCGACCCTCGCGTACAGCGTCCTGCATTAGCTTGGTCGCTTCTGCGTGCGATATGCGTGGCCAATTCGGCTGCAGACGGGTCAACGGGTCAGCAAGTGTCGCGGTCTTGTCGAACAGTTCAGAAGATCCCAGGGCACGGCACAGCGTCCGATCCCGAGAACCCTTTCACACATCAGTGCTTACCTGACAGAGCAGATCCCAGCGTCTTTGCAGCTCATCTGCAGATACTGACGTTGTGTGTTCCTGTCCCGCCATCACCATCAATTCCTTCGCCGCAGCAGATCTTCGCAACCTTTCAACAAGGCCGCGCGCAAAGTCTTCGCACAGATCGAAGAGCGGGTCGAGGGCTTCGATGTAGTTCATGGAGATCTCGAGCATCCAGAACTCCGCAAGGTGGCGATTATCCGACACTCTTTCTGCTCGGAAACTCGGCGCCAGCATCCAAACACGATCTAAACCCATGGTGAAAGCTTCTCCGTGGATTGCTGCGGTGACCGAAAGATACCTTCGACCGCCGAAATAATCGTCTTGCTGCAAGACTCCAGCTTTCTTGCCGCTTTGTCTGAGCACGGGAAAGACCTCTGCGCCACCTTCGCAGTCTGTGTGGGTGAGCATAGGATGGTGGACTTGGTGGAAAGGGCCATCAGGGTGGTTGTTGAAGTAATCAGATATGGACGCGACGGTTGCGGATCGAAACCGCATCAAGACAGCTTGCCATGGCATCCGGAGCCGCAGGTGAGGATGTTGCAAAATCTGTTCTTCGCCTTGCTCTAGCGGGTTGCCCTTGTCTGAAACCCCATGGATTCGATATTGAGACAATCGAAGTCTTGCAGGATTCAGCGACTTGAGTTGGCCGGTGGCTTCGAGCGTGGTCCATGGTGCAAAATCGTCTGTAGGCTGGAGGCCATCTATGGTGACGCTGTCGACAGTCGAGCCATCACGCACGGTCAAACCGCTCGCAAGATCTGACGACTGCACAGTTCCTGCGATTCGATACGTTTCTCCCTCAACACCCTGTGATATCAGCTTTGCAATCGATACACTCGCCATGTCCCTAAAATGCTCATAGCCCGTCGGACGGTGCAAAGCTCCATTATCCTTTCCGACTAGCCCGCAACTGGAGTCGTGCAGTCCTCGCTCCCGATCACGACCCCACCACCGAATTTATTTTATGCTTATCGCCTGATCGCCTGATCGCCTGCATCTCAACCAGGCCAAGGTGTTTAGCTGCGATGCCTGCGAAAGGACTAGCACCTTGGCTTTTCTCGTGCCACGAGATTCACCCTGCGACCCAACAGGCACAGAGTTTGGTCAGCGTTCCACCACACTTGCTCATACACGGCAAGAGAACGCACAGTTACGCAGCAGCTCACAAGACCCGCGGAGCGATGTTGGCGGAAGGGTTTGGCTGCTCCACAGGCCTTCGGGCCTTGATCTGTCTTATGTAGCTGTACGCCTTTACCTCCTCCCAGGGGAGGCGCCCATGTCTTCCTCCCGCATCCTCCAGACGAGGCCAGCAGTCGCCATGACTGCAACTACAACGATCATTCGACCAGATGTGTCGCCAGCGAAGGTCTCACGCCCGGTTAGCATCGCTTTGAGAGGCCCATCCACGACGGCGAACGCCCACGCTGCCACCAAGTACGACATCCAAGAGCACAGTCGGCCCCCATTGCCTCAGCCATTTGACAATATTCCCAAGCTTCTTGCCCATCTTGTAACCTGGCTTTGCTGGCTATGTTACTTCCAGTACCGTTTCGTCGATACTGCTTCCTCGAATCAGCATCATGGGGTCAAAGATTGGTTCAATTGGATGTTGTTCGTCTCCGAACTTGTACTTTTACTTCCAGATTTGCACACGGCCATTGAGCTCACAATGTCATTGTTGCCAGGGTCAGGCAGACCGTCGCGTCCTTTGCTCCGCCTTGTTGGGGATGCGGCACCTATGGTACATGTTCTCATCACGTAAGTTCGTCCAGATTGACATCGCACACCATGGACACTAAACAGAAGCTAGGTGCTGTGGAGAAGACATACGGGTGATTATGGATACCGCTGCAGCCGCTGCTGCCCAGGAGTACCCCCTCTCGCGCTTGAAGGTGTTCCTGCTCGACGACGCCAAAGATGCAGGTCTGCGCTCCGCTGTCGACGTAAGTCCAAGTGATGGGTGAAAGGATTCTCCGAAGCAGCATCACGCACCATGCGGTGCTCTAAGACCTTCTAACCCTCGCTTCTAGCCCCAAGACACTTACTAACTAATATCCCTATCGCTTTAGGCATTCAACAGCGACAAAGCCGTTCGACTTCGCTTCCAACGAATCATCTATCACGCGCGAGATAAGGTCCCCAGCCGACCTCATTACTACAAGGCCGGCAATCTGCATGAAGGTCTCAAAATTACCGCTGAAGACCCTGAAGGATCCGAATATTTCGCAGCACTGGATGCTGACATGATCCCGGAGCGCGACTGGCTCGCGCGAACAGTTCCACACTTGATCCGCGATGGAGAACTGGCCATGGCTGGACCGCCACAGATCGCCTACAACGTGCCGGTAACGGACCCACTGAGCCAGGACTCGAACGTTTTCGCTAAGGTCACCGAGCCTGTCCACGACAAGTTTAATGCCTATCAGTGCTCAGGCTCAGGCTATGTGATGCGACGGTCGGCTCTCGACGATATCGGTGGCTGGCCGCTGGTCAACGTCGGTGACGATATCGTTTGCTCGTACTTATTGACTGGAGCGGGCTGGAAATGTGCCTTCATCGAGGACCAATTGCAATTCGGAGAGGCGCCGGGCTCGCTCCACTCGTATGTATCGCAGCGGGTGCGCTGGGTATGTATCAGTACTTCGGCTTTCGAACCAAAAACTGACGCACCCTGTTTAGAGCAACGGAAGTCTCTTAGTCGCCAAACGCTTCAAGTTCTTCCTACCGCTAGGCGAGAGCCGTCGTCAGCCTATCGCACGAGCCTTTGCAGTGCTGCATGCCCTGAAGCCATATATGGCCCCACTGACATTGGCAACCTTTGTCGTAGTCCCTGCAATCTTCCTTAGCATTGCTCTCAGTACCGACGCTGCGGCGTCGATGGACCGAAACAACATCCGCGGCGTCTTCGCGCTGCTTTGGTCCGCTTCGCAGGTTTCAAGGCATTTGATATACGGACCTCTCGGAACGCGCAATATGATCAACATGATGCGCAATCGATACTGGACCCTCCCATGTATGTATCATCTAGGGACACTGGGCGGAAGACCAAGACAACCCGCTGACTATCCCACAGATACAGCGTACTGCGCCATTCGGTCAATCTTCGTCGACGCAAGTCACCTGAGTTTCAAGGTCACGGGAGTCTACAAGTCCCCGGCAAATGAACGCTCTGCCACACATCGCCAGCCTCTTCCATGGCGTATGCTGAGCCCACTGATGCTTTTCCATCAGGGGCTCTTACTCGTCCCCACGATAGGGTTTGTTGCCTGGATCTGCCACGCCTACGATACGCGGAGACTAGATGGTGGAGAGCACTACTTGTACACGGGCCTCACTTTGCGACTGGTCGACATGGTCTTTGCCGCTTCAGTGCCGGTGCAGTACATGCTGTTCCCGCCTACTGTGCCGGAGCGTGAAGCTCTTTTGACTGCCGACAAAGACGGGCTCCGCTATGCGAAGTCCAAGCGATGGGTGAAGAGAGACGGTGGGGTGGTAACGAGGATACTGGTAGATCTACTGGTGATTCTTTACCTCGACTGGATGTAATCATTCGCACAAAGTGATACGGCAGCTAGATGCTTCGGTGGCCATGCTGCGGCATGCGAGTGAGATTGGAGTGGTGAAATAAAGTCTAGAGCTTTCAGCGAGCGGGACTCGGAAGACTCCTCCGTTATGCATTTACTCTTGTGGATCAAGAGGTGGAGTAATGCTAAAGCAGTCAACTGAGGGTGTTGGGCGAGTCAACTGAATCGTGTTGCTTCGAAATTCAATCCCTCGTGCACCCCAGTGAGAAAGCCTGTGACTGACGAACGATGTCCCTTATCGCCACGACCCACGCCTGCACTGCGTCGTGTTCAATGCACAGGTTCAATGCGCATTAGACGGTGCTCGAAGGTAGTAACTCAGTTTAAACTTTTACGCGGTCCACGCGATGTCCGATGGGTACGCATGCACTGCGGGAATCCCAACCTCGTAACACCAACTTCGCCATGGGTGTACTCCAAGAGATTGAACATCACATTCTCCCGTCGACACAAATCGCATCCCACTACGGCACTCCTTCGGCCTCGATAGCGATCCTCGAGAACGACGATCTTGAAACCCATGTATTCGGCCAGAACAACGAGGATTGCAAGACATTGTACCTCGCCGACAGTCTCTCGAAGCCCGTTACGGCAATCGCAGTCGCAAGGCTGGTCGATCGTGGCCTTTTGACCTGGGAGAGCAAACTTGCTGACTTTGCGAATGTCGAGAGCTTCTTGCACCATCCGGAGTCTGCGAGTCTGATACGATACGTGACCGTACAGATGCTGTTAACCCACACTTCGGGTCTCGTCAGGAAGTCCAATTGTGATCACCCGAGCCACCTGCATGGGTTCTCAAGATACGCTTGCTTGCGGTTCAATCACTTGCCAGGGAGTGAATGGCACTACGACAACGAGGCTTATGCTTTGGTGCAGCTCGCCATGGAAGCAGTTTCTGGCAAATCTCTCTTGGAGCTGATCAACGATCTCGTTGCTCGCCCGCTGAGAATGACAAGGTCTTCGTGGGGACGGCTGCCTCCGGAGGAGTCGAACTACACTCTGCCACACCATGCTGGCAAGCAATTGCCACTGAGAACGACCTTCCACGATGCTGAGTTGTCAACGCGAGGCATGTGGTCTACGCCGTCGGATCTCCTGAAAGTCATCTCTGCCAGCCAAAAGAGTTTGCTAGGGTCTTCCTCGTTCCTGCGCCAAGAAACTGCGAGGCATCTGCTCATTGACGGCGTTAGGTCGACAAAGTCAGTCGGAGAGTCCCCACAGGGCCTCGGTGTAGGTTGGTTCGTAACGTCGTCCACGTTCGGGCATCGTGGAGGGGCTGCTGGGGATGGGCACCACTGTTATATGTTCGGATTCCATGGGGGTACCGTGCCCGAGTTACAAAACACCTCCTTCGCTGCCATGACAAACTCGTCGGAGGGAATCGTTGCAATCCGAGCGATACTCAATGCCGTCATGTACTTGAAGCTCTGGCCGCGGCAGCAGCTCATGCCTTCGAGTCTGGGGTTAGATGACACTCCACCATGTGCCGCCCCGGACACTGCATCCTTGGATTCTCAATGGCAAGAGTGGGTAGGAAAGTGGGCGAGAGACTCGCAGCGCGGATGTAAAGCAGCACTTCAACAAGAACTCTTGCGTAGAAAGCTGACGTGTCATTGCAGGGTCACTGGTCAAGGTTGACGGACAACCAATGCTCAGATTCCACGACATGGAGCCGGTAAGGCTCAAATTGGCTGCCGTGCCATGCTTGCGATTGGAGCATGGCAAGAAGGAATTCGAGTTTGTGTGCCCCGACCTTCCGGGTTCAGCCATCCGGTTGACCTGGCTTGTCGACGAGCGTGTTCTGGAGCTGTTTCTTTCCTGTTCCCGTGTCACTCTGAAGCGTGAAGCAGATGGAGATAGCGCTCAGGTTCATCGGGTCTGAAGGCGAATGAAGACACCTGTGCAACCACTATTATCTCAGGAGTTAGATGTCATCGAAACCCTGGATCACTTGTGCCAAACCTATCAAAGGGTGTTGGCCTGATCGAGACTTTATTGGTGTGAATATGTCCATAGAGGAGTACACTCAAGCGGGACCTTCATCCTTCGCACTTCCCACAAAAGCTGCAGAAAGTGAAGAGTTATGACATGGCTAAGTCTGAGAGATTAAAATAAGTGTCAGTATCATTGCAGCACAAGAACATAATAACAGCCGCGCGTCGCCAACTTCAGGATCAGGTGATCCTACGGCGCCTAGCTTGAAGGGCTCCTTACGAGATTGCTGGGCTCTCATCAATCCGGTTGGACAATTATTGGCGGCTTCAAGCAGGGCTCATCAATACTGTGTCGGCCGCATGCATTGCCAGTATCCAGGCAGTGCGTGGTATGAAAACCCATTGAGCCAGAATAGCCGTGCACGCGACTTGAACGGTCTGGTCCTCGTGTGGAGATGAACTGTCCGTCAGCTCACAGCAAGCCGGACAAGTTTGCTGTGTTGTCTGCACGACAATCGATATCTGGAAGTCCGTTGAGCTGGTGGCCGGTTCATGCTACATAGCTATTTTCAAACAATGTGTTAAGGCTGGGATGCGCAGGTTTGTGCAACGAGTGTTGCGCGTCCGCTGTGGCCAGTTGACGAGCAAGCGAATAAAAGAAGCCTTTTGCTAGCGATCGGCGCGAAGCCCTGTCGCGCTACCGTTGGCTCTAGCCCTGTTCCTGAAACTTATATCACGAGTTGGTGGAGGGATGATATCACCGCCTTTGGAGCAGGTAGCAAACGGATTGATGTCAGCAGGCCTGGCAACATCATTCTCGAGTCATAGTCACTGCTACATTATCGTTAGAGTCACTGCGTTTGACTGCTGCTTCATAAGTCGTACGTTAAGGTATGAGTGTTTCGAAGAAGAGTGGTGAATTCAGGAATATATTAGGCTTTTCCGGGGAGAGTTTAGCGTGTGGCGCTAGTGATATGCAAGGGCAGGTCTCCTTTCCAACGCTTCTTGAATAAAAGAGCACCCGCAGGATCCTTCGATTCTTCTCATTCCAACACCTGCCTTGCGCTTCACAATCGTTCACAGGACATCTTAATACCCACCTTCACGACAACATCAGCTCAATACCCACATCAACAATCAACATCACCAAACACATCCTCAACATGAAGACCACATTCGCCGTCCTCGCCTTCGCGACCGCTGCGCTCGCCGCTGGGTACGTCGTCGCGGCGTGAAGCGCGCAATCACCTCGTATCATGTGCTGACTTTTCTTCGCATCTAGTGGCCCGCCTGCCCAAGAGTACACTGATGGCCAGCCTCAAGTCCCGACCGCCTATGGCACCTCGTCGACCGCTGCGCCAGTGACCACCTCCGCTGTTCCAGTGACCTCGTCAGTCGTCGCTCCAGTCTCCACCTCGATCCTGAACTCCACGGTGCCAGCACCATACGTAAGTCCAAGGCATACGACTCATCCTTGAAGCATATGACTGATCAGACCCTTCTATTCAGCCCGTCCCAGGCGGCAACACCACCCTCGCTGCCACCGGCACCGGCGCCCAGACCACCCTCATCTCCCCCACGACCCGCGCCACCACGACGGCGGGCGCAGCGGGCACATCGGGCTCACCAAGCGCGCCAGCTCCCTCCGCTGCGGCTCCTACCAACGCGGCCGCGGCGCTCCAGATCGGCGGTGCTGCCGCGCTCGCTGGCCTCCTCGCCTTCTTCGCTTAGGCGACTCTCTACCCCCAAACTCAAACACATCAAACCCGCCTGTGCTCGTGCGACTTCGACAGGAGTTCTCACAGTACCGGCGTCTCGAGCGTCACGTCACTGGATCATCAGCAATGTCATTGGGCGGCGTTCTGGTGGAGTCAGCTTCGACTTCTTAATGTGATGCATGGACTCGTGAACAGAGGGTTTGCATACGTTGCAGTGGATACACATTGAAATTGATTGAGTGAAGCAAACCCTGCCTTCCATATTTCTGTGCGTCTCATTCTCTTACCGTTCTATGTGTTGCACCAGCATGTGTCCGATCGCGTGCGTTCTTGTCGAATAGATATCCCCACCGCAGCATCGTGCAACGCCCTGCCGCACTCACGAACTCTAGAGGACCTCCCAACATACTGCAAAGCACCTGTGCGAAAAGCCTCATCCACACTTACCCACAGAATGGCAAACTACTTAGACATGCCAATCCGATCTAAGCATCTGCCAAGTAACGTCCTGAGAGGCTTGGGCGTCCGATCTTCAGTCACTCATAGACCTCACCTCTTCAGAGACCGGCTCCTGTTGCCCATCTTAGCACTGTGCGCCAGCTCTCGGTCCTTCTCAATGTTCGACACCTCTGTACGTATTTGTGGCAGGCAGATCACCGTGCTGGGCCTTGATCTGAGATTTCATAAAGGTCGCGCGCATAAGAGGTGGTGCTTCTGGGTGCGATGGTCTCCAAGAATAGCGTACTCCTTGTGGTCTGCCCAGGCCACTAGCAGTCTTTTCTCTTCCGCCCTCACACCCCTGTGCCGGGGCGATTGTCGGCCATGGCAATTCCTTCTATAGGTAGGAGGTATCTCGTTCCGTGTTCGGGGACTCGGGTATCGGGAGGAAGCTGATGCACTCGACGAAGTCCCTGTTGAAGGGCCGATCCGCTCCGCCGCAACCAGCTCAGGATCTCGAACTCTCTGGTCGGCGCTTTTCTGCTTCGGGCCAATCATTGTGATGTTCTGGACACGTTTTTGACTTCACCCTTCAAAGTTCGTCAACCCATCGAATCCTTTCGCACCGACCGGCAACGAATCCGCAAAAGCACAATGCGAAGCGACGATGGGAAGTCTCTCTTGCCATGCGGCCATAGGGCTGCTCGGTCTTCCTTCCAACCAATCTATTCTCAAACAGATCCTCTTCCTCCTCTACTTCGCACTGTGCACCTGGAGCACTTTCCACTGGGAAAATTCCGTATTATACAAGCCTTCGGACTGCAGCGGATCGAGCTCACCGTAGCTACCTTACCACTTTTTCGCATCTGATTGACGAAACCCGGCACTTGTAATCTTGTCGACCAATCAATCTACGTGTAAACCTGCACAAGACATTGATTTTTTCGGCGCCCGGTCCCATAAGTCTTGTCTTCACGGCCAAGCATTGCCTATGAGAAGCCATCTCGTCATCCGAAGGAGCTTTAGCCCCGCCGTCCCTTCCGGCTGTCGCCCAAAGCTTCTCATCAAGCTACACACATCCCTCGTCAAGCATTCGTGGCGGCCATTCAAGACTGGGCGATCAAAACGTGGTCAGTGGACACAGCAGGTAAGCGATGACCCAGCTTACACGGCGATCAGCATTAGCGTTCGCTTCTAACAAGCCAGGTCCACTTTGATTTCATCTTACTTTCGGTAATCCAGATATATGCCTCGAGCTCTCAGAGCGTCAAGCTTCTTCGTCCTACGTTGCCAAGGTCTTGATACTACTACCCTGTCTTTTTGTACGAGCAAGTCACGATGGAAGGTGATCAGTCTCTGCGCGACTATGGCGTGGCCGCACCACACGGGCCCAACATGACTGGACAGCATGTCGCTACGGCAGACATCGGCGATATGAGCGGCGGCGAAGCATCAGTATTCCGCGACCTTCTTCTCCCAGACGACAGCTACAACGAAGATGGCGTCTACTGGGCGGATCTCCCTCTCGGCAAGCGCCTCGCCTTCGTCAACAAGGTCAACAACGCAGAAGCGGCCGGCGAGCTTCGCACAATCGGACGCATGATCAAAGCAGATCCTCTCAGCCCAGTCATGTACTATCTCCGCAATATGATTATTCCGGGTATGGGTCTTTTGTTGGAAGGGTAAGCTCGCCTCAGTGTCTTCAACACATCTCGCGCGCACCGCTCACAATTCCCTAGTTACGTGCTCTTCTCTATTGGCAACCTTGGACCTCTGTTCGAGATCGGGTTCCCGGCCTGCTGGAAGTTTCAGACAATTTGCGAGCCTGTCTGGCAAGAGGCAGTCGCCTACCTTGAGGTGGTCGGCATTATCATAGGTCAGATTTTGGTCGGTGTTCTTGGTGACTGGCTCGGCCGTCGCTGGGGTCTGATCCAGGACGCGGTGATCATGTTCATCGGTCTGCTCATGCTTACTGCGTCTTGGGGTGTAACGATGAGTAAGACGCCCGTAATCCACGCCGAGACGAATATGCTGCTAACCCACTCGTAGATGGCTTTGTCATCTGCTACGCGTTGTCGCTCATGTTCTACGGTGTCGGGGTGGGTGGCGAGTACCCAATGACTGCCACTTCCGGTATGGAGAACGCTGTTGGATCTGGAAAGATCTCTACCCGTGACGACCGACTCCACCGTGGCCGAAAAGTCACCTCCGCTTTCCTGATGCAGGGGTGGGGCCAGTGGTTCAACCAGGTCATTCTCATTCTGCTACTCCTGATATTCAACTCTGGAAGCGGCAGCCCTCCGTACGATGAATTGGTTGTGCAATGGACATTCCGCATCTCGTTCGCCATCCCGGCCATCGGCACGCTCTGGTTGGTGTACTACAGAACTTACAAGATGAGGTCAGCCTCAAAGCAGCTTGCGGCCGCAAAGAAGAAGCAATCTGTCACTGGGTACGATGTCAAGTCTCTCACCCTGACTTTCAGCTACTTCGGCCCTCGCATTTTCGCCACTGCCTTTGGGTGGTTCGCAAACGATGTATTTTTTTACGGCAACAAGCTTTTCCAGAGCTCCTTCATTGAAATCATCAGCCCAGGCTCGAAGGGAGTGATGACGAACTGGCTCTGGAATCTTGCCAACATCGCCGTGGCGCTCTGTGGTTACTACCTCGCCTCTTTCATGATCGACCACAAGTTCTACGGCCGCAAGTGGATGCAGATCATCGGCTTCCTAGTCTGCTTCATCACCTTCATCATCCCGGCGTTCAAGTACGAATACTACACCAGTGAAGCCGGGATCAAGCAATTCCAGGCCATGTACTTCCTCTCGTCCTTCTTCGGTCAGTTCGGGCCAAACGCAGTCACCTTCTTGGTCGCCGCTGAGGTCTTCCCAACTCCGGTGCGCGCCTCGGCCCACGGTTTCTCAGCAGCTTGCGGAAAGGCGGGCGCCCTCTTGGCCGCTGTGTTGTTCAACTACATCGATGGGCAAATGCGCTTCTACGTCGTCCCATGGTTTGGTCTGGTTGGAGCCCTCGTCACTTTCCTCTTCCTTCCCGACACCACCGGTCTCGATCTCAAGGAACAGGAGCGTCGCTGGGCATACATCCGCGCTGGTCGTGAGACCGAGTACCACGGTATCGCCATCCACCCCCAGCATCTGTCCTTCTACGAACGCATGCGTGGTATCAGCAAGCCCTACAACGCCGAGCTTGACTACCAACAACGTGTTGAGGAGATGCGCGCCGATTGGGAGTCTGCCATGGCCCGTCACGCTGAGGAGAAGGAGGGCCATGAACTCGACGAGGCTCACGACGACAGCTGGAGCTCTGAGGTCAGCACTTTCTTCGAGCGTACTCGCGGAAAGGGCAATGGCTCCATACGGTCTCCTTTCGCGCAGCAGCAGGGTGGTAATGGCGTTGTGAACGAGAAGGAGAAGGACAGTGATGATGGTGTTGCCACTTAGGTATAGGTAAACTTCTTTGTGTAATACTTGGTCAGGGGGCGAGGACGATAGAGAAATGATACCATTTGCATTACTAGCTGAACTTGGATGAGACGTGGAAGGTGGACCACATGTAACCTGGCTGTAATTAGCTGTTTATAGACTGACTCCACGGATGATGCGAAGATTGATACTCCTTCCCACTTACAGCCATAGGCTTTGACCGTTTGTTCAATAAGGTACCAGATCTGAGAGTGAAGAGGGTATGCCCTCTTGACTTGTTGTCGGATTAGTGGTGGAACGAGTCGAAGCGAAACGAACTGTGTGCCGAGTCTGCTTTGACGCAGCACGTAATCTGAACACAAGGAAGAGTTCTAGAGACAGCAGCTTAAAACGGACTCGTAGAGCTGTGCTACCTCAACTACCTTTGCAGGTGTCGTCGAATAACTGAGGCTCGGATGCAATCAACCCGGCAAGTGAGGCAGCTGCGGATCGCTGCCGTGCATTTCGTGTCTCTCGTGCCACGGGGTCTCCTTGTTCCCTATCTCCCGAAACGGCGGCTCTTCCAGCTCGTAGACGGGATTGCCCTGGAGCTCCGGTTTCGGACGCTCATTTGGAGGTAGTTCTATGCCGCGAGAAGGAGCAGTCTTCGTCTTCCGTCGTTTGCGCCATAAGAAGAACGCACCAGCCATCATTGCAATGAGGACCACTGGGATGGCCACGCCGATAGCTGCTTTGGCTCCTGTTGAAAGCCCAGAGTTGCCGGAAGATCGGAGGGCGTCGCCACCTAGACCGGTCTGAGTACCAGCTGCTGGCGATGCTGCGTCAGAACTTGATCCAGTTCGGTCGGAGGACTGCCATCGGATGTCTATCAACGGCGCCAGGACTTGGTACTGTCCAATAACAGCACCATTGTAACTAGCAGAAGACGCCAGTCCAGTAATTGTGTACGGCATCACCAGATCCGAAGCCGATACCGAGGCGCCGCGCGAACACGTCGCCACCGCGACCGTGGCGTAGTTGTTCGCGACGCTCAGGCAAGTTTGCCCGTTCGCCCAGGCACAGTTAAAGCCGCTGAGTGGCCAGATACGTCAGCCAAAGATGCATCTCGGGCGACTGCACATCGTTGGATAAATGCTCTTAGACTTACTTAGGACAACAGCCCACGGCCGTCTCGCTCTGCAGAAGCGAGTACTCGACGGGCCAATTGCTCGATCCTCCGCCAGTCGCCGAGCAGGCGCTGGAATAGCCAGATGGGCATTCTAGTCCCGGGCTGTAGAAGCCGCGGCCGTTGAATGGCGGAGTCGGCGTGGGAAGGCCAGGTGCGGCTTCAGGCCAGCAGTCGGTCGTGTCGAAGACAGTGTTATCGGAACAACCTTGTGCCTGTGCCTAAATCAGCTTTGTGGGTCGCGTCATTGCTATGAGAGACTTACTCTCCAGGCGATTGTGCACGTCTCGGGGCATTGCACGAGAGCTACTGAGCAGGAAGGCAGTGGTGTGAAGACCGTGGTCAACGGGCCCAGTGACTTCCGCAGTCCGTTGGTCGTGTATGTCGCCATAGCTCGTTTGATATCGCAGAGGAGAGAGTCATGGTGAGGTCGAGCCTTGTGATGAGGTGACGAACTCTGTCTTGCGCAGATGGCCCCCAAATCGGTACTTCTGTACGAGCGGGCACCGTGCATTGTGGACGGGACAGGGGTTAAGTCAATGTAGGTGCCTCAGGAGATAGTCCAAAATATCATGCTGTTCAGCTTAGGGTTAAATATTAAAAGGTCATGGATACATGATAGACACAACGATGAGCTCTTGATCATTGGCTTGAGTTAAGCGCCATACTTTGAGCAGCTTCCTCGATCTCAAAGCATTCAATTCCCTTTATGAGCTTTATTTAACATGGCGAAATCGCCGGGGTATCTTTATCTATCTTGTATCAGTCTAGCAGTCATAAACGTTCCGTCCGTCACGAACGAAATCTTCTCATCTCGAAATCTTCCGTCTGGCTTCTGCCAACAGGCCTATGACCCTCCGGCGCAATTGACATGTTCGAGATCTCATGTGATCCTCTGCCCAGCTGGATCTGCGGCGGGTGGATGTTGCTCTCGTTCGTGGTCGTCCTCCACGCTCGCGGACTGACGATACCACTCCTCGGGTCCAGGCGTTCTGTGCTCGGCACCTGGCTCGGTCCCGTAGAGGGATTCTCGGGAATATCGGCCATGCCATTCTCCATCAGACCATGCTCATCGTGGGTTCCAGCTCTCCCGCGTGCCAGGAAGCGGTTGCGGTGCACTGAACTAGCGTGTGGCCATCGACTGCCGCCTTCGGTAGACACGCGGTTGAGGTGACCTGGTCCTAGGTGTTCCTCTCGCGAAGTTGCGCGTGCTGAGTCGTGACTGTGCCGTAGTGACTTCTCCAATGACCTTCTGAGCTCATTCATTTCTCGATCCCGTTCCCGCGAAGCCTCCTGTACCTCGATAGGAATCTTCGGGCGCTCGCGATCTTCATATACGTCACCCGAAAAGTTTCCACTTGCAGTCCCACTGGCACCCAGGCTAAAGTCCACACGGCGGCTCATCTGAGAAACGCTCTCGCCTCGGGCACGGCCAGATCCTTTCAAGATGCTGCCACTTCTGTATCTAGACGGCGGCTGACCGCCTGGTGAGTGGTCCCGAGCCGAAAGGGGAGCAACGAACGGCATGTCTCGCGACTCTTCCTGCACTTCGTCGTGAACCATACCGTCTGGCTGGTCAGGGTGGCCACTGTGGCCAGAACCTGGCACTTGCATGTGTGGCACATTCTGCAGGTAGACTGGGAACGACTGCTTCTGGCCTGGGTAGCGCATGCGTGGTCCTTCGATGCCGAGTTCTTGCATGCTGACCATGAGCGCGCAGATAAACTTGTTGCGACGGGCGAGACGCAGACCCTCGTTCTGCCAGTTGGACTTGTAGAAGAACACAACATTCAGAGTCAACGCGTGCACCTCTTTGACGTCGCGCAGCTCCGTGAGAATATTGCCCTGGTACTCTCGCTTCTCCGCCAGCACAAAGTCTAGCAATTTCTGTCGAAGGTTGCCGATCTGGTCCAACGTGGTGCCGAACTTGATGTTGATCGGTACAGCTTCTGCGAGACCACCAGAGCGGCGTTGATTCATGATGAACAGTGTGTTCAGGTAGCTGTTAGGTGCCTGCACCACATGTCCTTCCATCTTCTTGAACTCGGTATAAAGAAGCGAGATCTCCTTGACAAAATAGTCGTCGCCGAGGCCAGCTGCGCCAGTGTTGCCGTATACCGCAACACGATCGCCAACGTCGAAAGGGTGCTTGACAAACACAAAGATGACGGACTGCAGGAACTCCTGAGCAGTGGCCGAGAAGAGCCAGGAGAGTGCAAGTACCGCCGAGCCGGCCGATGTCAAGACACCAGCGGCAGAGGTCGAAATGAGCGAGATAAACACCAGAACCGTGATGATGAAAACGATGAACATGAAGACGTCGTCCAGCTTCGCGACAACGGAATCCAGATCTTTCAAACTGGCGGTGATCGATTTTCGCTCTCGACCAATCTCGACACAGACAGCTTCCAGTTCCTCCATGCTGATGTCGCCGTTCATGTCCTTGTCGAACATCCCAAATGCTGCATCGGCTTCCTCGTTGTTCTCGAAAGCGGCACGCAGGTCGTCCGAGAACACCGTCTCTGACTCTTCACGAGCAAAAGTCCGGTACAGTCTTCGGGCGAGGACTTGTGCACCGCCAGTGGAGTGCAGAAGAGTGAGAATGACTTGATGGGGGTGAGTGCTTTTCATCGTCTGTTTGCCAGTAAAGTCGCCAGCCACCTTACCAGCAACATCACCAAACTTGTTGAACGCCGCTTTCGTCGTCTTTGCTGCTCCTGTCACGATTTGGCCAGGTGTGATCGCGCCGGAACCAGGTTGATCACCAAACGGCATTTCGAATTCAGAGTCTTCCATTGCAATCTTCTCCTTGGAGAATCGGTACAGCTTGGTAAGGGAGCCGATTTGAAATTTGTTCAGCTCAATGCGATCGGCGTACGTCCGCAGATGGAATGAGATGGCGATGAGCTGGATGATGATCTTTTCGACAAAGTTGAGGACTGCAGCCACGAGAAGCGAGACCAGTACCTTGTTCATGGTCCCCATCCAGTCCTGTGTCGTTCCGGGGCCATGGTCTCGCTGGTGGTGTAGCATAGTCGGCAAGAAGGAGACTTCAATCGCCAGCCACCAGAAGAACAGAGTCGCTGGGAGTTCCAACTGCTTTCCCATGTCCCGCCACTTCTTGCTATTGTTGGTGAACAGGCTAGAAACCAGTCCGATGGGCCATGGTAAACATTTGGCAAGTATGCGTCCAGCCCAGAGTGACAACCAGACGATTTCCAGCCAGATCATGAACCAGCTTAAGTAGACACCACCCACCACTGACCTCGTGAAGAGGAGTGCTCCCAGAAGCAGTGGAATCAGGAGAATCAACGTGAGCGGTGTGACATATGTAAACCACCGAATGATCCAATTGCTGCCGTGCACACGTTTTACGAACTGGCCGAAACGCGAGCTTGGGTGCTCAACAGGTTTGTAAACTTGTGTCTTCTCGTGCACCGGATTCGTAGCGATGTCGAACTCGTCTACATGCTCATCGCGCTTTCGTGATCTTGATCTATAGATCTCGCCTTCTCCGCTCTTTGACCGAGACAGATCATCACTGTCGTTCAGCCGAGACACCTGCCGTTCGATCTTGAGCATCTCCAGGTCATCGTCGAGGCGGGACGCTTGCTCGCGCGTCTGCGACGGTGATGCCACAGACGAAAGCCCTCGGAACCCATCGCCATCGTACTCCGTTTGCACAGTCAAGTGACTGTTCGCACGAGCACGCTGCGCTTGTACGTTCTCTTTCTCGTTCGTGGGATAATGAACGTGTTCTGTCTCGCCAACAATGGTGCCCTCTTCATCCGATGATTTGTCGTGGCTGTGGTTCCGCTGGCTGTTGACATTGTATGCGGGTAGCGATCGTGATTGGTCCTGGCTTGGTCGTCCCTCAAGGCTTGCCCGATGGTTGCTTGCACTGTACGAGGGCCGTCTATAGGAGGGCTCTCCCTTCTCGTCAACCGGTGTTGACATGGTTGGTACGAGGAAGCGTGTACTGGGATGGTCGAGGGATAGGAGCACGCGGAGTGCTATAGCTCGGCCAGCCGAGTGTCGTGTGCTCTAAAAGAAGACTTCCAGCACTTGGTCGTCCGCGGTGGAGTAGTATGACGTTCGAGCTCGATTTGGGATTTAAGTTTTGACGTCTCGGCTCGTGGCGAACGCGTTGTGGTGTATGCAATGCTTCAACAACAGTACGAAAAGAACACCGAAACGAGTGACGGGGTGTTTGGAAATGAGATTGAAGACAAGCAAAAGGACTTCGAAAAACGAAAAGACAGATGAGGGTGACCGCTGACACAACAGAAAAGTTGGGGACAGCGATCGACGCGCTCGTGAGAAGACAGAAAACCCGCGGCGCTGGATGCAGGAACACGAAATGGTCAAACGTTAGGGGGCCCACCCAGGACCACCGAAACCTCCGCGAAGGAGCGTGTATGGACTGTTGCCCTCAACAAGAAGATAACGATCCGAAGACAAGGCGAATCGAAACTTTGCAGCGGTTGGGATGCCAAGCGTCGACGCGTGGTTCTGACTGCCGAGCGATGGCAAATTATTGCTGGCTGCTTTTAGCTCTTTGTGCATAATACACACCACTCGCAGAAAAACACTCAGCTTGTGAGATGTCGTCCGTGTCGTCTGCTGGATGCAACCGACTCTGCACAACGCTGACTGAGAGAGTGAGGAATCCGCATCGCTGCGTCGATCAGATGTCAGAAGCCGAGCAACGAAGATCCCGAATTTCACCCCCGCGGGATGAAGAGGAAGCCGCCGTCTCAGAAGCTGCACGGCGGAGAATTGAACGCCACCCGAGACGGCGCAACGGCGACGCCAAGGCCTGCCTCTGCCTTCAGCGTTGAGGACGTCTAATAAAGTTCTCCACGACGTTCCCAACTCGAAGAATGTTGGTGCTGGCGAGTCGCTCGTGGAACACATGCACAGCGGAACCCCCAGAAGTTCTTGCTCGCCGCGAAGATTGGGCGTGGTTGCCACGATCTTGCACACGACAGTTGATACAGTTTCGCAGCATCACGAGCGGGAGACGGGTACCCAACGCGTTCTCGATGAAGCATAATATCCCTCTCTGTACCAGCGAGGAGTAATCGGCCACGTCAATCCATGGCTAGGGACTGAGCACCTCAATTTAATCGATCAGATGAGTGTGACCACTTCAGACGTGCCTCAAGCCAATATCCGCTGCACCTCCTTTGAACGACATCATTGTCAAGCCCAACTTCTTGACGTCCATGCGCTCGGGCTTAGAGCTCGCTTTGGCCAGAACGATCTTGTTCTTGCGGCCGACGAACAACATCTGCCCGTGGATCCCCAGCGCGATCAAGATGTCACTACCGCCATCTCCCAACCAGCAAGACCGATACGTGATATCAGCAAAAAGCCGTGCGAAGCCTTGCTTCCACGAGCCAACGGCAAATGCTTATTTTGGGCCATTGTTCAGCATATTGTTGATCCAGCCTATGGGAACAACGCCGTTGTCGTCGTGAAGGACCAGCTGACCAAGACGAGCTATGTCTCTGACCGTGGCGCACATACCGCCGGCAGCTCTAGCGCTGCCTGCTCTATCGACAGTGACGTACGCATCGCTTTCTGCGCCCATGGGCTGCCAGATCAGCTCGCTGACGAGGTCGGCAAACTTCTTACCGGTTGCTCGCTCGACGACCCATCCGACGAGATCTGTATTCGCGGAGTTGTAGTCGAACGCTGCGCCTTCAAGACCGTCCGCCTTGGGCGCTGGTACCCATTCGAACGTGGAAATGAACTGGTGCAGATCAGTTGGCTTGTCATCCGAATTCAGAGGAATCCATGCCCAGGCTTTGCGATACGCTGGCGAACTGTCGTCGAACTGTTCGAAGGATTAGCAAGGCAGGTATCATCGCAACGTACGCCAACTGCTAACCGCATTACCAGAACGCATGTCCAGACATTCTCGAACAGTCACCTTCTCGTACTGCGTGCCTTCCATTCCTGGGACGTATGCAGTGACAAACTTCTCGACATCTAGCACCCCTTGTTGAGTAAGGATTCCGCAGACGACTGCAGAGCGGTATACCAGCAATGGCCATCTCCGAATACCGACCAGCAGTGAACCAGGACTGAGCTGCAGAAATCGAACAACTTACGTCCGGTGATTGACTTGGTCATTGACATCATAATATGCTTTGACGACTCGGTGTTAGTACAGCCACAGTACTCATACGCAATATCGCCATCTTTTAGAACCACAAGACCATCAGTATCTGTTGCTGCAAGAAAGGTGTGCAGATCGATCACGGGCTTGTCTGGAGCTGTATCTTGAAGTCGTCGAGGCTGATCGGCTTGGAGTTTAGAGGCGACTTTTTCGTGCCCTCCCGGATCGCATCGGTCTCAATGATTTCATCGACGTTCTGGAAGCTCCATTGGTTGTGTTCGGGCACTCGCCAGTTGCTGAGGTCTGTTGCCATTCTTTTCAATCAGCGGTCGGTTCTTGCGGTGCTGGCAGTAATTTGCAGAGTGTATGGGGTCTTGATCTTGGGAGGTAAGATGGTGTGCTTCGACATATGATTTCACTGCGGTAGGTCACCTTTTTGTGTCTGCGACTCGCGGTCTTTTCGTTACTATCCACACGTCCATATAATGATATATACGCTTGCTCAGCCGAGGCTCGTCGCTTTCGCATCGATCAACTGTTGTGACAATGATGCGTCGGTGCAACATCCATTGTACAAACTCTTACTACGGCCGCGTTACCGGACATAACAACTTCACTATCAAAAGGCTGTCTGCAGGTTTTAGATGAGACGGAGGACGGAACGAGGTTGCAAGCGGTCGTTCTTCGAAAGGGCCTTAGCAAAGCTTACTCGGTCACTAGCTGCAGCCACAACGTACCTATGGTACTTTGGAGTTGGAAAGCGGGCAAGGAAGAAGAAACAAACATCGCGGCCGTCTCGGAAGAGGCAACGCGTGCGTGAGCGCGCTGAGTGTTCTGAGCCATAGGGATATCTATGGTATATAATATGCCCTGAACGCGCATGATGGTATCCTTGGATTAGGACAAACTGACCTTACCGAATCACCTGCAATCATTACTGCGTTGGAAATCCTTCCGACCATGGCATCCTCACCCCAACCCTCAATACCAGCAACCATGCGGGCTTGGATCAGGCCGAGTCGAGGACCAGCCGCTACATCGCTGAAGCTATCCACCACACTTCCGACGCCGACCGTGAAGCCGGACTCTGCAGACTTGCTCATACGAGTTTCCTACACGGCGCTGCAGTTCTCGAGCGAATCGATGTTGCAAATTCTACCAGCGCTGCCCGGCCTACCACCTAGGATACCCGAGCTGGAGTTCTCTGGCGTTGTGGTTGCGGCTGGTTCGCGAGCACCGCCGGAGCTGCGTGAGCTCGGAGTCCGAGTGGTGGCATTCCAGAGCATACCTGACTTAGCGCTTTGGGGCAAAGGGGCGCTAGCCGAGTACGTGAAGCTGAGAGCAAACCAGGTGGTCCGCCTGCCGGACAGTGTCGATATGACGACTGCGAGCGGCATAAATGGGTGCGGGAGCACAGCGCTGAAGATGATGCGGACTGCGGCGGTGGGTCAAGGCGACACTGTCCTGGTCAATGGTGCCAGCTCGTCGGTAGGGTCAGTCCTGGTTCAGATCTGCAAGTTGAAGGGAGCCACGGTGGTTGCAGTTGCGAGTGGCAGGAATGAGCAGTTGGTGCGCGGACTGGGCGCGGACGAGGTAGGCAGTATCGTTGTTTGCAAGACCTCTTAGCTGAGTGCTAACGAACCTCGGTTCTGCCAGTTCATCGACTACACCTCCAAGAATGTGCCGGGATGCCTGAAGGAGAGATCATCCAAGGGCCACAAGCAGTTTGACGCTATTCTTGACTGTACTGGCACACAGGCTCTGTACACCAACTCTCCGGGCTATCTCAAACCGAGTGGACTGGTCATCAATGTCGGCTCCTTCGAAGGACTTTGGGCCACGGTTTCGAATTGGTTCATCAACGCTTGGTGCCCGACCTGGCTTGGAGGAGTGCCACGTCGCTACGTTATGTTCAGCACTCCGCCATCCACAGACGCTGTTACATATATATTGAGACTGATGGAGGAAGGAAAAGTCCGCGTCCTGGTCGACTCGGTGTGGGAGATGGAGGATCTTATCAAGGCGTATGCGCATATCGGAACCAAGCGTGCGAAAGGAAAGGTCGTCATCAAGGTTGGGAAGGATTGATCGTTTCTCTGCCATCCTGTGTTGCGCGAGCCGTCCGAAGCTGAGTCGAGCTTCGTATGTGTTGAATGAAGGACACCTGCTAGAAATCTCAACCTTCAAGCTCGCCACCACTCGCCATGAGCTTATACTGTTTCGCACCCGGGATAGCTGGTAGCCACTGGTGCCGATGGCCAGCAAAGAGTTCAAATGCAGGCTGTGGTAGACGTGGAAATATCCCAAGCGAGACCACGTACTGCGTATCAGTATCTGTCGGAATGGCAGCAATGGGGCTGGGCAATTTTAGAACTGGCATATCGTGTGATAGACGTTATTGGCGGCAACTTACCTCCCGCAAGCAGCATGACCGCTGTGTGGTTCCACCACTACCAGTATTGCTGTCCTCGTAGGCCTTCAGGAAGCCTTTCGGATCGTCGATCTGGACCAGACCACGATCCATCACAAGATTGTTGGCTGCGACACAACCCGAGGATTTCCGACAGTTCTTTGGCGTGGAAGAAGTATTAACACCAGGCTGGCCTTGGTGCTCACCATATGTTCAACTAACCGAGCAGTGACAAAGATGCCCATTTGGTTGATTCAGAAGTCCTGGCTTGTTCACCGTGACCATGATGCTGCCACAGAGACAACGACCGGTCAGGCTATCGGCAAAGTTCGATGCATCGCGCGGTTTTGGATCTCCGCTGGCCAAGGACCAAGTGACTTGTTTGAACTGTCGGAACGTGATGCAATGGAAAGAATGAAAGAATATGCAAGTACGTGGTGGTGAGTCTCACTACAGCTTTTGACGTTGGTACGAGTCATCGCCCAGTGTGCTGGTTACTGATTGCGGAGCTGCAGGAGTGGGAGACAGACATCTTCAAGAGCACTGACAATGCTGCTCTTGGGCTTTGCAAGTCACGCACAACTGTGTCGCATCGGGGTGGGAGGTAGTCCGTCGAGGTATGTCAGACGAGCAGGCAGGAGGAGGAGGGATCGGGGGAGGAGGAGGAGGGAGGAAAGAGGCGTTACCGTCAGGAGGTGAATGGTTCGGGCAGGCCCGGCACTAGCTCATGTGCAGACAACCGCAGAATGAGATTGCGAAGAGCAGGCGTCTCGAGAACGGGCGGTTCCCAAATCTCGACTGCCTCCCTTGTCTTGTGTGATGATTCCTTCTGCCGTACCACGGCATGGGCGTAGAAGTTCTCACACTTCGTAACAGACTCGCAGCTACTACATGTACATCCATTACTCGATTACTACGTTGCTGCTCGACTATCGTCACAGAGCGAGCGGCCAGAAAATCCATACGAGCCCCGGTGTCGGAAGGCTGGCTTTGGAAGGTTCTTCCAAACAGCTCTGTTTCCTAGCTCTACTTGCCGAACATTCTCCCGGGTCTCTTGAGGTAGGTATTGCATCGCGGCCGCTTCTTTGTAGCATAAGAACTCCATAAACAACGGCCAGACTCATGATCTTGAGGCAAAACCACGAACAATGAACGGTCCAGGATATCTCGCGGTAGCAATTCAACCCGGCTCTGAGACAGAAGAAAAAGCCTTCCACGAATGGTACAACACTGAGCATGGTCCTCTCCGCCTTCGGCTTCCTTTCGTCTTGAACGGCAGCAGGTACAAAGCTGCCGACGGCGAGCGACCTGAATGGAGCGCGGTCTACGATGTATCCGACCTCTCATGGTGCGAAAAGCGCATCTACACTCGCCTGCGCGAGGAACGCTCAAAGCGCGAGAAAGCTGTGATGAGCACATTTGAATCTCTTGATAGAAAAATCTACAGCCTGTACTCAGAACGAGGTAGTAATCCTCAGCCTGCTCCAGTGCAAGTCGCTGTGTCGATTCGGGTCAATGAAGCTGATTTGCAAGACCTTGACGACTGGCATGAGCAGGAGCACACCGATATGCTCTCGAAGATCCCGGGTTGGCTGCGGACGCGGAGGTTCAGAATGATGGTAGGAGGACTTCAAGGCATGCCACCGCAAGGCCAAGTTGAGTGCCTCGCTGTGCATGACTTTGAGGCGAAGAATGGTCTACGAGGACCCGAGCATCAAGCTGCAATAAGCACACCCTGGCAAGGGAAGCTTATGCAGAAGCTGGTATCTTCGACGGTTCGAGTCTGGCAGCACCACCTCACCTTTGATGCACTGGAGGAACCACCGTCATCTGTCATAACGACTGATGGCGCACAACTTCAATATCAGCTGGAAGGCAAACCACAAGATCCGGTTATTGTGTTCGTCAACTCGATATTGACAACACTACATATCTGGGATGATGTGGCCAAAGCATTGATGAGCACTGGTGTCAATGGCAAGACCTACCGTGTCCTGAGGTACAACTCCCGAGGCTACTCACAGCAGGACGCAAAGAGCAATCCCACTCGCTTCGACTTACTGGCCGACGACCTCGAGTATCTGTTGCAACGGCTTGACATCGAGAAGGTCCATGCCGTGATTGGCGTGAGCATGGGTGGTGTGACTAGCATCAACTTCGCCATCAGACACCCGGACATGCTCGAGAAATTTGTTGCCTGTGATTGCAACGTAGCGTCCAGCCCTGCCAACAATAGTGCTTGGGACGAGCGAATACAGTTGGGAAAGTCGGAGGGGATGGCCGCACTTGCGGATGTGACGGTCAAGAGGTGGTTCACCGATTCGAACCACGAGTCAGCGAACGCCAGGAAGACTGTCGACATGGTGACCAACGCCCGTATTGGAGGCTTTGCGGAGAGTGCGGGCGCTTTGTGTGACTACGACCTCAAGGACCAGCTGTCCAGCATCAAGGCGCCTGGCTTGCTCATCGCTGGTGAAGGTGATGGCAAATTGCCGGAAGTGATGCAGAAGTTCGGCATACCCAACACCAAGTTCACATCTATTCCAAGTGCCGGACACCTACCGATGCTGGAAAACCATGAAGCTTTTACGGAGGCTCTGGCAGGATTTCTGTAGATGAGTCGAATCGAGATGCCAAGACATCAGGCAGTCAGCCGCCTTCCGGAGATATAAAAGTCGCTGTCCGCCTTCAGTCTCTGTTGCTTCTTTTCTCCCTTTTCCCTTACTTTCGCCCGGAGTTGGTGTGACGTGCAAAGAGGTTAGCAAGCATCTCGGACATTTCATCGGCCCGGACGTGGTCACCGCCATTGTGCTTAATTGTGTCGCGGAGACCGCTTTTTCCCATCAGTCTGACTTGTTCGAGGACCACCAAAGACCGGAACGCTTCCCACCTCTGCCTCAGCATGTCTGCGGCAATCGAAATATACCCGCCTGAGGTCGTGGAGAACATAGTTCAAAACCTGCCGCTGGAAGATATCGCGAATGTCAGACTGTGCAGCCGCTCAATGGCAGCCTTGAGCACTCAAGAAACATTCAAGTCGTTCTTCTTGGCGAAGAAGGTCAACTTGACCCGAGGATGTCTTGAAAGGTTCATCCACATAACGACAGCAAGCTCTCTGGCATGTCTAGTAGAGAAGCTCACCATAGCTGGAGTCGCTGTAGATGTGGAACTGCAGAAGTCCATGGTCAAGGACAAGGTACGCTGGGATACCACAAACAACGGTCCAATTTTTTCGAGCATACAGACGAAATTGACAGAGGACGGAGTGGCCGAAGCTGAGAACAACCTTGCTGCTCTTCGTGCTCTGAAGAGCGAGCAAGGTACGATGCGGCGAGACAATACTGCCGCCGAACTACTGGCACGAGCATTCCAGAACATCCGGGGCCACAGAAAACATGGGCGGCTGCTATCCTTGACACTTACTGTTGTCGTGTTTCGCAAGGATGCAGAGCAGGAGCAGCAGCCAAAAGAGAAGAGTGATGAGGTGGCCATCTGGCAGGCAGCAGCAGACTGCTTCCAGTCTACCATGCAGGCGATTGGTAAGAGTCACCTTCCGGTCGACGAACTGGATGTTTTCAATTCGACCTTGCGCTGCAGCATGGCTCTTGACTCGGTTGATGATCTCTTAAAGTCGAGACAGAGCCTTAACGAAATTCTCGAAGCGGTGAAGGTGCTTCGCATCAGCCTCTCCGAGCGGCCGGACGATAAGTCAGAAGATGTCGATCATCCCCGCAACATGCGAACGAAGGACTACGATGCCATATTACGCCTGCTGGAGCTCTTCCCGAACCTTCAGACGTTGGAAATGCACTGGTACAACGCCCGCAGCTACAGACTCGCAGAACTGGCAAGCGGACGGCCGGACCTTTTGGAATACTGCACCAAGCAAGAAGTCAATCTCAAGTCTCTCAACACCCTGGTTCTCCGTGGTGCCGCCGCCACTGGGCAATCGTTGTTGCGCTTTCTCCAGAGCGTGCCAGCGAAGAGCGTAAGCTTGGCAGAATTTCATATAATCGACGAACGCTTTACTTCGATTCTCGAATACTGCACCAGCGACGAAGCGGGACTAGAGCATGTCAGCTTCGATGATATGTGGGAGCCCAGCCTGGTGTACTTCGATGGAATGAAGTCCAAGTTTCCAGTGCTTGGGGGGTCGAGAGGCGGCCAGACCTTGGAGCGAAGGGGGCCAGAGGTGCGGAAACCAATACAGTACCACTTTGCTCAGCGACCGCTGGGCTCGCCGGCTGCTTACCGTTGGCATACCATCAAGCAGGCAGAGTATGGGCCCCCGTGAGCTGTTGCAGGCATCTGCTGTTCGGTGGCGTACAAGGCTCGTGCCTAGACTGAACCACTTACCCATATCAAGGGTGGAAATGTCTTCAGGGCAATGACAATTCGTTATCATGCAGATGATTAGATAGAGAACCCAGAGTCCCCAACCAGGCAGCGGACTAGAATAGTGGCCAGTCACACTCGAATCTCTCCTTTCGAAGTTGAAGGCCGAGGGTTTTTAGACCGGTTGTTGATATTTTGAAAGATTTATTACAGCCAGTAGATCGACGGCAGCTAAGGTTGCGGATACCTACGGCGGACTGAGTCGACCCAAAAGGACATGGAATTAAAAGTGAATGTAATTGGCTCCACAATGTAAGGATCTTATACTATAAGTTACCGGCGTGATACTAGATCAAAAGGAGTAGTAGGGTGCCTATTGTATAGCGATAACTCGTGTCTATTCCATAAGAGGTAGCTATATACGCCGTCGTAATCTATAGGGTAGTAATAAAAAGACTACAATCCCTATAATACGGAACGGGTAAGCGGTCGCGACTCGTAGCTTTACACGTAATTAGCTAACGTTACTAGGGTTTGCTTGTCTAGCGTCCGCTACCCGTAATTAGCCGTAACCTTAATTTAAATTAGGCCTAGCTTACCCGTTCCAAAAGATGAGATGGAATTTGTACGTAAGTATTCACCTCTCCTTACTTCGCCTACATTACTATATCCAGACTGGTTAATAACGACTAAGGGAGCGTTGTACAGACTATTCGCATTACGTAGTTACAAAAAAAAAGAGCTCTAACTAGCGCCGTTGACGCCACCGTGCTAGTCAAGCTATTTTAATTCCATGTCCTTTTGGGTCGACTTAGTCCGCCGTAATACCAGGATACCAAGTATCGGGCCGCACACGTGGGCTGGTATGCTTGGCATTTATGACGTCCAATCCCAGCCATCTTTTGACAATGGAAAGTCACTTGCCACTTCCGCTTTGCAGCAGAATGTAGCTTTGCTGCTGGCTGAGCGTGAGCTCGACGACATTTTCACGTCGACCAACGCTACAATGTACCGAGGTAGCAACGGCAACAATCGCTACAGTGGTCGAGGCAACTACTCTGGAAGAGGGCGCGGGACTGGGAGGCAGGCTACCCGTCAACGAGGGCTATTTGCGGACAGCACATGGCACTGCGATTGCACCCCAAGACTGCCCGCCGAGCGGTTTAAGGTGAAGAAGGACGGCCCAAACCACGGAAGATGGTTCTACACATGTCAGCAAGGCAAGGACAACGGCTGCAGCTTCTTTCTCTGGGAAGACGATGCTAAGCCCAGGGAGGAAGCTGCTGTGCTCAGTGGGAAGCGGTCGGAACCTGGAGAGGGTGGTGCGCAAGAAGGCTGGACCGGGGGCAGGATCAAGGAGGAACCCAACCAACAGCCACAAGGCGGAGGGCTGTTCGCAGGCAATGGTACTGAGGCCTCGAGATACGATAGAGATGCTTCTACGGCAAGTCCAACACCACCATCTTCGCGCCATGCGGACGCATCGAACGTGTACAAGAGAACTGCAAGGGATGCCGAGCTAGACGATGACTTTGATCTAGATCTTGGGCAGCAAGATTTCACGACCCCTCACAAGGCTCAAAAGACCGGAGTCTATGCCACGCCCGCGACTACAGGCAAGCGGAAATTGCCATGGGAAGAGCCCAGTACACCCGCGACTACGACAAGACCAGCTGCAGACTACTTCGGTACCCCATCTAAGCGGGCCACACAGACTTCGAGCACGACCACGCACCCTGAGACTCCAGCTGCACCACCAACAGCAGCCACCGCGGCGGACCCCTCACCGCCTACTCGGTACAGGGACGCGCTGCACAACCCGGCGGACTCTGCTAGCTCTCTGACCGGCGAAGTACTGGCAACACTCTCGTCCGTCAAGGTACCGCTGGATGTTCGTGAGAGTTTGCGGAGTATATGCACCAAGCACGATCTGCGTTACCAAGGCGTAATTAAAGGGCGTGACATTTCTCGACTGGCGATCAAAGCGAAGGATGCCAAGATCACGGAACTGCAGGCACGAATTGCCAGTATGGAGGCTGATCGAGAGGTCGAGAAGAGTTTGAGCAGGATGAGGAGGTGGCAGACCGAGAGCAGGTCGGAGTAAGGAGGCGAGCGTTGCCGTTACTGACTATGTGTGCGTTCAAAGATACCCATTTCATAGCAATTGAGCGTTGACTGCCATGGAGTATTATAGACTTAATCCAACATCGTCACTTGGCTAGGAAACGCTGCCTTCATTGCCTTCGACTCGTGCTCCATCGTTAATTCACAGCTCTGTTCTTCCAAGATCGACAGCTGCAGCAGGCATGGGGCCACGCTTACTATGGTCGGCTGAAGGCACCTTCCAGCGACGGCACACGCGCAGGACGCACCGTATCTAATCGTTTCACCGGCAACACAGTTGCTGGGGTTGTTGCCTGTTCGTGACCCCATGGGACAGGACGCCTTAGGTAGGGTTTTCGGTCGAATACGCGGATTCCATGACGAAAACTCTCCGGAATCCGATCAGGATTCGTGAATGTTTCCGGGTAAGCACATATAATATCTGCATGCACACCATCAGCAATATTGATACGCAGTAACACTCTGTACACTTTACCAACCTGAAAGACACCATTGCGAAATTACTCCAAAGTTCCACCTTCTTGCGACGATTCACGTCAACAACTTCCCACCTCACAGCGTCAAAACTTCCGACTTCACTGCCCACCATGGCCCAGGCAAAGGCCCTTGGAGATAGTAAACAACTCTCATGCGCCCCACAACGAACAAGTACTAACGCACGAATAGCTCAAGGCGACGACTGGAACGAGATGGCCAAGCTGTACAAGTCAATGGCATATGGCACGAGCGAGAAACCATCAGCTGCACTCCTGAAAGCCGCGGATACCTTCCTGCCTTTCTCGGAAGCGACTGGCATCCTTGATAATGGCTGCGGTCCTGGCCCGATCATGACTCGAATCCTGGATGGATACAAGATTCCGCAGTCCTGCCAGCTTACCTGCTCCGACTTCAGTGAAGGCATGATCAGCCAGGTCCGTCAGCACAAAGAAGAGACTGTCAAGGCCGACTCGAACTCGCCGTGGAGTCGAGTGGAAAGCATCGTTCAGGATGCAACGAACTTGAAAGATATCGCGGACGACAGTCAAAGCCATGTGACTGCCGGATTCGTACGTACTTTCACTGCTGGTATGATATCGTTCTGGCTAACCCAGGTAGGTGTACTTCATGACATCGGACCCACAGAAAGCCTTGACAGAGTCGAGGCGAGTGCTGAAAGATGGTGGCGTATTGTCTTTGAGCTCATGGCAAGGCTCGCAGTGGTCGGACTTGATGTTCTTGCTCCCAAAAGTGCGTCCGGACAAGAAGATGCCGCATATGCTGCCAGAGTGGACAAATGCAGATAAACTGAAGGGCGAGCTGGAGAAGGCCGGCTTCAGAGATGTGCAGGTACAGCAAGTCAAGACCACCATGACTTACGAGAAGAGGTCATCCTTGATTGAGTTGATCAGCACCAAGATGCCGCATTTGGTGCCTATCATCAAAGAAATGTCTGACGAGGAGGTCCAAAGGTACAAGGATATGATGGATGAGGATATGAAGAAGATGTGTCCGGATGAACCTGGATCGCTCGAGGGAGTGGCTCTTGTGGCGACTGGAAGGAAGTGAGAACAAGACAGTCTTGAAAGCAGATGTTCCATCCGCGCACATCACCAATGTACACCTACCAAAGAGATTCCAGTGTGAAGAAATGAGCGCGTACTTTTAGTAGTACCGTATCCTACCCAGGCTGCTATTAGGGTTGATGAGACGCGTCCACGGCGTCAGTCGGGGTAGAAGATTCAGGACCACGCGAACGCCACGTGCGTCATATTAGCTCCGTGATTTTCGTCTGGGCACTGCAGATTTTGTACTCTCCAGTTTCAGGACACGGTGCTCAGCCTGCCTGACCATCCATCAAGTCATAGAGTAGAGAAACACATCTGGAGAACAGACAAACAACTCGTTTCGCGTTCGCGACAACACATGCTCGCACAGGCTCGACAGGCTAATAGGCTACAGCTCGTAAACTCAACCACATATTGCTTAGGAGAAAGCCAATATATGATAGAGTTTAGCGTGCTCATCATCAGTCAGCGGTGGCGCTCTTATTAGGACATCGGGCGTCCTGCACGTGCTGCTTCCTTCAACTGGTGGAAGGATCCAGGTAAACATATCCTCACATCCAGGTAGATAGGTGAGGCAATTGATCCAAGCTGGCTGTGCGATACAAGAGATCTCCATCAAGAAAACAACGTCATCTGAGGCCTTCAGCGGGTAGCCCGGCTCAAGGATTTCCAGGAGCGTGGAGAAGGGTGCCGTTGGGTCTACGCCAGGACAACACTTGGAACGATGAACGTCGAGGACGCCAGCGTTGCGTGGGCGGAGCGCGACGCTTCGCCTACTCGGATGCGCTCATACGACACTACGGTATGTCTCCGAGATACAATCAAGCACGATGCGATACTCTGTGATAATATCAAGCTCGATCAAAAGTTTGAGACACTTGCTAATCACCCACTTTAGGACCGTTTACCTGAGACCTACAACCGCATTCATACGGAGCGTGAAGCGCGTTCTCGGAGCCGTCAAGGCTCTCATGTACCACCGGAAGCACACGAGGAACCCATCGAGGAAGTAGAAGAGGTCGAGTCTCCCTCGAAGCGTGATGGACCTGGCAAACCCCATGAGGCCGAGCCTCGGGCCTCCTCCGTCTCATCGGTAAGTCTAAATGATGGGTAGTACGGGTCTCCGAGACAGTATCAGGAACCATGCGTTGCCTTGAAGCCGCGTTGCCTTGAAGCCGCGTTGCCTTGAAGCCATCTCCAGTTCAATGTTAGCTTGGAGAAAGCATCTAGCTCCACCCGTCGCTCTCCAAAGCTGCGACCTTGATCTAGGTCGGCGACACTTGCTGACCATTACTACCCGTGACTGTAGGTATCCAGCGTAGATACTGAGGGTATCAGTGCCGCCCGAAACCCCCGCAGCCGGCAGCAGCAAAGGCACATGAGCACCATCTCGAAGGCTTCCACCCGGATGGAGCGGGATATCATGGAATATATAGATCGCCACCCAACAGCCATTGAACGCATTGAAGCCCACAAACTACAGCACAGCCAGACCGTGGGAAGCAGGAGGGTGTTCACTGGTGAAGGCGCTGAACTACCTGACTTTGGAAGCGGCAAGCCGTATCCTCCACCACTACCAGCCCGAGAGGAGTATGTTGTCGAGTTCAGTGGCTTCGACGATCCACGACATGCACAGAACTTCACGCTCAAGAAGAAACTCATCATCGCTACTATCCTGGTGTGGGACTCGCTCGCCGCAACGTTCGCCAGCTCTATCTTCTCTGCCGCCTCAACCGCAGTCGGGGAGGAGTTCAAGGTCGGGCGAGAGGTGGTCACTCTGGGTACATCGCTGTTCGTGCTGGGCTATGCTGTCGGGCCAATGGTCTTTGCTCCGTTGTCTGAGCTTTACGGGAGGAGACTGCCGGTTATCGTAGGTGCATTCGGGTTCTCGATCTTCAACACCGCTGTTGCCGTTTCCAAGGACTACCAAACTCTGGTAATCTCGCGATTCTTCTCTGGACTATTTGGATCTGCTCCCCTAGCCCTAACGGGAGCTGTGTTTGCGGATATGTTCAACAACAAAGAGCGCGGCCTGGCGATCGCAGCCTTCAGTGCCACGCTCATGAACGGTCCTTTCTGCGGGCCCATGGTTGGTGGTTTTCTGACAAAGTCTTACCTAGGCTGGCGCTGGGTTGCCTGGATTCCAGCCTTCATGGGATACTCGGCCCTGGTACTCGCAGTGCTTTACCAAGAAGAAACATACGGGCCTGTCATCTTGGTCTCGAAGGCATCGGAGCTACGTCGCCGCACACGGAATTGGGGTATCCATGCCAAGCAAGAAGAAGTTGAAGTCGACCTGAAGGAACTAGTGATCAAGAACGTCAGCCGACCTCTTCGCATTCTGTTCACGGAACCGATAGTGCTGGTCATTACTATCTACATGTCGTTCATCTACGGTCTTCTCTACCTGAATTTGACTGCCTACGCCATTGTCTTCGGGGAGATCTATGGTTTCAGTCTCGGCGTGCAGGGTCTTCCGTACGTTAAGATGATGGGTGGAAGGGACTCTCCGAGACAGCATCACGCACCGTGCGGCGCTTTGAGACCTTCTACCCCCTATCCGCAGCTCCGAGACACTTGCTAACTCTTATCTCTATCATTTTAGGTACATGGCCCTCATTGTCGGCGTGATGATCGGCTTCGTTTGTGTCGTATTTCTGAACAAAGACTACGTCAAGAAACTCGAAGCTAACAACAACATACCAGTCCCCGAATGGCGCCTCCCATTACCAATGGTCGGAGGTGTCATCTTCGCGTTAGGCTTATTTTGGTTTGGCTGGGGAGGATATATGGTGAGCACCCCGTGGATTGTGCCGACTTTGGCGGGCATATTCATCGGCTTTGGGATCTTCACTGTGTTCTTGCAATGTCTGAACTACATCATCGACTCGTAAGTACTCATGTGGCCGACCATGTCATAGCAATTCACTGACGAAGGCCAGATATCTCATGTTCTCTGCCTCGGCGATCGCAGCCAACACCATTATGCGCTCGATCTTTGGCGCCGTCTTCCCATTGTTCGCCAGCTACATGTTCGAAGGCATGGGCATCCAGTGGGGTATGACCTTTCTTGGCTTGCTCGCAACCTGTTTTATACCAATGCCATTCATCCTGTACAAATATGGCAAAGGTATTCGAGCGAGGAGTAAGTTTGCTCCCGCCCCGGACATTCAGCAGGACAAGAAGAGGGATGAGGAGAGTAGAATGCAGAAGTCGGAGGAGGAGAAAGGGGTGGCGAGTGGGAACGAAGGAGAAGGCAGTAGTGGAAGTGGGAGTGGTGGGATGGAGGGGGTGGAGAAGAAGGAGGTATGATGCACGGATTTGCGTGTCCGGACGGAGATTTGAAAGATCGGAACACGATACGTGGCTTGCAGTCTGTGGGTTGAGCCCAATTCTTGGTTATGTTAATATCGAAGTGCTAGCAAGGAACGGCCGTAAACAATGGGTGTCCTACACCACCAATACCATCCCAACAAGATTGTTGATGCAGTTCACACGTTTTCTTCATCGACCACCTCAAGGCTCCATTGCTCCATTGTATCAGATCCCAGCCTCCCGCGTAACCCTTTCCTCACGAACGCTATCAATACTGAGAGCATAACCAAGCACTCGGCCACCAAAAAGACGAGGAAACTCAGCTCCTCATCCTCCTCGGCCCAGGATATGCCTTGCTGCACAAGCCAACTTGTTATGGTCGAGATTCTTAGGTGGAGCGGCATGTTCTTCCGGGAACGCTGCCTTTCATCGTAGCACTGCTGAGTGGCCCGAAAGTGACAGGTCGAAGTTCATGATACGACGGCCTGCAGCACAGCGCAGAAGTAGCCGGAACTGGTTTTGGGGCTCTTCAGCTTTCGGCTTTGGTCTGGTTCGGCACACACGAGTTTGAACGTCGATAGATATCGTGGCACAAGAGTTGTCGTCCGAGTCGCCGCCCAGCGACATGAGGTTGAGACGTTGAGACTCCATGGAGCCAGTAGAAACGCTTGAGTGACAAAGGACAACTCGAACAATACCAACTACCAACTACCAAGTGTTCCACGTACAAGACTCCGCTCTGCGAAGCTTACGTCGAGAACAAAGAAGTTGCAAGCGCTCGAGTGACAAACCTCCATAACGCTACGTTGTCCGCATCTCCCTCTAGCAGACTCCCGGTCACGGACCTCCCTTGTTGAGCGCTGCTTTGGGCGGAAAGGGCCAACGACCTTGACGATATGCCAACATTGACGTGCTTCTTTGAGGCGCAGGAGACCGCGCAAGCCGCTCTGAGACGTCGACGGCACAGCTGTCCGACATCGATAGCGTGTGACCAGTTTGGAATGTCCTTCGTTTGAGGTGTCAAAGGAACTGATTTCCGAGGCCACTGCCAGGGGCCGATGCTGTGTTTTGCCCCGAGACGTTCTTGCCGGATGGTGACTGAGCTCAATCCACCCTTCGCGGACCTGTAAGATGTAGTCGCATGGAGGTTTCGATAGACACAGCGTTTGTTTCGTGCTAAGCAGCAATAGCTTACACGATCGTTGAGGTCCTTGAAGATAGCGGATGGCACGTCATATCGTTGATATCATGAATCGAGCCAATAGGCATGAAAGACCGTTCAAAGAGGGGTGTGAATTCAATTCAGCCACCCTCCTGCTTGCCCTCGTCTTCCTTCCCGCTCTTCTCGTCCGCTCCAAACTTGCTCCCGACCCACCCCTTGAAGCCCTCGACCTTATTCTTGACCCACTGCCACCAGCCTTCGACCTCTGCATCACCAGTCTCGCCACCGTCATGCACGACAGGTCGCTCGGTCTTGTCGCCATCGTGCACTACAGGCCTTCCAGGCGGTGTTGGCTTCTCAGGCGGTTTGGGCTGCTTTGGTGGCTGCGGCGGGTCTGGCGGAAGGGGTTGGAAAGGCTCAATCGGCGCAAGCGGTGTCGCTTCAGGTGGCGTGGGCGGTGTCGGAGGAGAAGGATGCGGTTGCAACGGGTGCGGATGTGTTGGTCGAGCGTTGAGATTCGGTACCTCGGGTGGCGAGCCAGGCTTTGCATCATCAGCATCATCCTCGTCTGAGGGAGGATCGTAGATTTCATCAGGTTTGGCGTCGAAGTCGTGCTTTCCCTCGGTCGCGAAAGGCAGCCTGATGGTGCCATTGTTTTGTTTCGGCTCCATCGCAAGAGAGTCACAGACAATGTTATACACTTCCGTATTCTGGAACTCCTTCACCCTGCTCCCACCTGAGTGCGGGAAAGCTGGGCCTCGCGCGACGAAAATTGCACGCATGAGCGGGTGCTCGTGGTCATATCCATGTAGACCTCGCGGGTGATATACATCGTTCGTTTGCTTCGCAGCCACGATATCGAATTCGTGCTTCTTCACGATAGCCCAGCCAGCGCGAGGAATAATCCAGAGTGGTGCGATGCGCTGATTTGCGCTAAAGTGATATTTTGCGGGCATGTTTTTGTCGCGCAGATAGACATCGAAGGCGTCTTGATACTTAGGCAGTTTCGACTTAGCGACCAATTGGTTGTAAAGGTTAGTAAGTTGTGCGTCGGAAGTATCGAAAGGTCGCAGGCCGTATAGTGGCCAGCCGTCCGTATGTTCGATTAGAGATGTATCGACCACATCTTCGAGTTGCACGAGACGAGAAGTGGCCGTTGTGGCCATGCCATGGTCTGAGACGACGACGATGTTGATAACATTTGTCAAATTGCGGTCGGCAATGCCATTGAAGAGAGAGGCGAGCATGCCGTCGACTTCGGCGATGGTGGAGCGGATGTAGGTGCTATTGGGACCGTACTTGTGGCCGTCAGCATCGACATTGGGAACGTAGGCTGCGATCAATTGCGGTCGCCTTTCCTTCACCCTCTCAATGCCGCTGTTCCTGACGTCTTGATCACTAGGCATATCGAGCCAATGCAACACTCTCTGCACCTTGCGGTCTAACCTCTCATCGGCATTAAACCTATCCACATACTCTGGCTCAATGCCAGCAATGTGTGCTTCGCTACCAGGCCACATATGGATGGCACTTCTGACGCCCTGCTTCTCAGCAGAAACCCAGATGGGCTCAGCATTCCACCATTCAGGCGTCATACTGCGGGCTGGGTCGGTATAGTAGAACTCTTTCTTCGTGTCCGGATCCCAGAAAGTGTTGCCGACAATTCCGTGAGACTCTGGGTGCAGGCCTGTGACCAGGGTGAAGTGGTTGGGAAAGGTGAGGCTGGGGAAGGCTGGCTGCATGTATCTCGGAGAGACACCAGATCGAATAAAGCCGTTGAGAGTGGGTGTAATACCACGATCGAGGAAGTCGGCGCGGAAACCGTCTAGGGAGAGGAGAATCGTAGTCGGGGCGAACGTATGAGTGCCATTGGAAAGCGTCGGAGCTGTAGTGGAGGTATCATTCGAGATTTTGGTCCCCGTGGTCGCGCGGTAGGCTCCATATAACAGTGCTAGGAAGGCGGCCACGATGAAGATGTGTATAACGGAGAGAGTCGTCCAGCGTTTGGCCCGGCTGGGCCTCCTCGCCTGCACCTCTCCCAAGCGTTGCATATCGCCCTCGCTCGAGCTGGTCACGCTCTCTGCACTGCTATTCCTCGGACCGCCCTCCTCCATCTCGTACATCAGCTCTCTCTTCTCCTCCTCGCCAGAACGACCATCGCGCCGCCGTCTCTTCTTCTTGCGCTGTGCCCCATCACCTCGATATGATTTCCCCATTCTCGATTCCTCTGTCGGACCGCCGCCGATCAACCGCTCCGCTTCATCCTCCGCAGTCATAGTCTCGCGGTCGTGTCTTCGAACATCTTCCGAGGGCCTCGCTGCACGCTCTCCATCGTCTGATTCAGAGTCATCGGGCTGGTCGAGCTGCTCATGAGCTGAGATCGCCATATTCGTTGCGTGACAGCTGTTTCAGTCCATGGGAATTGTTGGGAGCTGCACATCTAGATTCTTTTCATGCGAGGCGCAGCACCACGTTCATATGTTCATGGACAAAATGTGAGCACATGCAAGGGTCCACGTGCAGGGATGCGCGAAGCATGCCACAACACGTGGAGGTCTACCCATACCTCACTCTCACCAACCTGAATTCTCTATATGCCACTGCACGTCAGGACATCGTCTCGCAGGTGCCATCAGTAAGCGCGAGAAGGTAGATGGCTACGCTGTCAACACCAACGCACGGAATGACTCCCAAATGCACGAGTTTCAGCCCCAAAGACGAGGTAAGATCGTCTCATCAGTCACACACCTCTGTCGTGATATATCCTAATATGCCCTTTGGTTCCGTTGTTGAGTGTCGGCGGAAGTTACCCATACTGATAACCACATGCAGAACGTTACAGATAACAAGCCACCGGATCTTTTCAGCCTTCCAGCAGAACTTCGTACATACATCTACGAACTAGTGCTCTTTGTTCCGACCGGCCATCCCTTCAATATTCACGACAGCATCTACACCCACGAGACCCACGGACGGCCTCGACGCAGAATCACCCCAGTGATCCAACCGCCTCTGACTCGTACATGCGCCCAGATTCGCGCGGAAGCCCTGCCCATCTATTACGCGAGCAGCTCCTTCTACCTTGGTTCCTTCAAGTCTGCGCTGTCCGGACTGTACCAGACGACCGACTACTTCCAAGCGGAGCATGCCGTTCTCGACAGTACAGGCATAGTTTTCCTCTCCGCCATCGGATCCGAGCAGAGGCAGCTACTAACGCGCCTATACATCAGTGTCTCCGACGGAGACATTGAGGCACTCGAAGCCTTCTTGCTTGACCAGCTTGCTCGCCAGCCCATCAGCATAGTTGAAGCGAGCCGCAAGGAAAGTGTGCTAGTTTCGTCGCGGGACGGCTATCGGTGGGCGTGGAAGACCAATCCGCGTCTCAGGATTACCCTCTACCGTGTCTCTTTCAATCCTCCAATACACCGCACCGCTATGCCCAAGGCCAAGCCGCCGACTCTGCTTACTCTCCCCGCCGAGCTGCGCATCCAGATCTTCGAACTCGTGCTCTATCTTCCCACCGGCCACACCATCATCATCGAGAACAAGATCTATACTCGCGCTAAGCGCCGTCGTATCTCGCCAGTCGCTACTCCACCACTGGCCCGGACTTGCCGCCAGATTCGCCAGGAAGCCCTCCCAATCTACTACGCCAGTTGCTCCTTCTACCTCGGCACCTTTCAGGGACACTTTAAGCTCTACCGACCATTTCGGGTAGATTCGAACATTGACGCCATCGCCTTCCTGACCGCAATCGGGCCTGAGCAGCGGTCGATGATCAAGCGGCTCTACATCGGCATCCCTGAAACAGACAGCGCTGAGAATAAAGACTTCTTTATTCGTCATTTCGATCGCCAGACCGCTGATTTGACCGAGGTGGGTGCAAAGGAGGGCAATTTGGTGTCGTGGAAACCGGGTTATCGCTCAGGACGACGGTTCTTTCACCGCAAAAAGATCCCGCTGTTCCATGTTACCTTTGCGTTGCCAGAGGCGTTCAATCCGAGCATTGTACCGGGTTCAGAGACCATGAAGACGAATCTCTTCAGCCTACCCGCCGAGCTGCGCATCCGTATCTATGAACTGGTCCTCTACCTACCTACAGGCCACACCATCCATCTCGACGACAAGATCCGCACCCGCCGCACCAAACGTCGTTTCTCACGTCGTCTCTCACCAGTAACCCAACCACCTTTGACCCGGACATGCGCTCAGATTCGAGCAGAGTCGCTTTCTATCTTCTACGCCAGCGCCCGCTTCTACCTGGGCAAATTCTCCATCTTCAGAAGCCTGGATATGAATACCGACGCCATCTCGTACCTCACTGCCATCGGATCCGAGCAGAGAGCGATGATCAAACGCCTCTACATCGGCTGTGATGGCAAATATGAAGCTCTCGTGCATGAGTTCATGTCTGGGCGGTTCGAAGGGACTGTTGAGGTTGGGCAGGCGAGCTGGAAAGACCGTGTCTTCATAGCGGCAGGGAGGAAGGGGCAAGAGAGGCATTACACGCTGGTTACGGACACGCCTTGGAGGGCGTGTGATCCGAGACCGGTAAGTCCCATTGTGGCTGGTCCTGTGCGTACTCATTATGATGGGAACCCGCCGCCGCTGGGCAGACCTGCGAAAAAGGTGAAGCTGCTCCACATTCGGTTCGTTGGTACTGGGTGAAGAGAGTTGAGCTGTAGGTGGAGCGGGCGTGGGACGCGGTTTGAGGGCTTATTGAGAGAGTGGTAGGCACTTGTTGCGCCGCTTCGTACCATGAACAACCCATCTCCGGCGTCGCATCTTCTATCGTAGGGTAGTAGACTAAGGTATCCAAGCAAGAGAAAAGATAGACCACGCACACATGCCGGTAAGCTACGTAGGTCCAGCCTCTCCAGAGTCGCTGGAAGCTGTTACTCGTCGAGCAGCCTGATAATTGGCCAATACTATCGTCGTTACGGGGGAGAGTCAAGGTGAAGCGTCTTCGATCGACGTCGGAACGTTGGAGGTCTTGGCATATCAGGCCGCTCCTACCACCTTAACAGCTGTCCCCAACAAAGCTCTCAGACCTTGAGCTCACGTACTACTTGACAAGCACCTTCAACAATCGTTGATATCTTCGAGAACCATGATCGCCCTTCTCGCCCTGCCGGCTCTCCTCCGCCTATCCGTTGTCGCGGCCTCACAAACAACATTCAGCGTACAAGATGACCTCCTGGCCTTTCCGCAATACGACATAAAGTTCTCCGACGACTACATACTCGAACATGACGCTCGCGCACGACTCCGCAGCACCGAGGAAAATGCCGACGCCGATCATGCAGCACCTCCGTCACAAATCGAGCACTATCGCCCCGCGGGCGGACCCTCACGAACCGACCGCGACGATGGAGACGGCGAAGCGAGACTCGAGCACGAGTACCTATACCTAGAAGGCCAACCCTACCTCTGTGCCATTCCCCAAGTCACCAAACGCTCCGAGGCAGAAGCGGCCAACGACACCCTGACGAAAGTCGAGGAGGAGCGCGAACTCGCGCGCGCTAACGAGAGGGGCTGGGAATTACTCTCCGGCATGCAAGGCCAATGCGTCTACTTCATCAGCGGGTGGTGGAGCTACAAGTTCTGCTACAACGACGGGGTGCGGCAGTTCCATCAACTACCTCCGAGCAGAGGGGTGCCTGTTTATCCACCGGTGGAGGATCCGGGGGTGGAGGGGTATACGCTGGGCATGCCCAGTGGGGAGACGAAGCAAACGGCTACGGATACAGGGACGGATGTTGGGCACGCGAGTAAGGTGCCTGCGACCGGCGAGCTGGTTCAGAGAGGAGAGACACGCTACCTGGTTCAACGACTATCGGGCGGAACGAAGTGCGACCTCACCGGCCGAGACCGGAAAGTGGAAGTGCAATTCCATTGCAGCACTTCGCCGCCTACCGACCGCATCTCGCTGATCAAAGAGACGAGTACGTGCGCCTACCTCATGGTGGTACAAACACCCCGACTATGCAACGATGTGGCGTTCCTGCCGCCGCAGAAAGACAGCCCGAATTCGATATCCTGCACACCAATCCTCGACGAGACCCAAGTCGACGACTATAAACGCGACGTCGCTGCTCTAAGAGCGGTAGAGAAGGAAGCGAAAATGTGGGAAGCGCAGTCGGATGCCGCGAAAGTCTTCCTCGGGACCGAAGGAGAGTTTCAGCTCGTGGGTGATACGATTGTTGGCGGGCATAACATCGTGCCTGAGGATCTGAAGCTGGAGAGATCGGTGATTGTTGGGGGTGGGAAGGAGACGTATATCGACACTGTCGCCTCATCCGATGGGAAGTTTCTGAGCAAGGAGGACATTGAGAAGCTCGGCCTGGGTGATGTGAAGAGCGTGGAGAAGTTGCGCAAGAAGTTGGAGGAGATCGCCAAGGGGCAGGAGTGGAAGTTGGACGTCATCGATACGCCGAGGGGGAGGGAGTATAGAGGGATCATTGGTGATGGTAAGGATGAGAAGGAGGAGGAGAAGAAGACTGGTGATGGTGAGAAACCTGAGAAAGCTAATGGCGGAGATGAGGCGAAGGAGCAGGAAGGGAGCAAGGAGGAGTACTACAAGGAAGAATTGTAGATACATTTCAGCCTCTTAAAATCTGCTTCTCTGCTTCGTGCATGACCCTCATCTTGCTCATATACGGATCTTTGTCCAAGTAAGCGCCTCGCAACCACCGCTCTTTCCCAGCATCGCCGGGCTCGAAAGCTTTCCTTGCATGCAGCACCCTCCGGTTATCGAAGATGACGCATTCGCCCGGTTTCATTAATCTCTCATATATCCCACTCGGTCTATGCAGGAGCTCGCTAAACTGCTTCGCAGCCTGGTGCCACTCATTAACCTTCCTCTGCACCGGCCCAAGAGCATCTGCCCTCCTCCCATCGCGATGCTTTATCGGTTTAGCAGAGAACGGTCCCTGGAACGGCGGGCTCCAATTCACCGCCTCTATAAAATCCGCCACATTCTCCGGCTTGCTTTGCCGCAGCTTCGCGAAAAACGCCTGCGGATTGCGGCCAGGCACCTCGAACACCGGCCGGCTTTGATGGTAGAGGTGTGAAGAGGGGTGGTTGTAGTGGAAATTCACTTCGTTGTAGGCGAGGCTTATGAAGGCTGCGGCGTTGGTGGCGAGCAGGTCGGCGGCCGCGGCGTAGGAGTCGGTGAAGAGGCTGGCGCCGCCGGAGGAGGAGTTGCGGATGCAGTGCAGGAGTTGGATGTGCGGGGGTTGGTGCATGTAGAGGAGGTCCATGTGGAAGCCGAGGTCTTGGGAGGTGTAGGCGACGTTCTTGGCTTGGGGGACGGAGCGAACGTCCCAGGTGTAGCCGTAGAAGGTGTTTTTGATTGGGCCGATGCGCTCGCCGATTGCGGAGACGGAGGTCTCGGTCTCGGGGACGTTACGTAGGAATAGTAGGCCGTGGGTGTGTAGTTGCTTGAGTGCCTGGCCAAGGGTAGCGTCGTCGGTCATGTAGGCATCGTACTCGATGTCGGTGAGCTGCGCGTAGTCTTGCGCCTGCTGAGTCTTCTGTGGGGCTGGAACATACGCGTGCCACGGGGTAGTAGTACCATGCTCGACAAGGCCTCGCAGATTCGTCGTGCTCAGCCTTGTGATGTGATCCGCCGGCAGACCTTGGATGTCGTCGCTCCATTGGATGTCGACAGCGTCCGTACCATGGGATACAGATCTGACTGCTATAGAAGACGGAATGTCGGTCGTCGAGAAGAGCTTCTGCTTGGTCGAAGGGTCGACACATAGCGGACATTCGCAAAGATCTCGAAGTAGCGTGGCGGAGAACTGGAATTTCTCGCCGTCCAACACAATGTTCACGTGCTTAGTAAAATGGCCGCTTCGTACACGACGTTGGTGGTCTGCTTCCAGGGCAGCTGCTCGAGAGGTTGGTCGCTGTGAGGGTGATCCACTGGCGATCTTTGGTGGTCGTCGTTCTTCTTTCGGCTGCCAATGGGCTTTGCAGATCGGGAGGCCATGAATGGGCTCGGATTCTGTAAACATTGGGCCTACTGCGTGCTGTCCATTCGGGCCCTCCAATGTCGTATAAGGTCCGGACTCTAGGGAATGCTGCTGCTCCTGGGGACGGCGGCAGCGCCTGGATACATGTAGACATCTGGAAGCAGTAGGCAGGTGTCGTCCGTTGATCCACGGACGCGTAAATCTCAAGAGCTCTGCCATTGTCCAGATAGACCGAGGAGTACAATCTAAGGATCTCGAGGATGGGAAGGGGCGAACCGAAGTAACTGCAGTTGTATCGCTTCACCGGGACTGGTCTTGTTCCTCGAGAATCTACGACTGGCCTCGAAGTGCGAGGAGAGAGACCAGGCAGCCTAGCAGAACGAGTGGCAGTATAGTAGCTCCGGCTATATTGTTTTGTCGGAGAACTGCTCACCACCGCTATTGATCGACCGAGGCAGACGAAGTATCTCGCTATGACAGATCGTTAGCATCCTACCATAGCAGGCGGGACGGTAGCATAGAGGGTTTGGCTGCTCTTGGAATACCTGAGAATGCCACTGGTTTCGCTACACTGCCCGAGGTGAAGTTGGAGCTCCGGGAGGCTCGGGCCATTTCAATCTACACCAAGAGGCCATTTCAACCACATTCACGATAGCACCTGCTTTTCGGTACAAGAGGTTGGGAAAGCGTCGAGGGCGGGCTGATGGATGTCTGCAGCGACAGAGCATCTCCGAGATGAGGTACAAACCCATGGTACTGAAGATAAGGTATGGGAGACAGCATAGCTAACAAGCACCAGGGCACACGCTCCCAGGTTGTCTTGTCTGGAGCGACTGCGGGTCTTGTGTCCAGGTATTTGATCCCCAACTCGAACGGGTCGTAGACAGAAGCTAACAGATGATCTGCAGGTTCTGCATCGCCCCCCTAGACGTCCTCAAAATCCGCCTCCAGCTCCAATACCACTCCCTAGCCGATCCACTCACCCAGCGCCTTCCGCACACACCAGCCGGCGTACTCGTCGTAGCCCGCGACATCTTCCGCCATGAGGGCATTACCGGCTTTTGGAAAGGCAATATTCCCGCCGAAGGGCTGTACTTGAGCTACGGGGCAATACAGTTCCTCACATATCGCAGCACGAGCCAGTTCATCGAGACGCTTGCAGAAGGTCGCGATGTGTCGCTGCCAGGTCCCGCAAAGAGCTTCGTCGCAGGTGCTGTAGCTGGTACTGCGGCGACTACTGCGACATATCCGCTCGACTTGTTGAGGACCAGATTCGCTGCGCAAGGTACGGAGAGGGTCTACGAAGGGCTGCTCGCGAGCATTCGAGACATTACTCGCAATGAAGGCTATACTGGTTTCTTTCGTGGCTTGACGGCTGGCATTGGGCAGATCGTCCCATACATGGGACTTTTCTTCGCTTCCTACGAGAGTTTGAAGGTCCCACTGGCGGGTGCCCATCTACCGTTCGGCTCTGGTGATGCTGTGGCTGGAATTACTGCCAGTGTCCTCTCCAAGTGTGCCGTGTTTCCTCTGGACACGGTGCGCAAGCGGTTGCAAGTTCAGGGCCCGACACGAAGCAAGTACATTGGCGGCACTCGCATGCCTGTCTACGATCGTGGTATTTGGGCCACACTGACCACGATTGTCAAGACGGAAGGTTCCAAAGGCTTGTACAGAGGTCTTGGAGTGAGCTTGACCAAGGCAGCGCCAGCGAGCGCTGTGACGATGTGGACATACGAACGAGCGCTCAGTGCTCTGCGGACGCTGGACGAAAAAGCTCAAGATTTGGATATCAAGTGACTGGTCGGCTCAAGGTCTAGCTCTTCAAGGCATCCTTGCTCCCATCAGCACTCGTCCCAAACGGCCAGCCATTCATCGTAATGGTCAGCTGATCCGGCTTCGACAGCTCCTCCTTCCTGCTCTTCAGTTCATCGACGTCCCAATTGCACCACAGGAACTTCCCGCCTCCGCGCAAGAAGCTGGCCTCGGGACTGCACGCCCACACAATGAAGCTCGCCGGCAGATCAGCTGTTCAAGAGTCAGCTCACGGTCCTCCCCCATCCACTCCAGCGCGACTCACCACCATCCTGAGCAGTAATACCACTCTTGGCATTAATCTCGCTGGCCACCACACCCGGATGCACATGCACCACCTCCACCTCCGGATGCTCAACCCCAAACGTCTCATACACCTTTGTCGCCGCCAGCTTCGAACTCACATACGCCGACCCGCCCACCATCGCCGGCATATGCGCCACACAAGTCGACACATCCACCAAAACCATCTTCTCCGCTCCGGTGTGCCGCAGCGCTCTCGTACAATTGAACGCCCCGCGGACGTTAATCTCATACCCCTTCCACCAACCCTCCTCATCCGCTCCCTCGAGCTTCTCGAACTTGCTCAGGTAGCCCGCATTACAAAACAGGATGTCGATCTCGCCGAGATCTTTCTTAATGTTCCCGAAGGCGCCGCGCACGGAGTCAGCGGAGGCTCTGTCCACGTGGATGCACTCGATGGTGGTCCCCGGGACGGCTTCTTCGATCATCTTTTTGGCGTCGTGCAGGGGTGCGTGGCGGCGGCCGAGGATGGCTATCTTGTGGGCGCCGGCTTTGGCGAAGGCGAGGGCGGTGGCTGCCCTGATGGAGCCGCCGCCGCCGCCGGTTATGGCGACGACTTTGCCTTTGGCGGAGAGCTCAGGGCGGAGGGAGTCGATTGAGGGGTAGGATTGGGAGTGCCATTTTGAGGTTAGGGAGGGGAAGGGAGGCATGTTGGTGGTTCAGATGGTATGATATTTGCACAGGAGAATAGGTTTGAGGAGGAAGCACGAGATCACTACGCTACCTACAGCGAGTTTTGTATACTCATATCAGCCTCATGATGTCAGGCGTGTTGACCGGTTGCTGTCCGCACTACGCGTACTTTCCATGTCCAAGACTTGGTTGTTGGATCGGATGGTGGAGGTTTATTGAGTGGGGTTGTTGCGTGTGAAAGATATATGGAGTTTGGTCGGGTTGGGGATGACGTCGGCCTCTAGTCCGTAGCTGTGTTTTCCAGTACGTTCTCGTGATAAATCATGGAAGAGTTGGAGTGAGTATTGGCTGGCAGGTTGTGGTGGGAATGGTTCACATGAAGTGGATGTATTTCGGGGGAGGTATAACGTATCCGCGAACAGCCAGCCGCGACAACGCCATGCAGACCTCCTCTATAACGACAGTGCGACTAACTCCAATCTCCGTCCAGAATAGTCGGCTCGCCTTTCTCGATCGCTTCAACCAAGCCGTCAATTGTCCAAGGCTTGTACTCGACACCCTTCGGCCGATTCGTGTTGGTAAAGGGCTTGCCGTCCTTGATGTGGGCGAGAGCTTCGTTGTACTTGTCGAAGGCATATTGTTCCGGATCATGCTCAACCAGCCAGCTACCCAGCTTCGGCAGCACGAGCTGACCCTGGCTCTTGCTGTTGATACGAGCCTCGCGGTTCCCTACACCCATGGCTTGGAGGAACGACACACGTTCGAATCGCAAAAGGTTGTGGACTCGAGTAGCATCGGGGATGTTGTCCTTCTCGGCTACCGCTAGACAGGCTACGAGGGACACTGCGTCTTCGAGCGCCTGGGTTCCACCGTTTCCGGAGCTTGGGAGAAACGTTTGTGCGCTGTCACCCAGCTGGACGACATGTCCTCCTGGTGATGTCCACTTCTCCTGCGGGTTGCGCCACATGAGTTTCCAGTCGACCACTTTCCCACCAGGCGTAGATTTGATGATCCGGTCAGCTAGCTCAGGTCATTCGGGAATCGTAGCGGTGATCTTGAGGACTTCATCGATGCTTACGTGGTTGCTCCATGATTCTTCTGCTGTACCGTGGCCCTGCTCCAGGTTAGCACAAGATCACGGCAAAAGCACGATCACTAACCGGATGATTGAGAGCTCAAGTCATGAAGTCCTTGTTCCTCCAGAACATCGCATACGCACCTGGCCCCGCCCACATCTCCATAACGCTGCGACCATCATCCGTAAGCTGGAAATGCTCGGCGATCATGGGATCTGTCAGTGCATGCTCGACGGGATAAGCGACTCGGAAGATGGCGTTGCCACTGCTTCGGTTGGCAACGGGTTGTCCGGCCACAAGACCCCATGAAGGACTTCGCACGCCATCCGCAGCGATGACAAGGTCTGTTGAATGCTTTGAGCCATCCTCAAGGACTACGCCAGCTTGACCGCCCTGCGCGTTCTCGAAGTAGTCGACGACTTCCTTGCCGTACTCTAGGTAGATTCCGATGGCTTTCAGCTGCTCCAAAAGCACGGCGTGGAAGTCAGGTCGCATGTGTCGTGCTATCCGGTTGGGCACTTTGTGAGAGTGTATGAACTTGCTCATCTCGACAGGTCCGGCAATTTTCTCCCCCTTGAGGTTGAACTGTGATAGGAGGGGGTAGTAAGCAATCTCATAACATTGCTTCTCCATGTCTGGCCAGTGCTTGAATGTGTCGAGGGCGCTCGGTCCTATGGTGAAGCTGTCGCCTGCAAAAGATCAGCCATGAGGGACAAATAGCGGAAGAGGGCAGTTCACATACCAGATGTCACATTTGTCTTGGACCTCTCGAAGACGCGAACGTTGCATCCGATCCGCCAGCACTCCAGCGCGGCCATCAAGCCTCCTATGCCGGCTCCCGAGACCAACACAGAGATGCCATTGGGCTCTCTACGCTCGATTGTAGACATGGTGATCGCACAGCAGTCTGGTATCAGCCTTCGAAGAGAGTGTAAAGAAATGAAGACGCGTGGTGTGCTGTGAGGAGATTGGAGTGCTTGCTGGTTCTGTTGACTGTGGTCTTCGTAACGGCGACACCGCGAGCGTTATATAGTGTACTTCATCCTTACACTGCGGCTGCTATGGCACAAATCTGCGAGATAGCCCGAGCAGATACCATCAAACATGAAGGTGAGCATGGCCGAGGGCAGTACTCTCGGAACATACTCCTGCTCAGCGAGTACGCGGAGGCCGACACGTTGTGAAGTGGATCCAACGCACCATGAGCGATAGCCATGAGCTTGTCCTGCGCCTTGTTCTCTCCCATGTCATGATGTCTGATACGGTGCTACTCGCGGCCAAACACGAGGTCGCTCGAAGTCCTGAGCCCGAGCTGACGCGAGGTGAGGTGGCTGTCCGGTAGCGAAAATTCAACCCTGTCACGGCGCCTTACAAAGATTGTTTCGGAGCCGAAATGATGATGGCACGAACTTATACTAATCGAGGGTAGAGACCGAACGTCAGAACACGCTGGTTCCAGACAGCAAATGTCACACTGTTGCCAGTATACTGGTGATGCGCAATGCCTCGATCGGTCGGGGCATCCACCTCGCCCCAGTTGCCTCGATCAATGAACCCCCATGTTTGGATCGCCAGGTTGCCGGATTTGGGCAAGCCGACAGAGTGCAGATTATCGATCGTGATATACCATGTGCACTCTTGCAGCCGAACACCAGCAAGTGTGCGGACGGTATGCTTGTCCACGGTCGAGTATACGTCTAGGATACGGTCACCACTCCTAGTGGTACCGACCCGATGGCTGGTCATGTTGAGAGTATAGTATTGGTAGACCTGGTACTCTCCATTTGGATAGTAGCGGCCTGCACTACACTCAGCAGAGCCGTCTTCGGCGCCGTTCTTCGCGCCTGGTTTGGCTAGCAAGCTGCCAAAGAAGTCGTGCAGCTGGCAACCCGAGAGCCAGTTGCCACGGAGCCCGATAGCATCGTACCTCTCCAGGCGTAAGATCCAGAAGGCAGCACCGGCTGGGATCTCCTCGTCAAAGTTTGCGTATTCGTTGATGTTTATCTGACGGTCTGGGAGGTCGTATTCTTGCAACAATGCTGCGAGCGAGGCGTTTGTGTTTTGCAGGTCGTTTGTTGGATCGTCTGTCTCGCCTTCAAGGTGGTAGGAGTATTGCTCCGGAATCGTGTCGTTCCCAGCGATAGCATCGAGCCAGTCGGTCCACCACGTATTGTTTGCGAACGGCCGATACGCAAGAGATGGTCCGCTTATGAGCACAGGATCCATAGCAGGATTTGCCCTCAGACGCTTGTGCGTACGGATGTAAAGATCGACCCACTGCTGCTGGCTTCGTACCCAGAAGAACGAGATATCGGGTTCGTTCCAAATATCGAACACCATTCCTTCCAGCATATCGTATCTGACGAGATCGTCCATCACTTGGTCGAGGAAATCATCGTAGTCGGACCAGTCTCCGTCATCACCGGGCCAAACAGTGGAGTCGTTGGCATGGTCCGTACCCCAGAGATCGTGTGGTAGGAGGATGACGGTAGCACCGTACTTTCTCGCAGTGTCGTAGTTGGACTTCGTAGAGTTTATGCGACCTGCATATCCATCCGGGCCAGTTATCCAACCGCCGGCAGGAATCTGTGCGCCACCAACTCGGGCATAATTGAAGCCCATATTCTCGTAGAAGTGATCGGGAATATGATCAGGCGTATCAGGAATGCCGTAGATGAAGCCTGAAGCGTAGTCCTGCGGGCTCCCACGCTTGACGGCGAGATCGACGGTAGCGGTGTTGTCGGCATTCTGTCGTCGGTCCAGTGTAGCGCTTGAGACGACATCAAGCAGGCTCAAGAACCATACCAGATGGCAAGCCATGACGTGTTGTATAATGACAGAGCCTTACGGGGGAGACTGAAGCTGGAGGACTCACCTCAGCATGCGCGGCAACAGCAGCTATATCTATACCATGACGGCTTGCGAGTGACTCCAGACTATCAGTGTGTGCCTGCAGTAAATGCGAGAGGGGAGGGCCGTGGATAAATGAAGACCACATCTTTGAGTTTCATAGTTGCGCTCGGCGAGGCGATCACCTTGAAATGCCACCAATTGTGCATTGCAGACCCAAATCTCTCCACACTCCAGGCGCCTTGACTCGTGGTATGCAAGGCGGGGATTTTCTTGAAGAGGCAAGGAGCAGGAGAAGGAAGGAGGTCAGGAAAGGAAGAGCCTGAAGTTGTTCCGGAGGGCGTGTGGAGACGCTCCGGTGGGTTGGAAACCTCCTCTAACAACAGATTTATTCCTCATAGTACCATATTCAACCTCTACAACGAAGTCCTCGAGACACATATTGCCAAAGCACGCATTATTGACAGTCTCCGAGATGGTGATGGCTGCGCTTCAGTGCTGAGCCGCCGCATGAGCAGGTGAGCACCATGACGCGTCTCGTATTTTGGGTTGCTGGCTACCGCTCCTTCAAGAGCATACCAACTCACCACGTGATTGCGGTGGACTGAATGGGGATAACTTGTGTGAAGTGTATCTTCTGGACGCGTCAGGCAGCACAAAGCTCAGGACGGCTCCTGTATGTATAAGATCGGGATGCTCATGTAGTAGCACCAGTTGGTACAGTCAACTATTCGTTTTGCTGTCGAGATGAAACCCATAATCATCACCATCATGTCTTCCCTCGCAGCCGCCTCGGCCTCCCGGCCCAACGCCCTCGTCTACCGCGGGCCAGCCGCGTGCGATGGTTGTCCCGAAGCCGTGGCACACCTCCTCAGAACCTCCCCATCTAACTTCAGCGTCCAGTTTGCGGGCCCCAAGGAAGATGTCGATATTACGCGCAAGTCCTTGAGTCAAGTCGACGTCTATGCCCAACCAGGCGGAGGCGACCTCGCTAAGACATGGCCGGCGATGAAGCCGTACAATCACGCAGTGCGTGCCTTTGTCAGGAAAGGCGGCCGATACCTGGGCTTCTGTTCTGGAGCTTACCTAGCCGGGAGACCAGGCTTTGACCTGCTGCCGGGGAAGTCTGACACGGATGAGGAGTAAGTTCAGTCGTCGTGCGGATTGAAATAGTTCTCCGGATCACGTCGAGCGCCATGCCACTATACGGCCCTCAGAACCTCTTCAACACCTCGACCAAAAGTCCGAGACACCTGCTAATCCTCCACTCCAGGTCCGTCCAGCCTGGAGCTCAGGTCACCGATGAGTCGAACACTATTATCCAAGTGGACTGGACGTTCTCCACAGGGCCGGACGCCGGCAAGACGGAAAAGCGATGGATGTTCCTCCAGGACGGCGCGACCATCCAGCTGGAGAACGGTGCGGAAGATGCCAACTCGACAAATATCAAGGGTCGCTTTTCGAGTAACGGAGACGTTGCGGCAACTCTGAAGGCCTTCAGAAAGGGCTGGGTTGGTGTCGTTGGACCGCATCCAGAGGCTACGAAGGATTGGTGTAGGTCCAGCCCCCCCGACTCCTAACTAAGGTAACTCGTTAAAGATTGACTGAAATTATCCAGATACACCGTACCATTTGCACAACCCGGACGGCATCAGCCTCGACATTGGCTATGACTTTGTGGAGACGACGATGCAATGCAAAGCTTGACTTGATCTCGACTACGAAGATGAGGATAGTAATTGTCAATCCTGACATTTCTTCGGTCGCCTTTTTTAAATCGGAGCAGGATCTGGTACCGTTTTCGTGAGATATATGCAGCAGGTCTGTACGAACCGCCGTCGCTTAGTACGATTTCCTCGACGTGCATAGCCCTTCTCCTGTTGTGTGTGACATAATTCAATTCACTATATCAGCTACTCAGACATCGCAGTCATCCAAGCCTGAACACTCAAGCAGTCTCCCACCAGCATCTCTTTCATCCGCCCGTACGCCGCCACCACCTTCTCCCAATCGTCCATCGAAGCCGGCTGCACCTTCTCCTCGCCAAATCTATGGGTGGGAGTGTTCTCCGAGACAGTATCACGCACCGTGCGGCGCTCTGAGACCTTCTGTCCCCCGCCCACAGCTCCAAGACAGTTGCCGAACAACATACCCAAGAATCGTGGCCAACTCATGGAACGGAAGACGATGCCTGCGAGCAGATATGGGTTCATCAATTGTCGAACGATAGACTCAATGAGCGACTGCCAGAACTTCAAGTCTTCCTCCAGGAAGTCCAGAATGGTGTCTAGCATCCGCATGGCTGCTCTCGGGAAGATGATGGTACCGAGCGCCGTGATGTAGAGAACGCGGTGGAGGTACTGATGATTATCAAGGAGAGTGCGAATGCGGTCTCGTGTAGTAGTATTGCTGATGACGTCGACGACGGACTGCGTGAGGCCTTCAGTCACTTGCAGAAGGTGGGAGAACATCCACGATATCGCTCCGGCTAACATGCCGAGGGCGGATCCGCAGAGAATGGGGAGCGCGGCTGCAGACAGGTTGGCTTCAGAGATGAAGTTTGGCAGCCCCTTGATCACTATCCCGTCGAGGAAGATGCCAGAATCGTGACATAGAAGGCGACGAAGCCGACGAGGATGCATGGGTGTCTGTCGAAGAAGTCGAGGACGTCGACTTGAGTGGTGTCTTTGATGATGGGCAAGACGAGCCGTGAAACACGAAGCACGACTTCCAGGGCGGAGTCTAGCATGTGCGCGACTGCTCCAGGAAGGAGCACGAGACCGAGCAGGACGAAGCAGAGGAAGATGTACTGGATGATTGTGCGCAGATCCGGGTCGATTTCGGAATGGAAGCCTATCATGTGCGCGGCTGTTCCGAGATAGAAGCTGATGGTGAGACTGGTGAAGAAGAGGGCGGCGAGGAAGTGTGGGTGGGCGTTGATGATCCCCGAGCTGTCAGCGATCAGGCGCTCGGAGAGAGGTGGGCTGGCGCTGGTGATTGCGCGACCAGCACGCGGAGAGCGGCTGGTGGTGTCGTCGCTTGCCGCCGCGACTTGGAGTAGCTTCGTGGTCATGGTGAAGCTGTATACTGGGGTGTGAGGTGATTTTTAGTGTTGCTGCCGTGAGCTGGTATGATCTTGTGGTTGTGTAGTGTCGAGAGTTGGCAAGTAATCGCGAATGTTCAAAAGAGAGGTTGCTTGTGCTAACAGCCCGTGGGACCCACTTTGCGTGAATGAAAAGTCTTGGTTTCACGGATAGCGTCTCAATCCATTCACATGCGTTGTTTGTACCCACAGAAAGGTGCACACGTAAGCTATGTGAAGGCCCAGATTTCCAGCGTTGTGACTCTTGTTCCACCGGATGTCCTCGCCTTGCTGCCTCCCATCCCCTCTCATAAGATAGCGACCGCTCAAGTGACCTTGAACTTCACTCCCCATCTCTCCCCACCACTCTTTGCCACCACATCTTCCGCGTCTTCCTTTCCGCTAGGCTGTTCTTTGCCATCTTCACCACCCCAAAGCCAACCATGAAACCGCAGACGAGACACAGCCCGTAAACATGCACCCACCAGCCATAGCCAATCTCGCAAGAAGAGCCGCCATCACCACACAAGTGACAGGGTAGAGAGCAGACATCCCGAGACGGTAGCAGACAGCTTTGCCGTTGTTAATGTAGCGGGTTTTGACGGGGGTGACGGCATGGCCAGAACCTTTAGATCTGTTACGTTTGTTGAGGTCGCGCAATCGGGCCTGGTGTTGTCCCTTTGATATCCCTGGCTGGAAGATCACCTTTGTGATTTTGGTGCGGTGGCGTCTCATCGACCGAGACATTGCGGTAGCAATTATTTGTGCGTTGATGCGTTGTGGATTCGTGGCATTCAATAGTCCTTCGATGCGTGTCTCACCATGGGTAACAGGTAGTCGAAAGCACTGCGTCTCCGTCCGAGAGGTATATGTCGACAAGAGTTGAGTCGACAGTCGACGTGGCCAAAACCTCACTTGCTTCTGAGAACCTCACCATCGCCTTGCCGAAGCCACATGACCACCCAGCTTTACTTCTCACTTTCCGCTTCTTACGTCACCTCCACCCATCGCCAGTGAACCCTCTCTTAGCCCAGCCGTAGTGCGATCACCTCTCCGCCCCCTCCACGTTCCGCCAGCCTTCGGCAAAAGCTTGGCCTCCATATGTCAGAGATGTATACCAAACCACACTCTGCCAGATACCGAGTCACGAACGAGCTGCTTGCGGCAGTGGTCGGAACACGGGGGCAAGGTCCGTTCAACGGGCTCGAATATTGCGGATGCACAGTGCTGCTCGAGCGAAAGCCGGGGGTCAAGGAAATGATCGGGCGCTTCAAAAGGAGGTTGATCCGGTGGTTCGAGGGCGCGTTGGCGTCGTATGATCGACGGATTGCGGTTCCTGGTAGGAGTCTGGTTCCAGGCTTTCACTTTTCGCCGGCCAGGGCTCGCAGATAAGCAAGGAGAACTCGATCAAGCCCTTTCGTCGTGCATTTTGATCAGAATCTCAACCTCTTTCACTCCCTGTAATTCAGCGAGGTGAAATTGGGCTACTTAGTAAGCCTCAGCTTCGACACTCTGACCCCCCCTCCCTCTTCTCCACCACCTCCTTTAGCTTCCGCGCCCATGAACATCCCTTAGCTTCTTCATTGCTCAGCCAATAGCTTCATCCCAAGCTGCGAAGACCAAGAGTTGCAGGTCCTTCCTATTCGGATGGGATGAAGTGAGGTGGAAGACTTGGCGGGGCTCGTTCTGTTCAGGACCCCCTCATCTCCACCCCCATCGGCGCCCTTCCGTTCGCTTCGCTCTCATCGGCGCCCGTTCTGAACTTCCGCTAGCTTGTGTGCTACTTCGCCAATAGGCTGCCGGTGGAGCATGAAGTGACGTCGAGGGTTTAGCTACTTAGTCAGCTTCGACGCTTCGACCCCCTCCCAGGGGCCTCCCCTTTATCTCCGCCACCTCTAGCGTGTCCGCCATCGGCGCCGGGTTCGAACTTCCGTTAGCTTCTGCATGGCTTGCCCAATGGGAGCCAGACTTTTCAAGACCAGAATACGGGATATACCAACGACTTCCTTCCATTCTTCACCCCTCCGCAAACGCTCTTTGCGATATTCTGTTCTCAACCCATGCCAAGGACTACATCTCACCCCTCTCCTCCTTCGCCCGCCTCATCTCCAGCCTGCTCGCCGAGAGCCATTAGCCCACTCCTCTTCACCACGATATTCAGAGTCATTACTTACCACGTCGCCAGGTTCTTCCGGGCCTTCGGTACAAACGGCACACCCTGCGTCCGCTCATCAAGAAGAGGCAGCCACTTCTGCTGTGGTAGCTCTGGCTTGGGCTCATGCTTCTGCTCCTTGGCCTCTTGCTTCGCGGGCTCAAGCTTTCGATCTTGTGGCTGTTGCGGCTGGCCGGTAGTGGGTTGGAAGCAGATGGTGATGATGCCGTCGGTTTCTGGCGCCATCTTCTGACACTGCCTGGAGGTGGTGGGGCGGCGGAGGGGTGTGGTGTCTATGTTGTATCGGGAGGTGAGGGCGGTTGAGTGGTGTTTGCGAGCTGTATGTGTTAGTAGGATGGGAGCGAAAGACAGGGTTGCTTTGAATGGGTTTGGGTTGTTTGCGCAGTCACGCGCATGACACATTGGAGCTGGCGGGTTAGGCATTCACTTGTTGTGAACATGTGATTTGCGTTGTTCATCACATGCTTGGGCTTGGTGGGCTGCGTGGGCAGTGAATAAAGTTTGAACTTCAGAAAGATCGTGCGACCAGGATACGTACCATGATGCATATAGCGAAGTCCAACGGGAGTTGAGAAGATGATCGAAGGACACCCACCTTGAGTCCGAAGCCAACCGTGGCAAGTACATTTCTAGGTTACTGTACAAGTCTCTATACGGTGCCCTGTAGCCGCTCCAATAATCGATCTTCCACTCCGTCGAGGATGTAGTAGTGCTCCACCACCTCCAAATTCTCCGCTTCAGCGTTGAATATCTTCTCAGGATCCTCGGCACCGCCCATGGGGTTGACTTGGGATTGGGCCATTTGTTGCGTGACTTGGTTGGCGGCTGGATAGGAACGTCAGTGGTCAGCCAAACAGGATCAGGGTTAAAGTGAAGGACAAGACGTACCATTGTTGCTCCCCAAAATGAAGTTGTAAACCGGTTGCAGCCCGAACAGCGTCAGGAAGTACCACGACAGACTGCTCACCCATCGCACATCCAGATCTCTTGTGCCCACACCGGCTTGCAGCATCTGCTTGAACTGTGGCGTGAGCGGGAAGGGTAGTTTCACTGTACACTAGGTTAGCATTTCGTCTCGACCTCCATTTCAAATAATGACTCACTGATCACATAACCAGAGAAGAACGCATTAATCCATCCCATAATCAAGCTCTGCGGCACCATCATAGCCACGTTCCCCTTCATCATGCCCATCATGCCCTCCATCATCGCTGGATCGCTCATCGGATTGGGCTTTCCCTTGCCTCTCGCATCGGGGTCTGCTAGGAATTTGCCATCTCTCGCGCTCTCGATCCACCATTCTCGGCGTTTTTGGAAGGCTGCCGGGCTGATTTGAGCGTAGTTCATGCGTAGGTTGGCGGATCGCAGGAGGGAGCGCTGTTCGCGGATCTTAGGAAGTGGGAGGCGTTTAGGTGCGGTCTGCAGGAGGGTGCTGAGGTAGTGGCGTAGGATACCGGTGAGGACCATGACTACGGTGATGGGGAGGAGGATCCAGTAGCTAGATCATGCAGTACGTTAGCATATCGAGATTCTTCAGCCAGGAGAGGCACGCGGCGGCGGCATACAATAGGGCTGGATCCCGATGGATCTGTTGCTCTGCTGCACCGGCCATGGTGCTCGATGTGGTGTTGAGAGGGTATTCTCGGCTGGGAGAGCGATGTTCAAGGGCAGACGTGAGGTTCCTTCCTTCCTTGGAGCGCCAAGACCGCCCTCTAGCTCGTCTGCGAAGGCCAGTTGTCAGACCTCACATCGTTCGCCGAGAACAGCAACAATGGTATGAAACGCAATCCGTGACCTTCAACAAGCTCAGTCGTTTCTTCGAGACCACTTCCGTCTTTAAGATGAGCGACACCAAAATCTCCCCCCACTCGCTCAACGACCTCAAGAACACGACCGATGACTGCTTGGCCAACTACCTCCGTTCCTTGTCTTTCGTGCAGGACAACAGCAAACTCGATATCCGCCTCGCTGTTGGCTATGCTGCTGTCGTCATTTCCGCCGTCACATTTGCAGCGGACTATAAGTTAGGCTGGGAAGCGACCAAGACTGGGACTGCCGTTGCTGTCGTTGCGTATGCTGCGTTGAATGCGGTGTACACATGGTGGATGTGGATGGTCGAGAAGGGTATGGTGTTTGAGGGCGTGAGGGGTGGCAAGAAGGTGAGCGGTTGACCTTCTGTCCAGGCGGCACTTTGGACAGGGCGAGGCAGGCATGGAGTCAAATACTAACGAACGCCAGGTGTCGATTGCGAGCAAGACGAAGAAGCACGATCCGACATACTACCTCACAGTCACTACATCATCTTCCTCGCAACCAATACAGCTTCAATGTCCGTTTACGACATGGTTCACGCAGGATGGCTACTTTGTTGCACAGCCTTTCCAGCAGTGGCTGGCGAGCAGTGTTGCTGTGATTGGCGAAGCTGATTCGAAGAACGCGGCGAAGAGTGAGAAGGATGAGCTGTTTGTCTCTGAGGCGGAGCGCAACGGTACGACTTCGACTTCCGGTGCGGATGCTAGTCATGCAAAGGGCACAAAGAGAGGGAAGAAGAAGAGTTAGAACGATCATCTGGTGAATGCAGACCGCTCCCGCGACACACTTTCATTCTTTCCGCTATGTGAGCTCTCTACTGTCACTGTCGTATTCACTATCTACAGGTTCGAGCTTCCGCGACACGAAGCACACTCCTTCACGCACCTTCCAGATAACATGGCGCCACTGCACAACAACTATGCCATACCGGCCCAACGCTACTGAGTGCTCAATCCATCGAATTATCGATACTCTCAACCGAGGGTACCAGCAACCTATGGCTGAACAGGTAGCCATCTTCCACTGTTTCGGCGCAGCTTACGATGTCGCACCGACACGTCTTGATCACCACAGCTGCCAATATGACCACCTGCCAATTCACGCGCCGGGCTCTTCACGGTACAAGGCCATTGTTCTCCTTAGTGTTCTCCCGATTCACGTCACGACGCCAACGGCGCCGGCTACCTGCTGCGGAGTATAAATGGGTTTGTTCTTCTGCTTTCCGACCTGCATCTCTATCCCTACATCTACATCTCAACCTCTTCTATCGCGAAATCTGCTTACACACGCACCGCACAACGACGACACATTGCAAACCACCGCACCATTCGGCTTGCAACAGCTCAAAGGACAACGTAACACCCTCTTCTACCGCTGATATGGCGCACAAGAAACTCGCCACCTTCTCTGGTACGATGGATCCCATCGACGAGCGCACCACCAATTCCAAAGCTACAGCGTCAGCTTCCAGAGCAGGGATCGCCACGCCTCTGCAAGCCAGCGCAAACACAAACCCGAAGACTCTCGCACCTCGAAACTTCTCAGCAACAGCTTTCTCAAAGGCGGTCGCACCTCCGAGAAACTCCACCAACGCTACCTACGTGTCGCCGAAAGCTCCGTTCAATGCAGAGCCACCCCTGCGACTCCAATCTCCGGCATTTCCCAAGACTACCACGCCACTGGAGGCTCCTGCCCAAGCTCTGCGCAGAGTGTCCTTAGGCACTACGAACGGCGGCCGCAACGGCAAAGATAGCCTCAACCTGTCGTTCCCGACGTGGAACTCCACTCCACTCAGGAAGCAGAGCAAGATTGGTTTCGGTGAGAAGCGCGAGGGCGGGAAGATGGCTGATGGTGAAGGGAAGGGTGGCAAAGCCGCTCACAAGCTCTTCATCACGTCAAAGCCGCCGTCCAAGCTTCCGAACCAGATGTTTGCGCCGCAGAGGGCTGCTGCTAAGATCGCCCTGGACACAACGAACGGCAAGGGCGATGACCACGACGATGATCCAGATGATCTCAATCTTGACGATCCATTCTACTTAACAAGGGGCCACGAATCGCCGCAAAAGGCTCGCGAATCATTCACCATGAGTGGCAGCAAGGACGATGGAGTGGACAGGCGGGCAGAGCGTCGCCATGTTCTTAATCGCAAAACACCTACGCCAGAGGGTCCGCCCGATTTAGCTACAGCGGCCACTGACGAGGCGAAAGGAGGCGATGCATCAACAGCTCTCGGCAACAAGCTCGGCGAAGCCAAGATGGACGCGAATGGGAAGGTGCAGACGTGGCTACAGAAGCTGGAGGAGCCTACCACCAACCGCATCAGCCCAACACTCGTTACCCCGGACCTTCGCAAGCGCAAGCACTTTGACGTTTTCGGCTTGGCTCCCAGTAACGGCGATGCCCAGGATGCTCCACGAGCGTTCAAGCGGACGCGCACACGAGAGGCATCTGGCGGCACTGTTATTGGGTTCGGGAACGACGACCCGTTGCCTGAAATATCTCTTGCAACTCTGGCGGCTGAGCGGGAAGCCAATGATCGCGCGGACGAAGTCCTAGGACTCATCACTCAGGATGACGAGTCGGAGGCAGAAAGCTTCAAGTCAGCACTCTCGACAAAGCCGGCCACGCAAGACGAAGCGGGCTCCCAACTCGCTCCCGCTATCGAGAACAACGCGCCTTCCGAGACTGCGCCCAAGCCGGTTCCAGGCCGCAAGAAGGGCGTCGCACACAAGGTGCCGAAGAAGAAGGTCAAGTTCGACGAGTCTCCGGATGAGGTCAAGGAGTTCTATCATCAGATGCCGGTGAGCGATGTGCAAGCTGCGCGGGCGAAGAAGGAGAAGCGTGAGGAGGAGGGGAAGGCGAAGTGGGGGAAGAGGGTGCAGACGTGGGAGACCCTGTGAACACTGCTGGTGAAAGAGTAGATGGAAGGGTTGGAAGATTTGTTTGGGCAGGGCGATAGCGGACGCTGTGTAGGAGTTGTATCGAGCAAGATGCAGGGTTCGTACTGTAAGTGCCGAAGTTGATCTCTCTCGAGCACATCTATCAAGAATGCCTCACGCTTCGAAATTACCAGCGACATCGTTCCTTGCGTTCGCAGTCCGGATGCGTACCATAAGCAACAAGTCCGCATGCACCGAGGACGGGTAGAGAAGGATGCCACGAGGTCTTGCTTCGGAGAAAAGCAGATTATTGTAGCCGGGTAATCTCGGCGCGGGAGGATTATTCTGTTCTCAACAACCCAGCGGATGGTAGATACTACAGACTACGACGCCTTGGGTATCCAGCCTACTGGAAGCAAAAAAAGGGACCCGAACTCTGCTGCCGCATTACAAGAACGAGTATAAAAGCCCCTCTCAAATCTACAGTTAACGTTAACAACAGCACCACCAGCATGCCTGCCTGCGGGCAGCACCAGGACCTCGCTGCCGGCCGGGGGCGGGCGGGCACAACGGAGGTCGTGGATCAGGTGCAGGTGTTTCAGACCTAACTACAGATCAATCAGTCTTGGGTTCGGTTGACCGTCATCAACAGCTAAGACATATGATTGTCGGCAGCGTGACCGTCAACCGTTAATGTCAACCAGCTTCGGTCCGGTGGACGGTTTCCTGGACTCTCCGATTTTGAGAGTTAGTCTGCGCTTGGGATCGGGTAGCGCGGAAGTATCAGTGGCCGCTCGTTTCTTGGAGATCGGCTTTTTGGGCTCAGAGGCTTTCAGGCTCAGCTTGACAGGCGGCGGAGGTGAGGAAGCCTTGCCGGCCTTCAGAGTGATCTTGACCATGGCTCTCCGAGATGGGATCTGACCACGAGAATGGCTCTGTAAATAATTGGCGGTTGGTCTTGTGGTGGAGAAGAGTTGCGATGTGATAGCTAAGACTTACCCTCGTCGTAAGGAGGGGGAGGGATGCGTGAATGGAGAGGAGGGGTCTGACAGGGGCTGGCGAAGTTGAGGGATGAGATGGTCGGGGAGGGGTGTAGGCAGGGAGAGAAGGGGACTAAGGGGAGCGGGCGAGGCCGGGGGATGAGACGGTATGGGAGGGGAGAGGATAGGAGAGGACGGGAGAGGGCGGTAGAGGAGGTGCAGGTTCGAGGGGCGTACGAGGCGGCGGCGGAGGGAGGCTGAAGGGGTCGGCGGCGGCTCCTCCTCGTAAGCAAGGGGAGAGGTGTAGGGGGCTAGACAGGGAGGTGACGGGACGGGGGTAGGTAGCCGGAGGTTGATTGCCGCGGAGGCGCCGGAAAAGGGCGCGAGCGAGGGGTAGTGGTGGCGAGCGGGGCCGCGGGAGTCTTCGGTGATGCCGGGGGGCATCTTCTGCTGCTGTTCTTGTTTTTGCCGCTGCTGGACTGGTCCGGCGGGGCGGCGGGAGGAAGGGTTTTTCAGACGGGAGAGAAAGAATCTGTAGGCACTACAGTGATAACAACCAATTGCCTACCTCGATCAAAAAAATTGCATGTCACCGTACCTCCCCCTTCGCGTCTTCGCCTTTCGATCCCGATGGCAAAGTCGTCGGTGCGTTCAGTTCGTAATCTTGACAAGTTTGTGCATGTCCAGCGGTTTGACAAGCATCTTCTGTCCATATCAACGGGGAAGAGCTCAAAAAGTCGACCATTTTCATTGTACAGATCACATCTCAATCACCCGAATTCGGATAGTTACCCTTATCAACCGGGTTCGCAGGCCCACCTCTCTGCCCCAACACACTCGCCACATCGACCTTCTTCTTGTCCTCCTGCTGCTGTGCTTCCCGCGCAGGCGCTTGCTCGGCCTTCTTCCGATCAAGATCTGTCTCCAACCCTGGCTCACCGCCGCCTCCTCCAGACTGCTCCTGCACCGCATCTGCGACTTTGCCCTCACTGTAGGTCGCCAACTGCTCTGCATTGACGTCTGCACTTTTGCCTTGTTCTTGGTCGGTCAAACCGCTAGACTTCTCGCCCTCTCCTCCGCCCCGTACGCCGCGGGCCATAGCTGTAGGTGTGGCTTCATCGATGGAGCTTGATTGCTGGGAGGGGACTCGTTGGTCGCTGCATGAGAGTCAGTACATTATCAGCGACTGTAGTGGCGGCGTGCCTGATATCGTAGCGGAGAGCAGGCGGGCGAGACCACTCACGTCTTTGGCGCATCATCTTTGGCTTGTTGTTGCGACGCTGCTTGCTCTGCGGGTTCTTTCGACGCTGGGTTGCCTGCTGTGTTGTATGCTGTATCTTGGGAGGGTTGGGCGGCCATTGTAGCGTCTGACTGTGTCTTGCTTGTGGTTGTGTGATATGGCTGTTGGATGAGAATGACAGTCAGGCTTCGAGATTAATTTCACATGTACATGTATTGCCCTGATAAATGTATGACACGCGATAGGGCAAGGTTCAAGCTCCAGTCTCTCACATGTTTTTCGAGGGGCTTGAAATTCATCCCGCCATACGTCAGCGCTGGTCATATGACCCAGAACGAAACATGAATTCGTGCCGTCACAACTCTTTCAAAGGCTTAGACTTTCCATCTATTCTCCCAGAAGACAACACCTCACATAACCACGACAAGATGGCCGCCAGCATGACACGGAAAGAGATCCTCGGGAAGGTGTACAAGATGGTCCCTCCCATGCTGGAGAAGTTCCATAAAGGTATGCACGAGACCACTAAAATCAGCCATTGGCCTTGCTGACAGCGATGTCCAGGCCAACTAGGACGAGTAGCCGTGATCGGCGGCAGTGAGGACTACACCGGAGCACCATACTTCTCAGCAATGGCTTCTGCAAAGCTGGGTTGCGATATGTCACATGTCATCTGCGAACCAGGCGCCGGAGCTGTGATCAAGACATACTCGCCTAATCTCATGGTGCACCCGTACATGCGGCAAGAGAAAAATATGGCCAAGGGCGAGACGATCGACAACATCAGCGATAACGTGGTGGCAATGCTGGATCGACTGCATGTGGTGGTGATAGGGCCAGGTCTAGGACGTGACCCGGCTATGCAGGAGACGTGTGCGAGAGTAATCATGGAGGCGAGAAAGAAGAATGTGAGCTTCGTACTCGACGCAGACGGACTCTACCTAGCCCAGACACGGCCAGAGCTGGTGAAGGGCTACAAGGAGTGCATCCTCACACCCAACGTCGTCGAATTCGGCCGATTAGCGAAGAGCCAGAACATTGACACCGAGGGGGTTGACGCCTCAAAGCTGTGCGAAAAACTAGCAACAGCTCTCGGCGGCGTCACGATCATCCAAAAGGGCAGCGTCGACTACATCTCCAACGGCATCAGCACCTTGATCTCGGATGGTGAGGGTGGCTTGAAGCGATCAGGTGGACAGGGCGACACCCTCACTGGTTCGTTAGCAACACTTCTGGCTTACAGGAAGGCGTATCTTGAGAAGATCTGGGACCACGAGAACGATATGGACGCTGATGAGCTCCTTGCTCTGTGTGCGTATGGTGGCTCGGCCATCACGCGAGAGTGTTCGAGGCTGGCGTTCAAGGAGAAGGGGCGGAGTCTGCAGGCTGCGGATCTGACGGAGCATGTGCATACTGCGTTTTTGGATGTTGTTGGTGAGAAGCCGACGGATGGGAGCAAGCTTTGAGCGTTTTGTCTGAGTAGAAAATGATGCATTCCAGAAGCTGGACGGCAAAAAAGGGGTCCGCAGTTGAGCGATACATATTATGGGTCGATGATAGTGTACAATATTGACATGCGTACAGCGTCTTTAAACTTCGGAAGTTTTCTCCGTGATACGATGGATCATGAGAATTTCGCAACACCAGTATGGTCGAGCCTGGATCGAGCCTTTCACATGAGACAGACATTGCCTCCCTGCGAGTATGACCGGAGCTACACACTGTCTTTCGCTACACACACCTTCCAGTCTCACCTCAGCAAGAACAGCAAGACAATCTTAACAATAGCATTCTCACCCAGTCTCAGCCCGCCCTCCCAAGTTAAACCCCAGCACCAAAGACATCTCATAACAATGTCGTTCAGCCACGACGCACTCCAGATCTACTTATCCGCAGTGTTTGCTCCCACCGTTGAGAAGATGCCAGACTCGCCTCCGCCACACCAAAAAACAACAACAACACAAACGCACCATGAGCATCTGGATCCCCGTACACGACCCAGTCTCGATCATCTGCTTTGGCATGCTTTGCCTCCTTGTCATTATCTTTGTCTGGCTGCTGGTTGTTGTGCAGAGGAGGTCTGCACGGGAGGTTTGGGAGGCTGTTGGGGGGAGGGGGGAGGGGAGGGCGTTGGATCCGGTGATCGAAGACGGCCAGGGCAGCGACCACACCAACGTCGGCAGTCAGACCAACAACCACGCAAACCGTGAAGAGAGTGCCAACGATGACAGCCATGCCATCGCCCATGCCAGCAACAGTACGAGCGACACAGAGAGACTCATCAACCCAACAAACTCCACAAGCGGCGCACAGCAGATTAGGAAGCCGAAGGTTCCGAAAGGGAAGCAGAGGCAAGGCACGAGTAGTGAACGGTTCTTTGCGCTTGTCGACCATCATTCGCCGAAAGATCCAAACGACGATAGAGGGTTCGAGGATATCGAGCTTCGACCCGCAACAAGTCATCGAGTGAGCATGAACAAGCAGCGGGTGAGGGAGCTGTAGTTAGTGTGAGCTGTCAAGAACGGACGGGTGTTGGTTGGGAAGGTGGGTGTATGAGTATGATACTGTATTGTGATAGGTGTATCGAGGGTAATTGATACGGAGCTTTGCTCTCACCACTTCATTCTCCAGATGATCCGGTCTTAGTTATTGGCCTTCAGCCTACATTTCACTCGCCGACTCTCTACACCTACCCAGACACAGCGCAGCTTCAAAGTAGTTACGAACGTACAGCAGCCTTCGCGCCCACATGGAACAGCGGCGTAATCTCGCCCACACGAAGCTCCTCCGCTACCTGCGAGCTAACAGTGTGCCATCGTTGAAGCGTGTCGGCCTCTGCATCGAAAGCATACAGCGGCCGGTTCCGCATCTTCACGCTTTCTGGATCGATCTCTTTGCCTTCATTGACAAGTCTCAGGGCATTGTGCCACCGATCTCGGACGTCTTCGCCATTGGTTTGAGATTGCCTTGTTCGTGCGAACCGGAGCTTTTCGTAAGTTCGTGTCTGCCAATCGATGAGTGCGCGAATCAGATATAATCAAGGATGGTCTTACAGCGAATGGAATGTTGTCTCTGCCAGCAAAGTTGAGACATATTGCCAATACCGCCGCACTTTCTGTCGCCTGTGAGGCTCCTTGTGCACTGGTCGGGAGATGTAGATGGCAGCTATCACCAAGCAGAACGATCTTGTGGCTCTTGCTCACCCACGTAGGAAGCGGGTCTCTATAGCATATCTTCCAATCCAGGACTTTGTCGGACGGAGTCTTCTTGATCGCAGCCACCATCCTCGGATCCAGCCCTTCGATGCACTTCCACACCTCTTCCAAGTCGCCTTCCTGAAACCAAGATTCAGTGATCTCCATGTCCTTCTCATGGCTGAGCTTCCGTGTAAGAATCCAATTGAACTCCTCGCCACCACGTAGTGTGTTCTGCACCACGTGAGTGTCGTCTCCGATCCAGATGTTCACGCAATCATGGTCTGTGAGGTCCCTGCACAACGGATCTTGCTTGAGAGGGACGCCAGGGAAGTAAGCCCGGAAACACGAGTACCCGCTCGATCGTGGATGGTCTTTGAACCCCAGCACGAGCTCTCTCGCGCGACTCTTGATCCCATCTGCGCCCACAACGACATCGGCCGGGACTTCCTGGCCATCAGCAAGTGTGATCGATGGTTTCGACTCGTCGAACGCCACAACCTCATGGCCCATCAGAATCCCAACCCCAGCATGGCGAACCGCCTGCAAGAACACTTCGCGATAGTCACCACGATGGCCGATATAGCCGGCCCTGTCCATTAGCGGTTGTTGAGCCAGGATCTTGCCATCACTCCATCGTCGGATCTGCATATCTGGAGCTTGGTTGCCGATCTCGGTGAGGCGGTCGTACAGTCGTTGGCCGCCCCATCGTCGTAGCAGCTTAAGAGCGTTCTCGCCTAGGCCGAGAGAGTCTCCGAGACGTTTGAAATGCCGTAGCTTCTCGTAGACGACGACATCGAAGCCTTGGTGGTGAAGTGCGAGAGCACAGGCGCAGCCGCCTAGGCCGGCGCCGATGACGATTACTGTGGTCTGTTAGTACCAGAATACTGAGAGGGGTGAGGTATGGAGGATAACCTTTGAGTGGTCGATCGTCCTGATTAGCCTCCACTGCTTACTCTACTCGATCTGCCCCTTGTAAAGTGATACACTGGTCTCCAGACCCAGCCGTACTCATTATGCAGCGTTTCGGAAGATGCGTGTTACTCAAGTATGCTCGTCTCCGTCCCGTCTTGTCCGGACTTGGAGCTCATGCACCGCGGCAACCACCCGCAACCACAACTGCCGACCTTAGGGAATATGTGTACGGATGTAGTTGTCCTGTGCCATGTGGTCTCCAGATCTCTTCTCCACGCTCGGTTGTGGGTCAAGTGAGGGCTTGTCTGGAACGTGGCGAGAACATCAATTGCCGTGCATGGCGATCAAGAAGGGTATTAAGAAATATGTCACCCATCGCTGCAAAAGCTTTTGTCGTTTGTATCGCATTGACCGATTTTAAGAAGTACGCGGTTAGAGGCACAACAACCTCAGAACTCACAAGTCCTACTTCGAACGATCTTAGCACACCACCATGAGTGGCAGACCAGATCTCGACATCGCACCACCTCTTCTGAGTGCCAAATAGAGCGGTGTACCAGACCGCTTGGCTACCGAAGCGTCAACAGCTCGGTCCCGGCTTTACAACGATCGTACCTTACCGTCTAGTCAACCACGTCTCCGTCTTCCCCCTGGCCTCTCAGAGTCCGGATTCGAAGTCGCTGTCAAGGACCTCCAGCAAAGCATCGGCTCTGGGAACGTCGTCATAAACGACCAACCCTTGCAAGACGGCTGGTACCTCGAGCACCCAAACACTCACGATGCCTTCCACGTAGTTGAGCAGGAAGAACTTGTCTGTAGCGCCGTCGTCTACCCTGGATCGACCGAGGAAGTCCAGACCGTCGTGCGGTGGGCGAACGAGCATCTCGTACCTATCTACCCAATCTCTGTTGGACGAAATGTTGGATATGGAGGTGCAGCTCCAAGAGTTCCTGGTGGTGTCGTCCTCGATCTAGGCAAGCGAATGCACAGTATCCTCAACATCGATGGCGAAAACGCGAGTTGTATGGTTGAGCCAGGCGTGACCTATTTCGCTCTCTACGAGTAAGTCCCACCGGTAATTGGAAGCGTTCTCAGCACGACAGATTGAGCATGATGCTGCCCTGTCCTACTTCGGGCCCATCTTCGCTCAACGATATATTCCAGTCACTTTGCTGGCACTCCGTAGGGAGATCCTGCGTCGCAACCTCCCGCTCTGGATCGATTGTCCAGACCTCGGAGGCGGAAGCGTTCTCGGCAACGCCATCGACCGTGGCGTAGGCTATACACCCGCTGGAGACCACTTCGCCAACCACTGCGGCATGGAGATTGTCCTTCCCAGCGGCGAGCTCTTACGAACCGGGATGGGAGCGCTACCAGGTAAGGACGGCGCAGACAACCCGACCTGGCAATCGTTTCAAAACAATTTCGGGCCCAAAATCGACGGCATCTTCTCGCAAAGCAATTTTGGAATTGTGACGAAGATGGGCTTCTGGCTCCTGCACGATATGCCGCATCAGTCGTACTGCTTCACTTTCGCAAAGGACGAGGACTTTCCGCACATTGTTGATGCTATACGACCATTAGCGCAGAAGGGGGTACTGGGGAATATACCTCAGCTGAGATATATTGTGCAGGAGTTGAATGTGACGGGGAGGAGGAAATCGACGTTCCATTCAGGCAACGGTCCGATGACAAGGGAGGAGATCCGGAATGCAGCGAAGGAGTTGCCACTGGGCGACTGCAGCTGGATATTTTACGGGACGCAGTATGGCGATGAGGCAGCTATTGAACGACAGCTGGATACCATCAAGAAAGCGTTCTCCAGCATTCCTGGGACGAAGTTCTGGCTGCCACAAGATGTGCCGGAAGACCATTACTTGCATTCTCGGGTTCAACTGTGCAGTGGTGTGCCCATCCTCCGAGAGCTGGACTGGCTGAACTGGCTCCCGAACGCTGCTCATTTGTTCTTCTCGCCCATCACACCTACGAGAGGCAAAGATGCACAGAAGATCCACGATATCATCGTCGCTGGGCACAAGAAGTATGGTTTCGACATATTCCCAACACTTTGCATAGCTGGACGGGAGATGCACTACATCGCAAACGTAATTTTCGACCGCGCTGATGCTGACCAGTGACCAGAAAAGACGAGCCGTTGCACTGCTTCGGGAGTTGGTTTCAGATTGTGCTCAAGAAGGCTTTGGAGAGTATCAACACTCCTTTTGTTCCAGGATCAAGTCGCGAGGACATACAGCTGGAACGATCAGGCTTTGCTCAAGTTCAACGAGACGATGAAAGATGCTCTTGACCCGAATAGAATTCTGGCTCCTGGAAGGTGTGGCATATGGCCGAAGCGCTTCCGAGATCGAGGCTGGGAGCTGGGTGTACGGGATGTCGATATGAAGGTCATTGGTCCTAGACTGTAGAGTAATTGAAGTCTTAGCAAGGCTCATACTACGTACCCAAGGATAGAACTCGAACACTGCCCTTCTACGTCTCTTTTTCATGAGCAATTTGGCGCTCATGAAGATGGATCTATCCTGTGCTGGTCCAAAAAATTGATGACGGCCTTGTTGAAGTCGTCTGGAAACTCCCACATGCAAGCATGTCCGCCCTTTACAGTCACCCACTGCGATCCCTCCACCTTCTCCGCCAGCTCTCGACTCAAGATCACAGGAATCAGGATATCGGTCTTCCCAGCCAACACAAGCACCTTCTCGCCCTCCAGTCCTCCGAAACCCTTTCCTTGCATGTCCAGATTCTCCAGCGTGCTCATGGAGTCAAATTTCTGTATCACATTCAGCTGGCTCAAATACTCATTCGCCCCCATATCCAGAGCCGCCATCGCCTCTTCCACTTCCCCCAGCTCCTCGGATCGGTTCCGGAAGAAAGGCACAGTGAATGCCCATAACGTGACATCCCGCATAACGTCTTGCACGCTCATCTTCTGCGCCATATCCGCCCATAGCTCAAACATGCGACTGCAGAATCTGGTCGGCTGTGCGTACGTGCAGCATAAGCTCAGACTCGACATCTCCAGTCCACCCGCTTCAGTAGAGCCATTAGGAAATTTGAGTGCGTAGCTCTGCGCGATCATGCCGCCCATACTGACGCCTATAAGATGGAACTTGGTAACACTGAGGTCTGGGTGCTTGAGGAGAGCGTGTAAATCCTCGGCCATGAGCTCCGCGGTATATGGTCCTGAAGGACGTGACGTCTTGCCAACGCCTCTGTTGTCGTAGCGGAGAACCTGAAAGCCGGCACCCAGAAGGGCGGAGAGTTGTGCGGACCATGTTGATAGGTCATCGGCCAGGCCATTGATCAGGACGACGAGGTCTGCGGTGCTGGGACCTTCGAGGAGGTAGTTGATGGATATCGAGTTTACATCGACGGCCGGCATCTTGGATGTTACTCGATGGCTACAGTGTTCAATGGGCGCTGCAGTGCTCCTTTCCCGAAATCAGAAATGTTGTTGTGCTGCTGTCAAGATATTAGTACAGACGCAATCGAGCTTCCTGCTGGTGAGATCTTAGGCGAAAGTTTCTGACCTGTCCAGTAGCTGCTCTGGTGGGACGTGGGAACAAGGCAAGGAAGGATCTGTTGACTCGAAATTACAACTTTTTGTGTTCGGAAGGATCCGAAGCATGCGATGTCTAATAAACCCCAAAGGGAGAGATCGCTCCTTCCTGTTCGAGCCGAACGCCACTTCCCATTTCAGTCCCATCCATAGCTAGCTAGGACGCGGAAATAGAAAGCCATCAAACCGACGGGTTCGATTGAGCGACGTACGCTCTCGCAGCAAGTGTAAATATACATAGTACAAAACTTCCCACCATAATAGCCATAACAAGCATCGCATGCACATTAATCTGCGTCGTCCATCCCCGTGAACTCTTCTCGTAGACCACGCATGGAGCGCCTCAGCAAGGCTCCCTCGAATGGAGGTGCTGGGATCTTATGTCCTCTCTAGAAGATGCTATACATGCTTCTCGACGAACGGTAGTTGTCGCAGAGCAGGCGGAGTGGACACTCAGAAGGCTGGCAGAATTTTGCATTGCAGAGAACAGCATTATCATCTCGGAGCGTATCCATACTCCACTCCCTGCATTGCCGCTGGACCCACGGTGCCTAGGTTCGAAGTTAGCAAGTGTCTCAGAGTTAAAAGCAAGTGGTTGAAGTTCTCAGAGCGCCGCACCACGCTCGATGCCGTCTCGGAGAGTCCTTCCACCCTTTCATTAAGTTTCACGTACCAAAGCCAGAAGGATGTCCACTCGCAGAACCAGGCGGATTGATCGGCGGAAGCGATATCCCAGAAGTACCATTGGTCTGCGCCGGCGGTTGTGTCTGACTTTGGTTCAGCTGACTCGTGAATTGACCGTAGATGTGCGTGTTGTTGGGATCTAAGCGGCGTAGATGCTGGTGCATTACCTGCACCTCCGTCTTCAGCATATCATTCTCCTTTTGCGCGTCGCGTGCATAGTCCGCCTCGCGTTGCAACCGGCTAACTTCAGTCTGGAGGCGATGCTCAAGTTGCTGTGAGCTGCGTATGTAGTCGATTGCTGGTGGTTCTGTTAGCAAGCGCTGTAGAATTAGGAGTGCTTCAACTTACCCTTGGTCAAAATTTCCCACTTGCTGGCCTTGGAACCACCGTTCGAGGGGACCGCCTTGCTGAGGTCCTCGAACAGGTCTTTCATCTCGCTCCGCCGCTTGCGCTCCGCAAGTTTGTGGCTGACACGAAGCTCTGGCGTTCGACTATAATTGCCCCCAGCTGCGCCCGAAGCGTCCTCGTGCTGTAAGTTCTGGATCGCGCGGTGCTGCATTGTGTGGTGATGCGTTGTCGCATGGTCTGAAGATGGGTTAACACTGAAAATCATAGTACCGCTGGATGAAGGGAAGACATACCATCGTCGAACCGCCTTTGGCCCATGGGCAACCGCGAGTCGTTCGAGAAAATGCTACTGCGCACTGAAGTCGCAAGGCTGTTGGTCCGCGACATCCTGTCATCGAGACTAGATCCGCCACTATCGGATCCTCGCCCTTCTTCAGGTATTGGCGCGTCTGGGAAAGCCCACGCGTGTCCAACCGTAGGGTTCGCCGCTGTTGGATCAGGTTGCCCAGGTCCTCTTCCGATAGGCATGATTGGAGGCGCAACACGAGGTCCGGGTGGACCGCTCCGCATGCTTGAGCGCGAACCCAGTGGCGACATGGGTCCGCCATTAGGCCGGCGGAGGCTGGCTGCTAGGGACACTTGCGATGTATTTGCGCTCTCGTACGGTGAGGTGGGGTTGTTGATGTGGAGGCCATTGAAACCCTGGTGCATTCGACTATCCACGCTGCTTCGCCTTGAGTCCATAGACGCCTGGCTCTCGCGGTTGCCTGGTTCCTGGAAGCCTTGGTTGATCGACGGTAGTTGGTTGCATCCAGAATGTGCTGAGTTGGGCATACGGGCGGATAGCGGTGTGCTGGGTATGGAGTTGCGGTTCGGCGAGTCATCCGGGTTGAGCAATGTCGATACGTGTAAGCCACTGTTTGCAGATGTGTCTGTTCTTCATTGTCAGCTATCGCTTGTTTCTGATGCGTCTAGCGCCAGCAGAAACATAACACAACCACAATGCTAGGATGCGCAGTACAGTGACGGTGAGGACACGCGAGATGAGGCAGACCAATGCGCGGAGTGCATAGCAATGAGCGTTGTGCAGTTCATGCTGTGCAGTGCTGCTCCTCCACACCCACGCGAACCGAAGAAAAACTTGGTGACTTACGCTTACTGTGTGGCTGAGGCCAGGTGCCTGAATCTCTTGTAGACTCCGTGATGGATTGCTGGTCCGGCGACTTCTGTTGCGAAGCGGGCGGTATGCCATTGGTGAGGCTACTGATGGATGGCAAGGCTTGATGATGATGAGCATGCTGCTGCTGCACTGGATGCGGATGTGTTGACGCCATGTTGATATGTCCGGTCCTCTGCACGACTTCCGGAGGGAGCACAAGAGGACGACGAGATGGTGAGGGGCTCTCTATGCCTTAGAGCTCTCGCAGATAGCGTCGCGCTGCTTGTTGCCGAAAACAAGTCGTTGAAAGGCCCAGTCCGGAGAAACACGAAGAGAGCCGCCCAACAACACTTTGCGCTACGAAGCGTGGTCTGGACAACGTTTGGGTAAGGACTCGAAGCGTGGTGCCGCGCGGGGTTGTCGTGAACCTCGAGTTCGGAGAATAAACGTTCAGTTGGTAAGGTGTAAGGTGCTCAGGAAACGTTGAGATACCGAGGGGGATAGAGTCTGGCAGAGCACAAAGAAGCTGGCTCGGTGGTCCACTTGCGCAGTGATGGTTAAGCAACCCACCCAATTGGGAAGAGGTTGCAGGATGCGCGCTCGCGGCAGCACGAGCAGCTATCTCTAGGTCAAGCTCCAGAGATGTCTGGTTTGGTTTTGATTCAGCGATCCCGTGGCCAGCAAATGGGAGAGAGGGTAATCGTAAGGCCAGATGGCAGAACGTGAGCGCCGGAGCCAAAGGTATGCTGCCAGCCAGCCAGCTTCGCCGCGCGGAGCCGGCAGAAAGCAGTCAAGTAGTCGAGGCAGAGAGCGAATGAAACCACCCAAGATTCGCCGTGGTCAGCGTACCTGCAATTCAGTTCTTCGGTCTGGATGGTCGAGAGGGCCCTGATCAAGAGGTTGTCATGCCGCCTGCACCTTTGTTTTTGTGCCTTGCATGAACGCCCGCTCGATCTGTGCTACTAGACGTTCGCAGTCGAAATTCCGCCTGGTGTGCGGTGCGCGCTCAATGGAGTTTGCGATAGAATGAAGTGAAGTCTTCGAGGATGTCGGTGGTCAAGCTTGGGTTTGCAAACCGCCGAGGCGCTGGCAGGGCAGGTCAATGCAAGGAAAGATCTGCAAGACGAGGGCTAGTTCTGGTCTAGCGAAGCTAGAACTACTACACGTGGGCGTGGCCCTGAGCATCTGAGAGTTGGGCAGGGATTGTCGACGCCCCAAGCGATAGCCGGCTGCTACTTTTGCCTACTTTGCTGGTACCTGCCTCGAGGTATCTTATGGACATGAACATGACCCTACCGTCCATATCCCGTACACATCTCGGTACCCGGTTCATAGTGATGCAAGTCATCTCGCGCGCGGTGACTCGCCATCCAAGCACGCACCCGCTGCAGTGATCGAGTCTGGAACCTCGCACTGGTGTCACAACAGACCAGGAGCGATCACAAGAGCGGTCCTCTTTCCGGCGGGATCCTTCATTAATTCTACATGGCTGGCGCAAGATGACCACCTTTTCACACGCTTCTCCCGGACGAGTCCACGCTGAACCTACGGACACACTATCAAGAGTTCCATGTCTCGAGAGTGGTGAACATGCTGATCCCCGAATTGCTCGCGCTCCAACCGTGGTCCTCTAACTGGCCAGGTTCTAGCCTCCCCCGGCCGCTGCTGCACGACCACCGCCCAAAAAATATCCTGGTTGTGACCGTGGGGTTAAGACCCACCACGAAGATCCGCCGGCAACGCTACCGCACGATGAACAACGACTTAACGACTTGCTGATCGCGATCTGCGGAGCCCTGAACAAAATACAAATCTTGTGCATGTGAAACGCGCTTGCCATCGAGGTCTCTGAAACGATTCCGAACCAAACTCTCACAGTACCGAACCTCGGTACCACCGTTTGAAACGTTTTCGGCCATCCGCGTCCCCGCCCTGCCAAAAGACATGGCACTAACTCAAAGAGGATGATGCGGCATGCGCGAAATGGTTGGTCTCTTGGAGATGAGCGCCTTTTTCTCGGAACGAACACCTGTCTATCGAAGTGAACATCAAGCTATCAGACGAAGATCTCAAAATCCTTGCATTGGGCCGCAAAGGCAAGTTCGAGCGAGATGCTGCCAAAACATTCCCGCGGGGGGACGGAGCATGGAGTCGGAGACACTACCAAATGCGTTCTTGACTCCGCGTGCCGATCACCTTGCCGAGACCCGATGATTGAATATCTCTCATGTCGCCATGATCAAAGTTTAATGGGTATGAGCTCGTTTACAAGTTACCCGTCAACTGCCACGGCGATCGACACTCACATGCAGAGCACCTCTGTTACACGTGGCGCTCGTTGCCGCGCTCCGAGTTACATCCGGTCGACATCGCAGCGTGCGATCAAGCCACGCAGAGTGTCATCTAGAAGTCTCTTTCACCATGAGGCCGGGAGGTATTGGACAATGTATCGTGATTTGCTCTCTCATAGGCTTGCACACAGTTGCGTTCCGCGCTGCCTTGTTGGATTAGGTGACATCTCTCCATCATTTATCTTTCCTGCCGCCTGACTCTTTGGCAGCTTGCTGCTCCTTCTTCCTCTTCTCCTGGGGTAGCCTCCAACTCGTCTCATAGCCATACAGCGCGCCGCTTCCAAAGACAAGTGCCGAACCCAGGATCATCTTGTTGCTCAACTCATGTCCGAACAGAATCGTGCTGAAGATGAACGAGACCAGCTTGCGAATGTTGAGGACGATCGTCACGGTGACTGCTGATGTCTTGGAGGACAAGAGGTTCACGCCAGATATGCAAGCCAGCTGGGTAATGGTATTGATCGACAGGAACAGCAGGCCTTGCGGCAGACGCTCAATAACGGGCCGCAGTAGTTTCAGGAGTCGTGGATCGCCGAGCCCAAACACGAAGTTGTCTTCCTTAATCAGTCGGTCGACATCGAGAGATGGTGTGGCTGCAAGCCGTCCGTATTGGTTACGGAGCAGACTCGAGATCGGAAAGAAGAGAGGTAGGCTGAGTAGGTGGCCGTAGAACAGGTTCTCCGTCCAGCTAGCCCCGTATTCGGAAAATACGTCTTCGACATAAGCACCCATCCAGGCGGCAAGGCATTGAGCTAACAGCAGAACAGCCAGGCCTGTCGAGAAGTCCGAAGAGCTGCCCTGCGGTTGCTTTGAGGAAATCTTGCCCTGCTCACCGTTAGTTACTTGTACGCTGAGTTCCACGGCCTCCTCGAATGCACTGACCTTACTCTCCGAGTCGGCGTATGCACTGGTCAATACTCCAAAGGTCAACACAACTACGCTCAATACTTGGAGTCGACTATATCGTTTCCCGCGCAAGGTCCCGGCAATCATAGTCGCCACACTCCCGAAGCTGCGGAGGACGATGTGGACAGGCACCGAGATATTGTACGAGAACGCCCAATTGTTGAGGATGTTGATTCCGAAGTGCATGGCTGCGATGACGGCCCATTTTTTCAAGGGCACTAGAGGTTTGCGGAGCGTATACGGGCCTGTAGAAGAGAACTGTGTTGGGTATGAAAAGAGAGTGGTGCAAACGAAGTGGGCGAACGTAATCAGGAGGCCTAAAGTGGTGTTAGTAGAGAGTACATAGTGGCTATGAGACAGAACACTGACCACTGCTTGACTCGCTCCTGTATCAAAATATTAGCAGATGCCATGATATACCAGTTCTTGTGCCGCATACCGAACGATCGCTTCGAGAGCGAAGACATTTGAACAACAGCCGCCGAAGATGAGCGCAACTATCCCAAGGGCGGGTATCATGGTATGTGAAGAAGAGTGAGGAGCCTTCTCCTCATCTGATGGCAGACATTGTTGCTGTTATACTTGCGTCTCGAAGACACGGATCAGATCTCGGCGTGGCAACGTCTGCTCGAACTTGCGAAGCGTCGACTTCTGTCTTCGAGAGCACGACTTTTTAAATCACTGCTTCAACCCTTTCGACGCGTCAACAACATCTGAGACCTTCATCAGTAGCCTCCGCAATAATTGTACCTCTATCGGCGCTGCTGCTGCACGAAACGATGTTGTCGAAGGATCCGACCTATATTCGAGCACCAGTAAATCCCGTGGCTTGCTGATGACTTTGGCAACACGGGCTCAAGATGGGCTAAGATTATCCGGGCAGGCGAGGTCGAGATGCACAATCAACCGACTTCAGGCGTGAGCAGATGACGGTAATGCCAGAGCGTGGCACCGTCTATGTTCCTCGATTCCAGATACCATATCCTCGTGCAAATTAGGTACTTATACCGAGTCCTCACTTCCTCTGCCTTCTCCAGCCATCTTGCGCTCTGCAAGAGTATCCGCAATTGACATCAGAAGAGCAAAAATCTCCAGCTAAGATGGCCGATTCAAAGCTCACAGCAATCATCACCGGAGGTGGGAGTGGTATGGGGCTTGCCGTTGCTGAAGCGCTCACGCAGCGAGGGAACTGGTCGATCCATCTTCTCGACATGAATGCGGAAAGTGGTAACAATGCCGCTAACAAACTCGAGGCCACCTTCCATCAAGTCAATGTAGCGGATTACTCGTCGCTTGCTGGAGCCTTCAAGAAGATCTTCCAAGCAAACAGAAGGATCGACTTTGTGTACGCCAACGCCGGCATTATGGAGCGAGGGGACTTCTTTGAGGTGCACGACACGGGCGATGAGCCTCCGCCCCCGTTCTCGACACTTGTCGTCGACATCAACACTACCGCGGTCATTCAGACCAGCTATCTGGCCCAGCACTACTTTCGTCAGACTCCGAACGATGGCACCGGACCTCGTAGCCTCGTTATCACGGCAAGCTGTGGAGGTCTGTATGCTGTTCCCGCATCACCAGTGTATGGTTCTTCCAAGTTTGCTGCCCTCGGCTGGACAAGGAATATCGCTTCGTCTATGTGGGAGAAGGACAGCGTGCGGGTCAACGTAAGTAGTGTGCCCAAGCCATGCAACTTCGGCGTGGACTGACGTGAGCGTATGATCGCAGGCTATCTGCCCGGGCGCGGTACGAACGAACTTGCTTGCTGCAGATGGGTGGGACAAGTTCCCACAAGACAACTTTGTGCCCATCGAAAAGATCGTTGAGGTGGTGTTAATGCTTCTCGACGGCGACGGCAAGCAGGCCAACGGCGCTTCGTCAGGCAAGCCTTTGATTGGCCAAACTGTCGAGCTTTCCGGGACAAAGTACTACTTTAGACAACAGAGCGACTACTGCGATGAGGCCATGGCGGCAACTATGGGGTCGACTGGTGTCCAAGGCTGACGGGAAGATGACCTTCGCATGATCGTCTTCTCTAAGACAAGCTCATGAAATTGTCGTCTCGTCCTGTCCAGAAGCAGGTTCTCGGACTTCTCTCGATTCTTGTCGATCCTTTTCTGGACTGCGGGTAACGATAGCCGTCAAGCGAACTGCGCCTCGCTCACGTTGCGGTCCCCCGCCCTATCCAGATCTCCAGTACAGCATCGACACGCGGCGAGACGCTTGTTTGGTGCATTGTCTGGGGAATTAGCGGAGATAGTTTAGACTAGCAGTTGTGGATATGAACATGGGCCACCGGGGCGGCTCTGTCCATCGCATATCAAGTCTTTTGGGCCCATTCCTTGCATTCAACTTTGATCTCATTTCGCTTTACAGCCAGGATACAAAGCCAAGATGACCAGAACGAGTGGTACGTGGACGGCATGGAAGCGGCGAAGAACGTTATGATGATGCTGATTTGGCCTGCAGGGTACAACATTGCTATTGCTACTACCGTCGCCCTCGGCTCCTTCAACTATGGGTATGACCATGGAACGATCACTCGACCATGACTCCATCTGACTGTCTTTCCTTCTATTCAGCTTCGGCTTTGCGACATTCGCTACCAGCATTGGCCAGCCTGGGTTTTACTCATACTTCCAGCTTGATCCGATCTCGTCCTACACTAACAGCATCCTTGGCGCCATCAATGCTCTCTTTTTCTTTGGAGCCATAGTTGGCGCATTAGGCGGTGGACCGCTAGCAGACCACATCGGCCGCAAATGGACTATTCAGATCGCCGCAGTCGTAGCGATGATTGGTGGTGCACTTGCTGCAGGGAGTGTACACATCGCCATGCTCATCGTTGTCCGCATACTACAAGGAGCGGGCCTGGGAGCGCTGGCAACATTGACCCCGGTCTATCTGGCCGAATGCTCGACCGCGGCAAAACGAGGCATGTTGACGGGTCTGCACGGATTCTTCCTTGTCAGTGGCTATAATATCAGCTCGTGGGTGGGCTTCGGGTGTTACTATTCGACGAACCTTACCTTTGGGTGGCGAGGGCCAATTGCGTTTACTTGTATCCCAGCGCTATTGCTCACAATCGGTAAGCAGCATAATCTCAGGCGTTCTCTTGGACTCAGACGCTCCTCACGCAGCGTAGAATGGCTTCGCTTTTTACCTCCTACCCTCGAGATACAATACTAATGATTTTCAACCTTCGCAGGCTGCATCTTCGTCCCCGAATCTCCTCGCTACCTCTTGATGCGTGGTCGATCCGACCAAGCCTGGGCTGTCGTCAAACGCCTCCATCATGATGCAAACGATCCATCCGACACTGCCGCCCATGAAGAATTCCTTTCGATGCGAGCGCAGATCGAGTTCGAACAAACTCAGCCCACTGGATACCTGGGCATATTGAAAACACCCAGCTACCGCAAGCGAGCATTCCTGTCTTGCTTCGTGCAGTTTGCTGCCAACAACACTGGCGCGTTGGTGATCAACTACTACTCCGTCATCATCTATGGCAACCTAGGCCTCAGCGGGTCCTTGTCGTTATTGCTGTACTGCATCTACACACTCATCGGTGCTCTGGGTAACCTGTTCAGTCTTCTGACAGTAGACAAGACGGGGCGTAGATTCGTAAGTCTCCGGTCCTTCCCGGTATCCGAAGCACGGTTTCGTCCTCCTCTCGCTGACTTTTTCGATTTTGCAGGCCCTTCTCACCGGATTTTCAGGCTGCCTTGTTGCTCTTATCCTCGAGATCGCCATGCTGGCAGAGTTCGTTGCCGTGCCCAGTCCGAACTTGGCGGGTAGCAGGGTCGCCGTCTTCGCCATTATGTTCTTCGTGTTCTTCTATGGCCTCTTCATCGACGCTGCTAGCTTCATCTACAGCAGCGAGATCTATCCTACCAACATCCGATCAAGGGGTATGGCATTATCCACCACCACGTATTTCCTGGCCTGCATAGTAAGCAAACACTCCTGCTGTTGAGATCAAGAGACCTGCTAATTGCTGTTACTCCACAGACCTACGTGACTCCCGGAGCTACTGCGATCGCGAACATTGGCTGGCATTATTACCTCGTGTTCGTCTGCCTGACCGTCGTTTCCATTGTCGTGATATACTTCTTCTGTAAGTCGAACCACATATCTATGGCTGTGCGTTATGAAAACCTCTACTGACAGCTCGCCGCAGACCCAGAGACCTCCAAGCGGAGCCTCGAAGAACTAGCCGTGTACTTCGGTGAGACTGTGGTCGTCGACACTGATCTCGACACGCAGCAGAAAGCTGTCAGAGGTGGTGAGAAGGCGGAACACAGCGCTGATCACACCGAACGTACGAGCTAGTGCTTCTCACGAAAGTAGCCACTTAGTTGGCGGCGGGAGAGTGATGCTATATTAGCATGCTCCAGAACCCAAGAATCTATAAACGATTTACCGGCTTGCTTGCGCCAGCCTCGCGTTCGTACTCAAGCCTGAACGTTTCGATGACACATCTCGATACTGCTCAGTGCAACGACCCGCGCGGAAACATCTTAGAGAAGCTCAAGACGGCGCTCGGTATCACCATCGTTCCCGTGTGGTTCCGGTCAACGAGTAGTAGCTGACTCTTCACTCCGAATCCGACTTCGATTGAAAGCAGCTTTACTAAGCTACATGTATCCGACGACTACAAATCGTCCCCGAAACCCTCCCGAGCTCCCCGACCAGGGCCCGAATTAGGTCAAAGCAGTGTAGGCCGTCGTACCTATAAGACACATGAAAGGTACGCTCTGACCGTAGCTTGACGTATCTCCATCTCATCACACGCTTCCCGCAAAATACAATTCCGCCAACTCCCAACATGTCAATACTAAACAACATCGTCGGAATCGGCCACATCTCCATCGGCGCCTTCTTCCTCATCGCACCATACGCCGCCATCAACATGCTTCGCCTCAAACCCTCCGCTGACGCCGCCTTCTTGACTCGTGCCTGCGGTCAGAGGGACCTGGTGATCGGCTCCGCCATCCAGTATTACCAGAGAGGATCGCCGGAGAACAAGCTCGCGACTTTGGCATGCGTGGCCGTTCATGGCTTGGAAGTGGCGAACGGGCTTGTTAGCTATGCACAGGGCTATGTCACGAGTGAGACACTGTTGGGAGTTGTGGTGGCGGATGGGGTGGCTTGTGCGTTGAGTTGGTGGGCTTTTGTGAGTTGAGATGGAATGTGAGATACGGGGAGGAAGATGAGAGGAGATGGAGAACCTACTGGTGGTCTTTGGCAAGCACACTGAAACACTGTACTCGTACATATTGTACTACTTCTATGACATGTCAACAAAAAGAAGAATAGAATCTAGCAATCTTCACACAGACTCAGTACCGGTAGGCAGATGGCCTTGGTGCAGCGGTCGGATCCTTGAAGCAGGAGCTCGTGGTCGTGCATGAACTGCCCGTGCTCGTGCTATAGCTCGTGCCTGTGGTCTTCCTGGTGACTGTCTTACTCTCGGTACATGGAGTCTTGGTGGTATAGCTGCTTGGCACCTGGGTGGTCTTAGTGCAAGTGCTGATGCTGGAGGTTGTGTATGGTACTGTGGAAGTCTCCGTGCAGACGCTCGTGCTGGAGGTCATGATCGTCCAAGGGATTGTGGAGCACACCACGGTGGAAGATTGGATGGTGTAGGGGATGGTCTTTGTCTCGATAACCTCGGTAGTCGTGGTTCCAGTGACCGGGATGGTGTCGTAGGTGTAGTAGGTTGAGGGGATGACAGTTGTGGTCACAGTCGTCTTGTAGTACGTTCGCGTACCCGTCTTGACGACAGGAGACGTATAGACCGAGCTGTATGCCGTAGAGATGGGATCGCAAGAAGACGCCGTCCTACAGGTGCTGCTCCCACCATAAGCAGGTGGTGCAGCAGCTGCGGCCAAGCCAACAAGTGTAAGGATCGTGAGCTGCATTGTGATTGTTTGGGAGTGGAATGCGGATATCTGTGGTGAGATGCAGGGTGATTGAGATGTGGTGGGAAAGGTACAACACATATCTTACTGTAGACTCACCCACGTAATCTCCCGCGCCGTGCAGAGGACAAAGACAAAGGAGTCGACCGTTCACGGTAGGTAAATGACGCTCTTTGGACAAGCCCTTGTTCGCTCGGGACACTGCCTGACTCGGTCACACGAGCCATTGTTGTTCGATGGAAGGACTTGCATGAGCACACAATGGTCCAAATTAGGTTGTGGAGTCGCTGGTAGATTATCTACTCGCAGGGCATCGGTAATTGAACACCGCTGATGCGTGACTGTCTGTTAGCCCGTCACTGGTCAAATCATGTCCAAGTGACTCCGTGATACAGACAGGACGACTGACAGCACTGATGTCCTCGTCAGTGATGGTTCGTGCTTTGGATCTTGGAGTGGGTTGCAAGTCCTCCAATCGCCACCCCATCGAAACTCAGTCAATACTTGGGCGGAGCCCCGGATGAGGAATCGGCCAGACTTATGGTGCGTATGGACCGGCAGTATGTCGAGCATGTTGAAGCAGTTCTGAAGAACACTTGAAGTCGAGCAAGTGGTGTCGAAGCGTCACCGTAGCTCCCGAGGTATAGCCGGCGCTGCGACTTTCCTCAAAGGAGAAGATCACCACGAGACACTTTTCCCTCTCATCCCATCCACTCTTTCAACGCCATCATAGTCTCTTCGCCAACACGAAACTGCTAGCGACTGGTCACTTCTACTGAGCGGATACTCCCTGCTCATTTTCTCGAGATGTCAGTTGCCATCCAATGCTACGTTTGAATTCCATCTCTAACATCGTCCCAGGTATCTCCTTCGCCGCGCCGCCGTGCGCGCGATCTCACAGCAGTCCGCACGCCAGCTGTCGACATTAAGACCGTCAATCTCATCTCCAATCGCTCGCCTTCAAGCCTCAAAACCCACACTATCCAGATCTTTCTACCAATCCCGGATAGCGCGCGCGGAAGAGGACAAGAGGGAGGCGGAAGAGCTAAAGGATGAGACCACAGCCGCCGCTGAAGAGGCCGAACAGGCAGCAGAGGTAGCGCAACAAGCAGCCGATGATGCCGTCGTCGAGGCCGCCGCTTCAGAAGCCCCAGAGTCTGAGCCCGCTGTCCAGGAAGCGCAGGAGGTCGCAGAAGGGGAGTCATCCATCGCAGCTGAGGCTGTAGAGAAAGCTGCCGTAGCGGCATCTACGGCGTTCTCCACCGGTCCTCCAGAGCCACCACAGCCGTCCGCCGCCCCGCAATTCCCGAATGATCAGGACACCGGTGCTTCCACAGGCACGAACTTCGCCGCCCCAGCTCCATCCCGCATCCTTTACATCGGTAACCTGTTCTTCGAAGTCACCGCCGCCCAGCTTGAGTCCGAGTTCGGCAAGTTCGGCACCATCACCAACTCCCGCGTTGTCACCGACGCACGCGGTCTATCGAAGGGTTTCGGATATATTGAATTCGCACAACAGTCGGCAGCGGACCAGGCGGTGCGCGAGCTGGATCAGAAGGTCTACCAGGGCAGGAGGATGGCGGTGCAGTATCATGTGAGGAGAGAAAGGAGAGCGGGACCAGGACCTGGAAGGTCGGATAAAGCGAGCAACCCGCCGAGCAAGACGTTGTTCATTGGGAATATGAGCTATCAGATGAGCGATCGGGATTTGAATGGTGAGATTCTTCTACCAAATACATTTGTGGTCGGCTTAGCTAACTTGAGTGATCCGCAGACCTGTTCCGTGAGATCCGCGACGTACTCGACGTCCGTGTCGCTATCGACCGCCGATCTGGCCAACCGAGAGGCTTCGCCCATGCCGACTTCATTGACGTTAATGCTGCGCAGCGCGCGAAGGAGCATCTTGAGAAGAAGGTTGTCTATGGCAGGCAGTTGAGGGTCGACTACTCGAGCAGCTCCGCCAGCAGCCAGGCTGGGCAGGTATAAGGAGTGTCGCATGAAGAGTCATGCAAAGAGGTGAAGAGAATCGGGAGCAGTACACCGTCGGAGTTATCAGGCACGACATCTTGCTGTCGTCGACACGCTGTTAGCACCACCCGGTTGCGTGTCGAGCTCGGGAACCTTTGTCTACGGTATGGGAGTGGGCGACTGTACAGCAGGTGTTAAGAAAGAGATGCAGTTTGGTTCTCGGCTGTAGTTGAGTGTAATTATACTGCTTGCATAGATACATGGCGTTGTTGCAAGGCTGAGGCAATATCTTGGCCTTGAATGCTGATGTGTATGAAAAGAATACTTCTCTCTGCCACTTCACTTCCATATCTCTGTGACAGGTTGACTTCCTGTGAAGGGTGTGTAGAAGACATGTGAATACCTTACTTGACGTAGGCATCGAGTACCGAACCGAGGTCGGCTTCTGGTTCTGGTATGAGTTTCCCTGCATGTGCTCCTCCATCTCCACAATCTCCATATGTAATCCACCACTTCCCCTCCCTCACTGACTTACAACACCGCCCACCTCACCCACATACCACCCTCCCACACCACCAGCATGTCCTTCCTCTCCGGTCCCGAATGCTCCACAGGCTCGAACCCACTCGCCCAATTCCAGAAACAGACCTCGGCCGACACATCGCTCCAGCGAGACCGTCTCACATCGCGCGGCCCACAACAGCTCAACGGCTTCCGCTCCCAACAGGGCGTGCCTGAAGATGCCGCCTTCCAAGACTTCGCCCACTCGGGGCCTATGATGCCCATGGAAACTCTACCCCAAGGCGGGCCCCAGTTCGAGCAGATGCGACGGGAGCAGGACTTCGTGAACCGCAGTGGCGGCGGCACACCCAACTGGGCTGGCGAGTTCGCGCAACAACCACCACAATCGCATTTCGCACTCGAAGAGTTTGCGGCGCAACAGCAACAACGACAGAGTGGGTTTAATCCACAGGATTTTGCGAGTTTCCGGGCACAGCAGGCGCAGCCGCGGACAGCGACGCCGCCGTTCCAGCAGCAGCAGCAGAGTATGTACCAACGGCCGATGTACGGGGGTGGAGGGTTTGGGATGCAGCGGCCCATGATGTATCAGCAGGGGATGCCGATGAATCAGCCACAGCAGGAGGATTATCAAGGGAAGGGGAAGGGCAGGGTGCAGGAGCTGAGTGATACGGATTGGGAGAAGCAGTTTGAGGAGTTGAGTACGCAAGATAAGCAAGACGACGGGGAGCTGGACCAGGAGGCGCAGGAGGCGATGGAGAGGGAGTTGAATCAGATGGATAGGTGAGTGGTGTCTGTTCTGTTGAAGTCGGAGGGTGCCCTGCTCACTGATGTGGGCAGTGGATTCGGCAACTTCGAGAATATATGGAACGGGATCAAGCAAGAGACTAACGCGAGCAGGGACATGCTTGCCGACGACGAGCTCGCCGGCCATTTCGGAGATGATATCTACGACCAGTGGAAGGACTTTGAAGGCACGCAGTTCGAACACCGAGCGAACGAGTATGGCAGAGGACCAGAGCTAGGCAACTACATGTTCGAAGAGAACAACGTCTTCAAAGACGTGCCCAACGCTTTCGAAGAAGGCCAAAAGATCATGCGAGAAGGCGGCAACCTCAGCCTAGCAGCTCTAGCCTTCGAAGCAGCAGTACACCGAGAACCAGAGTTCGTAGACGCGTGGGTAGCGCTCGGCCAGGCACAAGCACAGAATGAGAAGGAAGCACCAGCGATCCGTGCGCTCGAGCAAGCGCTGAAACTCGACCCAAACAACCTCGACTCTCTGATGGGTCTGTCGGTATCTTACACAAACGAAGGCTACGACTCCCTCGCCTACCGCACCCTCGAGCGCTGGGTCAGCGTCAAATACCCCGGCCTCGGCGTGAGGCCCCGCGGTCTAGGCGAGGACGAAGAGATGGGTTTCACAGACCGCCACATCCTGCACGAGAAAGTTACGAATTTGTTCCTTGAAGCCGCGCAGATGAACCCAGATGGCGAGAACGTTGATGTAGACGTCCAAGTCGGGTTGGGAGTGTTGTTTTATGGAAGTGAAGACTACGACAAAGCAGTCGACTGCTTCACCGCCGCGCTCAACAGCGCTCAACACGGCGTCATGAAACGCGAAGGCGAAGAACATCTCCTCTGGAACCGCCTCGGCGCCACCTTAGCAAATTCCGGCCGCAGCGAGGAAGCTATCGAAGCGTACTCCCGTGCTTTAGAAATGCGGTCCAACTTCGTCCGCGCACGGTACAACCTCGGCGTCAGCTGTATCAACCTCGGTGTCCAGGAGGAAGCTGCTGTCCACTTGCTTGGTGCGTTATCGATGCACAAGGTTATGGAGGTGGAGGGTATGCAGAAGGCGAAAGAGTTCATGAAGGATAGCCAAGGCAACGATGTTCCGGATGATGTGGTGGAGGGGCTGCTGCAGCAGAATCAGAGCACGAATTTGTATGATACGTTGAGGAGGGTGTTTTCGCAGATGAATCGGAGGGATTTGGCGGAGATGGTGGGGGTGGATATGAATTTGGATGCTTTTAGGGGGGAGTTTGATTTCTGATTTCATCTATGACTTGTTGGAGTCGGCGGGAGGTGGAAGAGATGGGGAGCAGCTTGTAGGGTGAGGAAAGAGGCAGCAGACCATCCGGAATGACACTTCGGAAATCGATGAAAGGACGGGAAGAGACTCACGGGGCAAGCAGTGGTACTGGGAACGAATGGCTGGACGGGAAGGATGTTGCTTGGGTGGTGGTGGGTGTTACGTCTTTGCATATGGCTGACGGTATTGGAGCGTAGACAGATGAAGGATGATATGGTGTGCATAGCATCTACATGACATGTATGAACGTCGCCCGTTGGTTTGGTCCGTACATTGTACGGAGTCCCGCCGTCCGCTCCCAGTTACCTACTCACAGTCTACCTCCCTGCATGGCAATAAGACCTCGTGGCATCCACGTGAGCTCCGTCTTACTTACATACCCACTGACTCGTGTCGTCGATCTCGACCACCCTCGCTTGGAGCACGGATTGCTGCACGTCAGAGGATTGGCGGGGAAGTCACTTTATCGAACCTCATCCCGGTCCTCCAAGCCGGCTTCTCCTCACGTTTTATCACCTGTGTTTATCTCGTCTCACATCCAACGGCTGTGGCTATCAAGTAGGCGTCTGCATCGGGAAAGCACCGAGATATCGCTGCTTCGGCAATGCATGCTTCTGACTGCTGCTCTCGTTTCGTATCTACCTCTATGACTTGAGCAGGATCGGATTGTACATAGGTACTACTGCTGCTTGTAGCAAAGCTGTGCCGCTTCATCTCTTTATACTCTGTCCGTTTCTCTTTCCTGTCTCGCCTCTCTGAACATCAGCGGAACGACACCATGACGAATTATTCTTCATCCGAAGGCGAGAAGATCACGCACATATCCTCAGCCCAAACAGACCCTGAACAGCTCACCGGCGAGATCCTCAAGGAAGACGACATCGAGTCGCACGAAGTCTTCAAGAAGAATGGCGAAGTCGACTTCCGTAACGTCGGCTGGGTGCGGTGCTCACTCATCTTCCTCAAAGTGCTGTTCGCGACTGGTGTGCTCTCGATCCCTATCGCTATGGTCTCGCTTGGAGCTGTGGGCGGAGCCCTCAGTTTGATCGGATGGGGTTCGTTGAATACTTATACTGCGATTGTGCAGGGGGATTTTCGGAATAGGCATCGAGGTAAGCACTGATGGCCTAAGAGATCATGCTGTCTGAGACATTGCTAACCTTCTGTTCTTCAGGATGTCATAGCATCGCAGACATGGCCGAAGAGGTCGGCGGCCGCGTACTGAAAGAGATCGTCGGCGCCCTCTTCATCATCGCCTACGTCCTCTGCGCCGGCGCAGGTATCCTCGGCCTCTCCGTCGCCTTCAACACATTCTCCGGCCACGGCGCCTGCACAGTCTGGTTTGGCCTCGTCTCCGCCATCCTGGTCGCCTGCGCCGCCTCCGTGCGCAAATTCCAGAAACTCTCCTTCCTCACCGCCGCCGGCTTCGTCTCCATCTTCGTCGCTGTCCTCATGGTCGTCATCGCGGTCACGATGCGTGACCGTCCCGCCGCTGCTCCCCAAACTGGCCCCTTCGAATTAGGCTACTATGCCATCCCGCCTATAGTCACGTTTGCTGGCGGGATGACAGCAACCTGCACAATCTTCATTTCAACCGCTGGAACCTCCGCTTTCCTCCCCGTCATCTCCGAGATGCGCGAGCCAAAGGACTACCGCAAAGCAGTCTACCTCGCCATGGGCTTCGTCACTTCCTCGTATCTCTGCTTCGCCCTCGTGGTCTACCGCTGGTGCGGCGAATGGGTCGCCTCGCCCTCCCTCGGCTCTGCAGGCCACGACATGCAAGTCGCGGCCTATGCGGTCGGCTTCATTGGTCTCATCGTCAGCGCCTGTTTGTACCTGCATGTCGCCGCTAAATACGTGTTCGTGCGTATCCTGCGGAACAGCAGACATCTGCAGGCGAACACGATGGTGCATTGGGGAACGTGGCTCGGGTGTACGTTTGGGTTGTGCAGTGTTGCGTTTATCCTTGCCGAGGCGATCCCGATTTTCAACTATCTGATTGCGATTACGGGAAGCTTTTGTTTCGCGCCGCTGGCGATCATGCTGCCTGGCTATCTGTGGATGCATGATCACAAGGATTGGAGGCAAGGTAGTGTGGGAAAAATGGTAGCATATTGGTTGCATGCGGCGATGATTATCCTCGGTGCCTTTATATGTGTTGGTGGGACGTACGGCGTGGCGATGGAGATCAAGGCAGCGTATGCGAGCGGATCTATTGGTGAGTACATGCATATTCCATTCGTCAAAGGGAATTATTTGCTGACTGGACTTCGCAGGTGGTGCTTTCTCGTGCTTGGATAACTCGGCTTCAGGCCACTAGTATCACCCACAGCAGTGCATTGATATTCGCTAATCGAGAGAATGCTACCCTTCCCATCGTGTTCACGTTCCATTCATGATTCATGCAGCCTGGTGGTCCCTTTACGCCTTCTCCGCAACAAGCAACGACTGCTGCATCTTTGGCGTGTCGTCGTACGTCGGCAGATCACTCTTCTCGGCGTGCACTGCTCTTAACGTCTTCCCGAACATGGCCAACACCGCTCTCACTCCTTCGTTCGTGGACTCGAGATCCTCCTGCTCGATCTTATCGGAGTGGAAGTTGAAGGCATAACTCGCCTCAAGCCAAGCTAACCCGGATCCGAAGCAGGCCTGTATGACTACGTACCTGCGGATCGAGTTGCTAGCAGATGGCGCCCACCAGGCCTCGACGAAGAACGAAAGCATGCACCAGAGCTGCGCAACGTGGGTGGTGAAGAATCGGGCCTGCAGGTTAATGATCAGCAAGTGTCTCAGCATTTATGAACAATTTAAAAGGCCGCAGAGCCCAGCATAGGGTGCGAGCCCGTCTCGGAGAGCCAATTTTCACCAATGCTTACCTCTGGAATGAACGCATCAAGGTTTCGATGCTTGCTGAATCTGAGAAGGAAGTGTGTTACGGCGAGCATCTGCAGGAGCGGGAACAGCGTAAATGCTGCTATGAAGAGGCCCAGGAGCAGGAGACAGCCGATGGCAAGCTCGAGAAGCAAAGCGGTATTCCAGGCGTCCGGATGAGCGGTGGCGTCGTGCTTGAGGACGACGAATCTGGATTGAGGAGGTTAGCAAGTGTCCCGGTGCTGCGAACAAGCTTGAAAAGGCCGCAGAGCGCTACACGACACTCGATGCTATCTCAGAGAACGTTGCAGGACTATGACTTACGAGATGATACCATCGACGAGCGCCATGATGATCACGTGGAGAAGGTACGCAATGGCGACGTAGAAATGGCCTCTGGTGACTCTTAGGACCTTCTTGTGCATCGACGCGAAGATGCTTGCCCTATTTGACCTAACGGATAGATAGGAGGGTTAGCAAGTCTCTGAGCTGCTAGTGGGTTACGGAAGGGCTCAGAGCGCCGCACGATGCTTCATGCTGTCTCGGAGAGCCATCCCACTCATCGTTCTGACGTACGGTTCTCCGAGAAGCTGCTTGGTGCTTCGGCGGATTGTGAAGAAGCCAGTGATGCCCAAGCATATTATGCTGAGCGAGAGGGTGTAGGAGGCGATTAGGAGGTAGCCTCGCAGTGGGTTGTAGGTTCGGTTGATCCACTGTGATTGCCAGGTATCGCTCGGGAACTCGATCTTGCGGTCCATGTTGGGCTCGAGATAAGATATGTTGATGATGTTCAGAGTCAGTTCGGTGTTGTTGATGAGAAACGAACTGCAGCTAGATGTGTCGAAGTGATCGTGGTAGGAAAAGGCTGCCAGGGCAAAACTGCAGGTGTTCAAGTTCAGGGTCGAGGCTGTGCTGTGTGTGATCACAGCCTTGAGCGGCCTGGTGAATGTCGTGAGTCTCACAGTGAATGAAGCCTCGGGCTGATGCTAGACTAACTCATCAGCCTTCACACGAAGCTAGGGAAGGTATCAAACTGATGCTCGGCCGCTCGAAGCTGGATGTCGTCTACACCTGTACTTGCAAACATGATCTGTGCTTGGTCGTTGCTACCTACCAAAACAGCTTAGCTCAAAAGCACGTCATCTGTCACGACATGGTTGGTGAGGAGTCAATTTTGACAAAACTCGTCAAACAACCACGGCTTCGTCAACTTCCTCCTATACCTTGATTTCCAAACATATAACCGTAGCATGGAGGCACCAGCCTTCCAACGACATGTCCAGGCCCGTCTGGTGCAGTGATTGACTCAATTTTCTTTGGACAGCCCTTGAGATGGTGGAATTCGTTGTACAGATAAAGTAATAAGTGTTGGTTAATCTCGCAACTTGTATCGTCTTGTCTTTGGATATATGCATTTCTCGTTCTTCCCTCCAAGTATCATCGCATCACTTGACGGATTCAGCGTCTCGAAAAACTTCCATCGTGTGATCCCACACCCTTTCTACCATTTCCTTCCGGTCGAAATCCGCGTACGCAGCCGACACATCATTCGTTTCTCCATCGACCTTGACGGAATACGCACCTCCGCCTCGCACTCGATCCGAGCTCATCGCCAGATCTTTCGGAACCGTATCTGCAGTCCCTGCCCTGGCAGCGTATTTGTCGGTAGCCAGAAACAATACCCTCTGCCCAATGTCCTCCGCGCTCGTCGCGAAGAACTTTGCCACTGGCGCAACACACGCCCACGCCATCTTGAACCACCACGGATGGCTTTTCGAGTAGAAGCTTGGGGTTATGACCAAACCGGGATAGATGTGGACGCATGCAAGCTTGCCTTTGTTCTCCCGTGCAAGATTCTCGAAGAACAACGTCTTCATGTAAGTCACCTGACTCCGGACTTGTGCGAAGGAGAAGTGCTCTGGTTTTCGGAGAGAAAAGTCGTCGGGGTAGAATTGCTTCTTGACCTCGAAGCCGCCCGCGTAGACTGAGATGCAGCGGGCGCCTGTCGCGAGGGTAGATGCTCGGAGAAGCGGGAGGAGCTGCGTCAAGAAGCGCATGCGGGAGTAGTAGAGAAGAGACATCGAGGTGTCTAGGCCTTCGGTCGTTTCTGGAGTATCTTGTGAGTCAAGTGTTGTGTGGTGGGAATTGACAACAGACATACCTTGTCTTGAACCAAATTGCAGTACACCTTGCGTCATGACGAGCATGTCTACTTTGGCTGTACCAGCACCTTCTCCGCCTCTCTTGTTCTCGAGCCTTTGAACCTCTCTGCAGGCCTTGTCGACATCCTGAACGAGCGCAAGATTGCCTGCTTTCACAAAAACAAACACGCCTTCTGGACACAGCTTTCGACAGTCTCCAAGAATACTGTCTGCGGCTACTTGATTCCGTCCTACAAGGTAGATGCGGAGACCACTTCCTCCATTGACCTTTGCTGTGTCTGCAAGCCCTCGAAGGGTGTATTCGCCGATTCCCGTAGTAGCTCCTACGAAGACAGCTGTGACAGATTGGCCGGAGACGAGCTTGACGTTTGCAGCGCGTGCTGTATCGAGCTGGACCATGGCTAGAGGCAAGTCTGATGTTGGGGATCAGGGGGCTCGAAGTTTTGAAGGTAGGAGATCGTGCTTGGAAAGAGTTCTCGAAAGAACTCATATCTGTCTTATAGTAACTTACCTACGTGTGGCTGCATGATGGCTCGTCCGTTTATTCTAAGATTTCGCACTGCCATGACGATGGTGCACGCCGCCAATAATGCATACACTGGTATTCATTCTGCGAGATGGACGAATGAAGTTCCGCCTACGGCGGCCTAAATTACGGGGACGAGGCCTGCTACGGCGGCCCATATATGGAAAACGCTCATCACTCCCCGTCCTTCTCTCTTCGCCTCGCTCCTGTCCTACATTTGCGTTCTTCCAAACTGGTTCACGATGCTGGTTCCGGACTATTAACTCAAACAGCCAGGTTTTCCGATTTTGTCTAAGGCTCTCCACGAGTGATGACTTTCTATGTGGTACGGTGGCGCCGTTCCAAAGCCATGATGAATTGTTATGATTACGGAAACATGAATGTCAGTGCTGCCTATACACTCATCCTCACTATTGTATTAATTCCGACTGAAGGCTAGTCTAAGCTAACTTACGATACACTCGATACAAGCCCATACGCCTCTTGCTTCTTCCGTAATTAGAAAAGATCTCTCTCGGCGTCTCTCCCCTCGCAGCGGTATCACGTGCGGATGGCCTCGTTTGTATTCGCGTCCTACGAGTTATACAAGGTCTTCCTCGACCTTGCTGCAAGGGTGGGACTGCAGTGGCTTCACGCGGACAGGTCGTCATGTTGGGAGCTAACGTGCATAGCTGCGACGTGTTCTCGCAAACGGAGCAGACTCAATCCTCTGGCCTAGGTTCTGGGACGTGGTTGGCACTCATATTGGGCTTCTTCGATTTCCAACTGATTTGATCACAGTTTGGCACTGTTCGTATCGGTGTTGTACATATTTTGCTCGCAAGTGCTAACCAGCTCGCCATCCTTCTCACGCTTCAAGGTCCCTCTAACGGTAGCAAGACGGGCACCGGCCTTCACAACCTGCGCAACGACATCAGTCAGTCATGGACGGCAACAATGTCAAGTCACGAGAGGCATATACTTCGCATTCAAGAAGCAAGACCTCTCCTAACTGGGCGCCCTTATGGTATGTCACATTGAGGTTCGTCGTCCTGCCCGTCATCAACCAGAATCCCGGTTTCGCAATTGTTAGCATGGCCCACGCCGTGCAGATGTCGTGGAATGCTGCCTGCGCACCACCAGCGAGGTTCTGGAACTGTTGGAGGTATTCTTGCTGGACTGGGAACCGGAACACTAGTTTGCCGGTTGATTTGCTTGTCCGTTTTGCCTCAAGCAGTTCGAGCTGTGCGAACCAGGCGCGGGTGTATTGGCGGTCCGGGATCTGGTGGATGCACAATCAGCTTCTCCTTCTCTGGCTTATCGCTGGTCAAGTGTACGGTGTCAGACATACAGTTTTCCGCCAGTCGCCTTCCCAAAGATGCTTTCGCAGGTTGCGTAGCAGTTTCTTATCAAACTCATCGTTCGATTCCGGAGAACCCTCGGATTTCGACATGGTGTTCAGATTGCCAGAATTAGCAGATGGTGCATTCCTTCGAGCATGAACTTTTCTTATGTAGTCTACTGATTGCTGACCATCGCCCCACGTTGTTGAAAAGTCAACATCGGCCACACGAGTCAAATCTAAATCGATGATCTGCAAGGCAAATCATGATTCCCACAACGGCCAAGCGGCATCTCCACCACTACGGCGATCAGTGGACAAGAATAAAAATTCCTTTCCACCAGCTTGTTCCACCAGACGAATAGCCTTCAACACTTTACCGAACGTTGTCGATGGTTCGATCCGTCATCACGTCATCACACAGCACCTTCAACACTGGATACAACCAAAGGTCAATTCTTCAGGTGCCACGACGCTGATCCAATTGTCACCACTGGACAACATGGTCATGAACAGAGTTACTCTACTGGAAGGTTGGCTCCTGTCGTTCTTGAAGGTCAATCGTAACGTCCAAAGCGGGAGGGGCATTATCTATCTCAGGCTGATGAGTGCCAGGCAACTTCTCGCACGCCGAGTATGCTAGCCTGAGGTATTTCCCCTTATGGACATTCCATACAGTGGGCCTTCTTTCGTCACTTTACTCACTACTGACCTTATCGCCTATGGAATCTTTCGGACTGCTTTGTGGGTTGGTATGGCTCATGTCGACCCAATCATTGGTTGCTCTTTTTTCTTCAACAGGCTCAACGCTTCCTTTCAACCATCAGCGATTCGGCGCCATAGTGCAGTCATTATAATGCGGAACCTAGCTGCACCAGCGAAGCATCAAGCAGTTTGGCACTTCTCAAAGTTCAGATCAACCTCCAACATTCTCCATACACCTTTCACTACACTGCTAATATGGCAGTAATCTCCCTACTTGCTACTTCGCCAGCAGCATACGTTGGAGTCTTGACACTGCTCGTCAGTCAACCCAGCGCTCAGAGGAATGTTCACTGCTGATCTTCGTCGTCTGCAGGTCTGCGGCTGGTTAATTCGACGCATATTTCTCCACCCTTTGAGCAAATTCGATGGTCCGTGGCTTGCGGCCATAACGACCTGGTGTACTACATACGCCGCATGCAAGGCAAGAGCGCATAAGCAGAACCTCAGTTGGCACCGTCGATATGGTAGGCAAGAGCGCAACATTCGACATGACTGCATTTGCTAAAGTGTAGCCGAAGGATCTGCCGTGCGAATTCAGCCGGATTTCGTTTCCTTCGACACGTTTGACGCGTTTTGCGACATCTACGCCGCGAGGTCGAACTTCCAAAAAGTCCCCTCCTATGTCGTACTAAGCCCAAGTAGACGGGGCAACGCCGTATCGACTCAGGACAAGCATGTCTCGCAATTCAAACGCAGATCGGAAGCACCGTTTTTCAGCGACAAGAACATCAAAGATCTGGAGGAGCGATATCTTAGCAAGATCTCCAAATTCACATCGATGTTACCTGCGTCCGAGGCAGGAGGTGAAAGTGGTTCGGCTTGGAGCAAGAAGCGAGATATGTCGGATTATACTACGTGGATGACTTTGGATGTCATCACGGACCTCCTTTACGGCGAAACATTGGACCTCTTGCGATCCGACAAGTACCGGTGGATTCCTAACGCCTTTCGGATGGTCCAATGGCGCAACCTCATCGTAAGTCCGCTCACTGAGGGACCCGCAAGCATTGTGGGTGGTGGTACTGACTATCGTGCAAGTGTATGAACTACCCGACACTCTTGAAAGGGAAGATGGACAGGATACTTTTGTGGCCTGCAAGAAAAGAACTATGCCAACTGCAAAACTGGACGTACGGCAAGAGCCGAGACGAAGCGTATCGAGGCGAAGACGAAACCAAGCCTAACCTCTTCTCGGTCATGAAGTCTGCTGAGGCGCGGCGAGCTGGAGACTCAAGCGTCGACGGTATCGTCAAAGACATATGGTCAGAGTCGATGTTCCTCCTGGCCGCAGGTAATTCTCACCTACCCATCCTTTGTTCTTACTGTTTGGCTGACTTGTAGTAGGCTCCGAGTCGACCGCGACGACCATGAGCGTCACCTATTTCTATCTTGCCCACGCACCAGAGCTATTGAAGCGGGTCACTGCAGAAGTCAGATCAGCGTTCATTGACGCCGAAGAGATCCGCTCCGGGGCGATTTTTGATTCGTTACACATCCTCCAGGCATGTATCCTCGAGACCCTGCGCATCGCGCCGGCCGCCCCCAATACTCTGCCTCGCGTTGTCCCGGCCGAAGGAGCTCATATCGCCGGCCACTATATCCCCGGCGGCACTACTGTTGGAACCTCATTATACGCAATGCAGCACAACGCAATGTATTGGGATCGTCCCGATTCCTTTGTTCCAGAACGATGGCTCGCACGGTTGAAAGAGGAGACTGCGAAGGAAATCGCCGCCACTGCATCTCCTGGCTTTGCGCCATTTGGTATGGGTCCGAGGAATTGCTTGGGCTGGCGCCTCGCATGGGCAGAGATGACCGTCGCTTTGGCGCGTGTGCTGTTTCTATTCGACATGCGCTTGGAGAGCGATGCACCGTGCTGCGCGAAGCGGGGAGGAGGAGAGGAATGTGAACCGGACTTCCCTGGATACATCACTATGGCTGCCAAGGGCCCGTATGTCGAGTTCCGGCGGAGGCAGGACGAGGCAGTGGTCGCTTCTGGAGAGTGCGGGAACCCACGCAGACGATCAGGCCCAAGCGTGGCAACATAACATGGAGTAGGGACAAGATGTATAATGTAAGATGGAAGCGGATATGGTCTGATACCGCGCGAAGGCAGATTTGATCACCTCGATCTACAATCGAAACCACACTGTGAGAGAGGACCCTGGTCGCGATGGATGCGAATGCGCGACGCGCTGCAGAGTAAGATCGCAGCGGATATCGAGGAGGCTCTTGAAGAGTTGGTTGAGCTGAAAGTTGTCGGGAGAGAAGCCATAATGGTGGAGAGCTAGGATGGCTCAGCATCAACACTGTAAGGTAGCTCAGATCTTCGAGGACAAATGTGTGGATATTTTGTCGCAATGGACACTCGCCGGTCGAGTCGAAATGTCCACACTTAGAAATTCCTGGCGGCCAACGTGGTAAGAAGATATAAATCGAGCCAGACTGGTTCACAAAACTTTCACAAAACTGCTTACATCCGAATAAACATCATTGGCAGTGCGGCCAGGTTTATATATGCGCAATTGTGTCCCAACACTCCTGTTTTATCTTTCTCTCACTTCTCTTTGTTTCCTCCTCCTACATATTCTCTACCATACAAGCTGCCCCGGCCAAGCCAGAGCGAAGACATAATAAAGATGGGTTCGTATACAGTACGCCCTCCACGCAACCTCGAATTCAGCTAACAGCGATACAGTACGTCGCACACCCGCAACTTCACCTGCATGAGCCTTGCACACTAACGCAACACCTCGCAGGGAATGGCCTACTCAGCACTCGACCCACCCGCCAACATTTTCGCGCGGCTCTGGTCAATGCTCCCCCGAGCCTTCACCGGCCTCTTCTGGGCCCCCGGCGCTCTCGAAGCCGCACCGATATTCGGTCTCGCCGGAGAAGCAGTAATACCGCTCGGGATCATAGGTCTGATCGTGAGGATCGTCGTCACGGCGGTCGAGCTCTCGGAGCGTGATGCGTTCACCCTTGGCGATGGCCACCCGGTCCATAATGTTATTTGGCGCCAGACGAATGTTACTAGTGGTGAGACGACGGTTGAAGGTATGCTGGATCTCAAAGTCTGGGACCGTGGAAACCTCACAGCCCTTGGGTGCTGGAAAGATAGCCCTGAGCATTGCGGGACTATGTATGACTATCGTCCGAGGTGTCAGGATTGGATGGTTGGGCATTATCCGAACGAGGTGAGTGGCGATGTCTGAAGGTCTTCTAAGCATGGTGACATTACTTATATTGGTGCCTTACAGTGGGATGGATGGATGTGGGGACCCCTGTTCACTCCAAATGGCTCTCTTGAAGCAGTCTTGCCGGATGGAAAGGACTTCATGAAAGCGTGAGTGCTGTCCTTACTGTGCTGCGCAATCAAGCCACTGACAGTCTTGTCAGTCAATGGATCATGGAATTCAACGACGAACTCATCGAGAAGTGCATCGATCTTCTGCCGCCGGGACAACAGCCGAAAGAGAGCTGGTACCACCGTGATATGAACGGGCAGTGGGATGGCGATGAGTGGTGAGTACGCTGCCGAGCGGTATCTTGTTCCCTGGATGCGTTCGTGTTATTCGCTAACGAGTTTGTTCGTCTATGAAAGGAATGCGTTGACGATTCCCAATGATGTATGGGCTTCAGAGCACGGTATACCCGGTCGACCGTACAGGATGCCGGAAGTCGACTACCAATCCAGGCGACGAGATGTAGCCAAGCGCGGTGATGCACTCAGGCGTAACGATTTGTCCGCAGTAGAGCGCGAGTCTCGCCACGAAACAGCGATGGCGGAGCTAGAGTCACATTTCGCTGAGCTGCCGACTTTTGACAAGATGAACGAGATGGTGGACAACGGCGCCGCTTTGGTACACAAGCACATGGGTAACCATTCTGTTCTCCGCGCGAAGGTCCTGTACACGGCCATGTCAAGCATCATCAACAGGTCGCAGAAAAAGTCGATGTTCTGGAACATACTGCGTCGCGGTTCTGTGCCCAAAACTGCTGTCGTGCAATCACTGTTCGAGAGAGTCGCGGAGGGTGGTTCTGAGCAGCATAAGCACGGGCTCCACGCGCTGGCCAGCGGTGCTTTGATCAAAACGGTACGAGAGCGGATAGAGGCGGGGGATGAAGGTCTCGAAGAGCACAAGATGATCCACTGGCTGTTTGATAGAGTTCATGGGGAGGCTTAGGTATGAGGCCGAGCCCATCTGCGTGTTCTCCGCCAGGCGAGAGGAGTCGGCGTGGATACATCCATTGCTATAGTGGCGTAAGTCTCATTCACAGGCTGGAGAGGGGCCGGAATAGCACTCACGGAGCTCCTAAGCCAAGGGAGGACTTTGCCATAGTCTCGGTCTATTCAATAGCGATATAGCGATCCCCATCTTCTTGCTGGCGGCAACGGAGGTGTCAGGAAGCCGTACGGTAGCATTAAACCCAACCAAATTGATCTAGAGCGGCAGAAATACCAGATCTCTGCTGCGGCCGATGATTCGAGCGAAGATACCTCGACGCATCCAGTGACCTCGTTTTCGATAACAGTATTGGGTGGGATAGGAAGATATCGTATAGTACAGTAGCATCAGAGCCATCCAGGCTGCTCGAGCTGAATCCTGCTTTCCAGACTGAGGTCATTATACCTAGTTCCTGACCTTAGCGACAGCGTCTTCGACATCATATCCGGTCGTGCGGCAGCATGTCGAGGATTCAAGTTCATTGAGAGCCTGAAATGCCTCCTTCCCAACTTGACTAGCTTGTCCGCGCCGGACCCTGTTTAGCCGCTGCTGTCAAAGCTTCGGTTATTCTTCGGCACGAGACGCTCGTAAGCTGTCCTCTAGCAACACCACCTCTTTGAATCTAGGACACGACGCCAGCCATTGATCTCCCCGATCCGCTCGTTCAGAATGGCCGCTATCAGCCAGGGCACTGGCAGCAAGTTCTTCTTCGAGGGGGAGAGCGGCCGCAACACCAGAGGCCTGCTCAGGCTAATAATCTTGGTGACCATTGCTGCTGCCGCTGTTGCCAGCAGATTGTTCTCTGTCATACGATTCGAGAGCATCATTCATGAGTTCGATCCTTGGTTCAACTTCCGAGCAACGAAGTACCTGGTCAACAATGGCTTCTACAACTTCTGGGATTGGTTCGATGATCGCACATGGCACCCTCTCGGCCGTGTTACAGGCGGGACGCTCTACCCAGGCCTCATGGTCACGTCCGGCATCATCTACCACGTCCTCCGCCTCCTCTCAATGCCCATCGACATCCGAAACATCTGCGTGCTCCTAGCACCAGCCTTCTCGGGCCTCACGGCCTTCGCTACCTACCTCCTCACCTCCGAAATGACCACCTCTCCCTCCGCCGGACTGCTCGCAGCAGCGTTCATGGGCATCACACCCGGTTATATCTCGAGATCAGTGGCGGGAAGCTACGACAATGAAGCAATTGCCATCTTCTTGCTGGTCTTCACATTCTACTTGTGGATCAAGGCTGTAAAAGAGGGCAGCATAATGTGGGCCGGCTTCTGCGCGTTATTCTACGGATACATGGTCAGCGCCTGGGGTGGTTACGTCTTCATCACGAACTTGCTGCCATTGCACGCATTCGTACTCATCTGCATGGGACGGTTCAGCCCGAGACTCTATGTGAGCTACACGACGTGGTACGCTTTGGGGACGTTGGCGAGCATGCAAGTGCCATTTGTTGGATTCCTGCCGGTCAGGAGCAGCGATCATATGGCTGCGCTGGGTATGTGGTGTTTCTGTTGCGACCCTTCCTTGAGCTAATGTATCATTTCTAGGTGTCTTTGGCCTTTTGCAGCTCGTCGGCTTCACCGAGTGGGTACGCACTCAACTACCGTCCAAGCAGTTCCAGACTTTACTCCGTGGCCTGGTCTTGGTCGTCTTTGCAGCAGCATTCGGCTTCCTGGTCCTACTCACAGTCTCCGGCACTATCGCACCTTGGTCCGGCCGCTTCTACTCACTCTGGGACACGGCATACGCCAAAGTCCACATTCCGATCATTGCTTCAGTCTCCGAGCACCAACCTACCGCATGGCCAGCGTTCTTCTTCGATCTCAATATGCTCATCTGGCTGTTCCCAGCTGGTGTCTACATGTGCTTCCGCACACTCAAAGACGAGCACGTCTTCATCGTCATCTACTCCGTTCTTGCCAGCTACTTTGCAGGCGTCATGGTGCGTCTGATGCTGACTCTCACACCCATCGTGTGCGTGGCAGCTGCTATGGCGTTGAGCAACATTCTCGACATCTTCCTGGTAGCAGAACAGCCTGTTGAAGGCGCGCAACCGCAAGCCAATGGCAACCCCAGGGCAAACGGCCCAACAACTGCCACCGAGAAGCTGGCTTCTGCGATCCCGGATACTCTTCGTTCGACTAAGACACCCGTCGTCGGCATCTATTCCTACCTCTCTAAGTCAGCCATGACTGGCGCCTTCACCGCCTACCTTCTCCTATTCGTGCTCCACTGCACCTGGGTGACTTCGAACGCCTACTCTTCGCCATCCGTGGTGCTTGCGTCTCGTCTTCCCGATGGCAGCCAGCACATCATTGACGACTACAGAGAAGCTTACTACTGGCTTCGCCAAAACACCCATCAAACCGCCAAAGTCATGAGCTGGTGGGACTACGGCTACCAGATCGGCGGCATGGCAGATCGACCAACATTGGTTGACAACAATACCTGGAACAACACGCACATTGCCACGGTTGGCAAAGCGATGTCAAGTCGCGAGGAGGTCTCATACCCAATCATGAGGCAGCATGAGGTCGACTACGTGCTGATCGTCTTTGGCGGTCTACTCGGCTACAGCGGCGACGACATCAACAAGTTCTTGTGGATGGTCAGAATCGCTGAAGGTGAGCTCGAAACTTCGTTTCTGTGACCCCTTTCGTCATCACTAACAGGATCTAGGCATCTGGCCGGACGAAGTCAAAGAACGCGACTTCTTCACCGCCCGCGGCGAGTACCGCGTCGACGAGGAGGCCACACCCACCATGAAAAACAGCCTCATGTACAAGATGTCATACTACAATTACAACGCCCTCTTCCCCGCCGGCCAAGCGCAGGACCGTGTCCGTGGCGCGAAACTGCCTGCGCAGGGGCCGGAGCTCAGCACACTTGAGGAGGCTTTCACGTCTGAGAACTGGATCATCAGGATCTATAAGGTCAAGGATCTGGACAACCTTGGCAGGAGTCACCAGGAGGCGGGAGCGTTCGAGAAGGGAAACAAGAGGAAGAAGAGTGGGAAGAGAAGAGGGGCGAGGGTGTTGAGGGTAGATTAGAGGAGGGCAGGCGGCTATTCCTGTGTGTACAGTATAGTGTCCTATGCATTGTGTGCGATAGATGGGAAATGCATTGGTCTGGTGTTTCTCACTACACTGATGCTCATGATAGTCGTTGCGTCTGTGATATCGAATGGGTCTACCGGCACGTCCTCCTCACGGCATGCGTCTCCGTCTCAACAATCGCCCTCCAACGTGCTAAGCTAAGGGGTAAGCGAGTGTCTCAGGATCTTGATTCCGGAGAACGCACCAATTCTGACTCACCTCCTATACCACCTCAGACTTCAGGACGACCACCCAGTCACCTCCTAGTCCCTTCTCCGCGCCGGCTCTCGAACGCACCAACCACCCACACCCTCTCACCACTAGCCCCACGAGCGCCTTGATCCATCTCGCGTACACGGTGAGGCAGATCTCTCGACCGTGCACCCAGTCCTTCACGCACTGGAACTGAATAAACCAGAACATGATCGACGAGGAGGGGAAATCGCAGATGCAGCCGCCGTAGGGCACGAAGTAGCGCATGACGCCCACGACGGGGGAGGGCAGGACGTAGCGCATCAGGAGAAGCTCGGTCCAGTAGAGGATGCAGGTGATGTATGTGGTGAGGGTGCATCGGTGGGCGAGGTCGTGCCAGGTTTCTGGTGGGTTGTGGTGGGGGGCTGGAGGGTGTTAGTTGGTGTTGGAGAGGGGTGGTGGTGTGGAGACCGTACTTGTGAGTTGGGTGGAGTCGGGTGAGGTTGGGCCTTTCTCGAGGATGTTCTCCATCATCGTGACCTCCTTGGAGGACTTGTCGGCGCCCATATTTCTTTGACTCTTGTTCTGGGAAGTTGGAGACCTGATGTGGATGAGATGGGCTGGCAGTTTGGATACTCTCAGAGTAATGTGTGCACTGAGAGTCGAGGTGATGCTTGAGTAGAAGAGTTGGTAAGTTGGATGTGAAGAGGCAAGTGAACGTGATCTCAACCTCTGGACTTACCTGCACAACGAGGCAAGTGATGACAATGCGTTGAGGGCAGGTGCTATGAGGTTGGAAAGGAAGAAAGGAACCTCGAGATTCTTGCAGCTTTGCTTGACCGCTGCTGCTGCTCCGGTCGTACTTGCCCAAGATGGTCGCTTGAGCGTTGCAGCGTTTGATGAGGAAGTTGCATCGGACTGGTAGGCAACAGGCAAATGTGCTGCTTCTGCTCATACAAGTGAACAAAAGTATCGAGTGAAGCTCATGGTCGACGCCTCTCATCTCACATTCCGCTCGGTCTAAGCCCAAACAAGTATCTGACAAGCAAGATTTACACTTCTCTGATCATCGACCAAGCTAAGATTGTCTGATAAGTATCTGATCCCTGAGAAGGCAACATGTATGAAAGGACCTCATCATGACTGGTTGCATGGTCCCCAGGAACAAATCAGCACCTTGCATATCGTCGGTTTGCCGAACGCATACCACTCAGATCTCTGCAAAGTCCAGATTTGGCGAAAGTGTGTTCTCTCCAACGACTCCCATCCTTATACCATGTTCGGCGGAGGATGGGCCGCACTTGCGGGACGCTTGAATCGCCTCGAATTCTATGATGCGTTACCGAATTGGGAAATCGAAGCGCCTGCGCAAGAAGTGACAGATGTTATCCGCAAGCATGTACCTAATGGTGTGTGGCAGCCAAAAAGGTATGTTATGCAGGATGTAGTCCATAACGATCGATGGCGTATGACGTTCGACGAGAACAAGCAAGTAGCAGATGACCATCCTGAGTGCGAAGCCGTTGTAGACGTAGACAATAATAGTGCCAACGGGTTCGCGCGGCGGACGAGTCGGTTCTGTGGCCAGTTAGTCTCTCTAGCGTATGGAGGCCTTAGATGCATGCCTTCGAGCAGTCCCTTCTCGAGCATATCGTCCGATATGCTGTCAACATGCTCGGTCTGGGTCGAAACCATGTTGTCTCAAGGGGGGAAGCTAGAGAGTCGTTTTCCGCTGGTACTCTGGGCTATTTTCGTGAGTGCTTTGGTCTGATGCTTGCTTTTGATGGGAGGTGAGATACTGAAATGTAGTATCGGTATAGCTGCGGTGTAAGAGGAACGAGTGGATGTCCGACGTTACCTAGCTCTCTAGCTGCCCATCTTGTCCGGTGTTGCTAAAACTATGGGCATATATTTGATCTGTACCTTGCTTCCACGGTACTTACACTTTGCGACATAGTATGCGGCACAGCACATGAGCTTGTCCGAGCAAGGTGTCTCGGAATGGACGCCCCGAGTTCGTGCCTGCAGATGTCTCAGTATCATTGGCGCGCCTTATCCCCCTTCTTCCCCTTTCGTTCCGGTTTTGCGATGGAAGGGACGCTGGTGGCACGGATTGCCAAGCGTATTTCCTGGAGGTGAATGATGGATCGGAGCACACGAGCTAGCGTCCGATCAATCTGGGCCAATCAGCTCTCTAATTATTCATGCGCTAGTGACGTCCTTCAATCGCCAAAATTTTGGTATCTGCGATTCGAACATCAGATCATGCTGAGATGTCAGATATACAGATCTACCTCCTCGAGGTGGACAAGAACAAACCGGAGGCCAAATTGGTAGCAGCTCGAAGTGCTTCACGTCTTGAGAGCAAAGAGCTGAAGCTTATCGACCTGATCACGAGTCTCGAGGAATATATCAACAACAAGGACGATGCCGCACTCCGCGGGAAGTCAGTCGCCTATCTGGCCGATGTACTGGAGACTCTGCCACCTAAGGTACTATCCGGACAGGAGAGACGATTGCTGAGTGATTTCATCCTTGGCCGGTTAGAAGGCGATTCCGAAGGCATTGGTGCTTCTGCTCGCATCCTTACAGCGTTAGAAGATCGTGGCCGCTGGGATCCCGAGACGGCTCAGCGAGTTGCGAAGACTTTCCTGGATTATGCGAGTCCTCTGAAAGACCATAAGCTTCAGACTGACCGATTTGCCGTCATCCAGCTGTTCGATCGACTGATTGGGAAATACCGGACGCCATTGCAGGAATTGCATAGTGGCGATCCGGAGTTCCTGGCGAAGTTCATCTACTTCTTTGATGGAGAGAAAGACCCCAGAAATCTGATGGTGGTGTTCTCCATTCTCCAGGTACCCATGACTGAGTGGGACATATCAGGAAATGCACAAGACCTCTTCGATGCGGTCTTCAATTACTTCCCAATCACGTTCAAGCCACCTCCAGACGATCCTTACGGCATCACATCTCAAGATCTCAAAGATCGGCTGCGTGACTGCATCGCAGCCAACTCACAGTTTGCACCTTTTGCATTCCCTGCGTTACTGGATAAGCTGGACTCAACGTCAATGAACACCAAGGTGAGCTTGACACGAGCTGCAGGTATGTGCCATGCTGACCGATGTAGAGGGATGTCTTGCATACCATACAAACTTGTGTGTCTAGCTACGAGCTCAAGACCATCAACATATATGCTATCACGCTTTGGGACGCTCTGAAGTTTGAGATCTTGAATGTTCAAGAAGAGGACCTCGCAGAAGGAGCCCTCAAGGCGCTATCGATGATTGCCGGCAGATTCGCTCAACAAGAAGGCTTCCTCAATGCTTACACGAAACCAATCATGAAAGAATGCAACCAGCATCTGGAAGATGCACCGACCAAGCAGTCCTCTGCGTCTGGTCGCATTATGTACGCTCTGGCATCGGCGGCAACTCCTGTCGCAGATAAGATCACGAAAGGTATACTGCCTACTCTGTTCACTCTTTACCGGTCGTCAGAATCTTTGACCAAGCGTCGAGGACTTTTGGAGGTGTTCAACGAGATCGTTCGTGCCTACCTTGATCGCTTCAGGTTGCAGCCCAAGCTCAATCTTGAAGAGTTGACCACATTTGGGCAAGATGCACTGGGAGTCATGCTACGAGTACTCACCAATGCGCCCAAAGCGGAAGTATCACTGCGTCTCACGGCACTTTCAGGCATCGCACAGCTGGTGGCTCTTCGCGGGCTCCTGACCGAGGATCAAAGATTCCAGGCCGTTGATGTAGTGACAGACATCGTTCTCCACGAACACATTCAAGGCCACGGCGATATACGGTCCGAAGCAATCAAGACCATAGCAGAGATGGCTCACACAGCACCTGACGCCATCCGGAACCAAGCAATACCGGCATTCATGGTGGAGCTCCCAGACAGTCCTGCGGATGACTCGAGCTACTTGCCGGTGCTGGAAGCGTTTGCGCACCTGAGCAGCGAACAGCAAGTCTTCGACACTGTCGTACTACGGCTGAAGAACAAGTACAGCGTGGCGAGTGCACAAGCAGCATCGAAAGACTACCAACAAGCACTTCTACTTGCCATTCTCTATTCGTTCACCCACGGCTCACCCATGCCTGACGAAGAGGGCGTTATAAGAGGCACTTACTTCACGGACTATGTGGGACCGTTCTTGCTCACTTTACTCGAACAATCACAGACCGGATGGGATCACAGATTCACCGAGATCGTTGGACGACTGTGCAACGCTATCCTTCGACCTCAAGGCGTACATTTCCAGAGCCAGGTTTACAACAAGACTCTCGATAAGATAGCAGTCGCACGAAAAGACTCCGATCGAATGATCCGGCGGGCACCCTTCTCATTGTACTACTACGCTGCTTTAAGGCCCGATGTCATCGACGCGGAGGATATCGTTGCACTACTCCAGTCATACGCGGGTATTGCACGCGGCACCTCAAACAACGAGACTCCACCTGTCGTCTTGCAGCACATATCCTTGCTCGTCAACAAGTTCATTGCTGGCAAGGCAATGCAGTCTACCCTCGAGAGCGTCGGACTTGAAGTTGGGTCGCTACTATCAAGTCCCGAAACCTCTACTAACTCAATTGGCGTCGCCTTCTCCGTCACCAAGGCGCTTCTCGTGCAAGGCAAATCTCCAGCCTTAACCTCCAAATACCTCAAACTCCTCCTCCAGCTCCTCTCCACACCAGACGGCAAGACCGTAGCAAAGCACTTCGCAACCCTCCTCGCCCCAGACGAGATCCTAACAAAAGAGAACCACTGCCAAGTCTCCGGCCTCTACAAGCAAAAGACCTTCAGCCAGCTCGTCCCCTCCCTCACCGCTGCCGTCCGCACCGCAGACCCCGCCACCAAACCTAACTACCTCGTCGCTCTCTCCGGTGTCCTCCGCTGGCTTCCCTACTCCATGCTCGAGACCTCCCTCGTCTCCCTTACGCCCCCGCTGCTTCAAACTCTCGACCTCAGCTCTGATCAAGACGCCAAAGCTTCAACTTTGACGATCTTCGAATCAGTGCTCATGCACGACCCCAATACCATTGCTGAGCATACTGCTTCCCTCGTCACGCGTTTGCTCAATTGCACGACAGCGCCGGTCAATGGCGCGAGGGTTAGGGCTAAGGCCTTGCAATGTCTGGCTCTGGTGCCCAAGATGTTGAAGCGGGAGGCCGTGGTGCCGTATCGGAGGCAGGTGGTCAAGAAGTTGATGGTTTGTTTGGATGATGGGAAGAGGGAGGTTAGGGCTGAGGGGGTTAGGTGCCGGAGTGCTTGGTTGGGGTTGGATGAGGTGGAGGAGGAGGATTAGACGGGTGTGCGACTGGGAGGGAGGGGTGTGTTTGCTGGCGCGGGAGGGGTGCGTGAGGGATAGGGTGCAGACGTAGATACGGACAATAGAGATATGCGTGCAGTATTTGTTGTGTAAAGCTTTTGTTCTCCTTAGACTGTTTTGGGGTAGCCTTGCTCTATATACACCGTAGAAACGTCATCGATGGTTTCGTCGACAGAAGAATTCCTACTCCATGAGACTCCTTCATTGCTCCAGCTCAACGTAGTTGGCAGGGAACAGTCCACGCTTGCCGCCATAGCTGCCGAGCCACCAATCGTCGTCTGGGAATTCCTATAAAAGTTGTCAGCAAATAGTATACAATCTCAAGTACTGTATGGATGTGAGGGCGGAACTTACAATATCAGTAATCTTCCCACCATCCGGGAACGAAAGCTCGTTCTCCTCGCCAGCCTCATAGTCATACTGCGCTAAAGCCGCGTGTCCAGCACTCCCACCCGCCGGCGCCGCAGCTTCTGGCTCCGGTTCTTGCTCAGCAGGCACTGGTGGCGGAGGCGCCGCACCACCACCACCGCTCGCACCTCCGCCCTCGACCAGCTCGACATAATTCGCAGGGAACAACCCAGTCTCGCCACGCGAGTTCTGGCCCATCCACCAGTCCTCATCTACCATATCGATATTGGTGATCTTTTCGCCATCGCGGAGCTCGAGCTCATTATCCTCCGCTTTCTCGTAGTCAAACTGCGCAATCGCTTCTTTGCCGCCAGATGTGCCTGCGCTTCGTGGATCTTCTGCGTGGCCGAAGGTGGCGGTAGCGGCGGCTTGGCCTGCCATACGTGCTGGGTCGTCGTCTTGCATTTGCTCTTCCGGCTCGGGGTCTTCGTGGCGGGAGATGGATTGCTGGAGTGACTCCGTTGGCAAGCCACGTGGAGGCAGAGGCTCGGGTTTCTCGAATTCGGGTTGAGCTTCGCGCGCGACGGGCATGGCGACGCGGATTGGTGAGCCTCGTGGCAGCGGCTCTTCGTCCTCTTCTTCCGGCTCGTCTTGCGGCATCGGTCGAGGTGGTGGGGGAGGGAGGTCTTGGTGCTCTTCTCGTGGTACTTCTTCCTGCTGTGGTCGGGATGGGAGGCCTAGCATTGGAACGCCTCGCGCACCTGCGTTTGGTTTGCTCGAGTTGTCGAGTGGTGGTGGACTAGGGGCAGATGCAGCACCACCCATCGGCGCAGCGTCCTTGAAACGGTCTCGAATGGCGCCAACGCCTCCAGCGGCCGGCTCTTGTTGTTCCTCCTCCTGTGGAGCCTCTTCGCCAGTTCTCTGCTCACTCACAGCGCTGCCACCGGTCTTGCTTGGAATTTGCACACCCCATTTCTTGCCAGCATACCCGCTTGACCAGCCACCACTTGGTTGATTCTGCATGGGTGAAGCTGGCGCTCCATATCCACCCGAATGCTGAGTTTCCGCAGCACCGCTAGTGCCACGTTCCCGAGCCTTCTTCTCCGCCCATATCTGTGCTGGTGTCTTGCCGCCCTCATCTGCAAACGTCTTGCTCGCTGTTCCCACCGGGGCCGCGGTTGCTGCGGCAGGCTTGGACTCGAAGCCGCCAGGCTGTGGTGCGCGTGTGCCTGCGAATGTGCTTGCTTGGGAACCGAATCGATTGGCCACTGCGGGTTTGGGAAGTGTAGTCAAGCGCTCGCCGGCGCCGCCACCGCTCGTGAAAGCTGCAGAGCGATCTGCAAGTGATTTCGGTCGCTCTTCGTCTCCCCCTGAGGACTGTGATGGCGGTGGCGCTGCTGCAGGAGGTGCTGCTCGCGATTGTGACCGGATCGCTGCAATGTCCACTTTGCCGACTGGCTCGTAGGCACCTTTGACAACCGTAGGCCGATCGTCTCTGCTTCCCTGCTCTTGTGCTTGTTGCCGGAGAGCATTGATGTCCACTTTTCCGATGGGTTGGTACCCGCCTCTAACAACATCAGGATTGCCATTGCTCGGTTGCTGTGGTGGTTGGTATCCCGAGGGCTCGTTCTGTGACTGGAGCTGGCCCATGTTGACCTTTGTAGGCTGATATGCCGGTGCCACCTTCTCAAGCTGTGACCTGGTGACCTGTGGTGCATCTGAACCCCAGCCATCTGCATCCACCGCTGCGCCTGACTGTGGTGCCCGTGATCGTGCTCCTAGAGGCTGAAAGCCACCCGAGCCTCCAAAGCTCTTTGTGGGTAGCACTGGCTTTGAGGCCAATGGTGGAACAGGACCAGACGCAGCGGCTGGCACACTTCCACCACCACTGTACTTTGAGCCCGAGGAGTCTGCCACCTTCTGCACAATCATCTCTGGTGTGAGATCTCTGTCCGAGCGCGCTGTGACCTGCACGTGATAGCCATGGAGCACGTTGGACACGGCGTTCAGATGGCTGGTGAAGTAGCCCTTGGTCCTCTCGGGCACCCCCTCACCGCACCATGCAATCAAGACGCTCTTGGGGAGAGATGTGTTCGGATCGTTGACTTTGACAAAGGCGAATTGGATACGTCCATCGGAGAACTCCTCGATCAAGTCCAGCAGTTCGCCCTCGCCGGTTGTCTGGACCTTGAGCACGCTCTCCTTGCTGGACTCGGCTTGGAAGGCACTGACCAGCGGCGCCTGCACACTGAAGACAGCCCATTGGCCGTATGTCGGTGAAGACGCGGCGGAACCAGAGGGGGGTGCCGAGTTGACAACCTTCTGGTAGCTGGCCGTAATCGAAGGCCCGTTTGAGGATAGATTGAGCGAGGCCATGCTGAGTCGATTTGTCTCCGGGATCGTGAGAGCACGTAATGAAGCCCTTGATCGCACCGCAACACTCAAATCCAAGGCAGAAGAGTGTTTGGGACGACGGTGCTCTCTTGCGCAGCTGTACACGTACAGGTCCTGGCCAGTGAGCTGAAGTTCGAGTCACGTGTCCGGATTGCTCAGAACGCCAAGACGTGGCTTGTTGTTGTGCCCGCGCCTTCCTTTTCCACTCTCCCCCCTGCAATCAACTCGCAACTCGCACGCCTCACTATTCAACAAGTCTCGCTGTACCTCACACCTCGTGCAGCGACAGCCTGTCCGACATAAGTACCAGCAGCGACTCCTCTTTCAAGAACAGTGCAAACTGTCACACAGTTGGTGGTATCGCCCATTTTCCTGTCTGTGTCCTCTCGTCGAGCTCTTACTCCTAACTCTGCAACACAGCCATCAACAACACGTTACGCGTCATCGCATGAACACGCTTTCACACACCACCATGGACTCGGGCGAGACGCCATCGTCTACGTCGGACTTTTATGCCGCGGACACGCCGGACAAAGCAGGCCAAAACGCGCCCGCGGGACTTCCGGACATGAACCATCACCAGAAGACCATCATGACCATGCACCAGGATGATGATCAGGATCAAGCCATGGACTCTTCATCCGAAGCAATGGACATTTCAGACGCCAGCCGGTCCGCGTCGCCAGAGCCGAACCAGAAGCCATTGCCACAGCCGTTGCCACAATCATGTCTTACTGGTGTCAAGCGTAGCCTTGACGAGGACGCGCGCGTGACTAACGGTGGTGAACAGTCATCAGAGTATCCCAACCAGCGGCGTAGGTTGTTGTCCCCTGACGCCTCGCTCGTCACCAACTCCAACACACCAGCAGCGCCCCAACCCACATTGCACCCGCGCGGCGTGGCCGCGTTACCCACCCAGGTGTGGCAGCAAGTATTCGTCAAGCTTCCAGCCGGCCAACTTGGGCTCTGTCTTCGAGTCTGCAAGACCTTCAAGCGCATTCTGACGGACTCCGAAGCTGCACCTGCCCCTAGGAGGGACGATGCCGTAACTCAGATCATGTCACACGAGCAAGTATGGAGGCAAGTAAGGCAGACGTTCTACCCGCAGCTGCCACGCCCACTAGCTGGATACACGGAGTTGAAGATGCTCCGACTGCTTGGCGCTTGTGTTTGCCACCGCTGTCGCCGCGTACCAACATCCCCGCCAGCAACCATCTCGGCTTACGAACGTGGCCCCGGCCTTAGCTCTGCCCGCATCATCTGGCCGCTCGGAACTGCTCTCTGCGGAACATGTCTTCGCGACTCCACAGTCAAGGTTCGCTCTCCGAGTTTGCGTGCTGAATATGTGCTGATGGTCTTCGTAGGACACTACGCTCCTCTCCCAGCAAGGGGGTCAGCTCATATTTGCTTTGCCCCACGTCTTCTTGACCCAGTCCCTCCACTACATACCGGAGGCTCAACGTAGTGAAGCGCCTCCCTCAGCGCGCCTCAGCAAAGTATACTCCCAGAGCGATGTTGCTGCCATCATATCCGAATCGGAAGACATCCAAGACTATGGCGCTGGTACGTTTGACGAGTGGAAGAAGGGCCTCCGCAAGAGAGGTATTGAGCGCATGGCCGATGCTGCTCGCTGGGAAGTATGGGAGAAGAACTTGTCAACCGACAAGCCGATCTCGCAAGTGCTCAGGGAGTATGATCTTCCCTTACTTCTGAAATCTCGTGACGTGACAACGTCGACTGGGACGCGTGTAGGACGTCCTCCAGTCGCACCCAACGGTAAGCAACCTTCCAAGCCAATCTTCAGCTCGTCAGCGTCTCCCAACAGCTGTTCTGTCTTTCCTTTCGACGAGCATCCCGTTAACAGCTCCGCCGAGTGCTGCCTTCCTCACTCGCAAGACCTGATCACAGCGCATATCCTAACATCCCGTCCAGGCACAAGCACGCCATCCATAAAGTTCGAGTACGATTACACTGGAGCGACAAGTGCGCCGCCTCATGCCACTGCTCACCAAAACGGTGTCCATGTACCATCCATGAAGTTCGAGTTCGACCACACTGGAGCGACAAGCGCGTCGCCATATGCCACGCCTGCCTACCAAAACGGTGTTCAAGCGCCTTCTGGGTCGTCGTACGGCCAGGACTTCACGCAAGCATCCACGACTAAGCTCCCACAAGGTATCCAAGCAGCCAGGCAAGCTCGCAGGGCTGACATCGAGCGTCGATGCATGTCCCTCAATCCGCCCATCCCGCCAGAAGTTCTTCAGCATGCAACGTCGTTCAAGAATGCAATGGTCGTCACCCAGCCGATGACAGATACGGCATGGAATGTGCTTCGGCCACGTCTGGAGAGTCAGCGTGAGGAGGCTGAAGCCATGGAGCAACAACGCCAGTACCAACTGCAGATTGCTGAGCACAAGCGCCAGACAGATATGGCTTATTTGCAATCGGCAATCCCAACGACTCCCCAGGATATTCTAAGGCCTGCTCGAGATGTCTATAGTGAGGCATACGAGAACGCTCAGAAACCACTGCGAGAGAAGTTGGCTGCTTATGCGGATGAGTTTATTCAGGACGAGTGGCGTTCAGTCCTCTTACACAGGCACAACTGCCCTCAATTTGCAGCTGGGTGCATCGAGTGGGTTTATAAGCGAGACACTCAGGACGAAGCTCGCCGAGGCGGTGCTCCAATCTCGAGCCCGACTACACAACACTATGCTCGACAAGCCGGCCACCAGGAGCCACGGCCATTTCTCTCGTTGGACAACATGAAGTGGGTTTTCGAAAACAAGATCAAGCCTCTCACCGACCCGCACTGTAAAGAATTGTTCACTTGCGCCGAATGCCCAGAGGCGCCCAGGGGCTACACAAAGCATTTCGCCTTCGAAGGGCTGATCCAGCACTATGGCGCGAAGCACGATTCGGAATTCGGCATCGAGAACGTGGTTGTTCACTGGCAGACCGCGAAGTGGCCAGACGAGCCTCCTTTCGTTATTCCAAGGGCACCAGCTCCGAGGGTGGTCAACAATAACAGGGATGGCCGGAATGGTTCGGGTCACACAGACAACAGGCCGCCACTGAGTCGCAATGGGCCTTCTCGAACCCCTCGGCCCCAGCTTCTTTCCGAGAGCCCTTACTTTTCTTCGCCATCTACACAGCCAGCTGGGCACCATGCCGGCGTGCATCAACAGAAAAGCGCTTCTCAGGATGGCATTGAATATGGTCAGCCAGGTCACACTACCACTCCATCCCGGGACTGCCCTTATGTTGACACAAGCAATACTGCTCAGGTAGAAAAGCTGGTTACTGATGCTCTGGAGATCTGGAATGCTCTTGATGGAGTCAAAGACCTTGAATTGCCGATCCGGATGCACACGGTGATCTACCATACGAACCAACGCTTCATAGGGCGCTTCAGGCAGTTTCCCAGCTTGGACACCGTGACCGAGGCACTCGCTTCTGACGAGCGCATGCTACCAATCAAGAAGGCGAACGGACTTATCTGCACTGGGTGCGTGGCAGCGCAGACTGATGGCTCAGCTACTGCATCTGCCTACTACACCCGCATCCTCCACATGACGCCGTTCAATGTGTCTTCTCTCGTGACGCACTTCAAGATCGTCCATCTGCCCAATCGCCACCATGCAGACTGGGGCACCAACATGATTGAGTTACCAGAGGACAAAGTGGTTAAGAAGCTGCTCCGGACACCGGGCATGGACGATGCAAAGCTGCGCCTCATCGCTGCTGCTTTTCATACGGTCTTCCCGACACCTCTACCCACTATTGGACTCATCCCAGCAAGCGACGCTTCGGCCTCTAAAGGATCTCTTGTTGATCGGATGCTCAACCCAAAGAAGGGCAACCAAGAGAGGAAGAGCAAGAAGGGTGGCAATGACGTCAGCGCCAAGACAAAGCGCAGAGAATCGGAGGCGTTGTCAGATGCGAAAGAGGATGAGTATGACCCACGACGCCCGGCCTATATCAGTCACGACAAGCCAGCATTCGACCCAGCCCGATACGACACTCAATATGACACGGGTGTTGCACAACAATCCACACGCACAGCGTCGTACGTCGACCTCAACCGCGTTGACCCAGAGATACTAGCCGCAGCTCTCGCAAACTATGCACCACGATCGCCAGACCTCTCGCTTCTCCCTCTTCGCAACCAAGACATGACGTCAGAGCAGCCACTGCAGCACCGTCGTCCCTCTGTCGGCGCTCGAGAGCCGCCGCCTCGCCAGCCAGACTCCGGCACACCGAACATCGCAGCCATCCTCGCCGCCCTCACCGGGCAGCAGCAGCCAGCCGCGCTCGAGCACAACGACCGGGCGTTCGAGCACAATCTCGCGTGCGCGAACACCGCTCAGCAGCCCTTCTCAGCTGCTGCAGCACCGCCGTCGCCGCCGAGATTGCGGTACGTGTACGAGAACGCCCCCCCGGCCTTCGAGCAGCCGCCGGTCCAGTGGGTGCAGGTCCCGGCCGCTTCCGCTCGCCCTCCGCAGCCGCAACACACGCGGCCCAGCTACAGCGGGAGTGGCGCCCCGCTGCCGCCCGTCTTCTACGACGAGAATGGGCGCCAGATCCAGGTGGTAGCGGCACCACCTGGATCCTACGGATCGCAGCCGGGAGGCTACTACCAGTAGTCTCTGGCTTGGAGATGGGGGTGGTGGGAGTGCAGGGGGTGAGGAGGGGTGGGGAGGTGTGTGTGTGTGGTGGAGAGGGATGTGATTGCTGGGGTGCGGCGTTTTGGGGGTGGAGAAGAGGCCGGTTGGCCAAATTGCTGTAACATAGTTATTTTCAGTGTGAATACGTTGCTGAGAGCGCTCTGCGCGCTCTCGTGTGTACAATTGAGGGTGCCCCGACTACAGTGCCTGTTCTTACTACGTCATCGCTCCTTGTGTGGTGGAGACCAGAATTTCTACATTCACTTGAGGTCTTGGCAGAACTTCGTCTTCTCCGCCGCAAAACTATTGACAAGGCCACTACGGTCGCCGATATGGTCTTGCGGCTCCTCTCCATATCACGGAGAGGCATTTCTTACATCAGCTTTGGAGTCGGGCGCATGTGCTTCATCTCTGTAGCAGTGTCGCTGACGAGGCCACTACAGTCACTGATCTCATATCTCATTCACTCTTCCTATGGCGGAGAGGCAGGTACTGTATTCATTCCACGCTCCGGCTAGCTTGATGGTTCTCCGTATCAATACCAGGGACGAGGGCACTACAGTTGCTGCTATGACCACGATCACTTCGATAGCTGGATCGGGAACAGAAGCATTGTCCACCTATGAACATGGCACTTCCCCGTCTCAACGATATCGATGAGGCAACTACAGTGCTCGATATCATACTTTGTCTGCTCTCCAGATCGCGGAGAGGCAGTTCCCACGATCGCTTGACATCCAAGCCAATGCCAGCCATCTCCAAATCAACATCGCCGACGAGGCCACTACAGTCACTGCGCTCACCTCGATCGCCTTATCTCGCTCTAGGAGAGTGCAGAAATAAGTTTTCAACGCGCTGCGGAGCCCGCTCCCAACCAGGTGGTAAGCAAGCTGGTAAGCTGCAAGGCGAATACTGCGAGTGGTTGCCTTGACCCTTGAGCTTCAATATACCTGGCTCCGGCCCACAAACCCATTCCGCTACCACTACGACAGTGACTATGACGCCTGGCTCTGCGTTCGGTGAAAGAGGGGCGTGGGTGTGGTTTGGCATTCTCGCACACTGAGGTTTTATTTCCTGATTCCTACGACTATTCTTCTCTCTCGTCGTCGCATCGTCGCTCGTTTCATCACCGTCTTGTACGCATCCTTCTCAAAGTATTCTCAAGCATCATCAGTCATTTGGAGCTCCAGGACCACTTCAAGACCGTTTATCGCATTCCTTTTCCCCAAACCACAAAACCGCATTGCCAACATGCCCAAAACCGCATCGGCCGTCAAGAACGGCCTGCTCAAACTCTGGCCCTTTAGCAAAAAGCGCAGCGCCGAAGAGGACGAAGACGAAGGGCCGGTGGAGCGCATCAGGTATACGCCTCGCCATGCTGAGCGCGACGCTCTGCTTTCTATGCCATCGCCACCAGTTAAGATTCCGCGTCCACGCCACGCTTTGCGGACTGTTAAGTCCACGCCAGCGGGCTTTCAGTACTCTGGTTCACTGTACCCAGGGGCGGCGCCGGCAGGGTACGTGTATTCGAATGCGCCTGGCGGGTTCGATCCACGACCGATGCCACTCAGTGATGACCCGAGAGCTTATCGAGGGATCGAGCAAATGTATGCTGGGAGGGCGTACTCGATGGCTAGCGAAGGCCATCCCGGCAGCTTTAGAGGTGGACCAATGCAGATGGGCGAAGACGTGCCTGTTGTGCCGCGCATCCCGTCCATGTACGTGGATCCGCACCACCCACTTACCCCGTCGGCAGCCAAGAAAGTGACTCCACGACCCGCGAGGCCGAGACGGATGAGACTGGTTCAACGAGATGATGACGTGGACGATGTGTTGGCGCGGAGGATGGCGTGCATGTGGGTCAAGGGCAACCGCGATCCAGATACCGAAATGCCCGGGCCTCCAATTGACGACGATCAGATGTTAACTCCTGCGCGGCGCCGGAACATCAGGTACAGCAGGTCCATTCCTGCAATACCGACTCACACCTCATACGAGCCAGAGGCGCGCGACTTCGCTTACCAAGACCTCCATGGCCGGGCACATGCTCAGGTATTGCCACAGGCCTGGCAGGAGTACGAGGGCAAGGGCAAAGGTCGCATCGACTCCGGTTCGACCGTATCCAGCACGGCAATGCGAGAGTATGGCCCGCCGCCATCGCCACCTCCAAACTTTCCTCTACCGCCTCGGCCTGTTTCACCAAAACGAGGAAGCTACCGCAGCAGCGACGAAGCGCGCAGAATTGGCTCAGCGCTCAGTGCAAACACCGACTTCGCGCCCAGCGGCGCCAGGCAAAGACTCGGCGCAGATAGGGGGTCACCGAAGCCAACGGGCCATTGGCGCGTGTCACCTACCGCCGATGGTGCGGCAGCAGAAGATCATAGACTAAGCCGAGCGCTCAGCACAGCAACTACTATCCCGCACCATGGCGCCACGGACAGACCTGGCTCCGGCAGAGACTCACCCCGAGGCCGCCTGCCCAACGACAGCAGACAGCGCCTCGGATCATGGGGCGCCTCAATCTCCAAACCATGGCCAGCTCACGAGCGGCGGACAGCTCACGTATGGAGTCCGCCACCGGAACCACAATCATCCGACAAGGTTCATGAACGGCGAAGAAGAGCTGGCGTGTGGAGTCCTTCGCCAGAGCCTCGAAGCGCGTGGAGTTCTTCACCAGAAAGCCAAAGTCATGGGCGGCGAAAGGCTCGCGTTTGGAAGCCTTCACCCAAAACCCCAGTGTTCAATAACGGTCGGCGAACCTCTGGCTCTCCAGTACCTCCATCAGGCTTTGTCCGGTCATTAGTAGAAGTTGGAGAGCGAGCGCAGAGCAGAGCGTCGAATGGCTTCGAAGAAACTGTCGAGAGCGTCACAGAAGGCGCCAACCTGTTCTCCGCACCTGTCAGTCCACTATCATCAACGCCCCGACCGCCGGGCTCGTTCCCAAAACCCGAGCTCCCGGCCGCACCGTTCCCGCTGAGCGCGTTCGGGGCAGAGCCATGCAATTCGAAGTCGACTTCACAGGCCACGTCGGCGCAGACGTCGTATCCCACGTCGAGCGAAAGTGAGAAGGTGTCGCCGAGTGGATCGTGCGTGGGGACTGTGACAAGCGAAGAGATTGCCGAGGAGGGTGGAAGTGAGAAGGGATCGGACGCGGTGACGCCGAAAGCTGTTGGAGATGTGGAGGTGGTGAGGAGTGTGAGAGGGAGTGGGACGGGCTCGGTCAAGGTGCTGAGTCCGGATAATGGGATGGGAGGGTGGATCTGAGGTGATGTAAGAATGATGTGACGGTATGCATATTGATGGGCCAGGATGTGTGAGCGTTCGATTGTTGGAGTTTGATACCCAATAGCATCTTGATACAATGTCCAATCGATCATAGTCATGCCGCACTCATGCTCGTTTCCTCAGCGACCTCCCACCTGCTGCAGCAGTAGGTACTGGTGGCACATTCTCCTTCTTTGCCGCCGCAATGCGCTTCCCAGTGGCAATAGCAGTCTTCGGCGCTGCTGGTGCCTTCTTCGCGCCAGCTGCTGGTCGGCCTTTCGCCGGTGCCTTCGTGACGATCGTAGTGCCGGCGGAAGTGTTGCTCGCCTCGGAACTTCTACCGGTGTCGATCTCGCTACCCGCCGCGGCGGCGGGGCCACGCTTCGTCTGAGCTCTGCTTGCTGTGCGCTTGCCAGCAGTAGGGACTGCAAGGGTGGCTGGCTTGGCTGGACTTGATGGGCGGGACGAGGGCTTTTCAGAGGTAAAGCCGGTGGATTTGAAAGGAGACCTTGGTAGGGTGCGCGAGTTGTGAGATTTGGGAGATAGGACTGTTGAGGGTACAGCTTTGCGCGAGACAGTCCGCGAGGCTTTGGTATTGGCTGTAGCTGTCGTCGTGGCCGCCGTCTTCGCGCGCTTCTTCGGGTTGGCCAGATCCAGTTCTGTGGCTTGCGAGGAGGTTGGCATGTTCTCCTTGTCGTTCTCGGTGATGGTTATTTGGCCGCTAGTTACAAGTCAGTACACGCTTCGCGCGAGACACATTGGTGGAACGACAATACCTCTGCCTCTTCAAGCTCTTCCTCATGGGCTCAAATTCTCGCTGTGTCTGCTCCTGGTGCACCGGGACAGCAGGTGCGGGCTTCGGATTTGCCTTCTCGGCGTGTTCGTCGAGCAGATCTTGCATCTTCCTCTTTCGAAGCGCTTGTGGTATGCGATTGACGCGCATTTCTAGACGGGATCGTAGTGCTTGGGATTGCTGAGCATACTGGGCGCGTAGCTTGCGTGCTCGTTCCGTTACTGAACAGAATCTCGCGTTAGATATTGCTCATTGGTGAAACTAGTATGGCATACATACTCTCGAGTTGCAAGTTATCAATGAGAGCCTGCTTCTGGGCTTGCGTGATCCCAACGGCTCTCTGCTCTGGTGGAGTATGTTGTGCTGCTGCAGGTGCTGATGTTGTCGCATCGTCCATTTGTGTGGCGGAGAGCTGCGTCGCCTTCTTCGGAGCCATGTTGTCGTAGTGTATAGTATCCCCTGTCCAATGTCGATGGCGAAATCCAATTGAAGTGGTGTTGGTGGTTATATGGGTGTATGTATCGTCACGCTCGAGAACGAGAAGTAAACAGACCAAGCTTTACTAGCTTCCTCCGCACGGCTATCTCCGCAGAGCCGCAAGCCGTACCTGCCGCAACTACACATGGATACAGTACGTGAGCTGCGACTGCCTTCATCAAGCTGTTCTACAACTACGCTTTCGTCACTCTTTCGACACGCCAACCTACCCAATACCACTCATACGAGAGTCCCGACCTGGTCCAACCTCACATCACCATAAACCTTGTGGCCACGTGCCACCACAACCGCCACGATGGTGTTAGAAGCGACGATGATAGTGTATGGTCTATCACCTTTTATAACCGACTACATTCAAGCTAACACATGATAATGTAGTGTGGACAACTCGGAAGCCTCCCGTAACGGCGACTACCTCCCCTCCCGCTGGGAAGCCCAAACCGACGCCGCCAACCTCATCTTCCACAGCAAAACCCAATCCAACCCCGAATCCTCCGTCGGCCTCATGTCCATGGGCGGCCCCTCCGGCCCCGAAGTCCTCACCACCCTCACCACCAACCCCGGCAAGATCCTCGACGGCCTCCACCGCACAAAAGTCAAGGGCGACAGCAACCTCTACACCGGCATCATGATCGCCAGTCTCGCGCTGAAGCACCGGCAGAACAAGAGTCAAAGGCAGCGGATCATTGCGTTTGTGTGCAGTCCGATCAAGGATAGCGAGGCGACGTTGGTGAAGCTGGCGAAGAGGATGAAGAAGAATAACACGTCTATTGATATTGTGGCGTTTGGGGATTTGAGCGATGAGAATATTGGGAAGTTGCAGGCGTTCAATGAGCAGGTGAAAGGTGGGGATGGGTCGCATCTTGAGATCGTGCCGCCGGGGCCGAATCTGCTGTCGGATACGATTGTGGCTTCGCCGATTCTGGCCGGGGAGGGCGGTGCTGGGGCTGCTGCTGCTGGTGCAGGCGCGGGTGGGGATGGTGGTGCGGGCACTGGCGACTTCGAGTTCGGTGTTGATCCGTCTCAAGATCCGGAGTTGGCGCTTGTGCTGCGGATGAGTATGCAGGAAGAGCAGGAGAGGCAGGCGCGGGAGCAGAGGGCAAGGGACGAGGCAGAGGGAAAGACGAACCTCGAGAGTGTGCCGGAGGAGGGCAAGGAGGGTGAGGCGAGTGAGACACAGCCGTTACTGCAGAACCAGGAGGGCAGTGGTAGTGGTAGTGGAGACAGCAAGGAGGACAAGAAGGATAAGGATGGTCACGACAAGATGGACACTGCGTAGGACAGACTGGGTGTACGGAGTCGGAAGAAGTGATCGTTTTGCTTGCTCTAGTCACGATGCATAGCCATGGCGCCCTAGCGAGGAAGGACTAGATTTGGCAGCGAAGAGTCAACGACATCTCCCGCAGTGGTGAGTGCATTTGCTACGCCCATATTTATAGAGAAGCGGATTGGCCGCAGTTCGGGTGGCGTGACCAGAAATCGTCTGCCGCATGAACCGCAAGGCTCCCACTGCAAGGCTGGGAGTGGGGTAGGCATACTTATCTCCTACTATTTCTACTGTTTCGAGCCTATTCATTACCACGTCTGAGACCTCATGGCGCACTTCCAGTACTCAGACAGCATCGACGGCGACCAGATCCGGATACTCACTCTCCGACCATCGAGCGACCCGGACAGTATGGTGGAATGTCAGCTCACGGCTTACGATAGACTTACCTGCCGCCCGTACGACGCTTTGTCGTATTGCTGGGGCGAGTCCAAGGAAAGAAGATCAATCTTCGTGAACGACTTGCCGTTTAATATCGGCGTCCGGCTCGCTGAGGCTTTGCATCATCTGCGACTTCCGGATAAAGACCGGATACTATGGACGGATGCGATCTGCATTAATCAAGAGTCCAAGGTCGAGAGGACTGCTCAAGTCAAGCGGATGGGTGATACGTACAGCGGATGTTTCAAGACACTCGTGTGGCTAGGCCCGGCATCTGAACAGGATCAGAGTACTGTCGGCATGAAAGCCATTGATAGTATCGGTGGACCTCTCGCCGGAAAGAACTTGATGGAGGTTCGCACATCTATGCCACGGCTACCACCCTCGGTCCTTGGCCGGGATATCGACACGTACTTGCTCGCAATCCGACGTATTCTGGAGAGGAAGTGGTTCACCCGTCTCTGGGTACGTAGCCCGAGGCATCGCTTCATGCATCAGCACACTGACAGCGCACAGGTAGTTCAGGAATTCTGCCTCGCACCACAAGTTGACCTGGTCTGTGGCCAAGACGTCATCCCGCTGAGCCATCTGACCAACATGCAACTGAGTTTGCCTTGGTCTCCCGACATGCAGAGCCCTACCAGATACGGACTGGCATTCCTCCTCGACCCATGGCTGTTAAGCACTCGCCAGCTCTTCCAGGTGACCCCGAAGGAGACGCCGAAGATCGAAGAGCTGAAGCTGAAGACGTGCAGCCTCCTTAGCAACATGTGGAACTCTCGTGCACGGCGTTGCGAGGAACCGAAGGATAGAGTCTACGCGCTGTTGGCTCTGTCTCCGGATGTCAGTGATGTGCTTATACCAGATTACGATGAACCGTTGGCGGTGACATTCATCAAGACTACTCGAGTGATCTTGAAGAGGCATCAGAATCTGGATCTGCTGTTCCTGTGTTGTGGTCCAGATACGTCGTTCGTCCAAAATAAGGAGGAAGAGAATGAGAAGCTTCCCTCGTGGGTGCCAAATTACAATGCCAACACCGTTACCGCGGAGAACAACGTGTGGACGCTGCGCCCACTTAACAACTACCTCCCAGGCTCTGATCGCCATTTTACCGCAACGGGTTCTCCCTTCGTCCCGAACGACTCGGATCCTCTGGACCAACTCACAGTCTCTGGCTATAATCTCGGCACCATTGACGCGGTTTCGAGCCTTGGCTGGGGCGGTGGTATACAGCAAGCATACCAACTCGTCCAAGAAAAGCTCGCTACCAGTCCAGCTACAAACATGCGAGAAACCTTCTGGAGGACCGTAATCTCCAACCGGCGCCACAACAGCATGCCCGCAGAACAGGCTATCGAGGGGAGTGAGTTCGAAGGCTGGTGGCGCGCGATCACCAACCCGGACGGAGTGACGGACGAAGAAACGGCGTCACGGATTGCAGCCGCTGATAACTACAATCGGGCTTATTGGCAACATGGACACCAGCGGCTGCTGTTCACCACTGATACTAGCTTTGTTGGGCTTTCGAGGGCGGGAATACGGGAAGGCGATCATGTTTGTCTGCTGGCTGGCGGCCAGACGCCGTTCGTGTTGCGACCATGCGGCCGTGAGTTTCAGATCGTGTGCGAGGCGTATGTTCATGGGATTATGGATGGAGGACTTTGGGGTGGGCGTAAAGCGTCGGAGGAGCCTAGGACTGAATTTGTATTGATCTGAATAAAGTTCTCTCATGGTCTCGTCGCCCCAGGTGCTGCAATATACGTGCTCCATCCACTTACGTGATGTCGAGGACAAATACGTTCCCAAAATCGCTGATTCCAGCCCTGGGGCTCTCCAGCTACTTCACATACTGCCGACCACCCTTGGCGTGTTCGGTCGATTGTTGTCGTTCCACCACCTGAGCTTTCGTGGCATGCTTACCTTAGGCATACAGCCTCAGCTCGAAGGTATCGAAGACGTTGCCTTTGTGCGACAACCATGATATGCGATCACCGACTCTTCTGCCTTCATCGCACGCTTCCCAAACGCACTCGTAGGTATAGCTTTGCTACTCGCAGTCCTTTCTGGGCCCCAATATAGTCATTCCTCTCCCCCCCTCCGTAATCACGACTTCAACATTTGATTGCTCCTCACGATTTCAACACCTTATTCCTCTTCTCCCGCCGCCTCAACCTCTCCACCCGCTTCCTGTGCATCTTCTCCTCCATCTTCGCGAACCGCTCCTTCTCCTCCCTCGCCGACCGCTTGTCCTTAATCGCTTGGATCCGTCGCTGCCGCTCCTCTTCCTTCTCCGCTTTCATCTCGGTCTCGAGTTTCTTCGTCTCGGCTTCTACTGCTTTTTGAGCTACGCGCCTGGCATATGGGGTCTGGCCGGCGGTGGGGCGGAAAGCTTTTCGGGGGGTGTGCCATTGTTTGCCGTTTTTGCGGAGGCCGTGGGGTTGGGGGGTTGGGGCTGAGGGAGTGGCGAGGACGGTCGCCATAATGGTAGTGTGACGGAGTTGTTGGGTGGTTGCAGGTTGGTGAAAAGGTGAGGTGTACCTGCAGCCGAAGATCGGCCAACGTCCCAAAATTTCACTCGTTATCGATAGTCATATGCACTCTTAGAAGGCGCACCACGTCACACCGTCAGATACAAAGACTGCATAAATCCCTCGATCCTACCGTCGTTACCTTCCCTTCGTTCACTGATGTCCTGCATATGGCCTCAAGTAGCGAATCTGCTTTCCGAGACCTCAACACACAGCCTACCATGCTACCACGATAACACTCGCGTGCACAACACAATCGGGCAGGAACCTGGTTGTGGAAGAAGAACATAAGCCCAAATGGAGGCTAAAGCAAGACCCTCAGTCAATCCAAACATAGCAAACCCAGCGACACTCGAGAAGGAAACCACCCGCCAAGGGGTGGAGGCACTGAAAGATATATCCTTCGGCAGCATAGCTGGGATAGCTGGGAAGATCGTCGAGTACCCGTTCGACACTGTCAAAGTGCGGCTACAGTCGCAGCCAGATCACCTGCCACTTCGCTATACTGGACCACTGGACTGCTTTCGCCAGAGCGTGAAGCAGGATGGCTTTCGAGGACTATACAGAGGCGTGAGCGCACCCTTCGCTGGAGCGGCGGCAGAGACAGCTTGCTTGTTCTTCTCATACCGCGTGGCACAGGAGGTCCTTCGCACTGCCGGTGGGCTCAAGGCGGGCGATGCCTTGCCTCTCGGTAGCCTTGTTGCAGCAGGCGCCATGTCTGGCAGTGTCACTTCTGTGGTGCTCACGCCCATCGAGCTCGTCAAATGCCGCATGCAAGTGCCTCTACAGTCAACAATGGATCCGACTCTACCCCGGAACGCCGGACTCTCAACACGGGCAGTCAGCCCTTTCGCTGTCATAGGAGACGTTTACCGCCGCGAAGGCCTCTCCGGCTTCTGGCGCGGTCAAATGGGTACTTTCCTCCGCGAGACAGGCGGTACAGCAGCCTGGTTCGGCTCCTACGAAGCCATCACCCTCTCCTTCAAAACCCGTCTTCAGCTCGCTCAACCGAGTCGCTCTTTGCAGGACATCGAACTACCACTGCCACAGCAGCTGGTTTCTGGCGCAGTGGCAGGCATGAGCTACAACTTCATCTTCTACCCGGCCGACACGATCAAGAGTAAGATCCAGACCGGCGAGCTGAGCGCTCACGGCGTTCGACCGACTTTCATGCAGGTGGGGAGGGCTTTGTGGCGGACTCATGGGTTGAAGGGGCTTTATCGGGGGTGTGGCATCACGGTTGCGAGGAGTGCGCCTAGTTCGGCGTTGATATTTACGATTGTGGAGAATTTGAAGAGGGCGTTTGCTTCATGAGCGTGCATTTGCTTGAGCGTACGGAGGAGTTCACTGGTGGGATGGGAGGTGCATATCATGAATGGCTTGAAAAGGTAGCGAGCGATGGTGCTATGCAGTCCTCATCATGCAGCGGGCGGGCGTGGGTTTAATACTTCTTATCAGCGGTGGCATGAGGTATCAAGAAGTCGTGATCCGGACTGAAGCCGTGATACATCCCCTGCTGCAGTTCCTCGTCATGAACGAGCATCAACCTGGTCGACCATGCCTCGGTTACTAAGCGATATTGAACTACTTGCTCGTCCGAGGTGTCGCCTTGCGTCTACCGCGATGGATCATCAAGCCTGCAAAATATCCTTGCCTTTGCGCGCGTGTCAAATTTGTGATCCTGGTGCACCTCGTGAAGACGTTGGCGATTGCCGTTGGAGATCTCAGCCGTTAGTGGCGGCACTTCACGAGCAACTCCTTTCACCAGCCTCGCGATGAGGTTGATTCCCAAGAGCCCTGCTTCTATGATGGCACATATCCCAAATACCATTCTGACGAGCACGGTATTGCACCATCTCCCGCCCCGAGTCTGGCCGATCTTACGAGCCCCCTTTCGACTGGCCGAGGCCGGCGAGAGTTCAGGTACTCCTGCTCCACACTGGACTCCACGCGTCCAGAGACCTTGTCTCGCAAGCCTTAATGGCCATGAAAATTAAACGTCGTGTCTGTTATGAGGTGCTGTTCAAAGGACGGCGTCTGTTCGAAATCCCGCTTCGGCTTCTTGAATTTATCTCGCTCGGAGACAAGGCCTTCAAGGAACAAGATAGGCGATATAAGGTTTCGATGTCTCATGCAATCACGAGCTAAATTCAACTGCTCTCCTGTTTCTACACCATGATGAGTACTGAAAGCATCCACCGATGGAATGGAAGGAGAAAAGTCTACGCATACATGAGGAGTGCAGCAGTCCTTCCAAGCAATGACTCGAGTCCTTCTGCATGACACCATTGCAGCGATCTATATTCATTTGCATGGCCTCCTTATTATTCGGCCAAAAGCTAGTCTCCTTTGACGCGAATTCAGGAGACCGCCCTATCAAATCTGGCATTCGGATCAGCAAGATCTTTCTATTCTGGGGATATGCTCCTAGCGTTCTTCCAGATTGTTCAGTGCAGACGCGGCCGCAGTGGTCGGGGCAGCAGTTTTGTGACCTCACCCTTCCTTCTAAGGCCCACCGAGGACAAGGAGTCGCTCGCCGGACGACGGTTGAGCGAGACAGAGTAGTGGCGGGCCGCGTGCTAGTAGTAGATTGAGAGGATAACAAATGCGTAGGGTTTTGTGCTCGTGTTCTCTTCGTGTTGTGTTGGTGCTGATCTTCTCTTCTCTTCCTACTGTTGTTTCTTTTCACGTTGTGTGCAGAAGGAAGGACTACGGCTGTGGAATACGACGAACAGATACCGAGACCTTCGAGCAGGACCGTATTTGACAGATAATTGGCTCATTGGATCTGGACATCATCAGCCCCCGGCACGAATTCAATACACTCTCTAAGCGAAGCATTCGATATTGTGGCAATGGGTCTGCTCAAGTTTTGGAACACCTTCACCAGCCCACGCGTTAGGGAGATCACGCCACAAGAGAACTGCAAATGGCTCGAGCAGCCAAGACCGACGACATCGAACGGCCGCCGCTTCAAGAAGAACAACGTTTCGAGTCCTAACCTCTCCGAGCTGGCATCAAGTCACGGATCGCCAATAACCGGCGATGACAAGAGTTCGATCTTTAGCAAAAGTGGGTTTCGACCATGGAAGAGGCGAAAGAGCCTGTATGGTCTTGTGCCAGATAGAACCGAGGACATCCCACAAGTACCAGATCTGATTCCGGATGTACAGCCGTGGAGAGCGGAGGAGCGTCGGATACCCGAGGACGACATTTTCAGGCCGGGTACGGCGATTACAACAGAGGAACCTCCTGCGTGGAATGAGGTGTTCGAGCTGGCAGCGGATGAGGTCGTGATTATGAAGCCGGAAGACGGCGTAGACGACGCAGCTCCTCCGAACATCAGGAAGAGAAGCAAGTCCAGCGCATCAGAGAGGCCTCGTTCGAAGAGAGCATCGTGGTTCTCGATCGGACGAAGGAGACTCGACGATGAGCTACCTCCCCTGCCAATTGTTGCCTTGGATGAACCACTCTCACCAGTTTCTGCGATGGAACTGCCGCCGTTCAGCGATGCACCAGTCATACCAGCAGCACAAGGCTTCCGAGACAGCCTAGGTGCGGAGTCAATATTACGAGCCTTCCCCTCAGTACCAAGTCCCGCAGCGGACGATGCAAGCCCCTTCGAACCCACAATGCGAAACTCCGTCTTCATCGAAGCGCCCAAAAAACGATTTCAAGGCACCATCGAGATCCACAAACCTCTCGCAAGCCCCAAGAGCTTCTCCCAGCCAAAATCACCCATGCTCGCGCCGGAGGGATGGTCACGCCCAACCAGCAAGCTTTCCGATCGACGGGTCTCGCACCAGCGCGGTGTTTCCATGCCCGCAAACCCTCGCCACCTCAGCGACGACGGCTTCCTTTCCGTCGAGCAACAACGAGAGTACACTCGAGTGACGAAGTTCCTGGAACACATGGACAGGAAGTCCGCGAGTGGAGGCGTCGTGAGCGTTGTAACGGAGCTGGATGCCACGCCCATCAATCATCGATCGAAGTATTCGAACGATGAGGCGTTGGCTGCGCTGCAATTTGGCATTGTCGAGGAGTGAGTGGAATGGTGGTTTCTGATGTTTAGCGTGGCGCTTGGGGCAGGATCAACGACTGCAATGGCCGCATCGGAGATGTTGTAACGGAGAAGTGGCACATTCGTGCGAACTTTGTTCTCACATCCCCATCGTCCCTGGGCCTCTCATATGATAGTGCGCCGACGCCCGCCAACCCTCTGTCGTCCTCCTCCACCTCATACAGCCCACCCCTTCCTTCATCACACCGTTTCCCCGCCCTCTGCTTCGCGAAACGATCCAACTCGCCGCCTCCTCCGCGGAACCTTCGTCTCTTACTTCGTCCAACACAACCTCCAACCCCACCAACTCCAGCTCGAAACCCGGCAATGCCTCCACCATTGCGCGCGAAGTAGCGATGTAATGCTCTCGCGTCCACGTGTCCGGTTATGCGTTGCCGTTGCTGTACTTTGAGCTCATGTTGGCGAGGTAGGTGTCCGCGATGACCCAAGTCCAGTAGTCGGAATTCCAGGCGCGGGTGTTGAGGAGTTCGATGTAGGTGTAGATTTTCGCTGTGATGTCGCAGATGGCGATTGTCTTTGCCGTCTCAGATCCTGATGAAGAGTTCACCGGCACGGTTTTGGGGTCGGTGGCGACGGCCATGAGGAGATCGAGGGAGCCCATCCTTTCTAATACCTCGAGAGGTGTTGGTATGGCTTGTGTCGTTAAGCAGCCTCATGATTGATGGCCGTCAAGTATTTGATAGTTATAGATAAGGCGTATCGTCCGCAAACGCAACCCTGGCATCGCCTGCACTGCTAGCACTACTACAGCACAGCCTGAACGCGCAGTATGCAGGGCCATCAACCTCTTGTGCATGTCAGGCACAGCTGATAGAGCGGACTCAGGCTTTTAGGAGGCTTTAGCCGCATACGAGCCGCATCAATCGACTCGTTTCTGCATGGGTTACTCCCAATAGCTATACCAATCCCGAAAGCGCCGGTAGAGAAGTGGAAGGTCGCTACAATGGCGATATCAACGCATACTTTTCATGGAGCCAGCGGAGGCGACGAAAAAGTTGGGGACAGTCCAACGAGAAGCAATAGTAGTTTTGTGGTCAATGATTGCATTTCCACAACCTCCGCATTAATAAATCCAAGACTGGATGGAGATAGAGGTCATCTCACATATCTAAAAGAGCGACAGTAGTTGGCATCAAATCTTTCTCACATCTTTCCTCGACCATCACTCTCTCTTCCATATCCCACTCGTAGCATCTGGCCTACTCAGAGCCCTTGGCGTCCTTCGCACCCTTCTTGATGACCTCAAGCATCTCCTCGCCCTTAGGCGCAGTGCTGAGATTCTCATACCCATCCTTGGTGATCAGAATATCATCCTCGATCCTGACTCCACCGACCGGGAAGAACTTGTCTAACACCTTCTCGTCGATGAACTTGGAGTGCTTCTCCTTGTTCAGAAACTGAGTCTTGAGGATGAAGCGGTTGAAATAGAGGCCAGGCTCGATGGTGACGACCATACCAGCCTTGAGCGCTGGAGCGGCGGCAGTGTTGGGTCCGTGGCACTTCTTTGGGTCGAGCGAGTAGTGGACTGGCTTCTGGGAGAGGGCAAGAGGGTAGAGGGCCTCGTTGCCGGAGCAGAAGGCGCGGTAGGTGGCGTTGAGGCGGGCGAAGCGAGGGTCAGCTGGGCCAACGTTGGCTTGCTTGATGGCTGCGGCATTCTTCTTGCCGTTACCCTCCTTGACTGGAGCGGCTTTCTCAGTGGCTTCATCTTCAGTGAAGAGAGGTTCTTTCTCGCTGGCATCAGTCTCACTCGAATCCTTCTCGTTGACGTCGAAGAGAAGTTCCTTCTTCACGACTGTCCAGTTGTCCTTGTTATTGTTCTGGCCGGCTGGGTTCTTGCCCTTGCCGCCTTTCTTGCCTTTTCCATCCTTTCCATCCTTGTTGTTGTCACCGTCTCCCTTCTTGCCCTTCCCACCCTTCTTCTTGTCATCCTTAGGCGGTGCTGCACCATCATGCACATCAAGGCCAAGATGATGACCGAGTCCATGCGGGAAGAAGCCGAGGATAGTGCCAGCGTGGAAGATCTCCATGTGGTCACCCTTCAAGACACCCATCCCGAGAAGCGCGTCGATCGCCATGTGGACAGCGGTCCAGCTTACATCAATGAATTTCTTGCCAGGCGCGAGCTGCTTGATGCACGCCTCTTGGATCTTCTCAACTGCTTTGTAGACAGCCTCGGCTTCCTCGCTTGCCCAATGACCTGGCTTCTCCTTGTTAATCGGAAGGGTACGTGTGACATCGGAAGCATATCCGTTCCACTCTGCTCCAGCGTCCATGAGGAGGAACTGAGAGTGCTTGCCGAAGTTGGCATCGTTGTTGATATAATGTAGCTGGCTTGCATTGGCACCAGCGCCGCAGATAGGTGCATAGGCTTGCTCCTTCGCCTTGTTGACCAGGCAGGTGCGGAGGAAGACAGCCATGGCCTCTGGCTCGCTCTTAAGGGCGTGCAGACGGTGCATGACCTGCTTGTGGGCCTTGGCGGAGACTTGGTTGGCCTTGCGAATGAGACCGATTTCGTGCTCGTCCCTGATGAGGCGGCACTGCTTGATCGCTGGGCGGAGACCCATCTTGCGGGTAGACTTGATCTTCATGCGGAGCGGCTTGCCGATGAGCTGACCCGGGAGCTTGAAGAAGGCGAATTGGCCGCCTGCCTCGTGGTGGTCGAGGAGGTGCTTGCGAAGATTGGTCCTCTTGGGGCCTGGGCCGCGGACGACCTTGACATCATCGACGTCGTACTTGTCCTCGGCCTCTTTGGCTGTAACATTGCGGCCATCGTAGAAGATGCGACGACCTTCGCCGGCCTTTGGCAGCCAGAGAGTAAGCTTGTCCGAGGCTGTCTCGTAGGTGACATGGCAGCCGGGCTCATTGCAGCCGGTGAGGTAGTAGAAGGCACGGTCCTGGCGGAATGGGATGGGCTGGTCGCTGTCCGGGTAGTACTGGACTTTGGCGCCGGAGATGATGATGAGACCGTTCTCCATCTTGAGCTTCTCAGCAACACGCTGAGCGTGCGCCTTTGCTGGGTACTTGTCCATGTCGGTATGTTTACCGTGAATTGTCACGGTGGTTGAAGATTGCATCTTGGGCAATTCGCAGATTGCGTGGGTTTGGTTTTGTGTTTCGTTGTCGATGTTTTCAGTTGGTAGTGAAGTGCACATTGAGGGTATAGAGACAGAGAAGTAGGAAACAGAAAGGATTGAAGCAATGCCTTATAGTAAGAGAGGGGGAGCATAGGTAAGGAACAGGTGGCGAAAGTACGAGATGACTCGCCGGAAGTCTGTCCAACATTGCCTCTTCGAGAGTAAGTCCGCCTATAAGGCTCTTGGCTGTTGGTTTTAGAGTAGCCAGAACGTCATTTGTTGGCTGTAGCACCTACTTCTCACCTACTTCTCTGCAACCGAGTAGATAGGCAGCACAATGCTGGCCAATTGGCGTTGATCTTGTCTCGCCATGGCCGAAGATAGGTGGTATACGTGCGACGGTAGTGTGCTCCCAGCGCTGTATCCTGGTCGAAAGCTGACTCCAGCCACAGCCATCTCAATTTCGTGGGTGGCGTTTCTCCCTCGAACGCGTAGCCGGCGTCTCGCTTTGTCGTGGCCTCGCTCATTCTGTTGATGCTTCCAGTGAGTCACTCGGATTTGCCGGTCCTGAACATCGAGAAGGATGCGACATGATCTGACGGCAGGATGAGAGGTAAAGTAGGCGTGAAGTTTGTGGCGTGAGCTCCATCTTCAATGCAACTTCACCATCCGGTATCGGGCATGGGAAAGAAGCACCATCAAAGGATGCAAAGCTTTCTAAGGCAAGACTCGATTGGTCGCAATGAACATTGCTAGACGCACTGTCTGCTTAAGGTCAAGTACTTTATACATTCCATCTCCTTTCACTGCTCGCATATTCTGCCTACCACCTGCACTCCGCATACAATCCTACCACAGCGCCAACAGCAACATGGCCACCAACGGACAAGCACCGGCTCTGAAGCGCCAACGCGTCGAGAAGGAAGCCGAACACATCTCGAATGGCGAAGTGGCAGTCAACAACTGGTCCTCTCCCGGTCCCGCAGCCTTCGATTTTCGCAGCGTGAGTAGTTGCCTCCATTGACCTTCGAGATGAGAGTCGGGCACTGAGTGTGCTTGTCAGGATGTAACGACTACACCAACAACCCGCATGCTGAACGCCATCGCCTCTACAACGCTCCTTGATGATGTCTTTCAGTCTGATCCGACAACCAATAACCTCGAAACATTTATCGCCGAGCTCACGGGCAAAGACTCTGCCCTACTCGTGCTTTCCGGCACCATGGGGAATCAGGTTGCCATTCGTGCGCATCTCCAGGGCCCACCTCACAGCATTGTCACCGACCACCGCAGCCACATCATGCAGCACGAGGCAGGTGGCGTTGCCTCTCTATGCGGGGCGATGACTTTGACCGTGGAGCCGAGCAATGGTCGATACGTGACCCTCGAAGATGTCAAGAAGAAGACCATCATCAGCGATAACGTCCACGCCTGCCCGACTAAACTCGTCTCCCTGGAGAATACCCTTGCTGGCGTCATCATCCCACTTGCAGAGTGCCAACGCATATCCGCCTGGGCTCATGAGAACAACATTATCATGCATCTAGACGGTGCACGCCTCTGGGAAGCCGTCGCAGCTGGCGCAGGCAGCTTGAAAGACTATTGCGCCTGCTTCGACAGTATTTCGCTTTGCTTCAGTAAGGGTCTTGGTGCACCGATTGGCAGCATCATCATCGGTACTCAAGCCTTCATCACTCGTTCACGATGGATCAGGAAGTCGATTGGTGGCGGACTGCGGCAAGCTGGTGTTGTCACTGCGGCCGCGAGAGTGGCCGTGGAAGACACGTTCCTTGGCGGCCTGCTCTCAGCTTCTCATGATCGAGCGCGGAAGATCGAAGAGATGTGGAAAGGATATGGTGGCAAGACTGTTCATCCGGTTGAGACGAACATGGTGTGGCTTGATCTCGAGGCGGTAGGTGTCAGTGTGGAGAAGTTCATTGAGCTGGGCGAGATGGTGGGCCTGAGGTTGATGGGTGGAAGATTGGTTGTGCATTATCAGATCAGAGACGAGGCAACTGAGAGGTTAGGCAAGGTCATGAGGGCGGTTTGGAAGGGCGAGGAGCTCAATGGGAGCGTTGATATCGACCCTCAAGAGCTCAAGAAGGGTGGAAAGGTTGCGCGGTGATCTTCTTGTAATTTCATGGACACTGATACTGCACGTTAGATGCTTCAAAGAAGCACCTCACAGAAGGAACATCCAAAGGTCGTGACCATCGACATTCAATGTCGAAGTCCACCCAGCACCTTTCCAATGCGGAAATTGCTTTGTGTTTCAACTCGTTCTGACCTGCGTCCTTCGTTAGGCTATCTCCAGGCTATCAGATTCCGGTTCTGTAACCAAGCCGGGTACGAGTCGAATCTTATTTAGCCACATCACTATGGCCTGCACCAACACGACACACGACTCCACAATGGTTCTTCATCCCCCGCATTCGGTGGAGGGAATGCGTACCTGATCGACGACAAACTCATCCCGGCTAAATCAATACGGACTGGGCATGAACTTTACCTGCAGGAGATCAATTCCACCAGTACAGGATGACGGCCCCAGTGGTGGGGATGGCTAATAGTGTGCGGGCCGGACTACATATGGCGACGACACCCATACTCGGGCCTGGCCTACGCCTTCCGTTTGCAGGCACAGCTGTGACAGGACCTACTACTCGACAATGGCGCCCTTCAAGCGTCTCGTAGGCCAACTCAGCCTGCTCTTGACGAGCACACTGGGACCCTCGCTCTCCGCTGCGCAGACCTGCGATACCTCTGGAGGTGGAGCGCAGTACCATGGCAAATTCAAGTCGCTGGGCTGCTACAATGACTCCTCAGTCTCGATCCTATCGAATGCTAAGGTCTCGACGGTGGCTATGACGCCGCAGTACTGTGCGGACTTCTGTGGAGCGAGAGGATATGGGTATGGTGGCATTGAGTTCACGACGTATGTTGGCGACGAAGCGAAATACACATCTGGGTCAGCTGATATTCGTGCAGGCAATGCTTCTGTGGACCAGAGCCAAACTTCGATAATGCGAACAAGATCGACAACAGCGAATGCGATTCGAATGTGTCACTGATCCTTCGGAGTCTTGTGGTGCTACCTATATGTAAGTTTACTGCACTGGTGGCTATGGAGCTCAGCTGACAACAGATATAGCATGTCCCTGCTCAAGATCAACAACCCAAAGCAAGGCGGCGATGTGTCAGACGCTTTCACACCAGCATGCCTGACCAGTCCTTTATGCTCGCATGACGTGTGCGATGCTTCGCTATCTATCTCCCAGCGGGTTGCAGCTCTTGTGGGAGCTCTTACAACAGAAGAGAAGATTCTCAACCTCGTGGACGCTGCAGCAGGATCTCGGCGTTTTGGCCTTCCGTCATACGAGTGGTGGAACGAAGCCACGCACTGAGTCGGCTCAGCACCTGGTGTGCAATTCCCAGATGAACCGTTGAACTACACCTATGCTACCAGCTTCCCGTCGCCAATCTTGAGCGCTGCTGCGTTCGATGACGAACTGATCGCTGGCATTGGCGAAGTTGTTGGCCGTGAAGGTCGAGCATTCGGCAATGGTGGCTTCTCTGGCTTCGACTTCTGGGCGCCAAATATAAATCCTTTCCGTGATCCGCGATGGGGCCGTGGACAAGAAACTCCTGGTGAAGATATCCTTGTGGTCAAGAACTACGTCAGGAACTACGTGCCGGGTCTTCAGGGTCCCGATCCTCTGGATAAGCAAATAATCGCTACTTGCAAGCATTACGCGGTCTATGACCTTGAGAATGGTCGCTATGGAAACAACTACGACCCAACTCAGCAGGATATGGCGGACTACTTCTTGGCTCCCTTCAAGACATGTGTTCGAGATGTTGCTGTGGGCAGTGTGATGTGCACGTACAACGCTGTCCTGGGCTACCCATCCTGCGCCAACGAGTATCTGCTCGAAGAGGTGCTCCGCGAGCACTGGGGCTTCACCAATGATTACAACTACGTCGTGGGAGATTGTGGAGCTGTGCAAGATATCTTCTCCTACCACAACTGCACCAACACCGAGGTCGGAGCCGCATCCGTAGCTATTAATGCTGGAACGGATCTCGACTGCGGACAGACATTCATCAAGCTGAACCAGTCTTTGGCTCATGAGCAGACGACGGAAGATAGGCTCGACGAGGCGTTGACGAGACTGTACAATGCGCTCTTCACCGTCGGTTTCTTCGATGGCAGCGAGAAGTATGGGTCGCTCGACTTCTCCGATGTTGGAACTCCAGATGCTCAAGCTTTGGCATACAGAGCTGCAGTCGAAGGGATAACTTCGTTGAAGAACGACGGTACTCTTCCACTTTCAGGCAAGAAGGCCAGGAAGGTCGCAGTGATCGGACCGTACGCGAACGCAACGGAGCAAATGCAGGGAGACTGCTCCGGTCCTCCCAAGTATCTAAGAAGCCCGCTTTATGCCTTCAATAGGCACGCTGCCTGGGACGTCACGTACGTGATGGGTACAGACATTGACACGAACGATACAAGTGGGTTCAAGGCGGCTGTAGCGGCAGCGAAGAAGGCCGACATTGTGATTTACCTTGGTGGTATCGACAATTCCCTGGAATCCGAGACCAACGATCGCGAAGACTTGGCCTGGCCCGGCAACCAGCTCGACTTGATCTCGCAGCTGTCAGATCAAGCACCAGTCGGGGGTCAAGTCGACGACTCGGCGCTCAAAGAGAACTCGAACGTCAAGGCTTTGATCTGGGCAGGCTATCCATCGCAAGATGGTGGTCCAGCTCTCCTTGACGTTATGATCGGCAAGCAATCTATCGCTGGTAGACTGCCGATCACGCAGTACCCGGCTTCGTACGCTAACGAGGTGAGCATCTTCGACATCAATCTGCGCCCAAATGCCACCTACCCTGGCAGGACATACCAATGGTACACCGGCACTCCCGTCTACCCATTCGGCTTCGGCATGCACTACACCACTTTCGATTCCAGCTGGAGCGCTTCTCCCGAATCGTCCTACACATACAGCAAGTCGTGGATTCCTGCCGCTCGCACGGCACCATTAACGATGCCTCAGCCTGGACCAGCTTCTCCAGCGATGTCAAGAACACCGGCTCACACACGAGTGACTACTCCGGCCTGCTGTTCCTCTCAAGCAGCAACGCTGGACCAGCACCTCGCCCGAACAAGACTCTGGTCTCCTACGCTCGTCTCCACAACATCGCCGTTGGAGGCTCGGATACGCTAAACCTGCCCTTAACGCTCGGCTCTATCGCCCGCGCGGACGTGAACGGCGATCTGACCATCTTTCCAGGTGACTATAAGCTGGCACTCGATGTCGAGGATAGCTTGACAGTGGAGTTCTCGCTGAAGGGCAAACCGGTGGTGATTGATACTCTCCCGAAGCCGCAGAAGACGTATGAGTTCGCGGTGCCGGTGCATACGCAGCCGCCGTCGTATCAAGATTATGGTACTTTGTAGAGCAGAATGTAAATCACATTACTGATCCACCAAATTCCGATTCTTCCACGTTGCAATTTTGAATTTTGTGGCGCACGCATTTGTGACTTTGAGCCGGACGTCCACCCTCCTTCCTGTCTGAATGGACCGTACTCATCAAAACAATCGCTCGTGACCGTGAATGAGCATAGATTAGGTTCCTTGTGTAGAGGTACGATACTGATGGCATGAGTGATCCGAAAGCTTCTAGGTCACGCCACCATAGAAGGCTGCGACACCTGGCGTACGGACCCATCTGACGCACGCGTTCGACGTGTAAATTCCATCTTGACTACACTACTTTATTAAATTCATAACTCTATCAATATTCACTTAATAGACTTAGCGTTGAAGGAGCTAAGGCTCGATACATCGAAGACTATTGCCTTAGTTACTTAGGCTCATAGAGTAAGCAGGTCCGCCTTATCTCGCCGCTTTAATAGCGTAAGTAAGCCTAAAGCTATATAGTACTCAAATCAGTAACTCCTCATACCACTATAAGAGACTACCCTTATATCATACATTAACAAGCTTACGACTAGAGCACTACCTCCGACTATCGCTATAGTAAAGAATATAGCCTAGTAGCTCTCTAGTACCGAGCCTAGAGACAACTAGTTAAGGCGCTTTTGCCTACGGTATAAGGACTAGCTTAGATCTAGTTACCTACGTGTAATAGACAGATAACGACTAAAGGCCGACTTAAGATTATTATATAAGTACTACTTCGAGCTACTATAGTTAAAGATTAAGTAGTATAGTATTACTACGGACAATACCTATAATATAGATAAGAAGGGCTTCCTTATAGGTGCTAGTATTCGTACTATCCGAATCTTCAACAAGACAGCTATTAAGACTAGCTAAGTTACTAGAGCTTATACTAACGGTAATAGAGAATAGGTTATAATTATTACTACTATCTACGCGGACGGCTTAATACTACCTCTAACTATTATCTTTACTAGATATTCACTTTAAGACGCTTAGCTCTAGGACTTAGATATAGAGCGTAATAACGTGTTCTTTACTACTTTACCTAACGGCTAGACGAATAATAACCTCGTACTAGAGTAGATTAAGAAGGTCTTTAACCGTAAGACTAAGAAGAAGGCTCGTTAAGGTCGTAAATAGAGGCTATTAATACTAGACGGATACGGTAGTTATATAACTATAGCCTTCCTTAAATAGTATAATAACTATAAGATCCTCGTAGCGGTCTATCTACCTTATTTAACTTACCGCTTATAACTTCTAGACGTCGGTTTATTCGTACTACTTACAACGCGTTATAATTAATTACTTAATCGATATATCTACAACTCTAACGGTTATAGTTACGTTAAGAAGCGTAACTTCTTCCGTATATTCTAGGTAGCGTAGTACGAAGTATTTATAAGCTCTAACGTCCTCTTATCGTTTAAGAAGACCGGTATATCCCCCCTTAATCCCTCGATTATTCTAGACAATATAGTGCTATTAGTATATTTATTAAGGCCGACTACTACTTCGTTAGACGGTCTAGTAGCGGTTATCTAACATAAGAAGGTTTACTTCGTTAAGGACGTCGAGTAGCGATATACTATATAAGAACACACTACTTATAAGCTCGACAAGATCGTCGACAAGCTCTACGTAGTAGAGAGTAAGAATAGCATCCTCTAGTATAAGCTTAATAGCTATAAACGAGCTCTATTTAAAGTATAGAAGAAGAAGACACGTACTAAGACACTAGTTGAATAACTAAGGTTAGATAACGGCTCTACGGCCTTATTAGTTAGTCTAAACACTATTAAGACGTTAAGGACTATAAACGATAAGAAAAGAGCTACTAAGGAAGCTAAATAGGTAGCTAAGTAGCTCGTACGTAACGAGAAGAGGGTATAGTTACTTACTAACGCTAATTTGAAGCTATAGAAGCGACGAGAGCGTAAAGACAAGGCTTAGAGACGGAAGGTCGAACAGCTAGTAGAATTAGAGCGACGGTACTACTAGAACGCTACCTATACGGTGACTAAACAACTCGCTCTTAAGCTCTAGTAGTTAGCTAAGAAGGCAACAAGACCCCCTTAGCAACAATCACCTAGCTTAGTAGTCGTGTTGTTCGTTAGTCTAGCTAAATTGGCTAGTATTAGAAACGCTAGTGCTACTCGCTTAGGGCGAGCTATACAGCTCCCTAGGCGCCTGTTTAACTAATCCTTGTGTCTGTAGATACTCTATATACACCGCTATCATAAGCGCCTTGATTCACTCAGTTACGAGCTATATATAGCGAGATATTCGGTGTTGTATTCACTTAGGGACTTCCTTAGAGCACGTGCGTCAGGTGTATCCGTACGTCAGATGTCTCAGCCTTCTACCAGTGAAGCCGAGCTACCTCGAGAGTGAACGCAATTGAAATATTCTGATGACCACGAACATGACCTCGGGGCCGAGATAGTATCACAGCAGAACAATGGAGTCACCGCCACCAGACTTCGGTCTACCACCGGTGTCCTTTAAGATCGTGTCAGGCCAAGGAAACGCACGGGAGTGGAACACGACACATACGAACGACGACTCCGCGGTCGAGTATTTTGGGTCTATCGACGGAACAAGTCCAGGACATGATGGACTGTCGATGGATGCTTCACACCTGGGGAATCCGCGCGGTCCGCCCAGGGCGTTCACTATGCCCATGCTATCCTCATACGATCAAACCCCAGACAGGCGCAGGAGCCTCACCCCGGAAGGTACCTCGAAGGTCGTAGAATCGGACCGCCCACCACGTGTGTCGACCCGGCTCAAGATCTCGGGATCAGATCCAACACCACCCAGCCAGGGGATTTCTGAATCGAAGTCCGAGGCAAAAGCAGCATACTGCTACGAGCCGTTGCGCGGTCCGGACTATCTGCGGATCTTGATTCTTGAGCCAGCCGATTCCCTGAACGCCCCTGTATACTGCACCTTAGAAACAGTGTCGCTGCGAGAGGCCTCGGAGTATACGGCGCTGTCCTACAGCTGGGGTATGAACGCTGACGGCGACAACACCCGCAACAGCAGTGTCCTTATTGATGGACACCAAATGCCGGTCACTCTCAATCTGTACCAGGGTCTCCATCGCCTTCGACATGCGTCTGAACAGCGGCGCTTATGGGTAGACGCTGTATGCATCAATCAAAACGATCTTGCTGAGCGGAGCGATCAGGTCTCACGAATGGCGGAGATCTTCGCGCACGCTGCGGAAGTTGCGGTGTGGCTGGGAGAGAACACCGATGGCGGAGAGGATATGGTACAGTCCGCCATACTGAGATGCTTTGGCGAAGAATATGATCATCCGCCTGGCGCTCACACCTGGCACTCCTCGGACAATGGCCGATTAGTGGATCTTTGTGCGCTACGGAAAGCCACTTCAACACGCAGTCTAAGAACTGTCAGACGACTTACTGTCGATCATTCGCGGCAAGACAGTGTCGTGTCGCTAGAGAGCCGCTCGTCCGCGGGGACAGAGTATGATACGAACAGCCTAGACCATGTCATTCGCGCCCTCGACTCGTTGTTCAACCGACGATACTTCAAACGACGCTGGATCCTCCAGGAGCTGTACCACTCGCCGCCGGACCGTATCCTGCTTTACTTTGGGTCAAGTATTGTCTCAATGGACACATTCGCAGCTGTATGCGGCCAAAGCATCAGGAGCCCTCGAAGCCTGCGAAGGTTCATCGTTGCCTCATCGCGAGACGGCGCACAGGATTGGAAAGCTGTGCAATATGGCTTGCGGGAAGTTGAAAGGGTATTGAGACTCGCGAAAGACAAGGAGAAGACCACGTTCCTCGAAGCTCTCGAACGGTCGACACACTTGGAGTGCTCTGATCCGCGAGACGTGCTGTACTCACTCGCCAGCCTGGATCCTAGCTTTGGTGTCGTTACGGACTACAATCTTTCTACAGCTGAGGTATATACAGGCTTTGCCCGGCTTCTGGTTGAGAAAGGTATGTGGAGGACCTTATTGAACAACTTGTGCCGTGTGAGCAGTACTCTGGAACCATTCCAAGGTCTGCCATCATGGGTACCCAACTTCAATGAGGGTTTCATGCGCTCTGCGGATGCTCGTGAGTCGGAAGATAGTCCTCAGGAAAGTTCGGAGGTTGGATACGATCTACAAGCGGTGGTGACTGAGAGCACCCTGCATTGTTCTTTCTTCGCCATCGGCACGATCAATTTCGGTCAACCGTGGGCCCGGCACAACATCGAGCATATATTCGAAAGCTGGCGCAATCGACTACAGCTGATCCTTGGTTTGACCGCACTGCCTGATGTGTTCGAGCTCAGCGGTACTCGATCGTACGACGCCATCTCGATGGGCGATATAGTATGCTCGAACCGACGGGTCTATACCACCGAGGAGGCGATCATTGTTGTCTTGACTCCCGCCGACACGATGGCCAAGACGTTCAAGATCGTGCAAGTTCACCGTGGAAACGAGTTGAAAAGCTTCAACGGCCAGGACATATCTGAGCTCTGGCATCATTCAGCCTTGCCTGAGGAGAGCCAGTTTCGAGTTGCAGTTGTCTGAGAGTCTTGGAGTTTATCAAAAGCCATCTGCTGCTCGCTGTGCTTCAACCTTTCGGTCATGCTCCTAACGCTTGATCGTGTGGTATGTCCGGCTGACGCTTCTGAGTCTGCCAACTCATGCCTTTATGAGCAATATCACAAGCCTCATGACACGGATTATTGACACCTAGCATATACTATCGTGACGAGTGTTCGTTATTTAAGGTGCGACCTCCTCCCCATTGAACACACACAGAGAAACATTGTACAATCCTTCTTGACGACCTGAAATCACCTCAAACAATGTCATCGTCTAGTCCACTGGAAAGACATCCGCACACGGCCACGGAGGAAGAGCGGAAATGGAGATACAATACGGTTTCTTTTGACGATGTCGAGGACATCGAGCGGTACGCTCCGGGAGGCTTCCACCCTGTACACCTAGGCGATGCCTTCGCGGAAGAACGATATCGGGTCGTACACAAACTAGGCTTTGGCGGTTTCTCGACCGTGTGGCTAGCTCGTGATGAGATTGAGCAGAGCTACGTCTCGCTCAAGATTCTGGTGGCGGATGCATCCAACTCTTGTAACGAGCTTCATATTCACGATCATCTGAACGAGAATTCCATCGTACATTCGGGTTCCTCGCACACCATTCGTCTTCTCGATCATTTCACGATTGAGGGCCCAAATGGCTCGCACGTCGCTCTCGTATATGAGCTCGCCGGACCAAGCCTGAGACCGCTGTATGGTCGTGGCGGTCAACCAGGCGGCCACCGCAGACTTCAAGGTAGCCTTGCTCGCAAGATCGCTTCCCAGGCTTCGCAGGCTCTGGCCTACCTGCATGATTCAGGAGTAGTACATGGTGGTAAGCCCTCTAGCATTCTTCGCACCGGATGCGGCTGACCTGATGGACAGACATCACAAGCGCAAATTTACTCTTCAGACTTGCGAACATCGACGAATGGTCCCAAGAAGATGTCCACAGCCATTTAGGCGAGCCATTGAAGGAGCCTATCTTCGTTGCGTCGGAGAACCAAGCAGCAGACCTCAAATCAGCGCCTGAGTATGTAGTAGAATCAGCGCAGCTCTGGTCGCTTGACGTTCGGTCCTTTTTGGAGGACATCGTGCTCACTGACTTCGGCATATCCTTCAAATCAGCAACGCCACCAGCGGACGGAATTGGAACGCCTGTAGGCTACAGTGCGCCTGAGCTGATCTTCGACCACAAGAGTGGCATGTAATCTGACATATGGGCTCTTGCTTGCTTGATCTTCGAGATCCGAGCTGGCCAGAGCCTGTTCTTCGGACTCCTCAACTCGAAGTACGAAACGGTGCCACTGATAGAGGATGCGCTGGGACCTTTGCCAGCCCAGTGGCAGGGTCAGTTGCGAGAGGATGGGGAAAGTAACGAAGGGCCTATGCACGAGCCTCGTTCGTTGCTGAAACAATTCAGGATATCGGGTCTTGGGATGAGAGTGTGGTGGACGACGAGCGCATTGGGTCAGCAATCTACGATGCACCACACGCCAGACTTTCAGGGGAGGATGCTTGAAGATCTTTTCACCAATCTACAGAGATATGCACCTGAAGAGCGACCTACGATTGACTGGGTGTTGAGGCATCCGTGGTTTCGATTTGAGGAGTGACAGAGTTAGCACAGTATTATCATGCCCAGCATCTGCTTTTTCTATGCATCCAAACTCATAATATGAGCACGCTTTCAACCAAATACACAAGGTATCCTTTCAGCACTGTCTTCCGCTTCCCGATCTGTCGAACCTCCATGCCTGCCTCCTGTGGCTTGGCAAAGTGACTGTCCCAACCAACCCTCGCAAGCAACCCTCGGATCGATCTTCAATGCACCCTTCACCCACAAGACTTGCTCTACACCAAGCCCTTCCCATGGTCCCTCTTGCGTTCCTGTGCTTATCGTCGACCGCCACCTGACATTAGAACGACCATAAGCTCCACGCTTGTGCACGGTTTGGATGCCCGTTGCAGAAATAGCATCGCTTATATTCTTTAGCCCTCCGAGACCCAAGCAACGCCTCGACTTCCAGAACGTAGGCGACGAGGCGATTCGGTAAAGCTTCGAACCGCTTGCTCGCCTTGCAGTCCTTGTGCATCCTCCGCAAATGGCAATAGCACCTGCCTTTCACATGATGTTTACAGCGGACCTCGAGACTCCTGTCCTTAGCCAACTCGACAGTGATATCCATATAGCTACCCCTTGATGTGTAATAGTCGAAGGGTAGCTGGACTTTGGGGAGCTGGATCTTCCTGAGGTTTGCCAGGATCAGATCGTAATGTGCAGGAATGCATTTACTACTGTCGAGCCACTTGCGGAGCACCTTCAGATTAGTGTTCGCTTTGCAATTGAGATGCAGCACGAAGCTGTTTTCGCGATAATAGACGGCTGTGACTTCGGTGTAGGCTTGTCGGCAACTCAAGGCGAGAGCTGGAAGTGTTGTTTGGTTCTGCCCCAAATCCTGCCGCGTAGCAGCGTTCGGATATCGATCGGCTCTGGCTCTGTGACGGTCAAGGTTAAGATGTAGTCGCGTAGCTCAGCTGGCAGGCGGAACAGCCGGTTTGTTGGGCGGGCGGATTGGTCCAGCGTCCTCGAAGCCATCGCCGCATCACCTGCGTCCGTGGCCATGTCTGTGCTGACCTGGAGTTGGTAAGAGACCGCGGTGCAGAAGGTTGAAGGAATGAAGATCCGTAGACAAAGACGTGTTTCGCTGCGCCAGATCCGGCGGTCGGTGAGTGATGTGTTCTGTGAACGCATGCATGACGTCTAGTGAATGTCGAGCGACATCACTTGCATGTCACACCTGTGCCACCAATCTCTCTAAAAACAAGTGAAGGGACAGAAACACTCAATCCCGTCCAATGCAGTGACTAGTATGTCCAAGTCGCCATCGTGCTGTCGCACCCCGCACCCATCTCTGTTCCTGGCAGGAGACCTGCAGCCTCCGATTCTCTCCAGAACGCCTCGAGTCTTAGTATGTATGCGATGAGGCGGTTCGGCAACCCTTCACCTCCGCCCAGCTTGGTGCAATCACAACCCTCGAGCATGATGCGCAGATGGCAGGAGCACGTATTATCCACATATCCCGTGACACCAACCTTTCCATCCGGACGAAGCTCCACGACGAATGTTCCGGAGGAAGGGAGCAGATGCTTGGGCTGACGCTCACGCAGCCAAATGAAGTGAAGTTTGACCTTTGTAAGATTGGCTACAGACACATTGCGGTGTCCAGGTGTACGAGTCTTACAATTAAGCCATCGGCTAAAGTTGTCGAACTCGAGATTGAATGCGAAGGTGTTCTGGCGGTAATAGATAGCTGTGGCTTCGATGTAGGCTTGTCGGCATGTTAAGGCGAGTGACGGGAGTGGTGTTATCGTTTGCCACCACTCAAGCAGAAGGTCGATTGGTTCCGGCTCTGCGACAGCCAGCGTGAAGATATGTTCTCGCAACTCGGCGATTAAAGCGAACAAACGGTTCGGACCGGTGTTTGGTTGAGTAGTCGGCCTCCTTCGTAGCCGCAGCCATCGTCGTATCCTTTCGTATGTGCCCATGCCTGCTTTGATTCGAGGTTGATGTTCTGTGACGAAGTAGTAGAAGCACAAAAAGCCGGTAGACAAGTGTTGACCCGCCAAGCCCAGAGGTCAGTGAGTGTCATGTGAAATCATATGAAAACCGGACCAACCTTAAGCAGATGAAGAAAACGAAATGCTCAAACCTCATGACGAACACCATGCCTATACTACAAAAGACTATACAGCGCCTTCCCAATCCCCTAAATATCTTCCTCACTATCCTCCCCCAACAAACTCCCCTCATCATCCGGCACAGCCGTATAATCCCTCCCCCTAGCAAAACTACTCCGACTCGTGTACGCCCTCCCGCCACCTCGTCCCACCCTCGTACTCACAGCTTTATAAACACTCCCCACCACCGTCGGCAGCGCCGCCAGCACAGCCACGATCCCCGACAGCGCCATGACCGGGAGCTTAATCCAAGGCGCGTCGCGGTCGAAAGCACTATAACCCGTGCTTGCGGCTAGTGCTCCGCCGCCCATGCCGTCGCCGAGCCGGATGCGCCCGAATTTGCCGTCCCAGTTCTTCCAGACCCAGTAGCCGATGCCTGCGGCCGCGGCGACGGGGAGCACGATGGCGAAGAAGAGGCCGATGCCGGAGGGGCCGTGTTTCTTTGCGAAGTCGGGTTCGTAGCCTGGGCAGGGCTGGACGGTTGATTCGAGCTTATCTAGCTCCTTGCCCTTTTCGCAGGTTGAGATCGGGATCTTGCGGTAGCCTGTGATGCTGTAGTATTCTTTGACGCCCTTCTTCTTGCAGACGTCCTTCGCATCGGGTGGTGTTAGCCCCTGCACAAGCTCGCAGTGCCCGTCCGATTTGCGGATGTAGTTGTAGTCGCACTCGAAGTCTGCGCGGGTGCAGGTGCAGTTTTGCTTGATGTTGTGGAGATGCTGGACCTCCTTCCTCCCGCCGTTACGGCAGTCGCGATCGACTTTCTTGCGGTGGTACTGTGCTTCGTGGCCGAAGAGGCAGTTGTCGTCGCTGTTGGGGTGGCGCGGGCTCCAGAGTCTGTAGTCGCTCTCTTTTCCGGTTGGGTTCTTGTCGTCGAGATTGCATAGCTTGCTGCGCTCTTCCAGGCCGCTGAAGTCGAGGTTCACGGTGTTCAGGTCGCCGTCGATCTTGCCCCAGAGGAGGAAGTTGAGGCTGGTGTCTGATGGTACGGTGGTGATGTCTTCGACCATCATTTCCTTCTCAGAGAATGTGAATCTCTTCCAGTTCTCGCCTTCGTCGAGTGAGTATAGAATTTCGCTGGTCGGCATATCCTCCTTGACAATGACGAGAATACTGCCCATGTCACCATACTCCCACATCCAGTTGCCAGGCGCAGCGACTTGCCAGCTCAACCCACCATCTTTGGTGATGAAAGTATCGGCATCCTTCTTGTAGCCCAGGCTATCGCCGACATTGCCAGTAGCCATCATCAGACCAACAGCACTAGGCGAGGAAAAGGTATCTCTTGGATCTCTCCGCTCGGTGTAGCCATGAAGATGCAGCGAGCACGACTCGATGGGACCATTGCAGTCGAACTTCTTGTCATCAAATCCTTTCGCCGGGCGAGGTAGGAGACCCCAATCGGCGCCGTCATTGTGCGTGATGTACGTCTTCAGCTTCTTTGCAGAGCCACCCTCGACTTTGTCGACATTGGCCACGCGGTTGATCACAGCAACGCCCTCAAGACCTTGCATCTTCTCAAAGTCAACGTAGCCAAGCTTATTCCGGTTCACGTAGTTGACAGCGTGGACGTATGAAGTGCCGTTCGAGTTGGACTTCAGGATACTTCCGTACTCCTGATCCTCCCGATTGTTGACAGTAACGTGCAGGAAGACAGCGTGGGTGCTTGAGTCAAGCACAGTGTATGCCTGCTGATGCGGCACAACAAAGTCGGCAGGGAACTTTGCGTCAGCAAAGACCTGGCCGTCGATGCTTGTATCAACCTGCAGCGTTTTCAGCTCACCGTCCCGAACAGCAACGACAATGTACTCGGCCATAGTGGCGAAGTTGATGACATCGCGCTTCAACGTTTTCTTGTGGTCAAACCAGTCATCAGAACTGAGCAATTCGAGTGGAGCGTCTGGATCTTCGTTGTCGTATTGCTCGCAGTAGATGAGCTTTTCGCTGTCTGGCCGATCCTCGCGATAGACGAATTGGCACTTCCGCACCGATCTCAGGAGTGGCTCCCACTTGTCACCGCCTTTCGTGCTGACATGCGCAGTAGTTTGGTGGTTATCGCTGTCCCTATCGCCAGTCCATAAGAGCCAGTCTTTCTGCGTAGGGTGGAAAGCCAGGATCTGTAGGCGTTCTTGGTTTGGTTTTGTCGGTGCCTCGAATGAATTGATGTCCTTGCCGAAGTCCTTCGAGTAGTAGACGGTGTTGCTGGGAGTGATGATGTACACATAGTCGTGGATGTATTGATGGGGATAGATGGCGACAACTTCGTCCTTCTCAACGATAGGTATCCATTTCTTGCCGTGATCGTGGGTCAGGTAGGCTTCTCTTCGATCTGTGCGCATAATGACGGCTTCATGATCACCACGGCTGGACTCTCCTCGCTCAAGGTAGTAGTATTCCATAAACCTCTCGCCCTTGAACTTGGTGATCTCGGTACCGATCTTGCCACTCACGACTGGCTTGTCCAGCTCCTTGCATTCGCGCTCGATCGGATCGTCCTTGGAGACGCCACCCTTTCTGACGCACGTGTTGCCTGGGATCAAGCGGTAGCCAGATGAGCCTTTGTAGGTCTTCTGGCCATCTTCGCAGACGTCATCAGGCTGCTTGGTCTGTCCAGTCAACTTGCACTCCTTGTCGTGCAAGGTAAAGCCATTCTCGTAATCGCATTCGAAGTCCGCATTCGTGCATTTGCAGTCTTCGGCCTTGGGCTGCGCCTCGTTGAACTTGTCATCATCAACGAAGCATTCTGCATCCCTCTTCCGCCGCCGGAACTTCTGGGTGTGGCCCATGATGCAGGTTGGCTCCCCATCCTCATCGACTCTGGCCCACCAGTCTTCGAAGTCCTTATCTTTGCACTTCGGCACATCAAGCTTGTCGAAATCGATGGAGTAGATGAAGAACTTCTTGTCGTCGCCTGTACCTTTCACAGCCGTCAAGATGAACTTTCGTGATGTCGAGTCTGGTACTGTGGTGAGCATGATGGGCCGAATGTCGTCGTCGAGATCAATATCCTCCCAGTCTTTGCCATGGTTGAGCGAGTAGACAAGTTCGTCAGTCTCGTCTTCCCTGATTGCTACCAGGATCGAGCCTTGATCGCCGAATTCATACAGATGGGGTTTGCTGCGCGCCTTGCGCCACGTCAGGCCAGCGTCGTCAGACACGTAAAGATCGCCCTCATCGCGAGGTAGCAGGTATTTTCCAGTGTTGCCGATGCCCATAACGATACCTGGAGCAGGGCTGGAGAATATGCGTCCTACGTTCCGTTGATCGGTCACAGAGTGCAAATGTAGTTTGTCGTCATCCACCTTGAGAGTCTGCCATGTCCGACCATCATCGAAGGATATCTGCGTGCCGACTTCCTTGGCAGTGAAGGAGTCCCGCTCCACATCCTCCCAGTTGTTGACAGTGTTGACAATCACAATGCCCTGGATGCTCTGCACTTTCTCGAAGTCCACGAAACCTCGAGGGCTACGGTTCGTGTGCTCGACGTTCTTGGTAAAGAATGTTCCGTTCGAGTTGCTGGACCAAAGCACGCCCATTGGCTCTATTGGCTTCGTAACCAGAACGTCGACCTGCATGCTGTAATTTGTGCTCTCGAGCAACGTGTATGCGTCCTCCTCCAGCTTGTGTTGGCCAAACTCCGCGCGATGCCACTTGTCGCCGTCGGTGGTGACGTACATTGCAAGTTCCGTAGTGCCCTCGCTCTTTGCAGCTGCAACAATGTACGACTTCACGGCTGCCAGCCTCATGAATCCGGTCGGAGTGTTCCCATCGTTCATCGAAGGCTGCTCTTCATCCTTGAAGAAGTTGTCAGACGATAGAAGGCGGTAGTTGACGGAGAAAGGGTTAAAGGATCCAACAACGATACACAATATCCGGTTGTCATCCTGCTTGTCGCTGCCGTTGGTGAAGAGGTCGGTGGTTTTTGCCCAGAGACACGATACCGCCCCTTTGCGCAAAAGCTCCGGATCGGAGTTGAAGCCATCGGTGGTGTAGTAGACGCTCTCCTCGCAGTCGGTCAGGCCGTGACACTCGGCAGTAAAGAACAGCATGCGATCCGGGTCGGAAGCATGAAAGCTGATGGCTGGCCTCATGAGTGAGGGCTGTTTGTCGCATTCCCATTTCTTCCACGACTTGCCCTGGTCCCGGGTGATCCAATGCTTCTTCTTGGTCCCTATCACCACCGCGACCTCGTTGTTGTATGGATGCTTCAACACCTCCAACACCTGCTCCTCCCCAACCCCATCCAGCTTCTTCCAGGAAACGCCGGCATCGTCGGATCGGTATGTCGTTCGCTCGGACGGGTCGGTGACTAGCACGACATCGCTGTCCTCGAAGTAGAAGAGGTTCGACGGCTGATCGCCAAAGCGAGTCTTCTCCACCTTGGGCTTATCCTTGGCTAGGACTCCGAGGGTGAGGGTGAGGAGGAGCACGAGGAGTAGGCCTGCTCGCCGCTGTGTCTTCATATTAAGCGATGCGATCGGGGTGACAAGGGTATCATTATTGAGCGACAAGACAAGAAACAGAAAAGTCCAGGTGTTTGTTTGGTGAGTTATTCTTGCCGCCTTGAACATCCAACGCCACGAAGCTCGAAGCCACGCATCACTACTAGTTCTATGTGCACGCGCAGGAGCGCTGCCAAGACTGGCGACTTCACCTCAGCTCCTGTCACGAGAACGATTGCTACTACGGATGAACCACGATATTGACAGGTTGTGTGACTTTGGCAGCATTGTTGAAAATGTTGATGTGCTCATGAAAATGCCATACCACCGCCCTGCTGCCTCACGCTGCTACTAAGGACGTTCGTGATCTCGTTCTCGCCCCGGCCACCGCCGATGGCACCCATATCCGTTTCCAGACCTCATACCGCTTGCAGAGCATAGCCGACTATCTCACAACTACATGATTAAGCCGCAGAGTTGTCCACATCTCCTCATTCAGGATCTGATCCACTGCCGTTCTTCCTGTCGTTGGTCTTCGCCGCTCTCTGGGGCCCTTTCACCATCCTACTTCTTCTTCTCTTCGCCCCACAACATCTCGAGGAAGCTGTCTTCTGTGAGCAGAGAGTCGAAGGACACTGTAGCAGCTGGCAGCTTCACCCAAGTACCGTTCCAGATATCGTCTTTCCGTGTTCGGTGGGTTTCTCGCAGGATGCCGATCGCATCCGATATATCTCCAATGGTGAGGCCTGTGTTCCAATCGATACTCCGCCGAAGTGCGTTACTCGTTACAGCACCTCTACAGCCGCCCTTCCATTCATGGAAGCAGTACAGCCGTACTACTGCCCGCTTGACCGGAGGTTGGCACAGAAGCATACCATGACCGGGTGTACCTGTTGAGGGAAGTCGCGCGTGCGCCCATGCTCTTGCACTTGTCTGACCAAACTGGATACTGAAGCTCGTTTTGCCATAACCGTCGTGGCATTTTGAGACGCTGAAGGAAGGCCCCCGACTATGTGTACGCATGTAGCCCTCTTCACAGCGCCCGAAAAGAGGGATCCAGAAGGAGGCGTCTGACTCGAGTCTGATGCCCATCGCCCGCTACCGCGACGGACAGCTGAGCAAACCCCTCCCAGTCTTGTTGGTGCCAGCGGCGCGGATGATGTCCCGCGGATTCAGATTCGTCAGAACCATCTCGAAGAGCTCGGGGAGGTCGAAGACTGACTGCTGTGGTGAGCTTTGAGGCTGTTGCGAGGAGCTCTGGCTGACGCTCATGATGGCGGAGTTGGCTGGGCCCGTGGCCTCTGCGCCCACTGTCATGGTCGTGGATGACCAGGTGTGGTGGAGGATATGGGAGAAATCCGAACGCCGGGCATGTGTCATGTTGGAGAAAAGCTCGGGCACAAAAACTCAATATATTGACGTCAGGGAGTAGCTTGCACGTGCTGTCACATGAAAACGGGAACTTAATGCTTGTCAGGACCAACGCTTCATCAACGCTCTACAACGGGTGAGCAGCTGATGCAAATCACTCGATACCACCACATTACTTCTGAGACGCCTCTCCCCATCTATCTTTCGCCATAATGCCTACCTGGAACGACCTCCTTCGGCCGTTTTGCTTGCAACACACCTGGCTCGACTTCTTCTGGCTGCTTCATTGCGCTACGGTCAACGCTGCTCGACTTCCCTCTGCCCTTGCTCGGTCCACTTTCTAGACAGCGAAGCTCGGCATGTTTGCGTATGATTTCGAAGCAGCTGAGGACAGTCAGTCCGATGATCAACTGTGATGAGACCATATATACCTGCGTCCCACTCCGCCCAGTAAGCGCTCTCAAGCTCCCGCTGCTTCTGCGAAATGTCTGCGTTGCGAGACAGAACTCAGCAGCTTGACCGTGAAACGGACGGTGAAGTGTGGCCTTTCTTTCACGCACGTAGAGACAACTTGGCTTTTCTCCATGAAGTTGGAGTTGACGGACTCTTTGCGTTTCGTCTCCGTGCTGAATGTGCGTCGCGCATGGAAGTTCTTAAGGCGTGTGGCAGCGACCGCTACCTGTCCGATGGTGATTCCGGTTGGTGAAGAAATCTGGTCTGGGTCACTCCGAAACAGAACCGTTCTCTCTCCGTCTCCTTCTCCTTCACAGGGTCCAGTGCTCAAGGCATGGTTGCAGAGTAAGACTACCTCAGCTTGATGCACTGGAGGCTGACATAGTAGTATCCTGCGGCCGAGTGCGCCATGCTTGGGTAGGCTAACAGCCGACCAATCGTCACCGGTCCATCGAGCAACTTGAAGGGTTAATTGAGCCTCGTATACTGGTAGTTCTTGCCGTGTTCACCGGTCATTGGCGTATCGTGGTAGAGCGATGTTCAAGTGGATGCCGTGGCGATGAGTGTAATTCACCGCTTGACGTCCTAGAAGAGGGACACAGAAGCGACTGTCTGACTGAGGACGTATCACGTCAGTTATCACTTGGCGCACAGCTGAAGAGCTGTTGACCAGGCACCTGCTTTTCCTGTTGATACCGGACGCGCGGATGAGGTCGAGTGGCTCCAGATTGCTCAATATGATCTCGAGAAGTTCGGTAATGTTGAAGACGGTATGTTGTGGACAGTGTGCGACACCGTCCATGCTGCCGCCACCTGCCATGGTCACAGGTGGTGTTGTTCGCAATGTGGCGAGGGAGTGTTAGAGGTAGGAAGGCGCAGCTTCATAAAGAAGGAGGAAGGAAGTGAGGAACTACGGAAGGAAGGAAGGGACACAACATCGAACCTGTCCATGTGATGGAGTGAAGTTGTGTGATCAAGTGAGGTTTGATGCACTTTACAAACGTACACGACGCGGTTTGGAAGTTTCATATGCACAGCTCTTCGGTCTTTCAATTTCCTCACGCCAATTCTCGGCTGTCGTCTAAGCTCAACCGCCTTCGCTCTGATGATGCTGCAGCCTGCACATCAATACATCAAATCCCCCATCCGACCTCTCCCGTGCGTTCGCCAGTTGTTTATCGTAGCCGTCAGACAATGCTCGTACATTACGGTCTTGGAACTGCTTTCCTGCTTGCGTCCAGCCTCCGTTCATCGAAGCTCAAAATGTCTTCTTCCGCCTCCCCGTCTAAAGCCGGTCAGCAATCTGCAGAATCGAAGATAGATATCCTTCATACCGTTACACATGTCCGCCACGTACTCTGCGTAGAGTGACTCTTTGCTGTTCTCCTGGACCTCCGCGTTCCACGCCGCAGCCATCGGCTCCCCGTTCTTCAACTCGAGCTCAAACCGAACCTTGAAACATGGTGGCTTGTCTTGCGGAGAGGCGTTAGTCCCACCCTTGCGACCATCCGGGCTCAGATCGATCGTTTGCCGAGCGCGAGCATCCTGGAGATGCTGAGCAGCATCAGATAGATCTCCGATCGTGATGCCGGTGTCTGAAGTGATCTGGTGGGCTACGCTGTAGAAAGAGCCTTTGCCGAACTTTTCCTTCGCCTCCTGGAAACGGTCGTACCGCTGCCAGAGCTCAGCTTTCTTCACTGGAGGCTGGCACAGTAGAATGCCACGGCCGATGCCTAATACATCCAGAAGCCGGATGAGAATGCTGTTCTTGCCACTCGCATGCCCAGTCTGGAGCCCGAAGTGAAGGACGATCTCCAAGTGGTGTGTTGGCATCTTAGCATTGCTCCACTTGGGATAGGTGCCTCTCATGAAGTGATATCCCGACCCGTGAGGGATGTTGATGGTCATGCCGGGGTAGATTTTGTGGTCCTTTCCGCAGCGTCCTAGGATGTGAACCCAGATGTTGCACTCCGGATCTGGTGTACGGCCTATAGCCTGGTGGAGCACTGCATGGTCTCTGATTAGATCTCTCGCTGAGCGGTTGACCTTGGTCGCATGCACGAGATCGAGCGGGTCGAGGTTTTGTAGGATCGTGACGAAGAGCTCTGGAACATCGAATGGAGACTGCATCGCTTTCTTGCATTCACGAGGTTCATAGATCTCAGGTCGTAGCTAACGCAGCTGTGGTCTTGCAGCCTTCCGTCAGGTTTGCCACAATTGTTTAATGTAAGGAAAGCAGACAATGTAACAATGTGAGAATGTGCAAGACCTGGGCGTGGAGCAAGCTTGGACCACAGTAAGTGAATGTTTTGAAAGTGTGCTTGGACTGGGCGGTTGCTGATGAGTGAATGATATAGACCCACGTTCACCCACAGATCCACGATGCGCTGCGGTATGAAAACTCACTTTCGTCTAGCTCTGCCGTCCCGCTTCTCAGCTGCAAAGCTCCCGCTGATGCATATGCTGTTATGCTGTGCAACGTTCTTATCCCTATCTTTGAATTCCAGCGGCAGGCAAGCGTCGTAGTAGCACCGATCTCCAGTGACCATCTTTAATCATCCTTGACCTTCTTACTGGCTCCCTTCCGCATTCTCTTTTCGCCCAAGCGATTGAACTTCCATAGGAGAGAATCTGGCATCCCACCTAGTGCTTTAGGCACGAGACTGTTAGCTGAGTATGACACCAATGTGAGAACACGATTGAGATTCTTCGAACCTTGTGTATCCTCGTCCCAGCCCATTTCCAGCACGTCCTCGTCCTCTGCACCAGTTGCCCCTGTCTCCTCCTTCGATGCAAGATACGTAGCAATAACCGGCTCATCCGCCGCCAGGTCGACGGAGAAATGTATAACAAAAAACCGGTGTCCAGATAGTGAGCAGATCGTGTCGACACCTTCGATGCGGATCGTCGACTGTTGGCTGTGTTCCAGATGCAGTCGGCTAGCGACGTCTGATAAGTCTCCAAGGGTAATCCCGGTATGCGAAACGACTGTACGATCAACGTGATGATAGTGCGAGTCTTTCCCGCCGCCAGCGGCTGCGTGGTTACATCCGAGGCTCAGAGTGACCTCTTTGATAGACGGTTGGCAGAGCTGTATTGCTCGGCCAACGCCTTTCACCTCCGCGAGACGTAAGGGCAGGGAGCTCCACCAGGCGCTAGGGCAGTCGAATTGGATGTTGACCGTGATGTCGTATCTTGACCCTCGCGCAGCTCCGAGATACCCCTGCGCGTGAAGAGCGATGCCGCAGTCACCATAATCTTCGACTTCGCGGCCACCAAGAGGGATGTAGAAGCGCCCACCTGCTGATGTCTTGCGGCCCATCGCTCGAAGTAGTGCTGGATCTTCTGCAATCAAGTCTCTCGCAGTCTTGTTGATTCTCATAGCCACAAGAAGCTCTAGCCGGTCGAGGTGCTGGAGTATGTTCACGAAAAGCTCCGGAATGTTGAAAGGACTGGGGGTAGTGACTGCTGTAGTCGTGGTATTCGCGTCTCCGGAGTCTGCCACCGCTGCATCAAAGGCGTCCATCGCCATGATCGCGGTACTCGGGATTGATGTGCAGGGTGTCGGAGACGAAGAGTGGAGAAATCGTCAGAGAAGGTCGCAATATTGTGAAACGAGCTTGAACCATAAATCGACCCGGTCAGCCGAGTAAGATTGAATTGGCACGTGAAAGCAGGAATATATGACCTGCGATGTTGCCACACCGCACCACTTCAAGTGGAAGAGCCACGTCCCTAGCCAACTCATTCGTAATCAAAGAAACACTGACGATTTGGCGGCAAGACCTGCCCCGAGCAACCCATGCCTTCTCATCGACGCCTGTGCCGTACGACATTTCCACCACCCACTCATCCATCTCAACGCGGCGGCAGGCGGGCAAGAGAGTCCGCAGTGTGCTAGGCGGCCATCGCCAATTCTGGAGGCTATCACTTTTCGCCCTCCACACACTCTGCCAAAGTCTCGCCTTCGGTATCTCCTCCCTCCGCATGCTCGCTTGCTGTGCTCTCATCTTCAGAGTCCTCGCCTTCTGCACTCTCCTCCTCCGAATCCCCCCCACTACTTATACGTTTGGCCAACCAGTCATCCCAAGCCTCCAACGTTGTGCCTGCCAATTCAGCTGGAAATGCGTTAGTAAGGTGACCTCGGTTCAATTGATGAGGTTGCACATGCCTTCACGCTCGGCCGCGCAGCGCGCGCCTGTTGATCTTCCTGTTCTCTGCCGCATGTCTCTCCTTTCACGCATGATATCTCACAACAACTGGATCACGGTCCGTCAGATGGGCCCTGCTGTGGACGACGAACCAGTGCCGCCCAGCGCCAGGACATATCGCGGTTCTGCCGTACTCGTCAACATGATCTTCTTGCTGGAGGTGCTCACGTTGCATGCGACTCGCGATGTCCGATACATCTCCGATTGTGCCACCAGTGTCAGAGAACGCGTTATCTGGCGCTGTACAGTATCCTGCTGCTTTGCCATCCGCAAAGGTGTGTTTGCAACCAAAGTGTACCTGAGCCTCTTTGACCACGGGTTGCTGAAACAGGACCATATTGCGGCCTGCCCCCTCCACCTCATGAAGGCGTAGACGCAGAGAGCTGCTGTCGCCCTCGCGACCAACTGAAATGCGGATATTGACCGGGTAGCTTGACTTCCTGACCCAGACGTCCGTTGACTGGCAGAACACTCCGTCGAAATATACACTGATGCCACTATCGAGACCTAAGCTTCCGGGGCACCAAAGTCCGTTGAGTGGAATGCAGAGGTGGTGATTCGGCTCAGAGATGGCGCCCATCGCTTTGCGGAGCTGTCTCTAATCAAGTCCCGTGCGGTTTTGTTGATTCTCGTCGCTAGCACAAGCTCAAGTGGTTCGATGTGTTGAAGGATCTTCACGAATAGCTCCGGGATGTCAAATGGTATCTGCGCCTTGGGTCCCGTGATCGAGCTGTCAGGCGGGTCATGGCTCGCGATCGACGTCTGTTCACCTTCGGTCGCTATTGTCGCAGCACTTGGTGGCGGTGCGTAGCTGGTGGATGGTATAGGTGGAGAGAAGGGAGGTGTCTTGGAGTAGGGAGCAAACATGTAGGTGGCGGAGGAGCTTGGACCACTGAGTCATCGCCTGGGTTGCATGTGATAGAAGGTGAATGCACTTGTAGCAAATTTTGACCTACTATGATCTGTCCTCTGGAAGAGATGCCAGCCTGTTCATGCCAGCTGCTCAGACGCACGTCGGCGTACTAGCCAGGCGGCATTGCAATGGCACTCACGTCTGTTCGTCTCAGTCCGCTGTCCACCTCTGTGGCTCTTGCCAGAACGTCTCGAGCCCGTCCATCACTGCCGAGACCATACTAAACGAATGCAATAATAACCCCATCTTACTGATAGCTGTTTGTCACAGGCTGTGGCTTATCGCGGTCGCCTGCTCGCCATCACCCCGAACCTGCCGCAGCCTTCTTGCCCTTCGTATAGTTGACTTGCCATGTACTGAAGCTCAGCGTCATCTCCGCCCCAGCCGTCGTAGCTAAGGCACGGTCAGAAATCAAGACGGCGAGATTGAGGCACTATCCATAGGTACCTTTTCGCCCGTAGAGCTTGTACGCGGAGATATCGTCCTTCAACTCCTTAACATGATCACGCTTTGCCCTGATTGCGGCACATCTCTGTAGATACGCCTCGCAGACCTTCACGATGGGGTCTCCATCCTGCACTCCCACGTTCATAAGTACCGGGAAGCTCATCGGGCCAGTGCAGATATACCTGGAATTGCTCGTCCGGCAATATTCAACGTGCTCACTTCGTAGACGTTGGATAGCATCTGCTATATCACCGATCGTGATGCCTGTGTCTGTCGTGAGACGGAGAGTATCTCCACCAAATACCGGTGCACATCGCATAATCACCGCGGCAGTCTCCACCGGAGGTTGACATAATAGGACACGGCGTTCTTTTGACCCAAGTTCCAGTAGACGTGATATTGGAAAGTCCTCTGCGGTAACATCTCCAATGCCGATCCTGGCACGGAGCTCATGCGTCCTCTTGTTAGAACGATCAATTGCGAACCCCGTGCGAAAAGTGTATTCCTCGACGCAGCGTCCAAGCAGCGGAATCCAGAAAGAGCTTCCATGATCGGGCTGCAGAGCCATAGCACGTCACAAGGTTGAGAATCCTTGACCAAATATCTGGCGGTTCTGTTGATGCCTGCCGCTGGGATGATCTCGAATGGGTCCAGATTATCCAGTATCATCTCGAGGAGCTCAGGTAGGTCAAAGACGGTTTGCGCTTTGTTGGTCCGGTTGATGTCGGGAGTGGTATTGTCGGAGCTGTCGTCTTCGGCGGCCGATGTAGTGAGGTTGCTGGCTTGTGGTGGTGCATTGTCGGGCTCGCTCATGCTTGCGGCGAATGTGTCTTCGCCGTCGAGCGCCATGTTTGCGGCGCTGGTCAGTGATGTAAAAGGTGAGCTTGCAAGGTACTATGAGATCGAGAAACTTTGGAACGGCAGCGACGGCCGCGGAAATAAGCACAGGCCACCATAGCAACAGACGCACGTGAAAGTCATGTGAACGAATGTGTGCAAGCAATTTCACCTACTTGAATGGCATTTCTGGCTCTGGCAGCTTCCGTCTTGAGAACGAGACTTCCTCCGCAATCGTACGCGGTGTGCCACGTTACCCACTATCCGCATGAGAACTCTACTGTCTCCAACCGGCGGCGTATCGTTGCTCGCCAGCGTATCCGAGAGCCAATTCATATGCCGAGAGAGAGGTCTCGAACGGGCAGCTTCTTCTCGATGTCCCTTCACCGCAATCCGGATGTAGCCTGGCATTCCAGCTCGTAGTCGTCGTCATTCCCCACTACCACAATGTTGCGTCTCGGCGAGCTCCCATTGACGTTCAAACTCCAGCTCCTCCAAAAGAAGTGGATGATCCCTCGGAAGACGCAGGTCAATATTCACATGGAAGCCAGGCAACACGAGCGGTGCATCTTCGCTATTCGCGATCGCAAATTCGTGCGAGGGGCACTGGCGGTGAGCTTGTCGTAAGCGATTCGCTTCGTCGAAGACGTCGCCCACGGTGACACCAGACTCTCAGCGTACCGGGTGAAACACCATCCTAGGTGGAGACCCATTCCTTGCGTTGATCTCTTGGCTGTTCATCTCCTCGTCGTTACAAGGCTGAGCACCGCCCGAGCAGCACATCAGACTTATCTCGACTAGGCGAACAGGCGGCTGGATGAACATCATGTTGCGACCGAGTCCACTCACGGTGGGAAGTTGGCCTGACGAGGGAGCTCGAAAAGTCTCGTGTCCCAGCATAAAGTCATGATATGCAATATATTTTGGCTCAACGTCCTCATCATCTTCATCATCGTTTGAGGGCACCAGAAAATCCAGGAGGAAACCATCATGACGCGGATATTCAGCAGTGCAGCGGCCAAGTAGAGGAATGTAGCAGGAGCTATCCGGCTCCGCATCCACGCTCATTGCTTTGCGTAGGGCCGAGGATCTCGTCACTAGGTCTTTCGCCATTGTGTTAATGCTAGACGCCATGACGATGTCGAGTGGGTCCAGTTCCTGGAGGATCATCTCGAGGAGTTCGGGGATGTCGAATACGGTGTGTGGCGAAGAGCTCCTAGTCTGCTGTGCGGAGCTTTCCAGTTCGTTCGTGTTCACAGCCTCGTCAAGTGTGGTCAGCGCCTCGGGTTTGTCGTGTGCCGCCATAGTTGCAGAGCTTGATGGGCAAGGTTGCGCAGTCTTGTTATCGCACATGGTTTGTGTGTCAGTCGATTCGTCGCCACCTGGTGCCGCCATGATCGTGGTTCTTGGTTGTGGAAGAAAATATGTAAACGTGGAAAGGAAATCAAGCTTGGACCAACGCAACATTAATTCCACGGGTTAGGCAGGTGCAACCACGCGCCTTGAAGGTTGAGAGGGTAAGCTCATGCCTCTCTCGCCAGCGATGCACGTACGATGAAGGACTCGCTTGCTTGAGGTCTGTTGGCTACACTGAAATGATTTGATACCGCCAGATAGATGGGTGGAAGGGTTCTCCGAGACCGTGATTTACACCAAGCGACGCTCGGGAACTTCCGAGCTCGATGGTAGCTCCGAGACACTAGCTGAGTATACCTCAGTCCTACGCCCCACTACCATCCATCTCCTCCATCTCCTCCACATCCCTCACCCTAACCTCCTTCACCCGCAACACAGTATAGCGATGCTTGCTCTTCACCGTCTTGACCTTCCTCTGCCTCCGCTTCGTCTTCTCCTTGATCCGCAACGGCTCGCTCTCCACCCCCATCACCACAGCCCTGCACACAAACAACCGCTCATCCAGATAACTATGCTTCCCCTTCTCAATATGCGGAATAAAATGCGGCGCGTGCACGACATCTCCTTGCGCCGCGATCGCTGTCTCGACCGAGGATAAGGCATCAGGCATGACTCTGCTCTCACTGTTCGCTGTCCCGCTTGTCGGATCAATGACGACGCGGGTGTCGTGGGTGCTGCTTCTGAGTTTTGGAGGGTCGGCGGCGGCTTTGAGGGTGTAGTCTCTGCTGCCGATGTTGATGGCGCGGTTGAGGCGGAGGATGTCGCCGGGTTCGACGCCGTGCATTAGGAAGGGCAGGCGGAGGGTGTCGCCTTGGGTGAGGAGGTAGGGTTTGCCGTGGATGTGGAGGGTGATGTAGTGTGGTGATTGTGCCTTGAGGAGTGGGAGAAGGTCGCGGACTGATGGTGAGAGGGCGGGAGGGGATGACAGCGCGTTGGGTGGTGGGAGGGCTTCTGCTGAGGTCGAGGTTGGCTGTGATGTTGCCAATGGCGGTGGTGTAGACTGAACCAATGGCTCTGCCTTCGACTGCCTGATGGGCCTCTCCCGGGGTTGGGGTGGTGGTGGTAGATTGTCTGGTTCAATGGTGTGTGAGACTGTCGTCAGGTTCGCAGTCCATGGTAGAAGGAATGTCGGCGGGCATCTCGAATCGAGCAACACTCGCATGAGGTTTCTTGAGAGCATCGTATGAGTACGGCGTTGTATGGGATCTTGGAGATGAGTTGCAGTGTCGTCGAGTCGTCCAATGCAAGCTTCCAGGAGAGGAAATCGACGGATCTTCCCGCCGCCGGCCAAGCGAAAAGTTTCCGCCACAAATTTGAACGTCGAAGACTTCACCTTTCGAACTCGACAACCACAGCCACACCAGGTCACCTTCACGATGCCTCAAAACGAGTACATCGAACGCTTCACCAAGCAACACGGCAAACGTCTCGACCACGACGAGCGCACCCGCAAACGTGCCGCCCGCGAAGCCCACCATGCCTCCAAAGACGCCCAGAACCTGCGCGGGCTGCGCGCCAAACTGTACCAGCAGAAGCGGCACAAGGAGAAGATCCAGATGAAGAAGGCCATCAAGCAGCAGGAGGAGAAGAACGTCAAGGGCTCCGAAGACACCGGCCCGAGCACCGTACCTAAACCGGCTTACTTGCTTGACAGAGGCAAGGAGACGAATGCGAAGGCGCTGAGTAGTGCTATCAAGAACAAGCGCGCAGAGAAGGCGGCCAAGTTTGCGGTGCCGCTGCCGAAGGTTAGGGGGATCGCCGAGCAGGAGATGTTCAAGGTTATTAAGACGGGGAAGAAGACGGCGAAGAAGAGTTGGAAGAGGATGATTACGAAGCCGACGTTTGTTGGGCCCGACTTTACGAGGAGGCCGGTGAAGTATGAGCGCTTCATTCGGCCGATGGGGTTGCGGTATAAGAAGGCGAATGTCACGCATCCCGAGCTGGGTGTGACGGTGCAGCTGCCGATTATCTCGGTCAAGAAGAATCCGCAGAACCCGATGTACACGCAGTTGGGTGTGTTGACGAAGGGTACCATCATCGAGGTCAATGTGAGCGAGTTGGGGCTGGTGACGGCGGGCGGGAAGGTTGTCTGGGGTCGGTGGGCGCAGATCACGAATAATTGCGAGAACGATGGGTGTGTGAATGCTGTGCTGTTGGTTTGAGTGGGCTACGACTGCGCACGCTTGGGCAGTGGGAGATGATTTGCTGTGGATTAGCGAAGGTGTTGAGGCGTTTGCAAGTGGCTCTCAAATAGCGGTACGTACGTCTCAAAGATTTGCTGCTCACCATTCGATCTAGCGGATTAAATCGTAATTGATTCACTTGCACGGTCCGTGCGTAAGTGTCGGAAATCTGTGCGTGGAAGGTGCTTAAATCACATTTGCCACTTCTGCCTTCCACCTCGATAAACCGCCGCCACATCGAGCGCAGGTGCTACAAAAACACACATCCAGCTAGACTGCACGCTCTCACCGACACTTCAAGCCAAGAAGACACCCACGATGGCTGCAGCTGCTCAAGCAGTACAGGGATCTGCCGAGAACGAGACCTCTCATCTGGTGGAGTACCATCGATCGCAGCAATATCGTACCGCCTTAGAAGCTGAGGTTGAGTTTCTATCTGCCTCCCTCGCCGGTAAGTAAAGGCGTTCTCCGAGACACAATCAAGCACGATGCGGCCCGCTGTGACAACGTTGAGCTCGATCGGAAGCCCGAGACACTTGCTAAGCCTTATTCGTCCCTCTAGGCCGTAAAGACGCAGAAGCAAACCTCTCACGCATGCGCGACATACTACGGCTTCTCGACGACTCACTTCGCGGCACCAGGACTGCAGAACTTGCAAACAAAGTCTTCGATATCCCTGAGCACCTAGAAAGCATTCTTGCATTTCTGCCGAACGACGACCTCCTCCGCGCATATCGCATCAGCCATGGTTTCCAGGACGTGATTCAGGGATCACTCAAGCTGCAGCGGAAACTCGGTCTTCGCGCTCACGCTCAGACCTCACCCTATCTGCCTCCGCGGTCTGTCCCTCGCTGGTTCTCCTTCCTGGATGAATCAAGCATTGAGAAAGTTCCAGGAGATGCAAAATCCCTTCGAGTACCGCTCCGAATCGAGGCCATGGAGTATACCAAAAAGCTAGGACATCGTTGCAGTTCTGTGCTTGTGTCTCAGCCTCCTATACAAGCGCTCAACGTCTACACCAGCTGTTGTGACTCACGTTATTCTGCTCCGCAGCCGCTCGAGACCATCAACGCGAGCGCCGGCAGCGTGGGGATCACTGTCGGCGATGTCAACCAGGCCCTGAAGCGCCTTCGACCGCTGCATCGCTTATGCCCTCATGCGGATCGCTTTCAACACAAGGCTACTGGAGAAGTCGAGGTCATGTTCACCTTCTTGGGCCACGTTCAGGTCGACGAAACCAACCCCGTGGTCAGATCTCCCGTCCTGATGAAGGAGAAGCTCAAGAAGGACGATGCTTTGAAGTCGGAACTACCGGCTTACGTTCGAGCGAAGCAGGCAGCACACACCCACGACTTACCGATCCCGACATTCGCGGAGTTCAGAGCGCAGCAAATAAAGGACGAGAAGGACTCTGAAGATGGCCAGGGACCACACAACATCGTAGATCTGACATCCGCGTGAACAAGCTCCGGGACTGACAAGTCGCAGTCGGCGCTGCAGTGCGGCATCCTATCGATGCTGAGCTTTGCCGATACACCACTGGGGTGGATGGAAATGCTTGGGGCGGAGTTCTTGGTTCGGAGGAGAGAGGCTTTTGTCCTTGACAACAGTTGCGTTTGCCGAAGCAGGGAGACTGACTGGAATCGCTTGGGTGTCTTACTGTTATCCACATTGGACTGGTTCCCGGATACGTCTGTTTGAACGGGAACCTGCATATCAAGCAAGGCCAATCAACATGACGTTTCACACTTGTTTGTCCTCCCCGGACGACTTGAATCTCCATTCCATAAACTGTCTATGGGCTTTTGTAACTCTCGTTAGAGCAATACGCCTTCTCCGGCACCACGAAGAGCGGAAACAAGTGTTACGATATACGGCTCCTTGATGAGAAGGAGTGGAAGTCACGGAAGAGGCTCTCACAAACCCCAATTCTCGGATGGCCGCTGTACCACCAGAGAACACCTCGATTGCGCTCTCGCTGCTTGCAAGAACGCGAACGGCGTTCCGACAACTCCGGAACTCCATTCTCTTTGAACGGAAACCTGCGTCCCAACTATGCTCATGCAAAAGTCACATTTCATCTTCGTTTACCCTTACACGTGGTACCTCCGAACTCTTCCCATACACTGGCAACTCAGTGCTGGATACGCCAGATTTCGCCGCCTCCCCAAGATCACAAACCTCGATATACTCACGCACGCCCTGGTCGGCCGCTGAGGCCGTGAGCTCTGCGAACGAGAACGCTGGACACGGACAGCTCGTCGAACTTCTTCGAGCACCCCCGTTCTCCATTGAATCTCCGACTTTCGTGCTCTTCTTCCAGGCTCAACAGCACCGCCGAATCCACCAGCACTATGGAGACTCTTGAAGATCTCTTTTCGATCGAAGTATCGTTTATGACTACGTCTGACAAACACAAGCAACAACCGCGCAACCCGGACTACATCGATTACAAGCGTGTGGAAGATCATCGTGCTGCCATGGAGGCTGGTGTCGACACTCTGGAAGCCGTCCTCGACGGCGAGAGCCTTGCTGCTGCATAGGGTGCGATCACCCGTATACGTGGCATCTTGGAGGAACAGCAAGAGCAGCCGCTCGTTGGTGCTAAAGCTTCTGAGCTCGCCAACTATATCTTCACGACTCCGGAGCTTCTCGTGCTTATTCTCACCCATCTATCTGGCGCCGACCTGCTCCGTGTGGCCAGCATCAGCAGTAGTTTCCACGAGAACATCAAACGCTCGCCGGCTTTGCAACGCAACCTCAACTTCAGCCCTCGATACTAGGTCGACTCTTCTTTCGATACCGATATTACGTTCACGGCTGGCTTCATCAAGAGCTGGAAATTCGAAGGTGGTGCTTCGCACATCGTCACCTACACGACGGGCAGGGAGGCGATACACTTCCCGTTCCGCATTTCTGCGAAGAGTCCGCTCAAGACTTTGGGTAAGTCAGACTGGTGAACGAAAGTGCTCTCCGAGCTACGATCAGGCACGATGCGGTGCGCTGATCGAATGGCTAGCTCGTTCAAAAGTCCGAGACACTTGCTGACCTTGATAGGACCTCGCTGGAGCTCAATCCTCATTTCTCAGCCGCCATCCCACAGGCTTGTTGTCTACGCCAGCTGCTGTTCGCACCCGCCACCGTTGGGCAGATGTCGAGAGGCTGTCAGTGACCGCCGCGGTCCACTACATACCATGACTGCGAAGCAAGGCAACCCGGGCATCACCATCGGTGACTTCAACAGGGTTTTGGAGGTACTCCGGCGAAAGCATCGTGATTGTCCTCACGGCGGGAACAAGGTACGCACCAGTACTAGTGGATGACGGTTCTCCAAGATATAGTCGTACTTCACGTTGTGCTTTGAGACGTCGTGGACCACCCTCCAAGGCGGAGACACCTGCTGACCCTTCTGTTCTGTAGGAAGTCACGTTCTTCTTCCATACACATATCGGGTTGCCTACTACAAACCGGTCAGTGGTGGAAAAGCGTGCCGCGATCGAAGAACAGGCAGCGAGACGGGCAAAAGAGGCGGAGCAGCAGGTTGCGATGGAAAGGCGTACTGGTGTGTTTCCACTACACCGGCTGTTCTCCAACAAGCAAACCGAACTAATCTGGTGCTACAGCTTGTCGCATCTCGACGTCGACCACAGTGTCCACGGACTCAAAGGTCGGCATCCCATTCCCGAACATGGATGATGAAGACTCCCTCCCGGAGATTTTGGACCAGAGCGACGCTCAAACCATAGAGCATATCCTGCCCCTTCGCCTAGCTCGAACTGTCTTCTCCGAGGAGTCGTCGGATGCAGGTGTGTATGAAAAGAGTCCCGGAGACAGCATGCAGGCCATCCGGGCGCTCCTCGACTTCCCAGCTCTCACTCCTTTGTCCGAGAGGGACATTGGGGACGCTGGGAGTACGACCGACATGAGCGATGTGGAGGACATGAGCGAAGAGAGAGTTGTGGGAGATACGGAAGACGGATCGGACGTGGAGGAGATGAGTTCCGTAGACTGTTGAACGTGTGAGCTGGCTCTCTCGCTGGGGCGTCTGGCTGTCATCATGGGTCGAACCTCACTTGCGAAATGCATATTCCTGACGCACCTTCCGTAACTTCTATGGCTATGGTGGGATGTTCGTCAAGGGGGAGGTTGAGGTCAGCTTGGGAATATGAGGAGCATCACAACTGTAAGTTAGCTTTGCAACATTGATGGTCAGCTCGTGAGTCACACATCCTATGGTAGGATATCAAATTAGCGGTAAGTCGTCCCAAGGTTTTCACTCTTCCACGTATGCCACTCTGCTTACGTGGAGAATGAAGACGTTCACATGCTGTTTCAACATTGTCACATGCAATCTTTAGTGTCTGTGCCCGTCTGCAAGATACTGACCTCACTGGATCTTTCATTGTCGACACACGACTTCACACCTCGCGGTCCCACGCACGAACGTTGCAGATACCTACGGAACGTGCGAGAGGTGCTAACATCACGTTTGCTTGATGCCTTCACCTCCGAACATCTTCACCAAGTTGCCTTCAAACACGTCCCGGGACCGGTCCCCGCCACGATGGCCGCACTTCAAAGCATCTTTGCGGACTTCGACGCCACCTACGGCACTATCAGCGCCGAGAGGATGTATCGACTGAGCAACCCACGTTCAGCACGCGGCACCCATACTCACTTGCAAGACCGTCTCGCGGCCCTGGAAGAGGAAATCGCAGCCCTGTCTGCCTCTGTTGCGAATTCTCAGCATGCACCGGACCCGGTAAAGGTCCAGGCAGCGCTTGCAAAGATGCAAAAGCTCGTTGAGGAGATGCGTCAGTCACAGATTCGTATCGGTCCTGTCGGAAGAAGAACGCCATCGCAACTTGCTATCAAAACCTTCGCCATTCCGGAACTTCTCGAGACGATCCTCTCCCACCTCCCAAGTGGCGACATACTCCAAGCATACCAGGTGAACACTGAGTTTAGAAACACGATTGAAGGCTCGATCAAGATCCAGAAGAAACTTGGTCTCCGTGCTAATCGGGACGCCGTACCCTATGCACCTGCATCCTTCATCCGGTGGTCAGGTTCCAGGTTTCCTCGAGGTGGCTTCAACTTGAACTATGACCCGGAAGTCGACCTCGGCCCTGAACTCCGATCCCGACTCAGGACGCACATACCGGCCCCCACTACCACTATCAAGCGTCACAATCGGTACAGCATGGTGTTCTCAATCAGTATGTCGAAGCCTCTCCAAGTTCTAGGACCTCGATGTGGCTCTCTACTTGTGTCTCAGCCCCCAACACGACAGCTCGACATCTATACGAGCTGCTGCCGCCGACATGTTCCCGTATTTCTCGACACCGGCTCTCCGCGCAACGAACCGCTGGAAGTCATCACCGCCAAAGAAGGATGGGCAGGGATCACCGTTGGTGATGTCAACCAAGCGCTCAAACGACTCTGGCCGCAACACCGTATGTGTCCGCTTGCAATTCCAGATCAACATACTAGCGATGGTACCGTCAACGTGGTATTCACATTCGCGTCTCGGATCCCACTAGACAAGACGAAGCCTTGGGCTGTGCAGCAGAAGACGAGGAGACAGAAGCAGCGGGAGGTGGCCAAAACCGACCGTAATCACCAGCAGTTCATGCAGAAGTACGTTGAGGCAAAGCGGAAAGGTGAGTACCCAACATACACTGTCGTCTTATCAAGCATTGGACTGATCTCTGTACAGCGCACAACAAGGGATAGCCGATCCCGACGTGTGAGGAGTTCAGAGCACAGCAGCTCGAGGGAGTATCATCGGCTGAGGCGGCGGACGGAGGAACGATATAAGCTATGGTTCAGAAGGTTCGCTTGCGACAACCAAACCCTGACGATATCCTTCGCAACCTTAAAGAGGCTATGGTGAAATGTTCGTGAAGGGGGAGTGAACGCTAGCTTCAGGATACAAGCATCACCACACTCAATGCTCAGCTCGATGAATGAGTTGCCATCAGCATACTGCGCAGGAGATTAGCGATCGTGTTGAGAGTCTCCATAAGGTCATGATACGGTACGTCATTCACATTCTGCTCCGATTATGACACAACCCGATCACATGTGAAAAATCTGTATGTGCTCGCGGGCCGCGTCTGCCTCTGGAAACCTTTCAAGATCTCTAATTCATCTTGCTACCTCACAGTCTCATCAAGGCCTGCGATGTCACTCCGCGACCACTGACATGGCAAGTCAATCCACACCACCGACACTTTTGTCGACTTCCGACACGGGAATCGAGGGTGTTTCCGCCTCGCTCAGCGCCAATTATGATGCTCCCGTGTCGAGAGACCTTCGAGAGCTTATACGACTCTTCAAAGGTGACGAGGAGCGCGCAGTGAATGCAACGTCACCTCAGCTTGCTGCTCAAGTTTTTGCGATACCAGAGCTCCTCGAAAACATCCTCTCCCATCTTCCTTCCGTCGACCTGCTGCAAGCGCACTCCGTTGGCCATGCTTTTGCGGGCGCTATCGATGGCTCGCGACAACTACAAACACAACTCGGTCTGCACGCTCAGCACGATGTTAGGCCGTACTCACCAGCGGCCTTCATCCGTGGTTGGCGTTTCGAGTTCGACGGATTCCACAGCCTTTTGGATGTCTCCACCACTGGGGACCAGAAAGACAACACCCACTTCCCGATGGCTATGCGAAAGCCTCTACAGAACCTGGGGAACCGATGTGGCTTGATACTCATCTCTCAGCCTCCGGCACGGACGCTCAAGGTGTTCTCTAGCTGCTGTCACCCCGCGAATCTCCAGTCCATCGCGAGCCACTCGAGATCCTTACGGCGGACGAAGACTCACAAGGACTTACTATCGGCGACGTAAATCGGGCTCTAGAGCGCTTGTGGCCACAACATCGACTATGCCCACACGCTGACCACTATCATCATACTCTTGACGGCATGGTTGATGTGCATTTCACTTTTACCGCGCGCATCTCTTTGACATCAGAGAATCCGTGGTTGCTGGAAAAGAAGGCACGCGAGCAAGCAGAGCAAGAAGAACGCAACAAAGGCCCTCCGACCTTGGTCCTACAACCATACATTGTGGCGAAGCAGACAGGTGTGTTCTGAGTCAAACCACATTCTGGGGGTGACTGGACTAACTGATCTTTGCAGCACACCGCAACGGACAGCCGATCCCAACGTACGAAGAGTTCAAAGCGCTGCAAGATGACCTGTCAAGCAACGCTGCAGGAAGCAAGGCAGGCAAGCATGAAGACGATCGAGACAAGTTCAACATGGACGCCCTCTCTAGCAGTCTCGGAGCGATCCACTACAACGACTGGTGAGGTGAGTAGAAGCGCATGCCGTGGAGATCACCACAACGTACCATCAACGGCGAGACGAGCTAGAGAACATCGTTGCTGATGACCGGAGAGTGAATTACAAATCATCGTAGCATTGCTCAAGCCTCAAGCTTATAGCAGATTCAGACCTTACATTCACAAACTTCTCCGCGCACTTCCTTTCCCACACAACCGCAGGCGAGCAACCCGACCAGTCTGGATGCCTCATGAGCTCACCCTACACGATCTCCACTGTATGCTAAGAGTTCACCAACATTATCTGCTCGACTCTATTCGTGTTGGTGCCGCAGAACGATGGAGCTCTGAACAGTGCTTCTGTATGTCATGAGAAAAGTTGTGATGAGCTGCAACAGGGACAGCCTGAGGAACAGTAGCGCCATATGCACTTGCGGCAGCCGCTGAACTGATAAAAGAGATACTCACCACTTCACAGTTCCAAGCAGTTCACTTACTGGCTCCTTTTGTCACATGAAAGTCTGACCATATGATCTTGGTCTGTGCGCTGCGTTCCTTTTTAGCAGTACTTCATCGTTCCATCTTCCTCATATCCCATCGCTTTTCGTCAGCTCAACATTGGTCTTCCGACTTCGATGACAAGCTACCGAGTAACCACCATGACGAGCCCACTACAGAACATCTATCAAGACTGCTTCCAAGCGGCAGAAGATCGAAACGCTCTAGCCAAACAACTAGATCTTCTCTCTGCATCACTCAGCAGTGAAGGTCAAACTTCATCACTCATGATGGTCGTCCAGATGAAGCACATGCTCGCTTCTCAACAGAAGTCTCTCGCCAACGCCATGTTGCGGACAACTGCCATCATCAAACCACCACCGCCGTCCAGCGAGCGTGCTCACCAAGTCCTCAGTACACCAGAGCTACTAGAGCTCATCCTATCGAACACGGGTAATAACACAGCCCTGCTTTCGGCGTACCGGGTCAACCGTCATTTCTTCCAGGTCATCGAAGGTTCGCCGAAGCTGCAACGTAGACTTGGGCTTCTGCCAGAAACGAAGAACCGCTTCAGCCTCCCGCATAGTGGCATGAGACCTTGGGATCTTCGGCATGGGGAGGATATGAACAGCATATCTGGGAGTGGCCCTACCACTTTGTTGTTTGACCTCGCCGGCACCGCAACACTAGGCTCCAGGTGCCAATCCATGCTTTTCTGCCAGCCGCCGGTGCAGAGCATGACCTATTTGACCGCCTGCTGCGGCACTGGAGTGGAGTCAGTGAACGGAGAGGGGACTCTCGCTGCAAAGCCTGGGTCAATGGGCATCGCCGTTGATGACGCTAACGAGCTGCTGATGCAACTCACTGCCAACCATATTCTCTGCCCCTCTGCAGATTCGTGTTCTCATGACGAAGACGGGTTTGTGAAGTGCCGGGTGTATTTCACAGCAAAGTTCGATGTTATTTTAGAGCCCAGCGCACACCAGAAGAAGAAACGCCTAGAGGACACGGAGCGGAGTGACGCCTTGAAGAAGAAGTGGGATGAAGTAAGCGAGTACAAAAGCGCGAAACGCGAAGGTGATACATCCCATTTGTGACGAGCAGAGGCAAGGTACTGACTGTCCTCTGTAGCTCATGCTTGTGGTATGCCAATCCCAACACTTGCCGAATTCAGAGAAGCGCAGGAGTCGAGTGGGGATGGGTACGAAGAAGACTCAGAGTCAGACGACTCGTCGGATGGAGATGAGACATAGATACATCGATGCAAAGAAAGACGGCGAGTTCCGAGCCTGTCGGATTTATAGAGGAGGTACTGACCGTCCTTGCAGCTCGCGACCAACGCAGGTGAATCCCAGCACTTACGGAGTAAGGGGAGGCGTGAGATACCGTCAGTCAGTGGAGGAGGTGAGAGACAGGCGGGCTGTCAGTGATGCGACAATCGAAGTTGTGTTGAAAGCAGGGTCTTTGGAGAGATGAGCAGGAGAACGGTGGCGTCGGTCTCAATCGCGGTGACTGCTAAAATGATGGCGGATATGCTTACCTATATCGTGTGAGCTGTTGGTAGCTAATAATCGGCGGGATATTGCTTACGTAGAATCTCGAAAGATTCGCTGCCTCAACTTCGAAAGGTCTGTGCACTTCGTGTCACTTCATTCACACATATTGGCTTTTGGAGGTGTCTCACATGCTTCCACGAAAGCAAGCGATGTGTCGTTAATTTCTTCCGACCTCTTTGAAATCCGCCTGGACGCTTACCACATATTCTTTCTGATACCAGCAAGTGTTGTGGACCACGCAAACAATGCAAGCCATTCATCTAAAGTGTTCACAAGCAGCAGAAGATCGAAATGCTCTGGTCGCGCACCTGGATCTCCTCGCCGGATCGCTCTGTGGAGACAGCACCGACACTTCTCGTACAGTAATCGAAAACATGCGCATACTCCTCGCCTCCCAGCAATCCGCTCTCGTCGAAGCTATTTCAGGAATTCCAGACCGGCTCAAGACTTCCGCACGTTCTGGTGAGCTTGCAGAAAGAGTCTTCGCGATACCAGAGCTATCAGAAATGATCTTGTCGAGCCTAGACAACAGGACTCTGCTGTTCGGCACATATGGTGCAAGCCGCCTGTTCCTGGGGGTCATCGAAGGCTCGCGGAAGTTGCGGCGCAGACTGGGGCTCGATGCAGAGCCCACAGAAGATTTCCGAGTTCCCATCAGTGATGGATATCCATGGTTCCCAAGGCCGCTCCACACGGAGGTTTGTCGGACTATGAATGCGAAGCATCAGCACACGACATGGATATCGTTCCGACTCTCCGCCACCGTAACGATGGGATCTCGATGCCGCACTACGCTCGTCTGTCAGCCACCAGTACAGAAACTGATGTTCTATACGCAATGTTGTAGGATGGCAACCAGCTTCGCTGGCCTCCTTAGTCGCGAAGGCGAAAAGTCGTTCGAATTTCTCGCCGCAAAGCCAGGATTTGTGGGAGTGACCATAGGTGACGTATTCGATACCATGAAACAGCTCCAGACCGAGCATCGTCTGTGTCCGAACGCAACGACCGTCTACGAGCACAATGATGATGGTACTGTGGAGGTCAAAGTTGTGCTGGTTGCCAAGTTCGAAAGTGAGACGGGCGCACACGTGAGAGCGCGATTGATGAAATTGAAAGCACTCGAGAAGCCAAGCAGATTCGATAAGTGGTATAAGGAGATGGTGTCGTACCTGAAGGCCAAAAGCAAAAGTTACGGTCTTGGAACTTGCGTTGTGCGCTGAAATACTACTGACTGTGAACTGCAGCGCATGCAGCTGGTCAACCAATCCCAACACTCGCGGAGTTCCAGGGGGCGCGAGAGGTGCGAGGGCCGGAGCGTAAGGGGAGGGTCCAGTGACAGAAGAGACGCGCTGACACGAAGTGAAACTGTCGTCGGCGGCAACGGAAGACAATGCAGAGCTCGGAAATGTCGAAGATGAGCGTCCGGTGGTTGATTGCGGTTGCTTCAGTGAAAGTATGCCGGCTGTAAAGGACCTCATCTACCATAGATTTGCCTCGGTTGAAGATAGGTTGACCTCAAAACACCTCCCAGTCCCGTCCGCTCCGCTCAGACACTGCCTGTGATGCACCCATCGTTCCGCCTCGGTTGTTTCAGTGGCGTCACAAGGTCAGGCTAGCTCCGCCAATGTGTCGACAAAGGCCGAATCATCCTGAGCCTCGCCAAGATGTCGCCAGATGGCGAGACCAAATCGTTTCCATACCCACCCTCTGCACACTCTCGCACTAGGATCCCAATCGTGGCTGGTTCCGTGTCCTCCACGTTTGCCATCGAGTTTCCATTGTCACTGTCGTCGTTGTCATCCAGATTGGAGTCAGGGTGTCCAGTAATCAATCAAGCAATGATTGCGTCATGTAGCTGCTTGCTTGGATTGTTAAGTGAATGAGCTTGATTGATTGCTAGCCGAGGACTGCTTGCTTGATTGCTTGTGATGCTTGATTAATTGATTGCTCGCATAGACCTGCTCGAAGTAGTAAGTCCGCAGTCCCCGGGGGTGCTTAGGTGTAGTAGATAAATCGAGGGAGTTAATATTCAAATTTGGTACGTATATTGAGGATTGAGATGGATGGAAGGAGGTTGGAATTTGAGTTTAGCTAAAAACGCGATAGACGCGCTGATTGGCTCGGGAGGCTCGGCCAGCGCCGTGCCGGCGCTAGACCATTCTAAGAAGGATATTCACGGTGTTTTGGCCGCGGAGGTGTAGCTGCTGCACACCTCACTACTCAATTATTAAGCAGTGATTGATTACTAGGCTACCTGGTGATTGATTATGATTGTTAGGAAGGCTGCTTGCTTGATTAAAAGGCTAATAATCAAGCCAATCAATCAATCTGCTTGCTTAGTGGACACCCTGATTGGAGTCGCTGTCCGGCTGTAGTAGTTTTCCGAGTACAAAGACACCAATGTTCTCGTGCTCGAGATCAAGCAAAATCTTCACGATAGCCGTGTGGTTTGGCGAGTCGATGTGTGCTGGTTCCTGCAATTGTTCGGCCACATGCACCGATGAGTACTCGGACTCATCTAGGACTATCATGTGCACGCTACCCCAACCCCAGGAATCCGATCTGGGCGGCGGACTGCTCGCTGCCGTCATCCACTGCTGGTTGATCGCGTAGAGAGAACATGCACGCCCACAGAAATGCACTTGACCATGTGCATTGAACACATATGTGCACTCACTGCGTGGGAACGTGACATCGAAGCGGAGTGCCGGCGGTAGCTCACAGAATTGAGTGATCATCCACGTTTGAGCTGGGTTGGATCTTTTCGTGTGGCGAAACAATTGTGCCCATATTGGAGACTTTTTGTTCAGTTCACTTGCAAACTCGAGTTCCAGATCCGGTAATGTGTATGTGCCAGAGGGATCCCTGGGCTCGCAAAGCTTGAGGTTAAAGACTTGTATGATGCCATAGATACGGTCCAAGGATTCCCGACAGACCCTGTAAGATGTGCTGTTATACAGGAGGATAGCATATTCGTAAGCGGACAAGCCAAACCTCTCAACCATGTTGCACACATAGCGCAAATCGTCTAGAAGTCGGGTGGAAGCGCAGTCGATGAACTCGCTGTCCTTGAAAGCCATTTCGATGTGGTGCAGAATATCTCCAAGGTCGTTGTTAAGCATAGGAAGACTGCAATCTATGCCTCCCTCACGTTCAAGCTTTTGTCCTTCGCGACAGAGCAGCCAAGAGTGGGCTGCTATCGTGGATTCTTGGAGCGTCCACAAAGAGGTGAACCAAGGGTCGTCTAGAATGCACTGTATTGACGTGCGCACTGGTGCAGCCCAGCTTTCGTCCGAGAGACACAGAGGGAGTGGCGGCTCCATGTAGTCAGAAACGCTTCTGTCGTCCCAGTTGATCAAGATGTCTAGAAGAAGAGGGTGGGATTTGGTTTGCTCTCCGCCGAGGCGAGCCGCGCATCTCATCAGAGTCGACGTTACTTCTTCAACGACAGATTTGCTCATAGCGTGCAGCCAGACGTACGAATCCTCCGCTTTCTCGAAGATGCCGGCTTGCTTCCCGATCTCAGCCATCTTCGCGCCTCGATCATCTTGGTCGATGCAAGCGACATCTAACCAGCTATACTCCAGGTCGGCTGCCGTGGTACGGATGGCATCCATAAAGAGCTCGACGGTAAAACATTGCGGACTCACGCTTGGTATCGTCCAGGTTATGTTTTGGACTGGGAGGGCAGGTCCACTCCTTCCCTGCCATCGGCCCCATGTGTATGAAAGTGTATTGAATTTTGGCTCCTTATCAGCACCGTATGTGTTGCCTGCCTGTCTTTCGAAAGAAGTCATGGTCGGCACATGAAGAAGTCGACATGGCTATATTTCGTGGTGGGGCCTGGCAAAAACCTCTCCCTCATTAGCTTCTTCTGATTGTGATTCCATTGCCACTTGCGCATCCGAGCACTTCTCAAATGCTCTTGCTTGACGAACACTCTCAGCTCAATACGCCCCGAGAATACGCAGTATGTCATGGCCGGCACGACCAGTGGTACGAGGCGGCAAATCATGTCAAGCCACGTCTAGCAGCGGCGCAGGTCTTGCAGACATCTCAGGCACCGCCTAGGCGTAGCTCTGCAGGCGACAAGGTGCATCGAGTAGATAGGTGATAACTTATCAGTAACGTTTAGTCTGCAAGTCGAAACATTCCGCTGGCATCTGATTTTGGTCGCACCATTCGTCACGCAGGCGAGTGCACAACAGCAGCCTCGTGTTACCATGGACGGTGACACGAACAACAGCATGGAGTCTGGAGCGACAGGTGCCGTGTTTGGATACGTTGGAGCTGAAGCGGCTACATCGGCCGTCTTCACACCATGCCTGTGGCCTCAGCGCTTTCGTACTGGATTGAGGTGGTCAGATGTTCCGAAGCTCATCCTTCTCGCGCCTGCCGGTGGACCACTGTACCATGAAGCATTGCGGGTACTGGACAGCATGTACATTGCAGGACTGTTCCGCGGCCGTGAACGTGGTCATATGCTAGGGACATGTTTCTTCCCTACCAGTGGGAGCTCCTGCAGTGCAGTCCTCGGACACAGCGATACTAACGTGGTCTGGAACCGACTTGGGCGTCACTGCGAAGCTGGACACCACATATCACGAGAGGGGTCTAGAAGCGCAGCATCATATGAACCGTCTCATCAGAAGGAAGAGGTGGCTAGTAGATGCCTCGGCTACTGATCGCCAATCACAGAATGCCGTGGACTCCCCTCATATATAGGCAAAGCCAGTGAGGCACCTCCATAGTCCCGAATCTAAGCATGACCATTCGTAAATCCATTCGCCAGCCCATTCGTGATCTTCGGCGCAACGACGGCTTTCTCGAGTGCTTGAAGCACATCGGCCACCAGATCCAAGCCGTCCTCAACACCACAGCTCAGGCGCACGAGATCGTCGAAAACACCAGCTGCTTCTCTCTGCTCCTTGGGAATCCCAGAGTGCGTCATGCTGGCCGGCATCTCCACCAAGCTCTCGATACCACCGAGTGACTCTGCCAGGATGTAGACATTGGTCGCTTGGCAGAAGCGCTCCGCAGCTTCCTTGCCACCCTTCACTCGGAACGAAAGCATGCCACCGCCAAGACCATCCCGATGCTGCTTCAGCGCGATTTTGCGTTGCTTGTGAGACGCGAGGCCAGGGTAGTTGACCGCCACCACGTTCGGCGACCGCGAAAGCGCTTCAGCAACCATCAGTCCGTTCTTGCTTGCCTCCCTCGCTCGTAAGTGCAGCGTCTTGACACCTCTGTGCGCCAGCCAGCAGTCGAATGCTGAAGGGACAGCACCAATCGCGTTCTGCAGGAAGCTTAAGCGGTCCCATAGCTCCTCTGAGTTGAATGCCGCCACGCCCATGAGGACATCAGAATGCCCGTTGATGTATTTGGTTACGCTGTGCACCACTATGTCCGCTCCATGTTGAAGAGGGTTCTGGATGTAGGGCGAGAGGAAGGTGTTGTCCACTACGACCATGATCCCACTGCGGTGTGCAATATCTGCTATCGCTCTGATATCCACGAGCGACAGTGTGGGGTTCGAAGGCGACTCGATCCAGATCAGCTTGGTCTCTGCTGTGATCAAATCCTCAATGTCCAGCTCAATGGAAGGCGTGAAGGTCACTCGTACACCATGCGCCGAGGCGACCTTCGTGAAGTATCTGTGTGTTCCACCGTATACGTCTGATACGGAGATGACATGGCTGCCCGCTGCTAAGCTCTGCAGCATGTTCGCTGTCGCCGCCGAGCCTGAAGCGTAGGCCAGCGCATATCGGCCTCTTTCTAATGCTGCAATCGCATGCTCGAAGTTCAGTCTGTTCGGGTTCGAGGATCGTGTGTACTCGTAAATACCAACTGGCTTCCCCACCGCCGTCTGCGCGTAGGTTGTGCTGAGAGATATGGGCTCGATGACCGCACCGGTCGTCTGGTCTATCGGGGCGCCTGCATGGACGGCGAGTGTGCCGAACCGGTGCACTGGCGAGGGTGCACGAGGTGGGGTCTCGATGGGGTTGTCGCCGGGTAGTGTCATGTCGAACAGCCTCGAGCGTTCTCGGAGGACAGATGGCTGACGATGCTGCTACAGTAGATGATGAGAAACGAAGTGGCTTCTATGCGATCCCGGGAATATGCAAAGATGACTGCTGCTTCTTTGCACGTTCTCGAGGATAGGGTGGGGGGTGGGGGTGCTACACTGGTTGATGTCGTGCTGAGAAGGTCGGCGAGGTTGACGAGAACTTGTGAGCGGAAGCAGGCCAGACTGTCTAGAACTAGTCGAGTTGACGAGGCATCCGAATGTCAGAGAAACTGGCGGTGTCGCATTAGAAATCGTCGCAATGGCATAATCAATTCCTCGTCATCGCCACATCCGGGCTGGCGGTGAATTTAATGCAGGAACAGCGAGCACGACATCGTGAATCGGTCTTTGTCGATCGCAATCGTTGGCAATTTGAGACAAAGGATCTTAAGATATGATGCTTGGTATACATAACACGGACATACATGTGTTAAGTTGTGGTACATGACTTGATGAGAGTGATCGGACCGATGCCGTCCGTAGGCTCGCCTGATGAATACATCGTAGCGGACTCGAGTCCGTTTCTTTGTCTCGCATCACATACTGGCGCAGAGATTCCGATCTTTGTACGTTCGATTCTGTGATGTATCGTCAAGCTTGGAGGCTCTCATGGGCGCAGCCGTTTTGGAAGCGTCCCTAGGGCCCCTCAAGGTGATGTTGCGCCCAACCTAACCACGCAGTCCATTAAGCCCATGGCCTAACTCCCTCGTCCATCTCCACCCCACGCGACTTCCGAGATGGCTTGCCCTTCGATTCCAAGTCGTCCACGTACCAGACCAAGAAGATGATCATAACCAGCGCCATCAGCAGCATGTCGAAGCAGTACAGGAACACCTCATGCGAGATCAGGTATCCACTGTTCCCCTGCAAGTACTCCACTACGCGAAAGACACTCCGCACCAGAATGAGAGCGCTCGTCGCATACAGCACGTACAGATGCCGTCTCCAGCTCACACGTCCTTCCACAGCGACCGCAGTCGGCTGGCGTGCAAGCCGAGAGTGGAACAGCATCCCCGTGATCACAAAAAAGCCAAAAACACAGACCTGGATGATCAAGCCAGCGATGATGATCTTCTCGCCCATCTCGAAGAGCTCAAGTGTACCGCCAGATTGTATACCGCCACCTCCTGCCTGTAGCGAAAACGAGACGATATCGCTGATAACGAAGACCCTCGTAACCCACTTCGCCGGTATAAGCGAAAGGTGTTCGGCGCGGACGGTGCGGATGAGACGGCCGAGGATCATATAGATGAAAGCGGCGAACAGCGCGGGAGCGACGAGGATGAGGATAGCTCCAGACAGATGGGTAAATGGTTTAGCAAGTGTCTCAGCCTTATCGAAGAGTCCGAAAGGTCTCAGAGCACGGCTCATGCTCGGATCGTGTCTTGGAGAACCACTTGGTATACCCATCAGTACTCACCTTGCATGATGAAGCCGCCGATCAACTCCTTGTCGAAGTGGGACCATATTCTGCCAGCGTAGCCGATGGTTTCGACTGCAGTGATGGTCAGCGGAATTAGTTCATTGGACGAATCCAGCGCTCTCCTTGCTGAAGTTGTGCTCTCAAGCTCAGTTTTGAGCCTTTGGAGCCAAATATTTCAACCTTTTTCGCTCGAGAGGCCAAGCTAGCCACGGAGTACAGGATGTTGATGCGGACAGTACGTACATATACCACCGATCAGGAAAGCGGTGAAGTAGAGCGCTCTGTGCCGCAGCAGTTTCCAGAGATGGAGCCCACTGACGATTGCGAAGAGTATAGTAACTCGCTTCGGCCGACATCGTGGGCTGATTGCGTTGGTAGGGTTTGTTGTGAGGTACAGTGTTCGCGGAGATCGGTATGAGGGTTCGGTGGTGGGATTTGATGCGATGTGAGCTTGAGCGGCCAATTTGGTCTCGGAGAACGGTCAGATTGGCCAGGTCGGTAGCGTCTTGAATAGCTGGAATGGAGTGGACTGCTTCGGATGTGCTTCTCGAGAGGCTGCGGTGCTTCCCCGACCGAGTGCTGCGTAAACTGCAGAGTGCTGTGCTTGAGCTCAAGGCAGACAGAATCCGCCTAGCTGGGTAATAGTAGTAGTGGTAGTAGTTGGGTGTGAAGGGTGAACATGAGGAAAGAGCGCGAGTAGGAGCTGTACTTATCCTCTGGTCACATTCAGCAGCATACGCGGAGATACCCACCGCCGGTCCAAGCATACGTAGTTCAAGCGTGGCCCAGCGCTGCTAGCCGACTCAATAATGGTATCAGCCACGGCCTACAGTCGGTGCATTGGACGTGGTCAATGCCATGCAGTGGACTTCGTCGCGCCTTCTTCGCAATCTTAGCGCGCGGGTCGTTCCGCTCGTGTTCACCACGAGAACTTCCGCCTCCACCGCATGACACTTGCCTTCAATTGCCGACAGGCAACAAGGTACGGAAGTATCCTGGCGCAGCATCGAGAGATTGCATCGAGCAGGCAGGCTTCGTCGTGTTGGTCGTATTCCCACGTGACGACAAATGAGCCGGCCACTTCACAGCGTCTCTGCGGCTACCTGCCGGTATGAACACTCGAAAAACTCACACCAAGTCACGAAAAGGATGTATACCTTGCAGGAATAGACATGTCAAGGTACATGGCATGAGCGAACTCTAGCCGGAGCCGTTGCTCTAATAGAACAGTCGCTTACCTGCTTGTTACAGTGCGATGAAGGACGGCCTTACTGCAGCAACTGCATCAGGCTGGAGCGTGATTGCGTATGGACTGCTCCCAAATTCCAGTCCTCGACTGCCCGAGATCTCACTCCTATACCGCAGCCTTCTGCCAGCCCCAGCATTAATACTCCCAGTCCTCGCGATGCACACGAGTCGAGGACAGCCGAACTCGAGCTCCTCCATCACTGGACACTGCATACCGCCGCAACGCTCTCACCAGGCTCTCAGGAACTATACCTCTGGCAGAGTGTCCTGGTGGAATTGAGCTTCCCGCATGACTTCCTACTCGACGGCATGCTCGCACTCTCGGCGATCCACAAAGCCGTCCGACAACCACAACACAGCTCATCTCTCATGCTACGATCCTCAATGTATATTGAGCGAGCCATCACGAGCTTCCGTTCTCATCTCGACCAGCCAAGCGCCGCAACTACAGTTCCTGTCTTCGCACTAGCCAGTTTGCTAGCCATTCACAGCTTGGCGATTGCACAAGTGCAGCCTCCATCTGATCCTCTACACGCTCTCTGCTTCATGGCAAGGCTCTTCAAAGGAATCGGCGCAACGATCCGGAACTACTGGAACCATCTGCTAGAATCAGACATTACACCTCTCTTGGTCTTCGTTGACAAAGAGTCTCTCACCGCCGAAGAGCTACCCGAGCTTGTCCGCCTTCGAGACTGGGTAGCGCAGATGCAGAACCTCGACCATCATCTCCGGGAGGCATGCTTGGATGCCATTGATGAACTGCACTTCATCCTTCGTCACATTCGCAGCCTCGAACATGGCGACCGGGCACCTGTAGCCATCACACTCAACTGGCCGGCGATGCTCCCATCTGTCTTCCTGGACCACTTGGCTGAGAAGCACGAAGTTACGCTGGTCATACTCGCCCATTTCGCCATTCCATGTAGCATGCACGAGGACACCTGGTTTCTGCGGAACTGGGCTAGGTGGACCTTTGAGGAGGACCAGGAGGTGGATGAACGGCTAGGGGCGGAGTATGAAAGCTACATTGAATGGCCAAGGGAGATGATGAGGACAACCGTATCATAGCTCTTACGCTGCTACTTTGCGACGTGTCCGTCCATTGTCCGTGCCATGTACGTAGCTCATATTCAGTGCACAATGAACAATCTACCTCCTGAAACGAAGCCGAGTACTGCCTGCTGTACGATACGGCTGAGGACTACAAGTACATCAGGCTCACACACTACGATGAGCAGAACGACTACATGATCGTCGGTGGATGTGACCACCAATTCGGATAAGAGGTAAGCCCTCCTGCCCAGACTGCACACCTGCAACTCATCGCACTAACAACCAATCCAGCCCACCGCCGGCCAACCCGATCTCTTCGAAGAATGGACCCGCTCCCGCTTCACGCAAGCCGGAAGCGTCGACTACGCCTGGGCCGGCCAAGTCCTCGACCCAATCGACTTCATGGCCTTCGTCGGCATCAACCCCGGCACGAAGCACACTTACATCGTAACCGGCGACTCGGGCAATGGCCTCACCCACGGCGTGCTAGCCGGGCGGCTGATAGCGGACCAAATCGAAGGCGTGTCGAACGACTGGGGAAAAGCTGTACGCACCGTCCCGGAAAGCCAGCCTGCTGAAGTCGATGGGCAGCATATTGGCGCACGATGTGCAGGTTCAGGCACAGTAACCGATTCTTACAGTCAGAGCTCAAGGATATTGAGGACCTTGCGCCTGGGACGGGTGGGGTATTGAATCCGACGCTTAAAGCACCTCTAGCTGTCTACAAAGACGATGTGCACGGCAGCCGGTTCTTTAAGGATGGGGTATGTGTCATGGGATCATCGAAGGCGGGTTTGTCCCCGGTGGATGAGGATGGGCGGGCATTTCAGGCTGAGGCTATCAAAGCATGAACGGGAGGTAGAAGGAGAAGTGAAGGCAGAGTGATGTACGAAGAGCACAGCAACAGATATTCGTGCCCTAGGGTTGAATTTAGCGACAGCTGATCAAGATGAACGGCAGCCCAGTACAATGCAGTAGCATGGATCTCAACCCTGTAGAGACAGCCAAATGCGGCATGCAACAGCGAGCATCGACATCTATTTAGCAGGTTCAATCCAGATTTCACAGCGCCTACTTAAGAATTCGAGTCACAGCACCACAGAGTGGCTTTCGATCTAGGTTGCGCATTCAAACTGTTTGAGTCCACGAATACCACCTGCTTCCAGCACGGATACCACAACAAGTCTGCCCAGAAGCCGCCTCACCAGCGGTTGCGATGCCGTCACAACCCATAAGCTTCGGCATCCTGCTCTATCCTGTGCAAGCCCTCGATATCGTTGGTCCGATGGACATCCTGACCAACGTCACACCGGACAACGTGGAGCAGTATGGGCCCTTGCTTCCAAACGCAGACCTCAGCGCCATGTTGCGCAATGCCCTGGACCTCTCGTTCCACTACCCGGCGGCTTCCCTGTCACCTGTCACCCTGACCGGAAACTTCACCGCAACTCCAACTTGTACATACGACGAATGCCCGAAATTTGACTACCTCCTCATCGGCGGCCCTGACCCCAAAGATACCATTGAGCCTGGCCGCCTTCCACCAGGTCTTCAAGAGTTCATACGTGCCAAGGCACCCGAATGCAAGACCATCTTCACCACCTGCTCAGGAGCCTTGACTTTAGCGTCGACTGGTCTGCTAGATGGTCTTACGGCGACAGTCAACCACGCCCTCCTCTCCGTCGCATCCGAAGCATTTCCAGGCGTCCATTGGGTCCAGGAGAAGAACTGGGTGGAGGGCGAGAAGTACTGGACAGCCAGCGGTGCGGTCGCCGGAATGGATATGATGCTACATTGGCTGCGCACGGAGGGGGGAGTTGATCTCGTCGACCTGACAACCATGCTCCTGGATTTCCAGCCACGCGATCTTGACAGCAAACCGATCCCTTACGTCAATGGATCTGGCAAGCGTGTAGGGTAATGCTGAAGTGCCAGAACTTGGCGTGCCTACCACCCGCGGGCTGGAAGTTGTTTGAAGACGGGATAGTCGGAAGCCATCATCTTGAGCGGCGATGTTTAAGAGGTCGACGCCAATGAGCGATTTGGTAAATTGTCATACAAAGCCGAGTCGTCACCCTGCTGCTCCAGAGACGATGGCTGTTTGGGGACCGAACGTCTCTGTTTCGTTCATGGCGGGCGGCTAGTTCTCTGGTTAGCAATCAGAAGATGTTCGCTAGCAAAGAGATACCGAATTCGTGGGTGACCTTATTGGCTAACTGTTGGTGGTTTAACACTTGAATGCTCAGTGCATGAAAGGCTAGATAATTTGCGCACCCTTAGGGTCGAAGGCTCTGCACCTCTCTCATAGGTCGCTAAGGCGAAACTCGTCTGTCATCGGAGACGCCGTCAGAACTTCGCACTAGCGAAACAGAGTGATGTAAACATACCTAACAGTATCGAGCCAAATTTCCAGTATCTGGCGACTTGTTCAACGGCCAGCTTGAGAATCGCTTTCTGCGAACTCGCTACTGAGGAAGCGAAGCCTTTGCCGAGATCAATTGCTTCTCGATGTTGAACTACCCTTAGATTTACCTTAGCAGGACCTAGGAGAAGGGTTGCTATGAATGGAGTGTTCATGCCAATGAATTCTGGAGGCCACTCATGTAAAATTTCCATAATGCTTTGCGTATAACATGAGTAGTCGAGGAGAGCGGGCTCAGGTGGTACAGAAGTCGGCAGAGATGCGAGAAACCCGTTCTGGTGATCTGAACGCGGATTGGACGCCGCGCATTGTTTGAGAAGCTTCACGTATATGCGGCTTCTGTGCCAAGACCAGTGCTTGTCAGCTGCATTACGTCAATGAGATCGGTATTCTCCTTACCCTTGTAACATGAGGAGTGTGGACACTATCCAGTTGGCTTTTCCAAAGCAATTCGTGTCAAATACTACACCGGAACTAATGCGAAAGTGTTCAGGGAGGAGCTGCACAAACCCCGTAATGGCGGTCTCGATCTCCTGTATGTCTTGCGGCGTGTATCGATTTTGCTGGAGCATATCGTGAGCACAGAAAATTAGATAGTTGCCAACAAGGAACCACGCTCGCTCGTCCTGGTTGATGCAATCCCGCAGTGTTTGCCATGCATGCAAGGGGCTGGCGGGGATGATTGCCGAAGGCACTTCCTTATCTGCCCACCAAGCTTCGTCAGATACTGGAAGCATTACTTGAGCTCTTGCTTTTGGTAAGGTGTGCGGACGGCGATACATGGTTGAAGCTACAACCTCAAGCTCCCACACACACCACCAAGCCCGCCGGAGTTCTTCTTTGATAGTCCATGGTGTACTGGTGGCGGTCTGGCATCCCGACGAGGAAGCAGACTGCTGGTCGAGCGTGTCAAGGCCCAGTTCACATGCAATACGCGAACACGTGCCACAGACGAGCCACCCTTGTATGCCGGATCCAGAAGACAAGAGGTAAAAGCCAAGAAGAACGCAGCCCTGTAAAAAAGACAAGGATGGTGTCTCCAGCCTGGCGACGGAGGCGTCATAGATTTCTTTTGCTTTACGGCCAAAGTTATCTCCGCGACATGCTGGCTCTGCGTTAGAGAAGTGAGGTGACGTTGAGTATCGTGCAGCAAGTGCGAGTACGCCGTTGAGGGTCAGAGCGGCATCGAGCCCCATGGCATGGTACTCAGCGTCGTTTTGGACTTTGGATATATGCTGTTCGTAGAAGCGAGGGCGGTGGAATAAGGGTAAAAAGTTTTGAACTTTGCAAAAGAATTGATCCACCCTGTCGTTTATCAGCATGTAGCTAATGGAACGCGAGGCCAACGCACAATTCATTGACCAATAAAGGTGCAACACCAAGAGAATGTGCAAGCGCATGGTCACGTGTCTCCTTTCCGTTGTGGCGAGCTGCGAAGAAGTTATATTCCTGACCGTCGCGAGCTTCGGAAGAGAAAGATGTGTTCCCGAAAGCAAGTCCCGTCGTGTCTTGGTGTCCTCCGGAGCTGTCGCAATGGTGTTCGGGAGCCCGATCCGACGTGCCAGTAGAGACATTTAGCGAGAGATGCTCGCCTTGAGACACGCCAGGGCTAGCACCTTGGCTTAGGTTGGCTGGCGGCGTCCATAAATCATCCCAAAAGCCGGAAAGGTCTGCCATTGGAGAGTGGTAGGGATTCAGATGGATGCCGGAGTAGTCGTATGTGCATGCACTACTGTTGCCTTGGCAAATCACGCCCTCGTGGCTACCAAGCAAAGCATCCCGCCCGGCTAGACCGTCGACTGCGAGGACATCGCCCTGGACACGAGGATCTACGGCAGTCAGACATGATGATGATATGCGTACTCGAGAGGACTTGCAGTCTGGCTGTTGCCGTTCGCTTCCGTTGCGATCCGAGCGGGTGCGCCGCGTCTTACGCTTAAGCGGATATACACAGGTGGCGTTCGTCCGTAGGCAAGGAGAACAAACAGCTAGCTTCATATCACCTGCGCAGTAAAGCGTGCCGTCAGAATGAGGCTCTCCAAGCGTCCGGCCCAAGAACAACAGACAGGCACTCACACTTGGCCTTCTTCCTGTTGCAGTGGTCAGCGGACATGTACCATGTTTCAGGACGCGAGTAGCCAACCGTCTACACTCAACGCAAGCCAGCTTGCTCTTCTGCTCGAGGCCCGAGGCGTGGGCAGTCATCACCATGGGTTCCATGGGTGGACAAGTCGGTAACAGCGAAGGTAAGATGTATTACGGAAGTCCTTCCGACGCTGCGGCTGAGCGTATTCTGGCCTGATGAGAATCAAAGGAGTAAGTTTATAGTCAGAGGTTGAATTACTAAGCCGTCGATGTGGCGAGCGGACATTCCCGCCACCAACGGCACTGGTCGCATATTCCTGTTTGTGGCGATCACTGCTTGCTCCTCTCCTCTCGAGACTCAAATCATGATCAAGCGCAACATGAAAGCCGTTGCAAGCTCTCCCCTCTCTAACGGCCCCCAACGTCGTTTCTGTCATACCACCGGGCATATTGTCGTTACTCGCGAAGGGGAGATATGCGCGCACCGGGAACGAAGGGAGACGAACTCCAAAACCTGCGACTCTATTTGATGTCAACTGAGCCGGTGTCAAGCTGTGAGATCTTGAAGACCAAGACCGGCAGGGCTGCTTGGATCTCATGATTCCCTGCTTGTTTGCTTTCTGCCAGACCAAGACTTCACTTACTATACCAGCAGTCTCGTCTATGCGCGCGAAAAGAAGAAGTGGAAGGCGCTAGATGTTCTCTCAAAAGCTCGTCGGCTACCGAGCGACCGGTATAGCAAGGGTCTGGCGGGGAAGAATTCTCTCGCTGATCCCGACTTGGTCATCCAGAAGTCAAGGTTTCAGTATGAGTGTGTCCCTCCATAGGTACGTGTCGTTCCGGGCGACACATGCGTTGGCATTCCGAGAACGGATACTTGTTGCATTCACGGGAAGCGTCACTACCGTTTCGGCGGTACAAGGGACTACGGCTACATTTGGAGGTCCGAAGCTGGGGCACAGCCTTGCCAAAGCATAAGCAGGACCCTTCGCCACGTCACTCTGCACCCACGACCTGTCCATTACTTCTCTTTTCCATCAATTAACTCATAAAGGACCTTGACGCCCCTTCCCCTTTGCTCAGGACTCGACCCTGCGCCATAGCACGGACTAGTACCGTAGGTGTTTTGTTTGCCTGATCCAAAGGTGGCGATGCCCATAGCATGGCATAAGAAGGGTCTATGGATTTGTATATAGCATAAGCAAACCGGTATGGATATAGCAATAGTATTATGGCATTATAGCACAATAGTAGTACTAGTATAGATTTTAGTAAACGAAGAGAAGTTAATACGCAAAATCTTTACTCTAACTATATTAATAGCCCTATTATAACTAGAAAGTAAAGGGAGGTAGGAGACTTTAATAGTTTTTGAAGTAAATATTAAATTAAATTTAGGCTAAAGTTACGTAGAAATATCTATATTAAAGATACCTCTACCTTATAGAATTATAGTATAACGGTATAGTATAATAGAGCTATATAGATATAGCTATAGTATAAGGAATCTAGTAGTATATAGTATTATAGTATAGATATAGTATAGTAGTTACTAGGTTTAGCCTAATCTAAATAGATACTAAAAGGCTCTATACTACCTAACTCTTTACTTTTATAAGGATTTAGTAAATCTAAACGTAAAAGTTAAAACGAAAAGGCTAAAGAGGTTAGCTAATAAGGTATTAGGGGACGCTCTACTACCCTTCTAGTACCGCTCTAGTCCTACTACGGCCGCTTACTACTACTTAAGTACTTTACTTCTAAACTAATTCCTCTTCCTTAGATATTTATAGCTACTTAAACCTACTACTTACTTATATCGATACTACCTATTTACTACTCCCTTATAGTCGAATATCTCTTAACTCTTATAAGGAATAGCTAGTTCGAGTACCGTAATAGTCCCTACCTACTACTATTAAAGCCCTAGGTTACTATTATAACTATAACTAGTAGAACTACCTATTAAGGTATACTAATTAGTAACGACGCTATTATAGGACCGTCCTTATACGTCTACGAGGTAGACAATAATAACGAAACTAGCGTAGAAGACTAACTTAGAGATAAGATAGGACTACTCTATATAACGTACCTACTACCTCTCTAGCTAGAGGCTAAAGTAACCCTAGCGCTTATACTAGTATCTACTAATACTCTTAATAGAGTAGAGGTACCTATCCGTACTACTATTCTAACTCTAGAAGAAGTACTTAATACGCTAGAAGCGAAAGATAGAAGGATAATATCGATAGAAGAACTTAGGGTATATATAGAGCGAATTACGCTCTAGATAAGTATCCTAGAGAATAACTATAAGTAGAAACGAGCTAAGTCTACCTAAGTCTATAATAATACTAGGCCCTCTATAAGTATAGACTACGTAGTAGATTAGCTTATTAAGAAGGCTAAGCTTTCCTACTTAAAGAAGCCCTAGTATAGCGTATACCTTAACTAGGTTATAGAAGTCGAACGTATATACGATATATATAGCTACGCCTAGTACGATACTCCGAAACGTACTATATATACTATAACGTTTATTAACTAGAGCTAGTCGATACTTAAGGAGGTATATAACGTTCTTAGCTAGCGCTATTAGTATCGCGTAATTAAAGGGCTACTCCTTTAGTAAGAAATACGAGAACTTATAGAGTATACTCTATCCTCTCTACTAGTACGCTAGGCGGAGACTACTATCGTATATAGAGTAGCTATATAGAGGCTAAACTAAGGGATAATCTCCTTCTTTAAGTTCCTTATAAATAAAGAAGTAGAGCTCTCTAATTCCCTACTAGAAGGACTATTTAAGGTCGATAGCTACTTTGTAAAGCTATAGCTATATATCCGTAAGAAGATTATTAAAGGGACGCTTCTTAAATAATATAGTACTACTATAGAGCTTTAAGATAAGGCTATCTATATCGAGTACCTCTATAGTCCTAAGAAGACTAATATTACTAGTAGCGCTACTATAACCTCGTTAGATTCCTATAGTAGTAACTCTAACTAAGGTAATACTAACTAAGGCTATAGCTACGCCTATAGTAGAGGCTACGGAGATCGCGGAGAATTCCTAGGATCCTACTATAGTAGATATATATCTAGCTTATATATAAGTTCCGACGATCGCGCCTTAGGTACTAATATAACCTAGCCTAAGGGCGAATACTAGTTAGGAAATAATCGGCCCTAGTTATATAGCTATCCTTACTCTAGCTAGAGCTAAAGACCTAAGGACGTAAGAAGAGAATCCTAGCTAAAGTCTAGACTCTCTCTAGAGGTAACTTAGTTAAGCTCTAGGCCCTCGTTAATAGTAGAGCTTAGCTTAACCTAATTAGTTAAAGGATAGTTAAGGCGTTCGATATTCTAAAGTACGAGGTATAGGTTAAACCTACCGCGCGTTTCCTAAATAATAATAAGATAATACTATATAAGGTATACCTCCTTAACGTTACTATAAAAGACTATACTAGCGCTAAGTAAACTAGTAAATAACTATTTTAGGCTAGAGCCTTCGAGGGCTACGATATAGTACTTAGCTAGGACTAGCTTAAAGTAGCTAACCCCCTTATTAGCTACTATCGTAGTATCTTCGCCTAGTATAACGATATAGAGTAAAAACTATACTACTAAAAGATCTCGATACTTATTACTATAATTAAGGACGGAGCTATTAATTTCTAGGTAGGTACTAACTATTAAATAGGCGGAAAGAACGCTTACTATACCCCTTCTAGTATTAACCTAGGAGTAGACCTATATGTCTCCGCCTTTACGTAAGAGATCGAACCTTTCTAACCTAGTTCTAAGTATATTATCTTCTATCTAGATACGATAACTTAAGATAAGTAGTATATAGCGTACGTAGCTAGTATAGTTATATCTACGCTTAGCTAATAAGGTAGCGGTAATAGAGACCTAACTACTATACCTATATAGTATAAGAACTCGTAGTATATAGGTATAGTTACTACGTACGACTACCTCTATACTCTATATACTCTTTACTTAGAGCTAGAAGACGTCTCTCGCGCCTCTATCCTTAATATATATAAGGCGCGGATTAGTATACTAAATACTAAACCTAAACTACTAACGTAGTATAAGGACTTTAAGGACGTCTTCTTTAGCGAGATAGCTAGTATACTACTAGAGTACTCTAGCTACGACTACGCGATTAACTTAGAGCCTAGTAAGTAGCTACCCTAGATACTAATCTATAACCTCTTATAAAAGGAACTTTAGATCCTAAGAGCGTACCTTAATAATACGATTAAGAAGGGCTAGATTAGGTTAAGTAAGTTACTTAGTAGCGCCCCTATCCTATTCGTTCTAAAGAAGGACGGCGAGATAAGGCTATATATTAACTACTAAGGGCTAAATAAGGTTTCTATTAAGAACTACTATCTACTCCCTCTTATTAGGGAGCTCCTAGAGTAGCTTAGTACCTCTATAGTATTTACTAAGCTAGATCTCCGCTACGTATACTACCGTCTCTATATTAAGGAGGGTAACGAATAGAAGATAGCCTTTAAAATAAGTATAGACTATTTAAGTATATAGTAATACCGTTCGGCCTTACTAACGTACCTACTACTATCTAAACGTATATTAATAAAGCCCTTAGTAACCTAGTTAATACTATCTACGTCGTATACCTAGACGATATTCTTATCTACTCTAAGTATAAGAAAGACTACGTATCCTATATTAAATAGGTACTCTAGTAACTATATAAATAGAGACTATACGTAAAGCTCTCTAAGTACGAGTTCTATACTTAGTAAGTAGAGTTCTAAGGCTTTATAGTAACACTTAGTAGCGTCGTAATAGACTTAGAGTAGGTCTAGAGTATTAGCGAATAGCCTATACCTCGCTCCTTTAGGAATATCTAGGTATTCCTAGAATTTACGAACTTCTACTACCGATTTATATAGGGATACTCGTAAATCGCTAAACTATTAAATAATCTCCTTAGTAGTAGTAACCTACTAGAGAAGAAGAAGAAGAGTAAGTATTAAATAGTAAAGAGAGAATAGTACTAGCCTTAGGAGGCCGCCTCGGCGTTTACTAAGCTCCGTAATATCTTTATAAAAGCTCCTATATTATAATACTTCGATCCCTCCCTTCTAGTTATAATAATTACTATATAAGTAACGTAGTATATATAGAGATACTCCTATAGCCCTCTAAGGGCCTTAAGGCCTTAGAGTAGTACGAGTATTCTATAGTATACTATTCTAAGACGTTTATAGGCGCTTAAATTAACTACGCGACCTATAATAAGGAACTTATAGCGATTTCGGAATACTTTAAGACCTAGTAATACTACTATAAAGGCGTAGTATACTCTATCTAGGTACTATCTAACTATAATAACCTACGCTACTTTATAACGACGTAGGTACTTACTAAACGGTAGGCTCGTATTACTAAATACCTCGCCTCCTTCGACTTTAAGATCGAATATAAGAAGGGTACTACTAACCCTTTTAACGGACTCTCTAGGAGACTAGACTACTTTAAAGGCTTTAAGGATACCGTTAAACGCGACTAGCTAGTAGGTATACTACCTACGCTATAGTAGAAACTAAGGGTTATAGAACTAAGTAACTAGCTACTCCCTTCTATAAAGAGACTAGGGAGCCTACTTACTACTTATAGCGATAGTATATATTATACCTTATAAGACGTATTCTTAAAGCGAATTAATCTATTATAGTACGCGGCTATAGCGTCTATATCTACGATAACTACGGAAAGACCCTACGTTACCTTAGAAACTACTATAAAGAATAGACGGAGCTTAGCTACTATATAGGCTCTCGCTAGTACTATAGGCCTTAGCTTACTCGTACCTTAAGCTACTATAGCTATAGCCGTAGTAGACGAGATAGCGCTTACTAATCTACTAGAGAGCCTCCTTACTCTTATTTATAAAGTCTAGTTAGTAAGGGACGCCTTTATATAGGATATTTATAATAAGGATATAGCTAAGCCTACTACCGAACCCGCCTAGGAGACGGAAAGCTACTAGCCTACTACTACTAAGTACTAGTTCGACTCTAATAGACTTATATATAAGGGCGAAAGGGTATATATCCCTCGAAGCTTAGCGCTACGTTAGGAGCTCTTCCGATATAATTACGACGACTCTATAGTAGGTTATTATAGTTATAACTATACGTAAGAAGTACTTATATGGAAATACGATTAGTAAGGCCTCTCGTTAGACGTCTAGACGTATATCGAAGAATATAATATATATTAAAGAATATAATATATATTAAAGAATAAAGGCAAAATACTATAAGCCTTAGGAGAAGCTCTAGTCTCTTACTCCCCCCTCTTAGCTATAGAAGTCCTTATTAATAGACTTCGTTATTAGCCTCCTAATCTCGAAAGGTTTTAATAGGAGGACGTATAACTCTATCCTAGTTATCGTAGACCGCTTCTTAAAGATAGTACGATACTTTCTAGTTAATAATACTATTAACGCCTTAGCTCTAGCCGAACTTATCTATAATAAGGTCGTCCTATTCTCTAGAGTACTAGATAATATCGTCTTAGACTAAGGATTAGTCTTTACTAGTAAATATTAGAGTACTTTATAATACTAGCTAGCGGTAAAGCGCTAGCTCTCTACTGTATTCTACCCGTAGTCTAATAGTTAGACCGAAAGGGTTAACTAGTAGCTTGAAGCGTACCTACGTATTTACTATAACTATAGATAGGATAATTAGGTACGCTTACTATATACTACTACTTTCGCGTATAACTCTAAAGTATACTCTAGCTATAGTAAGATACCTATAAAGGTAGTAATAGGCGTTATCCTATTAATACCTAATAGTATTCGGGCTAAATACTAAACGGAAGAGGGGCGGAAAGGGCTAGTAAAGCTAGCGGACTAGGCTATTAAATAGCTATCTTCTAAATTAGAGAAGTTTAAGATTACTTAGAAGAGCTTAGTATACGTAGTAGAGCTATAAACTAAATACTATAACTACTATAAGGAAGTAAAGTAATTCCTTATAGGGGATTAAGTAATACTCTTAGGGAAGAATATCTATAGTAAACGGCCCTATAAAAAGCTTAATAATAAGTACTTAGGGCCCTTTACGATATTAAAGTAAGTAGGTAAGTAAGTATATAAACTAAATCTACCTCTATTAATAAAGCGACTATATTATACCTTCTACGTCTCGCTACTAGAACTATACTAAGCCTAGGCTAGATACTACTCGCTACTAGTCGACGAGCTAGTAAATAATAATAATAAATATTATTAAGTAGAGAAAGTAGTATTATACTAGCGAGACTCGAAGGGTAGAAGGATATACTAAGTATATTAGGAAGGGTACTCCTAAGAGTATAACGAGCTTATATATAAGGACTAGTTAGAGAACGCTAAGGAAATCCTTTAGGCGTATCTTAACGAGAAGGGCCTACTCCGTAGGGACTCCGCTACTATAGCGGCCCTAGAGCCTATATAAGTAGTAGAAGTAGTATAAGATACGTAGCCCCCTATAAAGAAATAAAGAGGAAGGCTACCTATATAAGTAGAAGTAGTATAATACGCGCGACTCCCTATAAAGAAACAAAGGGGAAGGCTACTAAAGAAGCGGTAGATAGGCTATATATAAGAGAGTAAATCTTATTTAATTTTAGTAATAGAGGCTCGTTTAAGAAGTAGAATTAATTAAACTCGCTACTAGTTAAAAACCCTAGTAGTTATTAGCTACTTTTCTAATTATCGTATATACGAACGAGCTAGTAACCTCGCTACGAGTAGCGAATATATACTACCTATTCTCTAGAAGTACCCTATTATAACCCTACTACCGTCGCGGCCTTATACCGCTAATACGCTAAACTATACTAATCTCCTCTCCTAGATTATTAATATACTAAATACCTTAGACTTAATACTATAGTAAATCTTAATATTCGTTAGCTCTATACTTCCTTCTATACCCTAGTAGCGCTAGAAGGTAAGGTTATTATAGTCGAAGGACCTACGACGCTTATCGCGCTATAGCTTTACGTTTCTATTATACCGATCCTTAATCTTACTCTACTAGGCTCTATACGCCTTTATAAACTAATCGTAGTACTTATAGAACGTAGTACGCTACTTAATACGCTAGTTAGAGTTAAGAACTAAATTAATAGCTACGAAGCGGAGGAACTTAATAATATTTAGCCTCTAGAAGAACTCTAAATTAGTTATAGGATAGTAACTAGTCTTTAATAGATTAGCCTTATAGTTACTATAAGATTTTCTATTCTAAGCCGTCTTATAAGAGTAAGCTATAGTAGGATTAAGCGACTTACTTAACTTACTTTAGCGGCGAATATACTCTAAGTAGTTATATATATAAAGATCTAGGTAAGGGGAGATCTATAGTAGAAGGCTAATAGTATACTTAATTAGAGCTATACTAGTATATAGCTTAGTATTATAGTATACCTTAAACTCTAGAGATTACTACTTTAAAGGTATATCTTAATAGCTAAGAGTACGATAAATACTAGTAGTCGATTAAGAAGGACTATTAGGAGAGAAAAACGGCTTATCTTATAAAGAGGCGCGACGCTAATACTTAGAAGAGCTTAGTAAATTCGTAGACGTACTAGGGCTAGATAAACTATAGAAGCCTATCTACTTATAGGGTATAGTTAGCTAATATATCGGATCTTAATAAAGCTTACGCTTAGTACGCTTACTACGCTTATACTTAGTATACTTACGAGTAAGATAAGCTATATAGTCCTATATATTGCGTATAGATATACTAATACCTACTAATAGAGTAACTCTCCTAGAAGCCTACTAACGATTAGTTAGAGAAGGCCTATTACTACCTATATTTCTAAGATAAGTCTTAATCTCTTTAATTATAGTAAGGGCTAATTAGTAACTAGTAGAAGATCGTATAGGTAATTTAGGTATAGTAATATTAAAAGGTATAGGCCCTTAAGAAGAGTAGCTACGCTAAGAAGGTAAACCCTAAGACGAAGTAAGAGTAGAGCTACTATAGCTTAATAGCTAAATTAGAGCTATAAAGATTAGCTATCGTATATAGTAAGTACTAAGTAAAAGGATACTTATAGCCGATAGTAGGGTCGTCTTTAACGCCGCTACTACTAATACGGATAGAGTAACAAGTTAGTATATTACTACGACTACTACTATAACTACTAGTACTACTACTATCGTTAGAGACTACCGTATTTACGGGGGTCTACCTACTATACCTTTAGCTTATAGTAAATAAGGAAGGCTTAATAGTTAAGAGAAGGAATAATAAACTACTATTTAAATTAAGGAAGGAGGTTACTATTTAGAAGAAGGAAGAAGGGGAGATAGTATACCTATTATACCTACCCCTATATAATACTAGTACTAGTCTACTACTAGAATAATAGTAGCGCGACCGCGTAACGCTACCTAAGGTAAGCGGTATATATAACCCTCTATATATAAATAAGATAGGTAAATACTAAATAGTTTTACTATAGGGAGGCGTAAGATATATAGAGGCTCCTATAGAAGTACTTATAAGATAAGCTATATTATAAGTAGTAAAGTATCTTAACTAAGGCTTTAGAGACGAACCCTTTAAAGGGAGGTAATAGTTATTAGAGGACGCTCTACTAGCCTTCTAGTACTACTCCAGTCCTACTATAGCCGCTTACCGCTACTTAAGCGCTTCGCTCTTAGACTAATTCCTCTTCCTTAAATATTCGTAGCTACTTAAACCTACTACTTACTTATATTAATACTACCTATTTACTACTCCCTTATATAAGGTAGCTAAGGCTATTCTAAAGAACGCGCTAAAGAAACTAGCTAAGAAAGTAGTAAAGAGTATAAAGAGTATAAAAATAACTAGAAAGGTAAAGATAACTAAGATATAAGAGGGTTCCTATTTTAGTACTAGATAGTACCTAGAAGGATAAGTAGTAGCGTAAAGAACGATAACTTAGTATTAGGATAAGAGTAATTAATACTATATTACAATAGGAGAGAGAATCCCTTTTTATATAGGCGCTAAGGCTCTACCTAGTATTATATACGCTCCTCCTCTAGCTATTATCCTTAGTAGTAATAGTAGGTAATTCTATATTTTTTTATAAACGTAAGTCCCGTATTTATAGTAGAGTAGTATATAGTAAGGCTTAGCTACGCTATAGCTACGCTATAAGTAGTTATAGAGGGTAACGGTTTAGTATTATATTTATTAAAGCTCCTTAGAACTTTAATATATTTCTAATACTATAACTCCTTCTATATACTATACTACCTTATATATACTATATTACCTTATATATACTATACTATACTACCCTCTACTACTACTAAAACTACGCGTAGCGTAGCTATATTATACGATAGTCGTATACGTAAGGCCTAAGTATATTATAAAGCGCGTACTTCGTACTACGTTAGAATATACCTTCTCTACTACTAGTTATATAGTAGACGCGCTAGAGCCCTATACCTCTACCTATACTTACTACTATATAAGTATTACTAAGGGAAGTAACTACGGGAAGCCTAATAATAGTACGTACTATAGTAAGTATATCTATAGGAATTATAGTAGTTACTAGCTTATATATTTTTCTATATAAATAATATTCCTTTATAGCGCTAATCGATTATAGATTCTAAGCGAGTTAAACGGGCGTTACGAGCGTCTATACTACCTTTACGACGTCTATACTACTACTATTAGTAGAGCTAGCCCTACCCCTTATACTAATCCTACTATCCTTACTTCTAGCTTAGAGCTTACGCGCGCGTAGCGCGCTATAACCCTCTACTTATAGTAGTATAGGTCGATCTCTACTTACGCTAGTACGTTAATAAACGTATATACTAGTAACCCTACTACTACTACTAACTACCTCTCCTTATTATTATATAAGTAGAGCCGTATCGCCGTTACTATAGAATTATAGGCTAATACTACTATAAGAGTAAGATCGTACCTACGTTATAAATAGAGTATTACTAACGTATATCTAGCTTACTAGTATAGTAGAGCGTAACGAGACGCGTACTCGTATTACTAAGATAGATAAGGAGGATATAGTAAATTAGGACGAGGCGCGCTACCTAGAGTACGATATATAGATAGATATACTAGTATAGAGCTCTACGCTCTATAAACGTATAGCTTTAGTATAAGTAGGCTATAGCCTTCTTATATATATATTATTTTCTAGTATACTTATATTCTTATATACTTATAGGCGGCGTCCCTAGAACTACTAGGCGCCGATCCTAAAACCGTATAATATATCTTCTCTCTATACTTTTTTAACTACTCGTTACGTACGTAATATATAGCTAAGATATAGGTTCTTTATCTCTATAACGTTATTATATATTACGTCTTAAAAAATAGGTATTAAGTCTCTATCTTATTTCCTATTATTATAAGCCTAGCCTTCTATTACCTATAAGGTAGGTATCCCCTATCTTATAAACGTTACTTAGTCCTTCTAAAAGTATATAGAGTACGTAACGCGTAGCTTACTAGTAGGTCGCTTATTTCTTCGAAGTCTAATACTCGTACCTATAAGTTCTATTCTTTAGAGTAGCCCTCCTATTATAGTAGGTACTCTATCTTACCTTATCGTCTCCTATAGTCTAGGATCTTCTTAACTTACTAGATTTCGTTACCTTTCTTTAGTAGTACCTCTAGACCTTACGAATTATCTTCCTAGGTTCTAGTATAATAGTAATAAGGTTTTAGAAGTAATACGTAGAATACGTTATAAATATAATAGGTAGGTAGTAACTAGATATAGTACGCCTACGTTCTAATTACGTCCCTTACTTTAAAGAGTCTAATATACTTAGGTAAAGTCTTTTTACTTAGTAGGTTAAGCTTAAAGTTTCTAGTACTAAGTAGTACTATATCGCCCTTCTTAAATAAAATTAGTAGGTACTTCTTATTATAGTATTATTACTAGTATTCCTAGGCTTTCTTTATATACTTCTTAAGCGATATACGTACGTCGTAAATACGTTATATTCGTTCTATAATAGCGGGGACCTCTTCTCTATAGCGCTTATCCTTAGGCGTATATAGTATTCTTAGGTATTATCCCTAGATAATAAAGATTAGTATTTATCTAGTAGTACTATATACTAAATTATTATAGGTAAATTCTACTAATAGTAGTAATAATAGCTAGTTCTCTAGATATTTACTATAGAAGTACTATAGATAGTACTTAAGCGTCTAGTTTTATTATTTAGTCTATCTATCCGTCTATAGGTAGAATACTAAGCTTAGTTTACGTCTAATACTTAATTAATAGTAAAGCTCTTCTTAGAAAGCTAATATAAACGTTAGTCTCCTATCTAATACTATACCCTTTAGGATATCCTAGTTAGTATAGTAGATAAGCTAGAAGAAGTATTCTACTAAATCCTTTATATCCTAGTCATTCTAAGTAGGGATATATCGAGCTATTTTAGAGTACTAGTCGATAATTATAAGGATTATATTATAGGCGTACCTATCTTATATAGCTAGTAGAAGACCTATAATAAAATCTATAGTTAATTCCTTAAATAGTCCTAATAGAAGGGGAAGGGAACTTAGCTCTCTATATAGTAAGTATCTTAGAGCCTTACTTCGCTAGTATATAGTATAGGTCTTAATATACTTCTTAATATTACTTTTAGAGTACTACTAATAGTAGCTCTAACTAAGTAACTTATACGCTCGATCTACGCTAAAGTATCTAGCTATAGAATAATTATAGTACTATATAATAATTTCCTAGCGTATACTTTACTCTAAAGGGATATAAATTCGTCCTTTAAACCTTAGTATACCCTTCTTATTAAGAACCTACGTAGGGTTCTTTCTACTATACTTCTTTTAGTCGTCCTACGCGTTAGCCGCGATACGTTAGCGCGTAAAAGTATCTCTTTACTACGTATTACGTACTAACTCTATAAACGATTCTAAATCTATATCTATAGTTTCGCTTAGTAGTAATCTTACTACTAAGCGTAGTACGTACTATTTTTATCTAGTAGCGCTAGTAGTAGGAGTCGGCTTAGCTATACTATAGTTACGTCTAATAGACTTATCGTCTATAGCCCCTAAGATATTCTCGGTTATAGATTCTCTTACTTTACTCGTATCCTCTACTCCTACGTTTTATATAATAGCTAGCTTTATTTAGAGGATAGGGAGTAATCTAGTAACTAACTTATTTTCTATAAAGTAGTCTAGTCTCCTCGAAGGTCTATTAGTAGGGTTCTTAGTCCCTTATCTATAGAAGATTTTAAAATCGAAAGTAGTAAGGTAAACTACCTAGCGTACTTAACGTAGGTTTAGCTTCTAAATAGCGTAGATACTATATAGGTTATTATAATTAGTATAGACCTAAACTATATACTAGGCTCCTTCTAGATAGTATCTCTATAATTTAAAGGAGAATACGATTATAAGAAGCTCTTAGTTATACGTTTCCTAATTACGTTTAGTAGGCTAGAGCTTCCTTAAGATAGAGGCTACTAAGTACTATCTCCCTTTAAAAAGCTACGATAGTATTACTACTATTATAAATAACGATACGTCTATCTCTAGCTAGATTAGTAGACTTAGGTTAAAATAGCGTAGGATAGGCGCTATTAAGAAGCGCTTCTTTAGCGTATTAGATATAGACGAAGCGCTTACTATCTAATTAAAAACTAGGTTTAGTTTTAGTAGATTAGTTAGTAGAGTAGTTATACTAGTATATACTATAACGAATCTATAATAGAAGTTTACGAATCTAAGGAATACCTAAAGCTTATATATAGTTATAGGCTATAGCTAGTTAGATATAGTAGTTACCTTCTTTAGGTTAGTAGAGACTCCTTCTATTCTAATAATAAATCCTAGGAATTCGACCTACTTTATTATAAATTCGTATTTTACGATATTAGTAAATAAGTTAGCTAACTAGAGCCTCTTAAGTATAGTATAGATAGCGCGCTAGTAGTCCTCGATATTATTAGAGTATATATAGATAAGGATATTATCTAAATATACTATATATATATTATCTAGAAGACTAGTAAGTATCTTATTTATAAAAGCCTAAAACGTTACTAGAGTATTTACGAGTCTAAATAGTAAGACTAAGTATTTAAAGTAGCTATAATAAGTATAAAAGGTAGTCTTCTATTTATCTCTAGCCTAAATTCGTAGTCGGTAGTAGGCGTCCTTTAGGTCGAGCGTCGTATACTAACGTATACTCGATAGGTAGTTTAGTATCTCGTTAATTAGTAGTAGTATATAACGATCTTTAATAGTAACTACGTTTAGCCCTCTATAGTCGATATAGAGGTATAGAGTCCTATCTTTTTTTACTATAAAGAGGATAGGTACTCTAGCTAGACTATTACTATATCTAATCCTACTATTCGTAAGCGACTCTATAATATACTTACGTAAGATACGTAGCTCGCGCTCTAAAAGGTTATATAGTAGGCTATAGGGTAGCTCCTTACCTTCCTAGATCTTAATCTTATAGTCTACTAATTTATATAGAGGTAGGGTCTTAGCCTAGTCCTTTTTAAAGATATCTTTAAAGGATTCGAGTTTATTTAGTAAGCGTAGCGCTAGTACGATACCTACGCTTAATATAAGGTATCTACGCGCTACGAATCCGCTCTATAATGCCCTAAGAAAAGTAGTATTAAGTTTCTTATCTATCTCTTTAGTCGTAACTAGCTTAATATACTTAGTATTAGAGATTCTAAACTTCTAGGTCTAGGAGCCTAGGTCTATAAGGATAGCGAACTTCTAGAGGGTATAATTACTAATAAGAATCTTAGAGCCTTCCTTATCTACGCTATAGGTAATAAAGTCTATTAAGCGTTTAACGCTAAGGTCGTTAGTAATACGTATATAAAGCGCGTATACTCTATACGTTAGCCGTCTTTTATTATCGATCTATACTAGCGTTAGTAGATCGCTTTTAATTACCTTTAAGCTAAGCTTAATAGCTAGTTATTAGCTAATAAGGCTTATAGACGTATCTAGGTTAAAGAGGGCTTATATAACTTATTCTAAATCTATTATTAAGTATATATAGTAGGTACGTACTATAGGTAGTAGAATATCGACTATTCTACGCCTCGCTATACCTTATATTAGTAAGGCGCCTATTCTTTCCTAAAGCCCTAATATTATTAACTAGAACCTTATTAGGGTTCTTTTTATCTAGGTAGTTAGAAGAGATATATCCCTACTTTTAGTAGTTATAGTACTAAGGCCCTTTTCCTTTATTTAAACTACTTACGTCGCGTCTATAGCCTAGCTACGTATCCGTTTTAGTACGAATAACGATATCTATACGTCCTTTATTACTCTTTAAGCGTATAGTTAAATCTAACGTAAGTACTCTACGCCTAAGGTTCTTTTCCTTAGTAGTTATAACCGTAATAAGCCCCTTACGCGTTAAGGGTATAGTACTAGTATCTATAATAGCTATCTAGAGCTTAAGCCTAAGCTTAGTAAAGAGGCTTTAAACTTAGAATAGTTCCTTAGTTTCTAGAAGCTATACCTTAAGGGTCTCTAAGTAGGTAGTAAAAGCTTAGGTAGTCTAGTCCTTCTACTATTAGGCCTTATTATATATAACTACGGCGTTAAGTACTTAGTTAATCGGGTCGATCTAGGCGTTAAGGATATAATTCTTAAAGTAATCCTAAGAAATTAGTTCGCCTTTAAGGTTTATATAGTTATACTACGCCTACTAAGTTTCTTGTAAGTCGCCCTTAAGATATTATATAGCCTAGGTAACTAAGTCCTCCTTATTTAGGAAGTAATCTAGCGTATTCTTAGAGGCTAGTTTATAGTCTCTAATAAAGTTATAGTACTATTTTATACTTACTCTACTATAGGTAGTTAGGTCCTTTAATTTCGTACTACGCTTCTATAAGCGACTTATATTCGAGTTAGCGCTTTAGCTATAGCGCCTCTTCTACAACCTACTTATATAGCTACTTTCGATATTATCGTCTCTATTTCCTTCTCTAGTAAGGTTAGCCTTAAGTTTCGTAATTTCGTCTTTAATATACTAAAGTCTATACCTATTAATAAGCTCTTATCTCTATATCTTAGCTATTTCGATTTATTTAGTAAGTAATAGAGTTACGCCTATTATACGACTATTAGATAAGGCGTTTAAGACTAGCTTACTAGTCGTAATCTGGATATTAGTAACTATTATATCTTTAGGCTACTTCCTTAAGAGAGGATCGATTATAATATAAGATAGTTCCTATTTTAGTACTAGATAGTACCTAAAAGGATAAGTAGTAGCGTAAAGAACGATAACTTAGTATTAGAATAAGAGTAATTAATACTATATTATAATAGGAGAGAGAATCCCCTTTTATATAGGCGCTAAGGCTCTATCTAGCGTTATATAAGAAGCTAAAGATAACTAGGAAGAAGATATTAAAGATAATCTTAAAGAAGATATTAATAATAATCTTAAAGATAACCTTAGATATAGAACTAAAGATAACGTTAAAGATAATATAGGAGAGAATACTAAAGATTACCCTAAAGATAATAATAACGAGTAAGCTAGAAATATCTATTATAAGATTAATAAAGGTAAAAAGTAGAAACCTAAATAGTATAGTTACCTTAAAGACTATTAGTATAAATAATACGCTAGATAGCTTTATTTAAGGAAGTACCCTATATAGTAAGCTAAGTTATATTACTTAGATTATTAGATATATATACTTTTATCCTAATATTACTAGCTCTAATACTATAACTAATACTTATAAATATAGTAAGTCTACGTTTATAATCGTTTATTCTCTAAAACCTTTATAGTATTATCGTAATAGAGTAAGAAAAGAGTTAAATAGGAAAATATTATAAAATAGTATATAATTAGCTATAATTACTACTATTCTACTTTAGTCCTTTATACATTTCTATAATACTATAAAGTTAAATTATATATTAAAGAGCCTATTAATATTTCTAAAGACTAAAATCGCTATAAATATATAAAAAAGAAAGTACTAAGAATAGGCTAGCTTATAATATTACTTAAAAGTACTTACTATAAGTAATTAAATAATATTACTTTTTATAAAAAAAAAATATACGTCTTAAGTTCTAAGTATAAGGTATTATAGACTTATAGAGGTATTAAGGATAAATTATAGATTAATTTTAAAATCGATTATAGATTAATTATAGAGTAACTTAGGATTAATATAGATTAATTATAAATCGAATATAGATTAATTACGGATCTATTATAGATTAATTTAGGATTCTTAAGCGCTTCTATAGTAACTAGATATACTACTAGCTATTCTCTATTCGTTAATAGCTTTAAGCTATCTTACGCTATTATATACTTAATAAGTAAGGTCCTATATACGACGCTTCTAGTACTATTTACTAAGGATATCTATACTTAGTCTCGTATTTAACCTAAGTAGGATGTTGCGATCCTATAAGTAGTATTACGTAAGTACTTCTTTAAAGAGTAGGTAGTAGTAGGTATTTAGGTAAGGTAACTCGAATATACTATAAATAGTTATAGACCTTTTAGTAAGATTATAATATAAGTTAAATATAAGTATATTAAAGACATCCTTAGTTCCTATATACTAAATAAGTGT
>JAABUL010000019.1_pt1 | contig 258264 bp, 245 predicted proteins | sample 5559151 | NCBI WGS metagenome assembly JAABUL01 (sample SAMN10711876, study PRJNA513368) | rock metagenome | isolation source: Antarctica rocks | place: Antarctica: Victoria Land, Pudding Butte sud
CTCGGCGTCTGCACTCCAGCCTCGACTACAAGACGCCACAAGAGGTCCACAACGGCTGGCTAAATACCCAGGTCGCAGCGTAAAACCGCGACAAAAACCCGGTCCGAAAACCGCGGGGCAGATCAGACGCTCGCGCTGGTCCGTCAGACCGGTCGGTGGCGGCTCACCGTCGCGCACATGAGCTTCATCGCAGGCACCCCCGGTGCCCCGCCGATCCCCGGCCGACCATGAGCCAGCCCGACACCCGCCCACCGCGCGGTGGGGCACCATCCGGAACGGCAAGCTTCCCCGCTGCAACCAGGCGCCCAAGGGCCGGCCCAGGCAGCGGCCACCCAACAAACTGAGCGAATCAGAAGGGCTCTATCGCAAATGAGGGATTGCGGTAGACCACCACCAGGCGCGAAGACCAGCAGATCGCCGCAGGTCAGCGCCTCGCACAATCCCACCCCACAATCAACCTCACGAAACGCTGGCCGTCGACGGATTTCGATAGAGTGCGTCCTCATGGGAGACCTCATCGGCTACGCCAGGGTCAGTACCGCCGACCAAGACCCACGGATGCAGCTGGACGCACTGAGCGCCGAGAACTGCCTGAAGACCTACACCGACACCGCGACCGGAACCAAAGCCGACCGCCCGCAATGGAACGCCTGCCTGGCCGACCTGCGCCCAGGCGACACCCTGGTCATCTGGAAAATTGACCGGCTCGGCCGCAACCTGCGCGACCTCATCGACATCGTCACCACCCTGCAAACCCGCGGGGTCGGGGTCCGGTCGCTGACCAACGGCATCGTGGACACCACCACCGCGCACGGCAAGCTGGTTTTCGGCATGTTCACCCTGATGGCCGAGTACGAGGCCGCGCTGATCAAAGAACGCACCCAAGCCGGTCTCGTCGCCGCCCGGGCCCGCGGCGGCACGGCGGCCGCAAACCCAAGATGACCCCCGCGTTGGTCGACAAAGCCCAGCGGATGTACGACTCACACCGCTTCACCATGGCCGAGATCGCCCAATCCTGCGCCGTCAGCCCGATGACGATCTACCGCCACATCCACACCAGTCAAACGACCGTGCAGTGATCAGCGGGCCGCTTAGCGCTAACGGCTGTACGGATCCTCCTCGACCCCCGTGCCGGACCATTGGCGGGCGGCCCGGCGGCCCCGACTCCCGGCGGGAACTCAGATGCTGGCGCTGGCGCTGGCGGCACCGAAGACGAGCGGGGTGTCCGGCGTGACCAATCGGATCCCGACACGCCACGGGATGTGGAGCCGGGTGGCGATGTGGCCGCGGGAGTCGGTCCGCACCGTCGTCAGGTTCACCCATCCGTTGCCCGCCCAGCGCTGCACGGTGATCGGCTGGCCGAAGCGGGGCAGATAGCTGTCGGACTGCTCCGAGTAGGTCTTCGCGGCGCCAAAAACGTCGACGTACTCACCCCTTCGGCTCAGTTTCTCGGCCAACAGCGACCGAAGCTTGATCGTCGTGGCCAGCGCGGCGGTCGGCAGGTTGTCCGAGTTGGTGTCCGCCTCGCCGTAGACGACCACCCACTGACCCGTCCCCAGCGCTCCGACCGCCTGGTCCGGGATCGCGACGGCGCCGGAGAAGGTGGTCTGCCCCCGCGTCCCGACCACGAACGTCGTCACGACGAGGTTGCCCTGCGCGTCGGCCAACCCGATGAGCACCGCCGGCTTGGCGTACGAGGCGGTGGACGGGGACGTGTTCACGGTGTAGCTGGTCAGCAGGACACGCCCGCCGATCTCGATGCGGGTCGGCAGGTCGCTCGACACTCCGCTGCCGATCGGACGGACGCCGGCGGCTGGGCGCAGGTGGGTGGCGCCACCGACACCGCGCCGGGCGGCACGCAGCAGTGAGTCCCGGAACGGCTTCGGCGCCGGCCGGGTCTGGGTCGCGACCGATGCGCGAGCGGCTGAGTTGGTTGATGAGCCTGCCCGAACCGAGCTCACCGACGGGGTGGCGTGTGCGGGCAGGGCGACGACGGCGCTCAGACCAGCGGCGACGAGGGTGGCGAGGACGGGGCGGGACGACATGGGGCCTCCTGTGGCGGTAGCGATCGGAGCGGCGGTCGTCCGGGGCTCTCTGTGATCGCGCTTGCACTCTCCGATGGAGAGAGTAGCCAGAATGGGCGCTGGAAGATCGGACGCCCGGCATGTCGGCCGCCCAGGCCTCGAGCTCTGGTCATCGCCCCGCCCACTCTGTTGCCGCGCCACCTTCTTTGTCGCCGGTCTACTGGCAACAAAGAAGGTGTGGCGGCGACAAGGTCGGCAGGCGGTGGGTGGGGCGGCGACAAGGTCCGCGCGGGGTGGCCACGGGGCCAGACTCGGGGCGTGCCCCGGGTGGTCGTGCTCGCCGATACGCATCTGCCCAGGCGGGCCCGGGACCTGCCGGAGCAGCTGTGGGCGGCGTTGGACGCACTCGGACCCGACGATCTGGCCATCCACGCGGGGGACTGGGTCAGCGAGGCGGCCCTGGACGCGCTGCTCGACCGGTTGGCGCCGGCCCACGTGCAGCTACTGGCCTGCTGGGGCAACAACGACGGGCCGGAGCTTCGGGCTCGCCTGCCCGAGGTCGCCCGCGCCGTGGTGGCAGGGGTCCGGGTCGCCGTCGTCCACGAAACCGGCCCGGCAACCCGGCGCGACGCCCGGACGGCCGCGAGCTACGACCACGACACCGACCTGCTGATCTTCGGGCACTCGCACATTCCCTGGGACAGCACGGCACAGTTGCCCGACGGGCGCGAGCTGCGGCTGCTCAATCCCGGCTCGCCCACCGACCGACGTCGTCAGCCCGACGCCAGCTTCCTCACCCTGACGCTGGCCGACGGCGAGATCCGGGACGTCGTGCTGCACCGGCTCCCGCGCCGCGGTCCCTAGCCTGGGGCGATGCCCGAGCTCGCCCAGCTGCTGCGCCGCCACGCCACGCGGGTCGATGTGGCCGCGGTGGTGTTGCTGGGCGGCCCGCTGGTGCTGCTCGGGGTGCTGGCGCTGTCCGGATTGGGACAACGCCAGGGCCCGCTGGCCCTGGTGCTCGGCGTCGGGATGGTGGCGCCGCTGGCCTGGCGTCGCGCCCGGCCGCTGGCGGTACTGGTCCTGGTCTGTGCCACCGGTGGGGTCCAACTGGTGCTGCTGCCCACCCCGCTGCCGGCCGACGCGGCGTTCGCGCTTGCGCTCTACACCGTCACGGCGCGCGCCGGTAACCGGGCGCTGCGATGGACGGTGCTGGCCATCGGCCTGATTGCCGCGCTGCTGTGCGCCGTGGCCTGGCAGAACCCGGGCTACCTGCCATTCCTCGTCCTGACGGTGGTCATTGCGGTCATCTCCGGTCGGCTGCGTTACGTCCGGGCCGCCTACGTAGCGGGGCTGGTGCAGCGGGCCGAGAGCGCTGAACTGGAACGAGAGCAGCAGCTGCGGCTGGCCGAGTCCGCCGAGCGGGCGCGGATCGCGCGGGAGATGCACGACGTCGTGGCTCATTCCCTGTCGGTGATCATCGCTCAGGCCGACGGCGGCGCCTACATTGCGCGGGCCGACCCCGACCGCGCCGTGCAGGTTCTGACCACAATCGGCGGCACCGGTCGGGAGGCGTTGCGACAGATGCGGGACCTGCTCGGGGTGCTGCGCGAGAACCCCACCGTCGCCACGAAGCCGCCGACCGAGCCCCAGCCGGGACTGCACGACCTGCCCCGGCTGATCGGAGCGACCGCCGATGCCGGACTGCCGGTTCATGCCCAGGTGCCCGGCCCACCCGGGATCGCTGACGTCCCGCAGGCGACCGGACTGGTGGCCTATCGGGTGGTGCAGGAGTCGTTGACCAACGTGTTCAAACACGCCGGGCGCGTGGACCGGGTGGAGGTGGCGGTGGAACGCATCGGCGACCGGCTGCGCATTGAGATCAGTGACGACGGCCGTGGCCCGGCTCCGGGAAGCGGACCCGTGCAGAGCGGGCACGGTCTGGCGGGGATGCGGGAACGCGTCGCCCTGCTCGGTGGGCGGCTGGTGGCCGGGCCCCGCCCGGGCGGCGGGTTCCGGACCGTGGCCACCCTGCCGGTACCGCACCCGGCCGTCCCGCCGCAGCCGGCAGACCCCGCGTCCGAACCGAGCGAGAGCGATGCTCACACCTGGCTGCTGCCCGTCGGGTCGGTGGCACAGCCGGGTTCCGCCTGGCGCGACTGGGACACCCAGGGTCGGCGCGGAACCGGTGGTGCGCTGTGAGCGGTGCTCCGCCGGCCATCCGGGTATTCCTCGCCGACGACCAGCAACTGGTCCGCGCCGGGTTCCGGATGGTGCTGGACTCCCAGCCCGACATCCGCGTCGTCGGGGAAGCCGGCGACGGGGCGGACGCGGTGCGACAGTTGGCTGGAATCGCTGCCGACGTCGTGCTGATGGACGTCCGGATGCCGGTCATGGACGGCATCGCGGCCAGCGCGGCGCTGACCGCCCGGGCGGGCGCACCGCGGGTGCTGGTCCTGACCACCTTCGATCTGGACGAGTACGCGTTCGCGGCGATCCGCGCCGGCGCATCCGGTTTCCTGCTCAAGGACGCGCCCCCGGAGGACCTGCTGGCCGCCGTGCGCACGGTCCACGCCGGCGACGGGGTGGTCGCGGCGAGTACGACCAGACGGCTGCTCTCCCACCTGGCCGCACTGCCGGCGCCCGGGAACGAGATGCAGCCGGACGCCGACCATCGCCTGGCAGCCCTGACCGAGCGCGAACATCAGGTAATGGTCCGGATCGGCGAGGGGCTCACCAACACCGAGATCGCCGCTGCCCTGTTCGTGTCCGAGACAACGGTCAAGACCCACGTGGGCAGGGTTTTCGCCAAACTGGGACTGCGTGACCGGGTGCAGGCGGTCATCCTCGCCTACGAGACCGGCCTGGTCCGGCCTACCGCAGTCGGACCCGGAGATCGTCCTGAAGGATGACGCGCACGGTCCCGCTCGATCCGTACCGTCACCAGACATGAGCAGCCCCGCACCAGCCCAGTCCCCCCCGACGGTCGAGCCAGACCTCGCCGCGGGTACCCCGCCGCCCGGGCGTCCCGCCATCCATGTGCAGGGCCTACGCAAGGTGTACGGGTCGGGGGAGGCTGCGGTGGCCGCGCTGGCCGGGATCGACCTGCACATCGGGGCGGGCCGGTTCACCGCTGTCATGGGCCCGTCCGGTTCCGGGAAATCGACCCTGCTGCACTGTGTGGCCGGGCTGGACACCGTCACCGCCGGGCGCATCGGCTACGCGGACCCGGACGGCGTCGGCTGGACCGACATCACGACACTGCCCGACCGGGCGCTCACCCACTTCCGGCGCGACCGGATCGGCTTCGTGTTCCAGTCGTTCAACCTGCTGCCCACGTTGACCGCCGAGCAGAACATCCTGCTGCCACTGGACCTCGCCGGACGCAAGGTGGACCGCGACTGGTTCGACGGGCTGGTGTCCACCCTGGGCATCGCCGACCGACTGCGCCACCGCCCAGCCGAGCTGTCCGGCGGCCAGCAGCAGCGGGTCGCCTGCGCGAGAGCACTGGTCACACGACCGACCGTGATCTTCGCCGACGAGCCGACCGGCAACCTGGACAGCCGCTCTTCGGTGGAGGTGCTCTCGTTCCTGCGCCGCTCGGTCCGGGAACTCGGGCAGACAGTCGTGATGGTCACCCACGACCCGGCGGCCGCCTCCTACGCCGACCGCGCCGTGCTGGTCGCCGACGGGCGGATCGCCCGTGACATCGACATGCCCGAGCCGCAGGAGGTCCTCGACGCGCTCGGCTCGCTCGGAGATCGGGAAACACTGCTCACCGACGAGAGCGACGATCCCACCGGTGGCGGGTCGGACGGCGCCGGCTCGGACAGCGGGGATCGCGCATGAGGTCGGTTGTCCTGGCCCAGCTGCGCCATCACCCTGGGCGCTATGTGGCGACCGCGTTGGCCATCGTGCTGGGAACCGCCTTCGTGGCCGTCGGATTCCTGTTCACCTCGACCCTGCGCGACACCCTCGGCAATGCGCTGGTCGCCGATCTGGCGCACGCCGATGTGGTCGTCGGTCCGAGGGATGCCTCCGCGCGTTCGTCGCTGACCGAGGACCAGGTCCGCGCCGTCACCTCGACCCCGGGGGTGGCGGCCAGCCTGGTGCTGCGCACCACCTCCGCCGACGCCGAGCTGCCGCTCGTGGGACGGCAGGGCGTCGAGGTCCGGTCGGTGGCCAGCGACCCGCGGCTGCGATCGCAGCGGGTCACCGCGGGACGCGTACCCCGCGGACCCGCTGAAATCGCGATCGGGGCCGACGCCGCGCGCGCCACCGGCCTGCATCCCGGCTCGTCGGTGACGTTGGGGGTCTACCCCGACACCACCAGCGCCGCCGCGACCAGCGCCGGGGCCACTGGCATCCCGGCACCGCAACCGGCGGGTCCGACCCCGCACCGGTACACCGTCGTCGGCGTCCTGGACGGCGGCAGCAGCATCAATGCGCTCGGTAGCGGCCTGCTATTCTTCCTGCCCGACACCCGACCGCTACCCGGGGTGCGTTCAGCCGTCGGCGTCGGGCTGCTTGCCGCGCCCGGTGTGGGTGCGCAGCAGCTGAGCGCCGCCGCCGCGGCCCGGTTGGCGACCAGCCCCGGCGCGGCCGCGTCAGAGGGACCTGCCGGATCCGGCGCTGCTGGATCCGGGGGGCCGGGCGGCGACGCGCTGGCCGTCTCGACGATGCAGCAGTACCGGGCCGCCTCGGTGGCGCAGATCAGGCTCGTGGTGCAGCTGATCGGCGCGTTCGTGCTCGCCTTCGCGATCCTGGCGATGGCCGTGGCCGGGCTGGTCATCGCCAACACCTTCGTCATCCTGCTCACTGCGCGGACCCGGGAGCTGGCGTTGCTGCGCTGCGTCGGCGCCGTGCGCCGGCAGGTGTTCCGCTCCGTGCTGGCCGAGGCCGCCGTGCTCGGCGGGGTCGCCTCGGCGCTCGGCATCGTGCTGGCCTGGGGGCTGTCGGCGGGAGCCGTAGCGATCGCGAACACGTTCCCGCTGCCGCTGGTCATCGCGACCCCGATCATCGGCTGGCAGGCCGTGGTGCTGCCGCTGGTGATCGGGATCACGGTCACCGTGCTGGCCTCGCTGGCCCCGGCGCGACGGGCGACCGCGGTGCCGCCGGTGGCGGCGTTGCGCCAGGACCTCGGGCTGGCGGTGCGCAACCGTCGGGGAATGGTCCGGCTGATTCTCGGCCTGCTCGGCGTCGGAGTCGGCGTGCTGGGCATCCTCGGTGGGCTGGCTGTGGGAGAGCAGTTCGGCGTGGTGCTGACCGCGCTCGGGGTCGCGGTCAGCTTCATCGGCCTGCTGGCCGCGGCGCGGCTCTACATTCCGCCGGTCGCCCGCCTGGTCGGGTCCCTGGTCCGGGTGGTCGGCGGCGTGCCCGGGCGGCTGGGCGTGCTCAATGTGCTGCGCAACCCGGCCCGGGCCACGGCCACCTGCACCGCGCTGGTCATCGGGGTCACCCTCGTCTGCGCGGTCGGGGTCGGCGCCGCCACGGCCCGGGCGAGCGCGCTGCGGGTGGTGCTGGCCGACAACCCCGTGGACGTGGTGGCCTACACCGGCTCGAGCGGCTACCTCAACCCGGGCTCGCTGGCCGAGCGGCAGGCGCAGGGGGACACCGGGGATCAGCCGCAGGCACTCGGTAACGGGGTGGCCGACAAGGTGGCCGGGGTGGCAGGGATCACTGGGGTGGCGACGCTCACCCAGGCGCCGGTCGACGTCCGACTGCCCGGCGGTTATCAGCTGGCCGGGACCGCGTCCGGCGCGGATCCGGCGCTGATTGCCCGGGTGGCACGCGAGGACGTTGCGCGCGACCTTGGACCGGACACCATCATCTTCGGCGCGCGGTACTACAAAGAGCACCCGGTCAAGGATGGGCAGCGCGTGACGGTGACCGGTTCGGGCGGACAGTCGCGGACACTGACCGTCCGCCTGGCCTCTGGTCTCCCGGTCGGGGTCCTGCTGGACCGGGCGACCCTGGCGGCGCTGAGCCGCACACCGCCGGTCACCGCCGCCGTCTGGGCGCGCACGTCGGCCCTGGACAGCGGCGGGGCGATCGACTCCGTCGGCCCCATCGTGGACCGGGTCCGTGCCGCGGTCGGGAATGCCCCCGCCGGTGGCGCATTCGCCGGGCCTACCAGCGACGTGGTGCAGATCGAGGGCGGCGCGCAACAGGCCGCCGCGATCGTGCGGGTGCTCAACGCGCTGGTCAAGGTGCTCACGGCCCTGCTGGCGATGGCGTTGATCATCGCGCTGGTGGGGATCGCGAACACCCTGAGCCTGTCGGTGCTGGAACGTTCCCGGGAGAGCGGGCTGCTGCGCGCCCTCGGCCTGGGTCGGGGCGCCCTGCGGGCCGCGATCGCGTGGGAGGCGGTGACGCTGGCGCTGGTCGCGGCCGGACTCGGGTTGGCCCTCGGCATCGGCTACGCCTGGGTGGGCTCACGGGCGATCTTCAGTGGGGCCTCCAGCGGGCGCGTGCAGACCGTGTTCACCATCCCGGTCGGGCAGACGCTGTTACTGGTGGCGATCGCCGTCCTGGCCGGGCTGCTGGCCTCGGTGCTGCCGGCCCGCCGCGCCGCGGCCACCGCGCCGGCCCGGGTGCTGGCCCAGGAGTGAGACCACGAGGGGATCCTGATCCCAGAAAGCTGACGACCGAGCCACGGACACTCCGTCGCGACGACAACAGCGTCGAGCCGCCACGCGGGGCCAGTCGCGGTCGAGGGTCATGCCGTGGCCGTGGCTCACGGATCGTCTGTACCTGGCGCCGGTCGCATCCGGGACCAAGGCGTGCTATGGCGAGCCAGCGCGTGACGATGACCGCTGCGGAGGTCACGAAGGTCGAACAGCTGCTAACCGCGGTCCGTGGTCTGTCCGGAAACGACCAGTTCAGCGACTCGGAGGTCGCGTCGGCGATTGTCGAGGTCGAGGACGCTGTGGGAGTACGGCTCGCGATCGCGGGCGCACGTCCTCGGCCGGCAGGTGCCAGCAGGGGTCCTCCTGCGGGGGCGCCGTCGTCGATCCGGTCGTCACGCTGGGGGTGAATCCACCATTGGGCCCGGTGCCGTCGCCAGCCGACCTCGGACCACGTGGCCCGAGTTCTGGGCCGTCCGCACGGTGGCGCCCGACCCGGGCTCGCGTGTTACCGACGTAACATCCTGGCATGGGCGAGGCTGGGGTAGCTCGTGAGCCGGCCGACCCCCGTCGTTGGCTGCTGGTAACGGTGTCGACGGCGGGCGCGTCGGGGAGTGTGCGGGTCCAGGTGTGGCGAAAGTTGCGGTCCCTCGGCGCGCTGTATCTGCATCAGTCGGTGTGCCTGTTGCCGGCGACAGCGACCCTGGACCGGGAGGTCCGCGGACTGCTGGACCGGGTGGTCCGGGAGGGCGGGACCGGGCGGTCTCTGCTGCTCTCACTGGATGATCCGACGGAGGAGGAGTCGATCGTCGCGGAGTTCCGATCCGCCCGCGACGCCGAGTACGCCGAGGTCCTTGAGCGGGTGCCCGCGTTCCTGGCCGAGTTGGCGCGCGAGCGGGCCCGTGGACGGGCGACGTACGCGGAGGTTGAGGAGTCCGAGGCCGACCTGACGCGGTTCCAGACCTGGCTGGGCAAGATCGAGACCCGGGACTACCTCGGTGCGCCCGGACGCGAGCTGGCGCGGGCGGCGGTGGCCCGTTGCGAGGCGGACCTGGCGGCGTTCGAGGCCGAGGCAATGGCCGCGGAGTCACCCGAGCCGGTGGCAGCGCGCAACGAGCCCGACGGCGATCGTGCCCCGGCGCACGCCGCGCTGGATGACTGAGGTGCCGGCAGGGTCCGGGGTCGAGGTCGCCGAGCCTGGCACTGCGCCGACGTGGCACACCCTGGACCCGGCGAACGTCCTGGACCAGCTGGACACCGGCCCTGGCGGGCTGTCGGCTCCCGAGCAGGCCCGCCGCCGCGAGCGATACGGGGCGAACATGGCCGCCGAAGGCAAACGGGACTCGGTTGTCGCCGAACTGCTGGAGTCGCTCGCCGAACCGTTGCAGCTGCTGTTGATCGCGGTCGCGGTGCTCTCGGCCGTGTTCGGGCAGCTGTCCGACGCGGTGGCGATCTTCGTGGTGATCGTGGCGGTGGTGGTCGTGGAGACCGTGACCGAGCTGCGCGCGTCGCGGGCGATCGATGCGCTGCGCTCGCTGTCCGCGCCGTCCGCCCGAGTCCTGCGCGACGGGAAGGTCGCCGAGGTTCCGGCCGCCGACCTGGTCCCGGGCGACGTACTGGTGATCGAGGCCGGCGACATCGTCGCTGCGGATGCCCGGGTGTTGGCCGCCCGCGGGATGCGGGTTGATGAGTCCAGCCTGACCGGTGAGAGCCAGCCGGTCGGCAAGGGCCCGGGCGCGGTAGCCGCCGACGCGGCGTTGGCCGAGCGCAGCTCGATGCTGTTCTCCGGGACCCCGGTGGTTGCCGGGGAGGGCACTGCCGTGGTGGTCGCGACCGGTGAGGCCACTGAACTGGGGCGCCTGGGCCGGCTGGTCACCACCGAGAAGGAGCCCGCGACCCCGCTGCAGCGGTCGCTGCGAGAACTGGCCAAGGCGGTGCTGGTGCTCGCGATCGGTGCCAGCGTGCTGGTGCCCGTGGTCGGGGTGCTGGCCGGCCGTCCGTTTCGGGAGATGCTGCTCGACGGGCTGACGATTGCGTTCGCGACCGTGCCGGAGGAACTGCCGATCCTGGTCACCGTGCTGCTGGCGGTCGGCGGTCGGCAGCTGGCCGCCCGGGGGGCGTTGCTGCGCCGGCTGCGCGCCGGGGAGGCCCTGGGCGCGGTTACCACCGTGGTGACGGACAAGACCGGCACGTTGACCGAGAACCACCTGCGGCTGGCCGGCATCCGTGGCGACGGGCATGAGGTGTTGGCAACGGCGATCGCCTGTCAGCCGCCGGCCGGCGGGGGGGAGAGCCGGGAGCCGTTGGAAGCTGAACTGGCCGCCGCCGCCGGCGAGGCGGGCATCGGCCAGCCGGGCGAGCAGGTCGTGGCATTCCCGTTCGACCCGGCCCGCAAGCTGGTCAGCCGAGTCTGGCGGACCCCCGACGGCCCGCTGGTGCTGGCGGTGTCCGGGGCGCCGGAGGCGGTCCTGGCCGCATGTGAGGTCAGCAGCGGGCAACGCGCGCAGATCGAGCAAGAGTTAGCGGAGCTGACCGGTCGGGGACTGCGGGTGATCGCGGTCGCCCGGAAGGCGCTGAATTCTGTCCCGGCCCAGCGGGACGGTGTCGAGGCGGGGCTGGGGTTCGTCGGGCTGGCCGGGTTCGCCGACCCGGTGCGAGCCGGGGTGGGGCAGGCGGTCGCTGCCTTGCGGGCGGCCGGGGTTGCGACGCTGGTGGTGACCGGCGACCACCCGGCAACGGCCGGCGCGGTCGCCGACCAGGCGGGCCTGGGCGGCGGGCAGACCCTGTCCGGCGGCGACGCCCTGGATGCCCGCCCGGATGCCGAGGTCTGCGCACTGCTCGCCGACCGGACGGTGGTCGCCCGGTCCACCCCGGCCGACAAGCTGCGGATCGTGCGGCTGCTGCAGGCCCGGGGCGAGGTCGTCGCGGTGACCGGCGACGGGGTCAACGACGCACCGGCGCTCGCCGCTGCCGACGTGGGCATCGCGATGGGTCGGCGCGGCTCGGAGCTGGCCCGCCAGGCCGCCGGCGTCGTGCTGACCGACGACGCCTACCCCACCGTGGAGGTCGCCATCGCGAAGGGCCGCAACATCACCGCCCAGCTGCGCCGCGCGGTCGCGTTCTACCTGGGCGCGAAACTAGCCCTGGTCGCGGTGATGCTGATCCCGCTCGCTCTGGGCGAGCCGGCGCCGTTCGCACCGGTGCACATCGTGCTGCTCGAGCTGTTCATGGACCTCGGGGCCTCAGTGGCGTTCGTCTCCGAACCCGCCGCCCCGGACGCCATGCGCCGCCCACCCCGACCGCCCGGGGCACGCTTCCTCGACCGACCGGAACTGGCCGCCATCGGGGCGGTAGCCGCCGCGATGACGATCGCCACGCTGCCCGGCTACCTCCTGCTGGCCGGCGGCCACGGCCTGCCGGTCGCCCGCTCGGCTGCCGTGCTGGGCTGGCTCGCCGGGCATGCGTTGATTGCCTGGTCCCTGCGCACGCAACCCCGCCTGCCGCTGCACGCCAACCCCGCATTCCCGGGGTGGGCGGCGGCGGCAGCAGCGGTCGGTCTGCTGGTGACGCTGACCCCGATCGGCGGCGCCATCCGGCTCGGCGCCCTGCCCGGAACCGGGGTCGGCCTGGTCGCCGGTCTGATCGCCGCCGCGGTCCTCGTCGCGGCCGGCGCGCGCGTCGCCGCGCGCACCCGCCTACAGCTGTGACGGCCCGGCCCGGCCCGGCCCGGCCCGGCCCGGCGCACCGGCGCACCACGCCGGCCCGCGGCGCGGCCTGCTCCTACCCGGCCAGACCGCGGCCGTGTGCTCGGTGGTCAACGTGCGCTCGCACGGACGCTCACTGCGCGGGCCCGTCACCCACCCTCGGGACTCGCCCCGGCCCCGGTGGTTCTCGCTGTCGTCACCACAGTCTTGCCTGTCTCGCCCTGCCTCATGGTCACAACTACCGCGGACGGGGTGTCTCACACCAGGTCGACCCGGAGGGGGCCGGGATCGATCTGCAGGGTGAGGGACTCAGCCTGGGTACCCGACGCCCGCCCTTGACCTTTGAGGGTGCTCCAAGGTTTACGTTCGACGACATGAGCACGGACACGGCGCCGGTGCGCGGACTGCGGGTCGCGGAACTGGCCGAGGCCGTCGGGGTGAGCCGGCACACGATCCGCTACTACGAACGCGCCGGGCTGTTGGCAAATCCAGCCCGCACCTCGGCCGGGTACCGCGACTACGACACGGGCGCGGTGGACCGGCTTCGGTTCATCCGGGGCGCCCAGCGGCTGGGACTGAAGCTGCGCGACATCGCCGACCTGCTCGCCATCCGCGACACCGGCGCCTGCCCCTGCCACCCAGCCGAGCAGCTGCTCCGCCGGCGGCTCGCCGACCTGGACGCGGAGACGGCGCGGCTGGCTGCGCTGCGCTGCGCGCCCAGATGGTCGCGATGATCGAGGCGCTGCCTCGCCTGGACTGCCCGCCCCCGGCCCCCGGAACCTGGTGTCCCTCCCCACCGGACGGAGGTGACCACCCATGCCCGAACTGACCAGACCGTGCTGCTGCGACGACCCCGGCTGCCCGCCGGACTGCGGTTGTGACTGCAGCTGAGCGTGCCATTCGACCCGGTGGCCCGCCGGACACCTCGGCGGGCCACCGCCGCATCGACGGCGTACGACCGGTTTCCTGCTGATAGGAGCCTGCGCCGGCGCCGCCCCCTTGGCAGGTGCGCGAGCAGTTCGGGCGCTCACGCTGACGGAGCTGAGGAAGGCGGCGACGACCGCCTCCGCCGGGCGCCGTCAGATCCCAGGACGCGAGCCGTCGCACGCCAACAACAGGACTGCCTCGATTGGCCGCCGACCGGACGACGGCCGTGCCCAAGCACGGGGTCGGTGGGCCGCTGGCTGCGACGGTCGCCTCAACGATGAGCTCGCCGACGCCGTGCGTCGGGAGGTTGACCCGCCGGGCGATGTGTTGGACTGACGCCGCAGCATTCGGAGTCGCGCAGATCTTTGCACTCCTGGCAGGGATCAGCAGGTCCGGGATCACCATGGTCCCCGGACTCGCCCGCGGCCTGGACCACGAGGAGGCAGCCCGCTTCTCGTTCCTCCTGGCCACCCCGCTGATCCTGGCGGCCGGCGTCCTCAAACTCCCCAGCCTGGCCGCCTTCGCGGGACGCAGCATCCACGGCCAGGTGGCGGTCGGTGCGGTCGTCGCCGGAGTCGCCGCCTATGCCTCGGTGCGATTCCTCACCCGGTGGTTCACCCCGCGCACCCTGACCCCGTTCGCCGTGTACTCCCTCGCCGCCGGCGTCCTCAGCGTCGTGCGCTTCGCCTGAGCTGGACAGAAACCGATGCTGAGTTCGATCGTCAACCAGGTCCCCACAGTCCCGCCGGTCCTGGTGTACGTCCTGGTCGGCGCCCTGGTCTTCGCCGATGATGCGATCTTCGTCGGCTTCGTCATCTCCGGCGAGACCGCCGCCCTGCTCGGCGGGGTCGACGCCAGCCGCGGCACGTCAACGTCTACGCCGCCGCCGCGATCGTCGGCGACACCGTCGGCTACGAGATCGGCAAGCACATCGGTGAGCGGGTCCTGCGCTGGAAACCCCTGTAGAAGCGGAAGGCGGGCCTGGACAGCGCCCGGGACCTGCTCGTCCGCCGCGGTGGGGCCGCCCTCGGCGGGCTGGTCTGGGGAGTCGGGTACGTCCTTCTCGGCTACCTAGTACGTGGTCGTGGCGGCGGAAGGACCCGTCTTCATTCACGATTTCTCGGCTGGTGGAGATGAGCCGATCGATGGCGGACTGGGCGAACACGTAGGCGGCGACAGCGGTGATCGACTCGCCGGGGTCGCGGTTCCCGGTGATGGTCGCCGAGCGGGGGCGGTGCGCTGAAGGTTGACCGATCCGTTCTTCGTGCAGGGAGGGGGCCTCAGGTCATCGGGTATGCGTGCGGACGGGTTCCACCCTCGGCGCCTCGTCGGCGGGCCGGCGCCACTACCGTCGGCAGGTGCTCCGGCTGCTGCGCTCCCAGCTGCGCCGGCACCCGGCGCGGTACCTGGCGACAGCGCTGGCCGTCGCGCTCGGAGCCGGCTTCGTGGCCGTCTCGCTGCTGTTCACCGCGACGCTGAACCGGACCCTCGGCGACGCGCTGACCACCGAGCTGGCCGGATCGGCGGTCGTGGTCGGGCCACCCCGGGTCACCGCCGGCGCCAACCGGGTCGAGCCCGGGCTGCTGGAACAGTTGTCCGGCACCCCGGGCGTTGCGGCCGTCGCCGGGCTGGCGACCGCCCGCGCGCAGGCCCAGCTGCCGCGCCTGGGCACCACACCGGTCACCGTCGGGCTGGTCGCGGACGACCCGCGGCTGCGCTGGCAGCAGCTGAGCGCCGGAACCTTCCCCGGGCCCGGGCAGGTACTGCTGGACAGTCAGAGCGCCGCCGCGTCCGGGATCCGGCCCGGCGACGTCATCCGGGTCGGTGAGACACCGCCCACCAGCACCCCGGCCCCTGGTTCCACGGCGGACCCGCCGGCCGCGCTCAGTGTGCCGGTCCGGGTCAGCGGCGTCGTCGAACTGGGCAGCGGGCTGACCTACTCCCCGCCGGCCGTCTTCGCCCGCCCCGCCGACGCGAGCCTGGTCGGACTGGTCACCGGGTACTTCCGCGTCGTCGTGGCCGGCGACGGCAGCGTCACGGACGCGGTATTGTCCCAGCGCATCGACGGCCGCGTGCAGCTGTGGAACGCCACCACCGGGGCGGGACTGGTGACCCGGACCCTGGGCGGGCAGCGCGACGCCGCGATCCAGGCCGTCAGCTTCGGCACCGACATCCTCGGCGGGTTCCTGCTCGGCTTCGCCACGATCGCCGTCGTGGTGGCGGGGTTGGTCATCGCCAACACGTTCGTGGTGCTGCTGGCCCAGCGCAGCCGGGAACTGGCGTTGTTGCGCTGCGTGGGCGCCGACCGGCGGCAACTGCTCGGATCGGTGCTCGGCGAGGCCGCCACGTTGGGCATCGTGGCCGGTGCGGCCGGGTTTGCCGGTGCCCTGGCCGTGACTGCCGGTGCCGTGCTGGTGCTGAACCGCATCGGGCTGCCGGTGCTGGTGTCGGGGGTGCAGGTGAACCCGGGCGCCGTCGTCGCACCGGTGCTGGTGGGGCTGGCTGTCACGGTGCTCGCCGCGCTCGGTCCGGCGCGCGCGGCGATGCGGGTGGCGCCGGTCGCGGCGCTGCGCCCAGCCACCACCCCGGCGACCGGGACCGCCGCCGGGCGTCGCCGGGCCGTCGCCGGAGCGGCCCTGGTGCTGGTTGGATCGGTCCCGCTGGCGGTGACCCTGAGCCGGCGGGGGTTGGCCGCGGGCGGCGGTCCGGGCGGGGTTGCGGTGGGGATCGTCGGGGGCGTGCTGACCTTCGCCGGGGTGCTGCTGGCCGGTCAGCTGCTGGTCCCCGCGGCGGTGCGGGTGGTCGGGGTCGGTACCCGGCTGCTCGGACGGACCCCCGGACGGCTGGCGGTGACCAACGCGCTGCGCAACCCGGCTCGGGCCAGCGCGACCACCTCGGCGCTGGTGGTCGGCATCACGTTGGTGACGCTGGTGGGCACCGGGGCGGCGACCACCCAGGCGACGTTCCTGTCCGCGATCGAGACCGCCAACCCGATCGATGTGAGCGTGACCGCGCCCGGACTGGTCCTGACGGGCGGACCGGGTGGCGCTCCGACAGCGACGCCCCTGCCCTCCCTTGCCACGCCCCGGGTCCGCGCGGTGTCCGGGGTCGGCGGGCTCGCCGCGTCCGTGCCGCTGCGGACGGCGCGGCTGACATTGCGGCCCGCCACCGCCGCCGGCGGATTCGAACGGTCCCGGACCGGCCCGGTGACCGGTGCGGACCTGGGGCGGGCCGCCGCCGTGGTGCGGGGCGGGGTGCTGGACGGCGCTCATGCCGGGCAGCTGCTGCTGCCGCCGGACCGGGTGGGCCGTCGGCTGCGGGTGGCCGAGGGCGACCCGGTGCGCCTGAGCGGGCCGGCCGGATCCCGCCAGCTGCGGGTGCACTTTGTGGCGGGTCTGGCGGTGCCGGTGCTGGTCAGCGACCAGGATCTGACGGCCGTGGCAGGCCGGAGTGCGGTGACCACCGCGGTATGGGGGAGGACTGCGGCCCTGGATCCCGGCGGTGATCCGGGACGGGTGGGTGCCACGGTTGCCGCGGTCCAGCGCGCGGCCGTTCCGCCCACCCCGACCCCGACCCCGACGCCGACCGCGCCCGCAACCCCGACGGCGACTGCGAAACCGACTCCTGTCCGGAGTGCGGCCGCGCCCGGAAAACCGACTGCGAAACGCTCGGCGACCGGGCCGGCGGCACCGAGCGCGATCAGGGCGACGCCGTCTGCCAGCACGAGCTCGGCTGCCAGCACGGCCCCGTCCGCGGTGGCCGCCCCGGTGCCGCCGCCGCCGACCATCGGAGGCGGTGCCCTGCGGGCCGGACGGTTCCTGCAGATCCTCAATGTGCTGCTGCTGGTGGTGACCGCGCTACTGGGGGTCGCCGTGGTCATCGCGATAATCGGGATCGGGAACACGCTTTCGCTCTCGGTGGCCGAACGGCGACGGGAGTCCGCGCTGCTGCGCTCGCTCGGGCTGACCCGGACCGGGCTGCGGCTGACCGTCGCCCTGGAGGCACTGACGCTCTCGGTCGTCGCCAGCGGTGTGGGCATCGGGCTCGGCATCGGGTACGGGTTCGCCGGGATCCGGGCGCTGCTGGGCGAGGCGGTCGCCATCCGGTTCACCGTCCCGGTCGGGCAGATCCTCCTGCTGGCAGTGGCGGCGGCGCTGGCCGGGCTGCTCGCCTCGGTGCTGCCCGCCCGCCGCGCCGCCCGCATCCCACCGGCCCGTGGCCTGGCCGAGGAGTGACCCGGCCCCGCAGTGACCGATCAGGTGCCGGGCTCAGGTGCCGGGCTCCGGTGCTGGCGCGCCGCTCACTGCAGGGCCGAGGTCAGGCGGGCCAACCCGTCCAGTGCCTCACTCGTCCGGGAACGCCGCTGCCATTCGGTCAGGGTCAGTTCCCGGCTGAGCCGTCGGTATCCGTCTTCGGCGGCGCGGACCTGATCGGTGAAATCGCGTCCACAGACCAGCAGAGACACCTCCAGGTCGAGCTGGAACGAGCGGATGTCCATGTTGCTGGACCCGATGACGGTCACGTCCTCGTCCACCGTGACGTGTTTGGCGTGCAGAATGAAGGGCGCCGGATAGAGCCAGATCCGGACCCCGGCGCGTAACAGGTCCTCGTAATAGGAACGCTGCGCGTGAAAAACCAGTGCCTGGTCACCGATCTCGCTCACGAACAATTCCACGCTGACGCCCCGCTGGGCCGCGGAGGTGACGGCCTGCAGCAGCGATTCGTCGGGCACAAAATAGGGACTGGTGACACCGAGTCGTCGCTGCGCCCCGTACATGAGGGAATTGAACAGTTTCAAGTTGTTCTCCTCCGGGAATCCTGGACCACTCGGGACGATCTGGCACTGGCTGGTGCCATCCGGCAGCGGTTGGAGGTGCCGGTCGGCGGCTGGGGCGACCAGTTCCCCGGTCTCGCTGTACCAGTCGGTGAGAAACAGCGCGTCCACAGCGGATACGACCGGCCCGGTCAGGCGGACCAGGGCGTCCTGCCACTGCAGTCCCCGCGCCAGATTCCGCCGCTTGTCATAGCTGCGGTCGATCATGTTGATCGATCCGAGGAATGCGATGTCACCGTCGACGACCAGCAGCTTGCGGTGATTGCGCAGGTCCGGGCGCTGGTAGTGGCCGCGCAGTGGCTGGAAGGGCAGCATCAGCCGCCAGGCCACCCCCGCCCGGTTCAGCGCGTCGATGGCACTCTTATAGCCGGGGTAGGGCCGCGAGCCCATATGGTCGAGCAGCACCCGGACGCTGACCCCCCGCGCCACCGCGTCCGCCAGAGCGGTGAAGAACGGGGCCGTGGTGTCGTCATGGGAGAGAATATAGAACTCGACATGAACGGTACGGACGGCTATACGGACGGCATCGGTGAGCGAGGCAACCTGCTCGGCATAGTTGGTCATCATCGCGGCCCGGTTCCCCGTCATCATCGGCATCGACCCCAGCTTCTGGTTCAGTCGCACCACGGGCAGGATCCAGGCCGGGCTCGAAATCGGCTCCACGATATCGCCGGACCGCTCCACGACGCCGCGGATCATCGAATCCATGGTCGCCTGCTTGTCCCGCCGTCCCCTCGGTAGTTTTGGATTGCCGATCAGCAGGAAGAACAACGCTCCGACGATGGGGACGAAGAACACCGCCAACAACCAGGCCAGTGCCGCCGACGGTCGCCTACCACGCGGAACGACAACCATGGCGACCACCCGCACGAGGACCTCGACGACCAGCAGCAGACCACCGAGGACGAGCAGCACCTGCGAGAGCCCGCCCACAGGGGTGACCGTAGGGCACCTCGACGGCCCGAAATCTCACGCGTCGGGCCGCTAGGTGGCGGCAGAGTCGAGCAGTGACCCAACCGGAGATCCCAACTGATCGCGTGATCGCCATCGACGAGGCACTGGTCCACCGGCTGGTTGCCGAGCAGTTCCCGCACTGGGCCGACCTGCCCGCCACCCGCGCGGAGCCCGACGGCTGGGACAACCGGACCTTCCGGCTCGGGGCGGATCTGTCGGTCCGCCTGCCCAGTGCGCCCGGCTATGTCGCGCAGGTCGCCAAGGAGCAGCGCTGGCTGCCGGTGCTGGCCCCGCAGCTCCCGCTTCCGATCCCGGTCCCGCTGGCGCAGGGACGCCCGAGCGCGGAGTACCCATGGCCGTGGTCGGTGTACCGGTGGCTGCCCGGGACCGTGGCCAGCGCGGCAACCGTCGGCCTCGACACCGACTTTGCGAGCGCACTCGGGCGGTTCCTGGCCGCACTGGCCCGGGTCGACCCGACCGATGGCCCCGTCCCGGGTGAGCACAACTTCTTCCGCGGCGGCGCGTTGGCGACCTACGACCGGCAGACGCGCCAGGCGTTGGCGGACCTAACCGGTCGGGTGGACGTGCCCGCCGCCACCGCGGTGTGGCGGGCAGCGCTCGCGTCGCAGTGGCCGGGCGCGGCGGTGTGGATCCACGGCGACGTCAGCCCCGCCAACCTGCTGGTGACCGATGGCCGGCTGAGCGCGGTTATCGACTTCGGCGGCATGGCGGTCGGGGACCCTGCCTGCGACCTGGCGATCGTCTGGACCACGTTCACCGGCCCGGCCCGGGCGGCCTACGCCGCGGCCCGTCCGCTGGACGCCGACACGTGGGCCCGTGGCCGGGGATGGGTGCTGTGGAAGGCGCTGATCACCCTGGTGGGGCACTTCGACACCGGCCAGGCGGCAGCGGCCGGCGCCCGTCATACCCTGGCCGAGGTCCTCGCCGATCCCGTCTCGCCCTGAGGTCAGTTTGATCCAGACTCACCGGCCAGCGGCGCGGCAGCGGTGTTCCCACAACGAGAGGCCGGTGACGGCGGCGACCACGGTGACGACGCCGGCCCACTGACTCAGGCTCAACACGGATCCGAGGACCACCGTGCCCAGCACCGCTCCGACGACCGGATACGCCAGCTCGGCCAGGGTCGCCCGACTCGCCGGGGTCGCGGCCAGACCCCGGTAGTAGAGCCACAACGCCAGCAATCCCGGCACCCACGCCAGGCCGGCGACCGCCGGCAGTGACCAGGCCGGAACGGTCAGCGGGTCGCCCAGCGCCGCGGTGGCGATGGTGGCGGCGACCAGCCCGATGGCGAAGCGCAGGCTCACCAGCTCGCGCGGACGCAACGCCGCCGAGAGCCCGCGACCCAGCACCGTCCCGGCGGCCCACAGCACCGCCGCGCCAATCGCCAGCAGGGCCGGGGCCAGCCGTGCAACCTCGACACGGCCCGGGTGGGGGAAGGCCAGCAGCCAGGCGCCGGCCAGGGCGGGCAGCGCGAACAGCGCGAAGCGGGCACGCGGGCGTTCTCCCAGCAGCAGCGCCGCCAGTCCGATGGCCACGATCGGCTGCACCTGCTGCAGCACCACCGGTGTCACCGCGTCGCCGAGGGCGAATGCCCGGGTGAACAGGATGGTGGCCAGGGCGGAGGACCCGGCTCCGATGGTCAGCAGCGCGGCCAGCTGGCGGCCGGTCAGCCGCCGCGCCGCCCGCAGCGCGCCCGGCAGCAGTGGCAGCAGCACGATGCTGGCCAGCAGGTGCTCCCACATCACCAGCGTCGTCGCGGGCAGCTGCTGGCCCAGCGGACGACGCAGCAGCGCGTCGGTGCCCCACATCCCCGCCGCGAGCGCCACCACCCAGGTCCGATCGGGCCGGCTGATGATCCCGCCCGGTGCCCGACCCGCGGACCGGGCCAGGCGAATGGTGGAGGCGGGGGCTGGCGCGGGGCCGGGGGCCAACGGTGGGGCGATCGTCACAGGACCCGACGCTACGGTCCTGCGACGTGACCGACGCGACGCGACCCGAGCCCGACCCGGTGCCGGGCGCGAGGCAGGTCGTCGTCGGCGCCGGTCGGGTGGGTCGCGCGCTGGCCGGGGTGATGGCCGCAACCGCTCCGGTGGCCCTGCTGCGGCGGGGGGATGACGCGGCCACCGCGGTGCGGGCGGCGCGGACCGTGCTGCTCGCCGTCGGCGACGACGAGCTGGCGCCGCTGGTCGCCGACCTTGCTGCCGCGGGCGCCTTCCGGACCGGTCAGCTGGTCCTGCACCCGGCCGGCGCGCACGGTCGCCAGGTGCTGGCCGCGGCCGAGGCCGCGGGCGCGCTGACGGCGGCGGCCCACCCGGTGCTGCCCTTCACCGGGGATCCGGGGGTGGACGCGCGGCGGCTGGCCGACGCGGCGGTGGGACTGACCGCGGACCCGGCCGCCGACGGCCCGGCGGCCGGGTTGGTCCGATCCTGGGGGGTGGCGCCGGAGCGGGTGATCCGGGTCGCGGAGTCCGACCGACCTGCCTGGCATGCCGCGATCTGCGTTGCGGCCAACCACGGGTTCGCCGCGGTCGTCGACGGCTCGCAGCGGCTGACCCGCCTCGGGGTGCCCGACCCGGGAGCAGTGCTCACCCCGGTGGTTCGGGCGGCCGTCGAGCTGGCACTGCAGGTCGGGCCCGGGGCGGCGACCGGGCCGGTCGCGCGCGGGGATGCGGGAACGGTCGCCGCCCACCTCGCGGTGCCCGCGCCGCGGGACTCGGTCGCGTCATACCGGGCCAGCGCGCAGCTGCTGGCCGGCCAGGTCGCCCGCGCGGCTGCTCAGTCGGGCGCCCGCCGGCTGCGGATCGCCCGGACCCGGGCCGAGCTGACCGCCACGCTGAGCGTCACCCCCCGGCCCCGGGCGCTGGTCATGACGCTGGGCGCGCTGCACGCCGGACACCTGGCGCACCTGACCCGCGCCCGGGAGCTGGTCGGCCCGGCCGGCACGGTGGTGCTGAGCATCTTCGTCAACCCGCTGCAGTTCGGTCCCGGGGAGGACCTGACGACCTACCCCCGCACCCTGGACGCGGACCTGGCGGCCGCCGCGACGGCCGGGGTGGACGTCGCTTTCGTCCCGGATGTCGCGACCGTCTACCCGAACGGGGCCCCGGTGGTCCGCATCGACCCCGGTCCACTGGGTAGCCAGCTGGAGGGCGCCGCCCGGCCCGGGCATTTCGCCGGGGTGCTGACCGTCGTCTCGCGGGTGCTGCGCCTGGTCGCCCCCGACGTGGCGACCTTCGGGGAGAAGGACTACCAGCAGCTGAGCCTGGTCCGGGCGATGGTGGCCGATCTCGGACCGGACGTGGCCATCGCAGCGATCCCGATCGTTCGCGAGCCGGACGGGCTGGCGATGTCCAGTCGCAACCTGAGATTGTCGGCGGCACAGCGGGCACAGGCGGCCGCCATCCCCGCCGCGCTGGGCGCCGGTATCGCGGCAGGCCGGCACGGCCCGGACGCCGTCGTCGACGCAACGCGAGCAGTGCTCGCGGAAGCCGGCATCGAACCGGACAGCCTGGACCTGCGCTCCCCGGATCTGGGCCCCGTGCCGCAGCGCGGGCCGGCGAGACTGCTGCTCGCCGCGATCCTCGGCGGGGTCCGGCTGCTGGACAACGTCGCGGTGACGGTGGACCCCGCGCCGCGCCCGACTGCCGCGTCGGAGCTGACAAGCTGAGCGCATGAGCTCACCCGGACGGTGGTGGCGCGCGAGGATGCACTCGCCCGCCTTGGAGAACAATGCTCTCGGTGATCCGGCGGACCGACCTGTTGAGGTCTACCTGCCGCCCGGGTACGACGACGAGCCCGACCGCCGCTACCCGAGTATCTATGTCCTGCAGGGATATCTGGGTCGGCTGGGGATGTGGCGTGCGGAGTTCCCGTGGCGCCAGGTCTACCCGGACCAGATCGACCGGTTGTTCACCGCCGGGCTGGCCGCGCTGGGACGCGAGGTCGGGCCGCTCGACGACGGGGTCGAGCCGGGGGTCCCGCCGCCCTGCGTCGTGGTCCTCGTCGACGCCTGGACCGCCGTGGGCGGCAGCCAGTACGTGGACTCAGCGGGTACGGGCCGGTACGGCAGCTACGTCTGCGACGACGTCGTCGCCTGGGTCGACGCCCACGTCCGGACGATCGCTGCGCCGGGCTCGCGCGCGGTCAGCGGCAAGTCCTCCGGCGGCTTCGGCGCGATGATCCTGCCGATGCAGCGCCCGGACGTGTTCGGAGCGCTGGCCAGTCACGCCGGGGACAGCCTCTACGAGTACTGCTACCTGCCCTCCTTCGCCGCCGTGGTCCGCGCGCTGCGGCGCTTCGACGGCTCGATGCCCGCCTACCTGGCCGAGCTGGCCGCCCGGCCGGCGTTGACCCACCCTGACGACGCGGAGCTCATCAGCACCTGGGGGGTGTCGGCCTGCTTCTCGGCCGACCCCGACGGCACCCCGGTGCTGCCGTTCGACCCGGTCACCGGCGTGTTGGACGAGTCACGCTGGCAGCGGTGGCTGGACCTGGACCCGGTGCGGATGGTCGCGCACCACACCGACGCGCTGCGCGGGCTGCGCGGCATCTGGGTGGATGCGGGTACCCGCGACGAGTACCACCTCGACGTCGGTGGGCAGGCGTTCCTGGCTGCGCTCGCCGGTGCCGGGGTGACCGGACAGCCCAGTGCCGGACAGCCCGGTGCCGGGCCGCGGCTGCACAGCAGGTTCTATGAGGCCGGGCACGCGAACATCAACCACCGCTACCCGCAGGCGCTGGCCTGGCTGGCTGGTGTGCTCGACCAGGAGGCGGGCTGATGCTGCTGGCCATCGACATCGGCAACACCAACATCGTACTGGGGCTCTTCGACAACGAGACGCTGCGCCAGACCTGGCGGTTGCGCAGTGAGCGGCGCTCCACCCCGGACGAACTGGCGCTCTCGGTGAGAGCACTGCTCGCCTCGCACGGCCTCGAGCCGGAATCGCTGACCGGGATCGCGGTCAGCTCGACTGTCCCGTCGTTGTTGCGGGCGGCCCGGGCGATGCTCGTCGACGCTTTCGACGGGATCCCCGCCGTGGTGGTCGAGCCGGCACTGGACATCGGCGTCCGGCTGGCCGTCGACAATCCCCCCGAGGTCGGCACCGACCGGGTCCTGAACACGTTGGCCGCCCACGCCCTGTTCGGGGGCCCCTGCCTGGTCGTGGATCTGGGCACCTCGACCAACTTCGACGCGGTCGGCCCCGACGGTGCCTACCTCGGTGGGGCCATCGCCCCCGGGGTGGAGCTGAGCCTGGACGCACTGACCAGTCGGGCCGCCCAGCTCTCGCGGGTCACCATCCAGGAGCCACCGGCGGCGATCGGCCGCACCACGGCGCAGTGCCTGCAGTCTGGGGTCATCTACGGCGCGGCCGGGCAGATCGACGGGATTGCCCGCCGGATCATCGCCGAACTGGGCGGCCAGGTCACCGCGGTGGTGGCCACCGGCGGACTCGCGCCGCTCATCCTCGGCAATGCGCGTGTCGTCACCGACCACCGGGCCGATCTGACCCTGCTCGGCCTGCGGCTGGCCTTTGCGCGCGTTCGCGGCTGAACCCGGAAAGCGGCTTTAAGGGCAGCGGGGCCTGGGACACTGGGGCCCGTGAGCGAAGACGAGGAACCCGGCGACGCCCCGGAACAGATCCGGGTACGAACCGGCAAGCGGCGGGCGCTGCTGGAAGCGGGGATCGACCCCTACCCCGTGACGGTGCCGCGCACCACCACCCTGGCCGCGGTCCGTGCCGCGCACCCGGACCTGGCGCCGGACACCGCCACCGGGAAGACGGTCAGCGTCACCGGGCGGATCGTGTTCGCGCGCAACACCGGCAAACTCTGCTTCGCCACGCTCCGCGAGGGTGATGGGACCACGCTGCAGGTGATGCTCAGCGCGGACCGTGTCGGCCCGGATCGGTTGGCGGACTGGAAGGCCTGGACCGACCTGGGCGATCTCGTCTCGGTCAGCGGGGAGGTGATCAGTTCCCGCCGCGGGGAACTGTCGGTCACCGCCGATGCCTGGCAGCTGGCCGGCAAGGCGCTGCGGCCACCGCCCAACCAGCACCACGGCCTCTCCGATGAGGCGCGCGCCCGCCGCCGTTATGTCGACCTGCTGGTTTCGGACCGGGCGCGGGAGCTGGCGCGGCTACGCCCGCGGGTGCTGGGCGCGGTCCGCACCGTTATGGCCGAGCGCGATTTTGTGGAGGTCGAGACCCCCGTGTTGCAAACGGTGGCCGGCGGGGCGGCTGCCCGGCCGTTCGCCACCCGTTCCAACGCCCTCGATATCGGACTGACCCTGCGGATCGCGTTGGAACTGCACCTCAAGCGTGCGGTGGTGGGCGGACTGGAGCGGGTCTTCGAGATCGGAAAGGTTTTCCGCAACGAGGGGATGGATGCCACCCACAGCCCGGAGTTCACGATGCTGGAGGCCTACGAATCCTGGGGCGACTACAACTCCATGGCCGCGCTGACCCGTGACCTGGTGATCCGCGTCGTTCGTGAGGTGACCGGCTCGGGCGTGCTGCGCATCGCCGGACACGAGGTCGACATCGACGTTCCGTGGCGCGAGGTGACGTTGTTCGGCGCGTTGTCCGATGCGGTGGGTCACCGGGTCGACTCCGCGACCCCCCGGTCGGAGTTGCTCTCCCTGGCCGAACGGAGTCAGCTGGCCACCGATGCGTCCTCCGACGATGGAAAACTCGCCCTGCAGTTGTTCGAGCATCTCTGTGAGCACGATCTGGTACATCCGACCTTCGTCCGGGACTACCCGCTCTCCACCCGGCCACTGACCCGCCGGCACCGCGCGGACCCGCGCCTGACAGAATCGTGGGACCTCTACATTGGCGGCGTGGAACTGGCAACCGCGTATTCGGAACTGGCCGACCCGGTGGAACAGCGCGAGCGACTGCTGGCCCAGGCGCGGGCCGCCGCCGCCGGGGACGCGGAGGCGATGGCGTTCGACGAGGACTTCGTCCAGGCCCTGGAATACGGGATGCCACCCACCGGGGGGCTGGGGATGGGAATGGACCGTTTGGTCAGCGTTCTGGCCGGCGGCCCCGTGCGCGATGTCATCCTCTTCCCGCTGGTTCGCCCGGCCGGCTGAATCCGGCAGGTCGACCCACCCCGACTGATTGGGCGCCCGATCATCCCGATAAATGGCGTCTGCCGGCGGTTTCCGCTAATGTCGAACGCGCGACAACCAGTCCGGCGCTGCCTCGTGGGGTTCCCCGCCCGAGGCTCTCCCAGAAAGGATCCACATGGCACAGAAGGTCCAGGTCATCCTCGTCGACGACATCGACGGCGGCGAGGCCACCGACAGTGTCTCGTTCGCACTCGACGGCACCAGCTACGAGATCGACCTGTCCGGCGACAACGCGACCAAACTGCGCGAGGCATTTGCGCCCTACGTCGGTCAGGCCCGGCGTGCCGGTCGTACCACCAGTCCTGCCACGCGTGCCCGTCGCGGTACCGGGGTCCGTCCGGGCAACAATGACAACGCGGCCATCCGGGCGTGGGCAAAGGAGAGCGGCCACCCGGTCAGCGCTCGCGGCCGCATTTCCGCCGATGTCCGCAACGCCTACGCACAGGCGAACGGCTGACCGCTGCCGTACCCCGGCACCCACCGCCGGGCGAGCACAGCCAGACCAGAACGCGGGGCCCGCACCGGATTCCGGTGCGGGCCCCGCGGTGCGTCGGGCCGCCCGCTGTTCAGCCCGGGGCGGAATCGCCGCTACCCGGTCCCCGCCGGACCGGGTCGGGTCGTAGCGTCGGTGCCAACAGCTTCACTCAGCTCAGGCCGCAGCCAGCTCCGCCACGACGCCGCACGTCCTGCACCGATCGATACCCCTGGGGGGCAACGCCCATGTTTGAACGCTTCACCGACCGCGCCCGCCGGGTGGTCGTCCTGGCCCAGGAAGAGGCCCGGATGCTCAGCCACAACTACATCGGCACCGAGCACATCCTGCTCGGGCTCATCCACGAGGGCGAGGGTGTCGCGGCCAAGTCGCTGGAGACCCTCGGCATCCAGCTGGAAGCCGTCCGCGGCCAGGTCGAGGACATCATCGGGCAGGGCAGTCAGGCCCCCGCCGGTCACATCCCGTTCACCCCACGCGCGAAGAAGGTGCTTGAGCTCTCGCTGCGGGAGGCGCTGCAGCTCGGCCACAACTACATCGGCACCGAGCACATCCTGCTCGGGCTGATCCGCGAGGGCGAGGGTGTCGCCGCGCAGGTGCTGATCCGCCTGGGCGCCGAGCTCACCCGGGTCCGCCAGCAGGTCATGCAGCTGCTCAACGGCTACCAGGGCAAGGAGGCGGCCACCGCGGGCGCCCCGGCCGAGGGGACCCCGTCCACCTCCCTGGTGCTGGACCAGTTCGGCCGCAACCTGACCCAGGCCGCGCGCGAATCCAAACTCGACCCGGTCATCGGGCGGGAGAAGGAGATCGAGCGGGTCATGCAGGTGCTCAGCCGCCGCACCAAGAACAACCCGGTGCTGATCGGCGAGCCGGGCGTGGGCAAGACCGCGGTCGTGGAGGGGCTGGCGCAGTCCATCGTCAAGGGCGACGTCCCGGAGACGCTGAAGGACAAGCACCTCTACACCCTTGACCTCTCCGCCCTGGTCGCCGGCTCGCGCTACCGCGGCGACTTCGAGGAGCGGCTGAAGAAGGTCCTCAAGGAGATCCGCACCCGCGGCGACATCATCCTGTTCATCGACGAGATCCACACCCTGGTCGGAGCCGGTGCCGCCGAGGGCGCCATCGACGCCGCGTCCATCCTCAAGCCGATGCTGGCCCGCGGGGAACTGCAGACCATCGGGGCGACCACCCTGGACGAGTACCGCAAGCACTTTGAGAAGGACGCTGCCCTGGAGCGCCGGTTCCAGCCGATCCAGGTCGCCGAGCCCTCCATCGCGATCACCATCGAAATGCTGAAGGGACTGCGCGACCGCTACGAGGCGCACCACCGGGTCTCGATCACCGACGCGGCCCTGGTCGCGGCGGCCCAGCTCGCCAGCCGTTACATCGCCGACCGGTTCCTGCCGGACAAGGCGGTGGACCTGATCGACGAAGCGGGCTCGCGGTTGCGGATCCGCCGGATGACCGCACCGCCGGACCTGCGCGACTTCGACGAGAAGATCGTGACCGTTCGCCGGGAGAAGGAGTCGGCGATCGACTCCCAGGAGTTCGAGAAGGCTGCCTCACTGCGGGATCGGGAGAAGCAGCTGATCGCCGCCAAGGTCGAGCGGGAGAAGCAGTGGAAGGCCGGCGACATGGACGTGGTCGCCGAGGTGGACGAGGACCTGATCGCCGAGGTGCTGGCCACCGCGACCGGAATCCCGGTGTTCAAGCTGACCGAGGAGGAGACCAGTCGCCTACTCCGGATGGAAGAGGAACTGCACAAGCGGATCATCGGCCAGGAGCAGGCCATCCACGCCCTGTCCCAGTCCATCCGGCGGACCCGGGCGGGACTGAAGGATCCGCGGCGTCCGGGCGGTTCCTTCATCTTCGCCGGCCCGACCGGTGTCGGAAAGTCCGAGCTGTCCAAGGCGCTGGCCGAGTTCCTGTTCGGTGACGCCGACGCGCTGATCCAGCTGGACATGAGCGAGTTCTCCGAGAAGCACACGGTGTCGCGGCTGTTCGGATCCCCGCCGGGATACGTCGGTTACGAGGAGGGCGGGCAGCTGACAGAGAAGGTGCGGCGCAAGCCGTTCTCGGTGGTGCTCTTCGACGAGATCGAGAAGGCCCACCCGGACATCTTCAACTCGCTGTTGCAGGTTCTGGAGGATGGGCGACTCACCGACTCCCAGGGCCGGGCGGTGGACTTCAAGAACACGGTCATCATCATGACGACCAACCTCGGAACGCGCGACATCTCGCGCGGGGTCAACCTCGGCTTCACCCAGAGCGATGACACCGCGGGCAGTTACGAGCGGATGAAGACGAAGGTCTCCGACGAGCTGAAGCAGCATTTCCGTCCGGAGTTCCTCAACCGGGTCGACGACGTCATCGTGTTCCCCACGTTGACGCGGGAGGAGATCGTGCAGATCGTCGACCTGCTCATCACCGCCGTCGACGAGCGCCTGAAGGACCGGGACATGGGGATCGAGCTGACCCAGCCCGCCAAGGACCTGCTGGCCAAGAAGGGGTACGACCCGGTGCTCGGGGCGCGGCCGCTGCGGCGCACGATCATGCGCGAGATCGAGGACCCGTTGAGCGAGAAGCTGCTCTTCGGGGAATTGAAGGCGGGCTCGATCGTGGTGGTCGGGGTCGAGGGCGAGGGCAAGACGGCCCACTTCACCTTCACCGGTGAGCCCAAGAGTGAGCTGCCGGACACCGCGCCGGTCGTGGTGGCCGGTGCCGCCGAGCCGGCCGGCGGGTCCGGCGAGTGAGCTTGTCCTCGCGCACCTGATGCGAGGAAGAGGGGCCGGTCCGCGAGCAGCGGGCCGGCCCCTTCGGCGTCCTCGTCACCTTCGGCGTTCTCGGCCCGTTCCGGTCTCGCCTGCCCGGTGTCAGCCGATGGCCTGCAGGAAACGCCGAACGATCGGGCCGGCGGTGCGTGCGCCGGTGCTGCCGTCGGCGACCAGCACGGCGACGGCCAGGTCCCCGCGGTAGGCGATCATCCAGGCGTCGGTGGGGAGCGCACCGTTCGGTCCCGGGGTGCTCCCGAACTCGGCGGTGCCGGTCTTCGCGCCGGTGGCCACCCCGCGCAGCCCGGTGGCGGTGCCGCGGGCGACAGTGGCAGCCATGAACGAGCGGAGGTCGGCTATCACCGCCGGGTCCGCCGGCGGCGGCGCCGCGGCGACCGGCGGCTGGCCCGGACCGGTGACAAGAACGGGGGTGCGCGCCCGACCGGCGGCGACGGTGGCTGCCACGACCGCCATCGACAGCGGGCTGGCCACCACCCGACCCTGACCGATCATGGTTGCGGCCAGCTCGGTCTCCCTGCTCGGAGTCGGCACCGATCCCCCGAAGGAGGTCACTCCCAACGTCGCGTCCAACCCGAAGCCGAAATGGGGGGCGGTGTTCGGCAGTGCAGCGCCTGCGACCCGGTCACGCAGGCTGATGAACGCGGTGTTGCACGAGATCGCGAAGTCGGTGATGAACGGCTCGGAGGTCGAGCTGGGTTCGCCCTCGACATTGGTAAAGCGGCGCCCGTTGACCGTGATGGCGGGCGGGCAGGCCACCGTGGCGTCCGGGCTGACCCCGGAGCCGAGCAGCGCCGCCGCGCTGATCACCTTGAACGTCGAGCCGGGCGGGTAGCGCCCGTTCAGTGCGCGGTTGATCCCGTCCTGACGCTGGGTGGCGACCCCCTGGTCGGCCACCGCCAGTAGCTGACCCGTGGAGGGCTGCACCGCCACCAGGGCGCCGGCCTGCGGCACCGTGCTCAGGGCCGCTTCGGCCACCTGTTGGGCCCGCAGCGACAGCGTCGTACGCAGCGGGGTGCCGGCCAGCGCCGGGAAGCTCTGCAGCACCCGCAGCGGGTCGCCGCCGCGGCGGGAGACCACGACCAGCTCACCGCCGGGGGTGCCGGCCAGCTGCTGCTGCCCGGTCCGCTGCAACCCGCTGGTGCCCACGTCGTCGGTGACCGCGACCAGCGGCCCGGCGGCCTGCCGGGTCGCGGCGTCCAGTGTGCTGGCCGGGGTCAGCCGTCCCAGCACCGTGCTGGCCAACCCGGGCACCAGCGGCAGCGTCGCCATCCGCTCCCGCCAGATGATCCCCTCGGTGGCCTGCAGCCGGGTCTGGAACGGGGCGAACTGCGCCTCCCGCAGGGTGATGACCGACACGAACTGGTCCGGCGGCGCCGCGGCCACCCGCTGCTTCAGCGCGGCGACGTCGGGGTGGTCCGGCAGTGATCCCAGCAGCCGGTAGGCCGCGGCCGGGTCGGCCAGCCGGGAGGGCTGTACCCCGATCGCGTACAGCTTCTGCGGCACGGTCAGGAGCTTGCCGTCGCGGTCGAGGATGCTGGCACGCATCGGAGCGGTCCGGTCCCGGCGCAACCGGGTCGTGGTGCTCAGCGCGGGGTGCACCAGCGTCGGGCTGAACTGAACCAGCGGGTCCTTGCCGGCCACGTGCACGACGATCCGCCAGCCGGCCTGTCCCAGTCCGGTCATCGCGACGGTCACGGTCGCCGGCAGGTCCACGCCACCGTCCGGGGTCGGCCGCGGGGTCCCGGGAGTCGCGTTGACATTGCCCAGATCGAGCTGGCTGCGCGTGGTGGACAGCAGTTTGACGGCCGCGGCCGGGTCCGTGGTCAATGCGGCGGCGGCGCTGTCCTGCCCGTCGGACCAGGCCTTGAGGTATCCGGTGGCGACCTGCAGCGCCCGACTGGTGGCCGAGGTGCTGACTGCGGCCGCGCTGGGGGTCGTCGTGGCGCCGCTGCCGGTACACCCGGACACCACGAGGGCGGCACTGAGCCCGAGCAGGGCGGCACTGAGCCCGAGCAGGGCGGCACTGAGCCCGAGCGGGGCGGCGCTGAGCCCGAGCGGGGCGGCGCTGAGCCCGAGCGGGGCGGCGCGGCGGGCGGTCGGTCGGGGCAATCGCAGCGGCATGCTGATCGGTCTCCTCCTCGGCTGTGGCCGTCGCTAGAACTATCGGCCAACCGGCCCGGCTTCCGGGCGCGCCGCTCCCCGCCGGGACTGCTCGGTCGCGCGCGCGGTGCCTGCTGCCGCGGCCGCATACAGGGCACGCACGATGTCGGTGATGTCCGGCTCGGCAACGGTCAGATCCCGCAACTCCGCCCGCGCGGCCACGGCGGCGATCACCGCCGCCGCCGAGGTGTCCGGTTCCAGGGTCAGTTCCTGCTCCAGCCGGTCCTCGTTACAGCGGCTGACCCGGGTCCCGGCGATCCCGTCCAGGCGCGGCGGGCGGTCATCGTCGCTGCTGCCGGCACGGACCGGACCCGCCAGCTGGACGGTGACCACCCGACGCGATCCCACCGCCGCCGCGAGTTCGCGACGGGTCCCGGCGAAGGCCAACCGTCCCGCGTCGATGACCAGCATCCGGTTGGCCAGTCGCTCGATGTCGGGCAGGTCGTGGGTGGTCAGCAGGATGGTGGTGCCCCGGTCCCGTCGCTGCTCGGACAGGAAGGTGCGCAGCCGCTCCTTGCTGACGATGTCCAGCCCGATGGTGGGCTCGTCCAGCACCAGCAGGGCGGGGGAGTGCAGCAGGGCAGCGGTGACCTCCCCGCGCATCCGCTGCCCGAGGGAGAGCTGACGCACCGGCGTGCTCAGGAACGGTCCGAGCCCGAGCAGGTCAGCGCACCGGTCCAACGATGCCTGCCAGGCCCGGTCGGACAGCCGGTGCATCGCCCCGAGCAGGCGGAAGCTCTCCCGCAGCGGCAGGTCCCACCACAGCTGGCTGCGCTGGCCGAACACCACCCCCATCCGGGATGCCAGCTCGCGGCGGGACCGCGCCGGGTCCAGCCCGCAGGTGCGCACCGTTCCCGACGTGGGGGCGAGGATCCCGGTGATCATCTTGATCGTCGTGGACTTGCCCGCCCCGTTCGCGCCGATGAATTCCACACATTCCCCGGGTTGGACCTGGAAGCTGATCCCGGCAACCGCCTGCACCAGGGTCGCGGTGCGGCGCAACCGGCCGGCGGCATGACGAACGGTGAAATCTCGCCGCAGCTGGCTCACCGCCACCACGGGTGCCGCGCCGGCCCCGGACCCGCTCATCCGCCCGCCCCGGTGTAGTGGCGCAGGGCCAGCCGCCAGCACCCGGCCGCCAATGCGACGGTCCACAGCGCCGCCAGTGGGGACGCCCAGCACATCCACACCGGCACCGGGGACAGCTCGGTTCGGCCCAGGATGACCAGGCTGGGCAGGTAGGCGACAAACGCTGCCGGCAGCACGAAGGTGAACACCCGGGCCAGCGCCGTGGGCAGCACCGTGACCGGCCACTGCGCGAGGTAGGAGCCGCCGTAGGTGAACGCGTTGCCGAATTCGTGACCGTCGACCAGCCAGAAAGTGATCGAACCGGAGATCACGTAGAGCGCGGCAAAGACCACCGCGCCCGCCAGCGGGGTGAGCACCGTCAGCGCCAGGGTCGCGGCGCCCAGGTGCGGATGGCTGACCCACAGGGCGACGGGAAGGATGACCGCCGCGGTGACCAGCCGCCCGAGCCGACGCAGTGCCACGTCCTCAGTCGCCGCCTGCAGCAGCGGCGACATCGGACGCACCAGCAGCACGTCGACCGTCCCGGCCCGGACCCGCTCGTGGATCTGGTCGAACTGTCCGAGCACCACCGAACCGAGGGCGAATCCGAGCTGGGCAAGGGCGAAGACCAGCAGCAGCGAGGCGAAGTCCAGCCCACCGACCGTCGGGGCCCGGTGCAGTACGGCGAACAGCTCGACGAAGTCCAGCCCGACGAACAGCACCTGCCCGACCATGTCGGCTGCGAAACTGCGCCGGTAGGACAGCTGCGCCGCCAGCCGGGCCCGGACCAGCATCCCCACCACCCGCAGCGTCCCGGGCACCCGGTCGGCACCGGCTATGTCCGGTTGCCCGATCGCGACCGGCTCAGCCACCGCCGACCACCACCCTGGCAGTGGCCCGAGAGAGCATCAGTCTCGCAGCGGCCAGCAGTAGGACGAACCACCCGGCCTGTATCGCCAGGCCGGTCAGCGCCGCCGCCCCGACCCGGTGCTCGACGGCGATGTCAACGGGAATCTGCAGCATCGACGGGAACGGTGTGGCGCGGGCCAGCCGGGCCAGGATGTCCGGCAGCACACTCAACGGGACGATCAGCCCGGCAAGCACATTGGACACCGCGACGTAGACGCTGCTCAGACCACGGACGTCGGTCGTCCAGAAGGCGGCCAGCTCCACCATCACCCGACCGCAGAAACTCACCCCCCAGGCGAGAGCGACGCTCACCAGAAAGAGCGGAACAGTGCTCACACGCTCCGGTGCGCGTACTCCGAAGACGAGAGCACCGAACACAAACGGGGCCAGGAAGCGGAATGTACCGGCCTGCAGCGCCCGGCCGGCGTCGTCGGCCAGCCAGCCGAGCACCGGGTCCAGCGGGCGCGCCAGGTCGATCGCCACGTCACCGGTGCGCACCCGCAGGTCCACCCGGACGCTCGTGCCGCCCAGCAGCGCCACCACCGCCAGCAGTCCCTGACTGAGCCAGGTGTAGGTGGAAAGACCCGCCCGGTCGTAGCCGCCGAGGGTGCCGCCGGCTGCCGAGGCGGCCGAGAGCAGGATGCCGAGTCGGATCACCCCGAAGACGGTGTTCGTCGTGGCGCCGGCCAGCACCGCGGCCCGGTAGCTGGCGCTGCGCCGGAACCCGGCCGCGACCAGGCGCCGATAGACGGTCAGCGCCGAACCCCCGGTCACCGACACAAGCGCGAGAGCCTATCGCGACCCGACCCGGCGGCCCCCGCCGGTCAGCTCGCGGACGCCAGCTCCAACGAGGCGCCCGCCGACCGAGTCGACGTCGGACCGGAATTCCCCTAACCTCTGCGACGCGGGCCGCGCGGCCCCAGGGAGGGAACAGACATGCTCGGCCTGATCATCGGCCTCATCATCATCGGACTGATCGCCGGAGCGCTGGCGCGCCTGCTGGTACCCGGCAGGGACCCGATGGGCTGCCTGGGCACGATCCTGCTGGGGATCGTCGGCTCGTTCATCGGCGGCTTCCTCGGCTACGTCATCTTCGGTCACGACCGTTACCAGGGGTTCGTGCAGCCCTCGGGTTGGATCGGGTCGATCGTGGGCTCGATCATCGCGCTGCTGATCTATCGGGCGTTCAGGTCCCGTCGCAGGGCGTAGGCGGTCGGGTCGGGCGGCGTGGGCCGGCTGGTCAGGCGGCTAGCTCGGCCCGCACCCGCCGTTTGATCCGCCCCAGCATGCCGGCCATGCCCCGCAGTCGCAGCGGGCTGATCGCGGCGCCCAGCCCGAGCCGGTCCGGGACGTCCACCGGGGTGGCCAGTACCTGCTCGGCGCTGCACCCGTCCAGCCCCTCGTGCAGGATCCCGGCAAACCCCCGGGTGGTGGGGGCCTCCGGTGGGGCGTCGAAGAACAGCCGCACCGTCCGGGAGCCGTCACCGGCCGGGCCGTCGTCGAGTTCGACCGCCAGATAGACCGGGCTCTGGCATTCGGCGACCCGCTCCAGGGCGCCGCCGGCCTCGTGACTGAGCCGCGTCGGGGGAGCGGGCAGCTCCCGGCTGAAGTCGAGCAACAACTCGAGCCGGTCGCGCTGGCCGAGGGCGGTGAACTCCGCCACCACCGCCGCCAGCGCCGGGGAGACGGGCGACACCGGCGAGACCGACAATGCACCGCTCTGGCCCGCGGCAGCGCCGGAGGTCTGCTGTTCCGGACGGGCCCGGGCCGGCGCGCCCGGCTGCCCGCTCAACGGTCCGCCGGTGCGGTGCCCGGTTCGGTACCGGTGGCGATGGGGACCCGGACGGCGTTGCCCCACTCGGTCCACGAACCGTCGTAGTTGCGAACGTTGGCAAACCCGAGCAGATATTTCAGGACAAACCAGGTGTGACTGGAACGCTCCCCGATCCGGCAGTAGGCGATCACATCGTCGCCCTCGGCCAGCCCGGCGCCGCCGAGGTAGACCTGCTCCAGTTCGGCGCGGCGGCGGAATGTGCCGTCCTCGGCCGCGGCCTTCGCCCACGGGACGCTGGCTGCGGTCGGGATGTGCCCGCCCCGCAGCGCGCCCTCGTCGGGGTAGTCGGGCATGTGGGTGCGCTCACCGGTGTACTCCGCGGGGCTGCGCACGTCGATCAGCGGTCCCTTGCCCAGGTGGGTGAGCACGTCGTCGCGGAAGGCGCGGAGCGGGGCGTCGGAACGCTCCGGTGCGTCGTAGGTCGTGGGCTGCCGAACCGGGCGCTCGGTGGTCATCGGGCGGTCCTCGGCCTGCCACTTCGCGCGCCCGCCGTCGAGCAGGCGCAGGTCAGCGTGCCCGAAGAGGCTGAACACCCACATCGCGTAGGCCGCCCACCAGTTGCTCTTGTCGCCATAGAACACGATCGTGTCCGCGCGGGCGATGCCCTTGGCCGCCATGAGCCGACCGAATGCCGGGGCGTCCAGGTAGTCGCGGGTCACGGTGTCGTTCAGCTCGGTGTGCCAGTCGACCTTCACCGCGCCGGGGATGTGGCCGGTCTCGTAGAGCAGCACGTCCTCGTCGCTTTCGACCACCACCAGGCCCGGGTCACCCAGGTGATCGGCAAGCCATCCGGTGCTGACGAGGCGCTCGGGATGGGCATAGTCGCGGAACTGCGGATTGCTGTCGGTCTCGACGGGCATGTGTGGCCTCCTTCTCGATGTCCAACCTCCCACAGGAGCCGACGCGCGCGACACCGCTACTGCGACCGGCCCGGAGCAACACCGATAACCGGCGGTGCCGACGACCGGCGGTGCCGACGACCGCGACGGCGTCCGGACCGGCGCCCGGGTGCGGGCAGTGCAATGGTGGCTGGTGATGGATTCGAACCAACGTAGGCAGTGCCGGCGGTTTTACAGACCGCTCCCTTTGGCCACTCGGGCAACCAGCCGTTCGGGGTCCACGATAGCGAACCCGCCGGGCCGGGTGACCGGGTTGCTCCGATCGGGGGGACGGCGCCGGCTCATGGCAGCCGGTAGCCGACCCCCGGCCCACCGACAGCCAGCCCGTCGGCGAGCAGGCTGGCCAGGGCCCGTTCCCGCTGCACGGGCTCCGGCCACAGCTGGGCCACCCGTGCGGCGCTGACCGCGTCAGGTGCTGCTCGCAGCGCCGCCACCACCAGTCCGCGGACCTGACGGTCGGTGCCCGCCCACGGCTGGCTGCGCCGCGTCGTCAGGCCTGCGGGGCGCCCCGCTGCCAGCCAGGTGCACCGCTGCGCCAGCGGGCAGGACGCGCAGCTCGGTGCGCGGGACGTGCAGACCAGCGCACCGAGCTCCATCAGCGACACCGACCAGCGTGCTGCCCCCGCCCCGTCGGCGGGTAGCAGGTCGGTGGCGCGGGCACGTTCGCCGACGCTGATCGTGGTCGGTGGGTCGGCGCGGGCGTCGAGCACCCGGGCCAGCACGCGCCGGACATTCGTATCGAGCACGGCGTGGCGGTGGTGCCCGGCAAATGCCGCGACGGCGGCGGCGGTGTAGGAGCCGACGCCCGGCAGGCCGAGCAGCACGTCGTGGTCGAGGGGGACCCGGCCGGCGTGGTCGGTGGCGATCACCGTGGCCGCCGCGTGCAGGCGCAGCGCCCGGCGGGGGTAGCCCAGCCGGTCCCAGGCGCGAACCGCCTCCCCGGACGGCTCCCCGGCCAGGGCGGTCGGCGTCGGCCAGCGGCGCAGCCAGCTCAGGTAGACCGGCAGCACCCGGGAGACGGGGGTCTGTTGCAGCATCACCTCGCTGACCAGCACCGCCCAGGCGCTGGTGCCCGGTTCCCGCCACGGCAGCTCCCGCCGATGCGCGGCGTACCAGCTCAGCAGCGGCCCGGCCAGCCCACCGCTGCGATCCGGGCCTGAGGTGTCGGCCGGAATGCGCACGGTCGCTCACCGTATGCCGGGCCGGATGGGCGCGACGGGATGGGGCGGCGTGGGACCGCAGCTGCGGGCCGGTGGCTTCCTAGGGTGAGCTCGGTGAACGGCAACAGCGCAGGCCCAGGGAACCCCGTGGTCTACCGGCGCCGTCGACTGGTCGTGGTGCTGCTGGTGGTCGCGGTGATCGCGGCCACGGTCGGGGTGGTGCGCGCCTTCGGGTCGGGAGAACCGTCTGCGACGCCCGCGCCCCCCGGTCCTGCCATCACCGCAGCCGTGACGGCCACGCCATCGGCGGGGGCAACGGGAACGGCCACGGCCACGGCGACAGCAACGGCGGGGATTACCGCGAGCGCATCGGGATCGCCGGCGTCGAGCCCGGCCGGGACCCCCGCTGCCTCCGGGCCACCGTCGAGACCGTCGAGACCGTCGTCGACACCGTCGGGATCATCGGCAAGCGGGGTCGCCGCGTGCGGCGGCGACAACGCCACGATTGACGTCGCTGCGTCCGGGATCGGAGCGGCACCGCCGCAGGCCGGCCAGCCGGTGCTGTTGACGATCAGCGTCAGCTCACCGGCCGGATGCCGGCTGAGCGCCACGGACGCTGGCCCGAAGCTGACGGTGGCGTCCGGACCGGACCGGGTCTGGAACTCGGCCAACTGTCCGGTGGTCACCGCGGCGACCGCCGCTACCGCGCCGATCCCGGCTTTGGCGCCACCCCCGGCTGGCGCGTCCAACGGTGACGGCCGCGCGTTGCTGCTCCCGGCCGCCCTGACTGTGGCGCCCGGCGACACCGGTCGGCTCAGCCTGGTCTGGCCCGGCGTGCGGCTGGCATCCGGCTGTCACCCCGCGGCACCGGCGCTACGTCCGGGCACCTACACCGCGGCGGTGCGCCTGACCGGGCTGCCGACGGCCCGCACGGTGTTCGTCCTGCGCTGAAGGGCGCAGCGTCTGCCAGCGCCGCCAGTGACCGTTCATCCGTGCCCGAGCCGGGACACCGCGAACGGCACTGCCGCGCTGAAGGTGCCCACCACGAGCAGCACCGTGTCGCGGCGGTGCCAGCGCGCGGGTTCCGCCCAGCTGCGCCGCGTCGTCGTCCCCAGCCCCCGCACCTGCATGGCGACCGCCATTCGACCGGCGTCGCGGATCGCCCCGACGAGCACACCGAAGCTCACACCGGCGGCCACCCGGGCCCGAGCGAGCGGGGACCGGCCGGCCGCCAGGCCGCGAACCCGGCGCAGCGCGAGCAACTCCCGGGTGGCGTCGACCATGGCGTCCAGTCGCTGCACCGCGGCCATTGCCGCGACCACGGGGCGCGGGGGCAAGCGGAACCACTGTCCGAGCTGATCACCGAGCTCGTCGGCGCGGATATGACCGGCCAGCAGCACCCCCGGCAGCACGAGCACCAGCACTCGGGTTGCCGCCTGCACCGACCCCTGCCATCCGAGGCTGCCGGCGCTGAACAGCCACGCCGACCAGCCGAGGGAGAGCGCCGCCAGCAGCGCCGGGACCAGGCGCGCCACGGTGCCGATGCTGGCGGTCACGGCCAGCGGCGCCAGGACAATCAGTAGTCCGAGGGAGATCACGCCCACCGACCAGGAACTGACCCCGTAGGCGCCGGCGATCGGCAGGAATGACACGGCGAGGATCGCGGTCGGGCCGCACCGGGCGGCGGGCGCGACCCTCCGGCCGTCCGCGGGGTGCGGTCCATCCGGACCCGGTCGATCCGAGCCAGGCGGACTCACCGCCTCACCGCCGCGTCCACGACCCTGCCGCCCACCAGTCGGGTCACCTGGTCAGCCACCCGCTCCAGCAGCAGCCGATCGTGGGTGGCAACGAGGACCGCCACCCCTGCTGACCGCGCCGCAGTCGCGATTCCGGCCACCGCCGCCCAGCTGTGCCGGTCCTGCCCGACCGTGGGTTCGTCCAGGACCAGCACGCCCGGTCCATGGACCAGCGCGGCGGCCAGCGAGAGCCGGCGCTGTTCGCCACCGGAGAGTTGGTAGGGGTCCGCGGTGGCACGTCCGGACAGTCCGAGGACGTGCAGCAATCCCACCGCCCGGCCGTCGTCGGGTTGTCCGAGCGCGGCCGGGGTGGCGGCCAGTTCCGCGTCCACTCGGCGGGTCACGAACCCGCGTTCCGGACTCTGCGGGACCCAGCCGACTCGGGCGGCCAGCCGTCGCGAGCGCCACCGGTGGATGGGGGTCGCGTCACCTGCGGCCAGAGTCGGGTCCACGGCCACGCTGCCGGAGCTCGGACGGGTCAACCCGACCAGTACCGACGCCAGCGTCGATTTGCCGGCGCCACTGGGCCCGCACAAGGCGCTGATGCGGCCGGCAGGAATCGGAAGCGACACCTCGGCCAGCACCGGATCGCTCGATCCGGCGCGGCACAGCCCGATCGAATGCGCCTGTAACGCGGCCCGGCCAGGTGGCGGGACCTGGATCCGGGGCCGGAGCAGGTCGGGGTCGACCTCCAGTGGCGCCGGTCGGCGGGCGCCGGGCACCCACAGCCCGGCATCGAGCAGGCGCTGCCGTTCGCCGTGCAGGACCCGCCCGACGGGACCGTCGGCGACGATCCTGCCGTCGCTGCTCAGCACCACTAGCCGGTCCACGACGTCCGCCCAGCGGTCCAGCTGATGATCGACCACGAGCAGTGCACCCCCACGCCGGCGGGAGCTGGATAGCACCGCTTCGGCAACGTCGGCGGCGGCGACCGGGTCCAGCATCGCCAGCGGTTCATCCAGCAGCAGCAGCGGCGGGTCGAGCGCCAGCGCCCCGGCCAGGGCCAGTCGTTGCCGCTCCCCGCCCGACAGCGCAGCGGTCAGATGCCGTGGGCCGTAGGGGAACCCGACTTCCGCAAGAGCGTTGCTCACGCGGGCACCGATCTCGGCTTGTTGGAGAGCGATGTTCTCCGGGCCGAAGGCGACGTCACGTCCGACCAGGGAGGCCACCAGCGAATCGGAAGGCTCCTGCAGCAGTACGCCCACCGGCGGGGGTTGCGGCCCGTTGTGGTCGTCCACCGCGACCCCACCTCGCAGCACTGACCCGGTCAGTACTCCCGTCGCCGCGGTTGTCAGTACCCCCGCCACCGCCCGTAGCAGCGTGGACTTACCGCTGCCGCTCGGTCCGGCCAACAGCACCCGCTCACCGGCGGCCACCGCCAGGTCGATGCCCTCCAGCACCGCCCGCGCGGACCCGATCGGATGCCAGCCCAGTCCACGTATGGAGAGCGCCGGCGGATCCTCCCCGGCCATGCTCAGGTTCTGGTCCGCTCCGCGTGCTCGATCCCGGGGGGGAACGCAACGAGGGCACCGGTCGCGGCCAACGCGCGCACCAGGACCCAGCCGAGCAGTCCGGCGATCACCGCTGCGCTGAGGGCGGTGAATCCCAGATAGCTCAGCCGGTAGCTCCACGGCTGGTCGGCGTAGTAGGACCACCACTCGTATCCGGCGAGTTCGAGAGCACCCGACGCGATCCCGGCCGCGATCGCCACCCCGACGTTCCAGACCCGCCACAGCAGCACGGCGACGACCAGCTCGACCCCGAGGCCCTGCATTAGCCCTGAGACCAGCACCGTGGCGCCCCAGACATTGCCCAGCGCCATCTCGACAAAGGCCGCAACCAGCTCGGTGAACAGTGCCGCGCCGGGTCGTCGCACCACCAGTGCCCCGACCACGGCCGGCATGAAGTAGAGCCCGCTGAGCAGGCCCTCGACCGGCTTGAACAGCGCCAGCAGCGGGGTGGCCAGCACGTAGACGTTCTGCCAGGCCAGGAACAGGGCGCCGAAGGCGACCCCGAGCACCGCCAGGGTGACCAGGTCGACGACGCGCCATCGCGTCAGTGGGCGCGATGCTGCGACGGAATGCACCCGCCCGTGTGGTGCCCGCGGTGCAACGTAGGTGGTCATCCGGTACCTCCCGGTACGGAAGGGGGAGGCACTACTGAGAATCCCGACTCCCTACGCCGGTGTGAACCGGATCAGGTTCGAGGGTCTGCGGCCAACCGCACTCTCAGCGCCATGGCGGCGCTCCCCTGTCAGAGCCGTGACGTTACACCCACGCCCGTAACAGGGCCAGCTGAGCGCTCAGACACAGCGCTCAGACGTAGCACTCAGACGTAGCACTCAGACGTAGCGCTCGAGAATGCTGGACTCGGCCAGCCGGGACAGCCCTTCCCGGACGGCGCGGGCCCGCAGCTCGCCGATCCCGTCGACCTGCTGCAGATCCTCGATGCCGGCGCCCAGCAGCTTCTGCAGCCCACCGAAGTGGTCCACCAACCGGTCCACGACCGGGCTTGGCAGTCTGGGCAGCCGGGCCATCAACCGGTGTCCGCGCGGGCTGACCGCGGTCTCCGGCAGCTCCGGCAGGCCCAGGGCGTGAGCGACCGGCAGCTGGGCCAGCAGGTCCCCGTCGCTCAGCGACTCCAATTCGGCGAGGTGTCGCACGGCGCGGTCCGGGTCGCGGATGTAGTCCCGGACCAGCAGCTCCCGTTCGGCGTCGGCACCGAAGACCAGTTCGTCCAGTTGCAGGGAGAGCAGCCGCCCCTCGGTGCCGAGTTCGACGACGTAACCGGCGACCTCCCCGGCGATGCGACGCACCATCTCCAGGCGCTGGGCGACCGAGCCGACGTCGCGAACGGTGGCCAGGTCCTCGATCTCCAACGCCGACAGGGTTCCGGAGACCTCGTCCAGGCGTTTGCGGTACCGCTCCAGGGTGGACAACGCCTGGTTGGCGCGGGACAGGATCTGGGCCGGGTCCTCGATCACATAGCGGTGCTCACCGAAATACACCCCGACGATCTGCATGGACTGGCTCACGCTGATGACCGCGTACCCGGTCTGCTGGGCCACCCGCTGGGCGGTGCGGTGCCGCGTTCCGGACTCCACCGTCGGGATCGTCGGGTCCGGTACCAGATGGACCGCGGCGCGAACGATGCGGTCGCGGGCCGGGTCGAGAATGATCGCGCCGTCCATCTTGGCCAGCTCACGTAGCCCGGTGGCGCTGAAGACGACGTCCAGGCCGAACCCGCCGGTGCAGATGGCCTCGACCTCATGATCCCACCCGAGCACGATCAGGGCCCCGGTGCGTCCGCGCAGGATGCGCTCCAGGCCCTCGCGCAGCTCAGTGCCCGGCGCCACGGCGGCCACGGTGTCCCGCAACAGCTCCACGGACGCCGACCCACCGGGAGCGGTACCGGTCGACTCACGGTCGGCGGGTGCCATGGGCCACCACCTTCGATCGATCGCGCTGGGATTGAGACTCTAGCGGTGGATGGGCCGCTCGGCCATGATCTGGGCCCGCTTTGCTGCCACCTCGTCGCCAATCTGTGACCGGTCGGTGACCTGTGCGATCAGATCGGGGCGCGGGACCGGTCCGGGGTAAGGCACCGGCCCGGGACGCGGGACCGGTCCGGGGTAAGGCACCGGCGCGGAGCGCGGCACCGGCCCGGAGCGCGGCACCGGCCCGGAGGGCGGCACCGGCCCGGAGCGCGGTCCGCTCCGGGCCGGGGGCAGGCCGCGCGTCTTTCCCACCTGCGCCCGTCGCAGCGCCTCGGCGGCCTGGTCACCGGCCTGCAGCGCGCTGGCCAGGTCCTCGGCCTCCACCACGACGAGTCCGTCGGGTACGTCGCCGGGGCGCACGCAGCCCGCCGGCACGATCGCCCCTCCGAAACCCAGCCGCGCCGCCTCCCAGAGGCGGCGTCGCGCGCCACCGACCGGGCGCAGCTCACCAGCGAGCCCGATCTCGCCGAAGGCCACCAGCGAGGTCGGCAGTGGACGGCCCTGCGCCGCAGTCGCCACGGCCAGGGCGATGGCCAGGTCCACCGCTGGCTCGGTCAGCCGTACCCCGCCGACGGTTGCGGTGTAGACCTCCTGCTGGGTCAGGGAAACGCCGGCGCGGCGTTCCAGTACCGCCAGCACCATCGCGGTGCGCGCAGACTCCAGCCCGCTGGTGGTGCGGCGGGGAACCGGCGACGTCGAGGGCGCCACCAGGGCCTGGACCTCGGCGACCAGCGGGCGGGTGCCCTCGATCGAGACGGTCACACAGGTGCCGGGCACCGGACCGGAATGGCGGGACAGAAACAGCCCGGACGGATCCGGCAGCCCGGTGATGCCGTGCTCGGACAACGTAAAACAGCCGATCTCCTCCGTCGGTCCGAACCGGTTCTTCAACGCCCGCAGCACCCGCAGCGGACCGGTGCGTTCCCCGCTGACCTCCAGCACGACGTCGACCAGGTGTTCCAAGGTCCGCGGTCCGGCCACCGAACCCTCTTTGGTGACATGGCCGGCCAGCACCACGGTCATGCCCCGGGATTTCGCCAGCCCGATCAGCGTCGCGGCCACCTCGCGGACCTGGGTGACGCCACCGGGGCCGCCGTCCACGTCCGGGCTGGAGATTGTCTGGACCGAGTCAACGATCAGCAGGGGCTGGGATGCCGAATGGCCCGCGGACGCTGTCAGAACAGTGTCCACGTGGGAGAGCACTGCTCCGAGTTCGGTCTCGGCCGCCAGGAACAGCCGCTCCTGCAGCGCACCGATCCGGTCCGCCCGCATCCGGATCTGGGCGGTCGACTCCTCCCCGGAGACGTAGAGCACCGGCGCGTGCGAGCGGGCCCAGCGCGCGGCGACGTCCAGCAGCAGCGTGCTCTTGCCGACGCCGGGCTCGCCGGCCAGCAGGACGACCGCCCCCGGTACCAAACCGGAGCCCAACACCCGGTCCAGCTCGCCGATCCCGGTAGCCCCGGCCCGGGCGTCCGCCGCCGCAACGGTCCCGATGGGCACGGCCGCGGTGGTCACGGGGCGGGCCGTGGTCACCGCACCGGCGCGCACCCCGACGCCAGACGCGCCGCCCGGGCGCCCACCCGTTCGGCCACTCTCGGTCACCGCAACCAGCGACCCCCATACCTGGCACTGGCCGCACCGGCCCGCCCAGCGGGTCGTGGTGGCGCCGCACTCGGCGCAGCGGTGAACAGTCTTCGGCGCTGCCATGGCCCAGACGCTAGAGACGGGGTCCGACAGAACGCCGGTCCCACGCCGATCGCTCTCGTCGGCGCCTTCGCGAAGGCCGACGCCGGCCCTCGTTGCTGCTGCGCCGCGGTTCGCGCACCGTTCGCCTGACGTTGTCGCCGCCACGCCGGGTTCTGCAGGACCTTGTTACCGCCCCGCCGCGGTTCACCGGACTTTGTTGCCGTAGCGCCGACTTTGTCGCCGGTAGACCGGATGCAAAGTCGGCGGGCCGGCGACAAGGTGGCGGGGGCGGCGACAAAGTCGGCGGGCCGGCGACAGGGTGGCGGGGGCGGCGACAAGGTGGCGGAGCGACGACAAGGTGGCGGAGCGGCGACAAGGTCAGCGGGTCAGGACGGCGGGTCGGTAAGGCGGGGCGGATCGGCCGGGTGGGCCAGCAGAACCGGGCGGCGGTCCCGGCGCCCGGCGGCCAGTCGCTGCTCGCACAGCAGAGCCAGCTGCCCGTAGGCCGGCGCGCCGATCAGCTCGGTCAGTTCCGCCCGGTAGCTGCGGTAGACCGGCTCGGCGGCGCCGTGCGCCTCGGTGGCCCCGCTGCAGTACCAGTCCAGGTCGGCTCCGCCCGGACCCCAGCCGCGGCGGTCGTATTCGGTGATGTTGACCTGCTGGTAGGTGGTCCCGTCAGCCCGCTCGATCGTGTCGTACGTGCGCCGGATCGGCAGTTGCCAGCAGACGTCGGGTTTGGTGGTGAGCGGTTCGGCACCGGAGGAGATGGCCATCAGGTGCAGTGCACAGCCCGCGCCGCCGGCGAAGCCCGGTCGGTTGAGGAAGATGCAGGCGCCGTCGACCAGCCGGGTCCGCCGGGCTGTGGTGCTGGCCCGCTGCTCGTCCGGGTCGTCGGAAACGGTCTCGACGATGCCACGGGCCCGGCCGGTGCGGGCATACTGCCACTGGTCGTCGGTGAGGCTGCGGGCCGCCCGACGCACCCGGCGCTCGTCGGCGCCGTCGGCGAAATGCGCTCCCAGCGTGCAGCAGCCGTCGTCGGGCCGCTCGGCGTAGATGCCGTGACAACCCGCCCCGAAGATGCAGCTCCAGCGTGAGGTCAGCCAGCTCAGATCGACCCGGTAAACGACCGATGGCGCGCCCGTTGCGGACTCGGCGGGTTCCGGGAACTCCGCCCACAGCCGCGGAAAGTCCAGACCCACCTCAGCCACGCAGCGACGGTAGTGCCGCGGCGACCCGAACCGGGCGCCGACCTCTACTGTGAGCCCGTGCGCCTCGGGGTCCTCGACATCGGCTCGAACTCGGTGCATCTGCTCGTCGTCGACGCGCATCGGGGGGCACGGCCGTTGCCGGCCACCCGTTATAAGAGTGAGCTGCGCCTGGCCGAACAGCTCGACGCGCAGGGCAACGTGAAGGCGCGGGCCGCCGACGGGCTGGTGGCCTTCGTCCGCGATGCGGTCGGCGTGGCCGAGGACAGCGGATGCGCGTCGATGATGGTGTTCGCGACCTCGGCGATCCGCGATGCGCGCAACGGCCAGAAACTGCTGGACCGGGTGTCGGCGGAAACCGGGGTCCCGACGGCCGTACTGCCCGGCCCGGACGAGGCCCGGCTGACCTTTCTCGCCGCGCGGCGGTGGTTCGGCTGGTCCAGCGGGCGACTGCTGGTCCTCGACATCGGCGGCGGCTCGTTGGAGATTGCCGCCGGAATGGACGAGGACCCGGACGCGGCGGTCTCGGTCCCGTTGGGCGCCGGCCGGCTGACCCGGGACCGATTCAGCGCCGACCCGCCACCGGCACAGGAGGTCCGGGACCTACGCCGTTACGTGCGCCAGACGATCGCCGACGTTATCGCGGACGTGAGCCGGTTGGGCGCGCCGGAGCACGCGGTGGCGTGCAGTAAGACCTTCAAGCAGCTGGCCCGGGTCACCGGTGCCGCACCGTCGGAGGCCGGCCCGCTGGTCCGTCGGGTGCTGCGCCGGGACGTGCTCGCGGAGAAGCTGCCCGAGCTGGCCCGGATGAGCGGCTCGCAGCGCGCCAAGATCCCCGGGGTGAGCGCGACCCGGGCGACCCAGCTGCTGGCCGGCGCGTTGGTCGCCGAGGCGGCGATGGACCTGTTCGGGGTGCCGGAACTGGACATCTGTCCGTGGGCGCTGCGTGAGGGCGTCATGCTGGAGCGGATCGACGCGCTGCCCCCGCCGCACCCGGCCGCCGTGCCGTGACCGGGCAGGGCGCCGGCGGCGGTCCCGGGAACCCGCCGAACGGCGGCGGTCCGGGTGCGGCGGCAGACTCCCTCGGCCCGGACGGACCGGACGCCGAGCGCCGGGCTGCCGGTGATCCCCGGCTGGCCGATACCGCCCGGGCCCGCGACGTCTCGCGCAACCGGGAGCTGCGCCGCGAGCGTCGCCGCACCCCGCCCGGCCCGACGACCCCGCCCGGCCCGACGACCCCGCCCGGCCCGACGACCCCGCAAGCAGCCACCCCGCAGCCGGCCCCGCCCGGTGCGCCGACCCATCCGGGCGCGCCGACCGGGCCGCCGCCGGGATACCGCGCCGCGCCCGCTCCGGTGGCCCTCGGGACCTCGGCCGTCTTCCCCGACACGGTGGCCGGTTCGTTCGAGATCGCGGAGGAGCTCGGCTACGACGGCGTCGAGGTCATCGTGACCGTGGACCCGGCAACCCAGGACCTGCGTGGGCTGCAACGGATCGTGGCCGCGCACCCGCTGCCGGTGGTGTCAGTGCACGCCCCGACGCTGCTGTTGACCCAGACCGTGTGGAGCCTGGATCCGTGGGAGAAGCTGCGCCGCAGCGCGGAGATGGCGCAGGTGCTGGGTGCCTCGACGGTGGTGGTGCATCCCCCGTTCCGCTGGCAGAAGGAGTACGCTGCCCGCTTCGCCGAGGGGATCGCCGAACTGGGAACGGCCTTCGACGTCACCTTCGCCGTGGAGAACCTCTACCCCTGGAAGGTTGCCGGGCGCACCATCGAGGCCTACCTGCCGCACTTCGACCCCACCCGCTCGGACTACCCGGCGCTGACCCTGGACGTCTCGCACGCCTCGGCTGCGGGGATGGACAGCCTGGCGATGGCCGAGGCGATGGGCGATCGGCTGGCCCATGTTCACCTGACCGACGGCTCCGGCTCAACCCGCGACGAGCATCTGCTGCCCGGGCGCGGCACCCAGCCGGTCGCGCAGTTGTTGAACTACCTGGCGCTGCGTGATTTCGGTGGCGCGGTCGTGTTGGAGGTCTCCACCCGGCGGGCCCCAGACCGCGCGGCGCGGCTGGCGTGGCTGGCCGAGGCGCTTGCCTTCGCCCGCACCCACCTGGTCGCTCCGGTCACCGCCGACTGGGCGGTGGACGCGGCTGGCGTGACCCGGCCCTACCGCACCGGCGCACCGGCGGCAGGCGGCTCAGGCGGCTCAGGCGGACGCTGACCGGGGCAGCTGCGTCCGCCCCGTGGCGGGATCGGCCGCTGCGGCGGGCCGGGCCGGGCGTCGCCGGGTCGGGCGTCGCCGGGTCGGCCAGAGCACGACGGCCAGCATCGGGACCACGTACACCGCCCACGCGGCGGCCTGCACGATCGAGGGCGCCGCGGGAATCCCGAACATCCCGGTGACCAGGGCGGCCCAGGCGGTGCCCGGATGCACGAACCAGCTCAGGTCGAAGGCCGTGGCGTCGCCGGCCGTGATCACCCCGCCCTCGTCGAGGGCACCGACGGCCTTGACCACCAGCCCGGCGGCGATCAGCACGAGGAACACCCCGGTCACACTGAAGAAGCGGCGCAGGTTGATCCGGATCCCGCCCCGGTAGATCAGGTACCCGATGATCAGGGCCGCGACGATCCCCAGGCCGGCCCCGATGGCCCCGGCCGAGCCGCTGCTGCCGGCTCCGTTGATCTGAGCGAGCAGGAAAACCGAGGTCTCGAAGCCTTCTCGCAGCACCGCCAGGAACGCCATCACGATCAGCCCGGTCGCAGTGCCGCGGGCCAGCGCCGAGCCGGCCGAAGCCTCCAGCCCCGACTTCAGGCTGCGGGCGTTGCGGCGCATCCACACCACCATCGAGGTCACCAGCGTGACCGCGACCAGGGCCAGCGCCCCCTCGAAGATCTCCTGCGGCCGCTCGGCCAGTTCGGCACTGGCGAAGGTCAGCGCCGCACCGATGCCCAGGCAGAGCAGGACCGCCAGCCCGACGCCCACCCACATCGAGCGCAGGGCGTCGCGGCGCCCCTCCCGAACCAGGAAAGCCGCGACGATGCCGACGATCAGGGCAGCCTCGACCCCCTCGCGCAGTCCGATGACGAAGGTTGCGAGCACGAGAATCTCCCGGGTTCGGCGAGCAGGTGCAGGGCTGCTCCGACCGCTCCGGCCGGCGTTGGCGGGAGCAAGGACAGCCTTGCCTGACGGACCCGACCTTACGGGGTCGCTCCGGTTTCCGGGAAGCCGGGCTTGCGTAATTCGCGCCGGCTGCAGCCGATAACCGACCCTGTCCGCCCAGCTGGCCGCCCGGCCACCCGCTCCGCTGCCCGGCCGGCTGCCCACGCTCGTGTCCGGCCGGTAGGTTCGCGCCGTGGCAGGGGTACTGGAGACGGTCGGTCCGAGCGCGGTGTTGCGCCGGGCGGTGCTGGCCGCGGCCAGTGCCGACCGGCTGCGGGAGGTGGCGACGGCGACCCCGGTCGCCGCCGGCGTCGTGCGACGCTTCGTCGCCGGCTCGGACCGTCCGGCCGCGCTGGCCGCCGCCGACCGGCTGACCGCGGACGGGTTGGATGTGTCGCTGGACCACCTCGGGGAGGACACCTCCGACCCGGAGTCGGCGGCCGCCGCCGTGCGCGCCTATACGGGGTTGCTGGCCGAGCTGGCCCAGCGTGGGCTCGGGCCGCGGGTGGAGGTCTCGGTCAAGCTGTCGGCACTCGGGTTGGGGCTACCCGACGACGGTCCGGGCCGGGCGTTGGCCGGCGCGCGCGAGATCTGCGCCGCGGCCCGCAATGCCGGCACGACCGTCACCGTGGACATGGAGGACTCGGCGAGCAGCGCACTGACCCTCGGCATCGTGCGCGAGCTGCGTGCGGACTTCCCCGACACCGCCGCGGTGATCCAGGCCTACCTGCGCCGCTCGGTCGAGGACTGTGCGGTGCTGGCCATCGAGGGCGCCCGGGTCCGACTGTGCAAGGGCGCCTACGACGAACCCGCCGAGGTCGCCCACACCACTCGCGCCGAGGTGGACCGCTCCTACGTGCGCTGCCTGTCCGCGCTGATGGCCGGGTCCGGGCGGCCGCTGGTCGCCACCCACGACCCCCGGTTGATCGCGATCGCCGATGCGCTGGCCGTGCGCGCCGGTCGCGGGCCTGCCGACTGGGAGTACCAGATGCTGTACGGGATCCGACCCGCCGAGCAGCGGCGCCTGGTCGCCTCCGGATTCCGGGTGCGGATCTACACCCCCTTCGGTGCGCAGTGGTGGGGCTACCTGGTCCGCCGGCTCGCCGAACGGCCCGCCAACATCGCGTTCTTCGCCCGGTCCCTGGTCGGCCGGTCGTGACCGCCGAACCGGTCGGGCGGGCCGGTGCGATGGCCCCGACCGGCCGGCAGCAGGTCGTCGGTGTGCTCGGCGCCGGCAAGCTGGGGGAGATCCTCATCGCCGGGTTGCTGCGCGGTGGCTGGCCGGTCGGCTCGCTGCAGGCGGGTGTCCGGCGTCCCGAGCGCGGGGCCGAGCTGGCCGAGCGGTACGGGATCGCCACCGGGCCGGCCGAGCAGATCGCCGCCGACGCGGACGTGCTGGTGTTGGCGGTCAAACCGCAGGACGCCGCCGCGCTGCTCACCCAGGTGGCCGGCTCGCTGGCCGAGAACCGGCTGGTCGTGTCCGCGGTGGCCGGGCTCGGATCCCGCTTCGTCGCCGACCGGCTGCCTACCGGTACCCGGGTGGTGCGGGTCATGACGAACACCCCGGCACGGATCGCGCAGGCGATGTCGGCGATCTCGGCCGGTGCCGGGGCAACCGCGGAGGACCTGGACACCGTGGAACGGCTGCTGTCCCCGTTGGGGCGTACGGTCCGGGTCCCGGAGTCCCAGCAGGACGCGGTGACCGCGCTGTCCGGATCCGGTCCGGCCTACTTCTTCTACCTCGTCGAGGCCATGACGGATGCCGGGATCCTGCTGGGCCTGCCGCGCCAGGTCGCCCATGACCTGATCGTCCAGACCGCCGTCGGCTCAGCCCTGCTACTCCGCGACTCCGGCGAGCACCCGGTGATCCTGCGGGAGGCGGTGACCTCACCGGCCGGGACCACGATCAGCGCGATCAGGGAGCTGGAGGACCACCGGGTCCGCGCCGCGATGCTGGCGGCCCTGTCCGCGGCGCGCGACCGGGCCCGGGAAATCGCCGCCGACCTGGGCTAGTAGCGAGGCTTTTCGTCCGGCTGACCTGGGCCGACCGGCGCTGACCTCGGCCGGACCGACACCTGCTCACCGTGCTCAACCGGCCCGCTGCCTGCCACCAGGCGAAACGCTGACCGGCAGCGGAAGTGCGGTGAGCAACTGCCGCCCGGCCGTGCTCCCGGGCCGGTGTCGGGCTACAGCGGACTCCGGCGGATTCCGGGTGGCCCTGCCGGTGCCGTTGGTCAACCCTGCAGGCGGTGGTGCATGTGCAGGTGCGGCCCGATGCCCTCGACCTCGAACGGCGGCCCGGCCACCTCGAATCCGGCGCTGCGGTACAACCCGGCAGCGCCCAGGCGCGCGTGACACCACAGCACCGCGGCACCGGCCGCGCGCGAACGGGCGATCGCCTCGGCGACCAGCGCAGCGCCTAGTCCGCGCCGCCGGGCAACCGGGTCGGTAGCCATTCCGCGCAGTCGCGTCGCCGCCAGGTCGGGTAGCCACGGGCAGGCCTGCACCAGCAGGGTGGTGGTCGCCGCCGGCCCGCATACATCGTCGGCGAACACCGCAAGGGCCACGGTGGCGGGGTCATAGTCGCCCTCGAAGGCGGCGCTCTCGCGCGGCCGACCGGCCCGCAGCACCCGCGCCCGTAGGTCCACAACGTCGGCCACCGGAACCTGCACCACCTGGATCACTCGCCGATTCTCACCCGGCACCCGGCAGGTGCGCTCATACGTTGGCCACCCCCGCGGGACACTGCCCAGGTGGCTGCGCAGTGGATCTGGATGGCGCTGGCCGCGATCAGCGGCTGGTATCTGAGCGGACTCGCGGTCACGGTCGCCCTCGTGGTCTACCCGGCGTTCGCCCGGGTGGGTCCGGACCGGTGGGTGGCCTACCACCGGGCCCACCAACGGGGGGTCCTGGCGGCCGTCGGGCCGGCCTGGGCGCTCGAGGGCGTCGCCACGCTCGGGTGGCTGCTGACAACGCTGGGATCCGGCTCCGTGCCGGGGACGCTGGCGATCTGGCAAACGCTGTCGCGGACGCTGGCCATCGGACACGCACTGGCCGCGGCCGCGACCGTGGCCGCGACGGTGTTGGCCGCCGTACCGGCGCACGGCTCGCTGGCGACAGGCTTCCGGGCCCGAGCCCACCGCCGGCTGCTGCGTGCCCATCGCGGCAGGACGTTGGCCTGGCTGTCAGCAGCACTACTGGCGACAGCCGGGCTCGCCACCGCCGCGCTTGCCACCTGATCCGGGGCGGCGGAACTGACTCGCGCTGGACCGGCCGGCACCCGCGATACCGTGCTGAATGCCGCCAGCGCACGGGGATGGCCCGGCGCGAGTCCTGCTCGCTTGGGACGAGGCGATGCAGCGCTACGACTTCGGCCCGTGGCACCCGATGCAACCGGTCCGGCTGCGGCTGGCCACCTCGCTGAGCCGGGCCCTGGGCGTACTGGACCCGCCGACGGCCATCGTGGCGGCCCCACCGCTGGCCACCGACGCCGAGCTGGCCACCGTGCACACCCCCGCCTATCTGGGCGCCGTCCAGGCCGCGGCGCGGCACGCGAGCAGCCCGCGGCGGGTCGCGGCCCCGGAGTTCGGACTCGGGACCCCGGACAACCCGGTCTTCGCCGACATGCACACTGCCGGCGCTAGGGCCGTCGGGGGAACTCTGCTGGCGGCGCGCGCGGTCAGCGACGGCACCGTACGGGCCGCGGTCAACCTGGCCGGCGGGCTGCACCACGCCATGCCGGCCGCTGCCTCCGGCTTCTGCATCTACAACGACGTTGCGGTCGCCATCCGGGACCTGCTGGCCCGCGGGGTCGACCGGGTCGCCTACGTAGATACCGACGTGCACCACGGCGACGGTGTGCAGACAGTCTTCGCCGACGAGCCGCGGGTGCTCACCATCTCCCTGCACCAGGACCCGGCGACGCTGTGGCCCGGAACCGGGCACGCCACCGACACCGGTGGGCCAGCGGGGCGCGGCACCGCCGTGAACATTCCCCTGCCCCCGGGGACCTGTGATGCGGGGTGGCGGCGGGCGTTCCACGCCGTGGTCCCGCCGGTGCTGACAGCGTTTGCCCCGCAGGTGCTCGTGACCCAGCACGGCTGTGACACCCACCGCGCGGACCCGATCGGCGGGTTGCGGCTCTCCGTGGACGGGCAGCGTGCCATCGCCGGTGACCTGGCCGAGCTGGCCGACCGGCTGTGTGAGGGGCGGTGGGTGGCAACCGGGGGCGGCGGCTATGACCTGATCGACGTGGTGCCTCGCAGCTGGACCCATCTGCTGGCCATCGCGGCCGGGCGACCGTTGCCTGTCACGACACCGCTGCCGGGCGAGTGGATCCGGGAACGCGACACCGTCGGTGCCCGGCTCGGCGCGGACACCGGGCCGGGCGCTCTGACGATGGGTGACGGCGTCGATCCGGGTTTCCGGCCGCTGACCGAAAACTGGGACGGCGACGATCCGGTGGACCGGGTCATCGCCAAGGTCCGGCAGGCGGCGTTCCCGGCGTTCGGGCTGGACCCGCACCTCTGAGCGGACCGTCCGGACCCGCCAGGCAGTAGCCTCTGGCCTACCCGATCCCGGGGCGTGTTCGCTGCGCCCGGGACGGCGCAGGTTCGCAGGTTCAGTCGGCTCGGAGGTGGGTATGGCTTCGGTGAGCGAGCTGGGCAGCCGCTCCCGTGATCAGCGGGGCCTGCCGGAGGTCCGCTTCCTCACCGTCGCGGAGGTCGCCAGCGCCATGCGGGTGTCCCGGATGACCGTCTACCGGCTGGTCCACGCGGGGACCCTGTCCGCCGTCCGGGTCGGGCGCAGCTTCCGGGTGCCCGAACAGGCCGTCACCGACTACCTGCGCGAGGCGTTCGTCCAGGCGGGCTGAGTTTCGGCCAGGCGGGCGGAGTTCGGCCGCGCCGGCTGGGCAGGTCGAAGACTCCTGCCGCCCGGCTAACCTGGGCAGCGGCCGCCCGCAGGGGTGGCCGCAATCCTGTTGGTTCGTTCAGTGGATCCGTTGTGTGGTGCCCCGGCACGGACAGCGCGGTCCGGGTGAGGGAGGTCGTTCGTGGGTTCGGTCATCAAGAAGCGTCGTAAGCGCATGGCCAAGAAGAAGCACCGCAAGTTGCTGCGCAAGACCCGGGTGCAGCGCCGCCGCCTCGGTAAGTGACATACCGCCCGGCTGGATGAGCCGGGGCCCCGGGACCTGAGTTCGGGCCGGGCCGGCGTTGGGCTCAGGGTGCGCCGCTGACCACGGGGTTCGCCCAGGCCCAGCACCGTCCTCGCCTTTTCGCAATTCGAATAGGCAGACTTCGAGACCACGAGCAGCTCGACGGAGATCTCGACGTGGCGCTTGCTGATACCGGTCGAATAGTTGAGCACGATTCCGGACGCTGTCCCATGGTCAACGCCGTCCGCGAGCCGGAGGCCAACAGATACCGGATACCTTTCCGCGTCCGGTCTGACATCGTGGCCGGGCAGAATGCGCTGATCCCAGATTGAGGTCTGTATCGGGTCTGGGGCATAGGTCGTCGGCGGGAAGGGCAGTCCGATGCCCGTGCCCTGCGGCGCCCGATCAGCAACCAGGGGACGGGTGGATGCGGCCTGCGGACCAGTGGATCCGGCGCTCGGAGACAGCCGTGCGGGCGGACATCGTCAGTGCCACCGCACCGGCGACCGCGCCGAGGCGCAGACAGGTCCAGGCCGCCCGCCGGCCCCGCCGGAAGTCCGCCACCGGCCAGCCCTCGGTCCGGGCCAGTCGCCGCAGCGCCCGATCCGGGTTGACGGCATGCGGATGTCCCACCAGGCGCAGCAGCGGCACGTCGTGGGAGGAGTCGGAGTAGGCCGCGCACCGGCTCAGGTCCAGCTGCCGCAGCCGGGCGAGTTCGCAGACCGCCGCGGCCTTGGCCGGTCCGCGCAGCACCTCCCCGATCAGGCGTCCGGTGTAGCTGCCATCGGCGGACTCGGCGACCGTGCCCAGGGCACCCGTCAATCCCAGCCGACGGGCCAGGGTGGTGGCCACCTCCACCGGTGCCGCTGTCACCAGCCAGACCTGCTCGCCGGCCGCGACGTGCGCCCGGGCCAGCTCGACCGTTCCGGGCCAGACGTTGTCGGCGGCGATGCCCCGCACCACCTCTTCGATGATCAGCTGCAGGTCCGCGACGGGGTATCCCCGAAGCAGCACCAGCAGCCGGTCCCGAGCGGTGTTGATCCCGACCGAGCTCTCCGATCCGCTGATCCGGAACCGCAGCTGATGCCAGGCGCCGTGGACGATCAGCCGATTGGTGAACACCCGCCGCCGCCACAGCCCGACCGCCAGGTGGAACAGCGCCGCGCCACGCACCATCGTGTTGTCGACGTCGAAGAACGCGGCGACCCCGGCAGCGCCCGTGCCGGCACCTCGCAGGTCGTCCACGAGCGGCAGCGTAGGTGGATCGACGCTGGTACGGGTCGCCCGACGCGGGCCACCGCGCGAAGATTGGTTGCGTGGACTCCACGTCGCCGGCGCGTGTCACCTTCTATACCCGCATCGGCTGCCACCTGTGCGAGACGGCCCGATCGGTGGTCGCCGACGTGTGCCGTGAAACCGGGGACCGTTTCCAGGAGATCGACGTCGACGACGACCCGGCGCTGCTGCGCGCCTACACCGACAAGGTGCCGGTCGTGGCCGTCGACGGCACCGTCGTCGACTTCTGGCGGGTGGACCCGGCCCGGCTACGGGCGCGACTGCAGCGATCAGCGGCGAGGTAGACGATCACCGGGGCGGTGGGCGGTCATCCCAGGGCGGCGGCCACTGTCGGTAACGAAACGGACTCGGCCGTGATGTGCGGCACAAGACTTTGTGCCTGCATTCACAAAGTCCTACCGTGAACGTCTGACCGGGTGCTGGCCGGGAACCGCCGGCTGCTCGACCACGACACTGACGGAGGTGGGTCGATGACATCTGACGTCGCCGACCCCCGCCTGCTCGCCGAACTGCCCGAGGCCACCGTCAACCACCTGCCCGTCTATCTGCGGACCCTCAGTGATCTGGCCGAGCATGGGGTGGCCACCGTGGCCAGTGGGGCGCTGGCCCGCGCGGCCGGGGTCACGCCCGCCAAGCTGCGCAAGGACCTGTCCTACCTGGGCAGCTACGGGGTCCGGGGTGTCGGCTACGACGTCGGCCAGCTGCGCCGGCACATCGTCGCCGCGCTCGGGTTGACCCGTGACTGGCCGGTGGTCATCGTCGGGATGGGCAACCTGGGACAGGCGCTGGCCAAGTACGGAGGGTTCGGCTCCCGGGGTTTCCGCGTCCGCGCTGTCCTGGATGTCGACCCGGCCGTGGTGGGAACCCGCTCCGGCGCGCTGACCGTCCGCCCCCTCTGCGATCTGGCCGACGCGGCGGCGGGTCTGCCCACCGCGATCGGGGTCATCACCACCCCCGCCTCGGCCGCCCAGGACGTCTGCAATCGACTGGTCGCCGCCGGGATCTCCAGCGTGCTCAACTTCGCCCCGTTGCTGCTGCAGGTGCCCGACCACGTCGACGTCCGCAAGGTCGACCTGGGCGTCGAGTTGCAGATCCTCGCCTTCCACGAGCGTCGCAAGGCTGCCGACCAGGCGCGGGCGGCCGGCTGATGGGCCTGCTCAGCGTCGGGCTGTCCCACGCCGGGACCCCGATGGCGCTGCTGGAGCGGGCCGCCCTCGACGCCGAAGCCGCGGACAAGCTGGCCATCGACGCCGTCACCGAGCCGTTCGTCAGCGAAGCGGCGGTCGTGGCGACCTGCAACCGGGTCGAGGTCTACGCCTCCGTCGACCGGTTCCACAACGGCGTCGAATCGCTGACCGGACTGCTGAGCCGGCACACCGGCGTCCCCGCTGTCGAGCTGGTCCCGCACCTTGCCGTCGCCTATGAGGACGCCGCCGTCCGGCACCTGTTCGCGGTCACCGCCGGGCTGGCCTCGGTCGTGGTCGGGGAACCGCAGATCGCCGGTCAGGTCCGGGCGGCGCTGCGCCGCGGGCAGGACGCCGAGACCGTCGGCCCGGTCCTGAACGACGTTTTCCAGCAGGCGCTGCGCACCGGACGGTCGGTACGCACCCGGACCGGTATCGACCGCGCCGGACCCTCGCTGCTGGCGGTGGCCCTGGACCTGGTCGATCAGCCGTCGGGCGCCGCCGTCGTCATCATCGGGGCCGGCTCGTTGGCGGGACTCGCCGCGGCGACCGTGCGCCGCCGGGGAGCGGGCAGCATCGTCGTCGCCAACCGCGACGTGGTCCGGGCGACGGCGACGGCGCGACTGCACGGCGGCAGCGCCATCGCGCTCTCGGACACCTCCGCCCTGGTCGCGGCACTGCGCACCGCGGACCTGGTCATCGCCTGCACCGGGGCGCCGCACGTGGTGCTGCCGGCCGACGTGGTCGCGGCCGCCCGGGCCGACTCGCCCCGCCCGGCGCTGACCGTCCTGGATCTGGCCCTACCGCACGACGTGGATCCCGCTGCGGGCCGGCTATCCGGGCTCCGTCTGGTCGACCTGGCCACCATCGCCGACAGTGCCCGCGGGCAGCAGCGAGAGGGCGATATCACCGCAGCCCGGGAGCTGGTCGAGACCGCGGCGCGGCTGTTCGGGACGAGGGCGGCGCACCGCAGCGTGCAGCCAGCCGTGGTGGCGTTGCGCGCCATGGCGGCGGGCGTCGTCGATGCCGAGCTCGCCCGGCTGGACAGTAGGGCACCGGACCTGGACGAGCGGGCCCGGGCCGAGGTGGAGCGAACAGTCCGGCGGGTGGTGGACAAGCTGCTGCACCACCCCTCGGTGCGGGTCCGGGAACTGGCCGTAGGACCCGGCGGCCTGGACTACGCCGACGCGCTGCGGGAGCTGTTCGCTCTCGATCCGGCATCAGTCGCCGCGTTGACCAGCTCACAGCCGGAACCGGAGCTGACCCCGTGAGCCCGCGCGCCATCCGGATCGCCACCCGAAGCAGTGCCCTGGCCCTCGCGCAGGCGGCGGTGGTGGGCGACGCGCTGGGCGGGTTGACCGGCGCGGCGGTCAGCCTGGTGCACGCCCGCACCGCCGGAGACCGCGACCGCCGGGCACTGAGCGTCATCGGGGGGACCGGGGTGTTCGTCGGTGCGGTCCGGGATCTGGTGCTCTCCGGCCGCGCCGACCTGGGCGTGCACTCCTTCAAGGACCTGCCGACGGTGCCGCATCCGGACCTGCAGGTGGCCTCGGTACCCGTGCGGGAGGATCCCCGCGACGCGTTGGTGGCCCGCGACGGGCTGGCGCTGGACCAGCTGCCGGACGGCGCGCGGATCGGCACCGGCTCGCCTCGGCGTGCCGCCCAGTTGGCGGCGCGCGCCCGCGTGGTGGGCCGCCACTGGGACATCGTCCCCGTGCGGGGCAATGTCGACACCAGGCTGCGGATGGTCGGTGCCGACGTGGACGCGGTCGTCGTCGCGGCGGCGGGGTTGGCCCGACTCAATCGGCTCGATGTGGCCAGCGAGGTGCTCGCGCCCGAGCAGCTGCTGCCCGCGCCGGCGCAGGGAGCCCTGGCCATCGAGGCGTGCAGCGAGCTACCGGACTGGTTGACCGACGGGCTGGCCGCGCTGGACGACCCGGACTCGCACGCGGCGGCGGTCGCCGAACGGGCCGTGCTGGCCGAACTCGGCGCCGGGTGCTCGGCTCCGGTGGGGGCGTTGGCCACCACCGCGCCGGACCGGACGGTGAGCCTGCTCGCGCTCATCACGGCGCCGGGTGGGACAAGGCAGTGGCATGCCGACGCGTCGGGACCCCGCGCGTCGGCGGATGACATCGGTCGGAGGGCGGCGCGCCAGTTGGTGGCCGCGGGCGCGGATGTGGTGACAGCGGTCACGACGGGGGACCCGGCAACGGCTGAGGTCCCGGAGTTCGGGGGGTCGGTGCAATGAGCATGACGACGAGGCAGCAGACAGTACGAGTGGCGGCCCCGGTCCTGCCGGAGGTCGGAAACCCGGTGGTCACGGTGGCCCAGCCGCCGCCGACGACCGGCACGGTGGTGTTCGTGGGCGCGGGTCCGGGGGAACCGGACCTGCTGACCGTGCGGGCGGCGGCGCTGGTCGCGGCGGCACGGGTGCTGGTGGTGCCCGACGTGGCCGCCGCCGGGCGGTGGGCCGCCGTGGCGACCGGGGCCCGGTTGGTGGGCATCGACGGTGCCGGTGGCCCTACCGAGCGGGCCCGCCTGCTCGCTGGGCTCGCCGGCGAGGGGGTGCCGGTGGTGCGGGTCGTGCCAGGCGACGTGCTGTCCGCGCCCGGACTGCCCGAGGAGCTGCGCGCCTGTCGGGCCACCGGCCTGCAGGTCGCGATCGTGCCCGGGTTGGCGCCCGCGACCGCGTGGACGACCTTCGCCGGGGTGGCGTTCAACCGGCCCGACGGGGCGCCGATGCAGGTCCTGGACCTGCGCTGTACCCCCGTCGGCGGCGCGGCCCCGGTGGCGGCGGCACTGCGGGAGGGCGCGACCACCGTGGTGCTCGGCGACTCCGACAGCGTCGGTGCATTCGGGCGCACGGTCTCGGGACAGCTGAGCCGGGACATCCGGGTCCCCGCCCTGGTCACCCGGCATCCGGGCACGGTGCTGCAGAGCTCGGTCGGGGGCAGGCTGGGTGAGATGGCCGACCACGATGCGGTGCTGCCAAGCCTGGACGGCGCCAACCCGGACGAGGCCGTCATGGTGCTGGGCCCCGGTGCGGCGTCCCAACGGCTGGACTGGTTCGAGAGCCGCCCGCTGTTCGCCTGGCAGGTCCTGGTCCCCCGGACCCGGGAGCAGGCGGGGTCCCTGGACGCGGAACTGCGCGGCTACGGCGCGGTGCCGGTGGAGGTTCCCACCATCAGCGTGGAGCCGCCGCGTACCCCGCAGCAGATGGACCGGGCCATCCGCGGGCTGGTGGAGGGCCGGTATGAATGGGTGGCGTTCACCAGCGCCAACGCATTGCGCGCGGTGCGGGACAAGATCACCGAGCTGGGCCTGGACGCCCGGTCGATGTCGGGGCTGAAGATCGCCGCCGTCGGTCAGGCCACCGCCGATGCGCTGCGGGCGTGGGGGATCGAACCGGATCTGGTGCCGCGCGGGGAACAGTCCGCGGCGGGGCTGGTCCAGGAGTTCCCGGAGTTCGACCGCGTCCTGGATCCGATCAACCGGGTGCTGCTACCGCGGGCGGACATCGCCACCGATGTGCTGCTGGCCGGACTGCTGCAACTGGGCTGGGAGGTCGACGACGTCACCGCCTACCGGACGGTCCGCGCCGCCCCGCCGCCGGCCGCGGTCCGCGAGGCGATCAAGACCGGCCGTTTCGACGCGGTGTTGTTCACCAGCTCCTCCACGGTGCGCAACCTGGTCGGCATCGCGGGAAAGCCCCACCCCAGCACGGTGGTGGCCTGCATCGGGCCGCACACGGCACGTACCGCCGTCGAGCATGGACTGGTGGTGTCCGTGCAGGCGCCCAACCCCTCGGCAACGGAGTTGACGCGCGCGCTGGCCGATTTCGCCGCCGAGCGCGCCGAGCGGCTGCGAGCGGCCGGCCAGCGGGTGCTGCCGCCCACCCGTACCCGTCGGCCCCGGCGCGCCCCGGCGCGCCCCGGCGCGGACGGCAAGGGCACCGCGTGAGCAGTGCTCCGATGGAGAGTCCGGTGAGCGGTGCTCCGGTGGGCGGGTTCCCGGCGGTGCGCCCGCGGCGGCTACGACGCACCCCGGCGATCCGCGCGCTGGTCTCCGAGACCGCGCTGCGTCCCTCCCAGCTGGTGCTGCCGCTGTTCGTCCGGGAGGGCAGCACCGAGCCGGTGCCGATTGCCTCGATGCCCGGGGTGGTGCAGCACAGTCGGGAATCGCTGCGTAAGGCGCTGGCGCAGGCGGCCGCGGCCGGTGTCGGTGGGGTGATGCTGTACGGGATCCCGCAGCGCCGTGACGCGACCGGCAGCGGTGCGCTGGATCCGGCCGGGGTCCTGAATGTGGCCCTGACTGACGCGGTCGCCGAGGTCGGTGACGCCGTCGCGGTCATGAGTGACCTGTGCCTGGACGAGTTCACCGATCACGGTCACTGCGGCCTGCTCGCCCCCGACGGCAGCGTGGACAACGACGCCACGCTTGCGGTGTACGCCCGGGCCGCGGTCGCCCAGGCCGCAGCCGGTGCCGCGGTCGTGGCCCCCAGCGGGATGATGGACGGTCAGGTCGGAGTGATCCGCGCGGCACTGGACGCCGCCGGGTCTGCCGACACCCTGATCCTGGCCTACTCGGCGAAGTACGCCTCCGCCTTCTACGGTCCCTTCCGCGACGCGGTCGACTCCGCCCTGACCGGCAACCGGCGCAGCTACCAGCAGGACGGCGCCAACCGACGGGAAGCCCGGCGCGAGGTCGCCCTCGACGTCGCCGAGGGGGCGGACATCGTCATGGTCAAGCCCGCGCTGGGCTACCTGGACGTGCTCTCCGATGTGCGGGCGGCTGTGGACGTTCCGGTGGCCGCCTACAACGTCAGCGGGGAGTACGCGATGCTCGAGGCCGCGGCCGCCAACGGCTGGCTGGACCGCGACGCCGCGGTGCTGGAGACGCTGACCTGCATCCGTCGCGCGGGGGCCGACATCGTGCTGACCTACTGGGCCGTGCATGCCGCGCAGCTGCTCGCCACCGGTCGGTGATGACCGGATGACGACTGGCCGGGCGGAGCACCGCGAGCACCCGCCCGCCGCGCCCTACCCGGCGCAGGCGCCGAACTCGGCCGGGTTGTTCGACCGGGCGCGCGCGGTGATCCCGGGCGGGGTCAACTCACCTGTACGGGCCTTCCACGCCGTCGGGGGCACCCCTCGTTTCATGGCGCTCGGACACGGCCCCTACCTGACCGACGCCGACGGTCGGGAGTACGTGGACCTGGTCTGTTCCTGGGGGCCGCTGCTGCACGGGCACGCCCACCCGGTGGTGCTGGAAGCCGTCCAGCGGGCGGCGGCATCCGGGACCTCCTACGGCGCACCCACCGAGGGCGAGGTGGTGCTGGCCGAGGAGCTGGTCGCCCGCGCCCCGGTGGAGCAGGTTCGCCTCGTCAGTTCCGGGACCGAGGCCACCATGTCGGCGGTCCGGCTCGCTCGCGGGGTGACCGGCCGTTCCCGGATCGTGAAGTTCGCCGGGTGCTACCACGGCCACGTCGATGCGCTGCTGGCCGCGGCCGGGTCCGGGGTCGCGACCCTCGGCCTGCCCGACAGCGTCGGGGTGACGCCGGCCGAGACGAGCGCGACGATCGTGGTGCCCTACAACGACCGGGACGCGGTCAGCGCGGCGTTCGCGGCCGCCGGCCACCAGATCGCCGCGATCGTGACCGAGGCGGCCGCCGGGAACATGGGCGTGGTCCCACCGCGGGACGGCTTCAACGCGTTCCTACGGGAGACCACCCACGCCCACGGCGCGCTGCTGATCGTCGATGAGGTGATGACCGGCTTCCGGGTCGCCCGCTCCGGTTGGTACGGGCTGGACCCGGTCGCCGGGGACATCACGACCTTCGGCAAGGTGATGGGCGGCGGATTCCCGGCAGCGGCGTTCGGCGGCTCGGCGGTCATCATGGGCCACCTGGCACCGGCCGGGCCGGTCTACCAGGCCGGGACCCTGTCAGGGAACCCGGTGGCCACCGCGGCGGGACTGGCGACGCTGCAGCTGGCCGATGAGGGCGCCTACGCCCGGTTGGACGCCACCTCGCTGCGGCTGCGCGCCGAGGTCGCGGCGGCGCTGACGGCGGCCTCGGTGCCCCACGTGTTCGGGGTTGCCGGATCGATGTTCAGCGTCTTCTTCACCGATCCGGCACGCACCCCGCAGGTGAGCGACTACGGGCAGGCGCGGACGCAGGATGCAGGGGTGTATGCAGCGTTCTTCCACGCGATGCTGTCCCGCGGGGTCTACCTGCCGCCGTCGGGGTACGAGTCGTGGTTTGTCTCCACGGTGCACGATGACGCCGCGTTGGACCGCGTGGTGGCCGCACTGCCGGCAGCCGCCGCGGCAGCGGCAGGAGCAACCGGAGCCGCGGCAGCGGCAGGAGCAACCGGAGCCGCGGCAGCAGCGGGCGCCACCGGATGAGCGGCCCGCGACCGGTCACGGTGCACCTGCTGCGCCACGGCGAGGTCTTCAACCCCGACGGGATCCTCTATGGACGTCTATCCGGATTCAGCCTGTCCGAGCGCGGTCACGCCATGGCGCGACGGGTGGCAGCGGTGCTCCCGGCGGTTGCGCCCGGCCGGGCGCGGGTCGGCATCGTCACCAGTTCCCCGCTGCAGCGGGCCTGGGAAACGGCAGCCCCGACCGCCGCCGCGCTGGGGGTCGAGGTCGGGATCGACGAACGGTTGATCGAGGCCGCCAACATGCTGCAGGGCCGGCGCGTCGATGCCTCCGTGCTACTGGACCGGGAGTTCCGGCGGGCGTTGCGGCACCCGCTGCGCCCGGGCTGGGGGGAGCCCTACGAGCAGGTCGCGGCCCGGATGTGGGCGGTTATCGGCGAGACGGTGACGCGCGCCGACGCCGCCGACTGTGCCGCGCTGCTGGTCAGCCACCAATTGCCGATCTGGACCGCGCGCCGGTGGGGGCAGTGCCGTCGGCTCTGGCACGATCCACGCTCGCGGCAGTGCGCGCTGGCGTCGCTGACCACGCTGACCTTCGACGTTGCCGGGCTGGGCGGACCGTCGGGCGCCGATCTCGGGCGGCTGCGCGAGGCGCTGGTGGCCGTGGACTACAGCGAACCGGCCCATGACCTGGTGGCCGGCGCCGAGGATGTGATGGTCCCGACCGCCAACCGGGTCCACGACGCGGCCGGGAGCACTCCGTGACCGCCCGGCCGGTGACCCGCCGGGACCTGGTGCGCGGGGTCGGCCTGGGGGCGGTGGCGCTCGGGCTGGTCGGCTGCTCGGCCAGCTCGCCGGCGACCCAGGGGACCGCGGTGAACGCCGGATCCGGAACCGCCGACCGGCTGATCACCATCGACTCCGCGCGGCGCAAACCCGCGCCGGAACTGTCCGGTCCGCTGGTCGGTGGCGGCACTTTCGAGCTGGCCGCGTGGCGCGGATCACCGGTGGTCGTCAACGTCTGGGCCAGTTGGTGCGGACCGTGTGCAGACGAGGAGCCGGATCTGGTCGCCGCCGAACGGAAGCTGGCCGGTTCGGGAGTCCGCTTCCTCGGACTGGACGAGCAGGACGATCGGGCCAACGCCATGGCCTTTCGCCGCAAATACGACGTGCGGTATCCGAGCCTGTTCGACCCCACCGGCTCGTTACTGCTCCGCTTCCGCAATGTGGTACCCCCGGCCGCGATCCCGCTGACCATCGTCCTGGACGCTCAGCACCGGGTCGGCGGGATCCGGATCGGCCCGATCACCACCGACACCTTGACCGCCCTGGTCGGCCAGGTGACCGGCTCGTGACCGCCACCGGAGTGGGGGACGCGTTCGCCGCGGTGGCGTCCTCCGGTTCGCTGCTGCTGGCCGTACCGGTCGCGATGGTGGCTGGCGCGCTGTCGTTCTTCTCCCCGTGTGTACTGCCGCTGGTCCCCGGCTATCTGTCGTACGTGACCGGGATGACCGGTAACCAGCTGGCATCGCCCGATGCGCGCCGCACCCGGCGAACGGTGGTCGGGGTGGCGTTGTTCGTCATCGGCCTCACCGCCTGGTTCGTCTCCCTCGGCGCCGCCTTCGGTGGAATCGGTGCGGTTCTGAAAGAGCAACGCACCGTTCTGGAACGGGTGCTCGGCGTCCTGGTCATCATCGTCGGGTTGTCGTTTGCGGGAGCGTTTCGCCTGCTGCAGCGCGACATCCGGGTGCACCGGGTCCCCGCGGTGGGGTTGGCGGCGGCGCCGGTGCTCGGCGTGCTGTTCGGTCTGGGATGGACTCCGTGCATCGGGCCGACACTGGCAGCGGTGCTCTCTCTCGGTGTGGTCGAAGGCGGAGCCGGACGCGGCGCGCTACTCAGCGCCGGCTACGGGTTGGGCCTGGGAGTGCCGTTCCTGCTGGTGGCGGCTGGGTTCGGGCGGCTGGCCGGGACGTTGGGCTGGTTCCGGCGCCACGGACTGGTGGTGGCCCGCGTCGGGGGTGGACTACTCGTGGTGGTCGGCGTGCTCCTGCTCAGCGGCGTGTGGGGGCGAGCGGTGCTCGCGTTACAGATCTGGTCCGGCACCGTGACGACCCCGGTCTAGGCGATGGCCGACACCACTACCCGGGACACCACCACCCGGGGCCGGGGCGCGGGACAGGCCGATCCGGTCGCGGCGATTGACGACGGTCGGGGCACCCCGATCGGCGCGCCGCCGCTGTCTCCGGGTGGTTTCACCCGCTGGGTCTGGCGGCAGCTGACCTCGATGCGCACTGCGCTGATCCTGCTGTTCCTGCTGGCGGTGGCCGCCGTCCCCGGGTCGGTGATCCCGCAGCGGGCCCAGGATCCGGGTCGGGTCACCGTCTTCTTCACCGACCACCCCGGACTGGCGCCGTGGCTGGACCGGGTGGGGCTGTTCGGCGTCTACAGCAGCGCCTGGTTCGCCGCCGTCTACCTGCTGCTGTTCACCTCGCTGATCGGGTGCATCGTCCCGCGGACGCTGCTGCACGCCCGGTCCCTGCGCGCGCGTCCGACGTTGACCCCGCGGGTGCTGTCCCGGATGCCCGCCCACACCAGCTGGATCACCGACGAGCCGGCCGAGCAGGTGTTGCGCGCCGCGGCGGCCCGCCTGGGGGATCGGCGCGGCTGGCGGCCCGGTGCGCGGCTGAGCCCGCGCAGCGACCCGCTGGCGCCCGTCGCCGCCGAGACCGGGCGGCTGCGCGAGACCGGCAACCTGCTGTTCCACATCGCGCTGGTCGTCGTGCTCGGCGGGGTGGCGGCCGGGTCGCTGCTGGGTTACCGGGCCACCACGATCGTCGTGGAGGGTGGCGGTTTCTCCAACCAGTACAGCAGCTACGGCACGGCACTGAACACCGGAGCGTTGTACGGGCGGGACAGCCTGCCGCCGTTCAGCGTCCGACTGAACTCCTTCGACGCCACCTTCTTCACCAGCGGCCCTAACTTCGGCAGCGGCCAGGACTTCCGCGGGCAACTGAGCATCACCGACCGACCGGAGGCGGCGGCACGGCAGCAGACGCTGCGCCTGAACCACCCGGTCAGCGTCGACGGCGCCCAGATCAGCCTGCTCGGTAACGGCTATGCCCCGATCGTCACCGTCCGCGATACCGCCGGAAACGTCGAGTACTCCGCGCCCACGGTCTTCCTGCCGACAGATGCGAAGTACACCTCCGAGGGCGTGGTGAAGGTGCCCGGTGCCCAGCCCGGCGGCCTGCAGATCATCGGGATCTTCCTACCGACCGGCGCGACCGGGGTGCAGCGGTCGCTGTTCGCCGGGCCCGGCAACCCCCAGCTGCGGATGCTCGCCTACCACGGTGCCTACTCCCTGGCGGCCGGGCCCGGGTCCATCTACACCGCCGATCAGCCCCTGATCGACTCCGGCACCCTCAAGCCGTTCACCACGGCGACCGGGGCGCCGATGAGCTTCACGTTGCGCCCGGGACAGACCTTCACGTTGCCTGATGGTGCCGGATCGATCAGCTTCGACGGGTTCAAGCGATTCGCCAATCTGCAGATCGTCTCCGACCCGGGGGCGCCGTGGGTGCTGGCCGGCGCGATCGCCGCGGTTGCCGGGCTGTGCGGGTCGCTGTTCGTGCGGCGTCGTCGCTGGTGGGTGCGCGCGGCCGCGGACGGGGCCGGGCGTACCGTCGTCGAGGTGGCGGGGCTGGACCGCGCCGACACCGGTCCGGATCGCGACGGCAACGGTGAGCTGGCCGATCAGCTGGCCGGCCTGGTGGCCGACCTGCAGCAGGCAGCGCCGCCGCTGCCCGGCTCCACCGAACAGGTTTCGGCGGCATATGACGAGAGGACTCCGGCGTGACCCTGGCAACCTTCTCCGACGACCTGGTCAGCGCCGCCGTGCTGGTGTTCGTCTTCGCGTTGGTCGGCTTTGCCGCCGAGTGGGCGTTCGGCAGCTCCGGCGGTGTCTCGCGCGCCGAGGAATCCACCGACACCGTGCCGGCCAGTCAGCGCGACGGCGACGCGACTGTGGCGTCCAACCGGTTGCGGGCAACGGCGGCCGGGCAGGTCGGAGCCACCGCCGTCCTGGATCGGCCGGTCGCACGGGGTAGGACCGCGACCGGGAACGGAATTCACGGCAACGGCCGGGTCAGTCCCGCGACCGAGGGCCGTCGAGCCGCCACCGCGGGCTCGATCGGGTCGACGTTGCAGCTGTTGGCCGTGCTGCTGCTGGGCGTCGGGGTCGTCACCCGGGGGATCGCGGCGCAGCGGGTGCCGTGGGGGAACCTGTACGAGTTCTCCATCACCGGGACGTTCGCGGTGACCCTGGTCCACCTGCTGCTACGCCGCCGGGTGGGCCTGCAGTTCCTGGACGTGTGGATCGCCGGGTTTGCGGCCACCTGCGCGGGCAGCGGGGTGCTGCTGTTCCACGAGGTCGTCGGGCCGCTGCGTCCGCAGTTGCGCTCCTACTGGCTGGTGATCCACGTCTCGGCGGCCGTGGTGGCCACCGGGATCTTCACCGTCGGTGCCGTGCTGGCCGGCCTGTACCTGTTCCGGGAGCGCCGCGAGGCCGCCGGGCGGGTCCGCACCGGCTATGTCAGCCGGGTCCCGGCGGCCCGGGCGTTGGAGCGGATGAGCTACCGGGTGCACGCGTTCGGGTTTCCCATCTACACCCTGGCGTTGATCTTCGGGGCGGTCTGGGCGAAGGCCGCCTACGGGCGGTACTGGGAGTGGGACCCCAAGGAGACGTGGATGCTCATCAGCTGGGTGCTCTACGCCGCCTACCTGCACGCGCGGGCCACCGCGGGGTGGAAGGGCAAGGTGGCCGCGGTCATCGCCCTGGTCGCCTTCGCGACGGTGCTGTTCAACCTGCTCGGGGTGAACTTCCTCATCGCCGGCAAGCACTCCTACGCCTGAGCCGTGACATCCCCGCCGACCCGGCCGCGCGCGTGGCAGACGTTCGCCGTCTACACCGCGGCGCGGGCACTGCTGTTCGGGGTGTGCCTGGGCGGGTTCTTCCTCGCCGGGTTCCGCTCGTGGGCGCTGCTGCTGGCGGCGTTGGTCCTGTCCGGGCTGTTGAGTCTGCTGCTGCTCGGGCGGTTGCGGGCGCGGGTCTCCGGTTCGCTGGCGGCGCGACCCCGCCGGCCGCGGGGGCACCGACCGCGGGGGCACCGGCCGGAGGGGAGCCAGGACGTGTTCAGCCGGTCCCGGCCATCCGGTTCCGACGACGACCCGTACCCCGACGACGACCCGTACCCCAACGACGACCCGTACGCCGACGGAGATCCCTATGCGGAGGATCCGCCGACCAGCCAGTCCGCCCGCCGACTCGGGGACTGATGACGGCTGGACGGGTCCGGACGGCCGGTGGTCAGCCGGACAGCGCCAACCCGACGCCGAGCAGCACTCCGTAGGCGAGCTCGGCCAGCCCGGTGTCACGCAGCACGGGGACCAGGGCCATTCCGGTGGCCCCCTGCCCGACGCGGCGGACCCCGCGCACGGCGATCGGCAGCGACACGAACGCCAGCAGGGCAGCCGGGCCGCGGCCAGCCAGGACGAAGAGGAGCACATAGGCGGCGGCCACCAGGCCGGCATAGGTGCGGCGTGCCCGCCGGTCACCGAGGCGGACGGCCAGGGTCCGCTTGCCGACGGCGGCGTCCCCGACAAGGTCGCGCAGGTTGTTGGCCATCAGCACCGCGCAGGCCAGCAGCCCGACCCCGCACCCGGCGACCACGGCCGGCCAGGTCAGCGACCCGACCTGCACGAACTCGGTACCCGCCGTGGCGATCAGCCCGAAGAACACGAAGACGCTGACCTCGCCCAGCCCGCGGTAACCGTAGGGCCGTCGGCCGCCGGTGTAGTACCAGGCCGCGGCGATGCACGCGGCCCCGACCAGCACCAGCCACCACGCCGAGGTGAGTGCCAGCACCAGCCCGAGCACCGCCGCCACGCCGAAGCAGGCCGCCGCCGCCAACCGGACCCTCGCGGCCGGAACCGCGCCGGTGGCCACCAGCCGGGCCGGGCCGACGCGCGCGGTGTCGGTGCCCCGCACCCCGTCGGAGTAGTCGTTGGCGAAGTTGACCCCGACCTGCAGTGCCAGGGCCACTAGCAGCGCCAGCACCGCCTTGGGCCACACGACGCCGTCGGCCAGTGCTGCGGCTCCGGTGCCGGCCAGCACCGGGGCGATCGAGGCGGGCAGGGTGCGGGGCCGGGTGGCCTCCAGCCACTGGGCGCGGGTGGCCATGCGGAATCCTCCGGGATGCTGGCGGCCGGGTTCAGCCGGGTCCGGCCGCGGGCCCCGGGGCAATGCTCCCAGTCTCTCAGCCGCGGCTGGCCCAGACCACGGTGGCAGCGGTCGGTGACAGCTGAACAGCGGCTAGAGGCGCCCGGCCAGCTCGCGTGCTGCCGCCCGGTCGGGTTTGCCGATACCGAGCCGCGGGAGCTGGTCCACCTCGAGGATCTGCCGGGGCACCGCCGCCCGCCCCAGCCGCTGTGCGACCAGCGCGCGCACCCGGTCCCGGTCGAGCCCGTCCGGTGCGACGACCAGGGCCACCACCCGCTGTCCCCACTGCTCATCCGGTAGCCCGACCACCACCGCGTCGTGAACACCATTCACTTCGGTGAGCACCCGCTCCACCTGTTCCGGATTGATGCTCTCGCCACCGGTGCGGATCACCGAGTCGGCGCGTCCGCGCACGGTCAGCGCACCCGCGGTGTCAAAATTTCCCAGGTCGGTCGTGGTCAGGACGCCCTCGTGCAACACGGCGGCGGTGGCGTCCGGGTCGCGACGATAGCCGGAAAAGAGCACCGCTCCGGATAACCGGATCCGCCCGCTCTCGCCGACGTCAACTCCGACTCCGTCGAGGGGCACCCCGTCGTAGACACACCCACCGCAGGTCTCACTCATCCCGTAGGTGAGCACCGTTCTGACGCCGGCCGATCCGGCGCGCTCCACCAGCGTCGCCGGAGCGGCCGCGCCTCCGAGCAGGACGGCGTCGAACCCGGACAGCGCATCGGTGGCCGCCGGATCGGCCAGCAGGCGATCCAGTTGCGTGGGGACCAGCGAGGTGTAGCGGCGGGTCGCAATTGGCAGCGAACCCGCTGCGGCCACGAATCCGTCGGCGGTGAAGCCACCCGCCAGCTCCTGACAGACCGGCGTCGTACCGGCGGCCAGGGAGCGGGCCAGCACCTGCAGGCCGGCGATGTGGGTGGTCGGCAGGCACAGCAGCCAGCTACCGGTGCCCCCGAGACGGCGATGGGTGGCTGCCGCCGACGCCATCAACGCGGTGTTGGTGAGCAGTGCTCCACGAGGCTGGCCGGTGGATCCGGAGGTGGGGACGATGAGGGCGACCCAGCCGGAGCCGACGGGCTCCAGTGGTTCATCCGGGGCGGCCATGGCCAGCACGGCGCGACCGGGCTGGCCGTCGGGGACCGGGACGATCGCCGGGCCCGAGCCGTCCAACGCCGCCGCCAATGCGGGGAGCAGCTGGTCCAGCACGGCCGGACCGGTGGGGCACCCAACCGCCACCAAGCCGCTCCCGGGCGCGGCCATGGTCGTCACGGCACGTCGCCCATCCAGGTAGGCCGGATCCTCATGGGCTCCGACACGTCAGTAATGGTAGGGGAATCCGGACCAGTCGGGCTCGCGATGTTCCAGGAATGCGGCTCGACCCTCGACGGCCTCGGCGGCCCCGTACGCGAGCCTGGTCGCCTCACCGGCGAACACCTGCTGGCCAGCCAGTCCGTCGTCGGCGAGGTTGAAGGCGAACTTGAGCATCCGCACCGCGGTCGGGGACTTACCGCAGATCTCGCCCGCCCACGCCAGAGCGGTGCTCTCCAATTCGGCGTGCGGCACCGCCGCGTTCGCAGCGCCCATCGCGACCGCTTCGGCCGCGGTGTAGGCGCGGCCCAGAAAGAAGATCTCCCGGGCCCGTTTCTGCCCGACCTGCCGGGCCAGCAACGCCGAGCCGTAGCCCCCGTCGAAGGACCCGACGTCGGCGTCGGTCTGCTTGAACCGGGCATGCTCGGCCGAGGCGAGCGTCAGGTCGCAGACGACGTGCAGGCTGTGGCCGCCGCCCGCGGTCCAGCCGGGCACCACCGCGATCACCACCTTGGGCATCGTGCGGATCAGCCGCTGCACCTCCAGGATGTGCAGGCGACCACCGGCTGCCGGGTCGTCGGCGTACTCGTAGCCCGCCGGCCCGCGCACCCGCTGGTCCCCGCCGGAGCAGAACGCCCGGCCGCCATCACGCGGGGACGGCCCGTTCCCGGTCAGCAGGACGCACCCGACATCGGCGGAGCGGCGAGCATGATCGAGTGCCCGATAGAGCTGGTCGACGGTCTCGGGGCGGAACGCGTTTCGGACCTCCGGCCGGTCGAAGGCAACCCGGACCACCGGCCCGTCGCGGTGAGAATTGTCCAGCCCGGGCGTGACATGACGGTGGTAGGTGACGTCCGTCAGGTCTCCGAAGCCGTCGACCCGGCGCCATGCGGTCGGGTCGAAAAGCTCCGAGAGTTCCCGGTCGGCGATGTCCCGGTCGGCCACCCGCGTCATCCGCGTCATCCTCGCCGCCGTGCTAGCCGACTCACGAGCACAGCCAGGACTGCTGCTCCGCTCGCGGCGACGGCTACCCGCCTGCCGTTCGTGCGCCACGTGGTGACGGCCAGCCCGCGAACGTCGACGTTCCGGGAACCGGCCAGCAGCTGGCCGAGTCGGCTGTCCACCCCGGCACCGAACCGCGCGACCTCGCCGTGCGGACCGCTGACGTCCACCGTGATCCCGGCAGCCGACAGCCTCCTCACCACCGCGGCGGTGCGGGTCCGATCGTTCGAGCCGAGCGAGCGGATCAGCGTCGCCGGCCGATTCGTCCGTACCCGCAGCGTGTCACCGTCGGAGCTGACGGATCCGGTCGCCGTGCGCCCGGAGGGGGCCGAGACGCTGAACCGCAGGTCGGCGTCGACGTGCAGCACCGGCGCGGCGGCCGGATCGGATCCGCTCAGGAGACCCGTCCGTCACTCGAGCCCTTGTTCTCCTTGTCCGCGGTCGTGATTCGCAGCGTTCCGTCCAGCGTCCAGGTCGCCACCTCGGCGCCGGGGCCGGTCGTCTTCGGGACGCCGACCTTCATCTCGACGAACGTGTAGTCGATGACTGCCTCGCTGCCGGTCAGGTAGGCCCACATCTGCTTGCCGAAGTCGGCGATGTCGGTCACGTTGCCCTGTGCGGAGGTCGTGGTTGCCGTCTCGGTCATCTCGCGTCTCCTGTCTGTCTGGCCGGCGGTCGAAGCCACCGGCGCACCTGTGCCCCACCCTCGCAGTTCCCGGTCGCTCACGGACAGCCGGGTGCCAGCAAGGCCTGCCGCCCACGCCGCGAGCCCGGCCCACGCCCCGAGCCCGGTACGCGCCGATTCCTGCAGCAGCGTCGGAAGCTGCCGCGACGTCGCCCCCGGTCAGGGGCTGCTCGGCCGCAGTCACGGCTGGGCCTGACCGCTGGACAGCGCCAGCCGTGCGGTCGCTTCCCGCCGGTCGTGCGTCCGCCGGGCGGCCCGCCTGGCCAGCGGGTCGGCCAACTTGGGGGCGAGCGGTCCGATGATCCCCATCAGCAGTACGTAGGCCCCCGCGGTCGGTCCGAGATTGCCCCGCACCCCGTCGGTCACCGCGAGCCCGGCGATGACGATGGAGAACTCCCCGCGCGGAACCAGCGCCGCCCCCGCGCGGATCCGGCCCGGGACCGCGACTCCCGCACGACGTGCCGCAAACCACCCGCTCACCATTTTCGTGGCGATCCCGGCCACCACCAGCGCCGCGACCGGACCCAGGACCGGGGGGATGGAGCCGGGGTCGGTCCGCAGCCCGAACAGCACGAAGAACACGGCCGCGAACAGGTCACGCAGGGGTTCCAGCAGCGACCGGGCGTTCTCGGCCAGCTCCCCGGACAGCGCGATCCCCAACAGGAAAGCCCCGACCGCGGCCGAGACGTGTACCCATTCCGCGGCGCCGGCCACCAGCAGCGCCAGTCCGAGGATGCTCAGCAGCAGCACCTCCGGGCTCGGGCTGGAGATCAGCCGGGACAGCGGGTGACCGAACCGGATTGCAATCATCAGCACGAGAACGAGGCTGGCGACCGCGATCCCCACCGCGGTTGCCAGCGACCCCAGGGTGGCGGCCGCCAGCAGGGCGGTCAGCACGGGCAGGTAGATCGCCATGCCGAGGTCCTCCAGGACGAGAATGGACAGCACCGCGGGCGTTTCGCGGTTGCCCAGCCGGCCGCTGTCGTGCAGCACCTTCGCGACGATGGCCGAGGAGCTGACCGCGGTCACCCCGCCCATCGCGACGGCCGCCACCGGCCCCCAGCCCAGCAGCAGCGCCACGATCACCCCCGGTGCCGCATTCACGGTCAGGTCGAGCAGTCCGATCGGGGCCTGGCGGGTCAGGTTGCCGACCAGCTCGGCCGCGCTGTACTCCAGCCCCAGGACCAGCAGCAACAGCACCACGCCCACCTCGGCGCCGGTCTCGACGAAGTCGGCCGACACCGAGATCGGGGCCAGTCCGCCGCTGCCGAAGGCCAGGCCCCCGAGCAGGTAGAGCGGGATCGGGGACAGCCCGACCCGATCAGCCAACCGGCCCAGCAGGCCGAGCCCGAGCACCACGGCGCCGAGTTCAAGCAGAACCGTCGCGATGGGCATCGCGGGGCGCTATCCGTCGGTGAAGACGGCGTCGACCGCGGCGACACCCTCGGCGGTGCCGACCACGACGACCCGGTCACCGGCGCGGAAACCGAACTCCGGCCCGGGGGAGGCGAGGAATTCACTGCCCCGCACCACCGCAACGATCGACGCGCTGGTGCGGGTGCGGGTCTGGGTGGCCGCCAGGGTCCGCCCGTCATACGGGGAGCCGGACCGCACCTCGACGCCCCGGGTGACCAGGCCGGCGACCTCATCGCGCAGCCGCTTGAGCCGCTGCACGATCCGCGGCGCGCCCAGCAGTTCGGCGAGCGCGTCGCTTTCGGCCTCGGTCAGCTCGACGCTGGTGCTGCAGGCGTCCGGGTCGTCGGGGTCGAAGACGACCAGGTCGCGTTCGCCATTGCGCTGGGTGACGATGCCCAGGCGGCGGCCGGTACGGGTGACGAAGTCGTGCCGCAGCCCGATGCCCGGGAGCCGGGTTTCCTCGATGTCCATGACGCCTCGTGCTTGTCCGGGGACCGCCGGTGCCTTCCAGCAGCGGCCAGCCGGGCACCTCCAGCGCCCGGCGACCAGAATAGGTCGCCGGGCGGTCCGGGGCCTGCATCGGTCGCCCGCCCGGCGCCGATGCTGTCCAGAATCGACAGAACCGGGCGCTTCCGAACGCCCTGCGACGAATTTTCGGGGCAGTTGTGTCGATTTCGGACAGCTCGCGGCCGGTGGACGGCCAGACTGACACGTATGGGCGACTTCCCGGCAGGCGCGGCGATCACAACCCACGCCGAACTGCGGCAGCTCCTCGGCGAGCCCGGCCCGGCGGCGCGGCGCAAGACCCGTCCGGCCCTGGACCCGCTGGATCGGGCGTGGCTGGCGGCCTCGCCGTTCTGTCTGATCGCGACCGCCGCCGACGACGGGAGCTGCGACGTGTCACCGAAAGGCGATCCACCAGGGTTCGTCCGGGTTCTCGACGACACGACGCTCGCCATTCCCGAGCGGGCCGGCAACCGGCGGGCCGACGGATTCGTCAACATCCTGACCAACCCGCACGTCGGTCTGATCTCGTTCCTGCCCGGCCGCGGCGACACCCTTCGCATCAATGGGCGCGCCCGGCTGGTCCGCGATGCGCCGTTCTTCGACGAGATGCTTGTGCGCGGGACACGGCCCCTGCTGGCGACGGTGGTCGAGGTCGACGAGGTCTTCCACCACTGCTCAAAGGCGTTGCTGCGCTCACAGCTCTGGGACCCGAACAGCTGGCACCCGTCGGCCGTCGCCTCGCGGGCCTGTATCGCCCAGACGTTGGAACGCCCGGAACAGTCGCTGGCTGAGCTGGAGCGCTACTACGGGCCGGACTACGCCGCCGGGCTGTACCCGGGCTCAGCCGAGGCCGGGTAGCCGGTACCAACTGGCCGCGGTCCCCCCGGCGACAGCCTGTTGGTCCCGCCGATCGAGACCGTCGGTCAGCTTTGCGGCCAGGTCCAGCACCTCGGTATAGGACGCGGCGAGCAGGCAGACCGGCCAGTCCGAGCCGATCATCATCCGGTCCGGTCCGAACGCGGCCAGCGCGGTCGCCAGGTACGGCTTGAGCTGCTCCTCCCAGGGCCGGCCCGGATCAGCCTCGGTGACCAGGCCGGACAGCTTGACCGCGGTCTGGCCCGCCCGCGCCAGCGAGGTCAGGTCCGCTGCCCAGCTGGTGATCTGCCCGCTTCGCACCGCGGGCTTACCCAGATGGTCGAGCACGAACCGCCCCTCTCCGACGGCTCGTACCGCGGTGATCGCGGCGGCCAGTTGCGGAGGCCGGACGAGCAGGTCGTACACCAGACCGGCGTCCGCGACTGCTCGCAGGCCGCGGAGCACGTCCGCCCGGGCCAGCCAGTCCGGGTCCGCTTCGTCCTGTACCAGGTGCCGGATGCCGATCAGCCGGTCCCCGCCCGGTGCCTGTTGCAGGGTCGCGATCCGCTCGCCGACGTCCGGTGCCTGCAGGTCGACCCATCCGACGACACCGGCGATCTCCGGTTGCTGGCCGGACTGCTGGTCGGGGGGAGCCCCGGCGAGCGCGAGGAAGTCCAGCGTCTCCGACGTTTTCGGCAACACCTGCACGAGAACGGTGCGCTGAACACCGGTGGGCCCGACCGCGATCGCCAGGTCCCGCATGTCGAATCGGTGACGCACCGGCTGCATCGCGGGCGGGTCCAACCAGGCGTGGCGTCGCCGGTCCGGATCCCAGAGATGGTGGTGGGCGTCCACCCGCGGTGCCAAGGGATCCGGAGCGGTGCTCACTTTCGAAGGCGTAGCCCGGCCATGCCGCCGTCGACCTCCAGCACGGTTCCGGTGGTCGCGGACGCGGCGGGCCCGGCGAGGTAGGCGACCGCTGCCGCGACCTCCCCGGCCGTGACGAGCCGGCCCATCGGCTGGCGGGCCGCGAGCGCCGCCCGCTCCGCCTCCGGGTCGCTCGCCGCGGCAAGCAGCCGCCCGACCCACGGGGTGTCCGCTGTCCCGGGCGCGACGGCGTTGACCCGGATGCCCTCGCCGATGTGGTCGGCCGCCATCGCTCGAGCCAGCGAGAGCACCGCTCCCTTTGTGGCCGAGTACAGGGCGCGGTTGGGCAGTCCGGCGGTCGCCGCGATCGAGCTCGTCAACACCATTGACGCGGCGGGGGAGCGACGCAGCTGCGGTAGCGCCGCGCGGGCGACCCGGGCCATCCCGACAACGTTGACGTCGAAAACGCGGTGCCACTGCTCGTCGTCGTTGTCCGCCACGGTCCCGGCGGCGCCGATTCCCGCGTTCAGACACACGACGTCCAGACGACCAAACCGATCCACAACGTGCGCGACAGCTGCCCTCACCGACTGGTCATCGCGAACGTCGCACTCGATGGCGAGCACCGCTTCCGCCACTCCGTCGGTGGTGAGGTCCAGCGCGGCGACCTGCATGCCGTCAGCGAGTAGCGCCAGGCAGATGGCGCGGCCGATGCCGGATGCCCCACCGGTGACGATCGCAACCGGGTCGCTCATCAGAACTCCGTTCCGAGGGTGGGTTCGGCGGGCGGATCGGTCACGGAGACCCGTGACCGCATCCATTCCTGGACGCCGGCGATGTGGACGGTCGCAGCGGCCCGGGCCAGCTCCGGGTCGCCGGCTTCCAGCGCGTCGACGATCGCCGTGTGCTCGACCAGGGTCCGCCCGGTACTGCCGGCCTCGGACAGCCCGCGCCAGATCCGCAGCCGGACGGTCGGTGCTGCCAGTCCGTCCAGCAGCGGGATCAGGACCAGGTTCCCTGCTGCCCGCGCGATGGTGCGGTGGAAGTCCAGGTCACCCTGGACCAGCTGCTCGACATCGCCGGCGTCCTGGCCGTCCGCGATCATTGCTCGCAACTGCGCCACGTCGTGAGCACCGATCCGGGTGGCGGCGAGGGCCGTGGCCGCCGGCTCCAGAATGCGGCGAACGCTGACGATGTCCAGCAGCGCCTGGCCCTGCTGCAGGTCCACCGCCAGTCCGAGAGCCGCCAGGACCATGCCCGGTCCGAGTTCGGTGACGTAGGTGCCGTCGCCCTGCCGGGTATCGAGCACATTGAGAAACGACAAGGCGCGCACGGCCTCCCGTAGCGACGTGCGGGACAGCCCGAGCGAGCTGGCGAGGTCGCCCTCGGGTGGCAGTCGGTCACCGGGAGAGAGCGCCCCGGATCGGATCATGTCCCGGATCTGCCCGATCGCGTCGTCGGTGACACTCATCCGGCCGGTGGTGGCCACGGGTGTCACCGCCCACCCAGCCCGGACAGGGCGATTCCCCGGACCAGGTACTTCTGCAACGCGAGCACGAGCAGCACCGTAGGCGCCATCGAGATGGTCGCGGCGGCCATCAACAGTTCCCACCGCTGCCCGTTCTGACTCAGGAACAGCTGAAGCCCCAGCGGGACCGTGGCGTGATCGGTGTCGTTGACGATGATCAGCGGCCACAGGAAGCTGTTCCAGTAGGCGAGGAAGGTGAACACCCCGAGGACCGCGAAAGCCGGTGCCGCTATCGGCGCTATGACAGCGGTGAGGATGCGGACATGGCCGGCCCCGTCGATCTTGGCGGCCTCCTCCAGTTCGCGAGGGACCGTGAGGAAGAACTGGCGGAGCAGGAACGTGCCGAACGCGGTGAAGGCCCACGGCAGGATCAGTGACTGGAAGGAGTTGACCCATCCGAGGCGCTGCATGATCAAGAACATCGGGATGACGATGATCTCCTGCGGCACGATCAGGGTGGCCAGGTACAGCACGAACAGCGCATCCCGGAAGCGGAAGTGCAATCGAGCGAAGGCGTAGGCCGACATGGCCGAGGTCACCACCGTGATAATGGTCCCGGCAGCGGCCACGAGAAACGTGTTGATGATGAAGCGCCCGAACGGCACGTAGTTCCAGGCGTCCCGGAAATTGCTCCATTGGATCGCCGAACCGAACAGCTTCGGCGGGGTGGTGAAGACCTCCGCGCCCGGCTTGAGCGCGGACAGGACCATCCAGATCATCGGGGCCAGGAAGATCAACGCGACGATGCTCAGCAGCGTCTGGGACAGTGCCAGGCGGAACGGGGAATGCTGACGACCCCGCCGCCGGCCGTGGTGGGCCGATACGTCCTCCCCGACGGTGGCGGAACGTCGGTGGGCCAGTCGAACGGACCCGCTACTCATAGTGGACCCATCTGCGCTGGCCGATGAACTGGAAGACGGTGACCGCCATGATGAAGATGAACAGGACCCAGGCGATGGCCGACGCCAGCCCCAACCGGAAGAACTGGAAGCCCTGCTGATACAGGAAGAGCACCATTGTGGTGGTCGTGTTCCCGGGCCCGCCGCCGGTCAACACGAAGGCCTGCGCGAATACTTGGAACGAGGAGATCAACGTGAGGACGACGGCGAAGAAGATGGCCGGCGACAGCAGCGGGAGAACAACCTGGAAGAATCTGGCGAAGGCGCCTGCCCCGTCGATGGCGGCCGCCTCGGTCAGCGAGGGCGGGACGGCGTCAAGGGCGGCGGAGAACACCAGCATGTTGTACCCGAAACCCTGCCAGATCGACAGGCAGACGACGGCGGGCATCGCCCACGTGGTCGACCCGAGAAAGTTGGGAGCCGGGTGCCCCAGCCAGGTCTGGGAGAGCGAGTCCAACAGGCCGTTCGGAGTGAAGATGAGGCCGAAGATCGCTGCATTGGCGACGACCGGGGTCACCGCCGGGATGAAGAAGATGGTCCGGTAGAAGCGACGCCCCTTGATTCGTGGACCAATCCATACCGCGATCCCGAGCGAGATGACGATGTTGAGCGGGACGTAGAGCACGACGAACAGCAGCGTGTTCAGGATTGCGGTGCGGAAGGCCCGGTCCCGGGTGAACAGCTCCTGGTAGTTGGCCAAACCCCTGAACGAGTGGTCCCCGATGACCGGCCAGTCGAAGAAGCTCAGCAGCAGGGACGCCACGATCGGGAATGCGGTGAATGCGAGCAGTCCGAGCAGGCTGGGTGCGAGAAAGCCCAGGGCCGGTCGACCGTCCCCGCGGCGGCGTCCCGGTGCCGGTCCGGGCACTGTCCCGCCCGTGCTGCGGCTCTGAACGCTTACCGGAATCGCCACGGTACCGCCTTCCTGTCAACTGATCGGACGAGCCCGCGGGGGGTGCGCCCACGCCGTGCCCGGGCAGTGGCCGGCATCTGCTGCCGATCCCGTCAGGACGGGGCCTGTGCCTGGGCCTGGCTGAGCAGGGCGCTCACACTGGTCTGGCCGTTGAAGGCGGGCACGGCATATCGCGCGAATGTCGTGGCGACCTGCTGCCAGGTGGGGATCGTCCGGAACGGCACCGAGTGCTCGAGTGAGTAGTCCATCACGGGCTTGACGTCGCTGACCTTGTTTCCGGTGTACCAGGAGTCCTGCTGGGCGGTCCGCGCCGGGAAGGCTCGGCCAGCATCCCCGAGGTAGGCCTCGGCGTCGGGGCCGGTCATCACACTGACCGCCTTGAACGCGGCATCGGGACTCTTGCAGTTCTTGGTGACACCGAAGCCCGAGCCGTCGGTCCAGGTCTGGGATCCGGAGGCACCGGCGGGAACCGGGGCGATCCCCACCCCGAACTTGGCCAGCGCGCGGGAGTTGATGAGGTCCCACGGCCCGTCCAGGCTCATGTAGGCATTACCGGCGAGGAACTGGTTGGCGCTCGCCGACGAGGAGTTCGCGGTCGGGATCTGGGCGGCGACGTGCTCCTTCGTGATGAGGTCGGCATACCACTGTCCCGCCTGCTTCCACTCCGGCGTGTCCAGCATCAGTTTCCCGGAGTCGTTGACCGCGGCCTTGCCCGTCTGGCTCAGCGTCCAGGGCATCAGTGCGCCGATGTCGCTTCCGGCGAAGAAGCCGTATTTCGGCGGCTTGGTCAGCGCCTTCGCGTCGGCGAGGAACTCCTCCATCGTCCAGCCGATGGCCGGCGCCTTCAGCCCGGCCGCCTTGAAGGCGTCCACGTTGTAGAACATCATGAATGGACCGACATCGTAGGGCAGTGCCACCTGCTTACCATCGACCTGCAGGCCCTTGGTGATGCTGGGCACGAAATCGGCTGCCTTGATCCCGGCCTTGCTCATGTAGTCGTCCAGTGGAACCAACAGCTTGCCGAACTGTGGGGCGCGCTGGCCCTGCAGGCCGATCACACATGGCGCCTGGCCGCTGGCCGCCTGCGTCGTCAGCTTGGTCCAGTAGTTGTTGAAGTCGGTGGTCTGGAAGTCAACGGTGATGTCAGGGTACTTCTTGGTCACCAGTTCACCCACGTGCTTCCAGGCTGCAGCCTCCTCGTTCGACCCCGACCACATGAACCAGGTCAGCTTCGTGGCGCCTGCTCCGGACGAGGCCGATGAGCCGCCTGAGCCGGGGTTGGTGGACTGACCGCCGCCGGAACTGCAGGCCGCGATCGCAACGGTGGCCGCTGCCGCGGCAGCGCAGCGGGAGAGACGGGACCGGAAGCGCATCGGAACTCCTCATGAACGTCGTCGTTCTGGCCGGCCTGGCAGGTCGACACCGGAGCCCTGGGAGAGTAGACCTCGGAGGTCTGAGTATGCGGATCGTGGTCGACGATGTCAACATGTCAAGGGTGCTCAGGTGGCAGATGAGATGGAATCGTCACCTTATCCCTTCCGACACATGGATCTCAGAGATCTGGAGGTAGGGTCAGCCGCTCAACCGGCACCCAGAGCCGAACGGCCCGACCAGACAGATGCGGGCCAGCACTCGGACCTCTGAGGTCCGCGGCTCGCCCAGCAGGACCCGACGTCGAGGGAGCGCCACCGGTGATCACCAGCATGACCGTCGAGGACATCCGGTACCCGACTTCGCTGAGCCTGGACGGCTCGGATGCGATGAACCCGGCCCCGGACTACTCGGTGGCCTACGTCGTGCTGCACGCCGACGATCCGGATGCACCCGACGGACATGGCTTCACCTTCACCTGCGGCCGCGGGACCGAGGTCGTGGTCGCAGCGGTCCGGGCACTGGAGCATCTGGTCATCGGGACCCCGCTGGATCGACTGCGCACGGACATGGGTGGGTTTGCCAGGCATCTGGTCTCCGACGCTGACCTGCGTTGGCTCGGGCCGGAGAAGGGCGTCATGCACCTGGCGACCGCGGCCATCGTCAATGCGGCCTGGGACCTGTGGTCGAAGCTGGCGGGCAAGCCGGTCTGGAAGCTGCTGGTCGACCTCTCGCCCGAGCAGGTGGTCGACCTGGTCGACTTCCGCTACCTCGACGACGTCCTGACCCGTGCGGATGCGCTGGAGCTGCTGCGGGAGCGCGCCATCGGCAAGGCGGACCGGGAGCAGCGGCTGCGCGAGCACGGGATCCGCGCCTACACCACCTCGGCCGGCTGGCTGGGTTACCCGGACGAAAAGATGACGGCGCTGCTGCAGCAGGCGGTGTCCGATGGGTTCGAACACGTGAAGCTCAAGGTGGGTAACGATGCTGCCGAGGATGCCCGCCGGTGCGCGCTGGCCCGCCGGGTCATCGGTCCGGATCGTCGGCTGATGGTGGACGCCAACCAGGTCTGGGGTGTTGGCGAGGCGGTTGCCGCCGTGACGGCGCTGAAAGAGTTCGACCTGTGGTGGGTTGAGGAACCCACGAGTCCGGACGACGTCCTCGGTCATGCGGCCATCGCCCGGGCGGTGGCCCCGGTGAAGGTGGCCACCGGCGAGCACACCCAGAACCGGGTGGTGTTCAAGCAGCTGCTGCAGGCCGATGCGCTGCAGGTGTGTCAGGTTGACGCCTGCCGGGTCGCAGGTGTCAACGAGGTCATCGCGATCCTGCTGCTCGCGGCCAGGTTCGATGTGGTTGTCTGCCCGCACGCCGGTGGTGTCGGGCTGTGTGAGCTCGTCAGCCATCTGGCGGCCTTCGACGCGATCGCGGTCGGCGGCGAGCACCCCGACCGGGTGGTCGAGTACGTCGACCACCTGCACGAACACTTCGCCGAACCCAGCCGGATCGTCAACGCCCACTACATCCTCCCGGAGCAACCGGGGTACGCGACGATGCTGCCCGCCTCCCGGGCAGCGCACCGCTTCCCCGACGGTCCCGTGTGGTCCACCCCCAGCGGACAGGAGCACTGATATGGATACCGGTCCCGACCCCGACCGCGTCGCCGAATTCCGTGAGCAGCGCTTCGGACTGTTCGTGCACTGGGGTCTGTACTCCGCGGCGGCCCGCCACGAGTGGGTGAAGAACCGTGAGCAGCTCACGGACGCGGACTACCAGCCCTACTTCGACCACTTCGACCCGGACCTGTACGACCCGGGGGTCTGGGCCACCGAGGCAGTAGCGGCGGGCATGCGGTACGCCGTCCTGACCACGAAACATCACGAGGGATTCGCCCTCTGGGACTCGGACCTGACCGACTACAAGGTCACCAACACCCCCGCTGGGCGGGATCTGGTACGGTCTTTCGTCGACGCGTTCCGCCAGCAGGGGCTCGGCATCGGCTTCTACCACTCGCTCATCGACTGGCACCATCCCCAGTTCCCGATCGACGGCGTGCATCCGCAGCGGGAGCTGCCCGACGATGAGCTGGCGGCCGCCAACACCGGACGCAGCGTCGACAGCTACGCGGACTACCTGCATGGACAGGTCGAGGAGCTGCTGACCCGTTACGGGCGCATCGACAGCGTGTGGTTCGACTTCTCATACGACTCAGCCGACAACCCGTTCACCGCGCGGCTGCCGGGCAAGGGCGCGGCCGACTGGCGCTCGCAGGAGCTGCTGGCCCTGGTCCGCCGGTTGCAGCCGCGGGCGCTGGTCAACGACCGCCTCGGAATCGAGGGCGACTTCACCACCCCGGAGCAGTATCAGCCGGTCGGGCCGATGACCGTCGATGGTCGACCGGTGCTCTGGGAGGCCTGCCAGACCATCAACGGCAGTTGGGGATACGACAGGGACAACCTGGATGCCAAGCCCGTCGACCTGCTGATCCGGATGCTCATCGACACCGTCGCCAAGGACGGCAATCTGCTGTTGAACGTCGGACCGAATGCTCGTGGTGAGCTGGACCCGCAGGCGCTGCGCTCGCTGCGGGGCGTCGGGGAGTGGATGCGCCTGCATGCCCGCTCCATCCACGGTGCCGGACCCAGCGGGTTCACCCCGCCCACCGACGTCCGCTATACCCAGCGCGGCGACCGGCTCTATGTGCACTGCTTCGCCTGGCCCTTCGGCTTCCTGCACCTGCCCGGCTTGGCCGGCAAGGTCCGCTATGCCCAGCTGTTGAACGACGCCTCCGAGGTGGCTCGGATCGAGCTCGGTCCGGCCCCGGGTCCGGGACACGTCCGTCCGGGTGGCGTCTCGGAGGGCACCCTCTCGCTGGCACTGCCGGTCCGTTCCCCGGCCGTGGCGGTCCCGGTCGTCGAGCTGTTCCTCACCGACGAGGCGGCCGCGCAGCCACCAGCCGGGCGAGAGGGAGGTCGCACGTGAGTGAGCACCGCTCTGCCGGAAGTGATCCGGTGCCTGGTGGCGGCGTCGCAGCGGAACGAACCGCCATCCTCCGCCGGGTCGACATCGGTAACGGTGACGGCCCGTTCCGTCCAGACTGGCAGAGCCTGCGCGGTTACCGGGTGCCGGGGTGGTATCTGGACGCGAAGTTCGGGATCTTCATCCACTGGGGCCCCTATAGCGTCCCGGGCTTCGGCAGCGAGTGGTACCCGCGGGAGATGTACCGACCGGGCACATCCGCCTACGACCACCACCGGAAAACCTACGGACCCCAGGACCGCTTCGGATACAAGGACTTCCTGGCCGATTTCACCGCCTCCCGGTTCGACCCGGTCGACTGGGCCGACCTGTTCCGCCGCGCCGGCGCCCAGTTCGTTGTCGGCGTCGGCGAACACCACGACGGGTTTCCGATGTACGCGACGGATCTGACCCGTTGGAACGCCGCCCGGTACGGCCCGCGCCGCGACGTGATCGGGGAACTGGCGCACGCAGTGCGGGACCGGTCCATGGTCTTCGGCGTCTCCAGCCACCGGGCCGAGCACTGGTGGTTCTTCAACGGCGGAATGGGCTTCGACTCCGATGTCCGGGACCCGCGGTATGTCGACCTGTACGGGCCGGCGCAACGGGAGGAGGTGCAGCCGACCGAGCCATTCCTGGAGGACTGGTTGGCCCGAACGGTGGACATGGTCGAGCGCAGCGATGCCCAGCTGGTGTGGTTCGACTGGTGGATCGAGCAGCCCGCCTTCCGGCCCTACCTCGCGCGGTTCGCCGCCTGGTACTACAACCGGGCGGCGACCCGGAACCGGCCGGTGGCGATCAACTACAAGTTCGCTGCCTTCGATGAGGGCACCGCGATCTTCGATGTCGAGCGCGGTCAGACCTCCGGGATCCGTCCGATGTTGTGGCAGAACGACACCTCGGTGGCGGTCAGCTCCTGGGGCTGGGTCCACGACCAGTCCTACAAGGACATCCGCGACATCCTCGGCGACCTGGTCGACGTGGTCAGTAAAAATGGTGCTCTGCTGTTGAACGTCGGCCCCCGGGCGGACGGTTCGTTCGAGCCTGCCGAGCGGGACCTGCTGGAGCGGATCGGGCAGTGGTTGAACGTCAACGGCGAGGCCATCTACGGGACCCGGCCGTTCACTGTGGCGGGCGAGGGCCCCACGGAGGTCGCCGACGCGTTCCTCAACGACCAGTCGCGGATCCCCTTCACGGCAGCCGACATCCGGTTCACCACCCGGGCGGACATCGTGTACGCGGTGGCTCTGGACTGGCCGGAGGACGACACGCTCACACTGCGGACCCTTGCCCGGGGCACTCCGGACCATCCGGGTGCGGTGGCGACCGTGGAACTGCTCGGCCACCGGCAGCCACTTACTTTCGCCGAGGGCGCCGACGGCCTGCAGGTCCGGCTACCACCGTGCCCCCCCGGAGCAGTGCTCCCAGTACTGCGGATCACCCCATGCGACCGGCGGGCCGACGCACGCCGGTTCGCGCTGCGGACATGACAGGCCCGTCGTCGTCAGGGTGTGGGAACCTCCGGCGCCAGCAGCTCGGCCGTGTGCAGCCGGTCCCACAGGGGCGGCGGCACGGTGTCGCCCCAGAAGGCGAGGTCGGCTCGTACCTCCTCCGGACTGCTCATCCCGATCAGCACACTGACCACGGCCGGATGGCCCAGCGGGAACTGCAGCGCTGCCGCGGGCAGCTGGACACCGAGATCGGTGCACACGGCTGCGATTGCGCGGGCGCGTGCCAGCACCGCGGGCGGAACGGGTTCGTAGTTCCAGCGGGCGTCCTCGGGCGGATGGTCCTGGGCGAGCAGGCCGGAGTTGAACGCGGCTCCCGCCACGACGGCAACGTCGCGCCTAGCGCACAGGTCGAGCAGTCCGGGCAGGGACTGTTGTTCCAGCAACGTATAGCGCCCGGCCAGCAGGACAATGTCGAGATCGGTGCTCTCGACCAGCCGGGCGGCCAGCTCCCACTGGTTGATCCCCACGCCGACCGCGCCGAGTTTTCCCTGGTCCCGCAGCTGGCACAACGTCGGCAGGGTCTCGCGCTCCACCTGCTCGGCCAGGCCTGCAGTCAGGTCCGGGTCGTGGACGTAGGCGATGTCGATGCGGTCCAGGCCAAGGCGCGCCAGGCTGTCGGCCAGGCTGCGTCGCACCCCGTCGGCGGAGTAGTCCAACTGCCGGCGCAGGGGAATGGACACGTCGAATCCGGCAGCGGTGTCGTTGCCCGCATCCGGGTCGGGCACCAGCAGTCGCCCAACCTTGGTGGAGAGTGTGAACTGCTCTCGGGGACGAGTGCAGAGCGCTGCTCCGAGCCGCCGCTCCGCGAGCCCCAGCCCGTAGTGCGGCGCGACATCGAAAGACCGGATGCCGCCGTCCCACGCCGCGTCCACGGTCGCACGAGCCTGCTCGTCCGAGATCGCGCGGTACAGGTTTCCCAGGCCCGCCGCCCCGAACGAGAGCATGCTCAGCGCGGTCCCGGTGCGGGGAATCACTCTGCTGGGCAGCGGATTGGCCACCAGATAACCGTACGCGTCCCCACCCTGAGGAGCCCGCGATGAGCCGCGAACGGTACGGCAGCGTCATCGGTGTGCGTCCGGAGACGGCCGAGCGGTATGAGGCACTGCACCGCAGCGTCCCGGCGGCCGTCCTGGCCACCATTGCGGACTGCCACATCGAGAACTATTCGATATTCCGGCACGGCGATCTGTTGTTCGCCTACTTCGAATACACCGGTTCGGACTACTCGGCAGACATGGCCCGGATGGCAGCGGACCCGGCAACCCAGGCGTGGTGGGAGCTGTGCCGGCCGCTGCAGTACCGGATCGGTGACCGCGCACCCGGCCAGAACTGGCTGCGACTGCCCGAGGTGTTTCATACCGACTAGGTGGGAGTGAGCTGGGAGGTGGATTGTGCGTGACGTCCGTTTGGCCTACGGGCAACAGGGGCTGATGATCCGGGTGCCCGACGCCGCGACGGTTGTGGCGCCGCGGCGGCTACCAGCCGTCGCCGATGCGCCCACCGACCTGCGACGGGCGATGCGCGAACCGGTCGCGGGGCGACCGCTGCGGGACCGGGTGACCCGCGGGCAGAGCGTCGCGATCTCGGTGTGCGACGTGACCCGGCCACAGCCGCGCGAGCTGATGGTCGCGGCGGTGTTGGACGAACTGACCGGGTTGGTCGACGACAACGACGTGACGGTGCTGATCGCCACGGGAACCCACCGCCACAGCACTCCCGCGGAACTGGAAGCAATGCTCGGGCGGCAGCTGCTGGACCGGATCAACGTCGTCGATCATGATTCCCGGGACCGGGCGAGCCTGGCTTGGCTGGGCCGTTTCGGTGACGACGTGCCGGTATGGCTCAACCGCGCCTGGGTGGACGCGGACGTGCGCATCACCACCGGGTTCGTCGAGCCGCACTTCTTCGCCGGGTTCAGCGGCGGGCCCAAGATGGTCGCGCCGGGGCTGGCCGGTCTCGACACCGTGCTGACGCTGCACGACGCGCGGCGGATCGGTAGCGCGCAGGCGACGTGGGGCGTGTGTGAGGGCAACCCGGTCCATGACGACGTCCGCGCGATCGCCACTGCGACCGGGGTGGACTTCAGCCTGGACGTCATTCTCAATGCCGACCAGGCCATCGTGGCCGCGTTTGGAGGCGATGTGCTGGCGATGCACGAGCGCGCGCGCGAGCGGGTCCGCCAGACCGCGATGGTCGCGGTGCCGCACCGCTTCGATGTGGTCGTTACCACCAACTCCGGCTACCCGCTGGACCAGAACCTCTACCAGTCGGTGAAGGGGATGTCGGCGGCCGCGACCATCGTCAAACAGGGCGGCACCATCGTGTGCGCCGCCGAATGCCGCGACGGCTTCCCCGACCACGGCGGTTTCCGCGAGGTACTGGCTTCGGCCCCCACGGCCGCCGCGCTCGGGCAGATGATCGCCGGACGGGACCACACCGAGCCCGACCAGTGGCAGGTCCAGGTGCTGGCACGGGTGTTGGCCCGGGCGCAGGTCATCGTTCACTCTGCCCGTCTGGGTGCTGCGGAGCTGGCCGCTGCGCACCTGGGCTCCACCGACGATGTCTCCCACGCGGTCTCGCAGGCGCTGGCGCAGGCGGGTCCCGGCGCGAGCCTGTGTGTGCTGCCCGAGGGCCCGCAGACTATTCCCTACCTGGGACGCGGCCCGGGGTGAAAGTAGGCGATCGCTCTGGTGTGCTGGGCGGATGCCGAACCCAGTCGACCTGGCCACCGTCCTCGCCGCAATCACCGAACCGTGGTCACCGCGGACCGTTGCCACCCTCAATGACTACGACGTCCGCGTCGTCCACACGCACGGCGAGTTCCCGCGCCACTCCCATCCGGAGACCGACGAGTTGTTCCTCGTGCTCTCCGGTTCGCTGACGATCCGCTCCGACGACGGCGAGCTCACCCTGGGACCGGGTCAGGTGCACGTCGTGCCACGCGGTGTCACCCACCAACCGGTGTCGGTCGACGGCGCCGAGGTGCTGCTGGTCGAGCCCAGCGCGACGGTCAACACCGGCGACAGTCCTGGTCCGATGACGGCGCCGCGCCGGCTCGCGGGGGGTGGTTGACGCCGGCGGTGGAGGTGGGTTAGAATCGAACACATGTTCGAGACGGCCACGGTGTTGACACCCCCCGACGCGGCTCAGCCGTGGGGCAGTGGTGATGGTGTCGCAGTGGCGGGAGTTATGGCGGCCGCCGGTGCGGCCGTGCGGGCGATGGCAGACCTGCCCGGGGCGGTCCTGGACTCGGCCGGGGTCGATGGGCTGCTGGGCGCATACCGGGCGGCCGAGGAGTTGGCGACCGTGCTATCGGTGGCGCGGGGACGCCTGCTCGGCGCCCTGCCCGTTGTCGAAGCCTCGCGCGCAGGGATGCTGACCGATCAGCAGACGACCCCTCACGAGATCGCTATGACGCTCGGCTGTTCGACATTCACGGTCCGGGCCCGGTTGGCGCAGCAGGCGGTGCTGGCCCAGATGCCCGAAGTGCTCGCCGCCGCCCGCGCCGGCTGGCTGCGGTGGTGGCAGGTGTGCCGGGTCGCGGAGGCGGTCGAGGGCCTCTCGCCGGGGGCCCGCGGGGAGGTCGATGGTCGGATCGCCGCCGACGCTGCCGCCGGCCGGTGTTGCTCGCGATTCGGTGCCCGCCTGCAGCGAGCCGTGCTGGCAGCCGATCCGGCGCGGGCGGAACGGCAGGACGCCGATGCCGTGGCCTCGCGCACGGTGTGGCTGCGTCCCGACGTTTCGGGTGCGGCGGTCTTCGGGGCCCGGCTGCCGGCCGAGGACGCGCTGCTGGTGGGCCGGTGCGTCGACCGGCTCTCCCACACCCCCCTGTCGGAGCCTGCCGCTACCGGCGTGGGCGGGCCGTTCAGCACCGGTCTGCTGTCACCGGGGCCACCCCCGTTCGACCCAGAGCGCCGCAGTCCCGGTCAACGCCGCAGTCCTGATCAGCGCCGCAGTCCGGATCAGCGGCGCGCCGACGCCCTGGTCGGGTTGGCGCGGACGGTTCTCGATGCCCTCGAAACCGGCGCCGACCCGGTCGCCGCAGTCCGGGTTGCCGCCGTAGACGCGGTCGCAACCGGGGGCGACACAGAAGGCCCTGATGTTGCCTCCGATGCGGGCGGGCCGAGGTGCCCCGACGGCGACCGCGCGCCGAACTCCGGTGCGCCGCCCCCGTCGCGATCGCCCACCTCGCCGTCCTGGTCGCGCTCCCGGTCGGCGTGGCGACGCGGCGAGATCCACCTGGTCGTCTCGGCGGAGACCGTGCTCGGGCTGTCGACCGCGCCGGGGGAGTTGCTCGGGTACGGGCCGATCAGCTCCGCCCACGCCCGCCGGATCGCCCATCTGGCCGGTGTCACCTGGAAACGGATCCTTACCGACCCGGTGGGTGGTTCCGTCCTCGATGTCGGCCGCACCCGGTACGTTCCTCCGGCCGCCCTGGCCGACCACGTGCTGGCCCGCAACGGATGGACGTGCACCCGGCCCGGCTGCTCACATGCCGCCGCCGACCTGGACCATGCGACCGCCTGGGATGCCGGCGGCTCGACCGGCCCGCGCAATCTGCACCCGATCTGCCGTGGTTGTCACACGGCGAAGCATCGCGGCTGGCGGGTCGAGATCGGCCGGGACGGCGCCGTCCGATGGATCAGTCCGCACCGGCTCATCGGCGAGTCCCCGCCGGCGGATCTGCGCCCGGAGGATCAGCTCCCGCCGGATCGCGGGACCGCGCATCGCGGAACAGCCGATCGGTGGCCGGACGATCGGGACTGGCTCGCGCGCGTGCGCGTTGGCGTCGGCGCACCGGACGGTAACGGGTCTCCATCGGCGATGCCCGGCGCCGCGTCCCGGCGAGCCTTGCCGCAGTTGGGTGGCCCGCAGGCGGGTGGGACCCGAGGCGGGCCGCAGCCGGACCTGCCACCGCCCTTCTGAGACGGCCCTTCCGGGGCAGGGCGTGCTGAGCTGCTCCGGCCGGACCGGCGGGCACTGACCAGACTGGCGACGTGCCCGACCTGCAGACGCTGACCTACTCCATTCCGCTGAAGACCCGTTTCCGGGGCATCACCACCCGCGAAGGCATGCTGGTGTCCGGCGGCCGCGGGTGGGGCGAGTTCGCGCCATTCGAGGACTACGACGACCGCGCGGCGCTGTCCTGGTGGCGCTCGGCGGTCGAGGCGGCGGTCCTCGGCCCACCCCCGCCGGTGCGCGACCGGATCCCGGTCAACACCACCGTCCCCGCCGTCCCGCCGCAGCGTGCCCATGCGATGGTCACCGCTGCCGGATGCCGCACCGCGAAGGTGAAGGTCGCCGAGCCCGGGCAGACCCTGGCCGAGGACATCGCCCGCGTGGAGGCGGTTCGCGACGCGCTCGGGCCGGGCGGCGCCATCCGGGTCGACGCCAACGGCGCCTGGGATCCCGACGATGCGGTGCGCGCGGTCAAAGCGCTGGACAGTGCGGCGGCCACCGCGGGCGGCGGCGGGCTGGAGTACGTCGAGCAGCCGTGCGCCTCGGTCGCCGAGCTGGCAGCGGTCCGTCGCCGGGTCAACGTCCGTGTCGCCGCCGACGAGTCGATCCGCCGGTCCGGCGACCCGCAGACCGTCGTCCGAGCCGAGGCGGCCGATGTCGCGGTCCTCAAGGTCGCCCCGCTCGGTGGGGTCCGCGCCAGCCTGCTACTTGCCGAGCGCCTCGGCATCCCGGTCGTGGTCTCCAGTGCCGTGGACACCTCGGTCGGGCTGGCCGTCGGCGTGGCGCTGGCCGCCGCGCTGCCCGAGCTGCCGTTCGCCTGTGGCCTGGGTACCGCGACGTTGCTCACCCGCGACGTGACCACCGACCCCCTGGTACCTGTCGACGGGTTCCTGCCGGTCCGGCCCGTCGTTCCGGACGCCGCGTCGCTGGCCGGATGCGCGGCCGATTGGCAGACCCGCCGGACCTGGCTGCGCCGCTGCGCCCGGGTTCGACGCGTCGGCGGCGAGGCGATCGACCTGCTCGGGTGAGCTGCGGACACACTGGTGGCGTGCCTACCCTGACCATGACCCGCGGGCTGCCGGGATCGGGCAAGACGGCATGGGCCGTGGCCCGGGTTCGCGGACGGTCAGGTGAGGTGGTTCGGGTCGAGGACGCGGAGCTGCGTCGGATGCTCGTGGACGGTCAGCACGTCCAGTGGTCGGTGGAACACCGCCTGGTTCTGGCGCGCGACGCCTACGTCGGCGCGCTGTTGCACCAGGAGTTCGACGTCATCGTCGATGACGTGAGCCTGGATCCCCGAACCGGACGGCGACTGGCCGAGCTCGCAGGACGCCGGGGCGCCGATTTCGCCGTCCAGGACTTTACCGACGTCCCGCTGGCCGCGTGCATCGCCGCGGATGCCACCCACCCGGACCGGGTTGGCGCCGCGGTCATCACCGAGCTCTGGGAGCAGCACCTGCGAGGTCACGAGCTCCCGCTTCCCGTCCCGCGCGGCCGTCCGGAGGCTTCCGGAACGCCGTATCGCCCGATCGACGGCACCCCGAGAGCAGTGCTCGTCGACATCGACGGCACAGTGGCGCTGCTCGGTACCCGCAGTCCCTACCAGGAGGACCTGGTCGATTCCGACGCTCCCAATCCGGACGTCATCACCACCGTGCGCGCGCTGGCGGCCGGCGGGAATCGCATCGTCTACTGCTCCGGCCGGACCGAGCGGAGCCGGGCCGCGACCCTCGCGTGGCTGGACCGCCACGTCGGGGTCGCCTACGACGCCCTGCTGCTGCGGCCCGCCGGGGACCGACGGCGCGACGCGGTCGTCAAACTGGAACTGTTCGACCGCGAGGTTCGCAACGCGTACACGATCCTCTGTGTCCTGGAAGACCGGGCGTCGGTGGTCAAGGCCTGGCGCGCCATCGGGCTGACCGTGTTGCAGGTTGCCGAAGGCGACTTCTGATGCCCAGTGCCGAAGGCGACTTCTGATGCCCAGTGCCGAGGGCGACTTCTGAGGTGAACCCCTCCCAGGCACTGGCGGTTGTGCTGCTCGACGAACTCCTCCGAGGGGACGTCAGCGAAGCGGTGCTCTGCCCGGGGTCCCGCAACGCCCCGCTCTCCTATGCCCTGCTGCAGGCGGAGCGGGCCGGCCGGCTGCGACTGCACGTACGGGTGGACGAACGGACCGCCGGGTTCCTCGCGTTGGGACTGGCCCGGCAGAGCGGCGCTCCGGTGGTGGTCTGCTGCACGTCCGGAACCGCGGTCGCCAACCTGCATCCCGCACTGGTCGAGGCCGATCTGTCCGATGTCCCGGTGGTTGCGGTCACCGCCGACCGCCCCGCCCACCTGCGACGCACCGGCGCCAACCAGACCATCGACCAGGTCGGCATCTTCGGCACCGCAGCCCGATGGCACAGCGACGTTCCGGCCCCCGGCGCACCGGGGACGGGAACCGGAGCGGTGATCTCGATCGGCCGGAACGACAACTCTGTCTGGCGATCGCTGACCTGCCGCGCTCTGGACGCGGCCCGTGGCACACGTTCAGCCCACCCCGGTCCGGTACATCTCAACCTCGGCTTCGCCGAGCCGCTGACCCCGAACCCCGATCGCCCCCAGCCTGACCACCTGCCCCCTGATCTGGTCGGGCGGCCCGACGGGGGGCCGTGGACCGCATCGGTCGGGGCTCCGGTATCGCTATCGGCCGATACCGGGACGCAGCACCGCGGGCAGCGGACCCTGGTGGTTCTCGGTGACCGGGCCGACCCGGAGCTGGCCGACCTGGCCGCGGGTGCCGGGTATCCCGTCGTCGCCGAACCCTCCGCCTGGCTCCCAGCCGCCGGAGCGGTGCTCTCGACGGGATCGCTGCTGCTGGGCTGCCCGGAGCTGCTGGCCGCGGCGCCACCGGACCGGGTGATCGTGTCCGGGCGCGCCACCCTCGGTAGGGAGCTGAGAACACTGCTCTCCCGCAGCGCCGTCGAGACCGTCGTCGTCTCGGCGGCGGGAGACTGGCCTGATCCGGACCATGTCGCGGCCGTGGTCGTCGCTGCGCCGGGTGCTCTCCACCTGCCGCCGGTCGACGGGGACTGGGCCGCAGCCTGGTCCCGCGCGGACACGGCTGCAACCAAAGCCCGCGACAGCATGTCGGCCGATGGGCTGCAGGGAGCAGCGCTCGCGCGACTGGTCCGCGATGCGGCCGTCACATCCGTCACATCCGTCACCTCCGTCGTATCCAACGGATTCGCCGGATCCATGGCAGGCAACGAAGGCCAGGATCCCCTGCCGGGACTGCTGGTCTGCGCGTCCTCGATGGCGATCCGCGACCTCGACAGGGTCGGTCCGGTCAACGGCTTGAGCGTGCTCGCCAACCGGGGTGCGGCAGGCATCGACGGCACGCTGTCCACCGCGGTGGGAGCAGCGCTCGCATACCAGCGGAACGCGGCTGCTGACCGGGCATTCGCCCTGGTGGGTGATCTCGCGTTCCTCCACGATCTGACGGGCCTGGTCATAGGTCCCGACGAACCGCGCCCGGACCTGACGATCGTGGTCGCCGACGACGACGGCGGCGCCATCTTCGCGACCCTGGAGTACGGCGAGCCCAGGCTGGCCGACAGTTTTCGCAGGGTGTTCGCCACCCCGCACGGCACCGACATCCCGGCAGTGTGCGCCGGGCTGGGTATCCGGTGCACCCGGGCCGCAACCCGAAACGAGGTGAGCGACGCTCTCGCCGATTCCACCCCTGGCATTCATGTTGTGCACGTGCGGACCGACCGGACCGGTCGCCGTTCGCGGGAGGCGGAGCTGCGCGTGAGGGTTCGCGATGCGGTCGCGGCCGCGCTCAGGAGTCCAGGGCCTCCCGGACCGGAATGAGCTTGGCGACGGACTCGGCCAGTTCGGCGGCCGGGTCCGAGCCGGCGACGATGCCGCACCCGGCCCAGGCCCGCACCGTCCGTGCATCAGACCCGTCGAGCTCGCCGCAACGCAGTGCGATGCCCAGCTCGCCATCACCGTCGGCGTCCACCCAGCCGACCGGTCCGGCGTAGCGCCGCCGGTCGGTCGTCTCCAGCTCAGCGATGACCGCGACGGCGGTGGGTGTCGGGGTCCCGCCGACAGCCGCCGTCGGGTGCAGGTCGGCGACCAGGTCCAGTAGCCCGGTCGGGACGGCCAGCGCCCCGGTCACATCGGTGGCCAGGTGCAGCACGTTGGGCAGGGGCAGCACGAACGGCTCGTCCGGGACGTTGACCGACGCGCAGTGCCGGAGCAGCACCTCCGCCGCGGATGCGACGGCCAGCCGGTGCTCGGTCAGGTCCTTCTCCGATCGGGCCAGCCGGCTGGCCAACGCGCTCAGGTCGCCATCGGAGGCGCTGACCTCACCGCTGCGCCAGATCGTCCCCGCCAGCACCCGTGAGGTCACCAGCCCGCGGTCGCTGCGCAACAACAGCTCCGGCGTCGCGCCGAACAACCCGTCCACCGCGAATGTCCAGCACCGGCCGTAGCGCTCGGCCAGGCGCCGCAGCGGCCACCGGATGTCCACCGGTTGCGCTGTGCGCGCGATGACGTCGCGGGCCAGGACCACCTTGGCCAGCTGCCCGGCATCGATGCGCGCCACGGCGCCTGTTACGGCCGCCACCCACTGGGCCTCGGATCCCGAACCGTGCGACCACGCCACCGGCCCCGGCCCCGGCGGTGGCGCCGCGGGCCCGATCCCGGCCAGCCCCACGCCGCGCATCCGGGCCTGCAGGCCGGCTCCCGCGCCCCGCGAGGTCTCCCGCACCCGCGTGACCCAGCACCCGCCGTCCCGGCGCGCCACGACGACGGCCGGAATCACGAGCACCGAACGGGCCGCCGATTCCTCGGCGAAGGCGAACGAGCAGGCCGCGATCAGCCCGCTACCCGGCACGCTCACGTCGTCGCGGACCCGGGCCGCGCCCACCACGGCCGCCCACCACTGCCGGGCCTGGGCGAACCGTTGCGGGCCGGCGCACTCGAAGCGGGCCACCTCGCCCCAGCCGACCAGGCCGTCGCCGCGTCGCACCCAGCTCAGGACCGGGCCGGCCGGCAGCAGTTCGAGCAGGTCACCGGGGTCGGCGACCTCCTCGGTGACCGCAGCCAGCCGCGGCACGGACCCGACCTGGGGCTCGTGCGTGACCGACCTCGCCTGACCAGCTTTCACCCTCCAAGCCTCGCAGGGTGGACAGCCAACGTGGTCAGGGACCCCGGGTGCCGGCAAACTCGGCGAAGACGACGGTGTTGTCGGCGTAGTGGCCGACCGACTTCTCGAAGCTGCCGCCGCAGGTGATCAGCCGTAGCTGGGCCGTCGTCGTGTTCCCATAGACGGTCGCCGTGGGAAAGTCCTGCTTGGCGTAGGAGCGGACTGCCCGGACCGTGAAGCTCGCGGTGACCCCGTCAGCGAGGGTGACGTCGATACGGTCTCGCGGCCGGAGGGCACCGAGTCGGAAGAACACCGACCGTCCGTTCGAGACTGAGTCGACATGGCCGACGATGACCGACGGTCCGAGTTGGCCGGGAAGCGGCGAGCCGGTGAACCAGGCGGCATGGTCATAGCCCGGGCCCGGTTGCGGGACCGCAATCGCGCCGTCCTGGGCGAGTCCGACCCGGTCGACGACGGAAACCACGCCGATCGCGGGAATGCGAACCATTCGCGGCGCAGCGGGCGCCAGGGTCGCCGGTGCTACCGCAGCGGCACGGCTCGCCGACGGTGCTGCAGCGGAGCGGCTTGGTGTCGAGCGGGCCGCTGGTGTGGGCGTCGGGCCGACCGCCGCCGGGCTCGGGAGCGGGCTCGGACTCTCCGGCGCCAGCCCGGCGATGACGCCAGCGGCGTCGGTGTCATCGATGACGCCGGCGGCGTCGGCGGGCGGCTGGGGGGCGTGCTGCTGGCTGGTGACAGCGATGGTGAGCGCCGAGCTGCCGCCAGCCAGCAGGACCCCCGCCCCGACCAGGGCGAGGGTCCCGCTTCGGCCACGAAGGCTGCGCCGGACCCGATGTCCCACTGCCAGCCCCCGATGTCTACTCGACGTTCGCCGCTTGCGGCCTACACGCCCAGATCCGGCGCGGAATCCGCGGCTGCGCGGTTGGCGGCCCGCGTGCGCAGCGCCAGCAGTCCTCCCGCCCCAACGAGCGCGGCCCCCCCGACCGCGGCCAGGCCGGTGTCCTGCATCCCGGAGGTCGATCCGCCACCAGTGGCGACGCCGCCGCTCGGCATGACCGACACCTGGGTCACCGGCGAAGGGGTTCCCGGACGGTAGGTGTAGCCGTTGTTCGGGTTCGCGATGTAGGGGAACGTCGAGGGATAGATGCCATTGGTATTGGTGGTCCCGTCGGTCAGCAGCGAAGCGGCCTTGTCCGGGGTGTAGGACGGGTCGACCAGCGGAATCAGCGCGCCCGCGACCGCCCGCAGTTCGATGGCCACCACATCGTCGGAGACGCGACGCCCGTTCGGGAACCCGGCAGCGTCGTTGCCGACCAGGCCCAGCTTGTTCGGCGTCTTGGCCGGCGGGATCGCGGTGTTGAGCCGGATCAGGTCCGCCTGCCGGGCGCCGGTGAAGTTCTGGAAGCCCGGGATGACACCCTTCGGGATGCCGGTCAGGATGATCGCCGCCAGATCCGCGCGCGGCTTGGAGTACTTGGCCAGGTGCGGGAAGACACCCGGGTAGAGGCCCGGCAGCAGGCCTTCCAGCTCCGGGCGCAGCACCCCGCTTGCGAACTGCGAGTCGTTACGCGGCTGCTGCCCGTTCCAGTAGTCCTTGCGGGCCATCGGCACGAGTAGCTCGTTGAACAGCGGGAACGCAAGCCGCGACACCTGTTCCCATGGGCCGGTCGAGCTCGACGTGCCGCTCGCGGCGTCGTAGATGCGGCTCTTCTGGCGCGCTGCGGTGGCCCACACCCCGATGACCGAGCGTGGGTCGTCCGCGCTGGCGGAGTTGTAGCCGCCGCGGGTCAGGTCCGTGGTGCGCACCTGGATGGCGATCGTCGAGACGTTGAGGCCCTGCAACCCGTTGACGCCCGGCATCACCCGCGCCTTGAGCAGGTGCAGGTCGTTGAAAGGACGGAGTCCGGCGAGGTCGAACACGCTGCCGATGTCGACGTGGAAGGGGTCCGCGCGCGGACCGGCGAACACCTTCGCGCCCCCGGGCAGGGAGTGGATGGCCTGTGCGGCCAGGGCCGGGTAGTTCGGGGTGCTGCGGATCCCGACGTTGACCGGGGGCGCCATCAGCCCACTGGCCAACACGGTCCGCTGTCCGTTGCGCAGGACCCTGGTGACCGTGTAGGTCTGCGGACGGTTCCACGTCTTGTCGGTGATGGATGTGATCGGGCCGGTGTTGTACAGGAACGAGGTCTTGTCCCGGATGGTGGTGGTGAACCGGAACTCGAACGAAACGTCGGCCTGGATGGCCGGGGTATTGCTGACGTTGATCGTGTACTTCACGTCGTCGGCGAACTCGTAGAAGTTCGGTCCGCCGTCCGGCTTCTGGAACGGGTTGAAGTTGGCGATCAGCGTGGTGGTGTCGGGCCGGTCCGGGCTGATGAAGGCGTAGACGTCGGTGTTGTCGGCTGCGGGATCCTTGGAGATCTCCGGCGCTTCACGGTGTGAGGACATGGTGTGCCTTTCCGAGGTGGGTGGAGGGCGCTCGGGCGGAGTGCTCAGGCCCCGACGGCGCGGGCCAGTGCCGCGGCGATGGCGGGGTCTCGCAGCGTGACGGCACGCTCGCCGACCATCACCGAGATCACACCGGTGCGGATGTCCTCGAGGTGGGCCACGATTGGGCCCAGCTCAGCGGTGGGGACTGCTGCGGTGGGAACTGCTGACGCTGTCGGTGTCGCCGCGTCGGCGATTCCCGGAACCAGCGCGATGGCTCCGGCGGTGGCTGCCCCGGCACCGGCGGTGGCCAGGAACCTGCGGCGGTTGGTGTCGGGCATGAGTGCCTCTCTTCCTGCCGCGGGTGGGCGGCAACAGCTCGGCGGCATTGGCGACGCGCTCACTTTCGGGCGTCAACTGATCACCCTCGGCGCGATAAGTACTCACCGTAGGGATCTTTCTACCCTCTGTCAACAGAGCGACACCGGGTCCCACCGAGCCGGGTGTCGGCCCCGACTGAGAGGGTGACCGGATGGCCAGAGCAGGGACGGACAAGCGGCCGGATGAGGTCGCGAGCATGTTCGACGGGGTCGCCGCGCACTACGACCGCACGAACAGCGTGCTGTCGCTGGGACTGGACGCGGGCTGGCGCCGGGCGGTGTCGGTGGCCGTCGGTGCCCGGGTCGGGCAGCGGGTACTGGACCTGGCCGCCGGGACCGGGACCTCCAGTGCGCCGTTCGTGGCGGCCGGTGCCCGGGTCGTGGCGTGCGACTTCAGCCCGGGGATGCTGGCGGTGGGTCGGGTCCACCGCCCCGGGTTGCGGTTCGTCGCCGGCGACGCGCTCGCGCTGCCATTCGCGGACGCCTGCTTCGACGCGGTCACGATGAGCTTCGGGCTGCGTAACACCACTGACCCGGGCGCGGCGCTGCGCGAGCTGGCCCGGGTGACCCGCGTCGGCGGCCGGCTGGTGGTCTGCGAATTCTCAACCCCGACAAACCCGGTGTTGCGGGGGGTCTATCAGCCCTACCTGATGCGGCTGTTGCCGCCGGTGGCGCGCGCGGTGGCCAGCAATCCCGACGCCTACGTGTACCTGGCCGAGTCGATCCGGGCCTGGCCGGACCAGGCGGGGCTGGGGCGCACGATCGCGACCACCGGCTGGAGCGACGTCGGTTGGCGCAACCTGTCCGGCGGGATCGTCGCGCTGCACCGGGCCACCCGCCGGAGCGACCCGCCGACCCACCCGTCGACCGGTCCACGGACGGGCCTAACATCGTGAACGCATTCACAAGCACTGGGGGGACCAGATGACGGCCAGCGCGCCAGCCGACGCTCAGCCGGCTGCCGAGACGGCCGCTGGCAACGCCGCCGAGAACGCGCCGGACGTGGCCGCCGACGTCGTCGTGGTCGGCGCCGGTCCCGCGGGTTCGGCGACGGCATACCACCTGGCCAACGCCGGCCTGAACGTCGCGCTGCTGGAGAAGGCGGCGTTCCCGCGGGAGAAGGTGTGCGGCGACGGGCTGACCCCGCGGGCGACCACCCAGCTGATCCGGCTCGGCATCGACGTCAGCGAGTCCGCCGGCTGGCTGCACAACCGGGGCCTGCGGGTCTACGGCGGCGGGATGCGCTTAGAACTGCCCTGGCCCGAGCTCGGTGACCACCCGCCATACGGCCTGGTCCGGCGGCGCTCGGACTTCGACCAGCTGCTGGTCCGGCACGCCCAGGCCGCCGGGGCCCAGTTGTCCGAGCGGACCTCGGTGACCGGGACGGTGACCGACGAACGCACCGGCCGGGTCACCGGGGTCACCGCGACCCACACCGACCCGGCCGGCAACACCGAGCAGGTCCGGTACACCGCGCCGGTGGTCGTGGCCGCCGACGGGAACTCCAGCCGGATCGGGCTGGCCGCCGGGCGCCCCCGGCGACTCAACCGCCCGCTCGGGGTCGCGGTTCGCACCTACTTCACCTCACCCCGGACCGACGACGACATGCTCGAGTCCTGGCTGGAGCTCTGGGACGGCGCCCCCGGGTCCAGCAACCTGCTGCCCGGCTACGGCTGGGTGTTCGGGATGGGGGACGGCACCTCCAACGTCGGACTGGGCGTGCTGAAGACCAGCTCCGAGCCCGGCCAGGCCGACTACCGGGCGATGCTGCGTCGCTGGCTGGATGCGGTGCCGCGCGAGTGGGGGTTCACCGAGGACCATCAGGTCGGCCCGGTTCGCGGCGCGGCCCTGCCGATGGCCTTCAACCGGGCCCCGCACTACGCCGACGGGCTGCTGCTGGTTGGGGACGCCGGGGGCATGGTCAACCCGTTCAACGGCGAGGGCATCGCCTATGCGATGGAGTCCGCCGAGCTGGCCGCGGGCGCCGTGGCGCAGGCGCTGGCCCGCCCGACCGGTCCGTCGCGGGAGGCTGCGCTGGCCGCCTACCCCAGGGCGCTGAAGGCAAGCCTCGGCGGCTACTACACCCTGGGTCGGATCTTCGTGGAGCTGATCGGGCGCCCGGAGGTCATGAAGCTGTGTACCCGGCACGGCATGACCCACCCGGTGCTGATGCAGTTCGTGCTCAAGCTGCTGGCCAACCTCGGTACTACCCGCGGCGGGGACGTCCACGACCGCGTGATCAGTGCGCTGACCCGACTGGCACCGGCCGCATGACCGGCCGCATGCTCCGCCGTGCGCACCGCCCGTACGATGACGGTCGCGGCGCGCTGACCAGCGCCCGACCCCAGCAGGCACGAGGAGAGGGGGGACCGGGATGAGCGCGTGGTACCCGATCCTGTGGCTGTCGATCTTCGCCGTCGGCTTCGCGCTGGTCTCGCTGGCCGGTTCCGTGCTGGCCGGCCCGCGTCGCTACAACCGGGCGAAGACCGAGACCTATGAATGCGGGGTCGAGCCGACCCCGCAGGCCACCGACGGCGGCAAGTTCTCCCTGAAGTTCTATATGACGGCAATGCTGTTCATCGTCTTCGACATCGAGATCGTCTTCCTCTATCCGTGGGCCGTCTCCTTCGGCGCGCTGGGATGGTTCGGACTCGGTGCCTCGATGCTCTTCCTGCTGCTGATCACGATCCCGTTCGTCTACGAGTGGCGCCGGGGTGGGCTCGAGTGGGACTGACGACCAGCACCACCAGCCACGCCAGCCACACCAGCACCGGTAAGGAGATCTGATGGGTATCGAGGAGAAGCTGCCGGCCGGCATCCTGCTCTCCACGGTCGAGAAGATCGTGGGGCTCTCGCGCAAGAGCTCGGTTTGGCCGGCCACCTTCGGGCTGGCGTGCTGCGCCATCGAGATGATGTCGACCGGCACTCCGCGCCACGACATCGCCCGCTTTGGCATGGAGCGGTTCTCCGCCTCCCCGCGCCAGGCGGACCTGATGATCGTCGCCGGTCGGGTCAGTCAGAAGATGGCCCCGGTGCTGCGCCAGATCTATGACCAGATGCCCGAACCGAAGTGGGTCATCGCGATGGGCGTCTGCGCGTCCAGCGGCGGAATGTTCAACAACTACGCGATCCTGCAGGGCGTGGACCACGTTGTGCCGGTCGACATCTACCTGCCCGGCTGCCCGCCGCGCCCGGAGATGCTGCTGGACGCGATCATCAAGCTGCACGACAAGATCGAGCACACCCCGCTGGGCTCGCACGCGCGCACGCAGTACGCAGCGCAGGAGCAGCTGGCGTTGAATTCACCGGCGACGATCGAGATGCGGGGCCTGCTTCGGTGAGCGGTGACACCGAACCGGAGCCGGGTTCGGCCAGCGACGCCGGCGGCAGCGGGTCCGGAGACGCCGGCAACGGCGAACGGGTCCCCGGCCCGGAGGCACCGGCGGCGGAGCCGGCCAGCCCCGCCGAGGAGCCTGACGGACCGCAGAGTGACCAGGCCCGTCCGGAGTCGGCCGGACTCGCCGTCGCCGAAACCGAGCGCGGCGGGTCCGACATCGCCGCCAACGACGGCCTGCCCAACGTCCCGGATGCACTGCGCGACTCCCGCCCGGTAGCCGACCGGTTCGGGATGTTCGGGCCCCGGGGCACCGGCGACACCTCCGGATACGGGGGACTGGTCCGCCACGTCACCCTGCCGGGGTCGACCCCGCGGCCGTGGGGACACGGTTTCGAGGAGCTGATCGACCACCTCGCCGACGCTCTGACCCGGGCCGGCGCAGACTTCGGGGCCGGCGTGGAGGCGATCGTCGTCAGCTACGGCGAGCTGACCCTGCATGTGCGCCGCGAGCACCTGCTCGCACTGGTCCGCGCGTTGCGCGACGACCCGGCGCTGCGCTTCGAGCTGTGCTCGTCGGTGTCCGGCGTGCACCTGCCCGGCGACGTTGGCCGCGAGCTGCACACCGCCTACCACCTGCTCTCGATCACCCATAACCGGCGGATCCGGGTTGAGGTCGCGGTGCCCGACGACGACCCGCACCTGCCCTCGGTGGTCAGCGTCTACCCCACCGCAGACTGGCACGAGCGGGAGACCTACGACTTCTTCGGCACCATCTTCGACGGGCACCCGGCGCTGACCCGGATCGAGATGCCCGACGACTGGCCGGGGCACCCCCAGCGCAAGGACTACCCGCTCGGCGGCATCCCGGTGGAATACAAGGGCGCCACCGTGCCGCCGCCCTCAGACCGCCGCGCCTACAGCTGACCCACCCCAGCGCCCGAATACCAGGAGCCTGTCGATGACCCAGACCAGCGATCCGATCGCGGACGCCTATGCCAGTGCCCGCGAGGGCGCGCAGCCGCAGCAGGGCCGCGTCTATACCGTCACCGGCCGGGACTGGGACACCGTCGTGGCGGGCTCCCAGGAGGCCAACGACGAAAAGATCATCGTCAATATGGGCCCACAGCACCCGTCCACCCACGGAGTGCTGCGACTGATCCTGGAGATCGACGGGGAAACGGTCACCGAGGCCCGCTGCGGCATCGGGTACCTGCACACCGGCATCGAGAAGTCGATGGAGTACCGGACCTGGACCCAGGGGGTGACCTTCTGTACCCGGATGGACTACCTGAGCCCCATCTTCAACGAGACGGCCTACTGCCTCGGCGTCGAGCGGCTGCTGGGCATCACCGATCAGATCCCGGAGCGGGCCAGCGTGCTTCGGGTGATGACGATGGAGATCAACCGGATCTGTAGCCACTTCGTCGCGGTGGCCACCGGCGGCAACGAGCTCGGGTCGACGACGCTCATGACCAGCGGGTTCCGCGAGCGGGAACTGGGCCTAGACGCGCTGGAAGCCATCACCGGCCTGCGGATGAACCACGGCTGGGTCCGCCCCGGCGGGGTCGCCAACGACATCGACGAGACCGGTGTGGTCAAGGTCCGCGAGTTCGTGGACTGGGTCCGTGGGCACCTGAACGAATACATGGCCCTGGCCCCCAACAATCCGATCTTCGCCGCCCGGCATAACGGCGTGGGCTATCTGGACCTGAGCGCCTGCATGGCCCTGGGGATCACCGGACCGACGCTGCGCGCGGCGGGGCTGCCGCTGGACCTGCGCAAGAGCCAGCCCTACTGCGGCTACGAGACCTACGAGTTCGACGTGCCGGTGTGGGATTCGGCCGACGCGTTCGGTCGGTTCCGGTGCCGGCAGCTGGAGCTGCCGGAGTCGTTGAAGATCATCGAGCAGTGTCTGGACCGGCTGACCCCCGGGCCGGTGATGGTCGCGGACAAGAAGATCGCCTGGCCGGCGCAGCTAAGCGTCGGCGCGGACGGGATGGGCAACTCCCTGGACCACATCCGCCACATCATGGGGGAGTCGATGGAGGCCCTGATCCACCACTTCAAGCTGGTCACCGAGGGGTTCCGGGTGCCGGCCGGGCAGGTCTACTCCACGGTGGAGAGCCCGCGGGGCGAGCTGGGGGTCCACCTGGTCTCCGACGGCGGCACCCGCCCCTACCGGGTGCACTTCCGGGACCCGAGTTTCGTCAACCTGCAGGCGGTGCCGGCGATGTGTGAGGGCGGACAGCTGGCCGACGTGATCGTCGCGGTCGCCTCGCTCGACCCGGTGATGGGCGGGGTGGACCGGTGAGCGTCGACTCCCAGGCGGCACCCACCCCCGGCGGGATCGCCGGTGACCCGCTGACCGGGCACCGCACGCTGCTCACCGAGGCGACCCGGGCCGAGATGCGCCAGATCATCGCCCGCTACCCGCAGTCGCGGTCAGCGCTGCTGCCGATGCTGCACCTGGTGCAGTCGGTGGAGGGCTACGTCACCCAGGCCGGCATCGAAGTGTGCGCGGCCGAATTAGACCTGACCACCGCCGAGGTCAGCGCGGTGGCGACCTTCTACACCATGTACAAGCGGCGCCCGGTCGGGGAGTACCACGTCGGCGTGTGCACGAATACGCTGTGCGCGGTTCTCGGCGGCGACGCGATCCTGTCCAGCCTGGAGGACGAGCTGGGCATCACCCATGACGAGACGACCGACGACGGCCGGGTGAGCCTGGAGCACATCGAGTGCAACGCCGCCTGCGACTACGCGCCGGTCGTGATGGTCAACTGGGAGTTCCTGGACTCGCAGAGCCCGCGCAGCACCCTCGACGCCGTCCGGACGCTGCGCCAGGGCGGAATCGTCCGCTCCACCCGAGGCCCCGAGATCTGCACCTGGCGGCAGGCCTCGCGGATCCTTGCCGGGTTCGGTGACGGGCAGGCCGACACCGGCCCCGCGGCCGGGGCGCCGACACTGGCCGGGCTGCGGCTGGCCCGCGAGCACGGCTGGCGGGCCCCCGGCTTCGACCGCCACGAGCACAGCGCCGACGATCAGCAGGCGATCGCGGCCCGGCGCGCGCAGCTGGCCGCCGGCCCGGACCGGCCCGGCACCCGGGTCGTTGAGCAATCGGAACAGCAGCCCACACCACAACCGGGCGCGATCGCCGAGGCCATGGGCGCGGTCGGGAACTGGATCGAGGAGCACCTGCCGGGAGGCACCGGCCACCGCGACGGGAAGGACACCCCATGAGTCAGCCGACCGGCGCGACCGCGGCGGGCGGGGCTGCGCAAACGGCGCCGCTGACCCCGGTGCTCTCCGACATCTGGGACGCCGAGGACAGCTGGACGCTGCCGGTCTATGAGGCCCACGGCGGCTACCGGGGGCTGCGCAGCGCGCTGGAACGTCCGCAGGACGAGGTCATCGACCTGGTCAAGCAGTCCGGGCTGCGCGGGCGTGGGGGTGCCGGGTTCCCGACCGGGACCAAGTGGAGCTTCATTCCCACCGATGACGGCAAACCGCACTACCTGGTCGTCAACGCCGACGAGTCCGAGCCGGGCACCTGCAAGGACACCCCGCTGCTGATGGCGAACCCGCACAGTCTCATCGAGGGCATCGTCATCAGCTGTTACGCGTTCCGGGCCAACCATGCGTTCATCTACGTGCGCGGGGAGATCCTGCACGTCATCCGCCGACTGCAGCAGGCCGTGGATGAGGCGTACTCGGCTGGGTACCTGGGCACTGACGTCCTCGGCTCGGGGTTCAGCCTGGACGTGGTCGTGCACGCCGGGGCCGGGGCTTACATCTGCGGGGAGGAGACCGCGCTGCTTGACTCCCTGGAAGGTCGGCGCGGCCAGCCGCGGCTGCGCCCGCCGTTCCCGGCCATCGCCGGTCTCTACGCCTGCCCGACGGTGATCAACAACGTGGAGACCATCGCCAGCGTGCCCTCGATCCTGCAGCGTGGCCCGGAGTGGTTCGCCGGCTTCGGCACCGAGAAGAGCAAGGGCTTCACCCTGTACTCGCTGTCCGGGCATGTGGCCAACCCCGGGCAGTACGAGGCCCCGCTGGGCATCACCCTGCGCCAGCTGCTGGAGCTGGCCGGGGGGATGCGCGAGGGCTCGACGCTGAAGTTCTGGACCCCCGGCGGGTCCAGCACCCCGCTGTTCACCGACGCCCACCTCGACGTGCCGCTGGACTACGAGGGAGTGGCCGCCGCCGGCTCGATGCTCGGCACGAAGGCGCTGCAGTGCTTCGACCAGACCACCTCGGTGATCCGGGCGGTGCTGCGCTGGACCGAGTTCTACAAGCACGAGTCGTGCGGGAAGTGCACCCCGTGCCGGGAGGGCACCTACTGGCTGGTGCAGATCCTGTCCCGAATGGAGTCCGGCACCGGCACCGGCCAGGACATCGACCTGCTGCTGGATCTGTGCGAGAACATCTCCGGACGCTCGTTCTGCGCGCTCGGGGATGCCGCCGCCACTCCGATCGTCAGCGGCCTGCAGTACTTCCGGGAGGAGTTCGAGGCCGGTCTGCACACCCCCGCCTGGGAGCTGTTCCCCTACCAGCGCTCGGTGGTGGTGCCCACCGGCAGCTGGCGTGGCGGGCCGCACCACGGCACCAACCGGCCACCGACACACCGGGCCACGGACACCACCAGCGCCACCGACACCGCCAACACCCGACAGCCTGTGGGAGCCCACGCCTGATGACGATCACCTCCGGCACCGGTTCAGCCGAGCTGGTCAAGCCCGAACTGGTCCCCGTGACCATCGACGGGATCCGCACCGAGGTCGAGAAGGGCACCCTGGTCATCCGGGCTGCCGAGCAGCTGGGGATCGCGATCCCGCGCTTCTGTGACCACCCGCTGCTGGACCCGGTCGGTGCGTGCCGGCAGTGCCTGGTCGAGATTCCCGACATGGGCAACGGGCGCGGGATGCCCAAGCCGCAGGCCAGCTGCACCCTGACCGTGATGCCGAACATGGTCGTGGAGACGCAGCTGACCAGCCCGGTCGCGGACAAGGCGCAGCACGGTGTGATGGAGCTCTTGCTGCTCAACCACCCGCTGGACTGCCCGATCTGCGACAAGGGCGGGGAGTGCCCGCTGCAGAACCAGGCCATGTCCAACGGCCGCGGCGAGACCCGGTTCACCGAGGGGGTCAAGCGGACCTACACCAAACCGATCGCGATCAGCTCCAACGTGCTGCTGGACCGGGAGCGCTGCATCCTCTGCGCCCGCTGCACCCGCTTCAGCCAGCAGATCGCCGGCGACCCGTTCATCGAGCTGCTCGAACGGGGCGCGCTACAGCAGGTCGGGATCTATCAGGACGAGCCGTTCGAGAGCTACTTCTCCGGCAACACCGTGCAGATCTGCCCGGTCGGCGCGCTGACCGGTGCCTCCTACCGGTTCCGGTCCCGGCCCTATGACCTGGTCTCGGTGCCCAGCGTCTGCGAGCACTGTGCCGCCGGCTGCGCGCAACGCACCGACGTGCGCGTGCAGCAGGTGCAGCGCCGCCTGGCCGGGGACGATCCGGCCGTCAACGAGGAGTGGAACTGCGACAAGGGCCGCTGGGCCTTTGCCTATGCCGCCGCCGCAGACCGGCTGACCCACCCATTGGTTCGCGATGAGGACAGCGGTGAGCTGGTCGCTGCCAGCTGGCCGGAGGCGCTGGACGTGGCCGCCCGCGGGCTGGCGCGTGCCCGGGACGGCCGGGGCGCCGCTGTGCTGCTGGGCGGCCGGCACACCACCGAGGACGCCTACGGCTATGCCAAGTTCGCCCGCCTTGCGCTGGGGACCAACGATGTGGATTTCCGGGCCCGGGTCAACTCCGATGAGGAGGCCGACTTCCTCGGGGCCGCGGTTGCCGGAGCTCCGGCGCAGGTCACCTATGACTCCCTGGAGCACGCCCCGGCGGTGCTGCTGGCCGGGTTGGAGCCGGAGGATGAGGCGGGGGTGCTGTTCCTGCGCCTGCGCAAGGCCTCGCGCCGGTTCGGGCAGAAGCTGTTCGGCATCGCGCCGTTCGCCAGTGCCGGGCTGACCCGGGCCGGCGGCATGCTGGTGCCCACCGTGCCTGGCCGGGAACCCGCCGTGCTGGACGCGCTGCGCACGGCCCTGGCCGCTGATCCGGGCGCCACCCCGCCGTCGGACCCGGCGATCGCGCTGGCCACCGCAGGGCTGCGCGCTCCCGGGTCGGTGCTGTTGGTGGGGGAGCGACTGGCCGCGATCCCGGGCGCCTTCTCGGCGGCGCTGGGCCTGGCCCGCGGCGCAGGGCTGGCGCTGGCCTGGGTGCCGCGCCGGGCCGGTGACCGGGGCGCCGTGGACGCCGGCGCGCTGCCCGGACTACTGCCCGGCGGGCGGCCGGTGGCCGACGCCGCGGCCCGCGTCGACGTGGCCACCGTCTGGGGGGCACCCGTGCCGGAGCAGCCGGGGCGGACGGGGAATCAGATCGTTGCCGACGGCGCTGCCGGGCACGTCGACGCCCTGGTGGTCGGAGCGCTGGACCCGGCCGACACCACCGACCCCGCCGCCACGCTGGCCGCGCTGGACCGGGTGCCGTTCCTGGTGAGCCTGGAGCTGCGCCGCTCGGCGGTCACCGAGCGGGCCGACGTGGTTTTCCCCGTCGCAGCGGTCGCGGAGAAGGCGGGGTCCTTCACCGACTGGGAGGGCCGGCCCCGCCCGTTCGACGAGGCCCTGACCGAGTCGCTGCTGCTGCCCGACGCCCGCGTGCTGGACCGGATCTCCGAGGCCATGGAACGCCCGATCGGGCTGCCGACTGCGCATTCGGCGGCCGCGGAACTGAGCGAGCTCGGCGCCTGGGACGGGCAGCGGCTCGCCGACCCGAAGGTGTCGGCGCCCCGGCGGATGAGCATTCCCGGCCCGGGTGAGGCGCTGCTGGCCAGCTGGCACCTGCTGCTGGACGCCGGGCGGATGCAGGACGGTGATGCAAACCTGGCCGGCACCGCGCGGGCGGCGGTGGTGCGCCTGTCCGCGGCCACGGCGGCGGAGATCGGCGCCACAGCAGGTCAGCCGGTCACCGTCAGTGGTCGTACCGGGTCGATCAGCCTGCCGCTGGTGGTCACCGAGATCGCCGATCGGGTGGTGTGGCTGCCCACGAACTCCGCCGGCAGCCGCGTCAATGTGGATCTGGGCGTCGCGCCCGGTACGGTCGTGGCGATCCGGGCAGGTAACGGGCCGGCGCATGACGGAGGAGTGGCATGACGACGGTTCCCGGCTTCGGGGCCGACCCGTGGTGGATCAGCCTGATCAAGGCCTTCGGCTTGTTCGTGCTGCTGATGGTGCTCACCCTGCTCAACGTCTGGTACGAGCGTCGCCTGATCGCCCGGATGCAGCAGCGGGTCGGGCCCAACCGGGCCGGGCCGTTCGGACTGCTGCAGACCCTGGCCGACGGGCTCAAGCTCGCCTTCAAGGAGGGCGTCACCCCCAAGAACGCGGACAAGCTGGTCTACAACCTCGCGCCGGTGCTCGTCACGGCGCCGGCCTTTCTGGCCTTCGCCGTTATCCCGCTCGGACCCGAGGTCACCATGTTCGGGCACCGCACCCACCTGCAGCTGACCGACCTGCCCGTCGGTGTCCTCTACATCCTGGCGATCACCTCGATCGGGGTGTACGGCATCGTGCTCGGTGGCTGGTCCGGAGGGTCGTCCTACTCCCTGCTGGGCGGGCTGCGCAGCTCCGCGCAGGTCATCTCCTACGAGGTGGCGATGGGCCTGAGCTTTGTCACCGTCTTCCTCTACTCCGGGTCGATGGCGACCTCGCAGGTCGTGGCCGGGCAGACCTCGCTCTGGTACGCGATCCCGCTGCTGCCCTCGTTCGTCATCTATGTCGTCTCGATGGTCGGGGAGACCAACCGCCTGCCCTTCGACCTGGCCGAGGCCGAGGGTGAGCTGGTCGGCGGCTTCCACACCGAGTACTCCTCGCTGCGCTTTGCGGTGTTCTTCCTCGCCGAGTACATCAATATGGTCACCGTCTCCGCCCTGGCCACGACGATGTTCCTGGGCGGTTGGCGCGCCCCGTGGCCGATCAGCGAGCTGTCCTGGGCCAACACCGGCTACCTGCCGATCCTGTGGTTCATCATCAAGATCGCCCTGCTGATCGGGTTCTTCATCTGGCTGCGCGGCACGCTTCCCCGGTTCCGCTACGACCAGTTCATGCAGCTGGGATGGAAGATCCTCATCCCGCTCTCGCTGGTCTGGATCGTGCTGGTCACGATCGTGAAGGGGCTGCGGGAGTTCAGCTCCTTCGGTGGGCGGGATCTGTTCATCGCGGTCGGGGCGGTGTTCGCGGTCGTGCTGATCGCCCTGGTGGTGTTGGAGCTGCGGGCCCGCCGGGACCAGTTCGACGACGAGATCGCCGGGCATGTGGGTAAGCAACTGCTCCCGGCCGAGCCGTTGGCCGGGGTGACGGGAACCCGGCCGGTGGTGCCGCGCGAGTTCGACCCGTTCGCCGGTGGCTTCCCCGTTCCGCCGCTGCCGGGCCAGGTGGCCACCGAGCGCGCGCAGCCGCGGGAGCTGGCCTACGTCGGCGGCGCTCCGGACCCGGTGGCGCCGCGACCGGAGCTGGCCGGCGGCGAGGCATTCGACGACCCAGCCGCGGCCGCCGGTGCCCGCGAGCAGAGCTGAGAGGACATCCCGTGCCGAGTTTTCTCGACCCGGTCGCCGGTTTTGGCGTCTCGTTCCGGACGATCTTCAAAAGGGTCGTCACCGAGCAGTACCCGGAGAAGCCGCACACCGTCTCCCGCCGCTTCCACGGCCGGCACCAGCTCAACCGGCACCCGGACGGGCTGGAGAAGTGCATCGGGTGTGAGCTGTGCGCGTGGGCCTGCCCGGCCGATGCGATCCTGGTGCAGGGCGCGCAGAACACCGAGGACGGGCGCTACAGCCCCGGCGAGCGGTACGGGCGGGTCTACCAGATCAACTACCTGCGCTGCATCCTGTGCGGGCTGTGCATCGAAGCGTGCCCGACCCGGGCGCTGACGATGACCAACGAGTACGAGCTGGCCGACCGCACCCGCGCTGACCTGATCTATGAGAAGCAGGACCTGCTGGCCCCGCTGCTGCCGGGCATGGAAGCACCGCCACACCCCATGCGCCTGGGCGAGGACGAGCAGGACTACTACCTCGGTGCCGGGCTGGTCAGCGCGAACTCAGCGGCCTCCGGTGACGTGCCGCGGACGCCTCCGGCCGCGGGGACCACGGCCGCCGATCCCGGAACCGGCGCCGGCATCGGACCCACCGGCGCGCGGATCGGTCAGCAGTGATCGCCTTCTGGATCGCGGGACCGCTGGCTGTCATCTTCGCCCTGTCCACCGTGCTGGTGCCCAAGGCGGTTTACTGCGCGCTGTCACTGGCAGCGGTGATGATCTGCCTGGCGGTGCTCTACGCCACCCTGGACGCGCCATTCCTCGCAGTGGTGCAGGTCATCGTCTACACCGGCGCGGTCATGATGCTGTTCCTGTTCGTGCTCATGCTCGTGGGCGTGGATTCCGCGGATTCGCTGGTGGAGACGATCCGGGGCCAGCGGGTGCTGGCCGTGGTGGCCGCGGTGGTGTTCGCCGGGCTGCTGCTGACCGCGGTGGGACGGGCCGTGCTGCCGGACCCGGCGGGGCTGTCAGCGGCCAATGCCAGCGGCAACGTCCAGGGCCTGGCAGCGCTGCTGTTCAGCGACTACGTGCTGGCCGTCGAGCTGGTCTCCGGAGTGTTGATCGTCGCGGCCCTGGGTGCCACCGTGCTTGCCCACCGGGAACGGCTGGGGGAGAAGGTCACCCAGCGCAGCGAGTCCGAGCGCCGACTGCAGCGTTACGCCGGTGCGGCGGTGCACCCGGGGACGCTGCCGCCGCCGGGAACCTTCGCCCGGCACAACGCCGTGGACACTCCTGCGCTGCTGCCCGACGGGCGCACGGCGCCCTCCTCGGTCTCCCGGCTGCTGGTCGCCCGCGGTGACGTGCTGGAGATTCCGGAGACGGCCACCGACGTGGAGGGCCTGCCGGCCGTGCTGCGCGATGCGACCGTGGGCAGCCGTAGCCAGTCACCGGTGGAGAACCAGGAGCTCGGCGACCCGGAGGGCGCGATGCGCACCGGGGGCGCCTACCGTCCGCGCTCGCCTCGAGCGGCACCAGCAGCGGCGCTGGGGCCGATGGAAACGGCCGCCCGCCGCGAGGGCGGCGCCACCGCCGCCGGACTGCGGCCGGAGCAGAACGAGCACAGCGAGCGCGACGAGCCAGGTGACCACGCCCAGCGGGGGGAGGCCCGGCGATGACCATGCACTACGTGGTGCTCTCGATCATCCTGTTCTCCATCGGCGGGCTCGGTGTGCTGCTGCGCCGCAACGCGGTGGTGGTGTTCATGTGCATCGAGCTGATGTTGAACTCGGCCAACCTCGCCTTCGTCGCGTTTGCCCGCCAGTCCGGGGACCTGCGCGGTCAGGTGATCGCCTTCTTCGTCATGGTGGTGGCCGCCGCGGAGGTGGTCGTTGGCCTGGCGATCATCATCACGATCTTCCGGGCCCGCCGGTCGGCCTCGGTCGACGACGCCAGCCTGCTGCGGTACTAGGCCGCCAGCACCAGCACCAGCACTAACCACCAGCTACCAGCACGACAGGACGGGGATCGGACGTGGAGACAGCAGGCGCCGCCGAGGGCGTGTTCTCGGTGACCTGGCTGCTGGTGGCCATCCCGCTGTTCTCCGCGGGGGTGCTGCTGGTGGCCGGGCGGCGCAGCAACGCCTGGGGCCACCTGCTGGGCACAGCCGCCGCGCTGGCCACCTTCGTCCTGACGTTCACGGTGTTCGCCAACCTGCTGGGTCGGGCCGGCGACGCCCGAGCCACTGACCAGCACCTGTTCACCTGGGTGCCGGTCGGCGGTTTCGTCGTGGACGTCGGGCTGCGGGTGGACCAGCTCTCGATGTGTTTCCTGCTGCTGATCACCGGTGTCGGGTCGCTGATCCACGTCTACTCGATGGGCTACATGGCCCACGACCCGAACCGGCGCCGTTTCTTCGCCTTCCTCAACCTGTTCATCGCCGCGATGATCCTGCTCGTGCTGGCCGACAACTACCTGGCGATCTATGCCGGGTGGGAGGGCGTCGGGCTCGCGTCCTACCTGCTCATCGGGTTCTGGCAGGACCGGCAGTCGGCAGCGGTCGCGGCCAAGAAGGCGTTCCTGGTCAACCGCGTCGGCGACATCGGGATGAGCCTGGCGATCATGGCGATGTTCGCCACCTTCGGTAGCACCTCGGTGGTCGCCACCAATGGTGCTGCGGGTCGCGCGGGAGAGGGGCCGGTCACCTTCATCGCGCTGATGCTGCTGCTGGCGGCGTGCGGGAAGTCCGCACAGTTCCCGCTGCACAGCTGGCTGCTGGACGCGATGGAGGGTCCGACACCGGTCTCTGCGCTGATCCACGCCGCGACGATGGTGACCGCGGGGGTGTACCTGGTGGTGCGCTCCGGCCCGCTGTTCGAGGCGTCCACCGGTGGCCAGACCACGGTCATCGTCGTGGGCACGGTCACGCTGCTCTACGGCGCCGTGATCGGGTGCGCCAAGGACGACATCAAGAAGGTGCTCGCCGCGTCCACGATGAGCCAGATCGGGTACATGATGCTCGCGGCCGGCCTGGGCCCGGCGGGGTACGTGTTCGCGATCTTCCACCTGCTCACCCACGGGTTCTTCAAGGCGAACATGTTCCTGTCCGCCGGGTCGGTCATGCACGGGATGAACGACTCGGTGCAGATGCGCCGCTACGGAGCGCTGGCCCGGGCGATGCCGATCACGACCGGGGCGTTCCTTGTGGGGTATCTGGCCATCATCGGGATTCCACCGTTCGCCGGGTATTTCTCCAAGGACAAGATCATCGAGGTGGCACTGGCGCAGAGCCCGGTCGCCGGGGTCGCCGCCCTGATCGGGGCGGGGGTCACCGCGTTCTATATGACCCGGTTGGTCATCATGACCTTCCTGTCCTCGCGCCGGTGGGAGAGCGGAGTGCACCCGCACGAGTCCCCGCCGACGATGACCGGGGTGCTGGTCGTGCTGGCGGCGTTCTCCTTCGCCGGCGGGTTCGTCCTGCAGTACACCGCCGGCGGGATCGTCAGCTGGCTGGAACCGGCCACCGGCTTCGTCGAGGTCGACCCGACCCTGCCGGCCTGGGCCCTGACAGTGATCACCCTGGCGCTGGTACTGGCCGGAGTGGTGGTGGCGGCGATGCTGTTCGCCCGCCGGTCGATCCCGCTGACCGCACCGGCCGCGGTCAGCCCGATCACCCGGGCCGCCCGGGCCGAGCTGTACGGCAACGCCTTCAATGAGGGCGTGTTCATGCGCCCGGGCGCGGTGCTGGCGGCCGGGACCGACCGGTTCGACCGGGCCGCGGTCGACGGCGCGGTCCGAGCCGCCGCCGGTACTGTCGCGGCCGCGGCCATCGGCGGGCGGCGGCTGCAGAACGGCTTCGTCCGCACCTATGCCCTGGTCACCGTGGCCGGTGCGCTGCTCGTGGTGGCCGGGATGCTGGCCGTGCGACTGACATGAGGCGCCCACAGATGACCCAGCCCCTGCTGCTGAACCCGCGAACTGCCCGACCCTGCCGACTGGAGACCGTTCCGTGCCCTGGCTGACCGTATTGGTCGTCGTCCCGCTGCTCGGTGCCGCCGCGGCACTGTTGGTGCCGCGTTCCGGCGGGCTGGCGCGCACCGTGGCGCTGCTGACCTCGCTGGTCGAGCTGGGCCTGACGATCGTCGTGGCCACCTTCTTCAGCACCGGCGGCGGGCAGTACCAGGTCAGCGAGAGCTACAGCTGGGTCCGCTCGTTCGGGCTGCACTGGGCGCTGGGCATGGACGGGATCGCGCTGGCCCTGGTCGCGATGACCGCGGTGCTGACCCCGGTGATCATCGCCGCCGGCTGGCGGGATCCGGACGCCAGCGGGCGGGCGCCCGGGGGGTTTTTCGCCGCCATCCTGGTCACCCAGTCGATGCTGGTAGGGGCGTTCCTGGCCGTCGACGTGCTGCTGTTCTACATCCTCTTCGAGGCCATGCTGATCCCGATGTACATCATCATCGGGGTCTACGGGGGTGCCCGGCGGGCACAGGCGGCCACCAAGTTCCTGCTCTACAACCTGTTCGGCGGGTTGGTCATGCTGGCCGCGGTGATCGGGCTCTACGTCAGCTCCCGGCAGGGCGGGAAGCCCGGCACGTTCCTGCTCTCCACCCTGGTGCAGTTGAACATCCCGACCTCCACCCAGTACTGGCTCTTTGTCGGGTTCATGATCGCCTTTGCCATCAAGGCGCCCCTGTGGCCCTTTCACACCTGGCTGCCCGATGCCGTGGCGGAGACCTCTCCGGCGGGTGCGGCGTTCCTGTCCGGGGTGGTGGACAAGGTCGGCACCTTCGGGATGATCCACCTGGTGCTGCCGCTGTTCCCCGACGCTTCCCGCACCCTGGCCCCGGTCATCGTCGTGCTCGCGGTGATCAGCATTGTTTACGGGGCGGTGCTGGCGGTGGCCCAACGGGACATGCAGCGCTTCGTGGCGTGCACCTCGATCAGCCACTTCGGCTTCATCGTGCTCGGCATCTTCGCCCTGACGACGCAGGGGGGGACCGGCGCGACCCTGTACATGGTCAACCACGGGCTGTCCACGGTGCTGCTGTTCCTGGTGGTCGGTTATGCCGCGCGGCGCCGCGGGTCACGGGACTGGCGCGATTTCGGCGGGTTGCAGGTGCCCGCGCCGCTATTGGCCGGGGTGTTCCTGGTGGCCGCGCTGGCCAGCCTGTCGCTGCCCGGGTTGGCCACCTTCGTCAGTGAGTTCCTCGTGCTGGTCGGGACCTACACCCGTTATCCCGCGGCAGCGATCATCGCGACCGTGGCGATCGTGCTGGCGGCGCTGTACGCGCTGCTGATGTACCAGCGGGTGTTCACCGGTCCGGTGACTCCGCGGTTGGTCGGGGCGCGCGACCTGCGCGGGCGGGAGTCGGTGATCCTGGCCCCGCTGGTCATCCTGCTGCTGGTCCTGGGCTTCTACCCCGAGCCGCTGGCCGACGTCATCGACCACGGCGTCACCCCGACGTTGAGCCAGACCGGCGTCACCGATCCGCGTCCGGGGACCCCCGTCGCGGCCGCTGCGAACGAGAGGGGTACCCGGTGAGCGGGGCCATCCTGGGCGGGCCGACGTTGGGCGGGCTGCCGGCGGCGGCCATCGACACCTTCACCGCGCCGGACATCGACTACGGCCGACTGCTGCCGGTGATCATCGTGTTCGGCGTCGCGGTGCTCGGCGTGCTGGTCGAGGCCCTGGCACCAGCCAGCGCGCGCTATCGGGTGCAGGCGGTGCTCGCGATCGCCGGGGTGGTGGCCGCCGGGGTGTTCGTGATCCGGCTCGGCATCGGGCTGCCCGGTGGGCTGGGGCGCACCGTCGGGTCGGGCACGATCGCGATCGACGGGCCGGCGCTGTTCCTGCAGGGCACCATCCTGGCGCTGGCCCTGCTGAGCCTGCTGCTGATCAGCGAACGGCGCCTGGAGGCGGGCGGGTCGCCGTTCACCAGCTCCGCCTACGCGCTGCCGGGCTCGGACGCCGAACGCGAAGCCGACCGCGCGGGCGGGTTCCAGACCGAGGTCTACCCGCTGATGATGTTCTGCATCGCCGGGATGATGGTCTTCGCCGCGGCCAACGACCTGCTGGTCATGTTCATCGCGCTGGAGGTCTTCAGCCTCCCGCTGTACCTGTTGTGCGGGATGGCCCGGCGACGGCGGCTGCTCTCGCAGGAATCGGCCATGAAGTACTTCCTGCTCGGCTCGTTCTCCTCCGCCTTCTTCCTCTACGGGATCGCCCTGATCTACGGCTACGCGGGCTCGGTGCAGCTGGGAGACGTCGCCGACAGCATCAATGCCCACGTCGGGCAGAGCGGCCTGCTGCTGACCGGGGTGGGGCTGCTCTCGGTGGGATTGCTCTTCAAGGTCAGCGCCGCCCCGTTCCACGCGTGGACCCCCGACGTCTACCAGGGTGCACCGACACCCATCACCGGGTTCATGGCCGCCTGTACCAAGGTCGCCGCCTTCGGTGCGCTGCTGCGGGTCTTCTACGTCGGGCTCGGCGGGCTGCGCTGGGACTGGCGCCCGACCATGGTGGCTGTGGCGATCCTGACCATGGGCGTCGGGTCGGTGCTGGCACTGTTCCAGACCGACATCAAGCGCATGCTGGCCTACTCCTCGATCGCGCATGCCGGTTTCCTGCTGACCGGCATCGTGGCGGTGGACCGGGTCGGTGTCGCAGCGGTGCTGTTCTACCTTGCCGCCTACGGGTTCACCACCGTCGGCGCATTCGCGGTCGTCACGATGGTGCGCAACCCCACCGGGGAGGCCAGCTCGCTGCGGGAGTGGTCCGGGCTCGGACGGCGCAGCCCGGTGCTGGCTGGAATATTCGCGCTGTTCCTCCTCGGGTTCGCCGGCATCCCACTGACCAGTGGCTTCACCGCAAAGTTCGCGGTGTTCAACGCGGCTTCGGGCGCCGGGCAGTCCTTTCTCGTGGTCATCGGCGTGCTCGCCAGCGCGATCGCAGTGTTCTTCTACGCCCGGATCATCGTGCTCATGTACTTCTCCGACGCCGACCGTGACGGCCCGACCGTCGCGGTGCCCAGCGCACTCACCTCGGTCGCCGTGGTGGTGGGGGTGGCCGCCACGGTGCTGCTGGGGGTGCTGCCCCAGGTTGTGCTCAACCTCGCCGACGGGGCAGCCACCCTTGTGAGATGAATCCGGGGTTAGCCGATTCCCGGGGGGCCCGTGCCGCGCCCCTCCGGGTCGGGGATGCTGGACTCGTGCACATGACCGGAGGCCGCCAGCAGGGGGGACGGCGGTGAGCGTCGCCGCTGTGGACCTCACGGGCGTGTCCCGGGATCTGGACGCCTCGGTCACCGCACGCCTGGAGGTCGTGGAACGGGAGCTGCACGCAGCCGTCGACACCGACGAGCCGGTTGTCGGAGAGGCGGCTCGCCACCTGCTCGACGCCGGCGGCAAACGGTTCCGACCGCTGCTGACCCTGGTCGCGGCCCAGCTGGGCAACCCGGACGCCCCCGGCGTCGTGCCATCGGCGCTGGTCGTCGAGCTGACCCACCTGGCGACCCTTTACCACGACGACGTCATGGACGACGCGGCGTTGCGCCGCGGCGCGCCCTCGGCCAACCGGGTGTGGGGAAACTCGGTGGCCATCCTGACTGGGGACTACCTGTTCGCGCGCGCGTCGAGCATCGCCGCGGAGCTGGGAGCCGAGATCGTGGCCATCCAGGCGCGGACGTTCGCCCGCCTGGTCCGCGGTCAGGTGCGCGAGACGGTTGGCCCCGGTGCAGGCGTGGACCCGCTGGAGCACTATCTCTCGGTCGTCTCGGACAAGACCGCCTCGCTGGTGTCCACCGCGGCCCGGTTCGGGGCGATGACCGCTGGCGCGGATGCGGCCATCGTGGCGACGCTGGCTGACTTCGGGGAACGGATCGGGGTGGCCTTCCAACTGGCCGACGATCTGCTCGATGTCACCGGGTCCAGCCTGCGCTCGGGCAAGACCCCGGGCACCGACCTGCGGGAGGGCGTCCGGACCCTACCGGTGCTGCTGGCGCTGCGGTCCGGACAGCCCGCCGATGCCCGGCTACGCGAGCTGCTGTCCCAGCCGCTGACCAGCGACGACGAGCTGGCCGAAACCCTGTCGCTGCTGCGTGGTCATCCCGCCGTGGAGCAGGCTCATCAGATCGTGCTGGACCGCACCGACCGGGCTCGGCAGACGCTGTGCGCGTTACCGGCCGGCCCGGCCCGCAACGCGCTGGACGCGGTCGCGGTGGCCCTGGCCGTCCGGGACCGCTGAGACCCGGGATCGACCCGACCGCGACCGGCCCAGCGCGTCGACCGTGAACAGGGCCAACGCCGTCCAGATCACGACGAACCCGAGCAGCCGGGCACCGGACAGGTGTTCCCGAAAGGCGAGCACCCCGAGCAGGAACTGCATCGTCGGGGTCAGGTACTGCAGGATCCCCAGGCTGGACAGCGGGATCCGGACCGCGGCCGCGCCGAACAGCACCAGCGGCACCGCGGTGACCACCCCGGTGCTGGCCAGTAGCAGCCGGTGACCGGTGCCCAGGTCGGCGAAGGTGCCCCCGCCGCTGGCGCCCAACACGGCCAGGAACGCGACCGCGGGCGGGAACAGCACCGCCGTCTCGAAGGTGAGGGCCGGCACGGCGGGGGCGTCGGCGAGCTTCTTCAGCAGCCCGTAGAGCCCGAAGGACCCGGCCAGGACCAGCGCGGTCAGCGGAACCGTCCCGGAGGTGACGGTCAGTTCCACCACTCCCGCCGTCGCGATCGCCAGCGCCGCCCACTGCAGCCGACGCAACCGCTCTCGCAGTACCAGCACCCCCAGGGCAACGCTGACCAGCGGGTTGATGAAATACCCGAGGGAGGCGTCGACGACATGGTCGTTGTTGACCGCCCAGATATAGACGCCCCAGTTGATGGAGACGAGCACCGCCGCAACGGTCAGCAGGACGGCAACCCCGGGCCGGTAGAGAAACCCGAACTGCCCGGTCCGGCCCAGCAACCCCGCGTGGCGCCGGCGGGCGTCGACCACCGTGAGCACCCCGACCACCGCCAGGGACCACACCATCCGGTGGGCCAGGATCTCCAGGGCGCCGGCCGGCTCGAGCAGCGGCCAGTACAGCGGCACCAGCCCCCACATCAGGTAAGCGCCGAGGCCGGCCAGCAACCCGTCGCGGGCGGTCGAGGAGCCGACCGCTGCCGGGCTCACCGGTAGTTGACGAACTGCAACGCCAGGTCCAGGTCGGCCTCGCGCAGCAGGGTGATGGTGGCCTGCAGGTCATCGCGCTTCTTACCCGATATTCGGAGCTCGTCTCCCTGGATGCGGGCCTGCACCCCCTTCGGTGCCTGCGCCCGGACCAGCGCGGAGATCTTTTTCGCGTCCTCGGCGGAGATGCCCTCCTTGATCAGGGAGCTGATCCGCACGACCTTGCCGGACTCGCGGGGCTCCCCGGCGTCCAGGGCCTTCAGGCTGATGCCGCGCCTGACCAGCTTCTGCTGGAACAGGTCGAGCACCGCGGCGGCCCGCTGCTCGGCATTGGCCTCGATCTCCACCGCGTGCTCCCCGGACCAGCGGATGGAGGCCCCGGTGTTCTTGAAGTCGAAGCGGGTCGCCACCTCGCGCGCCGTCTGGCCCAGCGCGTTGTCGACCTCCTGGCGGTCGACCTTGCTCACGACGTCGAACGACGCGTCGGCGGGCATGCGCGGGCTCCTTCTGGTCGATACGGGTGGGCGCGGCCGAGCCGCTGGGCCTGGCGAACGGGATGACGTGGCGGTCGCTCGGCGTGTATCTTCGCGGGTGGCCCGCCCCTTTAGCTCAGTCGGCAGAGCGTCTCCATGGTAAGGAGAAGGTCTACGGTTCGATTCCGTAAAGGGGCTCCGCCCCGGCGCCTCGCGCTGGGTGGGTGCGGCTGGTCGTAGGCTCGTGGGGTACGGGCTTGTCGCGGCGGTGTAGCTCAGTTGGTAGAGCAAGCGGCTCATAATCGCTAGGTCGCCGGTTCGAGTCCGGCCACCGCTACCGCCCGGACGGTCGCCCGCCGTTCGACCGTTGTTGCCGGATCCGCCCGACTGACATCCCCGCCCACCTGACACTGCCCGACCGAGCTGAGGACCTGCCCGTGGCCAGCAAGAGCACCGACGTCCGCCCCAAGATCACCATGGCCTGCCAGGTCTGCCGGAACCGGAACTACATCACCAAGAAGAACCGGCGCAACACCCCCGACCGGCTGGAGCTGAACAAGTTCTGCAGTCACTGCAAGGTCATCCGCGAGCACCGCGAGACCCGCTGACCAGCTGACCCGTCCTGGGGGCTGCGCCGCCCGGGATGGGTTGACGCGGGTGTTGGTGCGTTTTGTTCACCACAACCCCTCCCGGGGCCCGGTTCGGCGATCCCGGGCTCCCGATTTCTCGCGTGCCGGCGCGGAGAGCCCCGGCGACGCGCCTGAGCCCGCGCCCCCGCCCCCGACCTCGCTGAGTCCCCGGCCCTGTCGACCCCGACATCACGTCGGGGGGATTATGGCGGGCGTACGCGCGTTCTACCGACCACAACCACTCCCGGGGCCACGGGTCGATCCCCCCGCGTTGTCCACATCCCGCGGTCGAACGTCGGCTGAGATGGCCGTTGTCCACCGACGTGCCCGCTGAGACCCGGGTCATCCGGAGGGCGAGGTGGGGTGTGCTGGTGTCGACGGCTGGAGCACTGCCCCCGGAGCTGCGTGGTCGCGTCTTCCGTGGGACGGACGCGGTCAGCAGTGGCGCCATCGGACGGTCCCTGCTGCGCGGGCCCGCGGTCCACCGGCTCTTCCGCGACTGCTTCGCCGACTCCTCGCTACCGGTCGACCACGTCCTGCGCTGCCGGGCCCTGGGCCTGGTGCTGCCGCCCGGGGCCGTGCTGGTCGGGGTCTCGGCAGCCGCGATGCACGGCGTGCAGTGGGTCGAGGCCGAGGATCCCGTCCACGTCGCCGTCCCCCATCCGCACCCGTGGGGGGCCCGGACCGGGGTGGTGGTCAGCCGGGCGCAGGTGCGGGTAGCTGAGATCACGGTGCAGTCCGGCATCCGCGTCGCCACGCGGGAGCGGGTGCTGCTCGACCTGGCAGCGCGACCCGTCGAGCCGGCCGAGTCGATGGTGCTGGTAGATGCGGCGTTGGCCCGTTGGCCGGTACTGGAGCGGCAGCGCGAGGACCTGCTCGCCGGGTGGGCAGGTCGACGTGGCTGCCATCGGGCGCGAGCGGTGCTGGCACTCGCCGATGGCCGCTCGCAGTCGCCGATGGAATCCCGGCTGCGAGCCCACCTGCTGCTCGGCGGGCTCCCACCCGCCGAGGCGCAATGGGTGGTCCGCGACCACGGGGGTCGGTTCGTCGCCCGGGTCGACCTCGCATGGCCGGACCGTTGCCTGGCCGTGGAGTACGACGGTCGCTGGCATGGGCGCACCGACGAGCAGTTCAGCGCCGACCGCCGCCGGCTGGACGCCCTGACGGCTGCCGGCTGGCGCGTGGTGCACGTCACCCGGGTTGGCGTCGACCGCGGCTGGCCGGAGGTGGTTCACACCATCCGGCAGGCCTGGCAGCAGACACGGCGCCCGGGCATCGAGCAGCCCCGGCCGGTGTTGCGTTCGGCGTGACCACATCGACGCTTCCCCCGCTCTCCGTGCTCGACACCTCACCGGTGGCGAGCGGGCGGACCCCAGCTGACGCGCTGCACGAGACGGTGGACCTGGCCGTGGCGGCAGAACGGGCCGGCTACACCCGCTACTGGGTCGCGGAGCACCACGGGTTCCCCGGCGGGGCCAGCTCGTCGCCGGCCGTGCTCATCGCCTCGATCGCCGCGGCCACCTCCTCGATCCGGGTCGGATCCGGCGGGGTGATGTTGCCCAACCACGCTCCGCTGGCGGTCGCCGAGCAGTTCGGCACGCTGGAAGCACTGCACCCCGGGCGGATCGACCTGGGCCTGGGCCGGGCGCCCGGCTCGGACCAGCTGACCGCCTACGCGCTGCGACGCTGGTCGTACCCGCCGGCCGAACGGGACCGGCTCGCCGAGGAGGACTTCGGGCAGCGGCTGGCCGAACTGGTGGCCTTCTTCGACGGCGGCTTCCCCGATGACCACCCGTTTGCCCGGTTGCAGGCGACGCCGGTCCGCGGCTACACCCCCGACATCTGGCTGCTCGGCTCCAGCGGGTGGAGCGCTCAACTCGCGGGTGCGCTGGGCCTGCCGTTCGCCTACGCCCACCACTTCGGGACCGGCTACACCGACGTCGCGGTCCGTGCCTACCGCGACGCGTTCCAGCCCTCGCCACAGCTGGACCGACCTCGACTGCTGGTGACGGCGAACGTGATCGCGGCGCCGACGCCCGAGCGGGCCCGGGAGTTGGCCGCCGCGACCGGGCTGTTCTTCCTCCGCCTACGGTCCGGGGTGCCGGGCACGTGGCCGAGCGAGTCTGAGGTTGCCGACGCGGCGTCCCGGTTCACTCCGGCGCAGCAGGCGATGGTCCAGGAGCGGCTGGCCTCCACGGTGGTGGGCACGCCGGATCAGGTGGTCGCGGAGTTGGCCGAGTTGGCCGAACGGACCGGCGCCGACGAGCTCATGATCTCCACGATGACCCACGACCCAGCGGACCGGGTCAGTTCCTACGAATCGGTCGCGCAGGCGGCCGGATTGCTGGCAGCGTCCGTCTCCGCGTGAAGAGGGCAGTCCACCGTCCGCCGCTTTTCCGGCAGCGATTCGGAGGGCTTGTGGTGGGTCGCACCGCCATTCGGCGACCACAACCCCTCCCGATCGTCGAGTCCACTGTGGCTCTGAGTCCCCGGCTCGGGAGTTCAGCGGCCGATCGCGTAGCCGGACATCCCGCGGGGGTTGGCGCCGGCCCGCAGTACGCCGGTGGCCGGGTCGCGGGTCACGACGCACATCCGGCCCAGTGACCACGGTCCGGCATCGCTGATCCGGTGTCCGCGCGCGGCGAGAGCATCGATCACCGCCGGGCCCAGCCGGGACTCCACGACCAGTCCGCCCGGCGTCGCCTCCCGCGGGTGGAACGAGGCGGGGAACGACGTGCTGTGCCAGGTGGGTGCGTCGATCGCGGCCTGCAGGTCCATGCCGAGCCCGAGGTGACGCAGCAGGAACAGCAGCTGCCACTGGTCCTGCTGGTCCCCGCCGGGTGACCCGCAGGCCAGCACCGGCACACCGTCGCGGCTGACCAGGGTCGGGGTCAGAGTGGTGCGTGGGCGAAACCCGGGTCGCAGCACCGAGGCCGAGGCCTCGTCCAACCAGCTCATCTGCAATCGGCTGCCCAGGCAGAACCCGAGGCCGGGCACGGTCGGGTTGCTCTGCAACCAACCCCCGCTGGGTGTGGCGGCGATCATATTGCCCCACCGGTCGACCACGGCGACATGCACGGTGTCCCCGCGGGTCACCCCGTCGGGACGGACGGTCGGTTCCCCGCCGGTCCCGGCCAGGCCGTCGCCGGTCGCCCGTTGCGCATCCGGCCCGAATCCCGCGCGCGCCAGCGCGGCCACCGACGGGGTGCGGCCACCGGGCGCGCCGGGTCGGAACTCCAGTGACGCCTGCTCACCGATGAGAGCAGCGCGCTCGGCGGCATACCCGGCGGCGAGCAGCTCACCCAGCGGGACGTCGGCGCCATCGCCGTACCAGGCCTCCCGGTCTGCCATGGCGAGCGCGATGCTCTCGGCGACGAGGTGGATGCCGGCGACCTCCGACACGTCCGGCACGCTGCCACCGGTCGCGGCGTCGATCAGCCCCAGCGCCTGCAGCAGGACCGGGCCCTGCCCCCACGCCGGGGTCTTGGCCACCGACCAGCCGTGCCAGTCCGCGACCACCGGATCCTCCCAGCTGGCCGACCAGGCCCCGATGTCGGCTGCGGTCAGCACACCCGGGTGCGCCGAGCCGGAGGAGTCCTTGAACGAGCGGGCCGCGAACGCGCCGAGGGCGTCGGCGACCGGGCCCCGCCAATAGGCCCGGGCCGCGTCGAGTTGCGCCTCCCGACCGGCCCCGGCCGCCTCCGCGACGCCCAGCATCCGCTGCAGGGTCTGTGACCACTCCGGCAGCGCGAGCAGGTCTCCCACTTCGGGCACCCGTCCCCCGGGCAGCCACTGCGCCGCCGAACTCGGCCAGTCGGTGGTGAACAGTTCGCGGACCGCGCCGATCGTGTTGACCACCCCGGGGCCAACCGGATGCCCAGCGGCCGCATAGCCGATGGCGTAGCCGAGCACCTCGCGCAGCGATCGGGTGCCGTGATCGCGCAGCAGCAGCAGCCACGCATCCACCGCGCCGGGAACCACCGCGGCCAACGGGCCGGCACCCGGAACCAGGTCCAGGCCCAGTCCGCGGTAGTGCTGCAGGGTGGCCGCGGCGGGCGCCACCCCCTGCCCGGCCAGGACCCGTGGGCGGGGATCGGCTGCGGTGGCGATGATCGCCGGCAGGTCCCCACCGGGTCCGCACAGGTGGGGCTCGACCACATGCAGCACGAACCCTGCTGTCACCGCCGCGTCGAAGGCATTGCCGCCGGACTCCAGCACGGCCATTGCCGCGGCGGAGGCGCTCCAATGGGTGGCGCTGACCATCCCGAACGTGCCGGTCAGGGTCGGGCGGGTGGTGAACTGTGGCTGACTCACGCCGGCTGATCCTGCCGTGTCGCCGGGCCCGGTTCGCGCACGTCGGGACCACTGCCGTCGTCGGCGACCAGGTGGCAGGCGACCCGCTGCCGCGCACCATCGGTTGCGACCGGACCGACCGGGCGCAGCGCCGGGTCCTCGGTGCGGCAGCGTTCCACCGCGACCGGACAGCGGCTGGCGAACCGGCACCCCGGCGGCGGGTCGACCGGGGAGGGCACGTCCCCGGTCAGCAGTACCCGGCGGCGTTGCCGCTGCAGCACCGGGTCGGCCACCGGCGCCGCCGACAGCAGCGCCTGGGTGTAGGGATGGCGGGGCGTGTCCAACACCTGCTCCCGGGTCCCCGCCTCCACGATCCGGCCCAGGTACATCACCGCCACCTCATCGGCCAGGTGCTCGACCACGGACAGGTCGTGGGTGATGAACAGACACGCGAAGCCCAGGTCGCGCTGCAGATCCGCGATCAGGTTGACCACCGAGGCCTGCACGGACACATCCAGGGCACTGGTCGGTTCGTCGGCGATCAGCAGCTGGGGGCGACCGACCAGAGCGCGAGCGATGCTCACCCGCTGCCGCTGACCGCCGGACAGCTCGTGCGGGTAGCGGACGGCCATGTCGGCGCGCAGGCCAACCTGTTCCAGCACCTCGGCAACCCGCCGGGACCGTCCACCGCGGGAACGCTCAATCCGCAGCAGCCGGAGGGGTTCGGCGACCACGTCGCCCACGGTCATCTTCGGATCCAGGGAGGACGCGGGGTCCTGGAAGACGATGGCCGCGGCGCCGCGATGACGGCGCAGCGCCCGTCCCCGCAGCTCCGTCACATCCAGCCCGGCCACCCGCACCGTGCCGCCGGTGGGCCGGGTCAGCCGGACCGCGCAGCGTCCGACCGTCGACTTGCCCGATCCGCTCTCCCCGACCAGGGCCACCACCCGCCCGGTGTCCACGGTCAGCGACACCCCGTCGACGGCATGGACCGGGCCGAAGCGCTGTTCCAGGTCGAGAAGTTCCAGCGCAGGCGTCACGAGCGCACCGCCGTGGCTCCGGCGGCCGGGCGGGGCGCACCCACCGGGTGCCAGCAGGAGAGCAGGTGTCCGGCCCCGGACCCGGTCACCGGTTCCGCGGGTGGCTGCTCGGTGGAGCACCGCTGCGTGGCGAACTCACAGCGGGGGGCGAAGGTGCACGCGTCCGGCGCGGAGTCCAGCACCGGGACCAGGCCGGGGATCTCGCGCAGCCGGTCCCGACCGCTCGGCACCGCGCCGAGCAGCCCGGTGGTGTAGGGATGCCCGGGCCGGGCGAACAGGTCGGTGACGGTCGCGCGTTCCACGGCCCGCCCGGCGTACATCACCAGCACCCGGTCGGCCACGTCGGCCACCACCCCCAGGTCGTGGGTGATGAGCAGGATCGCGGTTCCCAGCCGCTGACCGAGCTCGCGCAGCGTGTCCAGGATGCCGGCCTGGATAGTCACGTCCAGCGCGGTCGTCGGTTCGTCGGCGACCAGCACGTCCGGCCCGCAGGCCAGCGCCATCGCGATCATCACCCGCTGGCGCATCCCCCCGGAGAGTTGATGCGGATACTGCTCGACCCGGCGCTCCGGGGCCGGGATCCCCACCGTGGTGAACAACTCGACCGCCCGGGCGCGGGCAGCGGCCCGGGAGATCGGCTCGTGCCGGCGCAGCACCTCAGTCACCTGCCGGCCGACGGTGAGCACCGGGTTCAGCGAGCTGGTCGGTTCCTGAAACACATAGGCGAGCCGGGCGCCGCGCACCGCGCGCAGTGTCCGTTCCGACGCGCCCACCAGCTCGGTGCCGGCCAGCCGGACGGACCCACTGATCCGCGCCGTACGCGGCGACAGCCCGCCCAGGGTCATGGCGGTGACGCTCTTTCCGCATCCTGACTCCCCGACCAGGGCAACGACCTCGCCGCGTCCCAGCTCGAAGCTGACCCGGTCCACTGCGCACACCGTCCCGGATTCGGTACGGAAGCTGACCGACAGCTCCCTTACCGAGAGCACTGATTCCCCTGCTGGGACGACGGCGCTCATCGGTTCGCCCTCGGGTCGACGGCGTCGCGCAGCGCGTCACCGAAGACGTTGAATGCCAGCGCGACGAACAGGATCGCCAGTCCCGGGATCACGGCGGTCCACGGGGCGCGGGTCGCGTACTGCTGGGCGGCGGAGAGCATCACTCCCAGACTCGGCGCCGGCGGCTGGATACCCAGCCCGAGGAAGGAGAGCACCGCTTCCCCGAGAATGGCGCCGGGAATCGCGACGGTGGCGGCCACGATGAGCGTGGGTAGCGCATTGGGCAGCACATGCCGGCCCAGCACCCAGGCCGGGCCGGCGCCGTCGACCAGCGAGGCGGCCACGAAGTCCTGGGAACGCAGCCGCAGTGTCTCCGAGCGGACCACGCGCACCAGTCCGGGGGTCTGCGCGATCCCGATCGCGATGGCGGCGTTGCTCAGACTCGCGCCGCGGATCGCGGCCAACCCGACCGCCAGGATCAGGAACGGGAACGCGAGCATGAGGTCGGTCAGCCGGGACACCACCACGTCGACGGCCGGGGTGTAGCCGGACACCAACCCCAGCGGCACCCCGATCACCATGGCCACACCAACGGCGAACACCCCCACGGTGAGCGATGCTCGCAGCCCGAACATGATCCGGGAGAGTACGTCGCGCCCCAGGTCGTCGGTTCCCAGCAGGTGGCCCGGCGCACCCGGTGGCGCGAACGTCCGACTGAAGTCGGTGAGGTCCGGGGAGTGCGGCGCCAGTACCGACGCGCCAACCGCGACCACCACCGCGATGATCAACACCGCCGCGCTGACGACCGCAAGTGGGTTGCGCACGAGTCGGCGCAGGACCCGGTTGCGGGAGCCACGGATGGATCCCTCCCGGGTCGGCGCCGCGGCGACGCTTGTCACGAGTCGCCTCCGGCAACGCTTGTCACGAGTCGCCTCTGGCAACGCTTGTCACGAGTCGCCTCCGCTGACCCGGATCCGGGGATCGAGGACCGAGTAGAGCAGATCGACGACGAAGTTGACGACGATGTAGCCGGCGGCTGTCACCAGTACGACAGCCTGGATGACCGGGTAGTCGCGCTGGAAGACGGCGTCCACGGTCATCTTCCCGAACCCGGGCAGGCTGAAGATGGACTCGGTGACCACTGCTCCGGAGATCAGCCCGCCCAACTGCAGCCCGACGATCGTGACGACCACGACCAGGCTGTTGCGCAACGCGTGCCGGCCGATGACCGCGGTGCTGGACAGACCCTTGGCCCGTGCGGTCCGCACATAGTCCGCATCCAGTGAGGTGAGCATCGCCGAGCGGGTCTGGCGCATGATGACGGCCGCCAGCTCAAAGGCGAGCACCGTCGCCGGCAGCACGAGGTGCACCAGATTGCCCACCGGATCGCTGGACAGCTTGACAAAACCGGACGCCGGCAGCCAGCCCAGGCCAACCGAGAGGTAGACGATGCCGAGCAGGCCGAGCCAGAAGTTCGGCACCGACAACCCCAGCAGCGCGATGGCGTTAACCACCCACTCCCAGATCCCGCCCCGCCGCACCGCTGCCAGCATGCCGCCGAGGATGCCGACCACGGTGGCCCCGAGCGCCCCGAGCAGCGCCAGTTCCAGGGTGACCGGAAGCGCATTGGCGATCATTGCTCTGACCGAGGCACCGGTACGCACCGATGTACCCAGATCGCCGTGCAACAGCGCCACGATGTAACGCCAGTACTGCACGATCATCGGCTTGTCGAACCCGTACTCGGCGCGGATGGCGGCCATCGATGCGGCGTCCCGGTTCTCCCCGGCCAGCGCCAGCGCGGGGTCCCCGGGCAGTGCCCGGACCGCCGCGAAGACGACAATCGAGGCCAGGACCAGGGTCACACCGGACTGCCAGGCCCGGGTGAGCAGGTAGCGCCGCACCCCTGCCCCTACTTGACCAGGCCCGCGAAGGCGGTCCGGATGACACCGTCGGGATAGACCTGCACGCCGACGACCTTGTCCGTGCGGATACCGGTGGTGTTGCGCTGCCGGTACAGGAAGATCGCCGAGTCCAGCTCCTGCAGCCGTGCGACGACCTTGCCGTAGAGGGCCTTGCGCGCTGCCATGTCGGTGTTGACACGGGCATTGGTGAGTAGGTCGTCCAGCTGCTTGTCAGAGGTACCGGTGGTGTTCTGTGCGCCGCCGGTGATGAAGAAGGACGTGATGTTGGCGTCGGGGTCGACCCGCCCGGACCAGCCCAGGGCGAGCGCATCGAACTTTCCGGAGTCCTCCTGGTCCAGGATTGTCGTGAATTCGACCGGGCTGATCGACATCTGGAAGCCGCCTTGGGCGACCATCGCCTGCAGTGCCTGGGCGAAGCGCAGGTTGTCCGGGCTGTTGGTCACCGACAGCGAGAACTTGACCGGGGTCTTGACCCCCGCGTCGGCCAGCATCTTCTTGGCCTTGTCCGGCGCGAAGGTGGTGCACTCGGGGGAGTCCGGCGGGGAGAACTGGCTGATCGAGGAGATCGGTGAGCAGCTGATGGTGGCCTGCCCGTTGAACACGGTCTTGACCAGTCCGGCCCGGTCGATGCTCAGTTCCAGCGCTTTCCGCACGGCGGGCTTGGATCCCAGCGGGGTGTCGACCTTGCCCGGCGGCTTGCCGACGCCGCTGACATTGCCGACGTTGATCTGCAGCGCCTGCCAGCCCAACGAGTCCGAACTGAGGATCGCGATGTTGGCAGCCGCGCGCAGCGTCGCGATGTCCTGGCTGGACACCGAGTCGGCGATCGAGACGTCGCCGGACTGCAGGTTGCGGTCGCGAATGCTCGCGTCGGTGATGATCCGGTAGTCGATCTCGTCCAGGTGCACCTTGTCCGCCGCGTAGTAGTTCGGGTCCTTGACGACCTTGATCGAGGTCGAGGGCACCCGGGAGGCGAACTTGAACGGACCGACGCAGACCGGTCCGGTCGCGAAGTTCTTGCCCAGCTTGGCCAGTGCGGCCGGTGACATGACCATGCCGGCGCGGTCGGCCAGGGCAGCGGTGAAAGGCGCGAACGGCTTGGCGAAGTGCACCACCACGGTTGCCGGGTCGGGGGTGTCGATGGAACTGATCGGCCCGATCTCGGTGCGCCGCGCGGAGGTGGGCAGCGTCAGGTTCCGGTTCAGCGACGTTTTGACCGCGGCCGAGTCCATCGGCGTCCCGTCGGCGAACTTCACGCCTTTGCGCAGCGTGATGGTGACCGTCTTTCCGCCGTCGGAGATCGCCGGGAGCGCGCTGGCCAGCTGGGGGACGATCTTGGTGGTCTGGTCCAGGTCGTAGAGCTTCTCGCACATGTTGGTGAAGATGTAGCGGGAGTACAGGGAGCGGGACTGGGTGGGGTCGAGCAGGTCCGGGTCCGCGGACAGCCCGATGGTCAGCGTGCCGCCCTGCTGAATGGCGCCGGCCGGCGCCGGGCTGCCGAAGCTGTCCGCGCTCGGCGCGGCCGACGCGGTGGAAGCACCGCTCGCGCCGGCGCTGGGCGAGCTGCCCGCCGGTGTCACCGAGCTGCACGCACCGACCAGCAGCAGGGCACCGGCCGCGACGGCCGCGGCGCCGGCGCGGCGTCGTGGATGGCTGGCGGACCGGATCGGGCGGGTGGTGCCGGTCATGGGCGTCTCCTCGGTGCGGCGGCGGCAGATGATCTGCATCGCAGCCAACCCCGGGATTGGTCCGCTGGACAAGCCTTTGACGGTCGGTTAACACCTGGTGAGACGAGAGTTAACGCGGCGGAAACACGGTCCGCCCGGCCGGACCGGCCGACCGTTACCGTCGGTTGGTGCCATCCGCCTCCGAGCCCCACGAGCTGGATCGGGCCCAGCTTGCCGCGCTGACCGGCTGGCTGAACTCGATTCCCGGCGTTCCGAGCGATCCCTGCGATCCGGCACCCACCGGCGAGGCCCTTCCGACCGTGCCGGCGATGCTGGCGCTGGGCGCCGCCGCCGGCTCCGGCGGCCCGGCCGCCCTGCTGAGCGGGCCGCTGGCCGACCGGCCCGGGGCGGCGGTGGTCCACGGCGAGCAGCGGATCGAGCTGAGCCGGGCACCGCGGGCAGGAGACCGGCTGGTGTTCGCCAGCGAGCTGGTGTCCGCCCGGCAGTTGGGCGGGTCCAGTGTGCTGAGCGTGGCGACCACCGTGCGGACCGCGGCCGACGAGCCGGTCGCGAATCTGCGCTCGACCTTCGTCGTGACGTCCGGGGAGCCGGCGTGAGCGGGCCGCAGGTGGACGATCAGCTGCCCGGCTTCACGGCCCGGCTGACCCGGGCGGACCTGGTCGCCTATGCGACGGCCTCCGGCGACCACAACCCGATCCATCTGGACGAGGCGGCCGCCCGCGCCGCCGGCCTGCCGGGGGTCGTCGCGCACGGAATGGCGACCCTGGCGTTGGCCGGACGGTTGCTGACCGCCTGGGCCGGTAGCGAGCTGGTCGTCACCTCGCTACGCACCCGCTTCGTACGCCCGGTGGTGGTGCCCGCCGCGGGCGCCGTCACCGTCGACGTCGCCGGCAGGGTGGCCGCGATCGCCGCAGACGGAACGGTCACCGTCGAGCTCGCCGTGAGCAGCGGCGGGCAGCAGGTTCTCGGGCAGACGCGGGCGACCCTGCTCCCGCGGCAGTCGCGATGAGCGCGGCGGTGCATCCGGCGGTGAGCGTGCCGGTGACGACCCGGACCGGTGTCCGGCTGGCGGACCTGACCACGTCCCGGGTCGGCGGCCCGGCGGGCCAGTACGTCGAAGCGAGCGACGATGAGCGACTGGTGGACGCCGTCGGCACGGCCGACTCCGCGGGGGTGCCGGTCCTGCTGATCGGCGGTGGGTCGAACCTGCTCGTCGGTGACGACGGCTTCCCCGGGCGAGTGATCGCCGTACGCACCCGGGGGATCGAGGTGCTGGCCCAGGACAACTGTGGCGGCGCCGACGTGCGGGTTGCGGCAGGCGAGAACTGGCAGGGGTTGGTCGAGCTCGCGGTCAGCCGGGGATGGCTGGGCATCGAGGCACTGGCCGGTATCCCCGGCTCGGTGGGCGCCACCCCGCTGCAGAACGTCGGCGCCTACGGCCAGGAGGTTGCCCAGACCATCGCCGCCGTGCGCACCTTCGACCGGACCAGCGCTCGGATCCGAACCCTGGCCGCCGCGGACTGCGGGTTCGGCTACCGAACCAGCCGGTTCAAGGGAGACCCGGACCGCTTCGTCATCCTGGGGGTGCGCTTCGCGTTCCGGGTCGGGACCCGCACCCGTTCGGTGGACTATGCCGAACTGGCCGGCCGCCTCGGGGTCGACGTGGGCGGGTCCGCCCCGGCGGCGCAGGTGGCCGCGGCGGTGCTGGACCTGCGCCGCGGCAAGGGCATGGTGCTCGACCCCGACGATCCGGACACCTGGAGCACGGGCTCGTTCTTCACCAACCCGGTGCTGCCAGCCGCCGACGTCCCGCCCGGCGCGCCGAGCTGGGCGCAGCCGGACGGTCGGGTCAAGACCAGCGCGGCCTGGCTGATCGCGCACTCCGACTTTTCTCCCGGCTGGCCCGGGGGCGGCCCGGCGACCCTGTCGGGCAAGCACACCCTCGCCCTGACCAACCGCGGTGCCGCCAGTACAGCGGATCTGCTGGGGGTGGCCCGCGCCGTCCGCGACGGGGTCCGTGACCACTTCGGCGTCGAACTGGCCCCCGAGCCGCGGCTGGTCGGTTGCGCTCTGTAACCGGTGCGCGGGTAGCCAGCGTCGTTCGACGGGTCGGACGGGCATCGGCCGCTTGACAGCACGACCGGGCGCGGCAGACAGTTCGCGCAGCCGTCCGCGACCATCCGCGGGGCGCGTCCGGCATCGGAGGCGAGCGCATGAAGCAAGGAAAACGAGCCCGGAACGCGTTGCGGCTCGCCGCCGCCGGGCTGCTCGTCGCGGCGACCGGGGTCCTGGCGATCACCGGCCCGGCGCAGGCGTCGGGAGACCGCCAGTTGATCAGCCGCGGCAGCAGCACGCCCACGGCGACCAGCTCCGGGGTCCGCTTCGACGGACTGCGCGGCAACGGTGCGCTGGCCGAGGACGGGGCCGGGGGCGCCAACGGGCCCAACCGGTCCGAGGCCACCCGTGGTGGCCGTCACACCAGCGGAACCACCTCGCTGCGGGTTGACTCGACCACTCCCGGGCTCGGGCGCAGCTTCACCGGCCTGGGAATCACCGACGACGCGCGCGCAGCCGGGTTCGTCCTGGAGCCGCCGGACCAGGGCCTGTGCGTAGGTAACGGGAAGGTTCTGGAGCTGGTCAACGTCGTCGGGCAGGTCTACTCGACCGCCGGGGCAAAGGTCGGCGGGGCGTTCTACCTCAACGACTTCTTCCACGAGGACCCGAACCAGGCCAACGCCAGCGACCCGTCCTGCTACTACGACGCGGACACCAACCGCTTCTACGCCGACATGCTGTTCTACGACTCCGACCCGAAGACCGGCCAGCTGAACGGAAAGAACCGGATCGACATCGCGGTCAGCAACACCAGTGACCCCAGCGGTTCGTGGCGGGTCTTCGGCTTCGACGTGACCGGGGACGGCCCCAGCGACTTCAACCTCGGCGACTACCCCCAGATCGGTGCCGACGCCCAGGGGCTCTACATCACCACCAACAGTTACCCGTTCTTCGAAGACGGCTTCGGTGGGGCGCAGCTCTACGCAATGAGCAAGCGCGGGGTCGCAACCGGTAGCGACCTGCGGGTCTCCCGGGTGGCGCTGGGCACCAGCCGCGGTGCGACCGCGTTCGGGCTGCGCCCGACCACCGCGCCGGCCGCGGGATATGCCCGGGAGTTCGGCGGCACCGAGTACCTGCTGTCCTCCCAGGCGACCCCGGAGGCCGGTAACAAGCAGGGCTTCAGCCAGGCGATCACCCTGTGGGCCCTGACGGGCACCGACTCGCTGGCGCCCCACGCCTCGCGGGCGCTGAAGCTGAAAACCGACGCCGCGACCGTCGACCGCTACGGCATCCCGCCGCTGAGCGAGCAGAAGGCTGGCGACTACCCGCTGGGGCAGTGCCTGTCCGTGCAGCCGTGCCGCCAGCAGACCTTCAGGACCACCAGCGCGGCGTTCCCGCACTCCGACGGCAAGCTGGACTCCTCCGACAGCCGGATGAACCAGACCGTCTACGCCAACGGACTGGTCTACGGCACCGTGGACACCGTCGTGAACGTCGGCGGCAAGGACCGTGCCGGGCTGGCGTACTACGTGCTGCGCCCGGACGCCTCCGCCGGTGGCGTGCTCAAGGGTGACGTGGTCAAGCAGGGCAAGCTCGCGCTGGCCGGAAACAACCTGACCTTCGGTGCGTTCGGGGTGAACCGCACCGGGCGGGCGGTGCTGGCACTGAACGTGGTGGGCACCGACTACTACCCCAGCGCCGGATACGTCACCTTCGACGCGAAGCTCACCCCGGGCCCGGTCCACATTGCCGGGGCCGGGGTCGGTCCGACCGACGGGTTCAGCGAGTACCCGGACTTCACCGGCGGCACCGTCCGGCCCCGCTGGGGTGACTACGCGGCCACTTCCTTCGACCCGGCGACCGGGTCGATCTGGATCGCGAACGAGTACATCGCCCAGTCCTGCACGTTGGCGACCTACCAGGCCGACCCCAGCTGTGGGGGGACCCGCAGCCGGTACGGCAACTGGTCGACCCGGATCAGCCAGGTCACGCCCGCGGGCTGAACTCCAGAACGCCGACCTCGCGCCCGGCGGGCACCGACCCGCCGGGCGCGAGCACGGCCACTCCGTCGGCGGTCGCGGCGCCGAGCAGCATCGCCGGGCCATCGTCGCCGGTGTCCAGTGCGACGCCGCCGCGGCGGCGTACCGGCACCAGCCGGGTGAGCGAGGGGTGAGCCGCGATTGTGCGCGCGGCCCGGCAGGAGACCAGCTGCGGTGCCGGCAGGCCGCGCAGCGCCCAGATCATCGGCACCGCCAGGGTCAATGCCCCGGCCAGCGCCGCCAGCGGGTTACCGGGCAACCCGACCAGGCGGATCCCCCCGGCCAGCTCTGCCAGCAGCATCGGATGCCCCGGCCGGCAGGCGACGCCGTCGACGAGCACCTGCGAGCGCAGCCCGGCCACCACCTGACGCAGCGAGTCGGCGGGCCCGGCTGCGGTGGACCCGGTCACCACCACCAGGTCGGCGGTGGCGGCCGCGGCGACCAGCGCGTCGGCCAACAGGTCGGCCCCGTCGCCGATCGGGGTGGCAGGACCGGCCAGCGCGCCGGCCTCACGCAGCAGCGCCGGGACCATCGGCCCCAGGGCGTCGCGGATCCGGCCCTCGCGGGGCAGTCCCTCGCGCACCAGCTCGCTGCCGGTGACCAGCACGGCGACCACCGGGCGCGGACGGACCAGCAGCGTGTCCGACCCCGTGGCAGCGGCCAGTCCAGCCGCGGCGGGGTTGAGCAGCGTGCCGGCCGGTAGCAGCGCGGTCAGCCCCGGCACCTCCTCGCCCCGGCGCCGCAGGTGCCGGCCCCGCGGCGGCGCCGCGGTCAGTTCCGAGCCGACCACCACGCCCTGCTCGCTCGGCACGACACCCTCACAGCCCGCCGGCACCGCCGCGCCGGTGCCGACCTCGACCGCCTCCGCCTCGCCCAGGGCCGCCGGTGGCTGCTGACCGGCCAGTATCCGCCCGGTGATGCGCCAGGGCCCGGGGCCACGAACCGCCCAGCCGTCCATGGCCGAACAGTCAGCCGGTGGCAGCGGGTTGCGCGCCCACAGGTCGGCGGCCAGCACCAGACCCGACGCCTCGGCGACCCCGACGGCACGAGCAGCCAGGGCGGGCACCCCGGCGGCAACCGAGCGTGCCGCCGGCCACCCCATTGCCGGTCGGGTCCGCTGCCAGCTCAGCGCGGGCCCTCCGCCGCCGGGTCACTGTGCTGGTCCAGCATCGCCCGCACCCGCGCGGTCACCGCGGCCACGCGGTCGGGATCCCCGCCATCGCGGCCGGCGGCCAGCCCGACGAGGAAGGTGGTCAACGGCGCCGCGGGGCGGGCCACGCCGTGTGCGACGTCGCGGGCCAGGTCCAACACCTGCGCCGCCGCCACCTCGGGCAGGTCCAACTCGGCCCGTACGCGGGCCACCCAGTCGGTCAGCACATCGGGGTAGGGCACGGACCCAGTCTCCCCGCCCGTCCGTGGGCCGCGCGCCCGATCATCGGCCCGGCGGGCCAGCGTCAGATCCTCCGGACTGTCGCAGTCGGTCCACGGCGGCGGATCGCCGGGCAGGCGCACCCGCCGCGGGTCCAGCCCGGTCACCACCGAGCGCCACGACCGACCGGCCGGCTGGGCGGGCATCGCCTCCCGCAGGGCCGCGGTGCGCCAGATCCCCAGCAGCCACGCCGGGACGTCCCCGGCGTCGACGGCGACTGCATCCGCGCCGGCGGCGGCCAGCTGCCGCAGCGCGACCGGGGTCAGGAACGGCAGGTCAACGGCCAGGACAAACACCCGCTCGGTGCCGATCAGCGGCAGTCCGGCCGCGACCCCGGCGACCGGGCCGCCGCCGGGTGGGTCCTCCCGGCACCAGTGGGGGGCGGCGGTGCCGGGCGCGAGCTCGCGCACCGGCCCGACGACAACGATCTGGGCGGCCACGGCGGCGGTGACGCGCAGCACCCGGTCCAGCAGCGCCAGCCCGCCGACCCGGGCGGCCGCCTTGTCGCTGCCCAGGCGCACCGAGCGGCCTCCGGCGAGGACGATCGCATCGACCGGCAATCGGGGCACCGGACCATCCTCGCGGGCGCCACCGCCCGGGGCACAGCGCAAGCTGGGGGGGTGTCCCGTTCCGTGGTCCGCCGCCCGGTCACCCGCGTCCGACTGGACCGCGCCCCGCTGACCCGCCCGGACAGCCTGGCCGCCGAGGAGCCGTTGGAGATCCGGGTGGCGGGTCGACCGCTCGCGGTGACGATGCGCACCCCGGGCACCGCGGAGACCGACTGGGACCTGGCGACCGGGTTCCTGCTGACCGAGGGGTTCATCGGGGAGGCGGCCGAGATCGCCGCGATCCGCTATTGCGCGGGCTCGGTGACCAGCCTGCTCCCTGACGAGGTGGATGCGCCGACACCGGGCCCGGAAGTCGTGCAGAACACGTACAACGTCCTGGATGTGACGCTGGCCCCGGGGGTGCCGACACCGGACCCGGCGTTGGAACGGGCGTTCTTCACCAGCAGTTCCTGCGGGGTGTGCGGCAAGTCGAGCATCGACGCGGTCCGGACCGCGTCCCGCTTCGACGTCCACGATGACGAGGTGACGCTACCGGCCGAGCTGGTGCTCGCTCTGCCGGATCGGCTGCGCGCGGCCCAGCGGGTGTTCGAGCAGACCGGCGGGCTGCACGGTGCGGCGCTGATCGACCCCGCCGGCGGGGCCCCGGACATCGTGCGGGAGGACGTGGGCCGGCACAACGCCGTGGACAAGGTGCTCGGCGCGGCGCTGCGGGCCGGTGCGGTGCCGGCCCGCGGCCGGGTGCTGGTGGTCTCCGGGCGGGCTTCGTTCGAGCTGACGCAGAAGGCGCTGATGGCCGGGGTGCCTGCGTTGGTGGCCGTTTCGGCGCCGTCCTCGCTGGCCGTGGACCTGGCGGCGGCCGCCGGGCTGACGCTGGCCGGCTTCGTCCGTGGCACCTCGCTGGTCCTCTATGCCGGAGCGCACCGCATGCCCGCCGCGATTCATACGTAACCTCTTGATCACGCTCCGGCGTGTCGGCTGGTGGATGCGGGCTTCAGCGTCGTCCGGCGCCCATGATCTGCGTGGGTCGGAGCGGCCCACCGGCGTTGCCTGCTGGGCGCGGAGGACACAGCGACATGACGGCCGACCTTTCCGGGCGGGAGAGCCCGGATTCCGACGAGGGCAGCTGGTGGGACCGGCACGGCTGGGACTACCCCACGGGTGCGGCGGCGCCCTCCGACACCGCCTTCGCCGACGCCGCCTTTGCCGACGCTGCCGTCGCCGAGGGGGAGCAGTCGCTGCCCTGGCACGGGGACGCCGACGCGCCGGGCGGGTTGGCGTGGAGCCGGGTCGCCACTGTTTTCCTGGTCGCGGGGACACCCCTGACGCTGCCGATGATCGGTCTGGCCGGGGGGTATGGCCGGATCCTGGGGCCCGCCATCTGGGCGCTGCTGGGCCTCGCGCTCTCGTTGCTGCTGACCGGACGGGAGCCGGTGTGGGACCTGAACCGACCGCGGCGGGCCGAGCCGTTGCTCAGCTGGGCCGCGGCCTACCTGCTGGGGCTGTTCGTCGGGCTCAATGTGCCCGGCCTGAACGGTGCCGTGTGGTTCTGGATTCCGATGACCCTGTTCGCTGCCATCGCCCCGCTGGTGCTCGCCCGGCTGCGCCCGTCGGTCAGCGACGGGCGCGGCGGGAGCTGATCACACCGGTGTTGAAGCCGGCCAGGTGCAGCCCCCCGGAGAAGCGGGCGTGCTCGATCTTCACGCACCGGTTCATCACCACCGTCATCCCGGCCGCCACACCGGCTCGGGCCACCTCCGGGTCGAACAGGCCCAGCTGCGCCCAGTAGGTGCCCGCTCCTACCGCGATGGCCTGGTCCATCACCTCGCCCAGCGCGGCCGGCCGACGGAACACGTCGACCAGGTCCGGGACCACCGGCAACGCGGCCAGCGACGGGTAGGTCGCCCGACCGAGGATCTCCTGCTCGGTCGGGTTGATGAAGTAGAGGTCGTAGTCGGACTCGGCCACCAGGTAGGTGGACACGAAGTTGCTGGCCCGCGACGGGTTCGGCGACGCCCCGACGATCGCCACCGACCGGGTCCGGGCGAGGATGTCCCGGCGCTGCCGGGCGCCGGGGGCGGTCCAGTCCTCGCTCATGGTTGACCGGCTTTGACCGCGGCGGTCAGCGCCTGGTCCAGATCCCAGAGGATGTCCTCGGTGTCCTCCAGCCCGACGCTGATCCGTACCAGATCCGGCGGGACCCCGGCGACCCGCAGTTGCTCGGCGGTCAGCTGCTGGTGGGTGGTGCTGCCCGGATGGATGACCAGCGTGCGGACATCGCCGACGTTGGCGACGTGGCTGCACAGCTGGACGGCGTCGATGAACGCCTCGCCCGCTGCCCGCCCGCCCTGGATGCCGAAGGAGAACACTGCTCCCGGTCCCTTCGGGATGTAGCGTGCGGCCCGCTGCGCAAAGGCGTCGTCGGGTAGCCCGGCCCATCGGACGTAGGACACCCGCTCATCGGCAGCCAACCACCGCGCAACCGCATGGGCGTTGGCCATATGGGCGTCCATCCGCTGCGGCAGCGTCTCAACCCCCTGTAGCAGCAGGAAAGCCGACATGGGCGAGAGCGATGCTCCGATATCGCGCAACTGCTCACTGCGCAGCTTGGTCAGGAAGCCGTACTCGCCGAAGTTGCCCCACCAGGACAGGTCGTTGTAGCTGGGCACGGGTTCGGTCATCGTCGGGAAGTGGCCGTTCCCCCAGTCGAATCGGCCACTCTCCACCACGACCCCGCCGAGGGTGGTGCCGTGACCGCCGAGAAATTTTGTCGCCGAATGGATGACGATGTCCGCGCCGAACTCCATCGGCCGGCACAGATACGGCGTGACCATCGTGGCGTCGACGACCAGCGGCAGCCCGGCGGCGTGGGCGACCTCCGCCAGCCCGGCCAGGTCGGCCACCTCACCGGAGGGGTTGCTGACCACCTCGGCGTAGACCAGCTTGCTCCGCTCGGTAATGGCTGCGGCGTAGTCGCCCGGGTCGGTCCCGGGTACGAAGGTGGTCGACACCCCGAAGCGGCGCAATGTGACGTCCAGCTGCGTCAGCGTCCCCCCGTACAGGCTCGCGGCGGCGACGATCTCGTCCCCGGATCCCGCCAGCGCGGCAAAGGTGAGGAATTCCGCGGCCTGCCCGCTGGCGGTGGCCACCGCCCCGATCCCGCCTTCCAGGGAGGCGATCCGCTCCTCGAACGCGGCCACCGTCGGGTTCGCGATCCGGGAGTAGATCGTCCCGTACTTCTGCAGCGCGAAAAGGCTCGCCGCGTCCTGCGCGTCGTCGAAGACGAAGCTGGTCGTCTGGTGGATCGGCACCGCGCGGGACCCGGTCGTCGCGTCCGGGACCGCCCCGGCATGCACGGCGCGGGTCCGGAACCCCCAGCTGCGTTCACCCTGTTCGCTGCCCACCCGTGCCTCCTCGTTCGTTCGCGTCACGTGCTCGGCCAGGATGCACCGGTGACCGGATCCGAGCTGCCGCCGCTGCTGGCCGGCTACCCGACCGATTCCGGCAGGGCCGACGAGTCCGCTGCCCGCGACCAGCCCGCCCCCTTCGACGAGAGCGCGGCCTTCGATGAGACCGGTTCGCCGGTGCTGCGCCCGGTCTACCGGCGCCTGGGCTCCACTCTCCCGCACTCGGGGGCAGCCCTGGCCGAACTGGCCGCCCGACTGCGGGCCGACCACGCCGAGCACGGGGTCAGATTCGGGGCGGCCGGCCGGCTGTACCCGCTCGACCCACTGCCCCGCCTGATCGGCGCCACCGAGTGGGCGGCGTTGCAGCGCGGGCTGATCCAACGGGTTGCGGCGCTGGACCTGTTCCTGGCCGACGTCTACGGCCCGGGCCGGATCATCGACGCCGGAGTGGTGCCCGCCGAGGTGGTGCGGGCCAGTCCGCAGTTCTCCGCCGACGCCGCCGCGACCCGTCCGCCCAGCGGGGTCCGGGTGCACGTAGCCGGTCTCGACATCGTCCGTGACAGTTCCGGCACCTTCACCGTGTTGGAGGACAACCTGCGCTGCCCGTCCGGCGCCGGTTATGCGCTGGCGAACCGGGCGGCCGTGAACCGGGTGTGGCCCGCACTGTCGGCGGCGTGCTCCCCGCGGCCGGTGGATGACTACGCACCGAAGCTGCTGGCGGCGTTGCGGGCGGCTGCACCTGCTGGTGTCAGCGATCCGGGCGTGGTCGTGTTGACCTCCGGGCCCGCCGGCGCCGCCCACGTCGAACACCGGATGCTGGCCGCGCTGATGGGTGTACCGCTGGTGGGCGTCGATCAGCTGTCCGTCGCCGACGGCGTGGTCAGCGCCACGCTGCCGACCGGGACAAGCAGGGTCGACGTCATCTATCGCCGCGTCGACGATGAGGAACTGGGCCCGGGGCACCCGCCGGGGCTGCTGGCGGCCGCCCGGAACGGCGCCGTCGTTTTGGCCAACGCACTGGGCAACGGGGTCGGCGACGACAAGGGCGTCTACCCCTACGTCCCGGCGATGATCGGCTACTACCTGGGAGAGCAGCCACTGCTGCCGAATGTGACCACGCTGCGGTGTTGGCTGCCCGATGAGCGAGGCGAGGCGTTGGCGCGGATGGCGGACCTGGTCTTCAAGCCGGTGGCCGGGTACGGCGGGCAGGGAATCGTCTTCGGCCCCACCACCGACCGGGCCGGCCTGGCGCGACTACGCGAACAGGTGCAGGCCGACCCGCGCGGGTGGATCGCGCAGCCGATGCTCGCGTTGTCCAAGCTCCCGACGTTGGTCGGGGGGCGGCTCGTGCCGCGACGGGCCGACCTGCGTCCGTTCGTCGTCAATGACGGGGAGTCGCTGTGGGTGTTGCCCGGCGGGCTGACGCGGGTCGCCGCCGACAGCGACAGCCTGCTGGTCAACTCCTCCCAGGGCGGGGGCAGCAAGGACACCTGGGTGGTGGACTGACTGGCAGGGGTCCGAGTCCCACGTGGTGTCCGGATATCCGACCGGTTAACCGACCCGATGTGGTGGCTGGTGGGTGACGGGCTGGGCGAGCCAGTTCGCGATTCCGGTGAGTAGTTGGGCGCGCAGCTCGGGTGGGGCGGCTGATCCGGTCACCGAGTCCCGTGCCAGGCCGGCCAGCTCGGCGTCGGAGAGGCCGTCGACCTCTCGGGCGTCGGTGTACTGGGCCAGCAGCCGCGATCCGAACAGGAGCGGGTCGTCCGCGCTCAGGGCCACCGGCACCCCGGCGGCCAGCAGCGCCCGCAACGGCACCGCCGCTCGGTCCGGGTACACCCCCAGCGCCACATTGCTGGCTGGGCAGATCTCACAGGTCGTCCCGGTCGCGGCCAGCCGGGCCAGCACGGCCGAATCCTCCACGCTGCGCACCCCGTGCCCGATCCGGTCCGCGCCCAGCAGGTCCAGGCTGGCGCTGACGCAGTCCGCTCCGCGCAGCTCCCCGGCGTGCGGCAGACACAGCAACCCGGCCCGCCGGGCGATCGCGAACGCCGGCGCGAAATCGGCGACCACGCCGCGCCGCTCGTCGTTGCTCAGCCCGAACCCCACCACAGCCACCCCGCCCATCCCGGCGCGGTGCCGGGCGGCCAGCCGGGCCAGGGTGCGGGCATCCAGTGGGTGGCGGACCCGGTTGGCCGCGATCACCAGCCCGATGCCCACCCCGGTGTCGCGGGCCGCCCGGGCGCAGGCATCCAGCACCAGCTCGGTGAAGGCGGTCAGCCCTCCGAACAGCGAGGCGAAACCGGAGGGGTCGACCTGCAGCTCCAGCCAACCCGAGCCCTCCGCGGCCTCGTCGGCAGCGGTCTCGGCGACCAGGCGCACGATGTCGGCCGGGGTCCGCAGCACGGATCGGGCCAGGTCGTAAAGGCGTTGGAACCGGAACCAGCCCCGCTCGTCGGTGGCATGCAGCTGGGGGGGCCACCCGGCGACCAGTGATTCCGGAAGCCGTATCCCGTGCACCCCCGCAAGCTCGACCAGCGTCGCGTGGCGCATCGAGCCGGTGAAGTGCAGGTGCAGATGCGCCTTGGGCAGCGCGCGCAGGTCCCGGTGCGTGGTCAGCTGGCCTCGGCCAGCAGGTCCCGGACCCGACCGATGCCCTCGGCCAGATCCGCATCACCCAGGGCATAGGAGAAGCGCAGGTAGCCCGAGGGCCCGAAGGCCTCACCGGGCACGACCGCCACCTCCACCTCCTCCAGCAACAGCGTCGCCAGCTCCGCCGAACTGGTCGGGGTCCGCCCGCGGATCGTCCGACCGAGTACGCCGCGCACGTCCGGGTAGGCGTAGAAGGCTCCCTGCGGCAGCGGACAGCGCACCCCGTCGATCCCGGACAGCACCTCGACGATGGTCCGGCGCCGCCGGTCGAAGGCCTCGCGCATCATCGCCACCGCGTCCAACGGCCCAGACACCGCGGCCAGGGCCGCCCGCTGGGCGATGTTGTTGACGTTGGCGGTGGCGTGGCTCTGCAGGTTCGCTGCCGCCTTGATCACGTCGCTCGGCCCGAGCATCCAGCCGACCCGCCACCCGGTCATCGCGTACGTCTTGGCGACCCCGTTGAGCACCACACACCGGTCGGCCAGCTCCGGCACCGCCACCGGCATCGAGACCGCCCGGGCCCCGTCGTAGAGCAGGTGTTCGTAAATTTCGTCGGTGATGACCCACAGCCCCTGCTCGGCCGCCCAACGCCCGATCTCAGCGACCTCGTCCGGGTCGTAGACGGCCCCGGTGGGATTGGACGGTGAGACGAACAACAGCACCTTGGTGCGCGGGCTGACGGCGGCGGCCAGTTGCTCGACACTGACCCGGTACCCCCGCTCGACGCCGGCGAAAACGTTCACCGCCACCCCACCGGCCAGCGTGATCGCCTCTGGGTAGGTGGTCCAGTACGGCGTAGGGACCAGCACCTCGTCCCCGGGGTCGAGCAGGGTCGCGAAGGCCTGGTAGACGGCCTGCTTGCCGCCGTTGGTCACCAGTACCTGCTCCGGCTGCACCCGGTACCCGGAGTCGCGCAGCGTCTTCGCAGCGATCGCCGCGCGCAGCTCCGGCAGCCCCGCGACCGGGGTGTAGCGGTGGTTGCGCGGATCGCGGGCGGCGGCAATTGCGGCCTCCACGATCTCCGGCGGGGTCGCAAAGTCCGGCTCCCCGGCACCGAAACCGATCACCGGGTGACCGGCCGCCTTCAGGGCCTTCGCGCGGGCGTCGACGGCGAGAGTCGCCGACTCCCCGATACCGGCGACCCGGGCACTGACACGCCGGTCGGCGCGGGCGCGCGGGGAGCTTCCCGACGACTGTTCGGGTTGCTGACGGACGGCGGGCGCGGTCGCGGTCATGGCGCTCATCCTGCCCCGGGCCGGGTCGCGGCGGCCGGCGGCGCCGGTTGACGACAGGACCCGCGCGTACACTGCATGAGGTCCGCGCGGGCCTGGCGGCACCAGACGGCAGTAGCTCAATTGGTAGAGCCCCGGTCTCCAAAACCGGTGGTTGGGGGTTCGAGTCCCTCCTGCCGTGCCAGTCCGCCCGAGCCGGGCGTCAGCTCATGACCACGCCGTGACCACGCGCAGAGGAACCGGGAGCCCGATCGTGACGACACAGGCAGGCGACACCGTTGCAGTCCCGGCGGGCGCCACCCCCGCTCCGCGCGGTCCCCTCGGACGGGTCGCGCTGTTCTACCGCCAGGTCATCGCCGAGCTGCGCAAGGTCGTCTACCCCAGCCGGGACGAGCTGGTCCGTTACACCCTGATCGTGCTCGCCTTCGTCACCGTGGTGATCGCCTACGTGTCTCTGGTCGACTGGGGCCTGCGCAGTCTGGTGCTGCGCATCTTCACCTGACCACCCGACTCCAGCGTTCGCCTGGACAGCCAACCGTCACCTGTTTGCGCGGGGGCGACACCGACACCGTGAGGAACCCGTGAGCCAGCCCGACAACCGCCCGACACCCGTGGACGCCCCCGACGCCAACGACAGCCCCTTCAGCGAGGCCGAACTGGCCGCGGAGGTCCAGGAGTCCCGGGACGCCGAGGTGTCCGGCATTCCCGACGACGCGGCGGGCAGCGACCCGTTCGGGCAGGGCGAGGAATCCGCTGCCGGACGACTGGGCGATGTCAGCGACGTCGATGAGTCCGGCTCGGTGACCAGCTACAGCGCCGGCGATTCCGACACCGGCCTGCTGGGCGAGGTCTCGGCCGATGCGGTGGCCGACACCGATGACCCGGTCCGGGACTCCGCCGACGCGGGCTTGCCCGACCCCACCCTCGGTGCCGGAAACGTGCTCGCCGAGGACGGTGAGCCGGACGGTGTCGTCGCCGAGGCGGCGGCCGAGGAGGACCCGTTGGCGGAATTCCGATCCGTGCTGCGGTCCAAGCCCGGCGACTGGTATGTCGTGCACACCTACTCCGGGATGGAGAACCGGGTCCGAACGAATCTGGAGAACCGGATCTCCTCGCTGAACATGGAGGACTACATCTTCGAGGTGCAGGTCCCGGAGGAGGAGGTGTACGAGATCCGCAACGGCCAGCGCAAGAAGGTCCGGCGCAACGTGTTGCCCGGGTACCTGCTGGTCCGCATGGAGCTGACCGACTCCTCCTGGGCGGCCGTGCGCAACACCCCCCAGGTCACCGGCTTCGTCGGCCAGAGCCACCAGCCATTGCCCCTGTCCTACGCCGAGGTGGAGAAGATGCTCGCCCCCGCGGTGGAGAAGGCCGGCGCTTCCGGATCGGCGAGCCGGCCCGCGGTCGCGGTCGTCGACTTCTCCGTGGGTGACTCGGTCATGGTCGTCGATGGCCCCTTCGCCAGCCTGCACGCCACGATCAGCGAGATCAACGCCGATGCCCAGCGCATCCGCGGGCTGGTCGAGATCTTCGGGCGGGAGACTCCGGTCGAGCTCAGCTTCGACCAGATCCAGCGCCTGTAGCAGCGCAAGCCCGTCAGCCGGCGGGCGGGGCTGGCAGACTGGTCGGTCGGCACATCACACACCACTAAGGATCGGGGAAGGCTCGGATGCCGTCGAAGAAAAAGGTTGCTGCCATCGTCAAGGTGCAGCTACAGGCGGGCGCCGCGACCCCCGCACCGCCGGTAGGGACCGCGCTGGGACCGCACGGGGTCAACCTCATGGAGTTCGTGAAGGCCTACAACGCCGCCACCGAGAGCCAGCGCGGCAACGTCGTGCCGGTCGAGATCACCATCCTGGAGGACCGCACTTTCACCTTCCGGACCAAGACGCCGCCGACCAGCGTGCTGATCAAGAAGGCTGCAGGGGTGGCGAAGGGCTCGGCTGTGCCGCACCGGGACAAGGTCGCCACGTTGAACCGGGCCCAGGTCCGCGCCATCGCCGAACAGAAGATGCCCGACCTGAATGTGACCGACATCGATGCCGCTGAACGGACCGTTGCCGGGCAGGCGCGCTCGATGGGCATCACCGTCTCCGGTTGACCCACGCCGGATCCGTACCACCTGAACATCCGCCGTGGGAGGGCCACCGGGGCCCGCTGACCACGACCTCACCAGCTGCCGAGGAGCATTCCGTGAAGCACAGTAAGAAGTACACCGCCGCCGCGGCGAAGATCGAGGACGACCGGCTCTACCAGCCCGCCGAGGCAGTCGAACTTGCCCGCGATACCTCCGTGACCTCCTACGCCGCCACTGTCGAGGTCGCGCTGCGCCTCGGGGTGGACCCCCGCAAGGCCGACCAGATGGTGCGCGGCACGGTCAACCTGCCCAACGGCACCGGCAAGGTGGCCCGGGTCCTGGTCTTCGCCACCGGTGACCGCGCCGAGGCCGCCCGCGCCGCTGGGGCCGACATCGTCGGATCAGACGAACTGATCGCCGAAGTCGCCGGTGGCCGGTTGGACTTCGACGCTGTGGTCGCCACCCCGGATCTGATGGGCAAGGTCGGGCGGCTCGGGCGGGTGCTGGGACCCCGCGGTCTGATGCCGAACCCGAAGACCGGCACCGTCACCCCGGACGTGTCCCGGGCGGTCACCGAGATCAAGGGTGGCCGGATCGAGTTCCGGGTGGACAAGAACTCCAACCTGCACTTCGTGGTCGGCAAGACCTCGTTCACGCCGCAGGCGCTGCAGGAGAACTATGGCGCGGCTCTGGACGAGGTGTTGCGCCTGAAGCCGGCGGCCTCCAAGGGCCGCTACGTCCGCAAGGCGACCGTCTCCACGACGATGGGCCCGCCGATCCCGGTGGACCCCGCGGCCACGAAGGTCGTGCTCGCCTCGGCTTGAGCCGATAGGCGGGTAGGCGGGCTGGCAGTGAGCTTCCGATCCTGGCCCGCGCGCGGCGCAGCGCTCGTGTTCACCGTTGTGATCGGCGCGGCCGCCGGATGCGGGGGTTCCGGCCCGACCGGACCGGCGGCCAAGACGATCTCCCCTGACGCGCCGGTCGTGCCCGGACGTGCACCCACCGCGGGGGAGTTGGCCGGCCGCCTGGGCGCCGGCCTGGCGGGGATCCACACCGGGACGGCGCTGATCACTCTCGGGCCAGCCAGCGCCCCCACGATGCGAGCGACCGTCAGCCTCGACACCGACACCAGCGAACTCGTGGCGCAGTCCCGGACCGCCGCCGGGGTGGACCTGACCCGAGTCACCGAGGGCGAGGTGTATCTGCGGGGCCCGACCGTGGCGCCGCTGGTGCACGGGCGTGCGTGGGCTCGAATCGGACTGGACCAGGTGCTGGGCATCGCGGCGGCCGGGGGCCAGGACCCTGCGGTGCCCGGCGACACCGTCCTTCCACAGCCCGGGCGGGTCGTGGGACTGCTGCTCTCGGTGGTCACCCCGGCTGCTGCTCGACCGGCCGGGCCGCTGGCGGCCGGTGGGCGGACCTACCCGTTGAGCATGCCGGTCGCCGCGGTCGACCAGCTGGCTGCCGCCCTGGGCACGGCGTCGAGCTCGCCGCTGCGGACTCGACTGCGGGCCTGGGTGAGCGGACTGACCCACGGCGGGGTCACCACGCTGGCGGGGGAGCTGACCCTCGACGCGCGGGGTCGCCCGGTCCAACTGCGCGCCCCCGACCCGGCGACCGCCGTCGCTGCCCCGAACAGCGGCGGGCCACTGGTGGTCGACTTCCGGAATTGGGGTGCCCCGGTGTCGGTGGCAGCCCCGCCGGCGGACCGGGTGGCCGACATCACCCCCGCCCAGCTGGCAGCGGTCATCGCACGCGTTGGCCGGTGAAGCGACGGCTGACGTAGGCTTACCCCGAACCGAAGACCGCTGGTGGCCCCGAAACGATCCGCACCCGGATGTGGGACGGTGCCCTAAGCCCGGATATGCGGGACCCGCGCAGGTGCAAGCGACAGTTGGGCTGCAGATGTCAATGCAGCCCCTCGCCCCGTGCGCATCCGCGCCGGGGCCTTTCTGCGCTCGAGATACCTGCGGCCTGCACGAGATCCGGCGTGCGCACAGATTCAGGCCCGCATGAGATTCAGCCCGCATGAGATTCAGCCAACGAGGAGTAGCCCATGGTGCGTCCCGACAAGGTCGCCGCCGTCGCCGAACTGGCCGACCAGTTCCGCGCGTCCTCGGCGGTCGTGCTCACCGAATACCGCGGCCTGACGGTCAAGCAGCTCGGCCAGCTGCGCACTGAGCTCGACGGCAACGCGACCTACGCGGTGGTCAAGAACACCCTGACCCGGATCGCCGCCGCCGACGCGGGAGTCACCGCCTTCGACGGGATGTTGACCGGCCCGTCCGCCGCGGTATTCGTCACCGGAGACCCGGTCATCGTGGCCAAGGGGCTGCGTGAGTTCTCCCGGACCAACCCCGCGCTGGTGATCAAGGGCGGTGTGCTGGACGGTCGGTCGCTGACCACCGCCGAGCTGTCCCAGCTGGCTGACCTGGACAGCAGGGAGGTGCTGCTGGCCAAGCTGGCCGGGGCGTTCCAGGCGCTGCCGCAGCGCACCGTGTCACTGCTGGCCGCACCTCTGGCCCAGGCCGCACGAGTGCTCGATGCCCTTCGGGCCCAGCTGGCCGAGAACGCCCCCGCCGACGCCGAGACCGCCCTGGTGACCACGGCCGAGGATCCCGGCCAAGCACCGGCCGAGGCCGCTGAGACCACTCCGGAGAACACCGCCGAGCCTGCATCGCTCGGCTGACCACCGGCCCCGCGCAACCCCATCCCCGCCCGTACCCGTAAACCCGTGAGAGGAACACCATGGCAACGATGACCACCGATGAGTTGCTCGACACGTTCAAGGGCATGTCGCTGCTCGAGCTTTCCGAGTTCGTCCACCAGTTCGAGGAGACCTTCGGCGTGACCGCCGCCGCCCCGGTCGCGGTCGCACCGGCCGGCGGCGCGGCTGCCGGCGAGGCGCCCGCCGCGGAGGAGCAGGACGAGTTCGACGTCATGCTCGACTCCGTCGGCGAGAAGAAGATCCAGGTCATCAAGGAGGTGCGGACGCTGACCAGCCTGGGCCTGAAGGAGGCCAAGGACATGGTCGAGGCCGCGCCGAAGGCGGTTCTGGAGCATGTCGACAAGCAGACAGCCGAGAAGGCAAAGGCCGCCCTGGAAGGTGCCGGGGCCAGCGTCACCCTCAAGTGAACGTCTGACCTCGACTCCTGCGGCGCCGGCCGGGCCCGCCACGAGCGGCCCGGCCGGTGCCTGATTCGTCATCGGCCCGCCCACCCCGACCCGCCCAGAGCTTCCCGCAAGGCGTCGACAGGCCCGGGTCGGCGTAGTAGGCTGATCCGTTGCGCTGCCGTCTTCGCCGGTCTGTCCGTGGGCCGGGCGAGTCGGTGCGCCACTCAACCAGCCCCGGCCCACTGAACCGGCCACTCAACCAGCTCAGCTGAGCTGACTCGTCCAGCCTGTCGCCGCCGACTCGATTGACCGGCCCCGGTCGCGCATCGGGGCCGGGTACGCCCGCCCTCCTGATCGTCAGCCGCGATCAGCCCCGTACGTCCCAGGCATCCGGGAAGGACCTGTCTTGGCCGCCTCGCGCACCGCCACTCGCTCCGCGAAGTCCACCGCCCCCGCCGGTACCGTCATCGACGCCCGCGCCGTCCCGAACGCCCCGAAGCGGGTGTCGTTCGCGAAGCTGCGCGAGCCGCTGCCCGTCCCCAACCTGCTGCAGCTGCAGACCGACAGCTTCGACTGGCTGGTCGGCAACGACTCCTGGCGCCAGGCCGAGGCCTCCCGTGCCGGCGAGGCCGGCGCGCTGGTGCGCACCCACTCCGGACTGGAGGAGATCTTCGAGGAGATCTCTCCGATCGAAGACTTCTCCGGAACGATGTCACTCTCGTTCCGGGACCACCGCTTCGAGCCGGCCAAGTACTCCATCGACGAGTGCAAGGAGAAGGATCTCACCTACTCCGCCCCGTTGTTCGTCACCGCCGAGTTCATGAACCACGAGACTGGCGAGATCAAGAGTCAGACCGTGTTCATGGGCGACTTCCCGCTGATGACCGATAAGGGCACGTTCTACATCAACGGCACCGAGCGGGTTGTGGTGAGCCAGCTGGTCCGCTCCCCGGGCGTGTACTTCGAGCGCAGCGTGGACAAGGCCAGCGACAAGGACACCTACTCGGTCAAGATCATCCCGGCCCGCGGGGCGTGGCTGGAGTTCGAGGTCGACAAGCGCGACCTCGTCGGGGTCCGCCTGGACCGCAAGCGCAAGCAGAACGTCACCGTGCTGCTGAAGGCGCTGGGTTGGAGCGAGGCGCAGATCCTGGAGGAGTTCGGCGACTACGACTCGATCCGGACCACGCTGGAGAAGGATCACGTCGCCACCCAGGACGAGGCGCTGCTCGATATCTACCGCAAGCTGCGCCCGGGCGAGCCGCCGACGCGGGAGGCCGCGCAGTCGCTGCTGGACAACTACTTCTTCAACCCCAAGCGCTACGACCTGGCCCGGGTGGGCCGTTACAAGGTCAATCGCAAGCTGGGGATGGACGTGCCCTTCGACCAGGGCACCCTGCGCATCGAGGACATCGTTGCGGCACTGAAGTACCTGGTCCGGCTGCACGCGGGGGAGACCGAGGTCGTCACCGACCCGGGCACGCCGGCGCTGCGGGTCGAGGTCGACGACATCGACCACTTCGGGAACCGCCGCCTGCGCACCGTGGGCGAACTGATCCAGAACCAGGTCCGCACCGGGTTGGCCCGGATGGAGCGCGTCGTGCGCGAGCGGATGACCACCCAGGACGTGGAGGCCATCACCCCGCAGACCCTGATCAACATCCGCCCGGTGGTGGCGGCGATCAAGGAGTTCTTCGGGACCAGTCAGCTGTCCCAGTTCATGGACCAGACCAACCCGCTGTCCAGCCTGGCCCATAAGCGGCGGCTGTCCGCGCTGGGCCCGGGCGGACTGTCCCGGGACCGGGCCGGGTTCGAGGTCCGCGACGTGCACCCCAGCCACTACGGCCGGATGTGCCCGATCGAGACCCCGGAGGGCCCGAACATCGGGCTGATCGGCTATCTGTCCACCTACGGCCGGATCAACGCGTTCGGTTTCGTGGAGACCCCGTACCGGCGGATCACCGACGGCAAGGTCACCGACGAGGTGGACTACCTGACCGCCGACGAGGAGGACCGGTTCATCCTCGCCCAGGCCAACCAGCTGCTGGACGCCGAAGGCGCCTTCGCCGAGGCCCGGGTGCTGGTGCGCTCCCGCGGGGGCGAGGTCGAATATGTGCCCGCCGCCCAGGTGGACTACATGGACGTCAGCCCCCGCCAGATGGTCTCGGTGTCCACCGCGCTGATCCCGTTCCTGGAGCACGACGAGGCGGGACGGGCCCTGATGGGTGCCGGCATGCAGCGCCAGGCCGTGCCGCTGGTGCGTGCCGAGGCCCCGCTGGTCGGCACCGGGATGGAGCTGCGCTCGGCCGTCGATGCCGGCGATGTCGTGGTGGCAGCGAAGGCGGGCGTGGCCCAGTCGGTCTCGGCCGACCTCATCGAGGTGGCCGCCGACGACGGGACCACGCAGAGCTACCGGCTGAGCAAGTTCCGCCGCTCGAACCAGGGCACCTGCGTCAACCAGCGGCCGGTGGTCGCCGAAGGCGAGCGGGTGGAGATCGGCGCGGTCCTGGCCGACGGCCCGTGCACTGACGAGGGCGAGATGGCGCTGGGACGCAACCTGCTCGTGGCGTTCATGAGCTGGCGCGGTCACAACTTCGAGGACGCGATCATCGTGTCCCAGCGCCTGGTACAGGACGACACCCTGACCTCGATCCACATCGAGGAGCACGAGGTGGACGCCCGCGACACCAAGCTGGGCCCGGAGGAGATCACCCGCGACATCCCCAATGTGGCCGAGGACGTGCTGGCCGACCTGGACGACCGCGGGATCATCCGCATCGGCGCCGACGTGGTGCCCGGTGACGTGCTGGTCGGCAAGGTCACCCCCAAGGGCGAGACCGAGCTGACCCCGGAGGAGCGGCTGCTGCGCGCAATCTTCGGAGAGAAGGCGCGCGAGGTGCGCGACACCTCCCTGAAGGTCCCGCACGGGGAGAACGGCAAGGTCATCGGGGTCCGGCTCTTCGACCGCGAGGAGGGCGACGAGCTGCCTCCGGGCGTCAACCAGCTGGTCCGGGTCTACGTCGCGCAGAAGCGCAAGATCCAGGACGGGGACAAGCTGGCCGGCCGGCACGGCAACAAGGGCGTGATCGCGGCGATCCTGCCGGTGGAGGACATGCCATTCCTGCCCGACGGCACTCCGGTGGACATCATCCTCAACCCCGTCGGCGTCCCGAAGCGGATGAACGTCGGCCAGGTGTTGGAGACTCACCTGGGCTGGATCGCCAAGTCCGGCTGGACCATTGACGGTGACGCGGTCAACCAGGCATGGGCCAAGCGGCTGGCCGAGATCGACGCGGCCGACGTCGCACCCGGCACCAACCTGGCGACCCCGGTCTTCGACGGCGCCCGCGACGACGAGGTGGCCGGGCTGCTCTCGGTGACCCGCCCCAACCGGGACGGGGACCGGATGGTCGGCCCGGACGGCAAGGCCCGGCTCTTCGACGGCCGCACCGGGGACCCGTTCCCGGAGCCGGTGGCCGTGGGCTACATCTACATGCTCAAGCTGCACCACCTGGTCGACGACAAGATCCACGCGCGCTCGACCGGGCCGTACTCGATGATCACCCAGCAGCCGCTGGGTGGAAAGGCGCAGTTCGGCGGCCAGCGCTTCGGGGAGATGGAGGTGTGGGCCCTGGAGGCCTACGGCGCCTCCTACGCCCTGCAGGAACTATTGACCATCAAGAGCGACGACGTACTGGGCCGGGTGAAGGTCTACGAGGCCATCGTCAAGGGCGAGAACATCCCCGAGCCGGGCATCCCGGAGTCGTTCAAGGTGCTGGTCAAGGAGATGCAGAGCCTCGGGCTCAACGTCGAGGTGCTCTCCAGCGACGGCATGCCGGTGGAGCTGCGCGACACCGACGACGAGGTCTTCCGCGCCGCGGAGGAACTGGGCATCGACCTGTCCCGGCGCGAACCCAGCAGCGTGGAAGAGGTCTGAGACGTACGACCGATCCGGTGGACCGGCAGCCAGCAGGACAGACCAGAAAGAAGGAAACCAGGTGCTCGACGTCAACTTCTTCGACGAGCTGCGCATCGGCCTCGCGACCGCCGACGACATTCGTGGGTGGTCACACGGTGAGGTGAAGAAGCCCGAGACCATCAACTACCGCACGCTGCGCCCGGAAAAGGACGGGCTGTTCTGCGAGCGGATCTTCGGACCCAGCCGTGACTGGGAATGCTATTGCGGAAAGTACAAGCGGGTCCGCTTCAAGGGAATCATCTGTGAGCGGTGCGGGGTCGAGGTGACCCGGGCGAAGGTGCGCCGCGAGCGGATGGGGCACATCGAGCTGGCCGCCCCGGTCACCCACATCTGGTACTTCAAGGGTGTTCCGAGTCGACTCGGCTACCTGCTAGACCTTGCCCCGAAGGACCTGGAAAAGGTCATCTACTTCGCGGCCTACATGATCACCGATGTCGACGACGAGAAGCGGCACCGCGACCTGCCCAGCCTGGAGGCGCGGATCGACGTCGAGCGCCGTCAGATCGAGTCGCGCCGCGACAACGACCTGGATAGCCGCGCCAAGAAGCTGGAGACCGACCTGGCCCAGCTGGAGAGCGAGGGCGCCAAGTCCGACGTGCGTCGCAAGGTGCGCGAGGGCGGGGAGCGCGAATTGCGCCAGACCCGCGACCGCACCCAGCGGGAGCTGGACCGTCTCGCCGCCGTCTGGGACCGCTTCAAGAACCTCAAGGTCCAGGACCTCGAGGGCGACGAGATGCTGTTCCGGGAGCTCTGGGAGCGGTTCGGGGACTATTTCGCCGGGTCCATGGGCGCCGCGGCGATCCGTCGTCGCCTGGAGACCTTCGACCTCAAGACCGAGTCGGAGGTGCTGCGCGAGATCATCCTGACCGGGAAGGGCGCCCGCAAGACCCGGGCCCTGAAGCGGCTGAAGGTCGTGATGGCCTTTTTGACCACCCGCAACTCGCCGATGGCGATGGTGCTGGACGCAGTGCCGGTGATCCCGCCGGACCTGCGCCCGATGGTGCAGCTGGACGGGGGCCGGTTCGCGACCAGCGACCTGAACGACCTCTACCGGCGCGTCATCAACCGGAACAATCGGCTCAAGCGGCTGCTGGACCTCGGCGCTCCGGAGATCATCGTCAACAACGAGCGCCGGATGCTGCAGGAGTCGGTGGACGCCCTCTTCGACAACGGCCGGCGCGGGCGCCCGGTCACCGGGCCGGGCAACCGGCCGCTGAAGTCGCTCTCGGACATGCTCAAGGGCAAGCAGGGCCGGTTCCGTCAGAACCTGCTCGGCAAGCGCGTGGACTACTCCGGCCGTTCGGTCATCGTCTGCGGTCCCCAGCTGCAGCTGCATCAGTGCGGGCTGCCCAAGGACATGGCGATCGAGCTGTTCAAGCCGTTCGTGATGAAGCGCCTGGTCGATCTCAACCATGCGCAGAACATCAAGAGCGCCAAGCGGATGGTCGAGCGGGCCCGCCCGGTGGTCTGGGACGTGCTGGAGGAGGTCATTACCGAGCACCCGGTGCTGCTCAACCGCGCACCGACGCTGCACCGCCTCGGGATCCAGGCATTCGAGCCGCAGCTGATCGAGGGCAAGGCCATCCAGATCCATCCGCTGGTCTGCACCCCGTTCAACGCCGACTTCGACGGCGACCAGATGGCTGTGCACATCCCACTCTCGGCCGAGGCGCAGGCCGAGGCCCGGGTGCTGATGCTGTCCAGCAACAACATCCTCAAGCCCGCCGACGGCCGCCCGGTGACCCTGCCCACCAAGGACATGGTGCTCGGGATCTTCTTCCTGACCGCTGCTCGCGAGGGCGCCCGCGGGCAGGGCCGGGCCTTCAGCTCGGTGTCGGAGGCGCAGATGGCCCACGACGCCGGCGAGCTGAGCGTTCAGGCCACGGTCAAGATCCGGTTCCGCGACGTGGTCCCGCCGATCGGCATCGATCTGCCCGAGGGTTGGCAGACCGCCGACGGGGTGACGTTGGAGACGACCTTCGGGCGAGCTCTGTTCAACCAGGCGCTGCCCACGGACTACGCCTTCGTCAACCGCGAGATCAACAACAAGGGCCTGGGTTCGATCGTGTTCGACCTGGCCGAGCGGTACCAGAAGGTTCCGGTCGCGCAGACTCTGGATCGCCTGAAGGACCTGGGCTTTGACTGGGCCACCCGTTCCGGGGTCACCGTGTCGATGTCGGACATCATCCAGCCAGCCGCGCGGGAGGAGATCCTGCGGGTCGCCGAGGGCAAGGCCGACCGGATCCAGGTCCAGTACGAGCGGGGCCTGATCACCGACGACGAGCGGCGTCAGGAACTGATCGACGTCTGGAACCGCGCGACCGCCGACGTCGGTCGCGAGGTCGAGGCCAGCCTGCCCAAGTTCAACCCGATCAACCTGATCGTCGGGTCGGGGGCGACCGGCAACATGATGCAGATGCGGCAGATCGCGGGTATGCGCGGGTTGGTGTCCAACCCACGCGGGGAGATCATTCCCCGGCCCATCAAGGCCAACTTCCGCGAGGGCCTGTCCGTGCTGGAGTTCTTCATCTCCACCCACGGCACCCGTAAGGGACTGGCCGACACCGCGCTGCGCACGGCCGACTCCGGGTACCTGACCCGGCGCCTGGTCGACGTCAGCCAGGACATCATCGTTCGCGAGGACGACGACGGGTCCACCCGTGGGCTGAACCTGCCGATCGCACGGCCGAACGCCGAGGGCACCCTGGTGCCGGTGGACCACCTGGACACCAGCGTGTACAGCCGGTGCCTGGCCGGTGCGGTCACCGACGCCGACGGCAACGAGCTGGGGGCTTCCGGTGCGCTGATCGGCCCGCGTGAGGTGGAGGCGTTCATCGCCGCCGGCGTCCAGGACGTGCGGGTCCGCTCGGTGCTGACCGACGAGTCGCTGGTCGGCTGCTCGGCGAAGTCCTACGGGGCGTCGTTGGCCACCGGTCAGCTGGTCGATATCGGCGAGGCGGTCGGCATCATCGCCGCCCAGTCGATCGGCGAGCCCGGCACCCAGCTGACGATGCGGACCTTCCACTCCGGGGGGGTCGCCGGTGAGGACATCACCCACGGCCTGCCGCGGGTGGTCGAGCTGTTCGAGGCGCGCCAGCCCAAGGGCATGGCGCCGATCTCGGAGAGCCCGGGCCGGGTGCGCATCGAGGACGCCGACCGCACCCGCAAGCTGGTCGTGGTCCCCGACGACGGCAGCGAGGAGGTCGCCTACGCGGTGTCCAAGCGCGCGCGGCTGCTGGTCGAGGATGGCGCCCACGTGGAGGTCGGGACCCAGCTGGTGCACGGTGCCGTCAGCCCGCACGACGTGCTGCGGATCCTGGGTCAGCGGGCGGTCGAGCGGCACCTGATCGACCAGGTGCAGGAGGTCTACCGCAGCCAGGGCGTGGGCATCCACGACAAGCACATCGAGATCATCGTGCGCCAGATGCTGCGACGGGTCACCGTCATCGAGTCCGGTGACTCCGACCTGCTCCCCGGGGAGCTGGTCGAGCGCAACCGGTTCGAGCGGGAGAACCGTCGGGTGGTCGCCGAGGACGGCGCTCCCGCATCCGGACGCCCGGTGCTGATGGGGATCACGAAGTCCTCGCTGGCCACCGAGTCCTGGCTGAGCGCGGCATCCTTCCAGGACACCACCCGGGTGCTGACGGAGGCGGCGATCAACGCCAAGTCCGACCCGCTGCTGGGGCTGAAGGAGAACGTGATCATCGGCAAGCTCATCCCGGCCGGTACCGGCCTGGCCCGGTACCGCAACATCCGGGTCGAGCCCACCGAGGAGGCGCAGCAGGCGATGTACCAGATGGACACCTACTCCGACGGCTACGGCGGGTACGGCAACGAGTTCGACGGCTACAACCAGGACTACGGCTTCCCCACGCAGGGCACGGGCGAGGCTGTTCCGCTGGAGCAGTACGACGTCGGGGACTACCGACGCTGAGAGCGGCGTCGGGGGCGGGGCAGTAGTTGGGGTCCGCTCCCGATGCCCCCCCGGCCCGATCGCGGCCTCGATGCCGGACAGGCTTTGACCGTGGTCGCCGGGGTTAGGTAGTCTCGACGGGTCCGCTCCCAACTCGGGCGGACCCGGGGTTCGGTAGATTCACTCCGACTTTTCGTACGCGGCTGCTCGACACGCCCGACCGCGCGTGCCACAGGGGCTGGCGTCGAGCCTTAGGAACACCCCATGCACGCATCGAACCGGTCCCACAGCTACGTGTGGCTCGGGACCACCATCAGGAAGGCGCCAGGCGTTGCCCACCATCCAGCAGCTCGTGCGCAAGGGCCGACACGACAAGGTCGCCAAGAACAAGACGGCGGCCCTGAAGGGCTCCCCCCAGCGTCGCGGCGTGTGTACGCGTGTGTTCACCACGACACCGAAGAAGCCGAACTCCGCCCTGCGCAAGGTGGCCCGGGTGCGGCTGACCAGCGGCGTCGAGGTCACCGCCTACATCCCCGGAGTGGGTCACAACCTGCAGGAGCACTCGATCGTGCTGGTCCGCGGTGGCCGGGTCCGGGACCTGCCCGGCGTCCGCTACAAGGTGATCCGCGGCTCTCTGGACACCCAGGGCGTCAAGGGCCGCAAACAGGCCCGCAGCCGCTACGGCGCGAAGAAGAGCTGACCGCACCATGACCACGAGTGCCTGCACCACCTCAGAAGGAGACCGCTGACATGCCGCGCAAGGGCCCCGTTACGAAGCGACCGCTGATCGTCGACCCGGTGTACAGCTCGCCGCTGGTCTCGCAGCTGGTCAATAAGGTGCTCGTCGACGGCAAGAAGTCCATCGCCGAGCGGATCGTCTACGAGGCCCTGGAGGGCTGCCGGGACAAGAACGGCACTGACCCGGTCGTCACCCTCAAGCGAGCGCTGGACAACGTCAAGCCCACCCTGGAGGTGCGCAGCCGCCGCGTCGGGGGTCAGACCTACCAGGTTCCGGTGGAGGTGCGGCCGTCCCGCTCGACCACGCTGGCGCTGCGCTGGCTGGTCACCTACTCCCGAAACCGGCGGGAGAAGGAGATGACCCAACGGCTGATGAACGAGCTGCTGGACGCCTCCAATGGTCTGGGCGCCAGCGTCAAGCGGCGCGAGGACACCCACAAGATGGCGGAATCGAACAAGGCGTTCGCGCATTACAGGTGGTGAGTAGCGCGCCACTTGCGCCGCGCCGCGGGGCGCCTGAGCGGCTCCCAGCACAACCTGTCATCGCCGCCACTACAGCCTCACGTCGGGCGCTGCCACGCCGTACCGCTGCACACGTCAACCCAGAGGGATACCCACGCTCATGGCAACCGACCTGCGCGCCGTCGATCTGACCAAGGTCCGCAACATCGGGATCATGGCGCACATCGACGCCGGTAAGACGACTACCACCGAGCGGATCCTCTACTACACCGGGATCACGCACAAGATCGGTGAGGTCCATGACGGCTCGGCCACCATGGACTGGATGGAGCAGGAGCAGGAGCGGGGGATCACCATCACCTCCGCCGCGACCACCTGCCAGTGGCATGACAACACCATCAACATCATCGACACCCCGGGCCACGTGGACTTCACCGTGGAGGTTGAGCGCAGCCTGCGCGTGCTCGACGGTGCGGTCGCGGTGTTCGACGGGGTCGCCGGCGTGGAGCCGCAGAGCGAGACCGTGTGGCGCCAGGCTGACCGCTACCACGTCCCGCGAATCTGCTTCGTGAACAAGCTGGACCGTACCGGCGCGGACTACTTCCGCTGCATCGACATGATCGTGGACCGGCTCAAGGCCGCCCCCGCGGTGCTGCAGATCCCGATCGGCAACGAGTCCGACTTCGAGGGCGTCGTCGACCTGGTCACCATGAAGGCCCTGACCTGGCGCGGTGAGGTCTCCAAGGGCGAGAAGTACGCCATCGAGGACATTCCGGGGGAGCTTGCCGAGGAGGCTGCGGTCTGGCACGACCGGCTGCTGGAGGCGGTGGCCGAGAGCGATGACTCGATCATGGAGCTCTACCTGGGCGGGGAGGCCCCTTCCCAGGAGGTACTCAAGGCCGCCATCCGGCGCGGCACGCTGGCCAGCGTGCTGGTCCCGGTGCTGTGCGGCTCCGCCTACAAGAACAAGGGCGTGCAGCCCATGCTCGACGCGGTGGTGGACTACCTGCCGAGCCCTATCGACGTCGGGGCGATCACCGGCCACAAGCCCGACGACGAGTCGCAACTGATCGCCCGCGAGCCCGACGAGGACGCGCCGCTGTCCACACTGGCCTTCAAGATCGCTGCCGACCCGCACCTGGGCCGCCTGACCTACCTGCGGGTGTACTCCGGCACGCTGACCGCCGGTTCGCAGGTGCTCAACAGCACCAAGGGCAACAAGGAGCGGATCGGCAAGATCTACCGGATGCACGCCAACCGCCGCGAGGAGATCGAGCGAGCCTCGGCCGGGCAGATCGTCGCCGTGATGGGCCTGAAGAACACCACCACCGGTGACACGTTGAGCACCCCGGACGCCCCGGTGGTCCTGGAGTCGATGAACTTCCCGGACCCGGTGATCTCGGTGGCCATCGAGCCGAAGACCAAGAACGACCAGGAGAGGCTGGGCACCGCCATCCAGCGGCTGGCCGAGGAGGACCCGACCTTCCAGGTCCACGGCGACGTTGAAACCGGCCAGACGATCATCGCCGGTATGGGGGAGCTGCACCTGGAGGTGCTCGTGGACCGCATGAAGCGGGAGTTCCGGGTCGAGGCCAACGTCGGCAAGCCGCAGGTGGCCTACCGCGAGACCATCCGCAAGAAGGTCTCCAAGGTCGAGTACACCCACAAGAAGCAGACCGGCGGGTCCGGCCAATTCGGCCGGGTGATCATCGACCTGGAGCCGATCGGGGCCGAGGAGGAGAACGCCGGCAGCTACGAGTTCGTCAACGCGGTCACCGGTGGGCGGATCCCACGGGAGTACATCCCCAGCGTCGACGAGGGCGCGCAGGAGGCCAAGGAGATCGGCGTACTGGCCGGCTACCCGATGGTTGGCCTGCGGGTGACGCTGACCGACGGTGCCTACCACGACGTGGACTCCTCCGAGCTGGCCTTCAAGATCGCCGGATCGATGGCGTTCAAGAAGGCCGCCAACATGGCCAGCCCAGTGTTGCTGGAGCCGATGATGGACGTGGAGGTGCTCACCCCGGATGACTTCATGGGTGACGTGATCGGCGACCTGAACGCTCGGCGTGGCCATATTCAGGAGATGGGCGAGCGCTCCGGCGCCCGGGTCGTGCGGGCCCTGGTCCCGCTCTCGGAGATGTTCGGCTACGTGGGCGACCTGCGCAGCCGCACCCAGGGCCGCGCCAGCTACACCATGCAGTTCGACTCCTACGCCGAGGTGCCTCGTACCGTCGCGGAGGAGATCATCAAGAAGGTCCGCGGCGAGTAGCCGACTAGGCTGGGTGCGGCGCGGAAGACCCGGCCGCTCCAGCAAGAAATTCCAGCACGAGATCTCAGCACGATCACCCCAAGTTCCCGTAGTGGCTAGAACCAGTTGAGGAGAGAGCAGTGGCGAAGGCGAAGTTCGAGCGGACCAAGCCGCACGTCAACATCGGCACCATCGGTCACATTGACCATGGCAAGACGACGCTGACGGCAGCCATCACCAAGGTCCTGCACGACAAGTTCCCGGACGTCAACCAGGGCTACGCGTTCGACCAGATCGACAAGGCTCCCGAGGAGCGCGCGCGCGGCATCACCATCTCCATCACCCACGTGGAGTACCAGACCGATGCACGCCACTATGCCCACGTCGACTGCCCGGGCCACGCGGACTACATCAAGAACATGATCACCGGCGCGGCCCAGATGGACGGCGCGATCCTGGTGGTCGCGGCGACCGACGGTCCGATGCCCCAGACCAAGGAGCATGTGCTGCTGGCCCGTCAGGTCGGCGTCCCATACATCGTGGTCGCGCTGAACAAGGCCGACATGGTCGACGATGAGGAGATCCTGGAGCTGGTCGAGCTCGAGGTCCGCGAGCTGCTCAGCTCGTATGAGTTCCCCGGTGACGACCTGCCCGTCGTTCGCGTGTCCGCGTTGCGGGCCCTGGAGGGCGACGCGGAGTGGGGGGCGAAGGTGCTTGAGCTGATGGACGCGGTCGACAGCTCCATCCCCGAGCCGGAGCGTGACATCGCCAAGCCGTTCCTGATGCCCGTCGAAGATGTCTTCACCATCACCGGGCGCGGCACCGTGGTGACGGGACGGATCGAGTCCGGCGTGCTGAAGGTCAACGAGAGCGTCGACGTCGTGGGTATCCACCCGCAGAAGACGACCACCACCGTCACCAGCATCGAGATGTTCAAGAAGTTGCTGGACGAGGGTCGGGCCGGCGACAACGCGGCGCTGCTGCTGCGTGGTGTCAAGCGCGACGACGTCCAGCGTGGCCAGGTCGTGGCCAAGCCGAACTCCATCCAGCCGCACACCGACTTCGAGGCGCAGGTCTACATCCTGTCCAAGGACGAGGGCGGACGGCACAAGCCGTTTTTCAACAACTACCGCCCCCAGTTCTACTTCCGTACCACCGACGTCACCGGCGTCATCGAGCTGCCCGGCGGCACCGAGATGGTGATGCCCGGTGACAACACCACGATGACGGTCAAGCTGATTCAGCCGATCGCCATGGATGAAGGACTGCAGTTCGCCATCCGCGAGGGTGGACGGACCGTCGGCGCCGGGCGGGTCGGAAAGATTCTGAAGTAACTTCTGCAGGGCCAACGAAGCCCCGACCGCCGTAGGTCAGCGGTCGGGGCTTTGCTGTGTGTCTGCCACGCTCGCGCGGGTCGGCCCGGTGGCCCACATGGCCGGCACCTGGCATACTCGGGGAGCTGCCGCGTTGCGGATCGCCCGCGACACACCCGACCGCGGGTGGTGGGCGAGCTGATCATCGTAACCACGAACATCAGGCGGGGCCTGCACGCCGCAGGCGATCAGGCCGGACGAGGGACGGGACACAACGCCCATGGCGGGACAGAAGATCCGCATCAGGTTGAAGGCGTACGACCACGAGGTCATCGACTCTTCCGCGCGCAAGATCGTTGACACGGTGACCCGGACCGGGGCACGGGTCACCGGGCCGGTGCCGTTGCCGACGGAAAGGAACGTGTACTGCGTGATCCGGAGTCCGCACAAGTACAAGGACTCGCGCGAGCACTTCGAGATGCGCACCCACAAGCGGCTGATCGACATCGTGGATCCGACGCCGAAGACCGTCGACTCGTTGATGCGGCTGGACCTCCCGGCCGGCGTCGACATCGAGATCAAGCTCTAGAGAAGGGCCCGACCACCATGAGTTCCACCACCGCGCCGGCAGTCGCCGGCTCGACGCGCCGCCCGGCCGGGACCGGTCGCGCGGTCAAGGGTGTGCTCGGCGAGAAGCTGGGCATGACCCAGGTCTGGGACGCCGAGAACCGGCTGGTCCCGGTGACTGTGGTCAAGGCTGGCCCGTGCGTGGTCACCCAGGTCCGAACCCCGGACGTCGACGGCTACTCCGCGGTGCAGCTGGGCTTCGGGGCAATCGACCCGCGCAAGGTGAACAAGCCCCGCTCGGGCCACCTCGCCCGCGCCGGCGTGACCCCGCGGCGATACCTCGTGGAGATCCGGACCTCTGACGCCGACTCCTACACCGCGGGCCAGCAGGTGACCGCGGACACGTTCGCGGCCGGTGAGCTGGTCGACGCGGTGGGGCGCAGCAAGGGCAAGGGCACCGCGGGTGTGATGAAGCGCCACGGGTTCAAGGGCCTGGAGAGCACCCACGGCACCCAGCGCAAGCAGCGTTCGCCGGGCTCGATCGGGGGGTGCTCCACACCGGGCCGGGTTTTCAAGGGGATGCGGATGGCCGGCCGGATGGGCAATGTCACCGTGACCACGCAGAACCTCTCGGTGCACGCCGTGGACTCCGAGCGCGGGCTGGTGCTGGTCCGGGGCGCTGTTCCCGGACGTCGGGGGTCTCTGATCATTCTTCGTTCGGCCAGCAAGGCCTCCGGGAAGGGCGCGGCATGACCACTCTCACCGTGATCGGTCCCGACGGGACCCAGCAGGAGTCCGTGACCACGCCGGACGGCATGCTGGACGCGCCGGTCAATGTGCCCCTGATCCATCAGGTGGTGGTGGCTCAGTTGGCCGCCGCCCGCCAGGGGACGCACGCCGCCAAGAGCCGCGGACAGGTCCGCGGCGGCGGTCGTAAGCCCTACAAGCAGAAGGGCACCGGGCGGGCGCGACAGGGCTCGATCCGGGCGCCGCAGTTCGCCGGTGGTGGGGTCGTGCACCCGCCCGTGCCGCGCGACTACTCCCAGCGCACCCCGAAAAAGATGATCGCCGCCGCGACCCGGGGTGCGCTCTCGGACCGGGCCGCCGCCGACCGGATCCGGGTCGTCGACTCCTTCCTCGCCCAGGACGCTGCGCCGTCAACTCGGGCGGCGCAGGGCGTACTGGACGCGGTCAGCAGCTCGCGCCGTCCGCTGGTCGTGCTCAGCCGGTCCGAGCAGGTCGCCGCCCGCAGTCTGCGCAACATCGCCCGGGTGCACCTGCTGACCAGCGACCAGCTCAACGCCTACGACGTGTTGTGCAGCGACGACGTGATCTTCACCCGAACGGCGTTGGACGAGGTCATCGCCCGTCACGGCCGGCGCGCCGGAGCCTCACAGGAGAACACCACGGAGGTGTCGGCATGAGTGAGCTGCCCGATCGGGCGCTGACCCGGACCAACCCCTACGACGTGCTGGTGCGCCCGGTGGTCTCGGAGAAGAGTTATGCCCTGCTCGACGAGAACAAGTACACGTTCATCGTGGCGCCCGGCGCGGACAAGACCGAGATCAAGGCGGCGGTCGAGGCGGCCTTTAAGGTCACGGTGACCGGGGTGAACACCCTGAACCGCAAGGGCAAGGTCAAGCGCACCAGGTTTGGCGTCGGCCGGCGCAAGGACACCAAGCGGGCCGTGGTCACCCTGGCCGACGGGGACCGGATCGACATCTTCGGTCCGACCGGCTGACCGGCCGCCAACCACCGATCCGCCAGAGGGACAGGACGAGAACGCCATGGGTATCCGCAAGTACAAGCCGACGACGCCTGGGCGCCGCGGCGCATCGGTCGCCGACTTCGTCGAGCTGACCCGCACCACTCCGGAGAAATCGCTGCTGCGCCCGCTGCCCCGCAAGGGGGGGCGCAACAACACCGGCAGGATCACGACCCGCCACCAGGGCGGTGGACACAAGCGGGCCTACCGGCTGATCGACTTCCGGCGCGCGGACAAGGATGGTGTGCCGGCCCGGGTCGCCCATATCGAATACGACCCGAACCGGACCGCGCGGATCGCGCTGCTGCACTACGCCGACGGGGAGAAGCGCTACATCCTGGCGCCGAACCGGCTCGTGCAGGGCGCAACGGTGGAGAACGGGCCGGGCGCCGACATCAAGCCGGGCAACTGTCTACCGCTGCGCAACATTCCGGTGGGAACGGTGGTTCACGCCATCGAGCTGCGGCCCGGGGGTGGTGCAAAGATCGCCCGCTCCGCCGGTGTGAGCGTGCAGCTGGTGGCCAAAGACGGTCCCTACGCGCAGCTGCGGATGCCCAGTAGCGAGATCCGCAATGTCGACGCCCGCTGCCGCGCGACGGTGGGGGAGGTCGGCAACGCCGAGCAGTCCAATATCAACCTGGGCAAGGCCGGACGCGCGCGCTGGCTGGGACGGCGCCCATCGGTGCGTGGTGTGGCGATGAACCCGATCGACCACCCGCACGGTGGCGGGGAGGGCAAGACCTCTGGCGGCCGGCACCCGGTCAGCCCGTGGGGAAAGCCGGAGGGACGGACCCGTACGCCGGGCAAAGCAAGTGACCGCATGATCGTCCGGCGCCGCCGGGCCAGCAAGAAGAAGCGCTGAGGGGACCGGAGATGCCGCGCAGCCTGAAGAAGGGTCCGTTCGTCGACGACCACCTGATCAAGAAGGTGGACGCACAGAACGCGGCCGGAACCAAGAACGTGATCCGCACATGGTCGCGCCGCTCAATGATCGTTCCGGACATGCTCGGTCACACGATCGCCGTGCACGACGGACGCAAGCATGTGCCCGTGTTCGTGACCGAGTCGATGGTCGGCCACAAGCTCGGTGAGTTCTCTCCGACACGGACCTTCCGGGGCCACGTCAAGGAGGACCGCAAGGCCCGCCGCCGCTGACGGGCCGATCCCGGGCACAGACCTGAAACCAGACCCACCTGACACGACAGAGGAAGCGATGGCTGAGAACAAGGCACGGCACCTGCCGGGCGATTCCGCCCTGGCGCAGGCGCGCTACGTGCGGATGACCCCGCAGAAGGTCCGGCGGATCGTGGACCTGGTTCGTGGTCGGCGCGCTGACGAGGTCATGGCACTGCTGCAGTTCGCCCCGCAGGCCGCGGGCGAGCCGGTGCGCAAACTCGTCCAGAGTGCGGTGGCCAACGCCAGCAACAACAAGCAGCTGGACCCGTCGTCGCTGTGGATCAGTCAGGCCTACGTCGACGAGGGGCCGACAATGAAGCGCTTCCGACCCGGTGGCAAGGGCCGCGCCTTCACCATCCTGAAGCGGACCAGCCACATCACCGTGGTTGTTCAGTCACGCCCGGGTAGTGGTCCGGCACGGCGCACCCGGCGACCGGGCGTTGCGCCGGCCGGACGGGCCCGGCGGACTGCGCAGTCCAGCCCCGAGACCACCAGTTCCGCCGCTCCGACCGGGGCGACCACCGAGAGCGAAGGGACCCGCTGACGTGGGCCAGAAGATCAATCCACACGGGTTCCGGCTCGGGATCACCACCGATTTCTCCAGCCGGTGGTTCGCGGACAAGTTGTACGCGGACTACGTGGCCGAGGACGTCGCGATCCGGCGTCTGATGGGTAAGGGGATGGACCGCGCCGGCATCGCCAATGTCGAGATCGAGCGCACCCGGGACCGGGTACGGGTAGACATCCACACCGCGCGCCCGGGCATCGTGATCGGCCGTCGGGGCGCGGAGGCGGAGCGGATCCGCGGCGAGCTGGAGAAGCTGACCGGCAAACAGATCCAGCTGAACATTCTCGAGGTCAAGGACGCGGACACGAATGCCCAGCTGGTGGCCCAAGGTGTCGCGGAGCAGCTGGCCGCCAGGGTCTCGTTCCGACGGGCCATGCGCAAGTCGATCCAGTCCGCGATGCGGTCCGGGGTGGCCAAGGGCATCCGGGTCCAGGTCTCCGGCCGCCTCGGTGGCGCTGAGATGAGCCGTTCGGAGTTCTACCGCGAGGGCCGGGTCCCGCTGCACACGCTGCGCGCCGACATCGATTACGGGTTCTTCGAGGCCAAGACGACGTTCGGTCGAATCGGGGTCAAGGTCTGGGTCTACAAGGGCGAGGTATCGACCAACCGTGCCGAGCGGGAGGCGCAAAAGGCACAGGCCGCCGCAGGTGCCCGCGGCGGTCGTCCCACCCGTCCGGCCCGTCGCCCGGCCGGGCGCGTGGACCCGGCCGCCGCCGACGATGCGCCCCCGGTTGAGCGGGCCCCGGTCTCGGCCGCCCTGGACACGCAGGAGGGCGGCGCATCCGAGGAGCAGGTGCAGGCTGCCGTTGCCGGAGGCGACAGTCAGACTCCCGTTGCCGGAGGCGACAGCCAGACTCCCGTTGCCGGAGGCGACAGTCAGACTCCCGTTGCGGCTGACGGTTCGGACCAGACCGGCGGCGGGCAGAGCACGTCGTCGCCGACACCGCAGGAGGGCTGATCCGTGCTGATCCCGCGTCGCGTCAAGTTCCGCAAGCAGCACCGTCCACAGCGTCACGGCGCCGCCTCCGGTGGTACGTCGTTGGCCTTCGGTGACTACGGCATCCAGGCACTTGAGGGCCACTACGTCACCAACCGGCAGATCGAGTCCGCGCGTATCGCCATGACCCGGCACATCAAGCGTGGTGGGAAGGTGTGGATCAACATCTACCCGGACCGCCCGCTGACCAAGAAGCCGGCCGAGACCCGCATGGGATCCGGTAAAGGCAGTCCGGAGTACTGGATCGCCAACGTGCGCACCGGCAGGGTCATGTTCGAGCTGTCCGGCGTCGGGGAGCAGCTGGCTCGCGAGGCGATGACCCGCGCGATCCACAAACTTCCCATGAAATGCCGGTTCATCGTCCGGGAGGAGAGCTGAGATGGCGACCCTGTCCAGGGCCCACGACCTGCGCTCGCTGTCCGCTGACGAGCTCGTGGGAAAGCTGCGCGCATCCAAGGAAGAGCTGTTCAACCTGCGTTTTCAGTCGGCGACCGGCCAGCTGGAGAGCCATGGCGGACTAAAATCAGTCCGGCGTGACATCGCACGGATCTACACGGTGATGCGCGAGCGGGAGCTCGGCATCTCCGCGACGCCGGACGGTGAACCGGCGACCGGGTCGGAGACCGACCAGGCCGCGGCGGCCCCGGCACAGGAGGAGACGGCATGACAACCGAACAGAGCACAGCGACCGAACAGAGCACAGCAACCGAACAGAGCACAGCGACCGAGCAGAGCACGACCGAGCCCGGCACCAGCCGTGGCTATCGCAAGGTCCGGCGCGGGTACGTGGTCAGCGACAAGATGGACAAGACCGTGGTGGTCAGCGTCGAGGACCGGGTCAAGCACCCGAAATACGCGAAGATCATCCGGCGCACGACCCGGGTGAAGGCTCACGACGAGGCCAACAACGCACAGACCGGGGACCTCGTCCTGATCATGGAGACCCGACCGCTCTCGGCCACCAAGCGGTGGCGCGTGGTCGAGGTCCTCGAACGAGCCAAGTGAACCGGCCCGTACCCGTACCCGTAGCCGTATCTAACGCCCGACACGACGTGGAGTTGACCCGATGATCCAGCAGGAGACGCGACTGCGCGTCGCCGACAACACCGGCGCCAAGGAGATCCTGTGCATCCGGGTTCTCGGCGGCTCCGGGCGCCGGTACGCAGGCATCGGCGACACCATCGTCGCCACCGTGAAGGACGCGATTCCCGGTGGCAATGTCAAGCGCGGCGACGTCGTCAAGGCTGTGGTCGTGCGGACGGTGAAGGAGAGACGGCGCCCGGACGGTTCCTACATCCGCTTCGACGAGAACGCCGCCGTCATCCTGCGTACCGACGGCGAGCCGCGCGGGACCCGCATCTTCGGGCCGGTCGGCCGCGAACTGCGCGACCGTCGCTTCATGCGCATCATCTCCCTGGCACCGGAGGTGCTCTGACATGGCAGCCAAGACGCTGGCCAGTAGTTACACCAGGACCGGCCGGGTCAAGCCGTTGCACCTGAAGAAGGGCGACCTGGTCCGGGTGATCACCGGTAAGCGCGCGGACCGGGGTCGGGAGGGACGGATCATCGAGGTCTTCCCGGAACGACAGCGGGTGATCGTGGAAGGTGTGAACCGGATCACCAAGCACACCAAGCCGTCGCCGGGAGCCGGTGGCAGTCCCGGGGGCATCGTTGTGACCGAGGCAGCGCTGCACGTGTCGAACGTGATGTTGGTGGTGGAGGTCGACGGGAAGAAGGTTCCCACCCGCGTCGGTTATAAGCGGGTCGACGTGGAGCGGACCCGGGCGGACGGGAGCACCGTCACCGGATCGCGCAGCGTGCGGATCGCGCGTCGCACAGGGGAGGAGATCTGATGACCGACACGATCACCGAGACGCGGCCGGCCCCGCGGTTGAAGCAGCGCTACCGCGCCGACATTGCGCCGGCCCTGGTTGCGGAGTTCGCCTACCCGAACCCGATGCAGACCCCCCGGTTGGTCAAGGTCGTCGTCAACTCCGGTGTGGGGGAGGCGGCCCGTGATTCCAAGGTCATCGACCACGCGATTCAGGACCTGACGTTGATCACCGGACAGAAGCCCGCGGTCAGCCGAGCCCGCAAGTCCATCGCCCAGTTCAAGCTGCGCGAGGGAATGCCGATCGGCGCGCACGTCACCCTGCGCGGGGACCGGATGTGGGAGTTCCTGGACCGCCTGATCAGCCTGGCGTTGCCACGCATCCGCGACTTCCGCGGGCTGAGCCCCAAGCAGTTCGACGGGCACGGCAATTACACGTTCGGTCTGACCGAGCAGGTGATGTTCCACGAGATCGACCCGGACCGGATCGACAAGTCGCGGGGCATGGACATCACCGTGGTGACCACCGCCCCCACCGATGCCGAGGGAAGGGCGCTACTGCGCCAGCTCGGCTTTCCGTTCAGGGAGAACTGAAATGGCCAAGACCGCCCTCGTCAACAAGAGCAAGGCCAAGCCGAAGTTCGCGGTGCGCGCATACACCCGGTGCAGCCGGTGCGGGCGGCCGCGCGCGGTGTACCGCCGCTTCGGCATCTGTCGGATCTGCCTGCGCGAGATGGCGCACGCCGGGCAGCTGCCCGGCGTCACCAAGTCCTCGTGGTGACGCCGGTCCTGCTGGTGCCCTGACACGACCACACAACCGCAACTCAACTCAACGATCACCACAGGTCCCCGGCCCCGGCCGAGGGAAACCGTGGCGGAAGGCAGCGCCCGACCATGACCATGACCGATCCGATCGCCGACATGCTGACCCGACTCCGGAATGCGAACTCCGCGTACCACGAGTCGACGTCGATGCCCTACTCGCGCATCAAGCAGAACGTCGCCGAGGTGCTGCGGCAGGAGGGCTACATCGCCGGCTGGTCGGTCACCGAACCGGCAGACGGCGGCGTGGTCGGGAAGAAGCTGGTGCTCGCGCTGAAGTACGGGCCCAACCGGGAGCGTTCTCTTGCCGGGCTGCGCCGGATCTCCAAGCCGGGCCTTCGGGTCTACGCCAAGAGTTCGGCCCTGCCCCGGGTGTTGGGCGGACTGGGAGTGGCGATCATCTCCACCTCGACGGGATTGCTCACCGACCGGCAGGCCGCCAAGCGCGGAGTGGGCGGGGAAGTCCTCGCCTGGGTCTGGTGACACCACCGACCGTAGGCAGCACGGCGTTCCCCGGCCAGGCCCGGCCACTGACAACGAGCAGGAGAAGTAGCAGATGTCACGAATCGGACGGCTCCCCGTCCCGGTACCCGCCGGGGTGGACGTGAGCATCGACGGTCCTCGGGTCACCGTGAAGGGTCCCCGCGGGCAGCTGGGGATCACCGTTGCCGAGCCGATCGCGGTGAGCCGCGCCGAGGACGGCACCGTGTCGGTGACCCGCCCGGACGACGAGCGCCAGAGCAAGGCGTTGCACGGGCTGACCCGGTCGCTGGTGGCGAACATGGTGACCGGTGTCACCCAGGGCTTCGACCGGCAGTTGGAGATCCAGGGTGTCGGATACCGGGTCATCGCCCAGGGCAGCGACCTGCAGTTCGCGCTCGGTTACAGCCACTCCATCACGGTTCGCCCACCGGAGGGCGTGACGTTCTCGGTTCAGGCTCCCACCCGGTTCACCGTCTCCGGGATCGACAAGCAGGTCGTCGGCGAGGTCGCGGCCAACATCCGCAAGTTGCGCAAGCCCGAGCCCTACAAGGGCAAGGGCGTGCGCTACGCCGGCGAAGTCGTTCGGCGCAAGGTCGGAAAGGCTGGGAAGTAAGCGATGTCCTCACGTCTGAGCACTCTCACCAAGCCCGGCCGGGCCGGTCGCGAGATCGCCCGTAACCGGCGTCACCTACGGGTTCGCAAGAAGGTCAGCGGCACCGCGGTTCGCCCGCGACTGGTGGTCACCCGCTCCAGCCGCCACATCGGCGTGCAGCTGGTCGACGACTCCGTCGGTCGGACGCTGGCCAGTGCATCGACGCTGGAAGGGACGCTGCGCACCACCGAGGGCGACAAGACCGCCAAGGCGCGTCAGGTGGGCCGCCTGGTCGCGGACCGGGCCCGTTCGGCCGGGGTGGCCGCGGTGGTCTTCGACCGCGGTGGAAACAAGTACCACGGACGAGTCGCCGCGGTGGCCGAGGGCGCCCGCGAGGGCGGGCTGGACTTCTGATGGCCCCCCCCAGCGTGCCCACGAGCACCCACCCATTCCAACGTCGTTGCACGCCACGACGTGACACCACCCAGGAGAGGTCGATCTGATGCCAGGACCCGATCGCCGCGGCAGCGGCGCCGGCGGCGAGCGCCGCGAACGCCGTGATGGCGGCCGCGCGGCGGAACGGACCGCATTCGTGGAGCGCCTGGTCACCGTCAACCGGGTGGCCAAGGTTGTCAAGGGCGGCCGCCGGTTCAGCTTCACCGCCCTGGTTGTGGTCGGCGACGGCGACGGCATGGTGGGCGTCGGCTATGGAAAGGCCAAGGAGGTGCCCGCCGCGATCGCCAAGGGCGTCGAGGAGGCGAAGAAGCACTTCTTCCGCGTTCCCCGCATCGGTGGGACCATTCCCCACCCGATAACCGGGGAGAAGTCGGCGGGCGTGGTGATGCTGCGTCCGGCGGCACCGGGAACCGGCGTGCTGGCCGGTGGCCCGGTCCGCGCCGTGCTCGAGGCGGCCGGCGTGCATGACGTGCTGGCCAAGAGCCTCGGGAGCTCCAACGCGATCAACATCGTGCAGGCCACGGTGACCGCGCTGCGCAGCCTCGAGCAGCCCGAACAGGTCGCCGCCCGCCGCGGACTGCCCGTGGAGGAAGTGGCCCCGCCGGCGCTGTTGCGCGCCCGGGCCAACGCGGGGGTGGGTTCCTGATGTCCGCCCTACGCATCACTCAGCGCAAGTCCTCGATAGGCGGCAAGCCCAAGCAGCGCGAGACCCTCCGGTCGCTGGGGCTGCACCGCATCGGGGACCACGTCGTCCGTCCCGACACCTCGCAGGTGCGCGGGATGGTCAAGGTCGTCACCCACCTGATCACCATCGAGGAGGTCGAGGCAGATGCCTGAGAGCACCCGCACCGGCCCGGTGCTCAAGCCGCACGACCTGCGGCCCGCGCCGGGCGCGCATACGCGCCGCACCCGGGTGGGGCGCGGCGAGGCCAGCAAGGGCAAGACCGCCGGGCGTGGCACGAAGGGCACCAAGGCCCGATACCAGGTGTTTGTCGGTTTCGAAGGCGGCCAGGTGCCGTTGCAGATGCGGATCCCGAAGTTGAAGGGCTTCAAGAACCCGTTCCGCACCGAGTACCAGCCGGTCAACCTCGCCACCATTGCCGCCCTCTTCCCTGAAGGTGGACAGGTCGGCGTGGCGCAGTTGGTGGCCCGCGGAGCGGTCCGGTCCGGCCGTCCGGTCAAGGTCCTCGGAGACGGCGAGGTCGGTGTGGCGCTGCAATTGAGCGCCCAGGCGTTTTCGGCCTCGGCGCGGGAGAAGATCGAGGCCGCGGGCGGATCCGCGACCACCCTGTAGGACCAGCCGCCAGGACGTCCTGTCGGCGCGAAGCCGCGGACCGATCCGCCCGCCGGCGACGTAGCCTCGTCGGCGGGCTGCCCGATCCCCCTTCCGGGGCCGGCCCTACCAGGAGGAGCCATGCTCAGCGGCATCGCCCGCACGGTCGGCAACACCGAGCTGCGGAACAAGATCCTCTTCACCCTGGGGATCATCGTGTTGTTCCGGGTCGGGTCGAGCGTGCCCACCCCGGGCGTGGACTCCGCGGCGGTCCAGTCGTGCCTGGCCGGCACCGCCGGGTCCAACCTGTACGGGCTGGTGAACCTGTTTTCCGGTGGCGCGCTGCTGCAGCTGTCGATCTTCGCGCTCGGGATCATGCCCTACATCACGTCCTCGATCATCCTGCAGCTGCTCACCGTGGTGATCCCGCGGCTGGAGACCTTGAAGAACGAGGGCCAGTCCGGCACCACCAAGATCACGCAGTACACCCGGTACCTGACGGTCGGGTTGGCGATCCTGCAGTCGACGGGGATCATCGCGCTGGCCCGCAGCGGCAACCTGTTCCGCGGTTGCCCGGCCCAGGTCATCCCCGACCGGGGCCTGTTCGGCACCGTGACCATGGTCATCGTCATGACCACGGGGACCGCGATGGTCATGTGGCTCGGTGAGCTGATCACCGACCGCGGCATCGGAAACGGCATGTCGATCATGATCTTCACCTCGATCGCGGCGTCCTTCCCGCGCAGCCTGTGGAGCGTGAAGACCCAGGCCACCAGCAACGGCTGGCTGATCCTCGGGCTGGTTGTCGCCATCGGCCTCGTGGTCACCGCAATGGTGATCTTCGTTGAGCAGTCGCAGCGACGGATCCCGGTCACCTACGCCAAGCGGATGATCGGCCGGCGGATGTATGGCGGCAGCTCCACCTACATCCCGCTGAAGATCAACCAGGCCGGCGTGATCCCGGTGATCTTCGCCTCCAGCCTGCTCTACGTCCCCTCGCTGGTCAGCCAGTTCAACCCGACCTCACGCTGGTCTGCCTGGATCTCGCAGTACCTGGTCCGCGGTGACCATCCCCTGTACATGGCCGCGCAGTTCCTGCTCATCATCTTCTTCACCTACTTCTACGTCGCGATCACCTTCAACCCCAAGGAGATCGCCGACAACATGAAGAAGTACGGGGGCTTCGTGCCAGGTGTGCGCGCGGGTCGCCCGACCGAGGAGTACCTGGACTACGTGCTTTCGCGGATCACCGCCCCCGGTTCGCTGTATCTGGCAGTGGTCGCACTGATCCCGCTGATCGCCTATGTGCTGCTCGGGGCGGACCAGAACTTCCCCTTCGGGGGCACCACAATTCTCATCGTGGTCGGCGTGGGTCTCGACACCGTCAAACAGATTCAGTCCCAGATGCAGCAGCGCAGCTACGAGGGCTTCCTGCGGTGACCGGTGACGCGGGGCCCAGCGGGCCGCGGCGGCTGGTCATTCTCGGTCCGCAGGGTGCCGGCAAGGGCACCCAGGGGTCTCGGTTGGCGAAGCGACTGGGGATTCCGGCAGTTTCGACCGGCGACATCTTCCGCGCCAATGTTGGCGGGGACACTGAGCTTGGTCGCACCGCGCGCACCTACATGGACGCCGGTGAGCTCGTCCCGGACGAAGTGACCGTCGCGATGGTGCGCGACCGGCTGCAGCAGCCGGACGCAGCTGACGGCTTCCTGCTTGACGGCTTTCCCCGCAACCAGGCGCAAGCCCGTTCGCTCTCGCAGATCCTGCATGAGCTGGGAACCGGGCTGGACGCGGTGGTGGAGCTCACCCTGTCCGACCAGCAGATCATCGACCGGCTCACCGGACGACGCGTCGACACCCGGACCGGGCGGGTCTGGCACATCCAGACCGACCCGCCCCCGGACACCGACGTGGCCGCGGGACACGTGGTGCAGCGCGACGACGACCAGCCGGGCCCGATCGCCCGCCGACTGGACATCTTCCGGGAGCAGACCGCCCCGCTGATCGGCTTCTATCGGGAAGCGGGTCTGCTGGTCAGCGTCGACGGCGACGGGTCGGTCGAGGGGGTCGCGGATCAGATCACCGATGCCCTGGCGCGGGCGGCGGTCCACACCTAAGAGATGGGCGCTGTGCCTGCTGCGGCGCGGGACCCGCGGGGGCAGACTGACTGCTATGGACGAGGACGGAATCCGGGCATCGGATCTCGAACGCGACGCGGTGGCGGAGCGCCTACGGGTCGCCTACGCCGAGGGTCGCCTGAATTCGGCGGAATTCGCCGACCGCCTTGACGCCGTGCTCTGCGCCCGTACCCGCGGTGAGCTGGGCGAACACACCCGGGACCTGCCGTTGCCACCGCCGCGACCGCTGGCGCCCGGGCTGCCAGCACGGCGCCTGGACCCGGGGCTGCCGGTGACGCGGGACCGGCAGCCCTCACTGCGCGAGCAGTGGTACGGGTTCGCTTCGGTGAACATGATCTGCCTGCTGATCTGGGCCGGTGTCGCGCTGACGGCCGGCGTCGGCTACTTCTGGCCGGTCTGGGTGCTGGTCCCGTGGGGGATCGGGTTGACGGTTCGGACCGCAGCGCACCAGCGGGACGGCAGCACCGGCGCCAGCTGAAGTAAGGTAGGGGGTCGGCCCGCCCGGGCCCTGCGTTTTGTGCTGCCCCGGGTCCCGACCTCGACCCACCAGCACTGCGATTGCGGAGGACATGCCGAAGAAGGAAGGCGTACTCGAACTCGAGGGCCAGGTTGTGGAGTCGTTGCCGAACGCGACGTTCCGCGTCGAGTTGGCCAACGGCCACAAGGTGCTCGCCCATATCAGCGGCAAGATGCGCCAGCACTATATCCGGATCCTGCCCGAGGACCGGGTGGTCGTCGAGCTCTCCCCGTATGACCTGACCCGCGGGCGCATCGTCTACCGCTACAAGTAAGTCCGGCGGTTCCTGCGGGAGTCGACCGTTGCCGAACACCGATCCGAGGAAGTACCCGATGAAGGTCAACCCCAGCGTCAAACCGATCTGCGACAAGTGCCGGGTGATCCGGCGCAACGGTCGCGTCATGGTGATCTGCGAGAACGTCCGCCACAAGCAGCGCCAGGGCTGACCGGCGCCACCACTGAGACAGCACCACGGCACGAGAACCAGCACCACACCAACGATTCACCAGGTTCGTACCGACATCACCGCCCGGCCCGCGCCGGGATGGTGACCACCCCCGGCCCGGAGGCCGGGGCCCGCGCTCGCCCGGCGGGACGTCGTACGACACGAAACCTCCGGCAACCCGAGGGGAACGCCACACGATGGCACGCCTATCCGGGGTTGACCTCCCGCGCGAGAAGCGCCTGGAGATCGCCCTGACCTATATCTACGGGGTCGGCCGTACCAGGGCCACGAAGATCCTGTCCGAGACCGGTGTCAGCCCGGACCTGCGCGTGCGGGACCTGTCCGACACCGACCTGCTGACCCTGCGCGACTACATCGAGGGCAACTACCGAGTCGAGGGCGATCTGCGGCGGGAGGTCGCCGCCGATATCCGCCGCAAGGTGGAGATCGGCTCCTACCAGGGGCTGCGGCACCGCCGGCACCTGCCGGTCCGGGGGCAGCGCACGCAAACCAACGCGCGCACCCGTAAGGGGCCACGCAAGGCGGTCGCGGGCAAGAAGAAGACCGTCCGCAAGTAGGCCCGATCCGGCACCCGCACCCCCACCGAGCAGGAGACCCAGCATGCCGCCAGCCAGGACGCGTACGGCCCCCGGGGCCGTCAAGAAGGTCCGCCGCAAGGAACGCAAGAACGTCGCCCATGGGCACGCGCACATCAAGAGCACGTTCAACAACACGATCATCTCCATCACCGACCCACTGGGCGCCGTCGTGGCCTGGGCCAGTTCCGGTCAGGTCGGCTTCAAGGGATCCCGGAAATCCACGCCCTTCGCCGCGCAGATGGCCGCCGAGGCCGCTGCCCGCCGCGCCATGGAGCACGGGATGCGAAAGGTCGACGTTTTCGTCAAGGGCCCCGGCTCGGGCCGTGAGACCGCGATCCGATCCCTGACCGCCACCGGACTGGAGGTCGGGACAATCCAGGACGTCACGCCGGTCCCCCACAACGGCTGCCGCCCGCCGAAGCGTCGTCGGGTCTGAGAGGAGATACAGATGGCTCGCTACACCGGACCCGTGACCAAGAAGTCCCGTCGCCTGGGCATCGACCTGGTCGGCGGCGACCGTTCCTTCGAGCGGCGCCCCTACCCGCCGGGCGAGCACGGCCGCGGCCGTGTCAAGGAGAAGGAGTACCTGCTCCAGCTCCGGGAGAAGCAGAAGGCTCGTTTCACCTACGGGGTGCTGGACAAGCAGTTCCGGCGCTACTACGACGAGGCCAAGAAGATCAAGGGCGCCAAGACTGGTGACCTGCTGCTGCAGCAGCTCGAATCCCGGCTGGACAACGTGGTCTACCGCTCCGGGATGGCCCGTACCCGTCGCCATGCCCGCCAGCTGGTCGTGCACGGTCACTTCACGGTGGGCGGGAAGCGGGTCAATGTGCCCAGTTACCAGGTCAGGGCCCACGACGTCATCGAGGTCAAGGCGAAGTCCCAGCAGACCACGCCGTTCATCATCGCCAAGGAGACTCTGGGCGAGCGTCCGACCCCGGCGTGGCTGGAAACTGTCCCGTCCAGCATGCAGGTGCTCGTGCACCAGTTGCCCACCCGGGCGCAGATCGACACCCCCGTCCAGGAGCAGCTGATCGTCGAGTTCTACTCCAAGTAAACGGATCGGCCCGGCCGGACCAGCGTGCTGGACCGGCCGGGCGCCCATCGGGCCGGCGGCGTCGGAGCCGCCCGCCACCTGTGAATCGCGACGTCAAATAGCGGTCGTCGCGGAAGGGAAGTACAAGTGCTCATCGCACAGCGCCCCACCCTGACCGAGGAAACCGTCGACCAGTTCCGTTCCCGCTTCACCCTGGAGCCGCTCGAGCCGGGCTTCGGATACACCATCGGTAACTCGCTGCGACGTACGTTGCTGTCCTCCATCCCCGGTGCCGCCGTCACCTCCATCCGCGTCGAGGGCGTCCTGCACGAGTTCAGCACCGTGCCCGGGGTCAAGGAGGACCTCACCGAGATCGTGCTCAACCTCAAGGAGCTGGTCGTCAGCTCCGAGGAGGACGAGCCGGTCACGATGTACCTGCGTAAGCAGGGTCCCGGTGACGTCACCGCCGCCGACATCGCGCCACCGGCCGGGGTCGAGGTCCACAACCCGGACCTGAAGATCGCGACCCTGAACACCGACGGGCGCCTGGAGATCGAATTGACCGTCGAGCGTGGCCGCGGCTACGTATCGGCGGTGCAGAACCGCAGTGCGGACCAGGAGATCGGCCGGATCCCGGTGGACTCCATCTACTCCCCGGTGATGAAGGTGACCTACAAGGTCGAGGCCACCCGGGTGGAGCAGCGCACCGACTTCGACCGACTCGTCGTCGACGTGGAGACCAAGCCCTCGATCCGCCCGCGCGACGCCCTGGCCAGCGCCGGGACCACGTTGGTCGGCCTGTTCGGGCTGGCGCGGGAACTCAATGTCGAGGCCGAGGGTGTCGAGATCGGGCCCAGCGCGGTGGACGCGCAGATGGCCGCCGACCTGGCGCTGCCCATCGAGGAACTGCAGCTGACGGTGCGCTCCTACAACTGCCTCAAGCGGGAGGGCGTGCACACGGTCGGGGAGCTGCTCGGCCGGTCCGAGGCGGATCTGCTCGACATCCGCAACTTCGGGGCCAAGTCGATCGATGAGGTGAAGGCCAAGCTGTCCACGATGGGCCTGCAGCTCAAGGACAGCCCACCTGGATTCGACCCCACCCAGGTCGCGGACTACTACGACGAGGACGACGGCGTGAACTACGCCGAGACCGAGCAGTACTGATCCTGCTCCGGCCATGACATCCAGTCGTGGCGGCCGCCCGGCCGCCACGACCGGCCCGGGTACCTGACCGGCCCGGGACCGGACGACGAAAGAGGAGAGCAGCATGCCCACACCCACCAAAGGCGCCCGCCTGGGCGGCAGCCCCGCTCACGAGCGGCAGATCCTGGCCAACCTCGCCACGGCGCTGTTCGAGCACGGGTCGATCCGCACGACGGACGCCAAAGCCCGCCGGCTGCGCCCCTACGCCGAACGGCTGATCACCAAGGCCCGACGCGGGGACCTGCACGCGCGGCGCCAGGTGATGCAGGTGATCCACAACAAGAGCGTCGTCCACGAGCTGTTCACCGAGATCGGCCCTCGGTTCGCCAGCCGGCCCGGCGGTTACACCCGGATCACTCGGGTAGGCCCGCGACACGGGGATAACGCCCCGATGGCCGTGATCGAATTGGTGGAGCCGATGGCCGAACAGGTCCTCGCCGAGGCCGAGGGCGCCACCCGCCGCGCGGCGAGTCAGGCCCCGGCCGGGTCGCCGGAAACCGCTGAGACCGATGAGGTGGATGACACCGACGAGACGGACGAAACCGACGACGTCGAGGCTGAGCAGACCGACTCGGCAGCCACCGACGAGGCACGGACTGAGGAGCAGGCGGCAAGCCGGGCGGGCGGTCCGGAGTCCTGAGCCACCCGGCGACCCGCGGATCTGTGAGCGCACACGGCCGTCCCCCCATCCCTGCGACGGGTGGGGGGACGGCCTGTGTCCGGCGACCCCGACCACCACGACCGGGTGGGAGGTGGCAGGTGCCGACCGTGCAGTGCGGGACGCACGCCGCGCCGACCGGTCCAGAGGTGTTCGGTCGCCGGCCGCCTCCGGTTTGGTCGATCATCCCGGCGGCCGGTCGCTGATGCGACGCCTGCGCATCGACCTGGCCTACGACGGCACCGCGTTCGCCGGGTGGGCCGCTCAGCCGGGCCAGCGCACGGTGGAGGCGGAGCTGAGCGCGGTGCTCGCCCGCCGTCCGCCGACTCCGGGCCCGGTCGGGCGCCTCGTCGTCGCCGGCCGCACCGACGCCGGCGTCCACGCGCGCGCCCAGGTGTGCCACCTTGACGTCGGGGATCCCCTGAACGCGGACTCTGCGATCGGCGATCCTGGGATGGGCGGTCCCGATCCCGCTCCCGTGCGGACGGTGCGGGCGTGGAACCGCATGCTGCCCGACGACATCCGGATCCGCCGGCTCGGCGTCGCCCCGGACGGCTTCGACGCCCGTTTCAGTGCCCTCTCGCGGCGTTATGTGTACCGGGTCGCCGACCCGGTGACGGTCATTGACCCGCTGACAAGAAATTGGATCTGCCTGCACCACCGCGAACTGGACACCGGTGCCATGTCGCTTGCGGCGGCACAGCTGAGGGGTCGGCACGACTTCGCAGCGTTCTGCCGGGCAAAGGCCGGCGGGACGACAATCCGGACGCTGCTGACGCTGACCGTCACCCGCGGTCCCGGGGGGGTCGTAGCGGTCGAGGTGGTCGCCGACGCGTTCTGCCACTCGATGGTCCGAGCTCTGGTCGGGGGTCTGCTTGCCGTTGGTGAGGGCCGGCGCCCGCCGGAGTGGCCGGCCGCGGTGCTGGCCGCGCGGGTACGCGATCCCGCCGTCGGGGTGGCCCCGGCCCGCGGCCTGGTGCTGGAACAGGTGACCTACCCCCCCGTGGAGCAGTTGGCCGAGCGGGCGGCGCAGACCCGCTCGTTGCGCGATCCCGCCGATGTGGACCCGCTGATCGGGGCTGGCTGCGATGGCTGAGCACTACTTCACCGCCGACCCGTCCACGACCGCGACCCAGCGCGAGCTGCGCGTGCGGATCGCGGGGGAGGACTACCGGTTCACTACGGCGGCCGGTACGTTCTCCGGCGACCGGCTGGACCTGGGGACCTCGGTGTTACTGGCACGGGGGCCGGATCCGCTAGGTGGCCGGCTGCTCGATCTCGGATGCGGCTGGGGGCCGGTGGCGGTGAGTCTGGCGCGGCGGGTCCCGGCGGCCACGGTCTGGGCCGTCGACGTCAACCGCCGGGCGCTGGGACTGGCCGGGCGCAACGCCGCCGCCGCCGGAGTGGCCGACCGGGTCCGCGTCGCCGAACCCGACGAGGTGCCGACCGGGCTGAGCTTCGACGCGATCTGGTCCAATCCGCCGATCCGTGTTGGAAAGTCGGAGCTGCACGCCCTGCTGCTGCGCTGGCTGCCCCGGCTGGCCCCGGAGGGAACCGCGTGGCTGGTGGTGGCCCGCCATCTGGGGGCTGACTCGTTGGCGGACTGGCTGGGCGAGCAGGGCTTCCCCACCCGGCGGCATGCCAGCGCCAAGGGCTATCGCGTACTGGCCGTCACCCACCGCTGAACGCCCCTCACAGGCCGGGGTCGGCCATCCGGGAGCTGCCGATCGGCAACTGGCCGGCGTCCAGCTGCCACCGCACCGCCTGGAAGGTCGCCTGCAACGAGCTGAACCGGGGCGTCCAGCCCAGCAGCGCGGCCGCCTTGGCCGTCGACGCGGACGGGCTGTGCGCCAGGTGGTCCCAGCTCAGGCGGGCATTCTCGGCCCCGACCCGCTCGGCGAACTCCCGCCACGGCGCGAAGGAGAGCACCGCTTCCCGTCCAAACCAACCGGCGGCCGCCTCGGCGAAGCCGCGCATCGTCAGCGCGGCCGGAGACACGACATGGAAAGACTCCCCGGCAGCGGTCGAGCGTCGGTGCAGCGCGGCCACAAAGGCCGACGCCACATCGTCGGCATGCACATGATGCAGCGTGGTCAGCCCGGCGTCGGGCAGTAGCACCTCCCGGCCGGTGGCCAACCGTTCCCATACGGCGGAATCGAGATTGCCGGCGGGGTTGACGACCCACCACCCGGGCCCGCTGATATGCCCCGCGTGCAGCACCGTGCACGCCAGGCCCCCGGTCGCGGTCTCGGAGAGCAGTAGTCGCTCGATGGCGGCCTTCCCGATTCCGTAGTCACCGAAGGGATGTCGCGGCGCGTCCTCGGTTGCCGGCACCTGGGTGAGATGTCCGTGGACCCAGATGGTGCCGCAGTGCAGCAGGTGCCCGCACCGGTCGCGCAGTGCATCGACCAACGCGGCAGCCGACTCCGGGGTGAAACACATCAGGTCCATCACCGCGTCGGCTTCATACCCCGCAACCATCGGGGCGAAGCTGCCGTCCGCGTCGCCGGCATCCCGGTCGGCGCTGACCGTACGGACCTGCCCCCAGGCGGGGTCGCCGCGATAGGGCTGCCGGCTGCCACGGCTGATCGCCACCACCTCGTGCCCCGCGCGTACCAGCCGCGGCACCAGATAGCTGCCGATGTGCCCGGTCGCGCCGATCACGACCACCCGCATGACCGTCCCCCGTCCCGCCTGTCGGACCACCCTGGTAGGCACGTCCCGTGACCACAGATCATCGCCCCAGCGCCCCGTCCCGCCTGCCCGACGGCATCCAGGTGATCGGCTTCGACAATTCCGAGCAGCAGGTCGCAGTGGTCAGCCGGATCGCCGATATCGCCTTCGCCCACACTCCGGCGTTGGAGGACAACGAACGGGTGCGTCTGGAAGCCGGGCGTGGGCTGCTCGCCGTCGATGACGGGCAGATCGTCGCGTCCAACCTGGTCTACAGCCTGAGCACGTCCGCGCCCGGGACGGGTGCGACCGACGCCCCGGCGACCGGCGAGGTGCCGACCGCGGGGATCAGCTTCGTCGTCGTGCTGCCCAGCCACCGCCGCCGCGGTATCACCAGCGAGCTGATGCGCCGCGTCCTGGCCGACCTGCACGAGCGGCGTGCCGAGCCGGTCGCCAGCCTGTGGGCCAGCGAGGCGGGCATCTACGGCCGCTTCGGGTTCGGGGTGGCTGCCGGGTCGGCCCGCATCGAGTTGCCGAAGCGGGTGGGACTGGTGCGCGCCGAGCTGGCTGACCCCCTCGTGGCGCGGATCGTCGAGCCGGCAGACAGTGTGGCAGCGGTGGAGTCACTGGCCGCCCGGGTGCGCTCGGTCCGGCCGGGGATGGCGGCCCGCCCGCCGCACTGGCAGGCCGCCGAGGTCGCCGACGACCCGGCCGATCGGGACGGCGACGGGCCACTGCGCTGCGTGCTGCTCCACGCGGGGGACCGCGTGCGGGCCGCGGCGCGCTACCGGACCCGGTCGGCCGGCGGCGGCTCGCACGACACCACGGTCGTCGTGGTCGAGATGTACTCCGACGGTTCGGGCTCGCACGCAGCGATGTGGCGGTGGTTGACCGAGCTGGACCTGGTCAGCCGGGTGGTGGGAGAGCGCCGCCCCGTCGACGACCCGGTGCTGGACCAGCTCACCGACTCCCGCGCCGCCCAGGTCCGGATCCGCGACGGGCTGTGGGTGCGCCTGGTCGACGTCGATCGTGCGCTGGCCGCCCGCGGGTATACCGGCGACGTCACTGCGGTGCTCGAGCTGCGCGACCGGATGTGTCCGTGGAACGCCGGGCGGTGGCGCCTGGTCATCGAGGCCGGATCCGCGCAGCTGAGCCGCACCGAGGATGCGCCCGACATCGGGCTGGACACCGCCGAGTTGGCAGCGGCCTACCTGGGCAGTGCCGGCGCCCTGGCCCGGCTCGGCCGCGCGGGACGGATCACCGTGCACACGCCCGGGGTGTTGGACCGGCTCTCGCGCAGTTTCGAGTCCGCCGTGCAGCCGTGGGCGCCGTTCGTCTTCTGAACCCGCCTGCCCCGGCCCGTAACCCACTCGACCCGCAGGCCCGGACCCGTCAGACTGGGCGCCCGTGGGTCACGTCGAGCTCAGCGGGGTCCAGGTGGTGCTCCCGGACGGGCGGCCGCTGCTGCGCGACGTCGGGTTCCGGGTCGGTGATGGCACCACCACGGCGCTGGTCGGGCCCAACGGCGCCGGTAAGACGACGCTGCTGCGCATCGTTGCCGGGGACCTGGAGCCCGACGCGGGGGCGCTGACCCGGTCGGGGTCGGTCGGGGTGATGCGCCAACTGGTCGGCTCGGTCCGCGACTCCTCGACGGTCACCGACCTGCTGCTCTCGGTTGCCGGGCCACGGTTACGGGCCGCCGGTGCTGTCGTGGATGAGGCCGAGCTGGCGATGATGGACCGCGACGACGAGCCGACCCAGCTGGCCTACGCGCAGGCGCTGGCCGATTGGGCCGACGCCGGCGGCTACGAGGCAGAGGTGCTCTGGGACACCTGTTGCACCGAGGCACTGGGCGTCGGTTTCGACGCCGTCCGCAATCGGGCCGTCACCACCCTGTCCGGCGGGGAGCAGAAGCGGCTGGTGCTGGAGGCGCTGTTGCGCGGATCCGACGACGTGCTGCTGCTGGACGAGCCGGACAACTACCTGGACGTACCGGGAAAGCGCTGGTTGGAGCAGCGGCTGAACGAGACCGCCAAGACCGTCCTGCTGATCAGCCATGACCGGGAGCTGCTGGCCCGGGTCGCGCAGCGCATCGTCGCCGTCGAACTGGGCCGCGACGGGGCGGGGAACTCGGTGTGGACCCACGGCGGCGGCTTCGCGACCTTCGCTCAGGCCCGGGCGGACCGGTTCACCCGCTTCGAGGAGCTGCGCCGCCGCTGGGACGAGGAGCACCAGAAGCTGCGCGAGCTGATGTTCATGTACCGGCAGAAGGCGGCCTACAACTCCGACATGGCGGCCCGGTACCGCGCCGCGGTGACCCGGCTGGAGCGCTTCGAGGCCGAGGGGCCCCCGCAGGCCGTTCCTCGCGAGCAGTCGATCCGGATGCGCCTGGGTGGCGGCCGGACCGGGATACGGGCCCTGACCTGCACCGGGTTGGGCCTGACCGGGCTGATGGCGCCGTTTGACCTGGAGGTGTTCTACGGCGAGCGGGTGGCGGTGCTCGGGTCCAACGGCTCGGGTAAGAGCCACTTCCTGCGGTTGCTCACCCAGCTGGACACCGATACCGGCGCCCGTCGCCCGGTCGGGAACCCGGTGGCCGCGACCGGAACGGCTCGCCTGGGCGCCCGGGTGGTCCCGGGCCACTTCGCTCAGACCCACGAGCACCCGGAACTGGCCGGGCGCACGCTGTTGGAGGTGCTGTGGGCCGCCCACTCGCTGCGCATCGAGGATGCCGCACCGAGCCTGGACCGCTACGAACTCGCCCACGCCCGCGACCAGCGCTTCGACACCCTCTCCGGCGGGCAGCAGGCCCGGTTCCAGATCCTGCTGCTGGAGCTGGCCGGTGCCACGATGCTGCTGCTGGACGAGCCGACGGACAACCTGGACCTGTCCAGCGCGGAGGCTCTGGAGGCCGGATTGGCCGGCTTCGACGGCACCGTGCTGGCGGTCACCCACGACCGGTGGTTCGCCCGCTCCTTTGACCGGTTCCTGGTCTTCGGCTCCGACGGCCGGGTCTATGAGGCGCCGGAGCCGGTGTGGGACGAGGCCCGGGTGGTTCGCGACCGTTGACCGGGCTCCCCGACCCCCCGCGGCCGGGCGACAGCGGTCAGCGCCAGCCGAGTGCGGGGGCAACGTGGGTGAGCAGCGCATCCAGGACGTGCGCGCAATAGTCGACACCGAGTTGGTTGGGGATTGTCAGTAACAGGGTGTCGGCAGCGGTGATCGCTTCATCGGCGGCCAACTGCGCGACAAGGCGGTCGGGTTCGGCGGCGTACGACTTGCCGAACAGTGCCTGCTGGCCGTCGATCGACCACAGTTGGTCCCGCGAGTCCGATCCCCCGCCGAAGTACGCCCGGTCACGCTCGTCGACGATCGGGAAGACGCTGCGGCTGACCGACACGCGCGGAGCGTGGGCGTGCCCGGCTTCGGCCCAGGTCTTGCGGAAGCGTTCGATCTGCTCGGCCTGCAGCTGGTGGAAGGGGACCCCGGTGTTCTCACCGAGCAGAGTCGAACTCATCAGGTTCATGCCCTGTTCCGCGGCCCATTCGGCAGTCTTTCTGGTCCCTGCGCCCCACCAGATCCGTTCCCGCAGGGTGGGGGAGTGCGGCTCGATTCGCAGCAGCCCGGGCGGGTTGGGGAACATGGGATTCGGGTTCGGCTCCGCGAACCCCTCTCCTCTGAGAACGTCGAGGAAGACGCTCGTGTGCTGCCGGGCCATGTCGGCGTCGTCAGAACCGCTGGCCGGGTTGTACCCGAAGTACCGGTAGCCGTCGATAACCTGCTCCGGTGATCCCCGGCTGATTCCCAACTGCAGCCGTCCGCCGGAGATCAGATCGGCGGAGCCGGCATCCTCTGCCATATAGAGCGGGTTCTCGTAGCGCATGTCGATGATCCCGGTACCGATCTCGATCCGGCTCGTCCGTGCCCCGACCGCTGCCAGCAGCGGGAACGGCGAGGACAGTTGATTCGCGAAGTGGTGCACCCGGAAGTACGCGCCGTCGGCGCCCAGTTCCTCCGCGGCCACCGCGAGGTCGATCGACTGGTGCAGGACGTCTGCCGCGGATCTGGTGTGTGAGTGCTGCGAGGCGGACCAGTGGCCGAAGGACAGAAAACCGATGCGCTTCACGCGGACACCGTCCGGTCCATGGGGACCGGCCAGGCGGCGAGGAATCCGTCGGTGAGGTCAGAGGACACACGATCTCCCTGGGGGCGAGAGTCGAGCGGGCAGGCGTTCACCGTGACATATCCACGACGATCTTGCCGTGGGCCCGGTGGGCGGCGATGTCGGCCAGCCCGGCCAGGGCATCGCTTATCGGGACAACCCGGGCGATGTCGACCTGCAGGGTGCCGTTCGCGGCCTGGTCGGCCAGTGCTGTGATGACGCTGCGGTCCGGGGAGGCGAGGACCCCGCCGCCGGTCAGCCCGCGTGCGGCGAGCGTTTCGTCGTCGGGTACCTGGGTCACCGTGCGCACGGTGACCCCGGTGCGGACCGCGTCCAACGGAACCTGCTCCAGGCTGTACCCCGCGAGATTGATCAGCGCGTCCACTCCGTCGGGGTAGCGGGAGCGGACCTGCTCAGCGACCGGGCCCGCGGTGTAGTCGATGACGTCGGTGGCCCCGAGTTCGCGCATCCGATCGACGCTGTCGGCGGAGGCGGTGGCCACCACGGTGACGTCCCGCTGCACCAGGAGCTGGACCGCGAAGCGTCCGACACCGCCGGATGCCCCGTTGACGAGCACCACGTCGCCCGGTCGTGGGTCGACAGCGTCGATGAGGGCCACAGCTGCGCCGGCCGCCAGCGGCAGGGCGGCGGCGCTGACATGGTCCAGCTCCGCGGGCTTGGCCGCAACGTTCGTCGCCGGCAGCAGCGCGTACTCGGCGATCGTGCCCGCCTGGAAGGGCGATGCGAAGGGGACGTGGGCCAGCACCTCGTCGCCGACCGCGAGGTCGGTGACGCCGTCCCCGACCGCTTCGACGACGCCTGAGGCGTCACGGCCAAGCACCAGGGGGTACCGGTGCTCCATCATCTGCTCCAGCATCCCGGCGGCGATGTGGTTGTCGAAGGGATTGAGGCCGGCGGCGTGGACGCGGAGCAGGACCTCGCCGGTGGCGGGGGTCGGGGTGGGGAGTTTGGCGAGCGTGGCCTGCTCACCGGAGGCGGGAACGTGAACTGCGTGCATGTGGAGCTCCTGACTGGTCGGGGACGACTCTCCCACCGTAGCGCTTAGTTGAAGGTTCAACAACGCGCCGGTAGAGTAGGCGAATGAGCTGTCAGCACTCCGACCCGGCTGCCGGGCAGTCGCCAAACTCGGGGGCCGTGGGAGACGGGGCAGCGAGCTGGCTTGACGACGACGAACGGGCGGCCTGGCTGGCGGTGGCGGCGATCATGATCACGCTGCCGGCTGCGCTGGATGCCCGACTCCAGCAGGACGCCGACCTGACACTTTTCGAGTACCTGGTGTTGTCGGTGCTCTCCGAACGTGCGGACCAGACGATGCAGATGAGCGATATCGCTGCCGGTGTCTCGGCATCGCTGTCGCGGCTGTCGCACGTCGCCGCCAAGCTGGAGCAGCGCGGACTGCTCTGCCGTCGTCGGATGCCTGGCTCCGGTCGACGGACCAGCGCCACGTTGACCGACGCCGGGTTGGCCACGGTGGTCGCGGCCGCACCTGGGCACGTGGCAGCCGTCCGGGACTACCTCATGGTCACGCTGGAACGCGCCGACCTTGCCACGCTTCGCCGGATCGGGGTGGCAGTGGCTGGTCGGATCAATCCGGAACGACCATTCCTGCACGGGGTCGCCAGCTGACGGCGGTGTGCCGCTTATGCCAATCGCGAGCCGGTCGGACCGGTCTGGACCCGGACCATCCCTGTGAAGGTCTCGGCGCGAGACCGGGGTCTACTTCCTGACCTTCTCGCCCGAAGGCAACCCGAGTCTTGCCTTACCGCCAGGACGGCCGAGACACTCATCCAGTCTACCGGGCGACCTGGGTCGATCTATCCTGGGCTGACCAAATAGCGTCAGACCTGCGACTACAAGAGCACGCCACCGTTGTCACATTCAGTTCTCCACCCGGATCGGGAAGGCTTGTGGCGGGTCTCGAGCGGCCATGTGATCCGGACGTCATGGTCAGTCACCGGGGTAATGGGCACCGGTGGGCTCACGCGCGGGCGCCCATCGGCCCGGGCCGATGAGCAGCTGCGGAACCTCCCGGGTATGCGGAACGTCACATGATGCGTGTCGTTGACGGGCCAGCCGCTGCTGGTCCTCGTTGCCGTCGTCCTCGCCCTGTCGGTGCTGGCCCTGGTCCTGCTCGCCGACCGGCTGCCAGGTGGCCGGCTGCTGCGGGCCCTACAACGGCTGCTGCTGGTCCTCCTGGCCCAGGCCGGCGCGGTATTCCTGGTCTTCCTAATCGCCAACAGCCAGCTGGTCCTGTTCAGCACCTGGTCGGACCTGCTCGGCCAGCAGAACGGGGCTACCGCCAGTCCGCTGGTGGATCCTGCCCAACAGCATCGGCAGCGGGCCGCGGCGGCCGCCGCGCTGGCCGGACAGATCTCGACCGCCTCCGTCGCCGAAACCAGCCGCGCCCGGAACGGGGTGCTGGTCTCGACCCGGGTCCGGGGCGCGCAGTCCGGCCTGGATGACCGGATCAGCATCTTCCTGCCCCCGCAGTACTTCCAGCCGGCCTTTGCCCGTACCCGGTTCCCGGTCCTGGAACTCCTCGACGGCCATCCCGGTACCCCCGCCACCTGGATCCGGACCTTGCGCATCCCCGACGTGCTGCGCGCGGGCACGGCGGCGCGCAGTTCGCTGCCGTTCGTCCTGCTGATGCCGGACATCAACATCGAGGGCCGCTACGACACCGACTGCCAGAACGTGATGTCCGGCCCGGCCGTCGACACCCTGCTGGGGGTCGACATCCCCGCCGTGGCCACCCTCGCGTTCCGCGTTCGCAGCGATCGCCTCGGCTGGGCCACGATGGGCTACTCCGAGGGCGCCTACTGCGCGGTCATCGAGGCTCAGCGCCACCCCCGCACCTTCGCCGCGGCCGTCGGGATGTCCGGCGGATACGGAACGAGCAGCCTGGCAGCCGGCCCCTTCGCGATCTATGGCAGCCATCAGGCGCTGCTGGCCGCCTCCCCGCTGTGGCGGGTGCACAACCTGCCCCCCGTCCTGCCGTTGCAGTACCTGATCACGGCCTCACGGCAGGAGACCGACGGGACCTATCAGGAGTCGGCGTTGTTCGCCGCCGCCGTCCGGCCGCCGTCTACCGCCGACACCCTGTTCCTTGCGGCCGGCGGTCACAACCCCGCCACCTGGGGGGCCGTGCTCCCCCATGCGTTGAGCTGGCTGTCCACGCGGCCATCGATGGCCGACGGGATGCCGCCGGATGTCGTGGTCAACCTGATCGGGACGACGGCCTGGTCGCCCGCGCGCACGATCACCAATCTCCCGCCGATAACCCACCACCGGCGGCGGATCGGCGAGGCCCCACCGACCCGACACAGCCCGGGCCCGACCCGACAGGCCACCGGCCCCCCGGCGCCCGCGGGCCAGGCGCCGGCCACGGCCGCACCCACGGCCGGTTAGGCGCGGGGCCGCCAGCGGGTCGGGTGGCGGTAGCGATCACGCAGACGTCTACCCTCGCTACACCACGGGCTCGGTTGGCTACCGGTTCCACCGCCCGAGCGGGGAGTGAGGCGGATGCGACCACGGGCTCGACTCATGGCGACTGTCCCGCTGGTCGCCGCCCTGGGGCTGCTCAGCACCGACACCGAGCCCAGCCCCGGCCGTCAGGCCACCCCAAGCGCCGTCGTCGCGCCGGTCGGGGCACTGTTTCGCGGATCGTTGGCGGACGGTCACAGCTGCACGGCAACCGTGCTGGACACGCCGCCCGGCGACCTGGTGCTCACGGCGGCCCACTGCGTGAGCGGCACCGCGGTCGGGTACCGCTTCGTTCCCGGCTATGACAGCGGCCGCACGCCCTACGGCGTCTGGCGGGTGACGGCGGTGTTCGTGGACGCCGCCTGGCGCGATCGGCAGGACCCCGGGCACGACGTCGCGGTGCTGCGGGTGGCCGCCTGGGTGATGCCGCGCGGGCAGCGGCTCACCGTCGAGAGGTTGACCGGCGGGTACCCGGTCGGCCCGACACCGCCGACGGGGACCGCGATCACCGACATCGCGTACAACGCCGGCGTCGACGACGCACCGATCGCCTGCGCGACGACCGTCCAGCCGCTGCACGGGTATCCGGCCTTCGTCTGCGGGGGGTTCATCGGCGGCAGCAGCGGCAGTCCCTGGCTTCGCGAGGTCCCGGAGTCACCGGGTCTCGCCGGCGGCGAGGCGGACACACCGGGCCGGGAGGTGGTCGGCGTCATCGGCGGCCGACACCAGGGAGGGTGCCGGGACTGGATCTCCTACAGCTCGCAGTTCGCCGGGCAGGTCAGCCAGCTGGTGCACGCCGCCTCCGCCCACCATCTGCCTAGCGTCGCGCCGGCTGCCGATGACGACGGCTGCTGAGAGCACCCGATTACCCGACGCGAGCCGGCGGTTTCGCATGAAGGTGGGTGAGATCGAGACCGACCGCGTGCGGGGGCCCGATGCCTACCAGCCGGGCGGGTAGAGCGCCGCGGTCCGAGCGGGCCGCGGCCGACTGAGCAGCAGCGCCGCCACCAACCCGCCGAGCGCGCCGAACAGGTGTCCCTGCCAGGACACCGCGTAGTTGGTCGGCAGCACCCCCCAGAGCACTGACCCGTAGGCCAGGAACAGCACCAGTGCCAGCACGATCTGTCCGGTGTTGCGGGCGAAGAACCCGCGGGCCAGCAACAGCGTCAGCCAACCGAAGACCAGCCCGGACGCGCCGACGTGCACCGAGCCCGGTGCCCCGGTCAGCCAGGTCCCGACCCCCGAGCCGATCCAGATGATCGCGCTGGCCAGTCCGAACCGGGCCAAGCCGGTGGAGGTCGCCAGGAACCCCAGCAGCAGCACCGGCAGGGTGTTGGCCTCCAGGTGCATCCAGCCCGCGTGCAGCACCGGCGCGAACACGATGCCGTCCAGACCGTTCTCCTGCCGCGGGATGACCCCCCCGGCCAGGACCAGCCGCTGGTTGTCGGCGGCATTGACCGCCTGTATCAGCCAGAGCAGAGCCACGAACCCGCCCACGAGCAGCGCCGAAACACCCGGGCGGGCCGGCCAGACCCGGCGCAGTGGGTCCCGCTCGCTCCGGATGGGCAGCATGCTCATGCTCGAGGATCCTAGGAAGGCGCTCCCGTCTGCGGGGTCGCTGGAAGCCGGGCGTTTTGCCCGCCCCGGCGCTGTGCGGATACGATGGAGCGGTTGTCCGAGGGCGGACGTGTCCTGACATGCCCCGGATCCAGTCCGGCCCGACCCGACAGCTCCCGCGAAGAGGTTTGTTCCCGTGCGCACCTTCACCCCCAAGCCCGCCGACATCACCCGCACCTGGCACGTCATCGACGCGCAGGACGTCGTGCTCGGTCGGCTGGCCAGCCAGGCGGCACAGCTGCTGCGCGGTAAGCACAAGCCGATCTGGGCCCCGCACATCGACACCGGCGATTTCGTGGTCGTGGTCAACGCCGAAAAGGCCGTGCTGACCGGGTCCAAGCGGGAGCAGAAGATGGCCTACCGGCACTCCGGTTACCCGGGCGGGTTGACCGCCACGCCCTACACCGAGCTGTTGGCCACCAACCCCCGCAGGGCCGTCGAGAAGGCCGTCCGGGGGATGCTGCCGAAGAACACCCTCGGGCGGGCGCAGGGCCGGAAGTTGAAGGTCTACGCCGGTCCGGAGCACCCGCACGCCGCACAGCAGCCGAAGCCGTTCACCATCGGCCAGGTTGCCCAGTGATCCGGCCACCTACCGATCTTTCTGCCCCTGTTCTGACGCCGACCCGGACGGACCCCCGATGAGCCAGACCACTGCCGAGACCGACGAGGACACCCCGGTCGGCAACTACTCCACCGACACCCCCGCACCGGTCTCGGACCCCACCGCGGCACCGCGGCGGGAGTTCGTGCCCTCGGTGCCATCCCGGGCCACCGGTCGCCGCAAGACCGCGATCGCCCGGGTGCGCATCATCCCCGGCTCCGGAAACTGGACCATCAACGGTCGGGACCTGGCGGGCTACTTCCCGAACCGGGTGCACCAGCAGGTCGTCAACGAACCGTTCGCCACGCTGGAACTGGACGGCTCCTACGACGTGATCGCTCGCGTTCACGGCGGCGGGCCGTCGGGCCAGGCCGGTGCGGTCCGGCTCGGCGTGGCCCGGTCGCTGAACGCCGCCGACGCGGACAACAACCGACCCGCTTTGAAGAGTGCCGGGCTGCTGACCCGTGACCCGCGCGCCGTGGAGCGCAAGAAGGCCGGCCTGAAGAAGGCGCGCAAGGCCCCCCAGTACTCCAAGCGCTGAGCACGCTGGGCGGCTCGCCGCCCACACGAATTCGCCACCGATGCCCGGGACACATCAGTCCCGGGCATCGGTGCGTCCGCCCGAAGGACCGTGCGTCTGTCACGCTGGACGACCGGTCGAACGTCGCGAACCAAACCCGAATGGCCGACATCGAAGGTGCGGGTGGTTTTCCCCGGGCGGTCCGGGAATCGGCCGTTCAGGTCAACGACGAAGCTGGAGGCGGGGCTGTGGGGGACTCCCGGGCGGACCGGCCGAGGCTGTTCGGAACCGATGGCGTGCGCGGGGTGGCCAACGGTGAGCTGACCGCGGAGCTGGCGCTCTCCCTGGCGATGGCCGCCGCGGCCCAACTGTCGGGCTCGGAGTCGTCGCACCAGTCCGGCACCCGCCGCCCCCTGGCGGTGCTCGGTCGCGATCCGCGCCCCAGCGGGGACTTCCTGCAGGCAGCGGTGACCGCCGGGCTGGCGGCGGCCGGCGTCGACGTGCTCCAGCTCGGCGTGGTCCCCACCCCGGCCGTGGCATACCTCACGGCCGCCCGCGGCGCCGATTTCGGTGTGGTCATCTCGGCCAGTCACAATCCGATGCCCGACAACGGGATCAAGTTCTTCGGCGCCGGCGGCAGCAAGCTCTCCGACGCCGTCGAGGACGCTATCGAGACCCGCCGTGCTCGGCCCCGGTCGACCCGTCCCACCGGATCCGCGGTGGGACGGGTTCACGCCGACCCGAACGCGGTCCAGCGGTACGCCGCCCATCTGCTCGCCGCCGTGCCGACCAGGCTGGATGGGCTGCGGGTCATTGTGGACTGTGCCAACGGGGCGGCCGCCGACCTGGCGCCGGAGGTGCTGCGCCGAGCCGGGGCCGACGTCGTGGCCATCGGCACCGCGACCGACGGTGACCGGATCAACGACGGTGTCGGCTCGACCCATCTGGAGCCGCTCCGGAAGGCGGTGGTGGAGGCCGGTGCCGACGTCGGCATCGCCCATGACGGGGACGCCGACCGCTGCCTGGCCGTGGATGCCACTGGCGAGATGGTCGACGGCGACCAGATCCTCGGCATCCTGGCCGTCGCCCTGCATGAGACCGAGGGGCTGCCCGGGGACACGGTCGTCGGAACCCAGATGTCGAACCTCGGCCTGACCCTGGGGCTGCGCGAGCACGGGATCTCGCTGCTGCGCACGCAGGTCGGCGACCGCTACGTGCTGGAGGCGATGCAGCGCGGTGGGTACGTGCTGGGCGGCGAGCAGTCCGGCCATGTAGTGCTGGCCCGGCATGCCACCACCGGCGATGGCCTGCTGACCGCCCTGGCGCTACTGGCCCGGCTGGCCGAGACCGGGTGCGGGCTCGGTGAGCTGGCCGGGGTGGTGCGCCGACTTCCCCAGGTCCTGGTCAACGTGTCCGGGGTGGACCGTCGCCGCGCCCGATCCGACATGGGGGTGCTCTCGGCGGTCGCCGCTGCCGAGGACGAGCTGGGCGACCAGGGCCGGCTGTTATTGCGTGCCTCCGGCACCGAACCGGTCGTGCGGGTGATGGTCGAGGCGAGCACCCATGAGCAGGCCGCGGGTATCGCCGACCGGGTGGCGGCCGTGGTTCGCGACCGGCTGGCCAGCTGAGCATCGGCGCCAGTTTCAGGGCCCGGCGCCTGGTGCGCTCCCGAGCCGGCGGACCGGGCGGGCCGGGAACCCCCCGGTGGTAGCCGCCGTTTACCGTGGAGCCCCGCGTGCCGTATCGCCACCTTGTCGACAGGAGTCCCGACGTGCCGAAGACCTCCGGTGATCCGTCCGTGCGGGCCGGCGAGCCCGATGCCCGGGCGGTCCGGGCGGAGCGGGCCGCCGCAGCGCGAGCCGAGCGGGAACGCCGGGCCCGTCGCTCCCGGACCCGCAACCTGGCCATCATCATCGGGCTCGTCGTCGTCGCCGGCGCCGTGGCGTTCGTCCTGGCACAGCGGGGCTCGGGCGGGACCACCAGCGCGGCGGGGACCCCGTCAGGACTGAGCGCGGGACAGGGCTACACCGTCGGGTCCGGGCCGGCCCACATCACGATCTACGAGGACTTCCAGTGCCCGGCATGCCAGCAGCTGGAGCAGTCCTCCAATGCCGAACTCGCGAGCCTTGCCCAGCAGGGCAAGGCGACCGTGGAGTACGTGCCGATCTCGATCCTGGACCGGCTCTCCGGGGGGACCGAGTACTCAACCCGGGCCGCCAACGCCGCCTACTGCGCGCCAGCGGACAAGTTCAAGGCCTTCCACGACAAGCTCTACGCCAACCAGCCCGCCGAGGGTGGAACCGGTCTGCCGGATTCGAAGATCATCGCGCTGGCGAAGGAAGCGGGAATCACCGATCCCAGCTTCGCCAGCTGTGTGACGACCCAGAAGTACAAGTCCTTCGTCACCGCCCAGACCGATGGTTTCAGCAACGTGATGCAGCAGCGAAACCAGGACGTCGCGACCCCCGGGGTGCTGGTCAACGGCAAGGCCATCGGTCAGGGCTGGCAGCAGCCCGGGTTCTTCCCGGCGATCATCGCCCAGGAGTCGTCCGCGTCGCCGTCAGCCTCCCCGTCGGGGAAATAGCCGACGATCGGCCCGCTGGCCAGCCGTCAGCCCGCCCGTCTCAGCGCAGGTTGTCGGCGGCCCGTTGGTCCCCCTCGTTCAGCCGGGCGAGGTAGGCGTTGTAGGCGACCAGCTCCGCATCGCCGTCCCGGTCGGCCTTCCGGTCGTAGCGGCGGGCCGCCCGGTCATCGCTGCGTGACCACTGCACGAGCAGGGCGATGGACACCAGCAGGATGGGCACCTCGCCGAAACCCCAGGTCAGGTTGCCTCCCAGATGCTGGTCGGCAAGCAGGTCGGTGTCCCACGGGCGGTTGAACTGCGCGTACCAGTTCCGGGCGATCACCGTCGTGGTGGTGGTCAGGGCGATGGCGAAAAAGGCGTGGAACGGTGCCGCGGCGAACATCACGACGAGTCGGCCCAGGTGCGGCAGCGGGACGGGGGACTGGTCCAGCCCGCAGACCGTCCAGAACAGCAGGTACCCCACAGCGACAAAGTGGACATTCATCGCGACGTGCCCGACGTGGCCGCTCATCAGGGTGGCGAACAGCGGAGAGAAGTAGAGCCCGTAGAAGCTGGCCGTGAAAACGAACAGTCCGAACACCGGATGGGCGACCACCTTCATCCAGGGCGCATGCAGCGCGACCAGCAGCCATTCCCGGGCCCCGCGGCCCCCGTTGGTTCCCCGTCGCAGCGCCCGCAACGCCAGCGTGACCGGAGCGCCCAACACGAGCGGGATCGGGACCAGCATCGAGAGCAACATGTGCTGGACCATGTGGGCGCTGAACATCAACGCGCCGTAGCGACCCAGCCCGGAGCAGGTGGCGACCAGTGCCAGCAACCACCCACTTGTCCACGCCAGCGTGCGGCTGATCGGCCAGCGGTCCCCGCGCCGGCGCAGCCGCCGGACCCCGCCCAGGTAGGTGGCGATCGCCAGGGTGGCCAGGGTGAGGAAAACCGGGTCCGGCCACACGTCGAACAGCAGCCGGAACAGGGTGGGTGGGCCGGGCATGGCGTAGCCGAGCTCAGCCTGGACCACCGAGCCGACCGGGGCGGTGACCGGGGTCGGGGTCCGCGACAGCGCCACCGCCAGCCCGATCGCCGCGCCCATCAGCAGCACCTCGACGCCGGCGAACCGGGCGAACGCGCGGCTGGCTGCGCCCCGCGGGCGACCGGCGCCCGGATCGGCGACCATCGCCGGCACCACCCGGCTGCGCAACCGGTTGGCCGCCAGCCCGAGTAACACCAGCAACGCGACCTTGCCGAGGACGAGTTGGCCGTAGCGGGTTCCGACCAGCTCACCCGGTGAACTGAGCCGGGTGGCAGCGTTGCCGATCCCGCTCAGCCCGATCGCGACGTAGCAGGCCAACGCCAGTCGGGAGAACCGCGGGACCGCCACCCCCAGGGCACGGCCGCCGGCCACCGCATAGGCGAGCAGTCCCACCAGCCCACCCACCCACAGCAGGGCGGCGAGCACATGGACCAGCAGGCTCACCGCGGCCACCAGGTGATTGCCGCCCGAGGCGGAGTGGCCCTCGAACAGCACCGGAACGGCGACCAGCAGGCTCAGCAGCAGCCGCGTGAGCGGAGCGTCCCGGGTCCGTGCCGTTGCCATGGCCAGGGCCACCAATCCGGCCAGTAGCAGGCTGATGGCAGCCGCCCGGGCGGGGCCGAAGATCCATAGGTTGGCCCAGACCGCGCCGGGACCGGACACCGTGGCCGGATCCACGTCGGCCAGCGTCAGCACGGCCAGCGCCGCGGAGAGCACCGCCCAACACAGCGCCGCAACCGCCCCGAAGCGCAACGCCCGTTGCGCATCGGCAGCCAGCGCGCCGCGGTGCAACGGCAACAGGGTCGCCAACACCGCACCGCCGACCGTGGCCGCCCCGGCGAGGTCCCAGAGCAGCCGGACCACCGGCAGCCCCCAGCCGACCACCGGGCCCGGATCGGGAATGCCCGTCAGCCCGGCGTCCGGGCGCCCGCCGCCGTACTGCAGGCCCACCGCCAGCACGACCAGCGCCACCGCCGGCAGCAACCACGCCCAGCTGCTCCGAGCCGGCCGCTGGCCAGCAGCGACGCCGCCGGGACCACCCTCGCTACCCCCAGTGGGCAGCTCGCTTGACAGCTGGTCGACGGCCACGCTGCAACGCTAGCCCGGGGGTCTGACACACCCGCTGGGCCGGGCCCGGGCATCTTGCACTCGCCAGGGCAGAGTGCTAGACATGAGTTGGCACTCTCGGTCCCCGAGTGACAGCCTGCGCAGCTGCATCCACCCGGATGAGCGGCCCCGGCAGTCGCCCGCCCGGGCGTTCCAGCCGGGTAGGGCAGGTCCGTTAGAGACCGCGGCCGAGCGCTCTTCAGCGCCGACCGCCGGTCGCCGTCGCGGGCAGCGGACAGCACGTGCGACACCGGCGGCACCACACATCCGTCATCCCCACACCGTCGAGAGATCGACACGGGAGGAAAACGAGAAGATGGCAAAGATCATTGCCTTCGACGAGGAAGCCCGTCGCGGACTTGAGCGGGGGATGAACACCCTCGCCGACGCGGTCAGGGTCACCCTCGGCCCGCGCGGCCGCAACGTCGTGCTGGACAAGAAGTGGGGCGCCCCCACGATCACCAACGACGGCGTCTCCATTGCCAAGGAGATCGAGCTCGAGGACCCGTACGAGAAGATCGGGGCCGAGCTGGTCAAGGAGGTCGCCAAGAAGACCGACGACGTGGCCGGTGACGGAACCACCACCGCCACCGTGCTGGCTCAGGCGCTGGTCCGCGAGGGCCTGCGCAACGTGGCCGCTGGCGCAAACCCGATGGCGCTCAAGCGGGGCATCGAGGCGGCCGTGGAGTCCGTCGTCGAGCAGCTGCTCAGCGGCGCCAAGGAGGTCGAGACCAAGGAGCAGATCGCGGCCACTGCCGGGATCTCCGCGGCCGACCCGAGCATCGGCGAGCTGATCGCCGAGGCCATGGACAAGGTGGGCAAGGAAGGCGTCATCACCGTCGAGGAGAGCCAGACCCTCGGCCTGGAGCTGGAGCTCACCGAAGGCATGCGCTTTGACAAGGGCTACATCTCCGGCTACTTCGTGACCGACGCGGAGCGCCAGGAGGCCACCCTCGACAACCCGTACGTGCTGATCGTCAACAGCAAGATCTCCGCGGTCAAGGACCTACTGCCGGTGCTGGACAAGGTCAACAAGGCCTCCGGCTCGCTGCTGATCATCGCCGAGGACGTCGACGGTGAGGCCCTGGCGACACTGGTCGTGAACAAGATCCGTGGCTTCCTCAAGGCCGTCGCGGTCAAGGCCCCCGGCTTCGGTGACCGCCGCAAGGCGATGCTGCAGGACATCGCGATCCTCACCGGTGGACAGGTGATCTCTGAGGAGGTCGGACTGTCCCTGGAGAAGGCCGAGCTGGACCTGCTGGGCCGCGCCCGCACCGTCACCATCACCAAGGACGAGACGACCATCGTCGAGGGTGCCGGCGACAGCGAGCAGATCGCAGGCCGGGTCAACCAGATCCGCGCCGAGATCGACAAGTCCGACAGCGACTACGACCGGGAGAAGCTGCAGGAACGCCTGGCCAAGCTGGCCGGCGGTGTTGCGGTCATCAAGGCCGGCGCCGCGACCGAGGTCGAGCTGAAGGAACGCAAGCACCGCATCGAAGACGCGGTCCGCAACGCCAAGGCAGCGGTCGAGGAGGGCATCGTCGCCGGCGGCGGCGTGGCCCTGATCAACGCGCAGAAGACGGCGTTCGAGAAGCTGGACCTGACCGGTGACGAGGCGACCGGGGCGAACATCGTCCGCGTGGCCATCGAAGCCCCGTTGAAGCAGATCGCGATCAACGCCGGCCTCGAGGGTGGCGTTGTCGCGGAGAAGGTCAAGGGGCTGGACATTGGCTGGGGCTTGAACGCCTCCACCGGTGAGTACGTCGACATGGTGGCCGCAGGGGTCACCGAGCCGGTCAAGGTGACCCGCTCCGCCCTGCAGAATGCCGCATCCATCGCGGCGCTGTTCCTCACCACCGAGGCCGTCGTGGCCGACAAGCCGGAGAAGGCGGCCGCCCAGGCCGGCGCTCCGGATGGCGGTGGCATGGACTTCTGAGTCCAGCCATACCGAGAACTCGCGAGTGTGGGGTTGTGCATCGTGACGATGCACAACCCCACACTCGTGTCGCGCTCAGCCGCTGAGCGTGCCAAGTCTGGCGACCCGGATGCCGCTGGTCTGGCAGACCCAGTGCGGGTCCGGGCCCAGGTCAGGGTCGATGTGCAACTCGTGCACCTCCGGGGCGGGGCATTCCTGCGCGGCGCAGACGGGCCAGCTTTGCTCGTGGTCGTCGCGTAGGCGCTCCTGCACGTCCTGGGCCACCTGGCCGGCGAGGAAAGCGGCCCCCGCGGGCCAGCTGGCCACCCACCACCGGCGGGCGACCAGCGCGTCCTCGACAACGTCGACCTCTAGTGGTCCGCCGTACCCACGGGCCGCGAGGTCGTGCAGCACCGCCGCCCGGGCACCCAGCAAGGCATCGGTTCCCGACGCCGCTGTTCCGTCTGGTTGGGTCGGGTCGGGCGGGTTCACCCCGTCAACTGTGCAGCGGATGCCCGACCGGTGACCGACCGCGGGCTGATCCGGCGCCCGGCGGCGACTGTGGTCAGCCAGCGGGATCCGGGTCATCGGGACCGCCGCTCTCGGCTGCCGGGGCGCCTCCGGATTCCAGGTCGGCGGCATCGGCGGCCACCGAGCCGTCCGTGTCGCTGCCGTCGGCCGGTGATAGCACCTCGTCGATGGCCGGCCCGAGCAGGTCATCGGCATCCACGATGCGGTAGGCGTAGCCCTGTTCGGCCAGGAACCGCTGCCGGTGCGCGGCGAACTCGGCGTCGGAGGTGTCCCGGGAGACGACCGCGTAGAAGTGCGCGGTCCGCCCATCGGATTTCGGGCGCAGGATCCGACCGAGGCGCTGCGCCTCCTCCTGCCGGGACCCGAACGAGCCGGACACCTGGATGGCGACCGAGGCCTCGGGCAGGTCGATGCTGAAGTTGGCGACCTTGCTGACGACCAGGCAGTCCAGCTCCCCGGCGCGGAACGCCGCGAACAGTCGTTGGCGTTCCCGCACCGTCGTCTCGCCCTTGACCACCGGTGCGCCGATGTGCTCGGCGATCGAATCCAGCTGGTCCAGGTACTGGCCGATGACCAGCATCGGCTGGCCGCGGTGACGGGCCACGAGCCGTTCGATGACCGCGTTCTTGGTGCGAGCGGTGCTCGCCAACCGGTACCGCTCGTCCGGTTCGGCGGTGGCATAGAGCAGCCGCTCGTGGTCGGTGAGAGTGACCCGGACCTCGACGCAGTCGGCGGGTGCGATCCACCCCTGAGCCTCAATGTCCTTCCACGGCGCGTCGAATCGCTTCGGCCCGATGAGGCTGAACACGTCGCCCTCGTGGCCGTCCTCACGGACCAGGGTGGCGGTCAGTCCGAGCCGGCGGCGGGCCTGCAGGTCCGCGGTCATCCGGAAGATCGGCGCCGGTAGCAGGTGCACCTCGTCGTAGATCACCAACCCCCAGTCGCGGGCGTCGAACAGTTCCAGATGGCTGTAGACGCCTTTGCGGCGGGTCGTCATCACCTGGTAGGTCGCGATGGTCACCGGCCGGACGTCCTTGCGCTGCCCGGAGTACTCCCCGATCTCCTCCTCGGTCAACGAGGTGCGGGCCAGCAGCTCGTCGCGCCACTGGCGCGCCGAGACGGTGTTGGTCACCAGGATCAGCGTGGTGGCGCCAGCCTGGGCCATGGCAGCGGCGCCGACGATGGTCTTGCCGGCGCCGCAGGGGAGCACGACCACCCCGGATCCACCGGCCCAGAAGTCCTCCACCGCCTGGGACTGGTAGGGCCGCATGGACCAGCCGTCCTCGCGCAAGGCGATGGGATGGGCCTCCCCGTCGACGTAACCAGCCAGGTCCTCCGCCGGCCAGCCCAGGCGCAGCAGCACCTGCTTGAGGTTGCCGCGCTCGGAGGGGTGCACCGCGACCGTGTCCGGGTCGATGCGCTCGGCGACCAGGGGTTTGACCCGGGCCGAGCGCAGCACCTCCTCCAGCACCGGACGGTCCACCCCGTGCAGCACCAGCCCGTGCACCGGATTCTTCTCCAGCCGCAGCCGCCCGTAGCGGTCCATCGTCTCCGCGACGTCGACCAGCAGGGCATTGGGCACCGGGAACCGGGAGTAGGTCAGCAGGGTGTTGACGACCGACTCCGCGTCGTGGCCGGCGGCACGCGCGTTCCACAGGCCCAGTGGGGTCAGCCGGTAGGTGTGCACGTGCTCCGGGGAGCGTTCCAGCTCGGCGAACGGAGCGATGGCCTTACGGCAGGCAGTCGAGTCCTCGTGGTCGATCTCCAGCAGCAGCGTCCGGTCGCTCTGCACGATCAGCGGACCGCCGGTCACCTGGCCGTCCCCCCGATGGCCGTCACAGGCTGGGTACCGCCTCGGCGTCGTCGAGCAGGGCGGCGGCGGTGATCCGGTGCAGCGCGAACGTGCGGACCCGTGAGTCCCGACGGTCCACCGCGGTCAGTACGCCGCCGTCGATGCGGACCGGTTCCACGATCCGCTCCCCGACGGTGCCGGTGGAGTCCGCGTACCCGATCCACACCGCTCGCCGCGGCTCGGGTCGGCGCCCGAACGGGGTCCGGACAACCGGGCCGCTGCGACGCGGGCGGTTGGCTGCGACATCGTCGTCTTCACTGTCGGGCTCCACGGCAGGCGGTGGTGGCGGGGTACCGGTCGGTTCCATCGCCTTCTTCAAAACTGCCACCGCGTCCAACGCCGCCGCCTGCGGTCCCCGCGAGCCGGCCGGGGGCAGCATGCCCCGCGGGCGGGCGCGCACGGCGCGGTCCCCGGCCAGCAGCGCCGAGCTCGCCGCCAACAGCATCCGCTCGTCCGGCACCCGGTCGCCGAGCACGGTGACCGGTCGGCGCAGCGGCACCGGCGCCCGGGCGACCTCCCCGCTGCCGACGACCACCGCGCCGTCCGGGCCTTCCGCGGCGGGTGCGTAGCCGGCAGTGCGCAGCCGCTCCAACACCATGTCCGCGGGTGCGTCGGTGACCGCCACGGTCGGTGCCAGCAGCCGCAGGTGTAACCCGGCGACCCGTCGGTCGGCCAGCAGCGTGGTCGTCGAGGTCTCGTCGACACAGCGCACGTAGGCCGAGGCGACCCCGACCCGGGTACTGCCGTGCCGGCGTGCGACGTCGTCTACCAGGTAGGTCAACGGCTGTGGCACCCCGGTGGTGCTGTGCGCGGCCAGGAACGCGTGGACGCCAGCGGCGGTGCGACCCGCGTCCAGCCCGCGCCGCAACGAGTCCGGCGTGAAGCGATACACGGTTCCCGCTCCGGCGGACTCCACCTCGGCGATCATCCCCAGTTCAGCTGCCACCTCCCGGCGCAGCACACCTGGGGCGACCGCGGTCAGGTCGGCCTGCAGCAGCACGGTGTCCACCGGTTCGGGCAGCCCGGAGCGCAGCGCTGCGGCCACGGCACTGCCAGTGGGCACGCTGCCTCCGGCCGAGCGGGTTCCGGCCTCGCCGGTTCCGCTGTCCAGCAGCAGTCGCGCGTAGCCGGTCAGCGCCCCGGATCCGGTGATGCCGAGTGCATCGGCCTCGGCCAGGGACCAGCGGGCCAGGTCATCGCGCAGCCGGCCCCCCCGCCGGGGCAACCGCCAGGCCAGGTCCGCGACGAGAGCCTCCGGGCCGGCGGCCGGGGTTCCTGGAGGCAGCTGGGCCAGCGCAGTCAGCACTCTCTGGCGCACCTGCGCCGCAAGGCCGGACTCGGCTTCCGCACCGAGCGGGGCGACGACCTTGTCCCGGGAGTCGTGCTGGCCGACCATGCCCGGCGCCCGGGTCATCTCCAGCCACGCCCGGGCCAGCATCTCCCAGCGGGTGGCCGGCTCGGCCTGTCCCCACAGGTCATACGCCGCCGTCGGCAGCCAGCCGTCGTCGTCGGCGTTGACCAGCCCCGCGGCGCCAGCCACCTCGATGAGCAGGACAGCGGTGCTCTCCGGGACCCCGAGCGTCGCCGCGAGTCGTTTGATGTCGCGGGTGCCGACGCCACCGGATCGCAGCAGCCCCGGTGGGTGCGCCTCCCAGGACACCGCCAGCGCGTCGATCAGGCGCAGCACCTCCAGCGCCGTCCCCGTCCCGGTGCTGTCGGCCCGGGCCACCTGCTCGGCCTGGGCCTTGCGTCGGGCGGTTGCCGATGGCGGCCTCGGCGTGGCCGTTCGGGCGGCCGGCTGGGGCGGAATCTGGGCGGGTGGGCCATCGGATTGTCCCGGCTCACCGGCGGCGACGTCGGCGGGCGGGGGAGTGGGCGCCGGCACCCGGAAGGTGGCGCCGTGGCGCAGGTGCAGCGCCACCTCCAGCGGCAGGGCCACGGTGTGCGGGTCGGTGGCGACCAGCAGGCCCCGCGCCAGCAGCGTGTCCACCGGTGTGGTTGCGGTTTCGGCGGTCACCACGCGCCCGGCGTCCTCGACGCGTCCGGTCGGCGGCCCCCAGGTCAACCGCTCCAGCACAGCGGTCACTCCCGGCCCGCCCGCCTGCACCGCCTCGTCGATCAGTCGCTGGCAGGACCGGTCGTCGGCCAGCACCTCGGCGATGGCGGCCGCGTCAGCGACCGGGTCGCCGCGGGTGGGTCGGCCCAGGCTGCCCGCAAGGTCCGCGATCCGGGCAGGCGGGTAGGTGGGCAGCAGCGCTCGTACCGAGCCTGCCAGTCCGGCCGGATGGGGCCCGAGGACGTCCGGGACCGCGCGCACCACCTGGATGTCGTCGTTGCCGCCCCATACCAACGCGATCTCACGCAGCCGGTCCAGCGCCGCATCCACCGCCGCCGGCGTCACCGCCTGCTGGGCTGTGGGCTGCAGGTCCGGCGGTCGCGCGGTCAGGGCGTTGCGCACCGCGCGGGCAGCGGTCGGCGTGGTCAGTGCGAGCACCGTTTCCAGCACCTGCAACGTCCACCGGTCGAGCCGGTCGACGGCTCGGGCGACCGAGGGTCGGGTCGTGGCGCGCATCGACAGGTGCGCGAGGTCGGTGGGGACCGGGTGGACCAGATCCGGGCGGGCCCGGAGCAGGGCGAGCAGCCCGGCCTCGTCGCGTCCACGCAGTTCGGCGGCCAACGAGGTCGCCGGAGCAGGTCCGGCCGCCGGTTGCGTCCCGATCTGCGGGTTCGGCCCGGTCTGCGCGGTGACCTCGGCCTCCGCGGCCGTCGGCGCGGTGACCTCGGCCTCCGCGGCCGTCGGCGCGGTGACCTCGGCCTCCGCGGCGGTGCGACCACTGCTTCGCGCGCGGCTGCGGCGGGGGGTCTTCGGCGTGGCCGGAGAGGTCTGGGACGGTGACGATGAGCGGACCACGGTGCAACGGTAGGCGTTCGGACCCGGTTGCAGCCAGACCCGTACTCCGGCCTAAACTGGCCTGTTGGCCACCTGCTGGTGGCCCTTTCCGGTGCTGTCGATCAGGCACCCACCGGCCCATCCGCAACCGTTGCCCATACCCGGAGGAGTCCAGCGTGCCCGCAGGCAAGGTCAAGTGGTTCGACACCGAGCGGGGCTTCGGGTTCCTGTCCAACGACGACGGACCGGACGTGTTCGTGCACACCTCGGCGCTGCCCCCCGGCACCACCTCGCTGCAGCCGGGCGCGCGCGTGGAGTACGGGGTCGCTGCGGGCAAGCGCGGGGACCAGGCGCTCTCGGTTCGCCTGCTGGAGCCGCTGCCCTCGGTGGCTGCCGCCCGCCGGATCGGTCCGGAGCAGATGGTGCCCGTCGTGGAGGATCTGATCCGGCTCTTGGAGGGCCTGTCCCGGAGATACCGGCAGGGCCGCCACCCGGCTGGCGCTTCGGCGCACAAGACGGCCACGCTGCTGCGGGCGGTGGCCGACGATCTCGACGTCTGAGCCCCGGGTGATCCGGTCGCTGGCAGCCGGGCCGCGCTGTTCGGCCCCGTGGTCGGGGAGGATCGTGGGATGAGCTCTGCGACCGACACGATCCGCCGGCCAGGTGGACGCAGCCCCGTGGCCGACCCGGCATGTGAGGCTGCCGTTGAGCTGGCCGCGGCAGCCGCCGCCGCCGCCGGGACGACAGACGCGCTGGCCAGTGATGCCCCCGACGGAACCCTGGTCGGCCGGCATCTGGGATTCACCTCCGATGGCGACCGCGTGGGGACGCACTGGTTCGCCGCCACGGCCGCGGGATATCCGGACTGGCGATGGGCCGTGACCGTGGCCCGGGCCTCCCGCGGCCGGACCGTGACCGTCGACGAGGTCGCGCTGCTGCCCGGGGAGTCCTCGCTGCGGGCGCCGGACTGGGTCCCCTGGTCGCAGCGCGTGCAGCCGGGTGACCTCGGTGTGGGCGACCTGTTGCCCACGGCGCCGGACGACCCGCGCCTGGAACCGGGCTACACCGGCGCGGACTCCGACCCGGACGAGGTCGCGACCCTGGCCGACGAGCTGGGTCTGGGCCGGGCGCGGGTGCTCTCGCCGATCGGACGCGACGATGCCGCCGACCGCTGGGTCGCGGCCGGCGCGGGTGGCGACGATCCGGCCGCTCGGGCAGCTCCGGCCCCGTGTTCGACCTGCGGGTTCCTGCTCGCCCTGGCCGGTCCGTTGCACCAGGCCTTCGGGGTCTGTGGAAACGCCTACTCCCCGCGGGACGCCATGGTGGTGGCCTACGACCACGGCTGCGGGGCGCATTCGGATGTCGGGCTGCTCGCGGTGCGCGGGCAGGTCGGCGCGGTTCTGGACACCGCGGCGACTGACGAGTTGGTCGCGGGCCCCGACGAGGTGGCCGATCTGGGCCTACCGCGCGCGCCCGCCGGCCACGCCCACTAAGCCAACGCTGCGGCGCGTCAGCGGTCCCGGTCCCGCGTCGCCGTCCGCAGCGCGTCGCGACGTCGGGCCAGCAACGGTGTGCCGGCCGCGCCGATGACCACGGCCAGCACCGCGCTGGGCCGGACGAACCACAGGTCCGTCCCGGCCCCGGCGCGGGTCACCAGCGTGAGGACGGCCACCACCAGCGCGACCACCGTGAGCACCGCGGCGGGGAGCACCCCATAGGACTCGACGGGCGCGACGTCCTCCTGGAAGACGAGGTGGTGCCGGACCCGTCCGACGGCGTGGTTGGCCCGCTCGCGCGAGGACATCGCGTGGGTCACCGGGTGCCGTTCGGGACTGCTCATCCGGTCAGGGTAGGCAGCTCACCCGGTCAGGGTGGGCACCCCGTGGCCGGTTGATGCGTGCCGGTCGAACACCGGTATCGGCGCGGACTACCGCCGCGGGCCCGCGACGTGCGACCCTTCCTCGCGCCGCCACCGGTACCGGGTGGCACCCCGCCGCCGGTACCGCGTGGCACCCCGCCGCCTGCACCATCAAAGGAGTCCGCCGCCGATGTCCGCGGTCATCACCACGCCACCCTCGACGCCACCGTCCACGTTCACCGGTCGCCTGGACCGGTTCTTCGAGATCTCCGCGCGCGGTTCGACGCTCGCCCGGGAGGTCCGGGGCGGGTTGACCACCTACTTCACGATGGTCTACATCGTCGTGCTCAATCCGCTGATCATCGGGCTGGTGAAGGATGCCGACGGCAACTACCTCGGCGGCGGGGCGGCCCCGAACCTGCCGCTGGTGGCCGCCGCGACCGCCCTGGTTGCCGGGGTCCTGTCGATCGCCATGGGCGCCATCGCCAACTACCCGGTGGCGATCGCGACCGGGCTGGGACTGAACGCGTTCCTGGCGTTCAGCGTTGCCAATCAGGTCAGCTGGCCGGAGGCGATGGGCCTGGTGGTGGCCGAGGGGGTGCTCATTCTGATCCTGGTGGCCACCGGCTTCCGTACGGCGGTGTTCCGGGCGGTCCCGGCACAGCTGCGCGCGGCGATCACCGTCGGGATCGGGCTCTTCATCGCCCTGATCGGCCTCGTCGACGCGGGGATCGTGCGGCCCGGGGCCGGGACGCCGCTGCAGTTGGGGATCGACGGACGCCTGAACGGCTGGCCGGTGACCGTGTTCGTGGTCGGCCTACTGCTGATGGCGGTGCTCTATGCGCGCCGGGTGCCCGGGGCGATCCTGATCGGCATCGTCGTGGCAACCGGGCTGGCGGTGCTCGTGCAGGCCGTCGCTGGTGTCGGATCCAGCACCGATGCGAGCGGGAAGCTGGTCAAACCGACCGGGTGGCAGCTGAACGTGCCGGCACTGTCCGGCAGCCCCGTCGCGACCCCGGACTTCGGCCTGTTGGGGCGGGTCGACGTGCTCGGTGCCTACACGCGGATCGGGGTGCTCGGCGCGCTGGTGATCGTGTTCACCCTGGTGCTGTCCGACTTCTTCGACACGATGGGGACCGTGGTCGGGATCGGCGCGGAGGCCGGGCTGCTCGATGAGCAGGGCAACCCACCCAGGACCGGTCGGATCCTGGCCGTGGACGGTGCCGCCGCGGTGGTCGGCGGCCTGGGATCGGTGTCGAGCAACACCGCCTACGTCGAGTCCGCCGCCGGGGTGGGGGAGGGTGCGCGGACCGGACTGGCGTCGGTGGTCACCGGGGTGCTCTTCCTGCTGACCACCTTCCTGGCGCCGTTGGCCCGGGTGGTGCCCTACGAGGCCGCCGCTCCGGCGCTGGTACTGGTCGGCTTCCTGATGCTCAGCCAGATCCGCGGCGTCGCCTGGAACGACGTCGCCGTCGGGGTGCCGGTGTTCCTGACAGCCGTGCTCATGCCGTTCACCTACTCGATCACCAACGGGATCGGCGCTGGCTTCGTCTCCTATGCGCTGTTGATGGCGGCGACCGGACGAGCCCGCCGGGTGCACCCCCTGTTGTGGGTGGTGGTCGTGTTCTTCGTCGGCTACTTCCTCCTGGCACCGATCAACCGTCTGATCGGGTGACTGCCGCGGCTCGTTAAGATGCTTAACAAACGGCGGAAAATCGGGTACACTTGGGATCTGTGCCTACCGTCGCCCTGCCCCGTCCTCGACTGGTGGTGCAGCTGGAAACGGCCGTTCAGAGAGCATCGTTCACCGTCGTTGCTCAGCTGAGAGAGCGCTGATCGCAGATGTTCCAGAGTCTGCACATCCGCAACTTCCGCTATTACGCAGGCGGTTCGCTGGTCTCCAACGTCGGGCTGTGGGCCGGGGCGGATCGCTCAGGACCTGCTGGTCGCCCGACTGACCCACAACAACGGAACCGTGCTTGGGCTGGTGACCGGCTTGCAGTTCCTGCCGGTGCTGCTGTTCACCCTGTGGGGCGGCACCTTGGCCGACCGGTTGCCCAAACGCTGGCTGCTGGTGGGGACCCAGTCGGCGCTGGCTGTCTCCATGGCGGTGCTGGCGCTGTTGGACCTGACCGGTCTGGTCCAGGTGTGGCAGGTCTACGTGCTGGCGTTTGCCTTCGGGACCGCGGCGGCTTTCGACAATCCGGCCCGGCAGGCGTTCGTCTCCGAGATGGTCCCGCTGGCTAATCTGCCCAATGCCGTGGGATTGAACTCCACCTCCTTCAACGCCGCGCGGCTGCTCGGCCCCGCGCTGGCCGGTATCGCCGTGGCCGCATTCGGAACCGGTTGGGTGATCCTGGCCAATGCGGTCAGCTATGTCTTCGTCATCGCCTCCCTGACGGCGATGCACCGCTCAGAGCTGCGCCCGACCCCGGTGCGTGGGCCGCGCGGGCGGCTGCTGGACGGATTCCGCTATCTGCGCGGACGCCCCCAACTGGTGGTGAGCATGTTCGCGGTGTTCGTCATCGGGACCTTCGGCATCAACCTGGCGGTCACCTCACTGCTGATGGCCACCCACGAGTTCGGGCTCGGCGCCAGCGCCTACGGGCTGCTGGGCTCGACAGCGGCTGTCGGATCGTTGACGGCGGCGATGGTCGGGCTGCGACGGACCGGCTCACGGCTGCGCTACGTCGTCGGGTCCAGCGCCGGGTTCGTTGTCGCCCTAGCCGTGTCCGCGCTGATGCCGACGTACTGGGCGTTCGCGATCTCCCTGATCCCGGTGGGCTTCTTCGGGGTGACCGCGCTGCTGTCCGCCAACGTCTTCCACCAGCTTTCGGCGGGTCCGGCCATGCGCGGGCGGACGATGGCTGTGCACATGCTGATGCTGCAGGGCGGTACCCCGCTGGGGGCCCCACTGGTCGGCTGGGTCGGGCAGCATGCCGGAGCCCGCGCGGCCATCCTGTTCTGCGCGGTGATGCTCACGATCGGCCTGGTCATCCCGCTGACGCTGTTCCTACGCCGGCTGGCCCGCCGCGGGATCCGCCTGCAGGGGCACCTGCGTCCCCGCCCCTCGCTGGTGCTGTTCACCGCGGGCGACCGTTGAACGGGTCTGCGGCCGTCCCCGCGAGACCAGGCGCCACCTGCTGACATGTGTGCACGACCTAGGCTCCGGGGATGGACCGGCGCACACAGCGGCTACTGGTCGGTATCGTGCTGTTCGTGTTGGTCGGTGCTGTCCTGCTGGGGTCCTGGCGCAGATGAGTATCGGATGAGCAGTAGCCGCGCACCTGCTCGCGCCCCGCGCACGAGTCTGGGAATCGGTGCCCTCGGACTCGCCGGTGTGCTGTTCCTGGCGGGAGCGCAGCTGGCGGGAGCCCAGGTGGCGGCAGCCGCCGGGTCGCCGAGTCCCGATGTGAGCCAGCCCGCTGGGAGTTCGCCGGCTGCCGCGAGTGTTCCCGCCTCGCCGAGCGTCACGCTCACTCCGACACCGATCGCCACCAGCGTCACCAAGACCACCACGGCGACCCGCGGACCGCTGCCGGGATGGGCGATCGCGTTGATCGTCGCTCTCGCCGCGGCCGGCGCGCTGGCGGCCTACCCGACGCGCCGTCGCCACTGAGAGCGATGCTCGCGTCCGATGCGCAGAGCAGCGCTCACAGCAGCTGCTGGAGTGTCCAGTCGATGCAGCTGAGCAGCGCGCTTATGTCATCCGGGTCGACCGCCGGGTACATCCCGATCCGGAGCTGGTTGCGGCCCAGTTTGCGGTAGGGCTCGGTGTCCAGGATCCCGTTCTCGCGCAGCACTCCGGCCAACGCAGCCGCATCCACGCTGGCGTCGAAGTCGACGGTGGCGACCACCTGCGAACGGACCGCCGGGTCGCCGACGAACGGCTGAGCCACCTCGTGGGCGTCGGCCCAGCCGTAGAGGCGCCGGGCGGACTCCGCTGTTCGCGCCGTTGCCGCGGGAAGCCCACCGGAGGCGAGCATCGCCTGTAGTTGCGCATCCAGGAGCAGTAGCGTCGCGATGGCCGGAGTGTTCAGCGTCTGGTCGCGACGGGAGTTGTCCAACGCGGCGGCAAGGTCGAAGAAGTCGGGGATGTAGCGCCCGGAAGCGGCGATCTCCCCGACGCGCGCCACGGCCCGCGGAGACAGCAGCGCCAGCCACAGTCCGCCGTCGGAGGCGAAGCCCTTCTGCGGCGCGAAGTAGTAGACGTCGCACTGGCCGAGCTGCACCCCCAGCCCACCGGCGGCGGAGGTCGCGTCGATGAGAACCAGCGCGTCGGTGTCGGCGCCCGCCGGGCGAACTACCGGTGCCATCACCCCCGTGGATGTCTCGTTGTGCGGCCAGGCGTAGCTGTCGGTCCCCGGTTGACCGAGCGGGGTGATCAGCTGGCCGGGCGGCGCGCTGCGCACGTCCGGTTCGGCCAGCCAGGGTGCGCGGGCCGTGCACGAGGCGAACTTGGCGGAGAACTCCCCGAACGTGCAGTGCTGTGCGTGTTGGCGGATCAGGGCATGCGTGGCGATGTCCCAGAACGCCGTTGACCCGCCGAGGCCGAGCACCACCTCGTAGCCGGCCGGGGGGGCGAACAGCTCGCCCAGTCCCGCGCGGACCCGACCGACGAGGGACCGGACCGGGGCCTGCCGGTGGGAGGTGCCGAGCACCCCGGCCCCGGTGCGCGCCAGCCCGGCAACCGCGGCCTCGGGGATCTTCGACGGGCCGGACCCGAACCGGCCGTCGGCGGGTAGCAGTTGCTGGGGAATCCGCACCCGGCGATGCTCGCATGCACCGGGCCGCCGCCCCTGTCCGCGGCCGCGCGTTCTAGCGTTGCCGCGTGGACACCCCCGCTGAGCTGGATATCGCCGGACTGCGGGAGACCTACCGGCGGGGCCAGTTGAGCGAGGGCGAGGTCGCCGACGAGCCGCTGGCCCAGTTCCGCCGGTGGCTGGGCGAGGCAGTCAGTGCGCGGGTCCCTGAGCCGAACGCAATGACGCTGGCCACCGCATCCCCGGACGGTGTCCCCGCCGCGCGCGTCGTGCTGCTCAAGGCGGTCGACGAGGCGGGTTTCGTGTTCTACACCAACACCGGCTCGGCCAAGGCGGTTCAGCTGCTGGCCAACCCGCATGCGGCGCTGGTGTTCTGCTGGCTGGAACTGGAACGGCAGGTCCGGGTGGTCGGCAGCGTGACCGCGGTAGATCGGATCAGCTCGGCCAGCTACTTCGCCTCCCGGCCGCGGCAGTCGCAGCTAGGGGCGTGGGCCAGTCATCAGTCGACGGTGGTCGCCGACCGGGATGAGCTGGTCCGAGCCGAGCAGCAGGTCAGCGCCCGCTTCGCCGGGCACGAGGTGCCGCTGCCGGACTTCTGGGGGGGCTGGGTGGTCCGCCCGGAGACTGTCGAGTTCTGGCAGGGCCGCCCGGGCCGGCTGCACGACCGGCTGCGTTACCGCCACGACGGGGCCGGGTGGGTGGTTGAGCGCCTCGCTCCCTGAAACATCGGCGCACCCAGCCGCCGGCCCCGGGACGCAGAGCGGCCCGTGGGCACTTCCACCCGAACCCCGGGGTGGGGATCGGATGGCCCGGAGGGACGAGTCCCGGGGCCCACGGGCCGGATGACTGCCGGATTTCACCAGCCGCCGGTCTGCGGCGGTCTCGGAAACCCGAGCTTCGAACTGGACTGGCAGCTAGCGGACAGCCACCTCACGAGTCCCACTGGAATCGCAAATAGTGGACCACCTCCTCTCGCGTGTACGAGAACAGTAGGTCGCTGCCCGCGCGCGCGCCACGCGTTTGCCGGCCCTGGGTTCACTCCCGCAGCTGCTGGTACCGGGCCAGCGCCTCGCGTCGTTCGACACCGTGGTCGACCAGCTGTTCCGGGTACCCGTGCGCGTAGCCGTCCGCAGCCTCCCACGGGGTGTGTACCGAACGGCCGGGCAGGTGTCGCAGCTCGGGAACGTAGCGGCGCACGTAGTCCCCGTCCGGGTCGAATCGCTGTCCCTGGGTGACCGGGTTGAAGATTCGGAAGTAGGGCGCGGCGTCGGTGCCGGAGCCGGCCACCCACTGCCAGCCGTGCTGGTTGCTGGACAGTTCGCCGTCCACGAGCTGTCGCATGAACCACCGGGCGCCGGCGGTCCACTCCAGGTGCAGGTCCTTGACGAGGAAACTGGCCACGATCATCCGCAGCCGGTTGTGCATCCAGCCCTCCCGCAGCAGTTGGCGCATCCCCGCGTCGACGATCGGAAAGCCGGTCCGACCCTGCTGCCAGGCCGACAATGCCGCTGCGGCGTCCGGGCCGCTGTCGTAGTGCATCGACGCCATCGCCGGCTTGTAGTAGGCGCGCGCGGAATCGGGCCGGTGGAACAGCACGTCGGCGTAGAAGTCACGCCAGGCCAGCTCGCCGCGCAGCGTCTCGGCTCCCGTCTGCTGCTCGGCGGGCACCCCGGCCAGATCGGCGAGCATCGTGCGCGGATGCACCTCGCCGTACTTCAGGTGCACCGACATCCGGGTGGTGCCCGGCAGGTCGGGTCGCTCCCGGTTGGCTCCGTACCCGCCGACGCCGCTGCCCGGTTCGTCGCTGTCCAGGAAGCCCTGCCAGATCCGGCGCGCCTCGTCTTCGCCGGCGATCGGCAGGTCCGCGATGTCGGCAACATCCGGTAGCCCTTCGTCCGCAACCCCGGACAGCCACGCCACCGGCCCGGGATCCGGGGCCGGGTCCCGCCAGCCGTGCCGCAACCAGGCCCGGTAGAAGGGGGAGTAGACCGTGTACGGCTCGCCATCGGCCTTGCGGACCCGTCCGGGCGCGACGACGTAGGGCGAACCGGTGCGGACCAACTCGATCCGAGCAGCGGCGAGGGCCTGGGCCTGCTGTACGCGGTTGTCACGCTCGCGCCCGTAGGGCTGGTAGTCGGCGGCGACGTGAACAGCCCCCGCATCGACGTCGCGGGCCACTGCCGCGACCACCTCGGCCGGGTTCCCCCGCCGGATCACCAGTGCACCGCCGATCGAGGCGTCCAGGGCCCGCAGGCTGGCCGCCAGGTAGGCGCGCCGGCGCGGCCCGGAGGGGCCCCACAGCCGCGGGTCGATCACGAACAGCGGCAGCACCTGCTCCGACGCCGCCGCCGCGAGCAGCGCCGGGTTGTCGTGCAGACGCAGGTCGCGGCGGAACCACAGCACCGAACGGCTCATGGTGTGCACGCTAGGGAACCTTCACCCGCCACCCGCCACCCGCCATCAGCCACCAGCCACCCGCCGCCGGCCACCGGTCGGCGCAGTGGGCGAGACTGGGACCCGGCAGCCGCCGGTGGACCGGCCGGGCAGTGAGGTGGACCGTGAACGAGCTTGTCGACACGATCGAGATGTACCTGCGCACCATCCTCGACCTGGAGGAGGAGGGCATCGCCCCGTTGCGCGCGCGCATCGTGGAGCGGCTGCACCACTCCGGGCCGACGGTCAGCCAGACGGTGGCGCGGATGGCACGCGACGGGCTGCTGGTGGTGGGCGACGACCGGCGGATCGAGCTCTCCGATGAGGGTCGCCGCTACGCGGTACGGGTGATGCGTAAGCACCGCCTCGCCGAGCGGTTGCTCACCGATGTCATCGGGCTGGACTGGGCGCTGGTGCACACCGAGGCCTGCCGCTGGGAGCACGTGATCTCCACCGATGTCGAACAGCGTCTGGTCGCGATCCTGGACAGTCCGCAGCGCTCCCCTTACGGCAACCCCATCCCAGGACTTGCCGAACTGTCCCGGACCGACGCTGCCGGGCGAACCGTCGAAGCGGTCGACGCCCTGGACGCCACCCTGCTCACGCTGGCCGGGCCGGAGCCGATCGTGGTTACCGTGCACCGCATCGGGGAGCTGGTGCAGACCGACGTGGCGGCATTGGAGGCGCTGCGTTCGGCCGGGCTGCTGCCCGGAGCCACCGTGCTGATCACCCGCGGCCAGGGCTCGGTGACGGCATCCGCGGTGGACGCTGCCCGGCCGGGCGCGGGACAGTCCGTGACCCTGCCGCCCGAGATCGCCTCCCACGTTTTCGCCATGCCGGCGGGCGGGTGTTCGCAGGTCAGCAGGCTACAATCCTGATCGCCCGCCCAGATGCTGCCACGAGTGGGCCGATGTCATCTGTGTCGCTGGTCAGGATCTGGTCCCCGGTCGCCGACACCGCCACCACGCTCGCGTCCACCGCATCCGTCGCGGCAGCGATCCCCAGCAGTACGCCGGCTGCCCTGCCCAGGCCCTCGTCGATCGCTCGCACGTCGACCGACTCCAGGAGCCGAGCCAGATTCGCCTGCCGTCCGCCCGGGTCCCGCCAGACCTGGGTGATGACCGGGCCGGTGCTGCGCAGCTCAAGTCCTGCCTGCTGGGCCACGCGGAGCCGAGCAGCCATCGCCCGGTCGGCGCGGTCGGCAGCCACGAAGGCCCCGGCGTCCAGCACCAGCGCGCTCACCTGGACGGACCGCCCGGGACCGGCTGGGCTGCCGCCGGCCCGGGAACGGCCAACTCGGCAGCCGCCCTGCTCAGCTCGGCCGCGGTGAGCGAGCCGTGCTCGGCCTCCCACGCGTCGAGATAGTCCGCCAGCGCGTCCGCGCGCAATCTGGCAGCGGCTGCCTGCGCCAACCAGCCGGACACACTCGACCTGCGAGTCCGCGCCGCGGCGCGGATGGCGTCGCCGAGATCCGGATCGAAGGAGACGCTGAGCTTGTCGACCTTCACCCGCGTGATCCTACCGTGGTAGGGACGACGGCGGTAGGAACAGCTGTCCCGGCCGGCTCGTGCGCGCCGCCGCTGCTGCGAGCGTGGTTGGCTGCCTGGCATGGGCATCAGGCTGTTGCGACTCGGCCAACCCGGACGGGAGCGTCCCGCGGTCCTCGACGAGGCCGGTCGGGTGTTCGACCTGTCCGGGATCACCGGGGACATCGACGGGACTTTTCTGGCCGGTGACGGCATTGCGCGTGCGCAGGCGGCGGTGGCCGAGGGCTCGCTGCCCGGGCTCGACGACCCGGGCGACGGGTCAGGGCTGCGGATCGGGGCGCCGATCGGTCGGCCGAGCGCGGTGGTCTGCGTCGGGCAGAACTACGCCGCCCATGCCGCGGAATCGAACTCACCGGTGCCGAGCACCCCAGTGCTGTTCTTCAAGCACCCGAACACGGTGGTCGGGCCCTACGACGACGTGGTGATCCCACGGCGGGCCGAGCAGACCGACTGGGAGGTCGAACTCGGCGTCGTGATCGGGCGCCGGTTGTCCTACGCACCGGACATCGACACGGCGATGTCGGCCGTTGCCGGCTACGTCACCAGCGACGACGTGTCAGAGCGGGCCTTCCAGCGGGAACAGAGCGGCGGCCAGTGGTCCAAGGGCAAGTGCGCGCCGACCTTCAACCCGCTCGGGCCGTGGCTGGTGCCCGCCGCGCAGGTGCCCGACCCGCAGCAGCTGCGGCTGACCTCGACCGTGGACGGGTCGCCCCGGCAGGATTCGAACACCGCCGACATGGTCTTCGGCGTCGGGTACCTGCTGCACCACATCTCCTGGTACATGACCCTGGAGCCCGGTGATCTGGTCAACACCGGAACCCCGCAGGGGGTGGCGATGTCCGGCCGGTTCGACTACCTGCGCCGAGGCAATGTGCTCACCGTCGAGGTCGCCGGGCTGGGCGGGCACCGCAACCACCTGGTGGGAGCGGACTGAGCCCGACGGTCACCGCGGCGCGGCGATGGGGACGCCTCGTGGTCGCGATCCTGGTGGCCGGCTGCGCGGTGATCGCCGTGGCCGGCTTGTGGCTGTCGCTGAACTACGACGAGGGCGTCTACTCCCAGACCGAGCGGCTCGTCGTGGCCGGGCAGCCGCTGGTCTCGCAGGTGTTCAGCTCCCAGCCGCCGCTGTTCGTGGCAACGGTGCTGCCGGGCTGGCTGCTCGGCGGGGTGGTCGGTGCCCGCGTAATGATGCTGGCGTGGGGCGTGGTCGCGTTGGTGGCGACCTACCGGATCGGGCGCGGGCTGGCGGGCCGGGGGGTTGCGGCGGGTGCGACCGTGCTGGTGGCAGCATCACCTGCCTTTCTCGGGGTGACCAGTCGGATGCAGGCCGAAATCCCGTCGCTGGCCCTGGCGTTGGTGTCCCTCGCCCTGCTGGTGCCACGCGCCGGTGGGGCCCGGGTACGGGGCTGGGCGGTGGCGGTGTCCGGGGCGCTGTTCGGGGCGGCGTTGATGACCAAGCTGCTGGTAGCGCCGATGGTGGTCCCGGCGGTACTGCTGCTGCTGGTGGCGGCCGGGCCGGTGCGGCGACGGGTCAGGTCACTGGTGCTTTGGGCAGGCGTCGCGGCGGTCGTCGTCGTCGGGGTGGCGGTCCCGTTCTGGCACGGGGGTCGGCTATACGAGCAGGTCGTCGGGTTCCATGTCACCGCGCAGGACACCACCGCGGGCCTGGCGGCCAACCTGGCGGTGTTCCGATACGAGAAGGTGACAGCGCTCGTGCTGGCCGGTGGCGTGGGTGCGGCGATGTGGTTGGCGGGGACCGGGTGGCGTCGGAAGGTCTCCCCGCCGGGACCGTCGCCACTCGCGGGGGTGGTGCTGGCCGCTTGGGTGATCGCGACCGTGGGTTTCCTGGTGATCCACGTGCCGCTGTTCGATCACCATCTGGTGCTGGCGGTGGTCCCGGCCGCCCTCGCCGTGGCTGTGGTGGTCGCGCGGCTGCCCGTGCGCGCAGCCGTCCCGCTGGCCGTGGTGGCGGCGCTGGGCCTGCTCGCGGTCTCCGGGCAAATGGTCACCACCAGTCAGACGCTGTCGACGCAGTCCGCGGATCGCTCGATCGCCAAGCTGCGGGAGTTGCCGGCCGGGAGCACGGTCATAACCGACAATCAGGTGCTCGCCACGCTGGCCGGGGTGTCGGTTCCCGGTCAACTGGTGGACACCTCGTTGGTACGGATCGCCTCCGGTTCCCTGACGTCGAAGCAGGTCTGTCGGCGGATCGGGCAGGTCGACGCGGTCCTGTTGACCGCACATGGCCGTTTCGGGCAGCTACCGGGCGTCGCGCGCTGCACCAGAGCGGCGCTGCGGCTGGTGTGGTCCCATCACGGCGACCGGCTGTACCGGCGTCATCGCTAGCCGCTGGCGCGGGCCTCCGGCAGCACCGCAACCGATCGGTGGCCCCGACTGGACTCGAACCAGCGACACGCGGTTTAGGAAACCGCTGCTCTATCCCCTGAGCTACGGGGCCCAGGCCGGCGCGGCCGACGGCCGGACAGCCCGAACCGGGCACCGCCATGCTCGCACGCGTACCGGCGATGTCCACAGGTCGCACACCGCCGTGTCCACAGATTGCGTCGGTCACGGTGTCCTGTCGGCGCCGCCGGGCACACTCCTGGCGTACCGCAGTCCGTGCGGTTCCCCAGCTCAGTAGGAGTCACCGTGTCCGATACCCCCGCCGACGGGTGGTCGCCAGCCAACCCGGACAGTGCTCGCCCTGACGGCGCTGGCCCTGACGGCGCTGGCCCTGACGGCGCCAGCCGGGACACTGCCGGCTGGGACCAGCCGCCGGCGCGGCCGAACCGCCGTGGCCGCTGGGTGATCGCTGCGGTCTGCGTGCTGGCCCTGATCCTGCTCGGTGGGGGTGGCGCCTACGCGTTCGCGCGACTGTCCGGAGCGGGTCCGCAGCCGGAGAGCGCGCTGCCGGCCAGCACCATCGCGATGGTCAAGCTGGACCTGAACCCGGGGGCCGGCCAGAAATTGGCCGCCTACCGGCTATTTCGCAAGTTCCCCGCCGCGAAGATCGGCACCGACCAGGACAAGGCCGTGCAATCCCTGATCCGTTCGGCCACCAGGGACTCCGGCGGCATCGACTTCGACGCCGATGTCCGTCCCTGGCTGGGCAAGCGGGCCGCCGTCGCGGTCGTCCCAAGCGGGAACCCGGCCGACCCGTTCGGATACGCGGCCGTAGTGGCCTACACCGACCAGGCCGCCATGACCAGCGGCCTGCACCATCTGCAACAGCACGACGGCCGCGCCGCCTTCGGCTTCACCGGTCACGACGGGTATGTGCTGATCGCTGCTACCCAGCGGGAGGCGGACCGCTATGCCACGGCTGCCGCCGCGAAGCCGCTGGCGCGGGTGGGCACACTGAGCGCCGACATCGCTGCCCTGCACGGGGACCAGATCGCCGTCGCGTGGGCCGATTTCGGGGCCCTCTGGAACGCGATCCCAGAGTCGGATCGACGGGCCGCCAGCACAGCGTTCGGTGGCGGATCGCAGCCGCTGGCCGGTCGCTACGTTGCCGGACTGCACCTGAGCGACTCCGCGGTCGAGGTCTCCGGGCGGGGATTCGACTTGAAGCTGCCTGAGGCGTCGACCCGCATCGGGGTCAAGCCGACGGGTGGCAACCTGATCGGCGAGCTGCCCGCCGACGGCGTGGCGGCCGTCTCCGTGACCGGGCTGGACGAGGCCGTGAGCTCCTTCTGGGACAGGGCAACCGCCGCGGTGCCCGACACCCGCGGACTGGCGCAGAGTCTGGGGATCCGCTTGCCGGACGATCTGAAGACCCTGCTGGGACAGCAGACCGCGCTCTGGCTCGCCCCCGGCGGGCGATCCGGTGGTGTCCGGATCCGCTCGGCCGATCCCGGCGCAGCCGAGACGGTCGCCACCAAGCTGCTCGCCGCGGCCTCGTCCGCCGGGGATGGGACCGATCCCACGGCCATCGATCCCACGGCCACCGATCCCGGGAGCACCGACCCGGCTCCGATGGACCCCACCGGTGGGCTGGCTGATCAGGCAATGGTCACCCGCACAGCCGACGGTCACGGGCTGGTCCTTGCAAGCGACGCCGATGCCGCGCGCGGACTCGCCGACCCGAAGCAGCAGCTGCGCGACCGCCCCGGGTTCACCGCGGTTCTTCCCGACGCGGACACCGCCGGGTTGGCTGCCTGGATCGACATCGCGGGTCTGCTCAAGCTCGCTCCGCCCGACACGGTCAGTGCGCAGCAACGCGCGAACCTCGCCCCGCTGGACCAGCTCGGCTACTCGGCAACCAACGACGGGGATCACGCCTTCCGCCTCAAGCTCACATTCAAGTAGCGGCTCAGGCGGCACCGGTGCCCGCCCCCGGTGAAAGGGGTCACCGAGCAGAGCATGCGCGAGTTCTGCCTGGCGACGATTCAGCTGCCGACCCTGAAGTCGCTGACCGGCGACGCGATCACCTATCCCATCCGGCCAGACCTCATGCCGACCTTCGTTGCGCAGGCCACCACCATCGCCCCCGCCCAGGTGGCCGAGGTCACGATTCCGCAGTTCGCGCAGATCAACCAAGTCCTGCAGAACCAGCTGGAACCGGCATTTCTCGGCGGGAAGGACACCGGCGCGGCACTGGCCTCTCTCAGCGACGGCATCGACCAGGCGTTGAAGCGGTGAGGCACCTACCGTCGCGCCCGGCCGTCGAATCGCGCCTGAACGATCGGAGCGCGGAATGAGCGCGCAGGCGGCACTGGACCCGCAGCCCACACTGCAGGAGGCTGTCGCCAGCGGTGCGCGCCGCCGCCGCCGGGCCGGATGGCGGAACACGGGTCAGGCGATGGTTTTCGCCGGCCCCAATGTCGTTCTCATCGCTGGTTTCCTGTTTCTCCCGCTGATCCTGGCAGGCGTGCTAAGCCTCTACCGGTACAGCGGATTCGGCAGCGCGCAATGGCTGGCGCTGGACAACTACCGGCAGCTGTTCACCGACAGTGTCTTCTACCGTTCATTGGCCAACACGGCCGTGTTCGCGGTCTTCACCGTGCCGGTTGGAATGGCAGCCGGACTGGGTCTGGCGGTGCTGCTGAACTCGGTTCTGCCCGGCCGGTCGGTCTATCGGGCGATCATCTATCTGCCGATGGTCATCTCCGGGGTCGCGACCGGGCTGATCGGGACCTTTATGTTCGACGAGAACCTCGGGACCCTGAACAAGATCCTCTCCGCTGTGCACCTGCCCACGATCGCCTGGCAGTCCTCGGGGATACCCGCGATGGCATCGGTGATCCTCGTGACGCTCTGGATCCGACTCGGGTTCGACATGGTCATCTACCTGGCCGGCCTACAGGGCATCAGCCCCCAGCTCTATGAGGCGGCCCGCACCGAGGGCGCCAGCGCCTGGCAGGCGTTCCGCTGGGTCACCCTCCCGCTGGTGGGACCATCGACCTTCTTCCTGCTCATCATGAATGTTATCTACACGTTCCAGATCTTCGACACGGTGTTCGTGCTGACCAACGGTGGCCCCGGCTTCAGCACCGAGGTGCTCGGAACCTACGCGTACAAGAGCGGTTTTGGGCCGGTCCGCGCGCAGGGCTACGCCGCTGCGATCGGGGTCGTCATCTTCGTCCTGACGTTGGCGTTCACGGTGATCTGGTGGCGCACGAGCAGAACCCGGGACCTGGCCGGATGAGTGCGCTGGACGCCAGCCGGGTCGAATCGGCCTCCACCGTGCGCACTCGGTCACCCGGCCGTGACCGCGGTGCCCGTCGCACTCCTCTGGCGCGGATTCTAGTGGCGCTGCTGATATGTGCGGTCATGTTGTTCCCGCTCTACCTGATGGTGGTCACCGCTTTCTCGCCGCGGGGCGAGGTGCTGTCAACCACGCTGCACCTGTTCCCGGCGGCACCGACGTTGGACAACTTCACGCGGGTGTTCGCCCAGCAATACTTCTGGACCTGGTTCGGCAATTCCCTGACGATTGCCCTCATCGTCACCGCGGTCACCGTCACCCTGAACCTGTTGGCCGGTTATGCCTTCGCCAAACTGCCATTTCGCGGGCGGGGCGCACTGTTCCTGGTGCTGCTGGGCACCATGATGGTCCCGGTGCAGGCGATCATCGTCTCCCAGTTCCGCATCGTGACGACGCTGAACCTGGTCGGCACTTTCTGGGCCGTCATCATCCCGGCCGCCGCGACCGCGTTCGGCATCTTCCTGGCCCGACAGTTCATCATCGCGATCCCGGACGAGCTGATGGAGGCTGCACGCGTGGACGGGGCCGGTCGGTTCCGGGTGTTCGTGTCGATCGTGCTGCCGTTGTGCCGACCGCTGATAGCGGTCCTGGTGCTGCTGACGTTCATGTATCAGTGGAACGACTTCCTCTGGCCGTTGATCGTGTTGCGCGAACCGAGACTGCAGACCCTCCCAGTGGCATTGCAGGCATTCCGCGGGCAGTTCACCACCGACTACGGGGGGCTGATGGCAATGACGCTTGTGTCGGTGGTGCCGATGGTCGTGCTGTTCCTGACCTTTCAGCGGTACTTCGTGCAGGGCCTGGCCCGGACCGGTATCCGGTGAGTGCCGCTACCGACCCGGGCACCGACGACGGGGGAGCCGCCGCCCTGATGCGTTCGGCCGCCGTCCGCGACCTGGACAGCGAGGGTATTCCGGTCGTACTCGCGCTGGCCGCGTCCGGGCGACCGGCCTTGCCGGCGCGCGATCCGGGCGCGCGGGCCGACGGTGCCGCGCTGGCAGTCCGCGCCCAGCAGTTGCGCGATCAGCTGTGGCCGGAGTCCCGAGACGGTGATCTGTTCACCACCTACGCGGTGCTGGCCACCCTGGCGCGGGCCGAAATCGACGGCCGGTGAGCAGCGCCCCGACCGGACCGACAGCACCGACCGGGTTCGCCGAGCATGTTTCGGCGCTGGCCGCCGGCAACCTGCTGCGCGTCGTCAACTTCCACCTGACGCCGTCCTCGGCCGCCGATGCGCTGCGGGCCGAGCTGTCGGGTTACGCCGAGCGCTATGACCCGGTGACCGAGGGCGAACTGGACGCCTTCTTCGCGACCGGCCGCTGGTCCGGGAAACGCCCCGGGCTGATCCCGGCCTTCTACGAGGGCTACCGCGACGGGTATGAGGTGGTCGCCCCGATCCTGGACCAGGTGGGCCTGACCGGCTGGTTCTTCGTCTGCACCGGCTGGGTCGACACTGCCCCGCCGCAGCAGGAGGCCTACGCCCACGCCCACCATCTGGCCCTGGCACGCACCGACGCCGGCCGGGACCGGATCGCGTTGAGCTGGGACGAGGTCGCGGGGTTGGCGGCCCGTCACGTCGTCACCCCCCACACGGCCAGCCACGCCCCAGCCGTGAACCTGACGACCGCAGCCGACCGCCATCGGGAGATCGTCGAACCCAAACAGCGGATCGAGTCGGTCATCGGGCGCCCGGTGCCGGCCCTGGCCTACCTGCATGGCACCCACCACGGACTGGTGCCGGCCGCCGACCGGGCCGTCGTCGCGGCGGGCTACCACTACGTGTTCAGCAACACGATGGTGCAGCAGGTCAGCGGGGGCTGATCCTGCGGCCGCCGGCCGCGGCGCTGGTCGATGTCGTCAGCGCTGGTTGATGGCTTCAGCGCTTCTCGATGGCTGCCGGGCGCCGTTGGGCGGCCCGGATCCGCGCCAGGTCGACCTTCTCCGTACGGTCGAAGGCGTAGATGCCGTTCTGCTCCTGAAAGACGTCGGTCAGCTGGGTGTAGCAGTAGCCGAACATCAGCGGATCGTCTAGGAGCACCCCGGTCAGCGCTTCGAAGCGGCCAAGGTACTCATCTTCGGATGCCGGACGTTGGCCGTAGCCCCAGGATTGCTCACCCTCGGCCGCCCCCGGTGACCACCAGATGCCTCCGAACTCGCTGCAGAACCACGGCTGTCCGGAGTACGGCACCGACATCGAGCGCTGCTGCCCGGGCGAACGGTTCTCGTCCGGGTGGCCCTCGGCCAGCCCGGCCATCGCGGCGGCAAAGCGTTCCGGATCCTGCTCGTAGTTGTGGGAGTCCCAGACGTCGGACTCGCGGACCCGGTGGGAGTAGCCCGAGGCGTCCAGGACCGGCCGGGAGGTGTCCATCGCCTTGGCGGCCAGGAACATCGCCCGGGTCACGTCGTCCAGGTCGGTGATGTGGTCGGTGATCGGCTGGTGCGTCTCGTTCAATCCGCACCAGCCGACGATTGCCGGGTGGGAGTAGTCGCGCTCCAACGCCTCCAGCCACTGGGTGATGAAGCTGGCGGTCGGGTGCTGATAGTCCTCGCCGACGCGGTGGTCGGGAAGCGACGCGCCCCAGTCGCCGAACTCGCCCCAGACCAGGTAGCCGAGGCGGTCGGCGTGGAACAGGAACCGCTCCTCGAACACCTTCTGGTGCAGCCGGGCGCCGTTGAACCCGGCCGCCTGCGCCAACCGGATGTCGCGCACCAGCGCGTCGTCGTCCGGCGCGGTCATCAGCCCGTCCGGATAGAGGCCCTGGTCCAGCACGAGACGTTGGAACACCGGCTCACCGTTGAGCAGCACCGCGTTGCCCTCGATGCTGACCGAGCGCAACCCCGCATATGTCTCGGCCGCGTCGGCCACCGCACCCGAGCCGTCGAGCAGTTCCACCCGCAGGTCGTAGAGCGCCGGGTCCTGCGGGCTCCACAGCCGGACCCGGCCCGCTGGGACGGTCAGCATCAGCTGCGGCGCCATGTCCGATCCGGCTGCCACGGCCGCGGCGGCGACCTCCCCGTCCTCGTCGTGCAGGGTGACGCGCACCGTGTGCCCGGCGCGCGGGCCGACCAGCGGCTGCTGCAGGTGGAAGGCGGAGTTGGCCACATCCGGGGTGATCCGGGTCCGGCCCAGCCGGGTCGTGGGCACCGGTTCCAGCCACACCGTCTGCCAGATCCCGGTCGTCCGCGGGTAGAAGCACTGGTAGTTCTCGTAGCGGGTCGACTGCTTACCGCGAGCCTGGTGGCCGAAGCGGCTGTCGCGGGCACGGACGACGATGCTGAGCTCGCCGCTGCGCTGACCGAGGTCGGCGGTGAAGGAGGTGAACCCGCCGCGGTGCCGCGCAACCTCGTCCCCGTCGACCCAGACGGTCGTGTCGTGGTCGACCGCACCGAAGTGCAGCAGCACATCGCGGCCGGTCCAATCGGCGGGCACGGTCACACTGCGCCGATACCAGACGGCCTGCAGGAAGTCGCCGTTGCCGACCCCGGACAGCCCCGATTCGGGAGCGAACGGGACGGTGATCGTTGCATCCAGGTCCCGCTCCAGCAGTCCCCGTTCCAGCCCGGAATCTCCCTGGTCGATCTCGAACTGCCATTCCCCGTTCAGATTCAGCCAGTCAGGGCGGGTGAACGACGGACGGGGGTACTCCGGGCGAGGCTGGGCCATCCCCGGACGTTACGCCGGTTCTCCGCGCTCGCCAGCGGTGCAACGCCGCACCGGCACCGGTCCCGTCGAGTCCCGGACGATCAGCTCGGTGGCCAGTTCCACGTGCAGCGCCTCGTGGTCGTGACGCTCCAGCATGCGCATCAAAACCGAGACCGCCATCCGCCCCATCTCCTGCAGCGGCTGGCGGACGGTGCTCAGCAGCGGGCGGGTGGCCAGGCTGATGTCGATGTCGTCGAAGCCGGTCACCGAGAGGTCCGCAGGGACGGCCAGCCCGAGGTCGGCGGCGGCTCGCAACGCGCCAACGGCGATCTTGTCGTTGAAGCAGACCAGGGCGGTCGGGCGGTTCGCGAGCTCGAGTAGTCGACGGGCGGCCCGGTGGCCCGCTGCGATGGTCGGCGCAACGCTGGTTGCCAGCTCCGGCGCGGGCAGCACGCCGGCATCGGCCAGCGCGGAACGGTGCCCGGCCGCCCGCTGCTGGCTGGCCAACCAGTCCGTCGGCCCGCCGATGTACCCGATGCGGCGGTGCCCCAGCCCGACCAGATGCACCCCGATGCTGCGGGCTCCCGCGGCGTGGGCTGCCGAAACAGCAGCGATGTCACGCGGCAGCGGGGTGCGCGGGTCGACCACCACATAGGGGAATCCACGCGCCCGAAGTGCGACGAGCTCCCCGGCCGGTTCCGGCGGCAGGATGAGTACTGCCCCGTCCGGTCCCGCCGCCCGACCGAGCTGGCTCAGCGCCGGCGAGCGCTGGGCGGCCTCGCCGGCGTCGAGCAACACGTCACGCCCGTGCAGCGCCAGCGTCTGCGCAACCGCGGAGGAGATGATCCCGAAGTAGTCGGTCAGTACGTACGGGCACCGCAGCAGCACCGGTCCGGACCGTCGCGGGGGCGGTGCCGCCCGCGGGGTGGGGGCGTTCGCGCCGCGCCGTGCCAGCGCCTGTTGCACCTTCTCCCGGGTCGGCGTCGCGACGTTGGTCTGCCCGTTGAGCACCCGGGACACGGTCGCGATGGACACGCCGGTCTCCGCTGCGATCTCGCGGACGGTCGCCCGCCCGGCCGTCGATGTAACAGCTGGTTGTTTCACAGCCGGTAGCCTAGGTCGATTCCGACGGCATTCGGACGGCCGCCACCGGTCTGACGGGCCGTTCAACGGTCAGAGCCGGTGGCGGTTGACACCGCCCCAAGCTCGCCATACGGTCGGAGACGCCCTGACGTCCGACTGATATTTCAGTTGTTACAGCTGTGAGGAGACCACCATGCGGATCCGAACCGGAGCGGTCGGCATCGCTGCCGGCAGCGCCGCCCTGCTGCTGAGCGCCCTTCCGGTCGCCGCCGCCGCCAGCGGCAGCTCCGCGCTGCATGCCCCTGCCCAGGATGTGCGGGGTCATGCCGCACCGGTCGCAAGTGTCTGGGTGACCACGCCGGACGCGGCAGAGCAGCTGCACCAGCGCCCGTCGGTGGCTTTCGGCAGCACCCCATCGGACAACCCGACGATCATCGTGGATCCACGCCAGAAATATCAGCAGATGGACGGTTTCGGGGCATCGATCACCGATTCAGCGGCCACGGTGCTCTACCGGTTGGCGCCAACAGTGCGCGACCAGGCGATGCACCGGCTGTTCGACCCGGTAAGCGGGATCGGGGTCAGCTTCCTCCGCCAGCCAATCGGCTCCTCCGATTTCACCGCCGCGGCCACCCACTACACCTATGACGACGTACCCGCCGGGGCGACCGACTTCGCACTCACGAAGTTCTCCATCGATCACGACCGGAGCGAGATCCTGCCCCTGCTACGGCAGGCAAAGCGGCTGAACCCGGACCTGAGCGTCATGGCCACGCCGTGGAGTCCGCCGGCCTGGATGAAGACCGGGGACTCCCTCATCGGCGGGCGCCTGAAGGACGATCCGGCCATCTACGACGCCTACGCCCGGTACCTGGTGAAATTCGTGCAGTCCTATAGGGCGGCCGGGGTCCCGGTCGATTTCCTCTCGGTTCAGAACGAACCGCAGAACCGGAACCCGAACGGCTACCCGGGCACGGACATGCCGGTCCGGCAGGAGGTCAAGGTCATCGAGGCGCTCGGTCCGCTGCTGCAGAAGGCCAGCCCGCACACCAAGATCCTTGCCTACGACCACAACTGGGCCACCCATCCCGATGACGTCGCCGCCACCCCGCCCGGGGAGAGCCCGGAGACCGACTACCCCTACGAGGTGCTGGCCAGCCCGGCCGCTAAGTGGGTCGCGGGGACCGCATACCACTGCTACTACGGGGACCCGAGTGCGCAGACGGCGCTGCATAACGCCGACCCGGACAAGGGCATCTGGTTCACCGAGTGCTCCGGATCGCACGGGCCGAGCGACAGCGTCGCCAAGACCTTCAACGACACCCTGCGCTTCCATGCCCGCGTCGTCGCCATCGGGACGACCCGGAACTGGGCCAAGTCGGTCGTGAACTGGAATATCGCCCTGGACGAGAACGGCGGACCGCACAACGGCGGCTGTGACACCTGCACCGGGCTGATCACCGTGCTGCCCGATGGGACCATCCGGACCCAGGCCGAATACGACACCATCGGGCACCTGTCGAAGTTCGTGAAGCCGGGCGCGGTCCGGATCGGAAGCACCTCCTTCGGGACCACCGGCTATAACGGTCAGATCGAGGACGTCGCATTCCAGAACCCGGACGGATCGACCGTGCTGGTGGCGCATAACGAGAATGACGCCCCGCGCGATGTCAGCGTGGCGGTGGGGGACCGCTCCTTCGACTACACCATGCCCGGCGGCTCGCTGATCACCTTCACCTGGCCGCGCTCGCACGAGCTGAAGTCGAAGCTGAAGCAGGTGCCGTTGGACGGTGCCACCGCGACGGCCTCGCCGTCGGGGGAGACGGTCGCCTACGCGATCGACGGGGACGCCTCCACCCGGTGGTCCAGCGGCACCGGCCAGGCGCCGGGCCAGTATCTTCAGGTCGACCTGGGCCAGCCCACCCACTTCAGCCGGGTCGACATCGACAGTGGTGGCAATCTCGGCGACTACGCCCGCTCCTGGACGCTGGCGGTCAGCGACGACGGGCAGAACTGGACGACCCTGGCCTCCGGGGCCGGCACCGGCCAGCTCACCACCGTCGAGCTGGGCAACACCAAGGCCCGCTACCTCCGGGTCACCGCCACAGGCTCGGCCGGCAACTACTGGAGCGTGTCCGACCTGCGGCTCTACCGATAGGCCTGGCTGTACCGGTAGGCCACGAGCCTCCCGCGCCGCCGAGTCCGTGGATGCGGGAGGCTGAACGGGTGCCGACTGTCTTCACCAGCTCGCCGCGCGCCACAGTCGGCGTGGAATGGGAACTTCAGGTTATCGACCCGGCCAATGGCGCCCTGGTCCCGGCGGCATCCCGGCTACTGGCCGATCTGCCGCCCGATTCGGCGGCGACCGGCAAGGCCAAGCACGAGCTGTTCGAGTCGATCGTGGAGATCCTCACCGGGGTCTGCCGCACCGTCCCGGATGCACTGGCCGACCTGAGCGGGACCATCGAGGCGCTGGAACGGGCCGCAGCGGAGCGCGGGCTGGTCCTGGCCTGCGCCGGAACACACCCCTTCGCCCGCTGGCAGGACCAGGTCGTCTCCCCGGACCCGCGGTACGCCACGCTGGTGGCCGACAAGCAGTGGATGGCCCGCCAACTGCTGATCACCGGCGTGCATGTGCACGTCGGGGTCCGCGCGCAGGACCGGGTGATCCCGATTCTGAATGCGGTGACCGCCCACCTGCCGGTGTTCCTGGCCCTGTCCGCGTCCAGCCCGTTCTGGGTGGGCGAGGACACCGGACTGGCCAGCATCCGCAGCAAACTGTTCGAGGGACTGCCCACCGCCGGGCTCCCGTACCAGTTCGCCGACTGGGAGGCGTTCAGCGACTACCTGGACACCCTGGTCACCGCGGGGGCGGTGCACTCAATCCGTGACCTGTGGTGGGACGCGCGCCCGCACCCGGATTTCGGGACCGTCGAGCTGCGGGTCTGCGACGGGTTGGCCACCCTCGCCGAGGTCGGGATGGTGGCCGCGCTGTACCACGCACTGGTCGTCAGTCTGGACGAGGCGCTGGACGCCGGGCTGCCGCTGCGCTGCGACCCGCCCTGGGTGGTGCGGGAGAACAAGTGGCGCGCCGCCCGGTACGGCCTGGACGCGCAGCTGGTCTCCGGGGACGGGCGGGCACCGGTTGCGGTCCGCAGCATCGTGGCCGATCTGATCGAGGAGCTGAGCCCGGTAGCGCAGCGGATCGGCTGCGGGGAACAGCTGGCGGGCATCGGCGGGCTGCTGGCCAACGGCGGCGGTGCCACCCGGCAGCGGGCGGCGGCCGGCCGCGGCGGTGACCCGGTGGCCGCGGTGGCGATGCTCGTCGCCGAGTTCCAAGCCCGTCACCCCCTGTGAGTGCAGCCGGCCGGCGTTCGGTCACCCGTCGGCTACCACGGCCGACCGGGTGGCTGGCCCGGCTGGCCGTCGTTGCCGGACTGGTCGTACTGGCCTGCCTGGGGGTGCTGGCCTGGCAGCTGGCGCGCCCGGGTGCTGCGCAGCGATCGTGGTCCGGGGTCCGGCTGAACCAGATCCAGGTGCTCGGCACGCACAACAGCTACCACCAGCGGCTGACAGCCCAGGAGCGTCGCTACGCCCGATTGGCAGGGTCGCAGGAGTCGAGCCTGGACTACGCCTACCCCTCGGTTGCCGCCCAGCTGCGGGCCGGGGCCCGGGTGTTGGAACTGGACCTCTACCCCGATCCGACCGGCGGCCGGTACGCCCATCCGCTGATCCGCCGCCTGGCCGGGCTACCGCCGCTGCCGGGACTGGATCAGCCGGGCACCAAGGTGCTCCACATCGCCGATGCCGACTACCGCAGCAGCTGCCCCACGCTGAGCGGCTGCCTGGCCGAACTGGCCGAGTTCGACCGGGCGCAACCCGAGCACAGTCCCGTTTTCGTGATGCTGGAGTTGAAGTCCAGTCAGGCACGGGTGGTCGGACTGGGAGGCGCCCGCTCGCCGGCCTGGGACGCCGCCACGCTGGGCACGGTCGACGCGGAGATCTCGAGCGCGCTGGGTGATCGGGTCGTCAGGCCCGACGACGTCCGCCGAGCCGGCTCGACGCTGGAGCAGTCGGTGCTGGCCGGGGGGTGGCCGAGCGTGGCGGCGGCCCGGGGCCAGACCGTGTTCGCGATGCTCAATCCGCCCGGGCCGGTGCGTACGGCCTACCTGGCCGGCCACCCGGACCTGGCCGGACGGGAGGTGTTCACCAACGCCGAGCCGGGTCAGCCCGACGCGGCGTTCCTCAAGCGCGACGACCCCCGCTCCACCGACGGCGGCTCCATCGCGACGCTGGTCTCGCGGGGGTACCTGGTCCGTACCCGGGCCGACGACGCGGGGGCGCTGGCGGTGGCGCGTGCCAGCGGGGCCCAGCTGATCAGCACCAACAGCATCGCCCCGATCACCGACTCCGGCTCCCGCGCGGCTCCCGGCGATGGGGCCGCCGGACCGCTCAACGTGGTGCGCTGCGACCCGGTCTCAGCCGGCCCGGGCTGTCCGGACGGCGGCGCCGATTTCTAACCCGGGAGGGACCCGGATTCTGACGTGCAGTGGTTGATCATAAACGGTGAGTTAGAGATCGGCTCGCAATCACGGGGTCAGCCGACGGACCGAACAATGTAACGGGGAGATTGCGCGTCGGACTGAGATCTGGCACACACTCTCGAACCGAAGTCCCCGACACTTTGCCGGGGCCGACGGGCGGCGCCGAAACCTGCCAGCGCCCGATCGACCTGAATTGCTGGCAGGTACGGGAGCACCGGTTCGACGGGCCGCGGCCAGCGGTCCTTGGGGTGAAGCCGCGCACGCGGCCGGGCAGTCCTTCCGCCCGAATCCGACAGGTGTCCTTCCGCAGGCGTGACGGAGGAGACGACCGTGTACGTGCCCAAGCACCTCGCCCCCCGCGTCACCATGACGCGTCACCGCACCGCCCGCCTGACCGTTGCCGCCCTCGGGACCGCCGTACTGGGAGCCGGTGCCCTCACCGCGGCCCCCGCCCAGGCGGCCCCCGTCACCGCCGCCGCCCCCGCGGCTGCTCTGATCACGGGGTTCGCCCCCAGCGCCGGGTTCGCGCCGAGCGCTCACGTGGTCTCCCGTCCCCGCTACCGGGCCCGTACCCGGGTCGCCGCGGCCTCCGTCCGGGCCGGTCGCGCGGTCTACTTCGCCTCGACCCGGCGCGGCACGCCGTACCGGTGGGGCGCCGCCGGTCCGCGGGCCTTCGACTGCTCCGGGCTGACCCAGTGGAGCTTCCGCCAGGCCGGCGTCCGGTTGCCACGCACGGTGCTCGCCCAGTACCGCGCCACCATCCATATCTCCCAGTCCGCGAAGCGTCCCGGGGACCTGATCTTCTACCACACGCGGAGTGGTCACGTGTACCACGTCGGCGTCTACGCCGGGAACAACGCGGTCTGGGTGGCCCGGCACTCCGGCACCCGCATCACCCTGCAGCGCATCTACACCAGCAGCTACTACGTCGGCCGGGTCCGCTGAACCCGCGCTGACTGAACCCCTGCCGGCCCTCCGGCCGGTCATACCCGCCGATGCGCCCGGATCCCCAGGGGTCCGGGCGCATCGCTGCGCCGGCGGGGGACTGACCGACCCGGGGACGATGAGCGGACCGGTCTTCACCTCGGCCGCGACGGGGTGGAAGGGTGGTCCGAATGACGACGACGGCGACCGCTCGCGGCAGTGGGACCAACTGGTCCGGCAATGTCCACTTCAGCGCCGACCGGGTCTATGAACCGCGCACCATCGAGGAGCTGGCCGCCCTGGTCACCGGCGCCCGGACCGTTCGCGCGCTGGGCAGCCGCCACTCCTTCAACACCATCGCCGACAGCCCCGATGTGCTGGTGTCCCTGGCGGCGCTCGGTGGGTCGATCGACGTGGACACCGCGGCCATGGCCGCCACGGTGCCGGCCGGGATCCGGTTCGGTGAGCTGGCCGGGCAGCTGAACGCCGCCGGGGTGGCACTGCACAACACCGGGTCGCTGCCGCACATCAGCGTGGTCGGCGCCTGCGCCACCGGCACCCACGGCTCCGGGATCGGCAACGGCAACCTGGCCACCGCGGTGCGGGCGCTGGAGCTGGTCGCCGCCGACGGCAGTGTTCGGACGCTGCGCCGCGACCACGACGGGGACACGTTCCGGGCCGCGGCGCTGGGGCTGGGGTGTCTCGGGCTGATCACCCGGATCACCCTCGACGTCCAACCGGCCTACCGGGTCCGCCAGGACGTGTACGACGATCTGAGCTTCGACGCCTTCGCTGAGCACGCCGAAGCGCTGCTCGCGGCCGGGTACAGCGTCAGCCTGTTCACGCTGTGGCGCGACTCGCGGTTCCACCAGGTATGGGTCAAGCAGCGGTTGGCCGACGGCCGCGACGACTCGGCCCCGCGGGAGCTGTTCGGGGCCCGGGCGGCCGACGGTCCCCGGCACCCGGTCCTGGGCGGGGACCCGGCGGCGTGCACCCAGCAGGGCGGGGTGCCCGGGCAGTGGAGTGACCGGCTCTACCACTTCCGACTGGACTTCACCCCCAGCCATGGCGAGGAGATCCAGAGTGAGTACCTGCTGCCGCGCGAGCATGCGGTGGCCGGGATCCGCGCCCTGGACAGCGTCAGCGACCGGTTCGCCGACCTGGTCCTGACCTCCGAGGTCCGCACGATCGCCGCCGACGACCTGCTGGCCAGCCCCGCGTTCGAGCAGGACAGCGTCGCCTTCCACTTCACCTGGCGCGACGATCCGGCCGCGGTGGCGGCGGCCTGCACCCTGATCGAGGCGACGCTGGACGAGCTGGGTCCGCGCCCGCACTGGGGCAAGGCGTTCACCACCCCGCCGGCGCGGCTCGGGCAGCTCTACCCCGGCCTGGGCCGGTTCCGCGCCCAGGCCGAGCGACTGGACCCGGGCGGGGTGTTCCGAAATGACTTCGTCAATGCGACGGTGTGGGCCGCTGGCTGAGCGACGGGACGGGCCGGCGGATCCCCGTTCGTCGCGACCGACCGGCGCCCGGTTTGGGAAACTGGCCGGCATGAGTGAACAGCAGCGGCGGGTCGCCGTCATCGGGTCCGGTCCGGCGGGGGTGTACGCCGCGCAGGCGCTGATCGAGGCGGACGTGGCCGTGGACGTGCTGGACCGGTTGCCCGCCCCCTTCGGTCTGGTCCGCTACGGGGTGGCCCCGGACCACCCGAAGATCCGCTCGATCGCGACCACGCTGGCCGCAGTACTGGCCGACCCGCGGGTCCGGCTGTTCGGCAACGTCGAGGTCGGGACCGACGTCACGGTTGCCGAGCTGCACGAGCGCTATGACGCGGTGCTGTTCGCCAACGGCGCCTCGGTGGATCGGCGCATGGGCATCGACGGGGAGGACCTGCCGGGCAGCTTCTCGGCCACCGAGTTCGTCTCCTGGTACTGCGGGCATCCGGACGCCCCGGTGGACCGGTTCGCCCTGGCCGCGGAGTCGGTGGCGGTCATCGGCGCCGGCAACGTGGCCGTCGACGTCGCGCGGGTGCTGCTGCGCTCGGCGCAGGAGCTGCGCGAGACCGACGTCCCGGACCATGTCGTCAAGGTGCTGGACGCCAGCGCGATCACCGACGTCCACCTGCTGGCCCGCCGCGGACCCGCCCAGACCCGCATCAGCACCGTCGAGCTGCGGGAACTGGGCCGGGTCGCCAACGCCGACGTTCTCATCGCCGATCCCGCCGCGCTGGAACTGCCCACCGACGTCGAGGACGGGCTGGACGGACCGCAGAGGCGGAACCTGGCCACCCTGCGGGACTGGGCCGACCGCTTCCCGCAGGGCCGGCCGCGGCGGCTGCATGTGCACTTCTTCCGCCGCCCGACGCAGCTGATCGGCTCGGACATGGTGTCCGGGGTGCGAAGCGAGCACACCGCACCGGTGGCCGACGGGCAGGTGAGCGGGACCGGCCGGTTCTCCGAGCTGCCCGCCCAGCTGGTGCTACGGGCGGTCGGTTACCGCGGCTTCCCGGTGCCGGGGATGCCGTTCGACACCGACCGCGGGGTGATCCCCAACGTCGACGGTCGGGTGTTGCGCGACGGGACGCCGGCGGCGGGGGAGTACGTGGCGGGTTGGATCAAGCGCGGTCCGACCGGGGTGATCGGCACCAACAAGCACGACGCGCGGGAGACTGTGACCGCCCTGCTGGGCGATCTGCCCACATTGCGACCGGCCCCGGCCGGGGGCAGCGGCGCACTGCCCGCGCTGTTGGGGGAGCGCAGGGTGCACGTCGTGGACTGGGCCGGCTGGGAGCTGATCGAGCTGGCCGAGACCGAACTGGGCCGGGCGCAGGGTCGGGTCCGCTCGAAGATCGCCGACCGGGCGGCGCTACTGGCCGCCGCTCGCGGCCCCCGCTGATCCGGTCACGACCCCGACCAGCTCCGTGCCCACCGGAACCCCGAGCCCGGTGCAGGCGTCCCAGCCCGGCCCCGCGGCGTAGTCACCGTTGTCACCGACTGTGATGTCGCGCAGTCCGGGCGTCGGCGGCTGCTGATGGGGGCTCGCCGCAGCTGCGTACAGGGTCGGCTGCAGCAGTCCCAGCGGCCGGCCACCGGCCTGCACGAGGCAGCACACGAGGGCGGCCCACAGCGGGGCGACCGCGCTGGTCCCGCCGATGACCTGCGCGACACCGTCGACCAGGACCCGGTAACCGGTGGCCGGGTCGGCGTTGCCGGCGATGTCGGGGACCCCTCGCCCGGGCCCGCCACCCGGCCGGTCGGGCACGCCGATCCCGTCCTGCCACGCCGGCCGGGCGAAGAAGCGGCTGACCCCGCCGCCGGTCGCGCCCCGTCCCGGCCCGTTGTTCCAGACGGTCTCCGAGCGCACCGCGCCGGTGACGGGGTCGGCCTGCAGGCTGGTGCCACCGCAGGCCAGCACGTGCGGGCTGGTGGCCGGGAAGTCGACATGGGGCCGGCCGTCGGTCTGCCCGTCGCTGCTGCCGCCGTCCCCGGCCGCCACGCAGACGGTGACCCCGAGAGCGGCGGCATCGGCGAACACCGCGTCCATCGCGTCGCGGGCCTGCGCGGTCCACGCGGTCTCGGCCTGTCCCCAACTGATGCTGAGCGCTGCCGGGGTCGGGTCGGCGTGCACGGCGGTGCTCACGGCGTCGAGGAACCCGCGGTCGGTGTTGGGCGCGAAGTACACCAGCTGCCCGGCGCCCGGCGCGAGCCCGCCGGCGATCTCGATGTCGAGCAGCACCTCACCGTCGGCGCCCTGCGGGTCCCCGCCGGGCGCGTTGCCGGCCCCGTCGACCGGGACCGCGGTCACCTGGGGCGGAGCCAGTCCGAGATCACCGAAATAGGTGGTCAGGTCCGCGGTGTCAAAGCCGCCGCCGAGCTCGACGATCGCCAGGGTCTGCCCGGATCCGTCGGCGCCGGGCGGAAAGGCGTAGACGGTGCCCAGCTGCGGTGGGGTGTACGCCGTGGTGACCGCGCGGGCCGCGGCCACGCGGAACCGGGTTCGGGCCTGCGGCCGGTCGTCCAGACCCAGCACCGCAACCACCACGCCGTGCAACTGATCGGGGACTCGGAGCTCGCCGCGTCGATACCGATACCCGGTTTGCTCCCCGGTCGCCGGGTCAGTGGTGCTGGCGCGAGTCAGCTCGGCACCGAAAACCGCTGCCAGGGCCACCGCGTCGCCACTGAGCTGGACCCGACGGGAACCGAGGTCGACCGCCGCGACGGTCAGTCCAAACGACTGCAGCACCTCGCCCACCAGCTCTGCGTCCGCCGGGTCGGCGCCGTAGTCGCGGGCCAGCTCGTCTCGGCGCAGCGTCCGCTGACCGGTCACCAGCTCGGCCGGCAGCTCCGCGCGCCGCCGCAGCACCAGCGTCACGGTGATCGGATGGTCCGCGGTGACCGGACCGACCAACTGCACGTCCGGAACCGGACCCCGGTCGCTGCCGCGCAGTGGCCGGAAGTCGGCACTACCGCGCAGGTCGAGGAAGCTCGGGGTGGTCTCGTCGCTCATGGGAACCACTGTGCCGGCTGACACCGACAGTTCTCAACGCCGCAGCTTGCGGGGGCGCTGGGCCCGCTCAGCCCTGCGCGAGCGCCTCCCGCAGTCCGGGAGCGTCCAGCTGCGCCACGTAGGCGGGCTTGTCGCGCTCGAAGCGGTAACTCTCGGCCAACGTGCCCGCGTCGAGCGCGTCGAATCCGAACGAGTCGATCAGCTCCATCACGGTCTTCTTCGCTGCGTCGTCGTCGGCGGCGACCGGGATCGCGCGGCGGTTCGGCGTACCGGCCGGAGAGCCGTTGTTGGCCAGGTGCTTGAACCAGATCGCGTTGAACGCCTTGACGACGTGGGAGTCGGGCAGATGGGCGGCGAGCAGGCCGGACGTTGTGGCCGAGCCGTCCTCGAGTTGGTCGAACACCCCGTCGCGCTCGGGGTAGTAGTTGTTCGTGTCGATGACGACCTTGCCGGCCAGCGGGCCCGGCGGAACGTCTCGGTAGGCCTTCAGGGGCACGCTGACCACGACGATGTCGCCGTCGGCGGCCGCCTGGTCGCGGGTGGCCGCGCGGGCGTGCGGCCCGAGTTCTGCCACCAGGTCAGCCAGTGTCTCCGGGGCCCGGGAGTTGCTCATCACCACGTCGTACCCACGGTCGACCGCGAGCCGGGCCAGGGTGCTGCCGATGTTGCCGCTTCCGATAAATCCCAGTGTTGTCACCGCCGACCAACCCCGCCTGGTCCCGGTTTCTTCCGGTCCGTGGGACGGCTGGCTCAGCAATGGGGCAGCGCGCGGGCCAGCGCGTCGATCTGCTCGGTGGTGACGTCCACGTGTGGGCTGATCCGCAGGGTGGCCCGGCTGACCTGGCGGGGGGCGCGCTGCGGCCCGGCGTAGGTGAGCAGGATGTGGTGCCGGTCCAGGAGCGCACGGCGGGCGGCGGCCACGCGGTCGTCGTCCCGGCCGGTCGGGGGACGCAGCGTGGTGATGGCCGACGGTTCGCGCTCCGGCTCGACGACGCTCCAGCCGCCGACCCCATGGAGCACTGCTCTGGTGTGAGCACCGATCGCGGCAAGGCTGGCACGGATCCGGTCCGGGCCGGCGGCGAGGTGTTCGGCAACGGCCACGGCCAATCCGACGCGGCCGGCCACGAACGCCTCGGACGATTCAAGGGCCGCGATCGACGACGGACCGGTATCGCCGCCCGCCGGCCGGGCGTCAGTGCCCGCGGGCCGGAGCCGGGCGGCCAGGTCTGGGCGGACGGCGAGGAAGCCGACTCCGCGCGGCCCGGCCAGCCACTTGCGGCTGGTGCCGTAGATCGCGTCGGCGCCCACCCGGCAGTCGAGATGGCCGACCGCCTGCGCCGCGTCGACGACCACCGCAACCCCCGCCGCGTGGCAGGCCTCCACCAGAGCGGCCAGCGGTTGCACGACGCCGCGGTGGGCGCCGATCGCGCACAGATGCACCAGGTCCGGGCGGTGGCGGTCCAGCTCGCCGGCGAAGGTCGCCGGGTCCAGATGACCGACCTCATCCACCGCGGCCGCGACCCGGACGTCCAGGCCGCGGTGGATGAACGAGGCCAGGTTCGGGCCGTACTCGCCGGCGCTGACCAGGACCCGGGCTCCCGCAGACAGCGGCCAGGCATCCAGCAGGGCGCGCAGCGAAGCCGCGGCGCTTTCAGTGAAGGCCACGTCCCCGGGTGCCCGCCCGAGCAGGGCTCCCAGTCCGCCGCGCAGCTCGTCGATGGCGGGTTGCGCCAGCTCCGCCGCCACGTAGCCGCCGATACGGGCCTCCAGCTGCAGGTGGGCGGTCACGGCCGCCACCACGGCCCGGCTGCTGCGAGCCGCGGCGGCGCTGTCCAGATGGACCACGTCGGCGGGGGCTCGGGCCGCCCGCCACCGGTCCGCCAGCTCCGGCTCGGTCAGCCTCATACGCTCGACCCCGACGGCAGTCGCTGCACCGACAACCTCATCCCGGCCGCGCGCAACCGGTCGATCAGCGTGTGGCCGAGCCCGGTCGCCGGGGTCAGCACTCCGGCGGCGTCGGGCAGCCGATCGCGGTCGCTCGCCAACGCCAGCCCGGTCTGTCCGAGCATCGTCGAGGTCGCGGCGTACCCCGGGTCACCGGAGGCGGCAACGGTCGCCGCGTACCGCGCGCCGCTCGTCGTCGTGGTGACCAGCCGGACCTGGAAGTGTCCGTTGTTACGGGTCTGCTCGCCGGGCCCGGTGCCGGGCTCCGGCAGCAGCCGTTCCAGCAGGCCGCGGGTCGGGCCGAAACCGAGAGCAGCGATCCCAACGCCGACAGCACCAGTCACCCCGTGGGCGAGCAGCCCGCCGGCGAAACCGGAGCCGTAGCCCTGCAACTCGCGATAGCGGAACCGGCGTCCGTAGGCGAACCCGGACAGGGCGTTGGTGCGCCGGACCACGCGGGTGTTGAACCCGGCCATGATGAACGGCCCCAACCAGCCGCCGAGATCCCGGTTGTACACGACACCGATGTCGTCGGGTTCTGGTCCCAGTCGGGGCTCGGCCGACCGGTCCGGGAACAGCGCGTACGGGTCGCGGACAAGCGCGGCGACCGCCGGGTCGCTGCGGGCCTGATCGAACACCCCGACCATGGAGGTGAGCGTGCCCCCGCTGAATCCGCCGGCGGCCGAGACCAGCACGTAGGTCGTGTCGCCCAGCGTCCCGCCCGCCTCGCCCAGCCCTGCACCGTCGGCCAGCGCGGCCTGGTGCAATAACAGCGTCCCGAGGTCGGAGGGGATGCTGTCGAACCCGCAGGCCGGCACGATCCGCGCCCCGGAACGGCGGGCCAGCTCGTGGGCGGCGTCGATGCCGGCCCGGACGAAGGCGAGCTCGCCGGTCAGGTCGGCGTAGTCGGTGCCGGCCCGCGCGCATGCCAGCAGTAGCGGCAGCCCGTGCTTCGCGTACGGCCCGACCGTGCTGAGCACCACCCGGGTCCGGGCCGCCAGCCTGGCCAGGGCGGGCTCGTCCTCAGCGCCGGTGATCAGCAGCGGCCAATCGGCGGCCACGGCTCCGAGCTGCTCGCGGACTGCCGCCAGCCGTTGCCCGTTCCGCCCGGACAATCCGATCCGGGTGCCCACGGGCGCGGCCGTGGCCAGGTGCGCGGCCACCAGCCGTCCGGCGAACCCCGTGGCGCCGTGCACGACGATATCCAGCTCGGATCCGGTGGGCATCAGGCGATTCTCGCGGCCGGTGTGGGCCTGCCGGGCGGCCGGGCCGGTTGGTGGCCGATCAGGCTCATCGGCGTGCGCAGCAAGACGTCGCGCGGTGGTTGCCCGCCAACCTGGTCCAGCAGCGCGTCGACCCCGGCCGCGCCGAGCGCCGCCAGCGGCATGGCGACACTGGCCACCGGTACCCCGAGATAGTCCAATACCGCGTCGTCGTCGAAGCTGACCAGCGCGGTGCCTGCCGGCACGGCGACACCGGCCGCCCGCAGCGCCGCCACCACGCCAGTCAGCTGAGGCAGTGATCCGACGCCGATGCCCTCCGGTGCCCGGCCCCGGCCGGCGTCCAGCAGCCGCCAGGTGGCCTGCCACCCACCCTGCTCGGTGGCCTCCGCGTGCACGACCCGGACCCGGTGTATTCGACCCGGTCCGGAAGCGGTGCTCGCGGCACCGGCGGCCGTTGCCCGCCGGTGCACCGTGTCGACCTCGCGCGGACCGTCCAGCAGCACCAGGTCGCGGCGATCCTGGCGCGCCATCTCGGCCAGCCAGAGCGCGATCGCCGCTTCCTCGTCCATCACCACGTCATGCCCGGGATGGGGACCGCGCCGGTTCAGGTAGACGTGCGGGACGGTCAGGGCCGCCCCGGAGCGGACGCGGGGACGCCGCGTGGTCGCCAGCAGGAGCCCGTCGACCCGACTCTCCAACACCATCGGCTCGTAGGAGGCCGCGGCCCGCGGGCGGTCCGGTGGCTCGGAGACGACAAGAACATCGCAGCCGCGCTGGGCGGCCCGGTCCAAAGCGCCCCGTTCGACCACCGACCAGATGGGGTTGCGCACCATCGGGACCACAAAGGCCACCGCCCCGGTCCGGGCCTGCTTCAGGGCGCGCGCCAGCGCATTGGGCCGGTAGCCGAGGCGACGGGCGGTGGTGCGCACCCGCTCCCGGGTCTCGGCGCGGACCGACTGGTGCGGGTCCTCGTTCAGCACTCGCGACACGGTGGACACGTCCAGTCCGGTGGCCTGTGCGACGTCGACCAGGCGGACGCGGTGGGTCGGACCGTCCGTGCTCGGCCGGTGCAGAGCGGTGCTCACCGGACTCCGGCAGCGCCCCGGGTGAGCAGGACGACTGTGACAAACGTGCGGAACAGCCGCAACAGGTCGTCGTCGTGCAACCGGATGGACCGGGTGTCCGTGCGTTCCACCCGCTGGATCCAGCTGGCGACCTCGGCCACGTCGGAGTTGGTGACCGAGATGTCCAGAGTGACCGGATCGCCGAAGTTCGGAGCGGCGCTCTCACCGGCTCTGGCGACTGCCGTGCGCGCGGCGTCCGCGATCAGCTCCCGGGCGCGGACCGGGTGCAGGCTCAGCGCGGCGTTCCGGCTGATCGGTTCCTTTACCACCGCCTGGGTGATCCCGGGCAGCAGCTGTGCCGCCTCCTCGCACGCGACCCGGTCACCGGTGATGAGGACGACCGGGACCCGGTGGTGTGCCGCCACGAGAGCATTGATCCCGGCCTCGCCGGTGATCGTCCCATTGAGCCGCACCTCGGCGAATGCCGCCGGGTTGTAGGTGTGGGAGAGGTTGGCCGCCGCCCCCACCGAGCAGTGGTAGGACACGAACAGCACCGCGTCGAAGTTCTCGTCCAATCCCTGCATCATGTAGAGCGGCTTCCCGGCCCCGGACAGGTAGGACGCCTGCCCGGCGAGGCGCTCGGCGGGCAGGTTGCGCATGCTGGAGTGCGAGTCGTTGACGACGATCTCGTCGGCGCCGCCGGCCATCGCCCCCTCGATGGCCGCGTTGACCTCGCCGAGCAACAGTTCCCGGCCGGCCGTGGCGGCGGCGGATTCGCCGATGCACTGCTCCCAGTCGACGATGCCCGCGGTCCCCTCCATGTCACTGCTGAGGAAGACCTTCATGTGTTCGTCCCTCCGGTCGACGGTGATCCCTGATGTTCCGGCCCCGCTGTCGGTGTAGTCGCGGCGCCCAGGGCGGTCGCTCCCGCGGTGGCCGGGGTGAAAGCGTAGTGACAGGCCGCCTCGTGAGCGGTGCCCGCTCCCACCTGTCCATCGTCCTGGCCGGTGCGCAGCGCGGGATCGCTGGTACGGCACAGATCGGTGGCCATGGGGCATCGCGGATGGAACCGGCAGCCGGTCGGGATCGCGTACGGGCTCGGTGGATCCCCCTGCACGGCGATGGTCGGGGTGCGCCGTGACGGGGACAGCCGGGGGATGGCTCGCAGCAGGCCCTGGGTGTAGGGATGGCGCGGGTCGGAGAACAGCTGCTCGGTCGGGGCGACCTCGACGATTCGGCCGAGGTACATCACCGCGACCCGGTCACACAGGTGGCGCACCACGGCCAGGTTGTGCGCGACGAACACCATCGTCAGCCCCAACGAGTCGGCCAGCTCGCCCAGCAGATTCAGGATGGTCGCCTGCACTGAAACGTCCAGGGCGGACACCGGTTCGTCGGCGATCAGGATCTCGGGGCGCAGCACGAGCGCCCGGGCGATCGCGACCCGCTGGCGCTGGCCGCCGGAGAACTGACGCGGATAGGCGTCGAAGGCGGAGGTCCCCAGGCCCACCGTGCCCAACAGCTCCCGGACCGCGGACTCACGGTCGGCCCGACTGCCCATGCCGTGCACCCGCAACAACTCAGTGAGCACCGCCCCCACCCTCAGTCGCGGGTTCAGTGAGGAGTACGGGTCCTGGAACACCAGCTGCATGTGCCGGGCATCGGCGCGGCTGCGCCGGGCCGGCAGCACCCGACCGTCCACCAGCACCTGGCCGGCACTGATCGGGGTGAGTCCGGTCAACGCCCGTGCCAGCGTCGACTTGCCCGAGCCGGACTCCCCGACCAGGCCCAGGGACTCCCCGCGCAGCACGCTCAGCTCGACCCCGTCGACGGCGTGCAGGCGGGCCGCCGGCCGGTGGGCCACCCGGTCCGCGATGGTCCGCGGCCGGTCGAAAACCACCGAGAGCTGCTCGGCCTGCAACGCCACCGCACCGGCGGGAGCATCGCTCTGGCCGTGTCGGGCCGGGGTGTCAGACACCGGCGACCGCCGGTTCGGCCCGGGCAGCATCGGCACACTCATCGCTGTGCAGGCAGGCCACCTCCCGACCCCGGCCCGCCGGGCGCAGCCGCACATCGGTGAGCGAGCACTGCTCGCTGGCGAACCCGCACCGCGGGGTGAACGAGCAGCCGGGCGGCAACGACAGCGGGTCCGGCGGGATCCCGGGGATCGGGACCAGGGTGTCGCGGATGTCGTCCACGTCCGGTGCGCAGCGCAACAGCCCCAGCGTGTACGGGTGTTGCGGCAACGCAAATACCTGCTCGACGCTCCCGGACTCGACGACCCGGCCCGCGTAGAGCACCGCGATGTCCTGACAGGTCTGGGCAACCACCGCAAGGTCGTGGGTGACGAACACCAGCGAGGTGCCGTTCTCCTGGCACAGCTGGGTCAGCAGCGAGAGGATCTGGTCCTGGATGGTGACGTCCAGCGCGGTGGTGGGCTCGTCGCAGAGCAGCAGTCTCGGGGTGCACGAGAGCGCCAGCGCGATCATCACCCGCTGCCGCATGCCGCCGGAGAACTCATGCGGATAGGCGTCGCAACGACCGGCCGGGTCCGGGATGCCGACCCGCGCCATCAGCTCGACCGCCCGCCGCCGCGCCGCCGCCCGGCCGAGCCCCTCATGGACGCGGGGCCCCTCCGCGATCTGGTCCCCGACCCGCATGACCGGGTTCAGCGCGCTCATCGGCTCCTGGAACACCATCGCCAGCTCCGGGCCGCGCAGCCGGTCCAACGCCGCGGTGGACATCGTGAGCAGATCCCGTCCGTCCAGTCGCACGCTGCCGGCGACCACGCGTATCCGCGGCGGGAGCAGGCCGAGCACCGCTCGCAGGGTGATGCTCTTGCCGGACCCGGACTCACCGACCAGGCCCAGTGCGGCACCGCGCGGTACATCGAAGGACACTCCGTCGACCGCGCGGAACCGGCCGTGCCCGGTGTCGATCTCCACGGTCAGGTCCCGTACCTGCAGCAGCGCGTCGCCTGCCGCGCCGGCCCCGGTGGTGGCTGCCATCAGGACTCCTTGCGCAAGAGGTCGGACAGCCCGTCCCCGATCAGCGACAGACCCAGCCCGGTCACGACCACTGCCAGCCCGGGGACTGTCGTCAGCTGCCAGTTTGTGGTGACGAAGTCCTGTCCCTGCGCAATCATCGCGCCCCAGTCCGCGGTCGGCGGCGGGATCCCCAGGCCCAGGTAGCCCAGTGTCACGATCGCCAGGATGTCCAGCACGATGTCGGACATCGCGAACACCAGCGATTGGCTGATCACGTTCGGGAGCAGGTGCACGCCGATCACCCGCAGGTTGGACAGCCCCCCGGAGCGGGCCGCCAGCACGTACTCCTGCCGCTTGGCCACCAGCAGCTCGCCGCGAATCAGCCGGGTGTAGGACACCCACCCCACCAGCGTGATCGCGGTGTAGATGCTGCGCGCGCCCGGTCCGAGCACGAACACCAACGCGATGATGAGCACGTAGAACGGGAAGGCGACCACCACATCGACCAAGCGCATGATCACCGCGTCGACCCACCCGCCGAAGTACCCGGCCAGGCAGCCCAGCACCGTACCGAGCACGAAGGGGAACACCACCGCCAGGAACCCGACGCGCAGGTCGGTGCGGGCGCCGTAGAGCAGCCGGGACCACACGTCGCGGCCGAGCTGATCGGTGCCGAGCAGGTGCGCCCCGCCGGGGGAGAGCAGCGGTTCCTGCAGGTTCTGCGCCACCGGGTCGTACCGGGTCAGCAACGGGGCGGCCAGCGCCGCGGACACGATGAGCCCGACGATCACCAGCCCCAGCACGAGGGTCGCTGAGTGGTACCAGCGCCGCCCGCGGGAACGGGGGACCTCGGCGACGGTCTGGTCCGGCGCGGCGGTCGCGGTGGCGGTGGTCGCGCTCATGCCCCGGACCTCATGCCCCGAACCTGACGCGCGGATCCAGCCGGGTGTAGGTCAGGTCGGTGAGGATGTTGATCGAGACCACGAGCAACCCGAACAACAGCGTCACCCCCTGTACGACGGGAAAGTCCCGGTTGAAGATCGACTGGATCATCAGCTGGCCGATGCCGGGCAGGGCGAACACGTTCTCCACCACGAGGGTGCCTCCCACCAGATAGCCGATGTTGATGCCGAGCAGGGTCACCGTCGGGATCAGCGCATTACGCAGCACGTGCCGGGCGTACAGGCGCAGCCGCGGCAGGCCCTTCGAGCGTGCCGTGGTCACGTACTCGGCCTGCAGCACCGTCAGCATCGAGGAGCGCAGGCTGCGGATCAGCAGCGGGGTCATTCCGATCGCCACCGTCAGGCTGGGCAGTGTCATCGAATGCAGGTGGCCGAGGAATCCGTCTCCGTAGCCGCCGATGGGAAACAACCGGACCCGCAGGCCGAGAAACAGGATGAGGAAGATACCGATCCAGAACGAGGGCATCCCCAACCCCACCAGCGGGACCAGGCGGACGATGTGGTCGCGCAGACCATTGCGCCGGGAGGCGGCCAGTACCGCCAGCGGGACACTGATCAGCACCGCCAGCACCGAGGAAAAGGCGACCAGCCAGATGGTGGCGGGCAGTCGATGCACGATGAGCGAGCTGGTGGTGTCCCCGAACACCAGACTGTTACCCAGATTGCCGTGCACCAGCCGGTTCATGAACAGCCCGTACTGGCTGAGCAGCGGCTTGTCCAGCCCCCATTCCCGGTGCAGTTCGGCGATCGCCTGCGGGGTGGCTTTCAACCCGAGAATCGTGCGCGCCGGGTCACCCGGAATCAGGTGGATCAGGGCGAACACCACAACGGTCAACCCGAAAAGCACCGGGATCAGCTGCAGCAGCCGGCGCGTGAGGTACCCACCGGTCCCGCTCACCTCAGCTGCCCTTCTTCCACACGTCCTCCAGGTGGTAGTTGCCCAGCGGAGTGACACTGAGGCCCTGCACCTTGTCGCTGCTGGCATAGGCATAGGGCGAGTAGTACAGCGGGATCAGGAACGCAGCCTGGGCGACCATCGCCTGGATCTTGGTGTAGAGCTCCTGCCGTGGCCTGGTCCAGGGTCTTGGCGGCCTCGGTGTTGGCCGCGATCAACGCCTTGTCGGAATACCCGGTGTAGAAGGACTTGGACCCGGCGGTCGGGTCCACGGCGAAGGTGGTCAGCTCGTCCGGGTCGGAGATGTCCATCGTCCAGGCGGTGAAGGTCATGTCGTAGTCCAGCGCCTGCTGGCGGGTGTTGACGGTGTTCGCGTCCAGTTGGCTGACGGTGACGTTGATACCCAGCGGCTTCAGCTCCGACTGAAGGATCTGGGCCAGCGTCAGGGCGTCGGCCTCACCGGCGGAGACGAGAATCGTCGTATTGAACCCGGATGGGGTGGCGGACTGGGCCATCTCCTTCTTGGCCGCGGCCATGTCCAGATCCAGGCCCTGGGTCTGCTTGGCGTAGTAGGGCGTGGCCGAGGACAGGAACGAGTTGGCCACCGTGCCGTTCCCGAACAGCACCGCCTTGGTCAGCGCCTCCCGGTCGATGGCGTAGGCGATCGCCCGGCGCACGTGCTCGTCACCGAACGGTTTCTTGGTGGTGTTCAGCGCCAGGTAGTCGGTCCGGGTCGACGGGAACAGATCGACGTTCACGTTCGGGGCGGCCTTGAGCTGGGCCACGGTCGACCAGGCGGGGAACTCGGCGATGTCGGCCTGGCCGCCCTTGACCTGCAGGTTGCGGGTGTTGCTGTCAGAGGTGTCGGTCCAGGTGACCGAGTCCAGGTGGGGCTTGCCCTGCTGCCAGTAGGTGTCGTTGCGGACCAGCTTCAGGGACTTGCCCTTGTCCCAGGTGCCCCATTTGAACGGCCCGGTCCCGACGGGGTGCTGGTAGAACGCCTCCTCGGTCTGCCCGTCGTAGTTGGCCGGGATGATGCCGTTGCTGAACAGCGACAGGTCGGCGATCAACGGGGCCCAGGGATACTTCAGGTCGACCACGAACTTTGTCGGGTCCGGGGCTTTGGTGTCCTTGATGGCGGCGTTGAGGTAACCCCACCCCCTTGGTCGCCGCGGTGGCCTTGTCGGTGGAGAACTTGACGTCGGCGCTGGTCATCGGCTTGCCGGTGGAGAAGGTGACTCCCTCACGCAGCGTGAACGTATAGGTCAGCTTGTCCGGGGAGACGGTGTAGCTGGTTGCCAGCCACGGCTTGGTGTCCTTGCCGTCCTCGGTGACCGTATAAAGGGTCTCGTACATCTGCTCGAACACCCAGATCGATTCGTTCTGGAAGACCGTGGTCTTGTTCATCGACTGCGAGTCGGCGGTGCGGGCGATGATCAGGTCCCCACCCTTGACCGGCGCGGACGACGTCGATGCGCCGCCGCCGGAGGAGCCGGACGCGGGGGTGCCCGAGCCGCCGGAGCCACCGCAGGCGGCGCTGATCGCCAGCGCGGCAGCCAGGACCGCTGCGGGCAGGGCGCGGGAACGGTGACGGGGGGCACGGACGGGCACGGTGGCCTCCAGGTCGGGCGGGGCGGACAGGGCGGGTGGTGCCAGCCGGAACAGCGACGGCAGCGGTGGAACGGTGGCGTCAGGACAAAGGTTTGGCTCAAGAGGTCTGGAGCGCAAGCGTCGGCGTGTAAACGTTGTGTTTCGGCGCGGCTGCGATCCGGTTGCGGCCCTATGGTCAGCCGGCATGGACTATCTCGTGCTCGGCGCCGGTGCCATCGGTGGGACGGTCGGGGCCGGCTTGGTCCGCGACGGGCACGAGGTGCTGTTCTGCGACACCGATCCTGAACATGTACAGGCGATGAACACCCGCGGACTGTCCATCGAGGGCCCCGTCGAGCACTTCACCGTCCCGGTGAGAGCCGTGCTCCCCGAAGCGCTGCCGAGCACGATCGAGGGCACCGTTCTGCTCTGCGTCAAGGCCCATCACACCGACGCGGCGGCCCGCCTACTCGGCGGCCGACTGTCCGACCGGTCGCACGTGGTGACATTGCAGAACGGGTTGACCGTCGACGCGGTGGCCGCGCACGTCGGGGTCGCGGCCGTGCTGCCGGCGTTCGTCAACTTCGGGGCCGACCGCCTCGGTCCGGGGCGGATCCTGCGCGGCAACCGCGCGGCCTTTCGCGTCGGGGAGGTGGACGGGACCATCAGCGCGCGGGCCCGCCAGTTCGCTGCCGACGTTCCCGACGTGACGGTCACGGGGAACATCCTCGGGTTCGAGTGGGCCAAGCTCGCCTACGGGGCCTGGCTATACGTCACCGCGGTCAGCGGTGCCCCGATCGCCGACGTGCTCGCCGACCCGCGGTGGGAACCGCTGCTGCTGGGCGTGGCCGGTGAGGTGCTTGCGCAGGCCCCGGTGCCACCGATGGCCTTCGACGGTTTCGATCCGGGCGACCTGCCCGGTTCGCTGGCCCGGCTGGCGGTCTTCAACCGGGCCTCGGCGAAGACCCACAGCGGGATTCACCGTGACCTGGTGGTCCACCGCCGCCGTACCGAGGTCGACGCCCACCTGGGCCCGCTGACCGATCCCGCCCGGTTCCCGCTGCTGTCCGTGCTGGTCGCGGCGATCCATGCCATCGAGGGTGGCCGGCGCGGCTGCGACCGACAGACCCTGGCCCTGCTCGGCGCCCATGAGCGGGTGCTGCGCCTCGGTCGCGGACTGAACGCGGTGGCCAGCACCGTGGCCATCCCGGCGCGAGCGACCGCCGGGCAGCTGTCCGGTGTTCCGGTGGCCGTCAAGGACATCGTGGCGGTCGCCGGGCTGGTCACCCGGTTCGGCTCCATCCTGCCGGCCGACACGCCTCCGGCCGCCGGCGATGCCACCGTCGTCGCGAGGCTGCGGGCCAGCGGCGCCGAGGTGCTGGTGACCAGCCAGTGCCTGGAGTACGCGGCCGGCGCCGCCCACCCGCAGGTCGGGGACACCCGCAACCCCCGCGACCGGTCACGGACCTCCGGAGGCTCCTCCGGAGGTTCCGCCGCGCTGGTCGCCGCCGGGGCGCTGCCACTGGCCGTCGGGACCGACACCGGAGGTTCTATCCGGATCCCGGCGGCCTACTGCGGCGTCGTGGGGCTCAAACCGACACGCGGGCTGGTCCCGACCGATGGGGTCTTTCCACTCTCCCCCACCTGCGATCACGTCGGACCGATCCCCGCCGACGTGGCCGGGGCGAGACGGCTGCTCTCGGTCCTGGCCGACCAACCAGCGGGAGTGGGGCAGTCCGCCGGGGACCAATCGCTGCCCACCATCGGTTTGTTGCAGGCCCAGCTGGATGATCCCTGCGTCACCACCGAGGTCCGTTACGCGGTGAGCAGTGCTCTGCAGCGCCTGGTCGCAGCCGGGTGGCGGGTGATTCCGGTGACCGCGGCCTGGGTCGGCGACGGTATCCGGCTGGCGGACATGCTCGGCGCCATCGTCCTGTTCGAGGCCGTCCAGGTACACCGCGACCGGGTGGCGACGATGCGCGACCGGTACGGGCCGGGAACCCTGGCAGTGCTGGCCGCTGGGGAGTCGATCGACCGGGCCGGCTACGCGGCGGCACTGGCCGGGATCGGCCCGCTGAGCGCCGCGGTCGAGGACAGCCTCACCGGCGTGGACGCCCTGGTCAGGCCCACGGTGCCCACGGTCGCTCCCCGCCACGATCCGCCGTTCGGCAATGGTTCGGACCCAGAGGGCAGATTCACGGGGCCGTTCAACCTCACCGGGCACCCCGCCCTGTCGATCCCGGTCCCCACGCCCGGCCTGCCGGTCGGCCTGCAGCTGGTCGGCCGCCACGGCGGTGACGATTCCCTGCTCACGCTGGCCGAACGGGCCTTCGACCAGCTGCAGGTGACGTGGTGAGTCGGCAGCGGGTTGCGGTCGTGACCGGTAGCGCGCAGGGCATCGGCGCGGCGATCGTCGCCGGGCTGCGCGAGGACGGGCTGTGCGTGCACGGGGTCGACCTGGACACCCTGGACGTCACCGACGCGGCGGCGGTGACGGGCTTCATCGCCGGCCTCGGCGTGGTCGACGTGCTGGTCAACAGTGCCGGCGGGGTGCGCGGACAGACCCACGTCCCGCTGGAACAGGTGGCCGACGCGGACTGGCACGCCATCCTCGACGCCAACCTGACCGGGATGTTCCACTGCACCCGGGCCGTGGTTGCCGGGATGAAGCAGCGGCGCTCGGGCCGGGTGGTGACCATCTCCTCCGGCGCCGGGCGGACCGTCAGCCTGACCGGGGTGCAGGCCTACGCCAGCGCGAAGGCCGCCCAGATCGCCCTGACCCGCCAACTGGCGCACGAACTGGGGCCGTGGGGGATCACCGTCAACAGCGTCGCTCCGGGCTTCGTGCTGTCCAATCCGACGACGAGGGCGCAGTGGGCCGCCTACGGTGAGGTAGGGCAGGCCGCGCTGTTGGAGAGCATTGCTCTCAGGCGGCTGGGCAGCGCCGCCGACATCGCCGACGCGGTGCGGTTCCTCGTCGGTGAGCGCGCCGGGTGGATCACCGGGCAGACGCTGTCCGTCGATGGTGGGCAGACCCTGCTGTGACAGCTGGATCAGGCCGGCCCGGCCAGGTGCCCGGTGTCGTTGAAGACATCCAACCGCCATGAGCTGTCCGGGTCGGTCCGGACCAGCCGGGTCACCGATGCATTGGCGACCATCGCCTCGCGGGAAAGTGTGAGCACCTGCTGCTCGGTCAACTGCTCGCACACGTAGCGGATCAGCAGCACCACCGCGTCATGGCTGACCACCAGAACCCGCTGTCCCGATGCGTTCCGGTCGATGTCAGCGAGCACCGATCTCACCCGGAGCGCCACATCGGTCCACGACTCGCCCTGCGGCGGCCGGTAGTAGAACTTGCCGTCCCACCGCCACCGCTCGCGTTCAGCCGGATAGCGAGCACTGATCCCGGCGCCGGTCAACCCCGCCAACGCCCCCATGTCCCGGTCGCGCAGCCGCTCGTCCACCTGCGCGGTCAGTTGCAGCTGCGCGCTGGCGGTGGCGATGTCAGCGGTGGTCCTGGCACGGGTGTACGGCGAGACCCACAGCGCATCGGGGCGTTGGTCCGCAGGCAGCTGTCCGAGCCAGCGGCCCAGCCGCGCGGCCTGTTGCTGGCCGGTCGGGGACAGTACGACGTCGGCCTCGCGCACATCGGAGGCGATGTCGTGCTCCCCGGAGCGCTCGGCCCGGCCGCGCGCAAGGTTGCCGATGCTCTCCCCGTGCCGGACCAGCAGCAGCTCGAGCGCGCCCACGTGGGCAAGCTATCCCGGAGCCCCCTCGACCCCTGCGACCACCCCGGTTCCCAGCCGCGTCTTGTACAGGCTCAGTAGCGCCTCCTCGCCGGTGATGAGCACGGCGAGCAGCCGCGACAGGCCATTACCACGGTCCCGGAGTTCCACCTGGTCATAGCGGGCCTGCAGCCAGGACACCATCACCTCGGCGTCACCCAGCTCCGTCGGGGTCTCGAACAGCTCCTCCAACCGGTGCAGCACCGAGCCGTCGGCGATCCAGGCCTCCAGGCGCTCCGCGGCCACCACCCGCCCGTCGGCCAGCAGGTCCAACGTGCGCCAGACCAGGGCATGGAAGTCGGCGAACGCGGGGCAGCCGGATCCCATACGGGTCTGCTCCGCGTGCAGCAGTCGGGCGTCGGTCACGGCTCCATGGTGCCGTTTCCCGCCGCGGATTGGCGGCCGGTGGGGCAGGTCCGGGGTGTGCCGCGGACCGCGCGCACAGCAACAGGTGCGTGCACGGGCGTACTGCGAACGGGTCTCCGGCCGGTGCGGAGCATCCCGCCGCCTGGTTCGGAGTACGCCAGTGTTCAGTCCGCGCGCGCCGTCCGCCCGGTCTGGTCCGCCGAGGGCGGAAGCGCTGGGGCCGGTGGGTGTCGACAGGCCGGATCTGGCCCTGACTGGGAGGATTCCGGGGTCAGAGGCGCTCAACTCCCGATGCGGAGTCGGGGCCGGCTCGAGCTGGGAGGCGATATTGAGCGGCGGATCGGCGCTCGCCGTCCGCCGGTGGTTCCGGCGCGACGTGGTGAAACCCCTGGACGCCGTCGTGGGAGGTCGCGCGCGGCTGCGGGTGATCGTCCTACTGGCGTGCGTACTGGGGCTGGACACCGCCGACAAGTCCGCGGTCGGGGCCAGCGCGGTTCAGCTGAAGGCGGCGCTGGGCATCGGCAACGCCCAACTGGGACTGCTCACCACCGTATCGACGCTGGTGGGGGCGCTGGCAACGCTGCCGGCCGGGTCGCTGGCCGACCGGGTGAACCGCGTCCGGCTACTGGTCGGCGTGCTGGTGCTGTGGGGGGTGGCCATGATCGTCAGTGGCGCCGCTGGGTCCTACCAGATGCTGCTGCTGAGCCGGCTCGGGCTGGGTGTCGTCATCGCGACCGCGTCACCAGTCGTCGCCTCCCTGGTGGGCGACCTGTTTCCCGGAACCGAGCGCGGTCGGATCTACGGCTACGTGCTCTCCGGTGAGCTGATCGGTGCGGGGCTGGGGCTTCTCGTCTCCGGCAACGTCGCCCAGCTGCTGTCCTGGCGGTGGGCGTTCTGGATCCTCGCGCTTCCCGCGCTCGTGCTGGCCGTGGCGGTCCGGCGGCTGCTGCCGGAACCGGCCCGGGGCGGGGCAAGCCGGCTTTCGCGCGGTGCGAACACGATCCGCTCCCGGGAGCAGGTCGCCCAATCCGACGGGTCCGGTGGGGACAGCCCGGCGCAGGGCAGCTCCGATAACGGGAGTTCGGACGAGGAGCACTCGCAGGCCAGCGTCGAACGGATCATCCGGCGGCGTCACGTCGAACCCCACGAGGACCTGGTGCTGCACCGGGATCCGACCAGAAGGTCCCTGTGGTGGGCGATGAAATACGTGCTCTCGATCCGGACCAACCGGGTCCTGATCCTCGCCTCGGGGCTCGGCTACTTCTACCTCACCGGCCTGCAGACCTTCGCCGTGGTCTTCATCAGTGACCGGTTCAACGTCGGATCGGGGCTGGCCAGCATCCTGCTGCTCGCCGTCGGCCTCGGCGCGATCCTCGGGGTACTGGTCAGTGGACGCATCGCGGACCGGCTGATCGCCCGGCGGCACCTCGGGGCCCGCCCGCTGGTGGCCGGGGTGTCATTCCTCGTGGCCGCCGGGCTGTTCCTTCCGGGACTGCTCACGACGTCGCTGATCTTCGCCGTCCCGCTGCTGTTCCTCGGGGCGGCCGGGCTCGGCGGGGCCAACCCGCCGTTGGACGCGGGCCGCCTGGACCTGCTGCCGTCGGGACTGTGGGGCAGGGCCGAGGCGGTGCGCACTGTGCTGCGCAGCAGCCTGACGGCAGCCGCCCCGCTGGTGTTCGGGTGGCTCTCGACGCAGTTCGGGTCCCCCCAGACCGGCACCGGCGTCGCCCACAGCGGCACCGGCGAAGGCGGTCAGGGGCTGGCGCAGACGTTCCTGATCATGCTCGCAGCCCTGGCAGTGGCGGGAGTCCTGCTGCTGGTCTGGGCTCGGGTGACCTACCCACGCGACGTCGCGACCGCGATCGCCTCGGACCGGACGGACAAGAGCTAGCCCTCGCCCGGGTCTGCTCAGGGCGACGAGGTCAACCGTTCGACGATCTGCAGCGCCCGCAGCAGGGTGCGCCGGTCCCGGTCGGACAGGCCGCGGATCCGGGAGGCGAGCCAGGCCTCACGCGCCCGGATCTCGGCGCTGAGCTCGGCCCCGGTCCCGGTCAGCTCGATGATCGATTGGCGCCGGTCGGTGGGGTGCGGCAGTCGGCGGACGAGCTGCTGGCGTTCCAGGGTGGCCAGTACCGGGCTGACCGCCGGCGGCCGGACCCCTTCGCGTCGCGCGAGTTCGCCGGGGCTCATGGGTCCATGCTGGGCGAGGGTGGCCAGCGCGGCCCGGGCGGCGGCGGTCACGGCGGCATCGGCCGGGTTGGCCCGCAACGCCCGGTTCAGCCGCAGTACCCCGAGTCGCAGCAGCCCGGCCAACTCGGCGGCGGTGGTCTCGGGCACCGCTTCTTCTAGCAGATGGTCGGTGCAGCTGTCACCACCGGGTGTCCGGATGCCGAGACGTATGGACGCGACGAGCGCCCCCGGCGTACCTTGTTAAGTAGCTTAACGATTCCCCGATGCCAGCTCCCGGCTCGCCGACGTGCCCGCGGGACCACCCCACCGAAACCCAGAAGGTGCCCACCGGCATGCCCTCCGCCGTCCTGCCCGACACCATCCAGCCCGTTCAACCCGCGCCCGCGGTCCCGGCCGCGCCCGCTGCCATCCCGGCCGCGCCCGCCGCCGCGCCGATCGTCCGGCTGCCGTTGCGACTGGTGCTCCTGCTCGGCGCGTTGACCGCCGTCCCGTCGCTCTCCCTGGACTTCTACCTGCCAGGCCTGCCGGGGATCGCACGCGGCTTCGGTGCCGATCAGGCGGTGGCCCAGCTGACGATGACGGCGTGCCTGGCCGGATTCGCCCTCGGCCTGCTGGTGGCCGGTCCGCTCTCGGACGCCTACGGGCGGCGTCGCCCGCTGCTGGTGGGCATCGCGGTGTACGCACTGGCCAGCCTCGGGTGCGCACTTGCGCCGACGATGCCCGCCCTGATCTCGTTCCGGCTGCTGCAGGGTGCCGCGGGGGCGTTCGGCATGGTGACCGGAAACGCCATCGTCCGCGACCGCGCCAGTGGACCCGCCGCCGCCCGGCTGTTCAGCGTGCTCATGCTCGCCAACGGGGCCGCACCGATTCTGGGCCCGGTACTCGGCGCGCAGCTTCTGACTGTGGTCGGCTGGCGGTGGCTGTTCGGGGTCCTCGCGCTGTTGGGCGTCGGGATGGTGTTCGCATCGGCGCGCGGGCTGCCGGAGACCCTGCCGCCGGAACGCCGCCGCGCCAGCGGGCTGGCAGCCTCCCTCGCGACGTTCGGCTTCCTGGTGCGGGACCGGGTACTGATCGGATACACCCTGGGCCGGGCGCTGGGCGCGGCCGCCCTGCTGGCCTACGTCTCCGCCTCACCGTTCGTCTTCCAGGACATCTACGGGCTCTCCGCCCGCGGGTACAGCCTGGTGTTCGGCATCAACTCGGCCGGGCTGATCCTGATGGGGCAGGTTGGTGGCCGACTGGCCGGCCGGCTCGGGTCCGCGGTGCTGCTACGGGCTGGATCCGCGGTGTGCGCGGGCGGGTCCGTTGCACTCGTTCTGGCCCTGCTGCTGCACGCGCCGCTGCCGCTTGTGCTGCCGGGGGTCTTCGCGGTGGTGGCCGGGATGGGGTTGGTCTTCCCGAACTCGACCGCCCTCGGGCTGACCCGGCACGGCAACGCCGCAGGCGCGACCACGGCCCTGATGGGCGTCATCCAGTTCGCGCTGCAGGCGGTGGCCTCGCCACTGACCGGACTGGGCGGCGGTCACTCCGCGTTGCCGATGGCCCTGGTGGTGCTGGTCCTCGACGTCGGCGGGCTGCTGACCCTGCTGTGGCTGGTCCCGGGGCTCCGCGGCGGTGCCCGCGCAGGCGTTGCCCGCCGGGCCGCCGCGCCGGGCTGACGGTGGCGGGTCGCCGGCTGGGCGGAACCGGCGGGTCAGGCGGTCGGTGACTGCGCCAGGCGGACCAGATGCCAGGAACCGGCCGGCAGCGTGCACCGCACGGTGCGGTCGGCAACGGTCGTGGTCTGCACCCTGGTGGGCGCCGGGGCATCGCGTCGGTCTCCGCTGGCGTCAGCGCTTCCGTCGCTGAGTGTCAGGTGCTCTCGTAGGTGCCAGGGTGTTGCGTGTGCGGCGGCGTCTGCCAGCTGGATCTGGACCTGCAACGGCTCGGCAGGGCTACGGTTGACCAACCAGATGGCGAGATCGCCGCTCTCGGAGTCCCAGGTGGCGGTCGAGAGCAGCTGATCGACCCGGCCCCAGGCGGGGGTGTCGATCGTCGGGCCGTGCGATGCGGTCTGCAACACGGTGCCACGAGCGTGCCGTGAGGTCAACGCGAACGGGTGGAAAATGCTCTGCCGCCAGGCCGGCCCACCCGGTTCGGTCATGATCGGCGCGATGACATTGACCAGCTGCGCCAGGCAGGCCATCGCGACCCGGTCGGCGTTACGCAACAGCACCATGAGCATGCTCCCGACGACGACGGCGTCGATCGGGCCGTAGGCGTCCTCGGCCAGCCGTTGCGGTGCGTCGGGGGAGCGTAGAGCGGTGCTCACATCGTCGTCGGGATCGGTGGTCTCCTCCGAACCGCCGACGGCAAACCAGACGTTCCACTCGTCAAAGCTCAGCGTCGTCCGGGTCCGGGACTGCCGGCGCGCGGCCACGGCGTCCGCGGTCGCCACGACCGCGTGGATGTAACGCTCCATGTCGGCGCTGCAGGCTAGGAATGAGTCCAGGTCGCCGTGTGGCCCGTAGTAGGCATGCAACGAGATGTGCTCGGCGACTTCACCGCAGCGTTGGAGAACCTCGCTCTCCCACTGCCCGAACGTGGCGATACGGGGTCCGCTTGACCCGCACGCCACCAGCTCGAGGTCCGGCTGCAGCCGCTTCATCGCCCGTGCGGCCTGTTCGGCCAGCCCGGCGTACTCCTGCGGACTGCGGTTGCCGATCTGCCAGGGACCGTCCATCTCGTTGCCCAGGCACCAGATCCGCACGCCGTAGGGCTCCGGATGTCCGTTGGCCGCGCGCAGGTCGGCATAGCGGGTGCCGGTCTCGGCGTTGCAGTACTCCAGCAGGGCCACAGCCTCGGCGACCCCGCGGGTTCCCAGGTTGACCGCGAGCATCGGTTCCACGCCGGCGCGCCCGCACCACGCCAGGAACTCATCGGTCCCCACCTGGTTGGACTCCACCGTCTGCCAGGCCAGCTCGGCCGTCCGAGGGCGCTGCTCTCGCGGTCCGACGCCGTCCTGCCAGTCGTAGCCGGAGACGAAGTTGCCCCCGGGGTAGCGAACCAGGCTGACGCCGAGTTCGCGGACCAGCTCCAGCACATCGGTGCGGAACCCGTCCGCATCGGCGCTGGGATGGCCTGGTTCGTAGATGCCGGTGTAGACGCAGCGGCCCATATGTTCCACGAACGAACCGAACAGTCGTCGGTTGACCGGCGCAACCGTGAACGCGGGGTCGATGGTCAGTGTTGCGGTTTCCACAACGTCCTCTCCCCGGGTGAGGGCGGTCTCTGCGGCGCCCGGGGCGTCCCGGCGCCAGGCTCGGAGGATAGGGCACCCGCAGATGGCCCTGCTGGCTTTGCCGGCGTAGGCGCGTGGTGGGCATCTGGACACCGCCCGGCCCTTGGTGCAAGGGTGCAGCCATGGCCATTCCCGATGGGTATGTCGTCCTGGTCACGGGTGGGGCGAGTGGGATCGGCCGGGCAACGGCCCTCGGGTTGGCCGCCGTCGGCGCGCGGGTGATTGCGGCCGACCGCTCCGCCGATGGGTTGGCGGAGGTGGCGGCGGCTGCGGACAGCGCTGACGGACACGAACTGCAGACCGTCGAGCTCGACGTCACCGACGATGCAGCGGTCGCGTCGGTAGTGAACGAGCTGGTCCGGCGCCACGGTCGAATCGATGCGTTGATCAACTGCGTCGGGATCAACCCGGACGCCGGGACCCCCAGCCACGAGGTCGACCTGGACGTGTTCGACACCGTGTACCGGGTGAACCTGCGCTCGGCACTGGTGCTCTCCCAGGCAGCGTTGAGACCGATGCTCTCGGCCGGTTACGGTCGGATCGTCCACCTGGCCTCGATAGCGGGCAAGGAGGGCAATCCCCGGATGGCCAGCTACTCCGCCACCAAGGCCGGGCTGATCGGACTGGTGAAGGCGCTCGGGCGGGAGTACGCCACCACCGGTGTGACCGTCAACGCGGTGGCTCCCGCGGTCATCCGGACCCCGCTGGTGGAGGCGACAGCGCCGGAGGTCGTGGAAGGGATGCTCGCCCGGATCCCGATGGGACGCGTCGGCGAGCTCTCCGAGATCGTTGCGCTGCTGCGGTGGGCGATCGACCCGGAGGCCGGGTTCACGACCGGCTTCACCTACGACCTGTCCGGCGGCCGTGCCACCTACTGAGAGCGCGACGCTGCTTGACGGCTCTGATGTCGCGACGTGGCTGCTGCAGCACAGACTAAGCGAATCGGGAGCAACGCTCTCCGTACGACCATTGGCCGGCGGGGTGTCCAGTCTGGTGCTCTCCATCGACTGCGAAGGACACCGCTGGGTGCTGAAGCAGTCGCGGCCCAAGCTGTTGGTTGCCGAGGACTGGCGCGCCGACCCGGTCCGGCTGCGCAATGAGGCGGTCGGACTGGGCGTGGCCGCGGCGACCACGCCGGCTGCTGTGCCCGCCGTCGTCGCGGTCGACCTTGAGCGCGGCGTCCTGTTGCTGGAACGGGCCCCCGAGACCTGGTCGGACTGGCGGGACGTGCTGCTGGCCGGGCAGTCGTCGGTGGCGACCGGGCGGTGGGCTGGGACGACGGTGGGGCGCTGGCATGCCGCCGGCCTGGGCCATACGGGCCAGCTGCAGCGACGCCTGACACGGGCGGAGCAGTGCTTCCGTGAGCTGCGCATCGACCCGTTCCACCTTCGTACCGCCGAACGGCTGGCCGAGCTGGCGGCGCCGCTGCACGAGCTGGCCGCGGAGCTGCTCACCGTCCCGGCCGCGCGACGCACCTTCGTCCACGGTGACGCCTCCCCGAAGAATGTCCTGGTCGACTCCGAGCATCCCGGGTCGGCGTGGTTCATCGATTTCGAGGTCGCCCACGTCGGTGACCCGGTTTTTGACGTCGCGTCCCTGGCGTGTGCGCTGTTGCTGGAACCGCTGCGGGCCCCTGCCACTGTGCGCGCGGTCGCTGCGGTATGGCTGGCCGTGGCCGACGGGTACCGGGCCGTCGTCCCGGCCGCTCTGGCACCGGACTGGTCGCGGGTGGCCCGGCATACCGGCGCCCTGCTGTTGGCACGGGTGTACGGCCGCTCCCCGGACCGGTTGCTTGACGAAGCGGGTCGGGCCCGCGCGGAGTCCGCCGGGCGCAGTCTGCTCGCCTGCGACAATTTCGGCGCCGCCGGGGTGGACATCACTTCGGCGCGAGCGATGTGGGATGGGGCAGTCGCCGCGGCGGGGATTGGATGAGGGGCGCACCCATGGATACCCGGATCACCGAGCTGACCGCCTGGCAGGCACTGGACTCCCGGGGCACCCCGACGGTCGCCTGCCGGGCGGTGCTGGCCGACGGCAGTGCCGCAGAGGCGCTGGCCCCATCCGGTGCCTCGACCGGACGATACGAAGCGCACGAGCTACGCGACGGCGGCCCAGCGTGGGACGGGCGGGGTGTCACCGGCGCGGTCCGAGCGGTCGGGGAGGTGCTGCGCCCGGCGCTGCTCGGCATCGACGCGCGTCGGCAGGCGGATCTCGACGAGGCGATCCGGACCGCCGATGGCACCGCGCCGCTGGACCGGGTCGGGGGCAACGCGGCGATCGCGGTCTCGCTGGCCTGTCTGTTGGCCGCCGCCCGGGCCGGTGGAATGCCGCTCTGGGAGTACGCGGCGCAGCTGGCTGGGGCGGATCCGGTGCTGCCGCTGCCGATGGTGAACATCGTGTCCGGCGGCGCGCACGCCGATGGCCGCCTGGACATCCAGGACGTACTCGCCGTGCCGATCGGGGCCCGGGATCTGCCCGAGGCGATCGCGATGGTGTGGCAGACCCGACGCGCAGCGGCCGAGTTGGCGGCGGCCCGGGGGTTGGCGCCGCGGCTGGTCGCCGACGAGGGCGGGGTCTCCCCGCGGCTGCCGAACAATGCCGCCGCCCTCGCCCTTGTCGTCGAGGCGATCGGGGCCGCGGGGCTGGTACCCGGTGTCGACGTGGCACTGGCGATCGACGTCGCGGCCGGTGAACTGCGTGCCCCAGGTGGTGCGGGATACCGGTTGGCGCGCGAGGACCGCACGCTGTCCAGCTCGGCGCTGGTGGCCGAACTGGCCGACTGGATCCGGCAGTTCCCCCTGGTGTCGATCGAGGATCCGCTACACGACGACGACTGGTCCGGTTGGGCGCTGGCCGCGCAGCAGTTCCCCGCCGTGCAGCTGCTGGCCGACGACCTGACGGCGACCAACCCCCAGCGCGTCGACCCGGCCCTGGATGCCGGGGTGAGCGCCGTGCTGATCAAGGTAAATCAGGCAGGGACCGTGAGCGATGCTCTCCAGGCGTTACGGCGGACGCGGTCTCGCGGCGCGGCCACCGTGGTCAGTGCCCGATCCGGGGACACCGAGCAGAGTTGGCTGGCGGACCTGGCGGTCGGGTGGGGCGCCGGCCAGATAAAGGTCGGGTCCACGCACCGCTCCGAGCGCACCGCCAAGTGGAACCGGTTGCTCGCCCTCGCCGCGCGGCACGGATCGGCCCTGCCCTACGCCGGCGCCGGAGCACTACGGATGACCGCTGGCCCGGCCGTTCCGACCTCCGCTTGAGCCCCGCCTCCGGGAAGAACCGGTCGACGGCGTCGCTGGGCTTCCTGGTGACCGCACGCGCTCGTGGTGACCGCCCGGGCTGCGTTGTGACCGGCACGCCGGTTACAGGGAGACCGCTACGGTCACCACGTCGACCTAGGGCGTGTCTCCCGGATGTCGACGGGGACGGCCGCGACGATCGTGCGGTGACGCGTACTGGGGTGCTCTCGGATGAGGTGTGGGCCCGGATGGAGCCGTTGTTGCCCAGCTCAGCGGGGCGC